>Ga0209674_100029_pt1 | contig 466683 bp, 391 predicted proteins | sample AraplaCvi_mMS_r2_FD_184279 | JGI IMG/M metagenome (GOLD analysis project Ga0209674, IMG submission 184279) | Arabidopsis root microbial communities from North Carolina, USA - plate scrape CL_Cvi_mMS_r2 (SPAdes) (version 2) | ecosystem: Host-associated > Plants > Roots > Endosphere | place: USA... | reverse complement strand
GCTGCGCTGCAGTTCGCGTACAAGGTTGCCACGTCGCGTGGCCACATCGAGGACGCGGATGTCGAAGCAGTGCGAGCTGCCGGTTTCACGGAAGCACAAATCGTCGACATCGTGGCTGAGACGGCATTCAGCTTCATCACGAACCTGTTTAACAACACCTTCAAGACGGAAATCGACGCGTCGTTCCCGCCGCTGAAGACCAGAAAGGCCGCTTGAAGTATGACTCGGCTGGCGCGCTTCACGCGTCCAGTCTCTGTCCTCCCGTGCCGACCATGTGCAGCTATTCACTGACACATGCGCTCGGCCGGACGACCTGTTTCGGCACAGCGGACCATGTTGTCGCCGCGAGTCGAGGACGCTTGTGGGTGATCGATCAGCTAAAGTCCGTGGTGTATAGCTGTGAGTCCTCCAACCAGAACGGCGCCAAAAAACTTATCAGAAGAGTCGGCACGGCGCCCCGCAAATTGCTAGATGGCTCCCGGCCAATATCCTATATTTTTACTAAGTTAAAGCGAGTCCTCTCGCATCGTCCGTTCTCGGAAGATGACTGTCGTCGACAATGCTGGCGACTTGGCCTATTTAACCGAGGTGACCTCGTGCGACCGGGACGTTGCGAAGGTTGCGCGGTAGGCAACAGGGCCGGGGCTAGACAACGTCTGGTTATACTCATCTTCCAAGTCGGCCAAGAATCCACGCCGCACCGTCTTGTGCAAAAATGCATGTAACGCATTGCAATGCACTGACGACCATGCAAACAAGTGACCTTGAACCTCAAATTCTAGCCAACGGCAAAGGGGTTGCATTTTCCTTGGCGCGACAGAATAACCCCGTCCAATGCGTAATCAGTGTGGCTGCGCTCGAAGCATACTTCTGGCTGGAACCTCGAGCCAAAGAGCAGCAAATATTGAGAACGTTTCGAAACGGCTATGCTCGCATCCGAGCTGTCGCTGAGCGGAAGCTGCTCACCCGCGCTGTTGCCCATCTCGAACTAAAGGCCGAGGACTTCGCTCCGCCTCACGCATAGACCATCACCCGGATCAAAGCAGATCGACAGCGGTTTCGCCGCTCGTGTGCAAACCGACTCAGACAAAGCAACCAGCACAAAAAACACTGATAATCCGAGCGCCGATTCGTGCGCACAGCCCACCAGAGCGATAATCTGACACCTTTCGGTCATTCAGAACGATCGTCTCAGTAAGGAAGTCTCTCAGCGACGGTAAAACGTCTCGTGAGCTTTGACTGCTCCTAAAAACCGACGGCCAGAAACACGAGTACCTTAGCAATCACCGATAACATAGAAATTCGGCGAAAGAGGCCGACACCGTTCGCTCCATGAAATCTGAAAATCTGACCTACGAATTCCGAGACTTTTACATCTCGCTCAAGCCGATGACGTGGCGAGACGTTCCTCCATTCGCCATCGTGACCGGTGAAAACGGAGCTGGAAAAACTCACTTACTGGAACTCCTGGCAGCGTCGCACGGCGCACAGGTATTCGATTCCACCGGTATCGGACTACAGGTTCCAAAGGATATCGTGGTGAGCATGCTCGTGAATGGACAGCGCATCGAGAAGTCCAGCAAAGCGATCTATGTCGACGCCCGTCGGCCACATCAGGAGTGGGGCCCCGTTTCCATCGACGCGGTGGCCCAGCACGTGACACAGCTATACGCCACGCCTCAAATCGGCCAAAGCGAATGGCGAAAAAACCCTCTTTTCGCCGACTGGGTCGAGAAGCGCACGCCTATCGGCGGCGGGGAACAAGTCGAACTAATCAAGCCCACGTGGAACGAATTTGAAGCAGGGCTGACTCCCAGCATTATCGTGAAGAGCATGGGAGTCACATCAAGCCCTGCATTCTATTTTGTTGCCTACGGGCTTCTGCAGCTTGCTGCTCGAGTAAGATGCAAGACCGCCAAAGAATTGTCGGCTGCCACTGAGTTGCTCGGGGAAGCACCGTGGGACCTGATGAATCGGTTTTGCGAAGAAGCAGGCATCAAGTTTAGGTGTGTGCCGCCGGAGATCGGTTTCTCAACTGTCTTCGGGCGGGGCCGGCAGCAGTACGAGCCGGAGGTCCTGGATGTTGTCCGAAATATCAGGGTACCGGTCAGCGCGCTCTCGGCAGGCGAACGCGCAATGCTAGCAATCGTCTCCTGGCGCTATCTGGCGCAAACCGTCGGACAACACTTTGATGTCATCCTGATGGATGAACCGGATGCTCATCTCCATCCGTCGCTGACAAAACAGTACATCGACGTCCTCAAGACGGTAATGGTGGACCAGTACGGCGCACGGGTCATCATGACGACCCATTCGCCGACCACGGTCGCTCTTGCGCCGCCGGACTCGGTGTTTGAAATAAAGCGCACGGGCGAATCGAGAATCGAGCCGGTCAAAAATGTTTCCGAGGTTATCGCTCGGCTGACTGGGGGTTTTGTGGCCGTGGATTCGGCCACGAAATTCGTCGTTATCGAGGGGCAAACAGACGAGCCGTTCTACAACGGCCTATGGCGTCTCATGACCGAGGCAGGTATGCCTCAATTTCCCGGTGTTGCGTTCCTGACGCGGGACGGTTGCTCAAAAGTGAGAGATACCGTGCGGTACTTGCGCGATTGGAACTTTGAGCGGTTCTTTGGTGTGCTTGACCGCGACACCCCACCAAATGAAAACCTGCCCGAAGACGGATTATTTGTTTTAGAAAGGAACGGAATTGAAAACTATCTATTCGATCCGTTGAATATATGGTTGTGCCTCTGGCTTGAGAGTCCTGCCGTTCACGATCGCCTGCGTCAAGTTAGTAGCCTGCGACAAGGTAACGGCGGCCGACTCAAGGAGTTGCCACCTTACGAACTGCAGAAATTGGTTGACTCTGTCTGGAGCGAGATCCAAAAGCTTCTGCCCGCTGAGGACGCCACCCTGAACGATCGCGTCCTTGTGCAATTCAGAGGAGGCTTGTGTCTGAGCTACCCGCGCTGGTTTCTGGATTACGACGACCATGCACTGGCAGCCGTAGTTCGCAAGGCGTTTGCGCCCTACCCTTTGCCGCCGCGCAAACTCATCCAAAGCTACATGACTCTCAATCTTATTGCTAACGACCTGTGGCAAGTGTTTGAGAAAATCGTCGGACAGTCGTCAAGTCAAAAACGTGTCGATGTCAATCAATCAAAGATTGCCTAACAATCAGTGCCTACGTAGGCATGGCACCATATCGACGCGGCTCGCGATCTGCTTCGGTGTCGGCCGAGTTGGTCTGCTTGTGCGGCAACCCCGGCATTGGCTGTAGATAATTTGAACAGAGCGGCTTGTCGGATCATGTACTACCCGAGAGCAACTCGCGAGTCCTGCATGTCGCTCGGTTGACGACACGGCTGACTCAAAAGTTACTGTATCTGGTCCCGACGGCAGTATCAGCGACGGAAGCCGTCCGACCGCCACCTGTCCAATCTTGCCACTTGCGCGACACGCGGCGTTCGACACCACGTTCCTCGCCTACGCGAATGCTCCAGAAAATCTGCAAGTGAATTAGGAGGGCTGGCACAAACCTCCGGACGACGAGCGTTGTCATCGTCAGAAACAGCGAAGTAATCGCGATTGCGTCCCTCGTCGTGAGGCTGCCTGCCGGAGCGAAAGTGGTCGCAAGGAAGATCAGCACTTTTACACCAAAACAGGCTTTCCTGTCTCGTCCCAGTTCGTTGCACAGGGCTTCGTACTCTTTACCCGGGCGAGCAACGAGATCAGAGAAATACGCAGTTGAGGTGGCTGTTGCTTCCGCGGCCATCGCAATCTCCGAAGACAAATCGAGCTTTCCGCACGAGCGATCAGTCCATCGTCCATAGCGGGCGAGCAAACTGTCTGTATGAATTTTCAACATTTCTTTTCTCGAGAAGTGGATTTGGAATTTGTGCTGAGCGACGAGCTTGGTGTAGAAGACGCGAAAACGAATGCTCTGTCGCTATCCTCCATCCGCCATCTTCCCTTGCGCGACTCTTCACCTGATGGGCGGCTGCGGGCCGCCCGTCTGGCACGTTGTCACTCTGAGAAAACCGCCTTGATTTCTGCCGCGACCTGCGGGCCGTTCTCGTCAAGCACAAAGTGACCAGCGTCAAGCCACACGAGTTTGGCATCAGGCAAATCGTTGAGGTACGCCCGAGCGCCCGGCGGTATGAAGAACGGGTCGTTTTTGCCCCAGACGATAAGCGTCTTCGGCTTGTGCATACGGAAAGCTTCCTGCCATTGCGAATACAGACCGATGTTCGTCTTGTAGTTCTCGAGCAGATCAACCTGATAGTCTTGCACGCCCGGTCGGTCAAGCAGCGCCTGATCGAACACCCAGTTGTCAGGATTGACGGCCTCCGGATCTTTCGCACCGACAAGCCAGTGGAATTTGGTACCTTGCAGACTAACAAAGTCGCGAGCCGGCTTTTCGGTTTCCGGGGTGCGGTTCTCCCAAAGCGGCAACAGCACACTCTTCGGCGCGTCGCCCACACCTTCCATATACGCATTCGCATTCTGGATGATGAATCCCTTCACACGCTCAGGACGTTGCGTAAAGAGCCGGAATCCAATCGGGCCGCCGTAGTCTTGCATGTAGAGGATATAGGATTCGAGCCCCAGCACATCGACGAGTCCGGCTACGTGCGCTGCAAGATTGTCAAACGTGTACGTGAATTCGTCGCGGAGCGGCGCTTCCGAATGACCAAAACCGATGTAGTCCGGGGCGATCACGTGGAACCGGTCAGCGATTGCGGGGATAAGATCGCGGTACATCTTGCTGCTGCTCGGCAGGCCATGCAGGAGCATGATCGTCGGCAGTTTGCGGTCGCCGGCTTCACGATAAAAAACTTGCCGGCCGTTGACTTCGGCGGTGCGATGGTAAGTACGGATCATAGTTTGCTCCAGTCGTTTTGGAAACCGTCCCGGCGGACACTCACCGTTTGACGCGTTGAAAGCATTCTGTGCCTTTCCGCGAAATACCGGCAGACGGTAAAATCGGGAAACGACCTCTCATTTGGTGGAATACCCGTGGATCGACTCGATGCTATGTCTGTGTTGTTAGCTGCAGTAGAAACTGGCAGCTTATCGAAAGCTAGTCGCAAGCTTCAGCTTCCACTTGCGACGGTCAGTCGCAAGATGGCGGATCTTGAGAGCCACCTCAAAGCAACCCTTTTGATTCGCTCGGCCAAGGGCCTCGAGCTAACGCCAGCCGGCCGTACCTATGTAACTGCAGTCAAATCAATTCTTGAGCAGGTGGTCGAGGCAGAGCGCACCGTTGCCGGCGAGTACACGGAACCCAAAGGGGACCTCGTCGTTACGGCCCCCATCATGCTTGGCCGAATGCACGTGCTGCCTGTCGTCTCAAGCTTCCTTGCCGCATATCCCGACGTGTCGGTCGGTCTGGAGCTTACCGACCGTGTTACGCACTTTCTGGACGACCAGGTTGATGTCGCGCTGCGCGTCGGCAATCTTCCCGACAGCAGCCTGATCGCGGTAGGGCTGGGTGCGATTCGACGCGTCATTTGCGCAAGTCCGTCCTACCTGGCCACGCGCGGGACTCCGATGACACCAGACGATCTGGCGCACCACGATGCGATATCGTTCGACAGCGTGACGGCGACAAGCATGTGGAATTTCTGGTCTGATGGTGAGGAAATCAGAGTGCCTATTCGCTCGCGACTAAGCGTCAACACGATCGACGCTGCTATCGATGCGGGGCTCTCCGGCTCTGGCCTTATACGCACCATGTCCTATCAGGTAGTTGAGTACGTGCGGCGTGAACAGCTTTCGATTGTTCTGGACACCTTTGAGCCCCCTTTGCGTCCCGTGCACCTTGTTTATGACAAGCAGAATCGGCTGCCGCTGAAGCTCCGCGCTTTCATTGACTTCGTTGTTCCCCGTTTGAGGGAGCGGGTCGAAGCCGCTGCACTCTGAGCAATGGACCACACGTCGAGGTAATCCATCACTGTTCGCTTTTTCGAATAGACCAGTCACCAGTCCCACCGATGAAACCGTGCAGCGGGCGCGGTTGCTTCAACAACGAATTGATAACGCAACCGGCGACACTGGCCTTCCCCTGCCGGCATTGTCTGTAATCAGATCGCGCGCAGTTCAATTTGCACCGATGCGAAGTGCCGCCGCCAACAGCCCCTACAACAAACTGCGAACGACAACGCACAATCTGCGAAGCAAGATGCCTGTGCGACTTTTACACCTATCGCATTTACGCAGCTGACTTCACGTCCAGCAATTCACGAGGCAATCGATAGCTCGGACGCTTTTCGAGGGACGCCCGTAGCACCGCTGTTGGAACATGAACAGCGCCTACCGTCGCGTGGCAAACGTTCGACGAGTCCGGCATACTCCCATCCGCCGTCGGCATAAGGTGGGCAATCTTTAAGGTCAAAGCGAATTGTCAGCCACGCGTCAACACGGAATGCCCCGGCTCCGTCTTGGCTATGCGTCGCACCGTCGACACGCGCTGGGGAAAACCAGGCATCGACACACAACTTGAACCCGAAATGCAAGCACTTATACCTCGATTCCTCGGTGCGACCAACATCGCCATCAGTGCGGTCGTGCTTGGCTGTGGGACGTTCGGCGGCGTCGGCTCAGTAGCCGAACTGGTCGGGCGAGGTCTCGACGAAGACGCGGCCTTTGCTTCAATGGATGAAGCGGTGGCGCTCGGCATCAATCTTTTCGACACGGCGCATGGCTACGCCCTTGGTGCAAGCGAGAAGATTATCGGAAGATGGCTGGCGACCCAGTCAAGGGAAGTACGCCAGTCAATCCGGATCGCAACGAAAGTTGGAATTGTTCATGAGCAAGGCCGCCGCCGCGTAGACAACACGCCGCAACGTATCGCGCAGCAAGTCGAAATCAGCCTTGAGCGGCTGCAAGTTGACCGGGTGGACTTTTGCCTAACGCACATGCCAGATCCCGAAACGCCTATCGAGGCGACGCTTGAAGGATTTGCCGCTGTCATCGAGGCAAACAAAGTGGGACATATCGGCGCCAGCAACATGACGGCCGCTCAACTGCGGGAAGCCCTAACCGCCAGCGCGCGCCTGGGACTACCCCGCTACGAATGGGTGCAAAATGAATACAACCTGCTAAATCGCGAAGATGAGCAAGATGTGTTCACGGTCTGCCAGGAATTCAACCTAGGCTTGACCCCTTTCGCCCCTCTCGCAGGCGGCAAGCTTAGCGGGAAATACGCGCAGGGCGCCACTCCCGATCCGAACTCGCGCGTGGCGCTCTGGCCTGGCGATCGGCTCCCATCATCGGCACAGTTTGCTGCGCTCGAACGCCTACGCGGTGCGGCGATTCAACGAGGAGTGTCCCCGGGGGCTTTAGCGTTGGCGTGGGTAATGTCGCACCCGCTGGTCGTGGCTCCCCTCGTAGGACCCTCGCGAACGGGAGAACATTTGCAGCTTGCTCGCGAGGCACTGACACTAAAGTTGGACCCAAATTCAAGGCGAGAGATATCCGGGTGGTTCAACGCGCCTTGACAATTCATACGGGCTCGCCGACCGTCTCGCCGGCAAAAGGCCCGTTTTCGGGACACCGGCTTAGTATGCAAAACCCTCTAGAGTCGAGCGCTTACCGGCGGGCGCAGGCTCGTTCGGCACGCACTTTCGCCGCGCCGAATAAAAAATTGATGCCGGTGTAACCCAATCTCTACAGCGCACGAAATAGATGCCGTACTGATATTCGGTACCGTCTGTCTCAATCACTGGAGAGATTCAATGTCTACAAAGGCCACTGTTAGTTCCGCGATGCTCGCTGGTGTTGTCGCAACCCTGCTCGCCTCCGCTGCAAACGCCGCTCCGCTTACCAAAGCTGAAGCAAGTGCTGCCCTCGCTGCACATAAGGAAAAATGCTATGGCGTCGCCCTGAAGGGGCAGAATGACTGCGCCGCTGGCCCGGGCACCACGTGCCAAGGCACCTCTGCGATGGATTTCCAAGGTAACTCGTGGAAGTTCGTTCAAGGCGGCACCTGCACCAATATCCAGGTGCCGGGCGGCGGTCACGGTTCGCTCACGCCGCTGAAGTCCTGATCGGCTCAACAGTATTCGAATGGGGGCGATGATGGCTGAGTTCACGAATGCTACGGCAATCGTCAATCAAGCTTGCCTGCTTGGCGAGGCGCGACACCCCAAGGCGCAGGCCGGCACCAGCTTCAAGCACGCCCATCTGCCCTCGATTCTCGCTGAAGGACTGACTAGCGGATTTTTTGAGGTTCACGCAGAAAACTACATGGGTGCAGGCGGCCCACCACACCGCATGCTTACCGCTATCCGCGAGAGCTACCCGCTTTCCATTCATGGCGTGTGTATGTCAATTGGCGGCCCTGACGCGCTCGATGTGACCCATCTTGCCCGATTCCGTGAACTGGTAAGCCGCTACGAGCCAATGCTGGTGTCCGAACATCTGGCGTGGTCTTCACATGAAGGAAATTTTTTCAACGACCTGCTGCCCTTGCCGTATAACAAGGAGACACTTGCGAAGGTGTGCGAGCACATTGAACAGGTGCAGGAAGCAATCCAACGCCCCATTCTCCTTGAAAATCCATCGACGTATGTCGGGTTCGAATCTTCAACCATAAGCGAGACCGATTTCATTCGCTCAGTCGTTGAACGAACCGGTTGTGGTCTTCTCCTGGACATAAACAATGTCTTTGTTTCCGCGACAAATCATGGATTCTCCGCCGACACGTATCTCACCGCATTTCCGCTCGGTCACATAGCTGAGATTCATCTGGCCGGACATAGCGAGCAGCGCGACGATGAGAACGAGTTGCTGCTCATAGACAGCCATGACCGCGCTATCTCCGATGAAGTCTGGAATCTGTACAGCCAGGTTATTTCGCGTATCGGCGCTACACCAACTTTGATTGAATGGGACAGCAGTCTTCCTGACTGGTCGGTGTTAAGGGCTCAGGCAGCCAAGGCGCGCTCAATGATCAGCGACGCGCACTACCCCTTGGACACAGCAGAGGTCGAACGTGCGATCTGAGTGCCCGTTCCTTGCATACGCCACAGACTTCACCCCTGGTTTGATAGACCCGTCAATCCTGGCGCCGCAAGACGTCGTCGCTGCGCAGGCAAAAGGCGTGATTAAACGCTACAACGTCTATCGCAATAATGTGACCGTTAGCCTTATCGATGCGTTGGCTGCTATCTATCCCACGATCCAGCGTATCACCGGCGTCGATTTTTTCCGGGCGATGGCCCGATTCCACATTCGCGCGACGCCTCCAACATCTCCGCTACTATTTGAGTACGGGCGAGATTTTCCCGCTTTCCTCGATACCTACGAGTACGCCAGGGAGATCCCATGGCTCGCGGATACCGCGCGCATCGAGCGGGCATGGCTGGATGCCTATCATGCGGCGGACTTCCCTGCCCTTGCCACCGAGGCGCTGGGCAGTATTGAGCCGACATCACTCGCCGAGACACGTTTCAGGCCCCATCCCGCAGCGCGTATCGTTCGCTCCCGCTTTCCAGCCGTCACAATCTTCTCGACGAATAGGGCTGACGCCGCCGTCTCCCCATTGTGCTCGAGTCAACCTGAAGACGCACTGGTGACCAGACCTGCGCACGAGGTACTGGTTTCACACTTGCCTGCGGGGGGAGCAACGTTTCTGACCGCTCTTCTTGAAGGTCGAACACTGGGCAACGCAGTCTCAGTTGCGCTTGAAGAAGCCCCCTCTTTCGATCTTCAGGCGAACCTGGCCGGGATGATCTCAACTGGCGTATTTACGTCCATTGAAAACGGAGATTGACCAAGATGTCGAAGCAACTGGACGAAAAAACCTCTTTTCCGCAAGCCGTCACGTGCGCCGTGGTCTCAGCCAGAAATCTGGTCGAAACTCTGGCACAACCTTGGTTAGTTCAACTCGTACTACGTCTGGCTCTGGCTGTGCCGTTCTGGAAATCGGGCATTCTCAAATGGCACGGATTCCTTCAGCTCAGCGATACGGCAATAGACCTCTTCACACAGGAGTTCCAGGTTCATCTTCCTGGTGGCCCATATCCTTTTCCGGCGCCCGCAGTCTTTGCGTTTCTCTCCGGATGTGGCGAAGTGACATTTCCGGTGCTGCTCGTCCTCGGCATTGGCACACGGTTCGCCGCACTTGGGCTGATACTAATGACGTGCATCATCGAATTGACGGTCCCGGAGGGCTGGCCTATTCACCTTACTTGGCTAGCTATGGCTTTGGGAATCGCAGCGTGGGGACCCGGCAGGATATCAGTTGATTACCTGCTCGGAGACAGGTCTTTCAGGCGGCAACCGTAGTCCTAAGGGCTGACGACCACTATGATTCAGGGCCGGATCCGAACCCAACCGCAGGAGATAGCGTCGACGCCGGATGCCACGGACACTTCATCCGGTTCAATCTCGCCGTAGTCAAAAATGAAGTTTACTGACTCCAGGAGTATCAGAGTTTCAACGCCGGAGTTTTCACTTGTCAGCATGACCCCAGTCTCGTCCGTTACACCTGTGCTACGCAGGGCCTGGCCGGACAAGTTGCCCCGTTTCTGAGTTAATAAAGTGAACCGGGTCTAAGCTTTAATGGACATGTGATATAGAACACCAGCGAATCTGTGGTGGCGTGAGCTATAGCAAAATTTCACCAACACTACGCAACCGCCTTGAGCGCTAAGGCTTTAGGGACTCTGCCGGCCTCTGCAAACCCTGCAGCGATCAACGCTGGACTCAGCTCTTTCAGTGCGTTCGACGGAACAGCAAGCCAAAGCAGATTCTTCGCGCGCGTAATGGCGACATACCCAATCCGGCCAAGCTCACTATCGACCCCTGCGAGCATGGCCTGCACATGCTCCTTGGTAGCGACGTACATCACAGCGTGAAGGCTTTCGCCCTTAGCCCGGTGAACGGTGTCCACCCGCACCAGAGCGCCTCGTTCGGCAGCGAGGTCGTTTTGAATCGCCAATGGAGCATCGGGAAGACCGGTCCTTGCAAGCTTTCTGCCTACATTGTCGACCGCGGCAAAGCCGAATTGCGCCTCGATGTCCGCGAGCAAAACCTTGACCCGTGCGAGCAGCAATTCATGCCACTGCTTGGCTGCGATCAGCTCTGACGATGGCAGTCCGGTCTCGTGAGAGCGGGTGAAATTCCAAAGGCGTCGTCGCAGTTGGCGCATCTCCGGGTACAAAGCCGGCTGCATAAGCTTGGATTGAAGTCCGTTGGGAACGGCCTGCAGAAGAGCAAAGACGCAACTGACAACAGTTTTGAACGCAGACAGGTAGTCACGCCGTTTGTCCCGCTGCATTGCGGCTGCAAAAAACCCCTTAACCAACCCCTGGCCCGCGGGCGCGTCCAGTCCGGCCAGTTCATTGGCCAAAGGTCGGCCGCGACACAGAACGGCCGAATTCTCGACGTTTAGTCCTGCGGCGCCTACCTCGGCCCGAAACGCATCTATGAGCTGCGGCAAACTAGCCTTGGTGTAGCCTACAAAATATGGCCCATTTGGCGCAGGCATCACTGCCCGTTCGGCCGTGTCATTTCGCCGTGACACGTTATTTGCAAGCGCGAGAATGGACGGGAGAGATCGATAGTTGCGGGTTAAAGCGAAAGCCGCCACGCCGGGACGCGCGTGATAACTGTCCAGGAACGAACCATCTGCGCCGGCGAACGCATAGATCCCTTGATTCGGATCGCCAATCAGTGAAATCTGAGCTCCTGCGGCCGCCAACACCTCGAGTATTGCCTGATGACAAGATCCAATATCCTGCGACTCGTCGACCACGATGTGAGGATATCTTCGGCTAAGAGCTTTGAGAATTGCGGGCTGCGCGATCAGCGTCTGATAGCACCAGTATCGCCCAAGGTTATGCGTATAGGCCCCCATGCGTCCAAGTCTGGAAACTATGCCCGTTGCATACGCAGTATCTAGCTCGGTCAGCTGTTCAAAATAGGCGTAATAGAAGTACGGTTGCCCGTTACGAAATCCGACCTGCATGTCGGCAATGGGTAGTGGGTAGTTCTCCGTTCTGAATGTGAAGCCACTTAAGAAAGGCTCGCTCCCGGTGACGAGATAGGCAGCGTGCGCGGACTGCATGGTCCGGTGTGCGTGCGATCTGAGGACGTTGGTGGTGATAAATCCATCCAGCGTGTCAATGTCGACCCGGCTACGCCCCACCCCTGCAGGCAACTCTTGCGCAAGTTTCTGATAGCTCTTTTGGAAAGTGTCGACGGCGACATTGGAAAACGAAAGCAAAGCGATCCTTCCGCGCGCCGCGCCTAGCCGTCTACGCATCTCCACCAATCGATGCACCGCCGTCTGCGTTTTCCCGCTACCCGCGCAGGCAATCACCGCAAGAGGTGTCAGCGGCGCTTCGACAATCGCCTGTTGCTCGGCAGAAAGCTCTATCATTTCGGCCCGCCTACCTGACAGACGTGCTCGATTGCTCGCTGGATATAGGCGGGGACCACGCAGTCCGCGCCCTCCCTGAATGCCAAAGCGAGTGACTGCCCGAAACGGCCCTTCTGCACGTTATTCTGCGGACGCTCAAACGTTCCACTGAATAGCGCTCTCGCTTTCGCCGCGTCGTCGACCCCGGCATCGACAGCCGCCTGGACTACGATCGCGATTTTTGGATGCAGCTCTTTCAGGGCTGCAAGCATTGCCGTGCGGTTGTCGGCATGTAACGCGAGATCGTATTCCAGCGTCTTCACACCGTGACAAACCTTGACAAAGCTATCTTCAAGCTTCTTCATCTTGGCCGTATTGTCCGAGACTTTCACGATCTCGCCGCCTTTAGGATAGAGAGCTTTCGGCTCACTACCGTCTGCAGGTTCATCGACCGGGTCCGCGTCCGTGATCAGCGCCACGGGAATCTTTAACGCGTTCTCTCCGAACAGCGGCAGGAACGAGTCGAAATTGAGACCTTCCACGCTGATTAGGCTCACGCCGTGCTCCCGCAGGTTAAAGCCCGCTTTTGCGGCCAAGGCATCGACCAGCATCAATTCAGCGGCACCTTCGACGAAAATGACCCGACGCGCAAAAAACAATTCCGCACGTGTTACATCGAGATAGCGCTCTAGCTTCTCCCGCTTACCTTTCTCGAACTTGATCGAGCGAGGAGAGAAGGTTGCCACCGAAGCGCCAGTATCCACAAGGCAAGACAAACAATCCAGATTCGCTATGCTGGCAAAATTTGGGGAATGGCTGGTCACAAACAATTGCACTGGCTTCTCGCCCGCGACCGCCTGGATGCTTTCAAGATACCGAAGCAGGATCGCCTGAAGCTGCGGATGCAGATGTGCCTCTGGCTCCTCTACGATCAATCCCCGATATGTCGCGTCTGGGCTCTTCGCAAGTTCGCTAAGCACGACAGCCATAAAAATCAGGTTATTAAATCCCAATCCATTCTGTTCGATCTCGAATGAGTCGACTGACAACGAAAGCCGGGAGGACAGACGCTGGAAATCACTGGCGCTCAGCCCTACTTCCAGAACTTGCGCCAATTGCGCACCCAGCATGGCGCCATGGCGAGTCGAGATGGCGCTCTGGGTGTTGACAATGGGAGCATGTTTCTTCAACTCGTCATCTAGCTTCTTGAGCACATCATTGATGTTTGCTCGACCAAGGTCGTCGGTCAGCAACTGCAAAAGTCTGGAGAGCTGGCTTGTCCGGCTTGGCCGCAGGCTTTGTGAAGCGTCACGCAAAGGCGGCAGGTAGACGCCCCGAAGGTTTTCCATCATGTCAGCGGTAAGCGGCACGTCTTCGTGGTCCCCGCACCAACGCTTGACCCGGAGCCGCCCACCTTTGTCTGCGTCGGCGTAACGGATCCAGATATGTGCCTCAAGTTCGCCTGTAGGACCCGGCTTCAGGGCGCCAAGAAAATCGGCCTCGTCGTCCGCATCAAGCCCGCGAAAAACATAGTGGAAGGTGATGTATCCCTCAGTTACACCTCCCCTAGGATGGTGTGCGTCTTCTACTCCAAAACGCGGATAAGGTTCATCGTGACCAGCCAGCAACGCGCGCAGCGCGTCAGTTATTGCCGTTTTGCCAACATTGTTCGCCCCGACAAGAACATTCAGCCCCGCCTGAAAGCAAAGCTTTGCGCTTTTGAGCTTCCGGAAGTTGTTGATGTTTAACTCTGCCAAATGCAAAGGATGGCCCCTCAATATCGTTTTAATATTACGGCAGAGTCCGCGATGCGCGGTCGCCAGACAGCCCGAGTCAGAAACCACGCGGATCCAAAGCTGCACGGCACCGCACTGGTGCCGCCACTCTTCGACCGACGCCGTCCACTTCTGTCAACGCAATGAGCGCCGGCGCCTCTGCTCAGTCCCAGCCTGACAAGAACCGCTCGGCATTATTACCCAGTGTTTCCTAGCGCAAATTGCCGTTCGATATCGTCTGCCACCAAACGCCGTCATCCGCCTGCGGCGGCAATATTGTACGGCGTACGCTCATGCAGGAAGTGAGCGCGTGGGCTAACGATGACTCCCCAAAGACAAAATAATTCCTAAGCAGTAGCCTGACAGTAACCATTAGTCGCCAATGGCCCGATCAGCTAGGAATGGCCCTGCCCAAACGTAGCGAATAATGGTTCGCAACAGAATGCCGCGCTTAGTCGCAGACACCGCCAATACGATTAGCATCGCTGCCAAGATAGGGGAAGTGAGTCGACAGAAGCGACGCCGTTTGAAAGCCCAACGGAGTCAAAATGACGCCAACTGCCTTGTCTCAGGCGTTCCAGGCACAGTTGAAGAACCCAATATCGTCGTCAAAAGTGCCGGCATAGAACGGCACCGCTTCTGGATCATCGGAGTTCAAGACCGAAAAGTAACAGCTCGACGTCTCAAATTCTCTGGAAACCTCTTCCGCGACACGGCTCGCCATGTCCTCCCGTTCTCGCAACCCCCGCGAGTCGGAAAATTCCCGGAGGTGCGCCAGATATCGCCCGTTTTTCGAAACAAACGCCCGACCTGTGCGTAGCAGCGCGCGAGTCAGCGGCGCCGTGTTGTCATGCAACCAGAGCCAGCATCCCCCAAACTCGCCCCAGCTTGGCATTCCCGCAGCAGCCTCGACATGCGACACCAGTTCACCAAACCTCAGAGAATATTCCTCGCACAGATCATCTGACATCGAGAAGTAAGGCTCAAGGTCTACCGCAGCGTCAGCTATTTCCTGTGACAGGCGCAATGGATCCTGAAGTTGCGTCGCAGCGGGCAAGCGACTGGTCGCCAGAACAAACCCGAAAGTATCGCGATCCGCCAGGCGGCCGTCCACTAAAGTTAACATATCACTGATGACAAGGTTAGCCTGTCGAGCGGTCTCGACAATTACACCGATACCCCAGATTCCAGCTCGATAAAAATCGAGCCCCGGAATCTCTTGCCAGTCCGAGACTGAGCCGCCGTACTCTTCGGCTTGCTGTTCACAGTTCGTTCCATCTCCACGGTACGGCCAGCGCCACTCACGCTCGTGAGTCCAGTCCACATTTCTCGCTCCATTGAGATTATGCGTCACGAACCGATACTGCTCTTGTAGCGGCAATGCGCTTTCAGGAAAAATTCTCGGGGCACCGTCCGCACCCGAGGACGCGCGGGCGTCCACGCTCAAGCCATATATAACCTGACGCGCGCCCATGCCTTGGAGCGCAGTTTTCGGAAATACCAATGCTACCGGACTCATCGCCTCGCCTGCTGCGCGACGAGCGTGGCCAGCTTCCAGAAAGGCTGCAATCGGCATTTCGGTAAAACAGACTGCCGGATCCGGTCCGTAAATAGTCCGAACACCATTTCGAAATGACCATGTTGCCCAAAGTCGTCCGTTTCGCAGCGCAGCTCGCAGCATGAAATTAGCCGGCAAAAAGGTATCTTCCCACAGATTCTGCCACCCCATATGTTCAGGGAACACTATCCCGTTGGCTCCCGTCTGTTCAACGTCCCGGAAGAAATGAATCAGAAAGTCAGAAAGGTCAAAACGAAAATTATTCTTCATAGCGTGTTTTTGAACTGTCAATTAATTGACGCCTATCGTTGTTATCAGTGGCCTACCGGCCTATTGAAGCTGCCAGAGCAATGATACATGGGTGTTGAAAATGAGAGGCGTCACGACTGCCATGAGATCACGATCTAGCAGCGCTACCGCCCTCCCGAATTCTCGCAGACAGACCCCTTACATCTGCTTCGCTGATGATAAGGCGTCGTTTGGCACGACGGCTATCTTGGCCCGCGAGCGGCGGCTTGCGTAAGCACCTCGACTCAGATTCAGAGATTGCCGTTACTCAGTAACAAATGGACTGGCATTGAAACTCTTGGTGCCCGCACCCCTGCGACAATCCTCCAGTGCAGAAAATGAGCCAACCGGACAGTGAGCAATGCATTGGTCAAAAACATCGATTCACGTCCTACCTCAAATTTTGCAGAGGCGCCAACCAGGTTCCAAGAATAGAGCGACGTACATGCGTTTCAATCGGCAAACAATCGATAAAAAACTTACCTCTTGTGTAACCCAAAATGGGCGAACAACGAATTCCATTAGTTGGGAGCGTTGGATCAGTCCGGTAGTCCAGCACAACGCGTCCGGCATAGCGCTCGCGTCGCCCCCACCTATGTGGCAGTGGATCCCTGGCGCCGCCGAACTGCGCATCACAAAGTTAGGCCATCAAAAGGGAAAGCATGAAAACACGAAGGGGATTTAGTGTCCGCAGCCGGCTTCTAGCCGGTTTTGGAACTCTTTTGGTTGCGCTCCTCGCCCTCGCAGCGCTTGCCGTCCTTCAGGTACAGGACGTTCGAGAACGTCTGGACGACATCATTGACGTCAACGGCGTCAAGGAACGCTATGCCATTAATTTTCGGGGAAGCGTGCATGACCGCTCCATTGCGCTCAGAGACGCGACGCTCGTTGCGCCCGATGAGCTCCCCGCAGTCGTTGACCATATCAAAAAACTCAGGGCTGACTACGAACGCTCCGAGTCGCCCCTCGACACGATTTTTGCGTTTAGCGCTGGAATAAGTGCTGACGAGCGAGGCATTTTCGCGCGCATCAACGCTGCCCGCGACCGCACACTTCCGCTCATAGACCAGGTTGTGAATCTCCAGTCCACAGGAAACCAGGAGACCGCTCGAAAAATTCTGCTGAATGACGCACGTCCCGCTTTTGTCGAATGGCTCGCTGCCATAAATGCGATGATTGATTACGAGGACGCACTCAGTGAGCAGGAAGGTACGGAAGCCCGTCAAATTAGCGTCCGGTTCAAAGTTTTCATGACTTTTCTGACGGCTTTCGCGAGCGTGCTGAGCATTGGGGTGGCGTGGCTGGTCGTCGGGAATATCACGCGGGCGTTAGGCGCCGATCCGCGCCAGATGATCGATTTCGCTGAAGCAATCCGGAACGGTGACTTGGCAAGCGTATCCCCGGTTCGTCCCGGCGACACGACCAGTGTTATGGCAACAGTGACAAAAATGCGCGATAACCTTTCTGACATCGTCGAGCAGGTCCGCCATGCGGCACATGGTGTTGCCGAAGCGAGCCGGGAAATTGCGGAAGGCAACGACGATCTCGGAAAAAGGACGGGCAGTCAGGCGGCTGCGCTCGAACAGGCAACAAACGCTCTTACCGAGTTTGACGCAAGTGTCTCGGCTAACGCAACGAACGCAGGGCATGCGGACGAACTGGCGAAACAGGCGTCCGCGACGGCGAGCAAAGGTGGTGATGCAGTTGGACGCGTAGTTGAAACCATGCGCGGCATCAATGCGTCATCCAGCCGTATCGGCGAAATAATCTCCGTCATCAACTCTATAGCCTTTCAGACCAACATCCTCGCCCTCAATGCGGCGGTTGAAGCGGCGCGGGCCGGCCCACAAGGGCGCGGCTTCGCGGTCGTGGCTGCAGAAGTCCGTGTTCTTGCCCAGCGGAGCGCTGAAGCAGCCAAGGAAATCAAATCCCTGGTGCAAGAGAGCAGTGAACGTGTCAATGAAGGGACACAGCTTGTAGACGTCGCCGGCGTGACGATCACCGATGTCATTACGTCGTCAGGCAATGTGACCGAGATCATGGGAGAGATCAATGAGGCATGCCGGTTACAGACCCAGCAAATCGCCGAAGTACGCAGCATGATCGAACATCTCGAGCGCAGCACCCAACAAAACGTAGCGTTGGTGGAACAGTCCGAATCCGCAGCAGAAACGCTGTTGTCCCAAGCGGACACGCTACTGCAGGCGGTCGGCGTATTCAGACTTAAGTCGACGTCCATCCCACGTAAAGCCGCAGAAGATGAGCATTCGTCTAACCAGCGTGCACCCGCGACGCGACTGGATTATCAGACTGCACAGCATTTAATCTTGGAATCGGTGGCACCCTGCCACTTGGACTTGGCACGGTCTGACAGCGAGCATTGACGGAATATACATCCATGTCGGTCGATTGGAAGCATCGCATTCGCCTGTTCATTCAACGTCTCTGGCAGCCGTCGGGCGCGTGCATGACCTGCATGCCGGGAAGCTGGGCCAATGTGATGAGCATCTCCCATTGGACGATCGCCATCCATACCGGTGTGATCACTGGGCTTATCGCCGTGCTTCTAACATTTACGCCTGCATCAACGCTGTACGCCAATCGATATGGTAATGCGCTTATCGTCGCTACCCTTACGACGGTAGGCGATACGTACTCGCATTCCAGTCAGTTCCGCCTCCCCTACGTCGAGCACATTTACACCGGCATCTTTTCGGGACTCTTGACGCTCGGCGCCTCGTATCTTTTCGAGGAACGTGCGCGGCGCCTTAGGGCTGTGTGGGTATGGCTGACCGGAAAGCCTTCTAGGTAATCTCTCGACCTTTTTTCGCGTGCTTGAGATGACTGTCAACCTCCTGCCGTTTATCATCCGCGATCTGGACTGGAGCGCATGCCGCCGATAGCCACACGTACTGTGGATCCGATATCACACTTCGACGAACGCTCCTTGGCAAAGACCGCGCGTGCCCGACCGAAGAGCCTCATAGGGAGACCCGCCAAGCTACCTGCGTCAGACCCTGCAGCTTGGCACCCAGGTACGTGTGGGCCGACAGGCAGTAGTTACAGCCATTCACTTCGGCGGTCATGACGTTAATGCGCTCCCGGGTCTTGTCGCCCAGGCTGTGGCCGAGCGTCGCGTGCATATTGTCAAACTCAATCTCAGATTGATACAGCTTCGGACGCGTACGCAAGTTAAACTCGATACACCTGTGTATCCGGTTATTAGCTGAGTGCTGCCTCCTTCGAATAACGCGTCTGCTTTCGATGGCTGAGCAGGCGGAAGCCGAGGGCGAATATGGAGCACATGAATGGCCCACAATCACCGGGTCTACCATACAAGGATCACAGAGCTCCTTGGGGCTCTGGACGACCCGACCGTCCCCCGCGGCGCAGTCATCCAGCTATCACCGTTGGAAGGTCCGACCATGATTGAGCGCGCGGAACAAACAGGTGCGATTCCGTGATAGCCCGACGCCCCCGACGACGATGCATCGCCGCCCCTTGGGAAAACGCCATGACTCGCATGAGAGAGAAAAACATGGACGATCAGACTGTTGCGACCATGGTTGAGGTGCTGGATGGATGGGGGAGCCGGCTGGGCTGGAAGCTCTCATCGCCGCGATCGCAAGGCGCACGGTCGACGATACACGCGGCAGACGCTTCATCGTCACGAACGGATCCGGCTAGCCTTTACGGTACGAAAGAAGGCTCGGTTGGCACGGATGGAGCAGCCCCACGAGAAGTGCTCGCCAGAACTACAGATCTCATCCGACCGTATTGCACGACTGGAAGCGGAAAACCTTCGCCTAGCGGCCGAGAACTACATCCTGCTTGAGCAGTTCGCAGGCTGGGCCTACAACGCGCACACCCGCAACTGGCGCATCGAATTTTCAGATAGCTCACTCCCCGGCGTGGATCGCGAGCAGAGCGGGCGTACGCGTTAGTCGGGGAGTCAAGCGCCCCACGAAGCGGCTAAGGTCAACCGCATCGCCGTTCCTAGCCGCGGGCGGAAGTTCTTATGATGCAAACGGCAACGCCGATACCGCCGACCTGTGACTTTCCTAGTCGACACACTCGGTCAGGCAACTTTCTCGCAACCGGTCAGTCAGCCAGATAAGTTTTCGCAAACTGGAGCGCCCGTAAGCGGCTGTTGGCGACCTCACTCAATCGGCAACAAGCTGCTGCTCGCCCGAAGTAAACAGTGGTCACTCGAACGGCTTGTCCACTCCAAAAGCCGCCGGATGAGGCGTTGCCCTTGAATCGCCTGCGCGACCCGGAGCACGTTGGCTCAGACGTTTGTGCTCAACGACCGTGCCACGGTCAAACCGCATACCCCTGCGGTGACGCCCGATAGTTTCAGGTAACACGAAATTGATACAGGCTTATTGTCAGTTCTTGTGGCTGCTGAATCGGCGCCCTTGATCGAATATCGTAGCGACGGCCACCATCAGACCCGAACAAGCGAGAATTATGACAACGCCGCCAGTGGCATGTGTTGCCGATTGCACGACCATGGACAACGCCCACAACGGTGCCAATCCACCCGCCAGCGCCGTACCGATTTCGCGCGCCGAACCCACGCCTGTGGACCGGTTCTCTACCGGAAACTGGCGGCTTAGAAAAGAACCTTGCGGCGCGAACATCATAGGCGCCAGCATGCCGGTCCCGACGATCATTGCGCAGTAAATGGCCGTACTGGCACCCGTGTGCAGCAACAAAAGGAATGGATAAGCAAAAAGAGCAGACAGGATGCCACCGACCATCAATACGTTCTTGCTGCTGAACTTGTCGCACATCCAGCCGAAGAACGGCACCGTCACAATGGCGACCAAACTCGCCAACGTTACCGACAGCGACGTGACGCTGGCGGGCACTCCCTTAATTTGCGTGAGGTACGCCAGGGAAAACGTTTTGAACATGTAGCTCACGGCGTTATATCCGACCGCGATGAAGAAGACTACTCCTAACCCTTTGAACTGAGAGGTCAGTAGCTTGCGAATCGAATTTCCCTGATGATGGGTTTTCTCGAAGGACGCATATTCCGGCGTTTCCGGCAGGCTCCTTCGTACCCACATTCCCACCAATACCAGGAAAAAGCTCAGTATGAAAGGAATGCGCCATCCTCCGGATAGCAGGAATCGATCGCCGCCCATTGTGAGCAGATAGACGGTCAGCGACGAAAGCAACAGGCCCAGATTCAAGCCCAACGCTGGCCATGATCCCTGGCGGCCTTTGCGGCTTTCTGCGGCATGTTCGTACGAAGTCACCGCCGCGCCGGCAAGCTCAGCCCCCGCGCCCAAGCCCTGAATGATTCGAATCAGCACGAGAAGCAGTGGTGCCCAGAAACCAATGGAACCGTAAGACGGTATTAGGCCGATTGCAGTTGTGCACACTCCCATCAGGCAAAAGGTGACAAACAGCATCTTCTTGCGCCCGTATTTGTCACCGAAGTAGCCGAAGAAAATACCGCCGATCGGCCTGGCAACAAAGCCGATGGCAAAGGTGGCGAATGACTGCAGTGTGGCGTTGGTTGGGTTTGCTGTATCGAAAAAGACTTTGCTGAAGACAATCGAAGCCATCGTAGCGTACAGGTAAAAGTCGTACCACTCGAGCATGGAACCAACAATCGTGGCTGCGGCCACTTTCTTCAGCCGCTTCTTGCTTTCAGCGGGTGTTTCGGTCTGCAAAACGTTCATGTCGTCTCCTCATTGATGTGTATTTCTAGTGATTGGCAGATCGGATGTTTCGTTGCCGTCTCCGCGAGAATTCGCGAGCGAGCCTCAGGCACGTTGGCGCACGATGTGCCGTGGCCCTAGTTCAGCGCAGCTCGTTACGCCGAGCATGGCAAGGTTGCGGTCGACCTCGTCGCTTAGCAGGCTAATGGCGTGGGCGACGCCGGCCTCGCCTGCCACGGCGGCGGCGTAGTTGAATGGTCGGCCTACAAGCACCATGCGCGCGCCGAGAGCCAAGGCTTTGAGGACGTCTGAGCCGCGTCGGAAGCCGCTGTCGATCAAGACCGGATAATCGGGGCCAACAGCAGCCACTACCGTTTCGAGAACGCGCATGGGCGAGACTGCGCCGTCAAGTTGGCGGCCACCATGGTTGGACAGCACGATGCCGTCCGCACCTATGCGCCGGGCTTCCAGCGCATCCTCGACGCTGAGTAGCCCCTTGACCACCAGCGGCCCCTTCCAGCGTTGACGAATGGCTTCGATGTGGCGCCAAGTCAGATGGTCGCGTGCCGAAAAATCGCGTAGCACAGTGGACGACATGACGGGTGCGCCGCGAATGGCGAACGAGTTCTCGAAGTGCGGCATGCCGTGGCGCAGTAGGGTGCGCAAGAACGTGCCTGTTACCCAGCGTGGCCGCACGATGCCGTCCCAAGCCAGGCGAAGGTTGGGGCGCAGCGGGGTGGAAAAGCCGGTGCGGATGTTGTTTTCCCGGTTGGCAGCGACAGGAATATCGACCGTTATCATTAGCGTGCCGAAGCCAGCACGTTCAACGCGGTCGATCAGCGCATCTATGCGCGACTGGTCGCCCGGCATATACGCCTGAAACCAGGTCGCCGGGCACTCGCGAGCCACCTCTTCCATACGGATCAGCGAAGTGCCGCTCATGATTGACACGATGCCCGCCTTTTGCGCGGCACGCGCCAGCACCAAGTCGCCGCGATAGGTGGTCAGCGCATTGATGCCCATCGGCGCAATGCCGAACGGGCTGCTGTAGCGCTGGCTGAACAATTCCACCGCCTGGGAGCGCTGCGAGACGTCGCGCAGCACGCGTGTGGAAAACGCGTAGTCGTCAAACACCGCCCGATTGTCATGCAACGAAGCGTTGCCTTCCGCCGCGCCCGCTATATAGCCGAAAATGGGTCGAGGCAGGCGTCGACGCGCTGCAGCTTCAAAGTCGTGCAGCGATAGCATGTCGCGCAGCGCAGCAGGCAGGGTCACGGATGAGGGTTCAGCGTAAGAGGCCATCGCAGGGGCGCCGAATTTGTGGAGAAGTAGCGACACTCTAAGGATTCCACTTCGCGAATTAAAGCGAAATATTTAGAATAGATTTGTTCGCTTTTTGGAAATAAGTTCGCAATGCCTCAACCGTCATTCAAGCAGCTTGAAGCCTTTTGGTGGGCCGCCACCTGCGCTAATTTCGCAACGGCGGCTGAGCGGGTGAGCCTGTCGGTGTCATCGCTGTCCAAGCGCATTGCCGAACTCGAGGCCACGCTGGGTCAGTCGCTGTTCGACCGCAGTGGTCACCGCGCTGTGCTGACCGAAGCGGGCGAACGCCTGCTGCCGGCCACGCTTGGCGTACTTAATGCCATGGCAGCACTGGGTCAGACGTTAGATGCGCGGGCAGAGCTGGTCGGTCACTGCCGCTTTGGGGTCGGCGATCTTTCGGCGTCAACGTGGTTACCCACTTTCGTGGCGGCGGCTCGGCAGGCGCACCCGCAATTGGGGCTGGAGGCCTATGTGGATGTGGGCGGGGTGCTGGAGCGCCGCTTGGCTGATGGCGAGCTAGACTTCGCCGTGATCGCGGGCCGCTCCTCGCGCAGCGAATTGTTGTCGCAGCCCGTCGGGGCCGCCCACTTTGCCTGGGCCGCCGCGCGTCGCCTCACTGACGCCGGCCGGGCGGGAGCGGCGGCGCTGCTGCAACGCCACCCGCTGGTCACATTGCCGCAAAGCGCGGGCACAACCCGTCTTCTCGACGATTGGCTGCTGGCGAACCGTGCCACCGTGCATGAGCGTATCTCCTGCAATAGCTGGAGTGCGGTGGCGGGCATGCTACGGCATGGCGTGGGCGTGGGTTTTCTACCCGCGTACTGGGTGAACGCACTCAAGCTGGATACCGTGGGCGCGGGCGCCCCCCTGGCGCCGCTACACTACACCTTCCAGTGGCGGCGTGGCGACGCGCGGGCGCTGATCGCAGCCTTGCAGCCATTGGCCCAAGCATATGTGGATTTCTCAGGCTCCCCGCATTTGCTGATTTGAGTCCGTGCTGTACGGACTAACAGCACGTGACCGGTAGCATTGAGCGAGCATATTTGGGCGGCCTGGAGATGTCCGCCCCAAACCGCTGCTGCAAAGGGCGGCGGTTGGCAAAAGCAATCGGCCCTGGCGCATACGACCTAGATCTGCCCCTGTGAAATCTGCGGGTTTTTCTTTGGCAACCCACGCGCACCACCCGGCGCCGGAAGCAACCGCGACATGCGCGCGTAAAACCCGTAACCGAGTCACGTTGCCACGAAATACGCAACCGCACGAACTGCCCACGTGGTCAGCAGCGAATGCAATTGGAATTGATGGAATTTGGGCCCATCTTTGCGGTGGAGCGGTGGCACAGGCAGACGCTTGTGGCGAATACCTCGCCGTTCAGCACCGGCACCGTCAGCAGCCCGCTGTATTCCTGACATCGGAGGTGGCTCGATCGTCGCCATCGGCTCGGATGCGGTGAACATGGTGACTCCGCCCGGAATGGGTTTTTCGCATTACGTGGCGTCGAAGATGGGTGCGATCGGTCTTGTTCGCGCACTCGCCAACGAGCTGGCGGTCGACAACATCATCGTCAATGCCGTGCATCCGGGAATCACCGACACTGAAGGCGCGAGTGGGATGCCGACCGAACAGAAGGCGCAGGTCTACATGATGCAGTGACACCGCATAAGCGACGAACGATAGAAGCGGCCATAATATTGCAGCCACCGTTTGAGCACAGGGTGATCTCCTGCGCCAGGTCCGGCAATTCCACGGTGTGTCGGCAATGCAGTCGCCAACGATGCACTGTCTGGCGAATGGCTTTGGCCGCTTTTCGGCTGATCGCGGGCAGGAAGCTCACGAACACCGTTCCGGCGCGCGATCTTGCCAAGCGCGGTCGGAAGCAGAAGCCCAGGAAGTCAAACTGATGAACGCTAAAGCGCTCCCTCCGATTGTCATCGCGACAGTAGACGACCTTCTTCTTCTGCGGATGCAAGGCAAGTGAGCACTGCGCCGTCCGCTGCTCCAGTGCTGCCTTAAGCGCCTCTGCCTCCGCCATGGTGCGACAGTGGCAAACTACATCATCGGCATAACGTTCAAACGGCACGCCCGGATAGATGCGGCGCATCTATTCGTCGAACACGTAGTGCAGAAACAAATTGGCCAACAGCGGACTGATGACTCCGCCTTGCGGTGTGCCAACGTCCCGCCGCTGCGTAGTGCCGGCTGCCAGACTGACCGGGCCCGAAGCCACCGCTCAATGTACAGAAGCGTCGCCCTGCACTTCGTGTGATGCCGTATCGCCTTCATCAGCAAGGCGTGATCGATGAAATCGAAGAACCCCTTGATGTCGAGATCAAGCACCCAGTCGTATTGCCAGCAACGCACGCGCGCCATGGCCACTGCCTGATGTGCCGACTGGCCCGGCCGCTAGCCGTAAGAGTCGGGATGGAAGCGCGGTTCCAGTGGTGGCTCAAGACGCTGTTTGACCACCATCTGAGCCACCAGGTCCGCGACCGTCGGTATCCCCAACGGTCACACACCGCCACCTGCCTTCGGAATCTCCACACGTCTAACCGGTGGAGGTTGATAACTTCCCGAGGCCAGTTGATTCCAGAGTTTATAAAAGTTGTCAGCCAACCTCCAATCGAACTCCTCGATCGTCTGCCGATCGACTCCAGCGCCCCGGTTGGCCTTGACCTTCTTGTAGACCTCCCACACTTCACGCTTGAAAATATCAAACGGTTTGGCATGCCGAGACAGATCCTCCCGTTACCGGTCGTCTGCCTCGTCCTGCCGGGCAACGTCGCCCATTCGGTCCGGCCCCGTTACAGGGCCTTCCTCCCTACTACGGACGACTCTCCGCTGTGCCGCGCGGTACTCAGGCTCTTGCAGGGACTTCCTGCTTGAGCGTCTCCCTTCACATCGCGACGACAGGTTCCTACGTTCCTCATTGAAGCCTGCGCTGGCGTCACGCCACCTTCATGCCGGACGCCAGACAGCCCGTCATCACTTCATGATGGGCTTAGCAATCGGAGGAATCTTCTGCGTATCCGGGCAACTGCGTCCGCCAAATCTACTTTTAGGAATGACAAGCGTCAGATCCAACAGCTAATTGTCTCTCCTGCTGACCTAGGCGTCGAACTCAATTTGAATGCACCGCGCTCTGCGGCAACTCGCACTCGACGCGGCTCGTCGACGCAATCTCTTCCGTTACGGCAAGGAATTTTGCAATGTCGCGGGGTTCGTGGCAATGTAGGGGCGAGACTCGCACCGCACCGTTCAGCCCGAACGACTTCAACATGCGCCCCGAATAAAGACTGGTTGCAACGCGCTCGTACACAATAACACCGCGCTCTTCGTAGGCGCGCACGGCCGCAGTCGGGTCCAAGCTGTCGAAGCCGATGCCTACGATCAGATCGCGACGAGTCAGGTCGTCAAGATCCCAAAACACGCTCACGCCGTGGATGTCACGTAGACCGCGCTGTCCATCGACGCCATCGAGCAGCAGCGCCAGCAGAGCGCGCTCATGTTCCTCGATGCGCCGCATGCCCTGCACAAACAGTTCGCGCCGGTCATGCGAATCACTGAACTCCGCACCGATCCATGCGACATAGTCCACGATCGCACTGACCACAGCGAATTGCGCGGGCGCAGGACTGCCCAATTCCCAGACGCCCTTCTCTTTCGCATCGAGCCGATGGTGCGGCAGTTCCGCGAGCCGCGGCGAGAGCCACGTCACGCCGCATCCGCGGCAGCCAAAGAACTTGTACGGTGCGAAATTGATGCCGTCCACGGGCGTTTTCTGGAGATCGATCACCGCGTGCGGCGCATGCTGAACCGCATCGACGATGATGAACAGATCCGGTTTGCGCGCCCGCGCACGTTCGACGATGCTCGCGATGTCCAGCTTCGCGCCCGAAATATTCGACGCGTACATCACACTCAGAAGCGCGGTATCGTCGTCGATCAGCGAGACGATCGCGTCCACGTCCACGCCGCCCGTTTCCACGTTGCTCGGCGCCACGCGCAAGCGCTTGTCCGTGCGCTCGCAATAAAGCTTCATCGCGTCGAACGACGAAGGATGTTCGAGAATTGTTGTGACGGCGTTCGTGCCCGGCACGTTTTCCATCACCGCGCGCACCATTTCGAACATCGCCGCCGACGCCGTCAGCGACAGATACACGCTGCCTTCGCGCGCGTTGAGAATGCGGCGGACGTCGTCCTCGCCGCGAGTCTGGATGTCCTGCAAATACAGGGCTCTTTTGTGAATGCGCTCCGGACAGTCCGGCAGCGCGTCGATACGCGCGAACACGTCGGAGGCCGCTTTCAGCCGGAACGAACCGCCGGCGTTGTCGAAGAAAAGACGCGCACGTCCGTCTACATCGTCGTCGACGTGGTGAAAGCGGCTTTTGATCCGCTCCATGAGCGATGCGGAAAACAACTGGCCCTGGCGACTGCTCATCTCGTGTGCTCCTCGTTGCATGAATGTCATTGTTTTCTTGACCTGTATTACCTGCGCTCAAGCGTCCAGCGACGCGAGATACGCCTTGCCCTTTTCCGCGTCGTACTGGCCTTCCCACTTTGCGATGACGAGCGGCGCGAGCGCATTGCCCACCACGTTCAGCGCCGTGCGTCCCATGTCCATGATCCGGTCGACGCCCGCGATGAAAGCGAGCCCTTCGAGCGGCAGACCGGCGCTCGCAAGCGTCGTGAGCAGAATGACGAACATGAAGCCGGGCACACCGGCCGCGCCTTTGGACGTGACCACCATCGTCAGCACGAGCACGATCTGTTCTTGCAGGCCGAGATGCACGCCATAGAGTTGCGCGACGAACAGCGTGCCGATGCCGAGATAGATCGACGCGCCATCGAGATTGAACGTGTACCCGGTGGGCACGACGAACGTCGTGATGCTCTTCGGCACGCCGTAATCCTCCATCTTCTTCATCAACTGCGGCAGCACGGTCGCCGAGCTGCACGTCGAGAACGCGATGATGAGTTCGTCCTTGATGACGCGCAGCAGCGTGAAGATGTTGAAGCCGAAGAGCCGCGCCGTCACGCCGAGCACGAACACCGCGAACAGGATGATCGCGAGGTACGTCACCGCCACGAGCTTGATAAGCGGCAGCAGCGAACCAAAGCCGAAGCTTGCAACCGTCACCGCGATCAGCGCACAAACGCCGAACGGCGCATAACGCATGACCATACCGGTGACCTTGAACATCGCATCGCCGATACCCTTGAAGGTCGCGAGCACGGGCTTGCGGTACTCGGCGGGCACCGATTGCAGGCCGAGACCGAACAGCACGGAGAAGAAGATGACGGGCAACAGATCGCCGCGGCCCATCGCCATGATGACGTTGTCGGGAATGATGGTGAGCAGCAGCGCCATGAAGCCGTGATGACCTTGCGTCTGCTGCGACGCTTGCTGATAGCGCGAGATGTCCGTGTGTCCCAGTTGCGACAGATCGGTGCCGAATCCCGGATGCAGCACGTTGCCGAGCACGAGACCGAGCACGATGGCGATCGTCGTGACCACCTCGAAATAGATCAGCGTTTTCAGGCCGATGCGCCCGAGCGAGCGGCCGTCGCCCACGCCGGCAATGCCCATCACCATGCTCGTGAACACGATCGGCACCACGACCATCTTGATCAGCCGGATAAAGATGTCGCCGGCCGGTTGAAGAAAACCGTTGATCGCCGATTCGCGAAACTCGGGAAAGCGGTTGAGCACCAGACCGACGGCGATGCCCACCACGAGACCGATCAGGATCTGCCAGGCGAGCCCAATGAGCGGCTTGCTCTCGGCGCGATCGGTTTGAGGTGATTCCATAACTGATTCCATGCGTCCTCCAGAGACTCTCCAGTTGATAGTGCGGACCGATTCTCGTGCGTAAGTCTTTCGGGCCTCTAGGACCCTTCATGGAGAAAGTAATCAGCTAAAAACAGCAATAAAAGCGATTTTTTTCTATGAGAAACTATCGATTTAATCGATATTAATGGGCACATGTTCACCTTCAAGCAGATGGAAGCGTTGTACTGGATCGTCCAGCTCGGTTCCTTTGATGCTGCCGCGACACGTTTGAACACAACACAATCGGCGGTATCCAAACGCGTGCAGGAACTGGAGCGTGCATTCGACGTCGCAGTCTTCGACCGCGCGAATCGCAGTGCGCGCCTGACGGAGAAGGGCGCCGAGTTCTTCGAGCACGCGAAGGAATTACTCGAACGCCGCGACCAAATCGTCGAGCGACTGAGCTCGAAAGATTCTTTGGTGCGGCAGATTCGCATCGGCGTGACCGAGCTCACTGCGCTGACCTGGCTGCCGCGCCTCGTCGCGGCGATTCGGACGGAATATCCCAAGGTCAAGGTCGAGGCCGAGGTCGATCTCAACGCGACATTGCGGGAGCGCTTGTCGGCAGCGACGGTGGACGTCATCATCGTGCCGCAAACACACGAAGTGGAACCCTTTCCAGCAACGTTGGTGGGTCAGGTCGAGAATGCGTGGATGTGTGCATCAAGCCTCGCGCCGAGCAAGCGCGCCATCGCGCTCGCGGACATCGGGAAGTTCCCGCTCATTTTGCAGGGCGGTCTATCGGGAACGGGCTATGTGTACAGTCGTTTTTTAGACGAACAAGGCGTGGCCTTGCAGAAAGTGCTGGCGAGTAACAGCCTCATCGCGCAGATCGGTCTCACGCTTTCCGGGCTGGGCGTCAGCTACCTTCCCAAGGCCTGTCTCTCGCGCATGCTCGAGCGACGTACCCTCATCGAGGTACCGACCCGACCGCCGCTGCCGCCCGTGACATACGTCGCGATGCACCGCGCAGAACAGTTGCATTCACTCAGCGCAGCCGTTGCGCGGCTCGCGGCGCGATCGTGCGACTTCTCCTCAAACTTGCTCGATCCGGGACGGTAGTCTCACACAAGCGTAAGCAGGACAGAAACCGCGCGGAAGGATCAGTATCGGCGTAGAGACGTCGCTCGAACGACGTTGCACCCATATCTAATGAGACGGCTTTTGGCTGGAGACCCGGCTCAGGAGTTCTGTATGTTCCACCTAGCTGGCGACCCCCGGGATCTTTCGAACTGTCGTTGACAGTCCGCAGTCACTTTCGATATCCTTCTCACCCCGCTGCCTTCGTTGTGCCAGCGGTTTTGAAAGAGCCCGATCAAATTAGACGGCCGGCTTGCACTAACTCTGGCATCGCACGCAAGGGCTGCGGTTTACAGCGTGACATCCTCGTCGGTCTGTCCCACGGCTAGCGCAACGCGGGACTTCAACACCGGTCGTTGAACACCATCAGCAGTTGGGCCGCCTCCGGGCTCGTCATAGTCACGCCCACGGTCGAACGAATTCCCCTCTTCCAACTCGACATCGTCGAAGCGAAATATCCCGTTGAAATGAGTGCCGGCCTGGGGCGTCCCGCATAACGCCTGATAGGGTCCCCGCAATACGCGGTCGAAAAATTTGGTAGCGGCAAGTGCCATTGACATCTGCTCAGGGATTTGCGGTTCTCATTCTAGCGCTGCTGTACGTTAGCGACTTCGATGTGCGGCTGTCCCTGCGAATGGTGTACTCGGCTGGCCAGCTACATCGGCCGCGTCCTGGCCGTTGTGTAAAGTGCCGCCACGTTCGCCATGCGCCTGGTCATCACCTGCGGGCAATCAATCGTTGCGAGCGTCAAGACATGAAGATGTTCTGCCGTCAACGGACGTCGCCGCAGCTTGACACATATGCGATGCCTGGCCTTGAGGAACAGTTGTTTGCCATTTTCGCTTGATGTCGATCGCGCCGGCTCGTTGCGGCACAGTTTGCCTAAGCGCATCAAATACATGCCTAGACAGCCCGATCCACAAAGAGGCTACGGCAATAGCGTCTTTCGACGTCAGACTGCCCGCCGGCGCAAAAGTAGTTGCGAAAATGATCAGAACACGCGCCCCAAGACAGGCGCGCTTGTCATGACCAAGGTTGTCACATAATGGCTCGTAGTCTCTGCCCGGGCTCGCCATAATCTGACGTTTGAAACTGCTCAGTGTTCCCGCTGCCATATTTCCGACTCCGGAGATCGCGCGAGCCAGCGCTCGAAATACGTCTAGAGGTGTCGCTGTGAGATGCGCTCGCAACGTTGTAGCCGCATTGGACTTCTGGGCTGTATGCATGGTCCTCTCCAATAGACTCAAAAGATCAGGTTGACGAGTGAATTGTGAAGAAGGGGATGTTGCAGGAGAAGACCATTTGTACGGGAGGCGACCTTCCGCAGGATGATAGCCATCAGGGAACGCGGAACCGGGCATCGCGCCGTCCATCGACCCAACTCAACCTTTGGCTCTAGTTGGACCGTTCAGGTTTGTGCGCAAGGAAGACAGTGCGTCCGGTCACGACCAGCGATCATGGCTTGCTAGCCCACGCCGGGGTCAGATAGTCGTGGCCAGGTTTGTGCTCCTGCAGAAGAAAACGATGACGCTTCGATAGACCATCCGCGAACACGTACCACTCGCTTAGCGAGGCGGCTTCTGCGTCGTATGTCCCGTTTTGCAGATCTCTTCTTTTCATCATCGGCCACACCTCTTGATGGTATGTCCGCCATCGTGATGGTCTCCCGTTATCGAAGGCAGGGATGAATGTGCGAAGCCTGTATAAATCGTCTGTCACGTCCCCGACAAATACTCCTTCCTCGCAGGTCAGTCCGAGCTGCCGCCACTGTTCGCGATGGATCCACGGCTGAAACCAGTAAATGTTGGCAACCGCCGTGTAAAGGCGCGCGCGCACGCTACTCGAATCGGCGAGCCCTGTTCTCTGAATAATCCGCTGCATCGCGTGAGGCGTAATCTCCACTCGGTAAATGAGCCCGTCCCGCGGAGGCACCGACGAGGAGAATATGACGAAAAAAAAGTCGATTCCGCCCGTAGAGCCTCGTTGTTCGAACAGGCCACATAGCATGGTCATCCCCTCCATTCTGAGGAGGGGGAACGTGAGCAGATGTTTCTCGAGCGCCGGTCTGAGTGTGCCGCTCATATACCGAAAAGCCTCCCTGCCGCTCATGGCCGGCCGCCATTGCTTTCCGGCCTTCTGCACGGGGCCTTCAAGGATCTTGAGGTACGAAAACTTGGACGTGGCTTCCGACACTGTTTTAGCCCAACTTTTCGCCACCCGAGGATCTACAAACCGTGGAGGATCCATACACTCATATTCCTTTGCGCATTCGAATCTCTGGCTGTTTGATCAGGCGCGAGGCGCCCGCAGCAGAGACGAATTACAGGTTCGCTCTCAGTTCATCTAACGCATCCTTCAACCGGGTCAGGAATTGACTCGACTGCCCCGTTGCACGAAGAGCCGCGGCTGGAACGCTCGCGGCATCGCGATAAAGCGCTCGGCCCCTGTCGGTAAGGCGAATAAACACCAGTCGCTCATCCGACGTGCCTCGTATTCTCGTGATGTAGCCCTGAGATTCGAGCCGCTTCAGCATTGGTGTCACGGTTGCCGAATCCACAGATAAACCTGCCGCTATGGATTTGACTGTTACTTCGTCGTTAGCCCACAGGGTCAGCATCGCGAAATACTGAGGGTAGGTCAGCCCAAGGGGGTCCAGCAGCGGCTTATACCTTTTCGTCATCGCAAGCGATGTTGAATATAAGGAGAAAGCAACATCATCGCCCAAGGTATGGGCCGCGCTTCGAGGAGCAAATCCCACTGCATTTTTCATTCTTTACTCCAAGCATGGAACACAACCGCTCCCATTGCGTTGTCTAGTTCGCGTAGGGATGTCGCGGCTTACCTCCCCGCATTGCACTCGGCCATGCGTTTGCGACCTTCCGCATGCGAACGTTAAGGGTCGCTGCCTGACTTCGCGTGTAAACAACACCGAACTTCCCTTCAGGGTCAGCAGACCGGTTGCGTTAGATGGCCCCCGGCCCTGACGAAAATCAGACTTCCTTCCGCGTTTTCAGCGGAGGGAACGTGGCGTCGATGTCGGTCTTGAACGTGTTGTTGAAGATGTTGGTAATGAAACTGAACGCGGTCTCTGCAACGATATCGACGACCTGTTCATCAGTGAAGCCCGCCACACGAACCGCTTCGACGTCCGCATCGTCGATATGCCCGCGATTCTGGGCCACCTTGTACGCGAACTGCAGCGCCGCATCGGCCTGAGGATCGGTGGAATGTCCGGTGCGGTTGAGTTCCATATCATCTGCCGACAGACCTTGAAGCTTGCCGCCGAGATACGTATGCGCCGAGAGGCAGTAATTGCAGCCGTTCACCTCAGCGGTCATCACGTGAATGCGTTCACGCGTCTTGTGACCTAGGCTCTTGCCCAGCGCGGCGTGCATTTCCGCGATGGCTTTCAGCGCATCCGGCGAGCGCGAAATCAACGCGAAGAAATTGGGAATGACGCCCAGAACCTTTTCGTAATTCTGCAGGATCGGTTGCGACTTTGCGGGTGCTTCGTCTTTCGTGAGGATGGGGAGGCGTGCCATTATGAGGCTCCTTCGGTTAGTGAGTGAGCCCTCAATGTACAAGTTACCTCGACCCATGTTAATTGGGCGCAAATGAAGTTCTTTCGTTCATCCAGCGAAAGAATCACCACGCTCCTTTTACCAACCGGCGCCGGCCGTTGCCACCATCGATCGTCGGCGCTTTCTCAGTATTGGATCGCCGTAGCCGTTTAGCGGGATGGCTATCGCTTTCCACACCAACGAAACCAGTGGCGCTCGACCCGACACAATGGAATGAAGCTACCGCTGTAAGTGAAATCCATTGCTAAATCAATCTCCGTCATCAGCCCGTCCTCAAACGTCGATCGGTAAAGAACTCGCGAACGTGCTTTCGTGCCCCGCCACGGAGGATCGATCGGTCATTTCAAGCTAGCCATTTATTTGGAGCTGCCAACAGGCCCAGCAAGATAGTCGAAGGCTGTGAGTGCGTATATCTCGCCCAAGGCGCGCAATTCATCGACCATAACGTACTCGTCAGCGGCCCCCATGTTATAAGCCGTGAGCCCGCAAACGACGCTAGGCACGCCAGTTCTTCTATATAGCCGGGCGTCCGACGCTCCAACGCGCATATTGAGAACTGGATCGACGCCCAACCTTGACCGGCAAGCGCTCCTGAGCACCTGCACGATCTCATGGTCCGGTGGCGTCCACGTCGATTCGTAGCAGCGCACTATGTCGACAGCGACGCCCTCCTGTCGGGCTAAGACTTCTGTCAGACGTGCCTTAACCTGCCCGGTACTCACTCCGACGGGGATGCGAATGTCCGCTGTCGCAGTGGCACGATCTGCTATCAGATTCGGCAGCGTGCCCCCCTCAATGGTCCCAAATGTGACCGTCACTTTGCGAAGGACTTCGGTCTCCCCCCTCCCCGAGATGCGCTCTGACACGTCCGCAGCCTTCAATATCTCGGCGGTGACTGCGTCTGGCGCCTCAACTGGCAGGTCCTCAATATATTTAATGTCGTGCAAGACATGTAGAAGACGATCAATAGCGCTGATGCCTTTGTGGACGTGCGCGGCATGCGCCGATTTTCCAAAGGTGCTGAGACGAAGCCAGATCATGCCCTTCTCGCCGAACCGTAGTATCTGCGGTGATCCCGTGTCGGCGCTGATCATCGCATCGCCCGTTGCTTCTGCGACATTCGAAAGGAGCCAGGCGGTTCCCTCTTCACCCATGCTCTCCTCGTCTCCGACGAAGGTTGCCACAATCTCACCTGCGAGCGATGCCCGGATCTGAGAAAGATGCCTCATCGCAAACACGATTGCCGCGACTCCGCCTTTCATGTCGGACACGCCTAGTCCATACAGCCGCTCGCCGCAGACCTCTCCGGCCGGATCCTTGGTCCACCGATCTGCATTGACCAACGGAAAGGTGTCCAGGTGGCCATTAAACACAAGGCGGCGGCCCGGGCGGCCCCCACGAACGCGGACCACAAGATTCGCAACGTGCGGCCGTGTCACGTGCCTAGAGATCTCTACGCTGTAGCCGGCGAACGCCTCGGCAACGCGCGATGCCATTTCATGCGTATTGCCTGGCGGATATGCGCTCGGCACTGCAACAAGCACGCGGGCAAGATCAACGACCTTGCTACTTTCAGCAACGACAGCGGCTTCTAGCGACTGTCTCAGTTGCGCGGGTCGAACTGAAGTCGAAGGTGCCTTCATGTTGTGAGATATACGAAGATTAGTGGATGGGAACCGGCCACAACACTTGCGCGTCGTGCTTGACCCGTAACGCCGAAGCACGACAGTCGCGGGGAAGCAGTCAGAATTTGTGTCGCATGCCAACGCGCACCACGCCCTGATTGCGCGATGACGAGGGAGTCAGCAGATAAACGTTAGCCACCGGAGAGCCGTTCGCGCTTGCAAACAACGCTCCGCCTGCGGCGTGCTGAAAGACAAGCTCCGTGTAGAGGTCCGTTCGCTTCGAAACGTTGTAATCGAAGAGACCACCGACCTGATGAATCTTTGCCTGGCGGTCGCCAGACGCCGGATCACTTATATTGGTCGTTGTGAACGTGTACATCAACGCAGCGACGGCAGCGGGAGTGAATCGATAGGTCAGATTCGCCTCGTAGTTGTTGAACCGGTAGCTGACCCCCGAGTTGCCTGCAGCGCCCACGTTGAAAAACTGCGTGCGCGTCCAGACGAGACCTACTTTCGCTGGCCCGATGGTATAGCTGCCGCCCAGACCGGCAATCGTCTGGCGCGTCGATGCGATGCTGCCGTCGACGATTGCGCCGTTGGCATTCGCATTGGGTCCGGTATGAACGCCGGGGTTGCTGAACGCTTCGTACGTTCCGGCAATCGTCAGTGAGCCGTTCGTATAATTAAGCCCGCTCCCCCACATCCGGTTGTTCGAAAAGTCACCGGCCGCATTGCTGAACGCGTACTGGAAACTCCCCGTCACGCCCCCGATGTTCGGCATTCGATACTTGATGGAGTTATTCGAGTGATACGTATTATCGGTGTCGTCGTTGTCTAAAGGATGCGCAAACAATGGCCCCGCCAGACCGCCGTTGATGGTAAGCACCTGGAAGTTGTCGACCACGGGACCGTACTGGCGGCCGGCCGTGAACGTGCCGTAGGGCGTCGACAGTCCCGTATATGCCTGACGACCGAACATGCGCCCTCCCTGGCCCAGGGTTCCATTTGTTGGATCGAAGCCACTTTCGAGCACGAAGATCGCCGACATCCCCGATCCCAGGTCTTCGCTGCCGCGAAGCCCCCAGCGACTTGCCTGTAGCCCGATCGCACTCAGTTGTACGTTGCGATGGCCGTTCTGGTTGGTGGTGAACGTCAGTCCTTCGTCGATAATCCCGTAGAGGGTCACGGAGCTCTGTGCAAGGCAGGCAAGCGGTGCCATGCCGATCGCAAGCGCGACGGCCGTCTTCTTCATCGGTATCTCCAGGGTGGTACGCGGCAGGTCGTTGTCTTCGGCCGGGATTGCCCCGGCCGTTATGAGAGGCACGTGTCAGCGCAAGGCACTGTTCTCGCGCTTAATGCCGATCATCAGGCCCCACAGACCGATGACGGCGAATGCTGCAGTGAGGAGCGTGTAGTACGCCGGAACGAGGCGGTCCGAGGTGGCGGAAATAAGCGTCGTCATGAGCAGAGGCGCAAAGCCTCCAAAGATCGTAAAGTTCAGGTTGTGAATGACGGCCAGCCCGGTCGTGCGGGTCTCAACCGGAAAGCACTCAGAGAGAAACGCGGGGATAGGCCCCTGAAAGATGGTCACGAGCACTCCCAGACCAACAACGCACGCGACCAGCGCCGATGGACTGCGAACTGCGATCATGATCTGGAAGGCCGGAATTACGGCAAGGGCGACGAGCACGATGCCACTGGCGATGAAACGCCTGCGTCCGTAGCGGTCTGACAGATGCCCGATGAGCGGCGCAACGAAAACCTGCACGAGCGAAAAACCCAAGGCTCCCCAGAAAGCCGACTCAGCGGGTACCCCAAGTTCGCGGATTGCGTATGTCGGTATGTAGACCCCCAGGAGGTAGTTAGTCGATGCGGCGAGGCAATAGAGCCCAACTGCAGAAACAATCCGCATCTTCGCTGTCTTCATGATCGTCGTAACGGGGCTGTTCGTCTCCACAGTTCGCCCTTCCGCGTGATATGAAGGCGATTCGTCGACCTTCTTCCTGATGAACCAGCCAAACGGAAGGATCACCAATCCAAGGATGAACGGGATCCGCCACGCCCAGGCGACAATCTCCGCGCTGGTGAAAGCATGGTTCAGCGCCACCCCTACCAGCGATGCCAGAGTGTTCGCCAGCCCCACACCTACAATCTGAAAACTTGCAAGAAAGCCGCGTGTGCGTCCGAGCGCATGTTCAACGAGAAAGCTTACCGATGAACCAAACTCGCCACCTGCGGAGAATCCCTGCAGGAACTTCGCTGCGACGATAAGCATGGGCGCCGCGAGTCCCGCCACTGCGTAACCCGGCGCAGCGGCAATGATCAGCGTGCCGATGCCCATGAGGACAATCGTGAGCGTCATGGCCGCTTTCCTGCCGTGCCTGTCACCATACGACCCGAGGTAAAGTGCCCCCAGAGGACGCATGAAATACGAGGCACCGAACGTTCCGAGTGCGATTAGCAGCGACACAAGCTCGTTGTGTGCCGGAAAAAACACCTTGGCAATGGGAATGGCCAGAAATGCGTACACAGCAAGGTCGTACCATTCGAGCGCGTTCCCGATAGAGGCAGCGAGGATTACCTTCGTCAGGGACATGCGACGCGTCGTATGCTGCGTTTGCTCCTGTGCAAATGCACCGCCACGGCCACTACCAGTCCCAAGCCCACCGTGTTTGAGGTTGTCGTTCATCATGTTATGTCCCGTCAGCGGTGACTTATCTAAGACTACTAACGATTGAAGGGTTGGCCACTGCCGTCCTGACCAACGCACAGACGTACGCAAGCGCAGTGCGCAGTTCCTCTGGAAATACCTTGTCGCGGGTGTCGCTTCCGGACAGGATGTGCTGAACGCGCGATTCCGGTTCGTCAAAGCCCGCAAGCAGACGAAATGCCGGCACGCCCGCGCGAGCGAAGTTGTAGTGATCGGAGTTCGCCCTGAGAGGTAGCCAGGTTTCCACGTCGATGCCGGAAGACTCCGACGTCATCCGGATAAGGCCCTCCAGCTTCGGGAACTCACTTATGAGTGCCGTCAGCTTTGACGATCCTCCGACGGTGTCAAGATTGACGTTAAGCAGCAGCCTGTCCCGCAGCTCTTCCGGAAGCTTGCGCAGATAGTCTTCCGATCCGTAAAGCGCCCATTCTTCCGCTGTAAAAATGATGGTCTGCAAAGCGAATACTGGGTTATCTCTGAACAACGGTTCGAGATGACGGGTCGCTGCCACTGCAACGGCTACACCGCTTGCGTTGTCCAATGCGCTTTCGCCAAGCGGATGGCCGTCAATGTGTGCGCTGATCACAATCCGCGGGAGAGCAGGATCTCCGATAACGACCGATGAATTTCCGGACACAACCCGCTCGCTGCCCCCGTCGAGATCGAGGCAGATTACAGCCTCGCTCGAGTCGAGGCTACGCAGCCGAAGTGCGCACTCACGGGTGATGTACCCGCACGGAATCGGATCGAATCCTTCCTCCGCGCCGGATGAACCGGAAAGCAATCCACCATCGCCGGTCGGGTTGGACATCAGTAACGCTTTGGCACCATGCCTGATGGCAAGCCGTATTTTGTCGCGACGATGCAGATGGGTAGTCGAAAACGGATATTCATGCTCGACGAGCACGATATTGCCCCGAGCCGAATCGCCCAGGCGTTCATAGTCCTCCGATCGACCCCGCCCCATATCGACGATCCTGCCGATCATGCCTTCATGCGGCGTTGATACTGTATGGAGCATCGGCTGACATGGGAACGTTTCGCCGCTGGGCCCAATTGTCAGGGTCGCGCGGGTGGGTCTCCACACCGTTGTCTCGACCGGGTGCAAGGTCGCCTCGCCGCTCATCTGCTCAAACTGCCCGAAGATCCATTCGACAGCCCGTCTCTCGGATTCCGTTCCGAGCAGCCGGCCACCGAATCCGCACAGCATGTTGAAACTGACCAGCAACGCTTCATATTCATCGGCCCGCACCGGCGGAAGATTTTGATCCACTTGAGTCTCCGAAAACATGGGATGTATCGTTCACAAAGTAGACCTCGCCGAAAACCGCGCAACTAATACATTGTTGAACGCAAATGCATAACCCACGTATATAGGAGCCTGTGTGAGTCGATCGTCCGTGCTCAACTATCACCACGCTGAACTGCTGTTTCAGGTGCTTCGTTCACGCACGCTTACTGATGCTGCGCAGGCGCTGCACATATCGCAGCCGGCGGTCACCAAACAGATCAAGTCGCTCGAAGAGGATCTTGGCGTACAGCTATTTCAGAAGGAGGGCCGGCGGCTGGTGCCGACGGTCGAGGCGTTGCTGCTTGCGGACGAAGTGGAACGGACCCGCGCCAGCCTCACTTCTTTGAACGAGCTCGCCGCACGGCTAAAATCCGGAGTCGCCGGCAAGCTCGTCGTCTGCGCCATTCCCGCCCTCGCGCAGGCGCTTCTGCCTGGGACGATCGCCGAATTCAGGCGAACGCACCCAAGTATCCATGTCGAAGTGAAGGTAGAAAACTCATGGCGGATTCTTGATCTGGCAGAGGCGCAGCAGATCGACTTCGGCCTTTGTTATCCCTACCGGGATACGAGGCTGGTCGAAGCGACGCCCCTGATGACATCGGGTATCGTCTGCGCAGTCCTTGCCGGAGACCCCATTGCTGCCAGCGAACAACTGGCCCTGGACGCACTTCGCGGAAGACCGCTTGTTATGGTCGAAGTGTTCGGCGCGAACGCGGAGATCAGAAACGCACTGGCCAGGTGCAGGCTTGACAGGGATGTGATCTGCCAGGTGTCTGCTTCGACGCTTGCCTGCGAGATCGTGCTCAGAACAGGTGCTGTCGCGCTCGTTGATAGCCTGACGGCTGCTTCCTACAGGACACGAGGTATTGCCGTAGTAGATCTCCCGGACCTGCCGCGGCGCACCCTCTCGCTACTGCGCCCCAAAATGCGGTCAACCAGCGTCTTCGCAGAGGCTTTCCTTCGCGCCCTAACACACGAGGCATCCGGTTTTGAGAGCGACGAAGGCCAGGCATGATCTTCCAAGCCCCTTGTCGGGACGAGGAAGGCGAGTTTGCCTTGGCCTCGATTAAGCTGGCAGTCAGCCGGGCGTAGGATGGTCCACTAAACAGGTAGGCCACCGTACGTGACATCGCGCCTGAACCGGAGTTCGGTTTGAAGTTCCAGCCCGCTCAGACGAGTCATTCCCACCCCTCTACCACGCGACACCCGGGTGAAAACGGTAGCCACGACTTAGAACAGGCTCACCGCAGTCGAAACCAACTGCAATGAAGCCCGCAGTGCAGTCAGGCCCTGCGACGGAGTCTCGCACGAAACATCACCTCCGCTCACCGCAATCCTCGAAACGCCCCCTTGCGATGGCAGTTCCTAAGATTCAGGCCGCTCCCCAATCCGCTGCGCCACTTCTCCGGCTTCTCTTCCCACTCCCTTTGTCTACGAGGAGTTGCTGTACTGTCCAACGAAGAGAGTAGGAATATTGTTAATACACCATCACTTCGTGCATGAACAGTATGGGCTGGCTTTTGCATAGAAAGACCGCTATCGTCCCGCGTAGGCCTACCCTGCGCCGGCGCGGGTCTCCCGCGCAGAACGCAGAGAAGTGCTAGCTGTCCGTCCCACGCCCAGCGAACGAAGCCGTTCAATGGCTGGCGTTTTTGACGGCGAGCGTATCGATGAACTGTTCAAACCGCACGATGCGCCCGTCCTTCACCGTCCATGCGTGGGCATAACGGCCAACAGCACGCTTGCCTGTCTGCGCGTGAACAAGATCGAAACGGCCCAGCGAAATCACGCTTTCGTCTTGCGCAACGAATCTGTCCGGCACGAGCGCGGCCTGCTTCCAGTCTGTCACAAACGGTTTCAGGACACCCTCTGCGACGGCATCGGGACCGCGGCCGTTCGCGCGATAGTCCCACATCGTGATCCACTCGATGTTCTCGTCAAGGCAGGAAAGGGCCTTCGCCAGATCCCCAGCTGCCAGCGCGTCGTAGAAGGTCTGAACTACCGTCATATTGGTTTGCATTGCTATCTCCGTCTGGTTCGTGAATACGCTTTGTGAGAATGGTTCAGCTGGCGAAGGCGTTCTTGATTTCCGTGGCAACCTGAGAAGCGTTTTCGTCCAAAACGAAGTGTCCGGCGTCGAGCCAGACAAGCTTTGCGTCAGGCAGATCATTCAGGTAGGCGCGGGCGCCCGGCGGAATGAAGAACGGATCATGCTTGCCCCAGACGATCAGGGTACGCGGTTGATGTTCGCGGAAGGCGGCCTGCCATTCCGGATATAAGGCCACATTCGACTTGTAGTCGTCGAGCAGATCGACCTGATAGTCCTGCACGCCAGGGCGGTCGAGCAGCGCCTGGTCCAGAACCCAGTTGTCGGGACTGACCGCTTCACGATCCTTCGCACCGACCAGCCACTGGAACTTCGTGCCTTCGAGGCTGATGAATTCTCGTGCAGGACCTTCGGTTGCGGCAGTACGGTTTTCCCAGAGCGGCAGGAAGACGCTTTTGGGTGCATCGCCCACACCTTCCATGTATGCGTTGGTGTTCTGGATGATGAAGCCCTTCACCCGATCGGGACTCTTCGTGAAAAGCCGGAATCCGATCGGGCCGCCGTAGTCATGCATGTACAGGATATATGACTCAAGCCCAAGCACGTCGACCAGTCCTGCGACATGCGCCGCCAGATTGTCGAAGGTGTAGGTGAATTCATCACGCAAAGGTGCCGACGAGTGGCCGAAACCTACGTAGTCCGGTGCGATCAGGTGGAAGCGGTCAGCGAGGGCTGGCATCAGGTCACGAAACATCTGGCTGCTGGTGGGCAGGCCGTGAAGAAGAAGGATCGTCGGCAGCTTGCTGTCACCGGCTTCGCGATAGAAAATGGTCTGGCCGTTGACTTCTGCAGTGCGGTGATGGATGCGGGTCATGCTGTTCTCCTGGTAGTGTCCGAAACCGTCCCGGCGGGCTATCCGCCGGGCGACGTGTTGGAGGCATTTTGTGGAATTGGACGTGCCTTGGGCAGCCGGTAATATCGGAAATCAACCTCTCGCTAAATGGAACGCCCTTGGATCGACTCGACGCGATGACAGTCCTGCTGGCTGCTGCGGAAAGCGGCAGTCTTTCGAAAGCTAGCCGCCAACTCCCGTTGCCTCTGGCAACCGTGAGCCGCAAGATGGCCAACCTTGAGGGCTACCTCAAGGCGGACTGATCGCGTCACGCATCTTCTTGATGATCAGGTCGATGTTGCTCTGCGCATTGGGAATCTGCCCGACAGCATCCTCGTCGCGGTTGGACTTGGTGCCGTGCGCCGCATCGTGTGTGCGAGCCCGAACTATCTTCCGACGAAGAGCGCGCCCTCCGTTCCTGAGGATCTGGTTGAACACGATGCAATTTCGTTTGATGGCATAACGGCCCCGAGTTACCGGAGTTTCTGGAATGCGGGCGAAGAAATGAAGGTACCAATCCGATCACGCCTGAGCGTGAACACGATCGATGCCGCCATAGATGCAGGACCGTCCGGCGCCGGCGTGATACGCGTCATGTCATATCAGGTGGTCGAACATCTGAAACGTAACGAGTTAGTGACCGTGCTCGATCAGTTTGCCCCGTCGGCGGCGCCAGTCCATCTGGTCTATGACAAACAGGGCCGGCTGCCGCTCAAATTGCGGGCATTCATTGATTTTGTCGTGCCGTCCGCTACGTACCACACAGCCACGACGCTGTGCTGCAGTCACAGCGGAGGATCAGAAGGCGGCGGGTGGAGGATTGCGCAAGCGCGTATGCTGTTCGAAGTCGTATGCCATCGCAAGAATCTCGCTTTCACCCAAGCGGCGTGCTCCGACGATGTCGATCGCAATTGGCCGGCCATCCGCAAGATAACCGGCAGGTATAGTGATAACTGGAAGGCCGAGTTCGTTGACTTCTGTGCCGGCAACCTGATCCCCGAGATACGCCCCGGTGTTTCCGTCGAGATCCGGCAATGGTTGGGTCGAACGTGGCAGGAAGAGCGCGTCTATCTGTTTGTCTTCCAGAATCTGCTCGTACAGCGTCACGAGCGAAGCCTGTGTGTCGGTCACTTCCCTGACCTGGGCACTGTCCTTCCTAAAGTTTATTGCGGGATCAGAAAGCAACGCGTGCAAGGGAGCTGTCGTCCCCAGCCCTAGCGGGAATCCTGAGCGCGCTTCGAATGCTTCCCGGTCCGTTGGGTTGTGCCCCCCCAGGCCGGCAAGGTAGGCATCGACGCCTTCAAGATAGGCGTTGCATTGAGCAAAGGACTTGCGCCTGGACCACTGCGCCTGCCAGTCGGTATCGCCAAAAACCGTATCCACTCGCTGCGCCCCAAGCTGGGAAGTGACGATCTCGACCATCGCGCTGTAATGCTCCTGCACGGCCGGATGCAGTGTTGAAGCCCAAATCCCGGGTTCAAACAGCCCAATGCGCTTCCCGCGAAGGGTCCCGCGCCGCAGGCCCTCGGCATAAGGAGGCGCACCCGGTTGCCGGTCCGCGATAACGTCGAGGACGGCTGCCGCATCCGCCACGGATCTCGTGATAGGGCCAGCCACATCGTGATTGAAAAGCCCCGGGAAGATGCCCTCCTTCGGAACAAGCCCAAAGCTCGGTTTGAGGCCGACCAGACTCTGTGCCGAGGCTGGAAAGAGAATGGAGCCCGCCGTGTCGGTACCGATCGCGACGACCCCCATACCGGCAGCGACTGCTGATGCGCTCCCGGTACTCGATGCGCCGGGCGCGAAGGCTGGATTGTAGGTGTTCAGCGTATCCCCGTTATAACTCGATTGTGCTCGTAGTCCGTCAAGTCCAAAATCAGGCAGGTTGCTCTTTCCGACAATGATTGCCCCTGCTTCCTTCAGTTTTTCGACCAACCGGGCGTCCCGGTTTGGAACAAGGTCAACACCGTTAAACGTGCCACGCTGAGGATCGACGACACGACTGTTTGACGCGAAGCCTGAGTAACCCACCGTGGTTCTCGTTCCGAAGAGGTCCATGTTGTCCTTGATTACCACGGGAACACCGTGAAGCGGCCCGCGATGCGTTCCATGCGCGATCTCGTCGTCCGCTCTCTCGGCATCGCTCAGAGCGTTCCGGTTGATCCATATAAATGCATTCAGATACGGTTCCTGAAGATTGAGCTGAGCAAGGCATGCCGCCGTAAAATCCGCAGCGGTATGCGTGCCCGCAATCAGGGCGCTGCCAATCATTTCGATGGAAAGCCGCATTACATCGATGTCGGACAGTCGGCCGCGAAGGTGGTCTGGAATGGTTACTGGCATAAAGTGGCGCATACATACTCCGCAATGGATGTGAGTTGTTGTGGAAGACGGCGGTGGGCGGGCTGCGACTACTTTGAAGGCGTCCCCGGCGGCCCGGTATCAGGGCAGCCGCGAATCATTAGTCGTCAGGACATCACGGCGTTACCGATTATGTCGGGCAATTCCCGTAGATCGGTAACGGTGCAATTTGGCTCCTGCCCCAGCACATCGAGCGTATTCCCGTTACGGTTGACCCAGCACACCTGGTACCCAAAGTGTCGCGCTCCACACGCATCCCATCCGTTTGACGATACGAAAAGGATCTCGTCCCTCGGGCAACCGAGTGCGTTTTCCGCGAGCCTGTAGACAGCGTCGTGAGGTTTGAAGGCTTTGGTGCCTTCGACACTGATCAGGTGGTCGAAAAGATGGACAAGGCCCGAGTTCTTTACAACCGAGCCGATCGAAAACGACGATCCGTTGGACAGGATCGCGAGCGGTAAACCTCTTTCCCGCAGGGTCGTGAGCGTCGCTTCGACACCAGGATAGGGTTGAAGCCGGAGGTAGCCCTCACACAGCTCCTTGTGGGCCGCCGTGGGCAACACAAGTTTCAGGTGCGATGCGACGAAATTAAGCGCATCTTCCGTCGCTTTCTCGAAAGGCACGTAGTCGCCCATGAGGGTACGCAACCATGTGTATTCGAGCTGTTTTTGCCGCCAGAGAATGCTGATTTCGAGACCACGTCCCGGAAACATCTCACCGCATCTGCCAGCAACGGAGTGCACATCGTAGAGCGTACCGTACAGATCAAAAACGAGCGCTTTGATGGGTTTCATGATCGTTCCTTTTCGTTGATCGGCTGAAGTGGAAAGCCACGGACGCCCGTGGTCTGGAGACGGCACTGGCGCTTACGGCGAGGATCGCGATGACGTGGAATCGCACACGATCCCCGTCTGCGCACGGAGATAAAACGCTTCGAAGTCACTATCCTGCGTAGGCGTGGCATTTGACAGCATGGTGCATAGCCATGCACTGAACAGTCCGATCGGCAGGCTCGCGATCGCCGGATTTACGATCGGGAAAAGCGCATGACTCCCCATGAAAGCTGGACCGACAAGCGCCAGGGCCACCGATGAGGTCAACCCGCCAATGACGCCACCAATCACCCCAGCCGTGTTGAAGCGCCGCCAGAAGATAGAAAGCAGGACGATCGGAAAATTCGATGAGGCCGCAACAGAGATCGCGAGAATCACGAGAACGCCCACATTCAATCCCTGCGCGAGAAGACTCAGGCCGACCGCAGCCACACCCACCGCAACCGTCGCGATACGCGCGACCCGTACCTGTTCAACATCACTAACCTCTCCCTTTCGCACGATATTCACGTAAAGATCGTGTGCTATGGCGCCAGAGGATGCGAGCGTAAGGCCGGCGACAACTGCAAGTATCGCGGCGAAAGCAATCGCGCAGATGCTGGCAAGAAAGATCTGTCCGCCCAAGGAGCCTGCTCCGCCTCCGAGATACTGCGCAAGTAATGGAAGTGCAAGATTGCCACCCTTATCCGCTGCGCGTATTGCGTCCTGGCCGACGAAGACCGCCGAAGCGAAGCCGATCAACGTGGTGACCATAAAAAAACTGCCGGCGAGAAACATGAGCCATAAAACCGACTTCCGCGCAGTTCTCGCATCGGGCACCGTATAGAAGCGCGTCATGATGTGCGGAAGTCCAGCGACACCGAAGATGAATGAAATGAAGAGCGACATCGTGTCCAGCGGATGATGGAAGTAGCCGCCAGACGCGAGCATCTTTGAGCCGTAGAGTCCTTCGACTGACGCAAACAGCGCAAGCGGGTTGAGCCGCACCGCCGCGAGCAGCATCGAGACAAGCACGCACGCGGCGACCAGAAGCAGGATCGCCTTCACAATCTGCACCCATGTGGTCGCAATCATCCCGCCGAACAGAACATAGACGATCATGCCAATGCCCACGAGAATGACTGCGATGTCGTATGGGACGCCCACCATCAGCTTGATCAACGCACCGGCTCCAGACATCTGGGGCACCATGTACGCAAGGTTCACCACAACCGTTCCCACGATGGCGGCGAGCCGCGCGCCCGGCCGCTTCATTCGTTCCGCAATGACGTCACCGAAGGTGTAGCGTCCAGTGTTACGAACCGGTTCTGCGATGAGCATTAGCACTACGAGGAACGCAGCGAGCGCAGCAACCGCGTACAGCGAGCCATCCATGCCGTACAGCGACACGAGTCCAGAAAATCCCAGAAACGCGGCGGCGCTCATCCAGTCACCGGCGAGTGCGAATCCATTCGCTCTTGCGCTAAGGTTTCCGCCGGCTGCATAGAACTCCGATGTCGTCCGCGTTTTGCGCGCGGCCCAGTAGGTGATCATTAGCGTAAAAGCCAGAATGATCATGAAGATCGCGATTGTAAGTAGCTTCACGTCGCGTCTCCCCGGTGATCGCTGGCGAGGTCAAGCGCCAGCGCTTCAAACGCTCTGTTCGCCAGGGCAACGTAGATCACGGACGCAACCCAGCACACCAGGTAAACGCCGAAGACAAGCAGATACCCAAGGGTGAGTGAGCCGGCGACTCTCAGCGCCATGACGCCAGGCGCGTAGCCCGCCAGCAGGGCGACGGTGAAGGTGAACAGAAGGCTGGATCCGAGTAGTGGCACAATCACACGCCGCTTCACGGCCATCAGGCTGCGGAACGACGCTGATTGCAAAACTGTGCCTGGCGGCCCACCGACCTTGATCTTATCGATAGATCGCGCATCCGGTTCAGTGAGTGGCACAGTCCTCAGAAGCTCAGTCATGGTTGTCTCCAGATTTCATTTTGAGGTTGCCTTAACGGCATGTGTTGCGCGTCACTTGGGCCGCGGCGTCCAGTGATGAAGACGTTTCTTGCAAGCTCTACGCCATGTAGCGTCGAAATGCCCATTGGTCCGTTCACAGAGCTTTAGATCCGGCAGCCAGGAGAGCTTGCGCATACCGGTGACCGCTTGCTGCGCTCCGTTTTTCCGGTATCTGAACCAGCTTCGGATCGCGTTGAGTCAGATTTGAATCGCCTCCAAGGCGTCACCCGCGAAGGCTTTTTCGCTTGAGGGTGCTGGTGTATGCTGCCTGACAGCATGGAGGCGTCAGACAATGAACGAACATTCGCTTGCTCACCTGCTCGACACGCTGCCCGTGGGATTGGCCTGGCAGCGCGGAGACGAGCTGGTATGGGCTAACGCGGTCGCACGCTCGGTTCTCGAAACGGACGACACCACAGTGTCGCGCGCCTGTAGGGACGCTTTGCTGGAACAGAGCAAATCCGATGGAGGCGAGGTCCTGGTTGTCCGCGGCGAGACTTACGCGATCGGCGTGTATCGAAGGGAGCAGGAAGCTTTGCTTATGCTGGTTCCTTATGGCGACGGAACCCGGGTCTTCCCCGGCCTGGACCGGCTCCGGCAGTCGGCCCTCGACTTCGAAGAAATCTTCCGGAACTCATTCGACGGCATTTTTGTTGCCGACGGCGCTGGCATGACGCTCATGGTCAACGAAGGCTGCGAGCGCAATTACGATCTCAGCGCAGCGGACATGATCGGCCGGCACGTCTCGGAGTTCGAGAAAGCCGGATGGATCCGGCCGGTGGTTGCGGCGCAGGTTGCACGGACCGGCCAGCGGATCTCAACGACGCAGCATACTCACACCGGAAAAACCATTCTTGTCACCGGCATACCGCTGATTGACGCGGCGGGAAAGGTCCGCAAGGTCATCATCAATTCGCGCGACATGACCGAGCTGCGACAACTGCAGGACACGCTGGCCCAGACACGGGAAAAGCTGCGAAAGGTCGACGAAGAAAACGAGGCGCTACGGCTGCAGAACCTGCGAGTGGAACATGTCGTCGTGCGCAGCGAGCCAATGAGGCGCGTTGCTGAACTCGCGATGCGCGTCGCGCGGGTTGATGCGACTGTTCTCATAACCGGACCGTCTGGCGTTGGGAAAGACGTCATAGCGAGCATGATCCACGGCCAGAGCGTGCGTTCAACGGGGCCATTCATCAAGATAAACTGCGGCGCGTTACCCCATGACCTTCTCGAATCAGAACTGTTTGGTTACGAACCTGGCGCGTTTACAGGTGCACAGCGTACCGGCAAAAGCGGCCTTGTTGAGCTTGCCAATAAAGGCACCCTGTTTCTGGATGAGATTGGCGATATGCCCCTTGGTCTTCAGGTCAAACTACTCCAGATGCTGCAGGACCGGACGGTTGTCCGGATCGGCGGTACGCGCGCGACTGCGGTCGACGTTAGAGTCATCGCCGCGACCAACCGGGACCTGAAGAGCATGGTCGAGGCTCGGACATTTCGAGACGATCTTTACTATCGCCTGAACGTGATTCCCATTCCGGTTCCGTCGCTGGCTGACCGCAAGGACGACGTCGCGCCGATGGTGCAGCAGTTCGTGGAAGAGTTCAACGACCGTTACGGTTGCCGCAGGACGATGTCCGAGCAGGCGATGGCATTGCTGATCGCATACGACTGGCCGGGAAACGTTCGCGAGCTCAGGAATGTTGTCGAACGGCTCATCGTGACATCTGAGAGCGATGTTATAAGCCCCGAATTCCTAGACGGTGTCCTGCCACGGGAAGTGCTCGACGCGCAACCAAATTCCTTCAGACAGCGGGTCGAGCGGTTCGAACGTCGTCTCGTAGAAGATGCAATGCGACAGGTTGGTAACACCAGAGACGCGGCTCGCTTGCTCGGACTAAGCCAGTCAAGCGTCGTCCGAAAACTCCGCGCTGGCACATAACAGCACACTCAACTGCGCACGAAATCCTCCGACGCGCTGGCGCGTCCATCCACTCTATAGCAGATCAGTATGGACCGTATTGACTACATCCGAACCTTTCTGATGGTTGCCGACCTCAGTAGCTTCGCTGAAGCCGCGCGGCAGCTCCGGATATCACCGGTCGCAGCCTCCCGCGCCGTCTCGGCACTGGAAGAAGAGGTAGGTGTTCCGTTACTTCGCCGCACCACCCGCTCCGTCAAACTGACGGAGCAAGGTAGCGAGTATCTTGAGCGCGCCCGCTCTGCATTGGCTGCACTGGAAGACGCGGCTGAAATCGCCAGAGGCGGCGGCACGGGACCGCGGGGCCTGCTGGTTGTGACCGCCCCAGTGCTTTTCGGGCGGATGCACGTAATGCCTTTGATCTCGCAACTGCTGCAGACCCATCGCGAGCTCAGTATCAGGCTAATCCTCGTGGATCGCGTCGTCCGACTTGTTGAGGAGGGAATCGACATAGGCATCCGTATCGGTCAGCTACCGGATAGTGCTCTGCGTGCCATCCGATTGGCTAGCGTTCGGCAAATACTTGTTGCGAGCTCGGCCTACCTGGCAGAGCGCGGTACTCCCGCCTCAGATGCCGAACTGGATACCCATGACTTTATCGCGTTTGACTCTGCAAGCCTTAACGACGATGGCAAGCGATCGAGCCTCCGGAAAACCGTTGAGCCGCGTTTCATAACCAATAGCATCGACGCCACTATCGAGGCCGCGACAAGCGGGCTCGGAATCGCCCGTCTCTTCTCCTATCACGTTGCTCGCGAACTGCGGGATGGCACCCTTGTGCAGGTGCTTGCCGAAAGCTATGGACGATCAATGCCGGTGAGTCTGGTCTACCAAGGTAATCGCCAACAATCTCAGAACATTCGCGTCTTCATTTCGGCCGCGCAGGCGACTTTCTCAGGAACGCCGCTTCTGTAACGAGGTTGATAGACCGGTTGGATTGTCGACGTCTCCTCGACGGCCGTGCATGGTGCGACCTGCGGATATTCGCTCCTCGGGTCCCCGCGCAAAGAGCCGACCGCGGCGCGCTTCAAGTTATCTCGCTCAACTGTTGCTTGTCCAGTTCCTGCGAGCGCACCTGGCGACGGATTCCTCTAGAGTCACGGGATGGCTACGTGCGGCCAGCGACCCTAAACTCGCTGCCGCGCTTCGACTGATAAATAGTGACCCGGGTCATAACTGGAGTCTTGAAGAGCTTGCGAGCGCATGCATTCCCCTTGCGGAGTGCACGCGCTTTCAAGCCGCCGTCGGTCATGCGCCAAAGCTCCACGAGGCGCTGGCAAATGTGATCTTCACGTAATCTCATCTTTGAACTCGAGCGGACCTCATCCGGCCGACCATGAGGCTACCGCTATCTGATATGGCACCTTCGGCGCCTATGATCGAAACGAAGCCGCCGGCGACTTTGGTCTATGTCAAAACATCCTATTTGATCGACTGCGTTGCCATGAATTTCAGTATTAGATCCGCAATTTCGTCGTTCTTCTCGTCCATCGAGAAGTGACCCGCATCAAGAAGATGGACCTCGGTATTCGGCAGATCGCGCGTGAACGCGGTGGCACCCGCCGCGATGAATGACGGATCGTTCCGTCCCCACACAACGAGTGTCGGCGGTTTATGCTCGCGCAACCATTTTTGCCATGCAGCATACGATGCAACGTTCGTTCGGTAGTCATAGAGCAATGCGCCCTGAATTTCTCGCTGCCCGGGCCGTGAGAGATGTGCATACTCGTCGGTCCATGTGTCGGGGTTATAGCGCTCTGGATGTTTAGTGCCTGCGGTATGGCGCTGTTCGGTTGCGGCGAACGACATGAATGCGTCTAGAACATCCTGATGAGCTGCAGGGTTGCTCCAGTACTGGGAAATACTGGTCCACTTGGGACCGAGCCCGTCCTTGTACGCATTTGCGTTCTGCACAATGAGTGCCGTCAAGCGCTCGGGATGCGCGATCATGATCCGAAAGCCGACAGGGCCGCCGTAATCATGAAGGTATAACGTATAACGCCTGATACCTAGCTGTTCAAGAAAGTGGCTCGTTGTCTGTGCGAGGTGATCAAACGTGTACGCATACGATGACGGCGGCGGCTGATCGCTCTGGCCAAACCCTGGGAAATCAGGCGCGATCAGGTGGTAGTGCGGAGCGAGCAACGGTATCAACGAATCGAACTCGCGTGATGACGACGGAAATCCGTGCAGCAGCACGATGACCGGTGCATCTTTTGGCCCTGCTTCCCGATAGAACACGCCGACACCATCCACCGTGGAGCGATGATACGAAGTGGTCTCCGTCGTAGAAAGAGCCGGCTCAGCGTGAACTGCGACGCTGCTCATGAGGAGAGCCAAAATCACTAGCAATGCAGGAATTTTCACGATTTAAAGCCTTCTTTGTTAGTTTTCATCGGCTGCGGAAACGGCGTCAGTAGCGACATGACTTACGCGACAACCGCCTTAAGAATGCACCGCTGTCTAGAGCCGAATATTCCGTTAGGCAGGCGTCGTTACAGCATGCGTCGTCGCGCAGGGCCTTCGGTTTTGTGCAGATAACCAGTAAGCACATCACCGGGCGGACGAATCGAAAGCTGGGCCATGATTCTGCCTATAGCGCCTCGATGATATCCACCGTGCATGAGAGCGTGGACCAGCATTTCAGCACGAGACATCCGACCGAGCGCACCATCGGTGAACGTGAAGTCGATTGACTCCGCCAATTCTTCCCCTGTCAGGCCGGTCGTATAGTTCACGTACCATGCGTCGCTTCTCCTGATGTCGTGCGACAACTTATCAAGCGGCGGATTCTCACGCTCTGTCGCGGCCAGGTATCCGTGCGTTCGTCCACACAGATGATCTGCGAAAATCCGGTCCACAATGTACGTGTGGTTGAGGAGGTAAATTGCGGCGTGGCGCTCCGGCGCATGACGCTCCTCGTCAAACCGTTGCACAGCGTTAAGCATCTCGTCGTTCGCCCATGCCTTGTACCTGAACATGGTCGTAATGAACTGTGCCTGGCTCATTTGCATAACCTCCAGACTGAAGCGACGTCTAGCCGCGATTGCGTTCGGCGAGAGCTCCAACGCGCTTGCGTCCATCGCCAAGAAGTGATTCCATCTGCGCCGTGACGGCATCGCGGATGTGTGGCGGAGCGGTATCGGGCAAGCCGGCGTCAAACGGCGGCGCCGGTGCGTATTCCAGTACCAGCTGAACGGATTGAGCCGCATCCACGCCACGCAACTCGGAAATCAACGCCAGCGCGAAGTCCGCGCCAGCTGTCACGCCGCCGCCCGTGATGACGTTTCCGTCCCGGACGACACGCGACGCGTCTGGCACGGCACCAAACACAGGTAGCATGTCGCGCCATGCCCAGTGGCAGGCTGCGCGTCGACCTTTCAGCACGCCCGCTGCACCCAGAATCAGCGACCCTGAGCAGACGGAAGTGAGGTATTGAGCAGTTCTCGCCAGACGGCTTACTGCCCCCAGGAAACGGGGATCTTCCATTGCGTCGATACATCCCAATCCACCAGGAATGCAAAGCACGTCACACTGCCCTATCGACTCCAGATCGGCGAGTCCGTCGAACACCAGGCCCTGCGATGTCACCGTCGATGCACCAACGGACGCCACGATCACGTTGATGTCGGGAAGCATCGAAAGAAATTGATGTGGCGCAGTGAAATCGAGCTGCGTCACCTCGTTGTAGACGGGTATCACTACGGTAGTCATTGACAGGTATCCTTCGGATATTTTCTGAATTAGACCGGACGACGCGCTCAAGGGTCCGGCTACATGCGTTTCAGCAAAAAATTACGACGCGACGGTCAGACCCTTGCGGACAAAGTACCAGTCGCCAGACGAGCCCTCTGTTGCTTACGGTCGACGTGCCAGCTCGGTCACGACCGGAAAGTCGATACGCGTTTTAGCTACCCCGTTCAGATAGTTTGTGAAAACATTCACGGCAACCAGAGCAACGATTTCGACGATCTGTGCGTCGTCCAGGCCCGCACTCCTCACTGCGGCTATGTCGGCATCGCTGATATGGCCGCGCAGTCTAGCTACGGTCGCAGCGAATTTCACAATCGCTTTGGCCTTTGGGTCTTTCGACCCGCCGCCGCGATTCAGCGCGATTTCGTCCGGGGACAGCTTTGCAAAGTTCGTGGCGAGATAACTATGCGCGGACAGGCAGTAATCCGACCCGTTGACTTGCGCAACGACCAACGCAATGCGTTCACGGTTCCTGGAATCGAGTGCGGTGGACAGGCCGTCCTGAAAAGCCGCAAATGCTGCCAGTGCGACCGGACTACTGCCGATGAGACGATAGTAATTTGGCACGACGCCCAGCTTCTGATAGACAACGTCCAGTATCGGTTTACTTTCAACTGGAGCATCATCTCGCGTCGAGATGCGCAAGCGAGACATTGACTGTTCCTTCACGAATCGACGCGCCTGCCAGGCGCGAGAATCCAGCGTATTGCGTCAATAGAAGTGTTCCAACCGACCACGCGCGCGTAGAGAATTGTGCGTGGTCAGAACGGAACAGCCAGCCATCGATTCCGGCAGCCGGACGCTTCAATATGGCGCCCGGCCCGCCCTGACTTCAGGCGACCTTACGGGCCCGGGTCTGAAGCGCCGGAAACGTCGCGTCGATGTCGGTCTTGAACGTGTTGTTGAAGAGGTTGGTGATGAAGCTGAACGCGGTCTCGGCGACGATGTCAACGATCTGCTCGTCGGTGTAGCCCGCAGCTCGCACGGCTTCGACATCCGCGTCTTCAAGGTGACCGCGTGACGTGGCGATCTTGTAGGCGAACTGCAGCGCGGCGTCGGCCTTGGGATCGGTCGAATGACCGTCCCGGTTGAGTTCCATGTCCTCCGCCGTCAGCCCCTGCAGCTTGGCGCCGAGGTAGGTGTGCGCCGACAGACAGTAGTTGCAGCCATTCACTTCGGCGGTCATCACGTGGATGCGTTCCCGGGTCTTGTGACCGAGGCTCTTGCCGAGTGCACCATGCATGTCGGCGATCGCCTTCAACGCGTCAGGGGATTGTGAAATCAGGGCGAAGAAGTTCGGGATCACACCCAGAACTTTCTCGTAGTTCGCGAGGATCGGTTGCGCTTTGGCGGGAGCGGCTTCTTTCGAGGGGATTGCAAGGCGGGCCATGAGATTTCTCCGTTAATCCGAGCCACCGTGGCTTCGGTAGGAGAGATAGTAGTGACTTCCGTCCAAAACAATAATTGGTAATTTTCGAGAAGCGACCTTCCATTCAACGGAAGTAGCAAGGACTGGAAAGAGGCGTATTCGGTTTAACGAACGCCTGTCACGCCTCACCCAGCTGCGACATGGCCGACCGCAATTGGTCAACCGCGAAGTCGAGGAAGACTCTCATCTTGAGCGGCAACAACCCGCGCTCCCCGTGGACGAGACTGACAGGAATCGACTCGACATCGAACTTCGGAAGAACGTGGACAAGCTCTCCTGTGCGGAGCGCGGCATCGCAGTGATAGCGGTACACCCTCGTGAAGCCAGTGCGACGGAGCGCCGCTTGTACAGCAGCCTCAGCTGTGGACACTGACAGGCGCGGAACAATGCGGACGTTGAAATCACGTTTGGTCGCCGAATCTCGAAACCACCATGTTGCGGTAGACGGACCAGCGAAAACAACGCACGGGAGCTTTTCCAAGTCACTCGGGTGTTTTGGTTTGCCGTGCGCAGCTAGCAGGTCCGGCGAAGCGCACACCAGTGTGTCCATAGCGCCAACGCGGGTTGCGATCATGCTGCTGTCCGGCAAGGTGCCGATGCGAACTGCCATATCAACGTGGTCATCATAGAGATGAAGATTCCGATCGGCGAGAACCAACCGGACGTTGATTTCCGGATAGGCAGCCAGGAAGTCGGTGACGATAGGCAGGATGTACATATGACCAAACAGCACCGGTGCGGTTAGAACCAGCTCTCCCCTCGGAGTCGTGTACTCGCCAGCCGCAGTTCGTTCGGTTTCCTCGATGTCTTCCATGATGCGTTTGACCGACTCGACGTAAGCTTGGCCCGCATCGGTCAAGGTCAGCTTTCGCGTTGAGCGATGCAGCAACTTCGTGCCAAGGTACTCTTCGAGTTCGGTGACCTTCCGGCTGACGGTCGGGAGCGGCATATTCATGGCCTTGGCGGCCGCAGTGAGGCTACCTTTTTCGATCGCGAGCAGGACGATCGACATTGCTTCTAGTCTATCCACTTAATCTTCCACCCAATGAAAGATGATGTATGGATATGAACATATCATTATTCTTAGTGAAACATCGTATGTTATCGCCCGATGAAGATCAGGGCTCGATTGGGCCCTTGGTTCGTGCACATTCTGCTGCGCATGCGCTCCTGCGAAGCTGCAGGCAGTAGGTCGGTGAGAGCCGCCAGTGCGTGTCGCGTGCGATGCCTCAAATGGTGACGAGCGCCGGAAGGTCGCCAGATGGCGCTAGCCGAAAAATCGGCGCTTGCGCCCCGACTGTTTCTGACGGATCTGCTGGAACTGATCGGCAAGGCCATCCACTTTTTCGCCCACGCGGATGACCGCCTCAAGCGTTGCGCGAGGCCTGTCGAGTGCCTGCCGATCCCGCGTGATCCGCCGTTCCTCGTCAGTAGGCGCGGTAACGCCTTCTGCGCGATCAACCGACCTGACCGCTTCTTCAGGAAACCGCTGCGGGTTCGCACGTATGAGCAAGATGAGCGCGGCGATTTCTGGCGAACCGTCTGTTCGCCACGGCAGAGCAGCCAAGACCTACTCTGCCATCGTAGCCAGCTCGTGAGGGTTCATCGTCGTCAGTCCCATGCGTGTCGGCAGCGTGAACGCGAACTGTCGCTGCAGCGCAGGACCTGCGGTCCGGGCGATGTTCCATGCAGCTTCGATCGTCTTGCCAGCATGATGCGCCGCCCCTCCGCCAACGAAGTCGCCCGGACGGTGCTCCATGAATTTGCGGACGTCGGGCAGCGACGCAAACTCGAGCCAGCAATCGACCAGTTCGCCGTCCGGAATGTCAGCGCCAATCGCAGCCTTCAGCCACTTGAAGAACTCTGAAGGAGACGGCATCGACAAGCCACGCAGGAAAGCAAGCCGCTGAAACTGCGTTGTCGACGTGAGCGTTGAAAAAGACAGCGCTTCGCCACAGTCCGCGCACAGGCGCACAAGCTCCGCGCTGTCGTTCCTCGCCCTTTCGCACAAGTCGACCTGGGACGGCGTGCGATCGTAAAGCGGCGCCAGGACATCGGGAGAACCCGCCGGCGGGGGACGTTTGAAACAAGTCCGGCTCGCGGCCCAGTAACGGACGATGGGCGCGGCATCGTCAAGCGCGAGCGCCGATAACCATTCCGGTATGCCACCCATTCCCGCATTTCCAGTCTGGTCTGCGCTGTCTGCGCCGATCGACAATTACGATCTGCTTGAGATATTTGCACTTGAGAGTCTCTAAAGTCTCTACGCCGACGGAAGTGAAATGTCGGAGATCGCAGCAGAGGCAGAACGTTGCGGCATTTTCATATCGATCGGTTTCAGTGAGGGTCCCAAGCACGCGCCGGCTGCATGTGGAACTCAACCGCATTGATAGACGATAGCGTATCGTGAGAGCAGCCGGAACGGAAGTAAGGTCTTCGGATCGCGCCAGTAACCGTCTGCACCTGAGCCACGTCCCCCAGCCGACGCGATTTTGCTCAAGCCCATCCTTTGGCTTCTAATGATCTGTTGCGCGACCAGTTGCTGCACGATAGCCCGCCCAACTTCGACAAGCGACAGCTATTGTTCAAAAAGCGCTGACTCGCCTACAGGCTGCGGCCAGTATTGATTCAGTTGATGTAATAATGAACTTCAAATCTACCCAATTAACATCACGAAGCACGAGAAGTACATTGGAATCTCCTACAAACAAAGGAGTTCCAAATGTCAGAAATCAGGATTCCCGATAGACAGGCACCCCTAAAGCGGACGCGCCGATCGTCCGCGCCGTCAGCAAGACCTTCTATATCGTCCAGAACGTCATTAGCTCAATCCTCCTCAAGGCCTGTACCGGCGTGGATCGATCCGAGTCGCACATCGACGCTAGTGACACGCTCGGTCGAAAGCGCCCAACCACATGCATAAGTGGTTGCCGATTTCATTGAAAGCGACTGCTTCACCCCCGAACAGTAACTTCGAATGGACGGTCCGTGACCCGACCGTCGAAGTCGTTCCGCTCGCCCGAAATGGCCCGCGACCGATCGCAAGGCTGACGCGGCCAAGCAAATCTCAATTAAGATACAGACATAATCGTGGACCGTCTCGACTGCATCAGAATTTTTCAGAAAATCGCCGATTACAAGAGTTTTTCGGAGACGGCGCGCCAGCTTCGTATTTCGCCCACGGCGGTTTCTCGAGCCGTGTCGGAACTTGAAGCGGAAATTGGCGTGAGGCTGATCCGGCGTACTACGAGGTCGGTCAGGTTGACTGAGCAGGGCGCGGACTATCTTGCACGCATTCGTCGGCCACTGTTTGACCTGGACGACGCGACGCGGGCGGTTCGCGGAGAAGACTCGCGCCCGCGCGGCTCGCTCGTGGTGACGTCACCTGTTATGTTCGGGCGTTCGCACGTTATGCCTATTATCACCGACATGCTTCGAGCCTATCCCGAGTTGTCCGTCAGGTTAATCCTGCTCGACCGAGTGGTACGGCTTGTAGAAGAAGGTGTCGACGTTGCTGTGCGGATAGCACATCTGCCCGATAGCGCTCTACGTGCGCTGCCTTTGGCGACAGTGCAACAAGTGCTTGTGGCCAGTCCAGACTATCTAGCCAGCCGTGGATCGCCGAAAACGGTTGAAGAGCTCGCACTACACGATCTCATCGAATTCGACACTGTCGGTCTGAATGCTGAATGGAAGCGTAGCGCGCCGCGTACTCAAATCGAGCCTCGATTGCTAACGAATAGCGTCGACGCGACCGTCGAAGCCGCAACGCAAGGGCTGGGCATCGCGCGTCTGTTCTCGTATCACGTCGCAGAACCTTTAGCGGATGGAAAGTTGACACGTGTCCTGGTCGGTAATGAAGGCGAAGATGTGCCGGTTAACCTCGTCTACCACGGGGACCGCCAGCAGTCATCAAACGTAAAAGCTTTTTTCGCTGCCGCTCAGGCAGCGTTCCCCGACAGACCCGCCCTATGAGCAAGGGTCCCTAGGCGAAGGGTTGACCCGTGAGGTCAATTCCAGCCTAGCCCTAATGCCGTTCACTTAGCGAAATGCAAAAGCCGCGCATCCTCAAAGGAGCGTGGCTTTTGCATTTTCGCAGGGCAACTTTTGAGTTGGACTGGATCTTGGACGACGGATTCATGTCGACCCCTCCCGTCAGACGACCTTCTCCGAAGCGGTCAGTCAGCTGAATCCAGTTTTTGCGAACTGGACTGCGCATAAGCGGCCGTTGGCGACTTCACCCAGTCGGCCGAGATGGAATGGACACCGCCCTCCCTTCGGGGACGTCGAGCGCGACAGGAGTGACGAGGCCCTCCAGAACCGATCGGCATCAATGTGCCAGAGTGGAAGTTCGACACGTCCACTTGAGGAACGGAGGGCCCAAATGAATGCTACGACATACGGACTGGATGTTGCAAAGCTGGTTTTCCAGATGTACTGGGTCGATGCGCAATCCGGCGAGATAACCAATCGACGCTTCCGACGCGATGAGCTATTAGTCTTTCTAGCGCAGCGGTCGGCGGGCCGTGTGGCGCTTGAAGCATGCGGTAGTGCCCACTGGTGGGCCCGCAAGATCAAAGCGCTTGGACACGAGGTGGTGCTGTTACATCCGAAGTTCATCCGACCGTTCGTTCAGACGAACAAGACCGACGCGGCTGATGCGCGCGCAATCTGGACGGCGGTTCAGCAACCGGAGATGCGAACGGTAGCTCCAAAGACTGAAGACCAGCAAGCGATGCTTGGTTTACACCGAATGCGCTCGCTGCTGATCAAGTTCCGGACCATGCAGGTGAACCAGTTACGAGGCCTTCTGTATGAGTTCGGTGTGTCGTTCCGCACCGGGCGCGTCGCCGGACTCAACGAGATCCGGACGCGCATGGCGGAGCTCGAGGACACCCTGCCGGGAACCATGATCAGCAGTCTGCAGGACCAGTTGAAACGGATCGACAGCATCGAACAGGATATTGATCAGCTGGAGAACAAAATAAGCGTGTGGCACAAACAGGAGGCGGCATGCCAGGCTATCGCCGCAATCCCGGGGATTGGCAAGCTCAGTGCAACTGCACTGGTCGCCACCATTGGGGATGCATCGACATTCAGGTCAGGTCGTGAGTTTGCGTCGTTCATCGGGTTGGTACCCCGGCAAAGCGGTACCGGTGGCAAGGTCTGGCTGGGAGGGATATCGAAGCGGGGTGATCCTTATCTGCGCACGCTGCTGATCCACGGTGCACGCTCCGTCATGTGTCATACCAAGGTACCGGGAGATTGGCAGAAGGCAATCCAGGAGCGACGACCAGGCAATGTGGTGGCAGTGGCCCTAGCCAACAAGATGGCGCGCACGGTGTGGGCTATTCTCGCGCACGGAAGCACGTACGACAAACATCATGTAAGCATTAAACCCGCATAGCCGGGCCAACATCAAGGCAAAGACGGGAGTACCGATAGGTTGCTGAGGTTGATTCACATGTGATGGCGAAACAGGTCGGACCGCAGGAACGCAAACCTGAACACGGCCTTGCGCTTAAAAGTGCGTGACCGAGATGAGGACGTTCCCGGCGAAATCCATCAGGGCCCGCAGGCTTCGGCTTGCATCACAGGCCGGATATAAGACTGCAGCCGGTACCTCGTTTTAAGATCACATCAAGATCAATCTGGCAAACCGGGCGGTGTCCATATAAGGCCGTGTCAAAACCCGGCCGATCACCTACACTGAATCAACCTTTTAGCGCGAGAGGCGGAGATGGGTCGATTCGTCGAAGGTGCGAACCGCAATCAGGCAACGCTGCTGCCGGAATGTCTCGAAGACTTCATCGCCGAAGACAATCCCGTCCGGATAGTCGACGCATTTGTAGACGAACTCCAACTGACCTCCTTGGGATTTGACGGGGCCACGCCCGCGATCACAGGCCGACCGTCTTACCATCCGGCCGTGCTGCTCAAAATCTACATCTACGGCTATCTCAATCGCGTGCAATCGAGCCGACGTCTGGAGCGGGAATGTCAACGCAATGTCGAACTGATGTGGCTGACTGGTCGCCTCGCGCCAGACTTCAAGACGATTGCCGAGTTCAGGCGCAGCAATGGTCCGGGCATTCGCAATGTATGCCGGCGCTTCGTGGTGATATGCCGTGACCTGAAACTCTTCGCGCAAGCAGTCGTGGCCATCGACGGCAGCAAGTTCAAGGCAGTCAACAGCCGCGATAACAACTTCACACCCAACAAGATTGCGAAGCGTCAGGAACAAATCGAGCAAAGCATTCAGCGCTATCTGGATGCACTGGAGACCGCCGACCGCACACAACCGGCCGAGGTAGAAGCAAAAACCGAACGGCTACGGGAAAAGATTGAAACGCCGCGCGAACAGATGCGCGATCTGGATAATGCCGCAGAACTGTTGAATGATTTACCGGGAAAGCAGGTCTCGCTCACTGATGCCGACTCACGCTCGATGATGTCGCAAGCCAAGGGCACAGGTGTGGTCGGCTACAACGTTCAGGTGGCTGTCGACACGAAGCATCACCTCATCGTGGCCCATGAAGTGACGAACATCGGTAACGACCGGACGCAGTTGAGCCCGATGGCCAAGGCCGCCCGCGATGCCATGGGCAAGAAGACGATCAAGGCGCTAGCCGATCGTGGGTACTTCAGTGCCCCGGAGATCAAGGCGTGCGATGACGCCGGTATCGCGGCGCTGGTGCCGAAAATGCAAACCTCCAGTGCAAAGGCTGATGGACGATTCGACCGGGCCGACTTCATCTACATCGCCAGAGACGACCAGTACCTGTGTCCAGCGGGCCAACGGGCAATTTACCGATTCAGTTCGGTCGAGCGCGAAAATCCGATGACCCTGCGTACCTACTGGAGTAGCGCTTGCCCGAAGTGCCCGATGAAAAGCCAGTGCACAACAGCTGATTACCGGCGTATCCGACGATGGGAGCACGAAGCGGTGCTTGAGAAAATGCAGTCAAGGCTGGATCGCCAGCTCGACGCCATGACGATACGACGCCGAACGGTCGAACATGTGTTCGGCACGCTCAAGCATTGGATGGGTTCGACCCACTTCCAGACACGCCGTTTGGGCCATGTCGCGGCCGAAATGAGTTTGCATGTGCTGGCATACAACCCTCAAGCGAGTCATCAGGATTCTCGGGTTCGCAAAGACGATGCGCGCAATGAAGCTGGCAGGCGCGTGAACTCGCGCGCCAACGTTGTTCATTGAGCAAAGCTCGATCACGTCATCCGCTTGCGTCTCGGTCCAACGCAATCGTGCTCCCGACAGGACTTCACCAACCGGGCGTTCTGCACGTTTTTACACGGCCTCGGCCACAAAGAGACGTTTACCTGTTTCTCTACCGAGACATCTGGACGTCCGGTCCTAGCTCAGCCTCCGCCACTGCCATCGCCCTGCGCGTGACCAGCTCGCCGAGTGCAACGTCGGCAAGCGCAATCCCAAGCGATTTGAAGACCGTTATATCGGCTTGCGAGCGCGTCCCGGCAACTCCATTGGCGATGACATCGCCGAGTTCCGCAACGGTGCTCCAGTCAACGACACCCGGCGCCGCCATCAGCAGATCCCCCGCCTCTTTCTCTGCCTGCTCTAGTGATTCGACAACAATCATGCCGGCCCGGGAAAGCGTCGTATCGTCCACTTCGCGTGCGCTTGGCTTGCTGGAGCCGATCGCTGCGACGAAGGTTCCTGGTTTGAGGTCGGCGCCGTCGAAGAGCGGGACCGTGCTGCGGGTTGCAGTGACAACGACGTCGGCCACCTGCACCGCTGTTTCTGCGGTTGAGGCCTCAAAGCGTACGCCAGCGTAACGCGCCTGCATTTGCGCAATCGCTTCCTGCACGCCCTCGATGCCGACCACCAGTACGCGCTTGATGCCCGAATTCTCGACAAGCGCCCGGATGTGGGCTCTCGCCTGGACGCCAGTTCCGAACACGGCCAGAGCCTCAGCATCCGTGCGGCCAAATGTATCAAACGCGACGCGGGTTACCGCCGCTGTGCGGTATTCCGTGAGTGCGCCGCCGTGGATAAGGGAGAGCAACCTGCCGTCACGCGTGGAAAACAACGGGATCACGAAGTCGAAGACGCCGTTGTGCGTCGAGTAGACCTTCGCACCGCACACGCCGGCAGCGGGCAGAATTGCCCCCATCGTGCTCAACGACACGTTTTCGCCGAGCGTGCGCACGCGTGACTGAATCTTTGCGTGCCGGCGGCCTTGTTCAGCAAGCGCAAAGTGCATTGTTTCAATGGCGTCGCCCATCGTGATCAGCCGTTGAACCTGATCATCGGTAATGATGTACATGGTATTTCCTGGCAGGGTTCAGAAGCGGTAGAAGGCTGCCTGCAATGCGCGGCGGTCATCCGGATGGCTAAGCATCGCCAGCATCAGGAGAATGCGAGCCTTTTGAGGCGGCTGATCGTCGACGACGATCCAGTCATAGTCGTCGTCAGGCTGCGCGCCGTTGCGCACGACTATGCCACTGCCTGTGCGCGAAGCCCTCACCACGTGCATGCCGCCGCGCGTTGCCTCCCGCAGCGGCCCGACCATATGCTCCGCGATGTTGCCGTTGCCGGTGCCAGCGAAGACAAGGCCGCGCGCATCCGCTGCAATGGCGCGGACGAGACTACTGTCAAGCGCGCCATAGGCATATACGAGGTCGACTTTCGGCAACGCCTCGATGTCGTCGATGGACCAAGGGGTGGAAACAGTGTGATCCCGCGATGGCGTACGGTAGTAGCGAGGCTTGCCTTCGATCACGTAACCGAGCGCGCCGTAGGGCGAGCGGAAAGCTTCGAGCTTGAAGCTGTTTGTCTTCGTGACGTCTCGGGCTGTGTGGATTTCCTCGTTGGCGACGACAAGCGTTCCTTTTCCGCGCGAGGACGGATGAATGGCTACCGCGATTGCGTCGTAGAGATTCAGCGATGCGTCGGAGCTCATCGCCGAGGGCGGCCGCATCGAACCAACTACGACGACCGGCTTCACGCTCTTTAACGTCAGATGCAAAAAGTACGCGGTCTCCTCGATGGTGTCGGTGCCGTGCGTGAGAATGACGCCGTCTACCGTGTCGTTCCTGAGTACCTCGGATACCCGCTTGCCGATCATGAGCAGGTGCTGTTCGTTGAAGTTCTCCGAGCCCGCCTGCAGCAATTGTTCGGCACTCAGGTTCGCGAGCGACGACGCTTCCGGAATAGCCGACAGGATTTCGTCGATCCCGACCACTGAGCAGGCATAGGCTGAGGTATCTGCGGCGCTTGCGCCACGGCCGGCAATTGTGCCGCCCGTGCCGATGACCACGATATTGGGCTTGTCTTTCATTCGATAAAATTCGAGACATTTGGGATGGAGGACAGTCGTGCGCCACGCGGTGCACGACTCATTGCGCGTGCATGAAGAGCTGCGACAGCGACGGATCGGGCCGCCCGTCGATCCAGCCGGCAAGCAGCGCGGCTGATCCGGAGGCCAACGTGAAGCCGAGCGCGCCATGCCCGACGTTGAGCCAGAGATTTCGGTAACGCGTGGGCCCGATGATCGGCGTGCCGCGCGGGGTGGCGGGACGTAGCCCGGTCCATTCCGTCGCGCCGGCATGACCGGCTGCGATCTGCGGAAAGAGCCCGGCAGTCTCCGCGCGCAGCGCGGCCAAGCGCGATGGATCAGGCTTCAGGGAATAGCCGTCGAGGTCGGCCATACCCGCCACCCGCAACCGGTCGCCAAGACGCGCGTAGACCACTTTGTGGGCGTAATCGGTGACGCTCAACGCCGGGGCTATTGCCTGCGGTGCCAGCGGGTAGGTCAGGCTGTAACCCTTGAGCGGATAAACGGGCACATGAAGCCCCAAGGGCTGAAGCAGATGCGTTGCACCGGCCCCGGCCGCCACGACGACATGGTCCGCGTCGAGCGCTGTGCCGCTGCTGCGCGCCACGATATGTCCGCCCCTGGCGAGCTCCAGTGAGTCGACGTGCGTGTTCATCAAGAACTGCACACCGCGCGCCCTCAAAATGGCTTCCAGACCTTTGCTGAAGCGATGGCAATCGCCCGTCTCTTCGCTGCGCGTGTAGATGCCGCCGGCAATGCGGGCACGTACATCCTCCAGCGCGGGTTCGAGCGCGACGCATTCGTCGGCGGACAGCGCCTCCTGCTCGCAGCCGAGCGAGCGCTGGAAATCAAGCAGATCGATGGCGCCCTGCATGGCGGCAGCGTCGCGGTGCAGGACGAGTTTGCCGGAGCGCCGGAAGTCGAACTCGAGCGCGGGTTCGTCGCGCACGAGTCGCTGCATGAGCGCACGGCTTGCGAACGACAGGCAGAGCAGATCGCGTGTGGTGAGGTTGCTGCGCCGCCGCGTGCAGGCCAGCGCGAATTTCAGACACCAGAGCCACTGCTCCGTGCTCATGGATGGGCGAAAGCGTACCGGGGAATCTCGTCTGGTGAGCCACACGGGCAGCTTCGTCAGCACGCCCGGCCCGGCCAGCGGTGCGACGTAGCTATACGATAGCTGGCCGCCGTTGGCGAAGCTGGTCTCGGCTGCGACCTCGCGATGCCGGTCGATGACGATGACCTGATGTCCGGCCCGGTTCAGATAATAGGCGCTCGCCAGACCGATGACGCCCGCGCCCAATACGGCAATCTGCATGTCGCTCGCCTCCCCGTTTCATAGCGCACTTGCACGAAACAGGATGTTGAGCCAGGCGACACTGGCGGGATTGCACCGATGAGCAAAAAAATAGAAGAAACGCGACAACGAAGCGCTGCCGGAGGAGACAGGCGGCGATGGTGTTGGTCCGTGGGCGCAGGCTAGTCTGTGGCCGGACCTGTCCGCGAGCTGCGCAACTTCCCCGGCGTGACACCGTAGGCTTCGCGAAAAACCCTGATGAAATGCGCGGAATCGGCGAAACCACAGTCGTAGGCGATGTCCGTGACCTTGCGCGCGGTATTCAGCAGCATCCAGCGTGCGTAGCGTAGCCGCATGCCGCGATAGAACTCATTCGGCGACACCTTCATTTCGGCCATGAACGCCCGTTCGAGCTGACGCACGCTCGTGCCGATCATCTTCGCGATCACCGCGATGTTCAGCGGCGCTTCGAGATTTTCCTCCATAAGCAGCGCCGCGTGGCGTACGGTTGCGTCGTCCACCGACAGGTAGCCCAACGCGCGGCGGCGCTCGATGAACGAGGCGCCGGCCTGCCGGCTGACGGTCATCTGGTGAATCACCTTCGATGCGCGGTCGGGCCCGCAATGCAGATTGACGAGCCGTGCGGCGAGTTCGATGACCGAGATGCCGCCCGCGCACGTGATGCGATCGCCGTCGATCAGGTAGTCCGCATGCGTGACTGCGCGCAGTTCGGGAAACATGTTGCGATAGTCGTCGAAGTGAAAGCTGTGCACGCACGCGACGTGATCCTTCATGAGCCCGCCATGAGCGAGCACGAAGCTACCGGTGCAGATGCCGACCAGCGGAACGCCCGCCTGCGCGGCGGCGCCCAGATAGTCCCAGTAGCGCCTGTCCACCTTCTCGAGATGCGACAGCAGGCCACCGATGACGACGATGTAGTCGAACTGCCCGACGTCCGGAAACGCCGCCTGGACCGGTACAGCGATACCGCAGCTCGATTCGACAGTGGTGCCGTGCGCGCCGATCGTCGTCCAGAAACAGCGTAACTGGCGACTCTGATCGCTGCGATCGGCGGCGTGACGCAACGCATCGCAAAGCCCGCCGAGCGACAGCAGCGGAAAGCGCGGCCATAGCAGTATTCCGACGTTGAGCTCCGCGCCGGCGCGTCCCTGAGGCGATTCGGGTGCCGTAGAAAGGGAGTCGAGCCGGTCCACCAGTTCGTGGGCTGGTGGCGTTCTGGCCGGGACATCGTTGGAGGAAAGCATGGGCTGCGCGAATGGTCGGTGTCACGCCATTATAGGAGCGTACGACCCATATCGCTGCTGTCGCATTTCTTCTATTTTCTGGCAAATCGGTGCAATGCCGCTGATTTGTGTCCGCATAAATTCGTCTCGCCAGCGCAGATCATCTGCGGCGCGGTAAAAGGACGGAGGCGACGGGGACCATCCGGCGGATCGCCCTCGATGCGGATAACTATCGATGAGGTAATGCAATGACAAAGAGCAAGACATTGGGTCGCCGTGCGACGACCTTTGGCATTCTGGGGGCGCTGGCCGCCATTTCTGTCGGAGTGGCGCATGCGGACGAAACCGCTAAAATCGGCGAAGTCGCGCCGCTGACCGGCCCCGCTTCATATCTGGGCAAGGACACCGAGAACGGTGCACGTCTCGCGGTCGAGGAAATCAACGAAAAGGGGCTTGTCGTCGGCGGAAAGAAAGTCACGCTGGTTCTCGACGCCGAAGACGACGCCGGGGATCCGCGCCAGGCCACGCAGGTCGCACAAAAGCTGGTCGACGACAAGGTCGTGGCGATAGTCGGTCACATGAATTCGGGCACGACGATTCCAGCCTCGAAGATCTATAGCGACGCCGGTATCGTGCAGGTCTCGCCGTCGGCGACGAATCCCGCGTACACGCAACAGGGCTTCAAGACTGCATACCGTGTAGTCGCAACCGATGCCCAGCAGGGGCCGGCCCTCGCCGATTACGCGACGCGGACGATAAAAGTCAGGACGGTCGCAATCGTCGACGACGCCACCGCATACGGGCAGGGTCTGGCCAATGAATTCGAGAAGCGTGCGAAGGCAGACGGCCTGTCGGTGGTGTCGCACGACGCGACCAACGACAAGGCGACCGACTTCCGCGCCATCCTGACGAAAATCAAGGGCGCGCATCCGGACATCATCATGTATGGCGGCCTCGACGCAACGGGTGGCCCGTTCGCGAAGCAGGCGAAGCAGCTCGGCATGACGCAGAAGATTCTCGCGGGTGACGGCCTGTGCGCCGACGACCTTGCGAAACTTGCCGGCGCCGCAGCCGATGACGTGATCTGCTCCATCGCTGGCTCGCCGCTCGAGAAGATGCCGAAGGGTCCGGGTTTCACGCAGCGCTACCAGAAGCGCTTCGGTACCCACCCGGTCCTGAACTCTCCATTCGCTTACGACGCTGTGTACGTCATCACCGAAGCGATGAAGCGTGCGGGGTCGACGGCTCCCGACAGGATTCTTGCCGCCATGCCAGCGACGAACTATGAGGGCGTGCTCGGCCAGACGCAGTTCGATTCGAAGGGCGATCTGCTTCACGGGACGATTTCTCTCTACAAGTACGTCGGTGGAAAGCAAACCCTCCTCGATTACGTGAAGAACTAACCTGGCACAGTCAGCTGGTCGAACCGGCGCAGCTGCAGCGATGCGGATGTGCCGGTTGTGCGTCTTCGCTCCTTTTTTCATTTCCGCCGCATGACTCACGGACACGCCGGCTGCCGACGCTCTGCCGTCGCGCACGAACGTCACTTCCGTGAGCGCACGACGGCCGGACGTTCTGAACCGGATATGGACATCTTTTTTCAGCAGGTGATCAACGGGCTGGTGCTTGGTAGTGTCTACGCCATCATTGCACTGGGCTACACGATGGTGTACGGCATTCTCGGCATCATCAATTTCGCGCACGGCGACGTGCTGATGGGGGGCGCGATGGTCGCGCTCTCGTCCATCGGTGTGTTGCAGAACCATTTTCCCGGTCTTGGCCAGATTCCTACGCTGATCATCGGTCTCGGGAGCGGCGCCGCCGTCTGCGCGGTCGTCGGGTACACGATCGAAAAAGTCGCCTACCGGCCGCTGCGCCGCGCGCCGCGTCTCGCGCCGCTCATCACCGCCATCGGCGTATCGATCCTGCTGCAGACTCTTGCAATGATGGTATGGGGCCGCAACCCGCTCCCGTTTCCGCAACTTATCTCGACCGATCCGATCAACGTTATCGCGCCGACCGAAACCGGCGTGGGCGCCGTAATCTCGCCGACGGAAATCGTCATCGTCGTCGTCGCGTTCATCGTCATGGCGGGGCTGCTGCTGCTCGTGCACCGCACGAAGCTCGGCCGTGCCATGCGCGCGATCGCCGAAAACCCCCACAACGCCTCGCTGATGGGCGTGAACCCGAACTTCGTGATTTCGGCCACGTTCATGATCGGCTCGGCGCTCGCCGCGCTGGCCGGCGTGATGATCGCGTCCGAATACGGCAACGCGCACTTCTACATGGGCTTCATTCCCGGCCTGAAGGCATTCACGGCCGCAGTGCTCGGCGGCATCGGCAATCTGGGCGGCGCGATGGTGGGTGGGGTCGTCCTTGGCCTCATCGAACAGCTCGGCGCGGGTTACATCGGCAACCTGACCGGCGGGGTGTTCGGCAGCAACTATCAGGACGTGTTCGCATTCATCGTGCTGATCGTCGTGCTGGTGTTCCGGCCGTCGGGGCTGCTGGGCGAACGTGTCGCGGACCGCGCATAAGAGGGAGTGAATCAACATGACTTCAATTCAACCGATCGAGCCACCGACCGCGCTCATTGTCCAAATGAACCGCACAAAGACGCTGACGGCGGGCATCGCCACGGCGGTCGTCGTCGCGATCTTGCCGTTGGTCGTGGGCGCCGCGGGCGGCAACTACTGGGTGCGCGTGCTCGACTTCGCGATGCTGTACGTGATGCTCGCGCTGGGCCTGAACGTGGTAGTCGGCTTCGCGGGCCTGCTGGACCTTGGCTACATCGCGTTCTATGCGGTGGGCGCCTACGTGGCCGCGCTGCTGACGTCGCCGCACCTCACGACGCAGTTCGCGTGGATCGCCAACATGCTCCCCGGCGGCATGCATACGCCGTACTGGATCGTGATTCCGGTGGCAATGGCGCTCGCGGCCATCGCCGGCATCTGTCTCGGTGCGCCGACGCTGCGCCTGCGCGGCGACTATCTGGCAATCGTGACGCTCGGTTTTGGGGAAATCGTGCGGATCTTCATGAACAACCTCGACCGTCCGGTGAACGTTACCAACGGTCCGCAGGGCATTACGGGTATCGCGCCGTTGCGGATCGCCGGTTTCAGCTTCGCGCAGCCGCACCGCATTGCCGGCCTCACGTTCACGTCCGTGTACATGTACTACTACGCGTTCGTGATCTGTGCACTGCTTGTGATCTGGGTGTGTACGCGTTTGCAGCACTCGCGTATCGGCCGCGCCTGGGCCGCGATCCGAGAAGATGAAATCGCCGCGAAGGCGATGGGCATCAACACGCGTAACGTGAAGCTGCTCGCGTTCGCGATGGGCGCGTCGTTCGGCGGTCTGTCGGGCGCGATGTTCGGCGCGTTCCAGGGCTTCGTGTCGCCGGAATCGTTCACGTTCTGGGAATCGGTCGTGGTGCTCGCCTGCGTGGTGCTCGGCGGCATGGGCCACATTCCCGGCGTGATCCTCGGCGCGGTGCTGCTCGCGGTGTTCCCCGAATTCCTGCGCTCGACGATGGGCCCGCTCCAGCACTGGCTGTTCGGTCATGAAATCGTCGATACAGAAGTGATTCGCCAGTTGCTCTATGGCCTCGCGATGATCGTCATCATGCTGTATCGCCAGGAAGGCCTGTGGCCGGCGCCGAAGCACGAGGACAGGATCGCGAAGATCGCCCGCCGCGGCAACCGGAAGGCCGTGCGGACGTAATACGGGGAGAACGACACTATGAGCAACAAATCCACCCGCCTGTCCGTGACAGGCGTGAACAAGCGCTTCGGCGGCCTGCAAGCGCTTTCCGAGGTCGGCCTGCAGATCCGCGCGGGCGAGATCTATGGTCTGATCGGCCCGAACGGTGCCGGCAAGACGACCTTCTTCAACGTGATCACGGGTCTGTACACGCCGGATTCGGGCGAGTTCAAGCTCGATGGCGAGAACTACACGCCGACCGCGGTCTATCAGGTCGCGAAGGCGGGCATCGCGCGCACGTTCCAGAACATCCGGTTGTTCGGCGGTATGACCGCACTGGAAAACGTGATGGTCGGACGGCACGTGCGCACCAGGCACGGCCTGCTCGGCGCAGTGTTCCAGACGCCGGCCGAACGCAAGGAAGAGCGCGAGATCAAGGAGCGCGCGCTCGAACTGCTCGACTACATCGGCATCGCGCAGTACGCGGACTACACGTCGCGCAACCTGTCGTATGGCCACCAGCGTCGTCTGGAAATTGCCCGTGCACTGGCGACCGATCCGAAGCTGCTCGCGCTCGACGAACCAGCCGCCGGCATGAACGCAACGGAGAAGGTCGAGCTGACCAAGCTGCTCGACAAGATCCGCGCGGACGGCAAGACCATTCTGCTGATCGAACACGACGTGAAGCTGGTGATGGGCCTGTGCAACCAGATGACGGTGCTCGACTACGGCAAGGTGATTGCGCAGGGTCTGCCGCAGGACGTGCAGAAGGATGCGAAGGTGATCGAAGCTTATCTGGGTGCGGGGGTCCACTGATGTCCACGACGCAAGCAATGTTGAAAATCAAGGGCCTGCAGGTCAACTACGGTGGCATTCAGGCGGTCAAGGGTGTCGACCTCGAGGTCGGGCAGGGCGAACTGGTCACGCTGATCGGCGCGAACGGCGCGGGCAAGACCACGACGATGAAGGCGATCACGGGCCTGAAGGCGTACGCGGCCGGCGACATCGAGTACATGGGTCAGTCCATCAAAGGGCTGCCCGCGCACGAGCTGCTCAAGCGCGGTCTCGCGATGGTGCCGGAAGGGCGCGGCATCTTCACGCGCATGTCGATCGTCGAGAACATGCAGATGGGCGCATATCTGCGCACCGACAAGGACGCCATCCAGAAGGACGTCGACCGCATGTTCGGCTTCTTTCCGCGTCTGAAAGAGCGCGCATCACAATACGCGGGCACGCTGTCGGGGGGCGAACAGCAGATGCTGGCGATGGCGCGCGCGATCATCTCGCGGCCGAAGCTGCTGCTGCTCGATGAGCCGTCGATGGGTCTGTCGCCGATCATGGTCGAGAAGATCTTCGAAGTGGTGCGGCTGATTTCGTCCGAAGGCATGACCGTCCTGCTGGTCGAGCAGAACGCGCGTCTTGCGCTACAGGCGGCGAATCGCGGCTACGTGATGGACTCGGGTCTCGTCACGATGTCGGGTGATGCGAAGCAGATGCTCGATGATCCGAAGGTGCGGGCGGCGTATCTGGGCGAGTGAATCAGCGATACCAGCGAGGACTGAAATCCTTCGAAAAGCTTTACTACGGTAGACGGCTATCTGGGCGACCAGCAATACGAGGGTAGTCTCAAGTGGATGGCGCCTTCGCCACCGAAAGCCGCCATCCAGCGCTGGACGATCCGATGACCGGAAGGGGTCGGGCTGCGTCAGCCCGCTCTTCAATTTCATCGCTGCAAAGCGGTCATCGATATCTGGCTTCCCGGTAACGGCCGGTCGCAAACGCGCACTCCCGACCTGACCCGAAGCGGCCGCTACGCAAATACATCTCCAATGGCGGAAATCGGGGAGTTCCAGTCATGCAAACCGGTCTCGTGACGCCACCACGAGATTGACGATGCCGGCCCCTGAGATTAACGACGCGTTGAGCCAAGCTTCCGCGTGATTCGAACGCCGGAGCAGCCGCGCCTCTTTTGGCTCGCGGAGAAGTCGATGCAGCGGGTAGTCAGGATTGCGCCAAATGCTCCGACGCTACTGTCCTCAGTGCCTGCAAGGAGTCGGAACCTGATGCAGTGACATGCGGTGAGACGCTTGCTAACGATCTGTCCGGCTTCTACCGGCTGGATCACAGATTCTCGCTTTCCCTCGCGACTTCACGACTCCGCGCGTCCCTGAAAGCGACGCGCGGCCCGCGCCCAAAGAGATCCATGTCCCTTCATCGACAACGGGTCGGACACCGCGCTTAATCGTGTAGCGGCAGGCGCGCCCTCTATGCTGCTCGGCAGTTCCCCGCAGGTGCAACGCACTCTTCGCTGAACCGGCAACAGCCACCTTCAAGAGGCGGGCGCGTCGCTCCGCCGCCCGAGCGTCGGCACGAACCGCGTCGTCGGTCACGATCGCCACCTGCGAGCAAAGAGCGTTGCGCGCTCTAGCATCCGTAAGCCCTGTCCGAACGCCAGACCATCGGTCAGGTCGTAGTCGAGGCCGATCCGGAGGCATTCCCGCAGCCGCTCGAAATCGCTCACGGCGGTGGCGCGCCGCAGTGCCGCTGTCATCAGCAGCGGCGCGAGCGCGACTCGGCGAGCCGGCGCGAGTTGGCCGATCGCTTTGATCCAGCGCGGCTGACGGCCCTCACGATCAAGCAACTGCATGATTAGTTCGATCGCCTTTAGGGCGCCCATCCCCGGCGCGGCCGCTTTCGGGGGTGTCACGGGACGAGTGCGTAGCATTGCCGCGCACAGCAGGCCCATCGCATAGGTAGCGTGATATGACGTACGTAGGACGTACAGACTCCACGGGCGCTCAGCGTCCGAAACACTTCCACGCGGGTGCTCCGGCCCGGGCAAGTAGCCGTGCTCGTCCTGCACGCGGGTCAGCAGTTCGAATGCAAACTCAGCCGCTGGAGTCCACGCAAGGTCGGCCATCGGCCAAGTCCATAGTACCTCGGCGACGAGATCCAGATTGTCCGCGTCCAGCGCCAAGGCAATGGCGGCCTCGGCATCGGCCAGTAGCGGCGCATGACCGCGTGGCCATGCCACGGCGCGCTGTCCCATGTCGGTCGCGTGCATCAAGACGTGAGTGAAATCGTAGAGGTCGCCGCTCGAAGCGTGCAACACATCTAGCGGCCGTCCTGCGACGCTGCGATCAAGTAACTCGAATTCGGCGCTCTCTAATGTGGCGGCGCCGCGGAGCTGCAGGAGCCAGTGGCGCTCTAGGTCCTGGCCGGCCGTGCGGTCGCCTGCGGCACCCTCGTCGCTATCCAGCACATGTGCGAGCAGCCTATCGAACGCCTCATCAGTATCGCCCAAGTCGGACAGTATGACATGCGCAGTGGCATGCTCGATTGCGTGCGCGGGCTCGCGACACAGCGAGGCTCGGATTCTGTCCGATCGCGCCAGCGGTGCCAAACGCGCGACCAAGCGTTCGTTGCGTTCGGCTCCGTCGCGGTCGCCTGCGCCCAGAAACGCGCAGCAGCGAAGCATCAACGCGCTCTCAGTGACAACTTTCTGCAACAGCAGCGGGCGCTCTCTTGGGGTCGAAGGACTGGCGGAACGCTCCTGGATCACCGCTGAAAGGGCTTCTTCGGCCATATCGAGCGCCAGCCGAACCCGGCGCGGCAAGTTCTGCCGCGCCGGGCACAATCGCCAGTCGTCGTTGTGTGCAAGTCGCGCAGAGGACAACGGCGACAAGTCTGGCTGATTCATCCCTGCACTTCGCGATCGCCTGCGCTGGCCACGCGACCGAAGTCTATCTCCGGCCCTGGCCACCCGCAGGCTTGAAAGAAGGGACGGTTGATAACAAGCACTAGTGACTCGCCATTCAGCGCTGCCGCTTCGCCGAGCTTGCTCATCACGCTGCCAACGACCTCCAAGTTGACCGCCTTGCTTTCGATAAGCGCCTCGACGACGCGCTGCTGGAATGCACTACGAGGGATGGACATAACGATCTCCTTGCCATTTGCGAATAAATAGGACAACGAATGACTTGCGGGCCAATGTCATCAACGCTTGGGACATCCTCGAGCAGCCTATTGAGAACCCCCGCGTTCCCTAGCGAGCTTGCCATCCGGCGACTAAATATTAGGCCAACTTACATGGTTCAACTGTCCGCTGGCAGAATTCGCCACCTTTATGTCCGACACTCCTTTTAATGCGACTCTAAAACTCTGATCCAAGGCAGTGCGGTTCGCACGCACGGCGTACGCGGAATCTGTGACGTCGCGCTGTCTCGTCATTATTCCGCAGCTCCGTTGAGCCAGTTAGGCCCGGAGTTAAGTTGGCAGCGAAATATTGCGGAAAAGCTCTGACCTGCCCGATTTCCAAGCCAGATATGAAAGGACGATAGTTGCAATTAAGTAACCATGTAAGGACACGGACTAAACTCTTGTGACCTTCATTCTTCGACAGTTAGGAATGCGATATGGCCCAATCTAATTATTTGTTCGTTTCGTCCGCTCTGCCTTCAAGTATTGCGTGGGGGAGTTGCATCTGTGCGTCGCCGCACACAAATTCTCGGCAGGTACCAATTGAGGCGCACTTATCGCCTAGGCTTTCAAAAACCGCGATTTGCGTATGCAATTCGACGTCGCTCAATGGAGAGCACCTATGGGGCGGTCTACGACAGAGGCCGACTTAGTGGCCGAGACACTTGAGTGCCCTGGCAGCCGTTGAGTTGCACACCATTAGTGCATAACGTGTCGAAAATGACGCCTGCGACTGATAGAGAGATGTTCCCATCACTTGACGGCCATAGGCAGTGACACGCCAGCGGCGGGTGCGCAGAATCTTTGCGACCAGTCCGTGAGCGTGGAAGCGGCGAACGGGCTATGTCCGTGGAGGACTGCGTGGAAGATTTTACGCTGCTGGCCAGGCTGCTGGACCTTACGGGATTCCTGACGCCGTCGCAGGAAGGAAACGCCAGCGACCTTCGGGCCGCTCGGGCCAGCCTCGCACGCGCTCTGACCCAGGGACAAGAGCAACACCACGCGGTGGCCCACAGCGGCGCCCGTGGCGGGACCTTCGATCTGCCGACGGACGTCGCGGTGCGCGAAGAGCTTCAGCAGATTATCGCCGAGACCGCCGCGCAGCCCGACCTGCCGCTAGACACACTCGTCTTCCGGCGTGAGTTGCCCGTCTCGACCGCGCAGCACGCGACCTCGGTACCGGCCTGGGCAATCGGAATGGAGGCCGAAACCACGTTCGGGCCATTTACGGGGCCCGGCGGACGGCCCTTCTGGTTCGACGTCTTCCGCATCGTTCATCAGGTCACCGCCGTCCAGTTGCCGGGAGGTGTGCCAGTTCTCTCTCTACCCATCCGGGAGCCTATCCATCCCGCGGCGACCTACCAGCTGGGAGCGGGCTGCATCTGGATTGAGAGCCGGTTGCTGGCTCCGTCAACGCCGCCTGGGTCATTCACCGGTCTTAGGATCACGGGAGGGACGCTCCACTTCAGCATTCCTGCCACCGTGGCGGCCGGCGGGCTGCAGATCCCGCCCGGCGCGAGCATGAACCTGACGCTGAAACTGAACCCGCCGGTCGCCGCTGCCGGACCGGGGACGGGACCAGGCGCCGATGGCGCCGACGTCGTCGCCGATCTTCCGGTAGATATCACATTCAGGCTGGCGGCGCGACAGGCGGCCGAGATCTTGGCCGCTCCTGCATCCGTTCGGGTTTATGGCGAGACAATTCCGATGCGGCAGACTGGGACATCGGCAGCGTACGAACCGGAGTTGCGTGCGATCCTGGTTCCATTTGAGACAAGTCGGGCTACCTTAACCGTGGCGGCGAGTCGCTCCGACATGTTCCGGCCCACCGGCGTCGCGCCGATCACCGGCTGCGCGTGGGCGCTTCCGGTCGCCATTACGAGCCCAACGACGCTGGGAGTTGCAGCCGGCGCCGGCGCACTCGTCGTGAAGACCGGCCCTGGCCTGCAAGCCGACTGGTCGGGCCTACAGGGTGGTGCCATGGCCCTGAACGCCGCCTTCCTTCTCGTCCAGCCTGGCGAACTCGCAGTCACCGCCCTGCAGGCCCAAAACCGTCGCGCCACCCAGACGCTCGAGCTATGGGACGAGAGTTCGCTCCCACGCCGAGCCTCGATCGAAATGCGGTACCCGCGCGCCTTTCCGCTGCGCTTTCTGAGCCTCAGGCGCGGGGTGGAGGTGATGTTACTGATTGGCACGGCGGTCGCCCACCTGGACCGGCCGGTACGTGCGGACGGCGGGCGGCTGGGCATCACCATCCCAGGAGCCGACCTTTTCTTCTTCGAGAACGCAGCCGGGCTGTCGGTAGCGGTAGTCGGCACCAATCAGCCATCCGTCCGGCAGAAGGCGGCGGAGGAACCCCTTGCGCTGGCGCTGGTCAACGCGCTTCTCACGACCTCCCCGCCGCGCATGCTGACGCTGTTCGGCCACATCGACCCCGCCGCGGCTTCACAGGTAAAGAGCGGCGACCTTCACCTCTATCTCGACCTCTACCTGATCCTTCCAACCCTGCCCGACCCCTACGCAGCCAACTTCAGTGTGCCAATCGAATCACGCGGCTCCGCACTGGCGAGGTTGGACAGTCATGTTCGCTGGTCCGCGCCCGAGACATGCGTCTTATCGTTTGCCTTCCTGTCTCTGAACGCCCTGCCCGCGTCAGCGCATGCCGTCTTCCCATCGGCTAACCCCGCACGCGAGGCGGTCAGTATCCCGGCGCACAACCTCGCCCTAGCCGCGACACAGCTTCCCTCTGAACAGATCGCCCTCGATGATTCGCATCGCATCGACAGGCTCCGGGCGATCTTCGACGAGATCGTCAACGGGGTGCCCGAGACACTCTTCCTCCTGGATGTCTCCAGCAACGCGGACTTACTCGGCGTCTGTCTGGGGTTTGGGCGCAACCGGCAACGTGATGAGCCGGTCGGACTAGGCCGAGCATCGCCGTTCCCGATTGAAATCGATGCTCTCGAACTCACGACGGCAGGCAGTAACGTGCGTCTGTTCACCGTTCCCCAGGTGCTGTGGGAACCGGTGCGCACGATTCAGAACCCGGACGTGGGCCCGTTCCCCAGCGCCTCGTACACCGGGCCGCTCTTCTCGGCCGACGATGGGGGCCCGACGCGCCTCGGAGTCGACACGGTCGACCTTGTGCCGATCTCCCCGCGCCCGGTCCTGAAACAGATTGTCGAAGCATTCAACCGGGATACCGACAATCGCCACGTTGGAGCGCTGTTTACGCTGCCTTTCGGCATGCTGGCGGTGGCCGATCTCCTGGCGCCGGCCGACCGGAGCGAAGCCGGTGCATTCCTCGGTTTGAACCAGCACCGCTTCACGCTGGCTTCGCAAACTCTCGATGGGTGCCTGCAGCTCCAGGTGACCGCCTACAGCCCTGATGATAGCCCGGGGGCGGAGGCCCCAACCCTGGCCGGCGCGACCATCCAGCTTCGCAACGGCCAGGACAATCTCGGATTCCCGGTCTTTAAGAGCGTGCTTGACGACACCGTGGACACGATCTTCAACGCGGAGTTCGCGCCGCTGCCGGATGGCAAGAACCCGCGCGTGCCGGTTACTCGAATCGACTTTTCCGGATACGGTGCCAGTCTTTTCAGCAATTGGACCAACCCGGCAGCCGATCCCCCGGCCACGGTCCAGGTGCGCTTCGACGTGTTGGTCGGGCGGACGGCCTACGAGGTGGTGAAGGTCAAGAGCATCCTGTATCCGTGGGGCGTCGTGGTGGTACGAACAGTCACCATCGAGAGGACGGAGACGGGTGGCGTGGTACGCCATGACAGTGGTTGGGTGGCGGCCACCTCCGGTGAATACAGAATCCCGGGACTGACATTTCATCCCGGCGTGGTGAAGGGGATCTTCAACGTTCGTGAGATTCGCGATACAACCCTCGAGCATAAGGATGGCGGCGTCGAACTTCGCGGGGTCACCTTCGATGGCGACCTGCTGATCGAGAACGTCCTGCGCGGCGCCTCCGGCAACACAGGCCTTGTTCCGACGGTCGGGCAATTTGGCTTTGTGCAAACGAAGCCGATAAACGCGCTGCTGACCCCGGCGCAGTTCCAGGCACTCTTGCAGGCGCAGGGGCCGCTTGGGGGACCTGTTGACTGCGTCATCGACATCGGCGGGTCGGGACAGGTCATGAGGGCGACGCGGGTGGATGTCAGCACGGCGCTGACGGGCGCACTGAACCCGGTTTTCGTTGTCGCGGCTCGCGGCGCCCTCACGCTGCCTCGAGCAGGCAATTGGAGCGTGACGCGCCAATTGGCAGGCAGCCCTCAGCCGCTGGCGGTCGATCCGCACGTCGGCGTGCCGCTGATTCGCCAGGGTGAGGCGACCCTTCCGGAGGCCGCGAATGCCTCCCCGTACCGTATCGGCGATCCGGTGGATCTGATGCGGCCCAATTCGCCCGCTGCCGACTATGCCCTGCTGCAGTCTTCGGACACGCAGCGCCTGCTCTTCCCACGGCCTAAAATCGAGAAAGGAGAAAAGCAGATCACGAGCACGCAGGCACCCCTGCTGGCGGACCCGTACGCCTTGGCGGCCTCAGTCGGTATCTTCCCGAAGCTGCCGGACTGCTTCGCCTTTGCCGCGCCGGGTGGTTACGGTTTGGAATTACCCCGAGAGGGACACCTCCGGCTCCGGCTCGCCACGCCGACCTTTTCGGTGCCCGCAGGGGCCACGCGCGAGATTATCGGCGCGCCGCCCAACCGCCTCTGGGTCGACTACTCCGACGGCGGTGGACGGCAGACAACCGGAACCGTCACGGTAGACTCGACACTCTCGCCCAGTTGGACCGTGTCAATGTCGCCGGTGAGCGTTGTGTTGGACTTGGACCCGTTCCCCGGGCTGACGCGCACGATCAGCCAGCTGGACGCCCGCGACGGCCAGGCCACGCAGTACATTGACCCGAAGATGGCCTTTTCTCCTGTGCTACAACCGGTCATCGATGTCTTCAAGGTCATCGGCGGACTCAGTCCCACAAAGCCGCTCTCGATGGCAATGTCGAACGACAAGACCGTCGAGCGGAAATGGGAGGAGGCCCTCGACATCCCGATCAACTTCCCGCCTGATCCTCCGGAAGGTGCTCCCGAACCCCCTCCCGCGCCGCTGGTTCTGGATGCCGACATCCAGCTCGGTTACTACAGCAAGTCATCGAGCGACAGCGACCTGCCGATCACTGCCTCCGGCGGGTTTTTCCAGCTCGGCGGCGCGGTCATGATCATGGTCTTCTCGGTCGGCATCGGAGCCATTTACGCCGTTGGCCATTGCAAGGTGGAGATCTCCTGGAATGGTCGGAGGGGGCGGACCCTGGAGCTTCAACTCGCCGTCGGCATCGGAGCCATCATTAGCATCCCCGTGCTCGGGAAGGTTTCGGCGTACATCGCCGTCGGCGTCCAACTTACGTCCGGGCAAACCGAGGTGGGGACCGAATCCCTGTTGGTGATCACCGCAAAGGTAGAGCTGTTCGAGGTCATCCAGATCACGATCGACGTGGAATCGAAGGGTGGCACCCAGTCAGAGGCCCCCGCCGGAAACCCCGCGGCGCCGCGAGACCAGTGGGAGACATCGGCGATATGCGAGATGAGCCTTGCCGTCGAGGTGCATCTCTTCTTCGTCCTCGATATTAGTTTCGAGGTCACCTGGCAAGAGAAGAAACGACTTTCGTGATGTGCGCTCGGACCAGGAGGCTAATATGGCTGGCTCGCCGATCAAACTGACTTTACTTACTCTGCCGCAGCGCTGGGACGCAGCGGCCGGCGTGATGCGACTGCGCGTCCTGGTGGCGCCGCGCGGGAACCCTCTCGAACCACTTATGCCGGGCGCGCCCGCCTTTGCAAAGGGGAAGCTGGTGCTCAACGCCCAGATAATCCCTGACCTGACCGGGATGCCCGACCCCGCCAACGTCACCGCCAGCCTTCCCATGAACGTGACGCCGCCATCTGCCGAAGCGCTTTACAACGCGCTGGCGGCGAAATTCACGATATCGAGCGGGACTCAGCCTGCGGCGCCCCGCACCACCAGCACTCACATCAAGAAACTTTTGATGCCGAGCTACACGAGCGCATTCCCGTTCGAGCAGCCGCGCACACCTAACGCCGTGACCGACGACAGCTACCGCTGTGCCCTCACAGACTCCCGGCCCCCAGCGAAGAAACCGATCCACAGCACGAATGAAGTGAGCTGGGGGAAGGTGATCGCGCTGGCGTTGCGTCAGCCGCTGCTTGCAGAGCAGCTGGGCCTCATCTACACGGCCGATGTGATCCTGCCATCGGCCGACTTCCTGGCAAGCGGCGGCTGGGTCTATGTCGACCTGGACCCGTCTAGTGACTTCGCCGGCAATGTCCTGGCGAACCCCACCCTGCTACAGCGGTATGGCGCTCGCCTGCCCGCGTTGGCGGCAACCTCGCGGAGCATCTTCGCGGCGGTTCAGTTCCCTGTTTCGAGTGTTCCGCCTCCCGGCAATTACGACGACATCTTCGTTGAGGCGGAGGAGTACGACGACGGGTTCGCTAGGATCGTACACGGGATGCAGCCTCGGCGCGCGCACATCCTGGATAAGCACGATGAAGGGCTCCCGCCCGCCGCCGAGATGGGTATCCGCCTAGCTTGGGACGACGAGCAAATCCTGATCTGGCAAAACCGCCAGATGACAATCCCCGCTCTGCCCGAACTGCCGCCCGACTCGCCACTTGGCGTGTTCAACTTTCGCGTGGACGTGCGCGAGCCTGGAGATGTAGCCTGGCACTCCCTCTGCCGTGGCCGGGGCGATCTGGCGCTCGGCGGCGTTAACATCGGGCGCTTCGACGGCGAGCTGGGCGTCTCCGTCGCGCCGCTGCAACTCGACGGGCAAAAAGAGGGGGTGTTCTGGCTGCCCAGCTACTTCACGCCGTGGATGGGTACCTCGCTGGTTGTGGCCGACGCCACGCTGGCAAAGCTGAACGGCGCCGAAGTGAACGGCGGGGTACGGGGCGTGGAACCGGTGGGTGAAGACGTAGTCCCGCTGCGCTACGGGAACACGTACCAGTTCCGCGTCCGCCTCGCCGATGTGACGGGCGGTGGTCCGACAGTAGACGAAGCACCGATCAATCCATCCCCGGCACCCGTTGCAACTATTCCGTTCCGGCGGTTCGTTGCACCCAAGCTCGTGCAGATCACGAACCTGGCCGCCGCGTCCGACCCGGCGGCGCCACAGACCGTCTACAACATCGTGCGCCCCTTGCTCGGCTATCCGGAGTTGGTGATGACGGGCTTTGCTAACGCCAGGCAGGCGCTCCTCGACGATCTTCCGAGCGCGCTCGCGAATCGTCGCAAGGTGGGTGTGCCCGATCCGGACGTGGTTTCCCTCCAGATTGCGGTAGAGGTCGGCACCCTCAGCCTCGACCCGAAGCGGACATCGGTGACCGACGAACCGTTTGTTCTTCTATACACCACCACCCGCGATTTCCCCGCCACTCTCACAGCCCCCCTCGCCCTGACGCTGGCCTTCGAGGACGTCACTCACATCGACGCGATGCCGGCCCCGCCGCTCACGGGCCCGCTACCGATCCCAAGAGCGCGAGACATCCGTCTGCGCCTCGCGGCAGTCGCGAAGGCCGACCTCGATCTGGCGTACTTTGGCTCCCAGGAAGCCCGGGTCGGACCGGATGTCGTCATCCGTACCCGCGCAGTTGGCCTCGACGAACGGGCGTTATTTGTTCCGGACATCCCTGCCAACCGGATTCGAGCGATTCTACTGCAACCAGATCCTGTCCCGAGCGGACTGCTCATTGCGCAATTGCTGCTGGAGGGCCGAAACGCCGAGGCGCCGGCCGACCTGGCAGGCCGGCTCGCGGAGCACTTGCAACTCGACGTGTCAGGGCTGACGCTATCCGGAAAGCCAGGACAGCGGGTGGTGTTCGGGTGTTCCAACGGGCTTCGGCACTTGCTCGCACCCGATCACTCCAGCGTCACATTTGCCTCAAAGGCCGACCTCACGCGTCACTGGATTGTGGTTCTTCGTCTTGAGCTGGACAGGGACTGGACCTGGGACGCCTTGGCCGACTCGGGCTTCACTGTGCGCCGGGACGGCGTGGAGGTCGTGGGCCGGCTTGAGCCGCGGCGTTCGATCAACATGGGCGCGCTGGAGGGTGCTGACCGCAGCCGGACGACACTGTTCTTCTTCGATGCTGTCGACCCCAAACCGGTCCCGCCTGCTTTCCCGGGGGAACTCGACGTGTCGTACACGATCACGCCCAGCTTTGGTGCCCCGCCCGCGCAGCAGGACCCAGCCGTCACGTTGAAGACCCACCTCCCCATCGCCGTCGCCCCGACTCAGACACCCAAGCTCGCATCCGCGGGAATCGCGCTGTCCGGCTACAAGCACTCGCCCAATTATGCTTCCACCGAGCCACGGCAGAGGGCACTCTGGCTGGAATTTGCGGAGCCGTTGGAGAACGATCGCGACGGCTACTTCGCCCGCGTCCTGACCTATGCTCCCGACCCCATGCTGATTGCGGGAGGGGAGCCCGTTACGCCTGCGGAAGAACCCCCCCTGCCAATCGACCCAGAGCTGACCCGGGTCATCGTCCCCGGCCAGTCCGATGACCGCGCCGGATTGGCTGCAATGCAGGAACTGATCCCATCTGACTCGCCACGCCACTTCTTGGTGCCGCTGCCGCCGGGCGTTTCACCTGACTCCCGCGAACTGTTTGGCTTCTACGTCTATGAGCTGCGCGTCGGCCACAGACGCGGCTGGTCCACGGCGCAGGGTCGCTTCGGGCCCCCGTTGCGAGTTACCGGCGTCCAGCATCCGGCGCCGCTGCTCCAGTGCGAGGTTGGCCGGCTGCCGTCCGGGATCACGGCCAGCGCGCCTTATGCGAACCCGGTATTCGCAGGCAGGAGCCTGCTGCCTCCTTCCCCATTCAGCGAGATATGGGTGCTCCTCTACGCCCAGGTCACCCAGGCGGATGGGAACGGCCAACGCAACATTCTCCTCGGCCGCAAGCCCGCGCGTAACAACAGGGACGAGTTCCAGTTTCGCACCGGTCACGGGGATACGGAGATGTATGTCACCGCAATGTGGGATCAGTCCGAAATAGAGGCAATGTTGCGCGCTCTGGCGCTGGCCCGTCACTCTCCGATGAGCGTGTTGGCCGTCGAGCTTTTGCCGGAGCAGGGGCGAATCGCCGATCCGCTCGGCATCGGCCTCGGCCAGGCCCGCATCCTTCGGACGTCACCACTCACCGCGGTTCCCATGGTGTGCGTCTGAATACTGCGATGCAGCCAGTAAAGGATGCTGCACCAAACACGTGGGGAGTCTCGCCGGCCCGGCCGACCTCGTATCGGACCCGCGTCACCTGGAGCAATACGGCCAATAAGTGACCGCCGTCCAGTTGCAGTGCTCCGAGCCGGATTGACCGATTGACCGCACGCTTGGCTGCCGGCGACAGCGCTTGCCACCCAAGATCCTCGTGCCTGGCGCAGTTCGAGCCGGGCGGCGAACTGCTCGGGCATCTTGAAGCGCGACAGGCTGGAGCCCGGTGTAGATGCGCGCTTGCTTCGGCGCAAGGTTTTGCCGTCGCGCTCGCCGGAGATGGTCGCGCCCCGTCTGGCCCGCGACGTCGGAGATCACGTTGGCCTGTTGCACGTCCTTCTGTGTTCGCCCGAACGCAACAGCAGGTGCTCGCTCTACTCAGCATGCGCCGCAGGCATTCCGCTCTACCATCCGGGGACCAAAATGCGCGCCAAATCGCGTGGCAGATATGGGGGCGCGACACCCGCCACGATCTCAGCGGACCCGCCCATCGCTCGCCACTCTCAAAAATTCAAGCTGCATGGCGTGGTACGACCGAACGAAGCTTATTCTGTGCGGTGATACGTCAGCGCTGCTAGCAATTCTAGACATGGCGATGCGAACCAAGTTGTAGGCGATGAGGCCCCCAAAACTCTTGATAGACGCAATCAACAGTTCGGCTCCTCAATGTCAGCCCAGCGCCTAACATCGTATCCTTTAGTTACAGGTAACTCATCTCCACCTGCCAACGACGTCGGTAGGTGGATGCGATGTCCTCAGGTTTGAACCGCCGCCTGTCTGTTAGAGATGTCAAGAGTATCCGTTCACGTCCCTTCGCGTCGGTAGTTCGGATCGCGCGAGCATGCCAGTGTTCGGGCATGCTTGGATTCGCGCGTCGTGCAGGTTGAGAGACCTTGAGCGCTACGAGCTGGTCCTCTTTCGTTCCCTCTATGTGCCGCCACCGAGTATCGGACGTTGCCGGATTGATGAAATGTCGACTCGCGCCTGAGGCACTGAGACTCAACAGAATCTGCGCCGACATAAAGCCCGTATCGAACACCGCGACCGAATGGTCGGGAATACGAGGAACGAGTTGGCGGGCCGTTAGCATCTCGTTCTTTCCATACGGGCCTATTTCAGCATCGCAGACGATATGTGTGTCGATGACGAAAGCGTTACGGCACGAGCTTGCGGGTAACTCCCCATGCTATCGCTTCCACTTAGCTGTGAGCCGAAATGTACGCGGTTGCATTGACTGTCGGCTGTTCGCAAAGTGGTACCGTCCATTGCGAATAGCGTGAAGCCTTTGAACGTCGATTGCGTCTTGCTCTCGTTGGCCCACTCGCATGCGGACCTCCTGAATAGCCATTTGAGCGGCGCTGCCCCGATGCGCTGTCTACCTTGCGTGATGGCGCTCTTGCTAACAAAAGTGCCATCCTTTGCTGGAGGCGCGATGTCCAGCGCATCGACAACTTCGCTCGCTGATTGGTGGCGATATAGCGCAAGCGCGACAACTAGCCATATCGCCTGCTCGGCTGGTAGGCGCCGACGCCGAATGCTGGTGGTGGCCGTAGCTGCCGTGGCCTCAGGTAGCCACGTCGGATGGAAGTGGGAAGGTAGTCGGGGCATCCCGGCTACCTGCCTTGATGGCTCAGCGGCTTGAACACTGGTTCGCATGGCGATGAAACTTAACATCGCCATGCCTCGTTTAGAACCGTTTTTTTGCGGTCGCTGGTCCTGTTATCGCCGTCCTAATTGAACGGCATTACAGTCTACCCTGAAAATTCGCGTGGGAGAAATATTCAAGGCGACAGATAGTGAGCCGCAACGCCAACGGTAGCGGCCGTTCGGGAAAGACTGCATGTCGGTACCTGTTTATTTGGCTCAGTCCTTGTATTACGTATTGCATCTGGATCGCAAAGCGATCGGTAACCTGAGTTTGGACGCGATAACTCGATGATCTTTGTCTCCATCCTTGTGCGCGAGTCGTGGCTCCACAAATGACGACCGTAAAAGAAGAATTCGGCTTTCAATTGCTTCAGCGTCTGTAAGAATGAATTTCCGATTTACTTGATTCCATTTTAGCAATCAGCATGATAAAAATTGGCGACCTTATAAATTTCACACAAATCGTGATGAGCACAATCGCCCACAATCGTAAGCGCCCTACCGATTCGGGTCTAGGAGATGACCCGGGCTTTGCACTGTATTCTGCGTCGCTGACGATGACGAAAACATACAAGCAGTTGCTTGATCCTCTCGATCTCACATATCCCCAGTATCTTGCGATGCTTGTCTTATGGGAAGGCGACGATATCCTCGTGAAAGATATCGCCGCCCGTCTCTCTCTCGACCCCGCCACAGTTACCCCGCTTCTGAAGCGGCTCGAATCGTTAGGGTACATCAATCGTGTACGCGGTACGTCCGACGAACGACTAGTCTTTGTGCGACTAACCAAAACGGGGTTAGGACTCAAGCGATTGGCCGCAAAGATTCCGCCGGCTGTCCTGCAAGCGACCGGGATGCCTAATGAATTCTTCTTGGGACTCACGCAGAATCTGAGGTCTCTACGCAGCACGCTTCAAAATCATAGAGATTCGTAGCTCGCTGTGGCGATTTGCGCACAGAAGCTGGGCCTGACGATTTATCTGTCATTTTTTCGGGTAATTAGGAAATCTGCAGATGGGAATGGCCATCCTCAGATTGCTAAGACAGCGCGCGGGTCGCTGGATCTCAGGTTAATGATGGCTACCGTCCGCTTACGGGACAGCGGTCTACGAGATGTGCGTCCATCGGCTAAATATGTTCTTTGCCATGCCGTTGTACACGAACCCAAACAAGTCCATGGAGCGAAAGGCGATGCGAATGAAGTAGAAAAACGGTGAACGGCTCACGGTTGGAATTGGCATTTTGATTGCACTAATCTGCGTACTTGGTGGGCTCGCACTTTGGCAGATCAACTAGGTTTATAAAGGAACCCAAAGTCTTGAGACAACTGGTTGCCAAGCGTCCTGACGCTTGGCGAGATTCGCTCATCAGCGAACGGCGTTCGCCGCATCATCCTCCGTGCAATGCTGGAGTCCACTCCGGAGGGTCGGCTCAAGCAACTCAAACTTCATGACGAAGAGCTGGTGCGATACGCAGCAGCAATCGAGAAGTACCGAAAGTCAATATCTTCCCCGTAGGAAGAGGCGCTCGCAGCAGATGGACTCCCGGTGGGCGGCATTTATGCAGTCCGGCCTTGCGATACTCCAGTTGGCCGACGACGGTCAGGCAGATACGCCTGAGGCAAAAAGTTGGGCTCAGACCGAGCTTCTAACAAATTCACCGCCGTTATGAACCCAATTTGGGCGGACGTGCAGATGAAGCGCGACGGTGGAGAAAGTGCCCGGATTGATGCGGCATCGAGGTTCGCACTGTTGCCCAGCGCAGCGCCACAGCTGACAAAGAGATTAAAGTCTGATTTCTGAATTCATGGAAAGTACACGTCGGGGCTCCAGCCTTGTCGGTGAAGCCGGAACAACTATGCATGATGTGGTACCTCTGTGAAACGTGTAACTGACTTGATGGGGCAAATTTCTGCCCCCCCATGGATGAGCAGCGTAAAGGCGGGTGGGACATACCGATGCCGACTAATTGCGCAAAGGTAACTTTTGCAAAGGTGCCGATTCGAACGCAAGGACTTCAGTTTCGGCACGCCACCGCGTTTACGCTTCAGATTCTAGAGCGATGGTCTGTTGGGAAACATAGCCTGAGCCGCGGCGAAAAAGGCCCTCACGTTGGGTGATTGTTGACGATTACCTTCGTAGACCAGACTGACGGGGATGTCCTCATCCTCGCTATCGACAAGAACACGGACCAGTTTTCCATCTGCCAGTTGACGCGCAACATGATATGAATAAAGACGCGCAATGCCCAGCCCAAGAGTCGCGGCATCAATGCTCGCGTCAACGCTGTTAGTCAGCAAACGAGGCTCAATCTGAGAGCGGGAGGCGCCACGCCTCCACTCTGCATTCAACCCGGCGGAGTCGAATACCACGAGATCATGCAGCGCCAGATCTTCGATCGATTTCGGGGTTCCGCGGCGTTCGAGGTACTCGGGACTGGCCACAAGAACTTGGCGCACGCTAGCAAAGGGCAGCGCGCGAAGGCCACTGTCCGGAAGATGGGCAATGCGCACCGCGATGTCGATACCTTCTTCAACAAGACGCACAACGCGGTCGACAAGGATCAGCTTAACCGACAGTTCAGGATGTTCCCGAAGTAAGCTGGCAACGATGGGCATCACGTGCATACGACCAAACATAACCGGCGCTGTTACTACTAGCGACCCTCGCGGACTGGCGTTTTCACCCCGCACTGTGCGGGCTGCATCTTCCAGCTCCGACAACGCTCGACGGGTGCGCTCAAGATAATCAACACCCTGATCCGTCAATCTGACCGACCTTGTCGTTCGTCGCAACAGTCGCACGCCTATCTCATCCTCTAGCGTCGAGACAGCACGAGACGCTGCCACCGGCGAAATACGGAGCTCACGGGCAGCCTCCGCAAAACTCTTATGGTCGGCAACCTTTTGAAACACGCGAATACAATCGAGACGGTCCACGGAAGTGATCGCTGTGTAAAAGTGAGGGTTAAATTTTACTTACTATATCGATCCCGGAGCCCACCCAGAGCAGTTCGGGTAGCTCAATTTTGATCCGGTTTTGGGCCTCTGGGCAGTCCGTCGCAGCGAACACCCCTCCAGCATCATCGCCAGCGTCATGGTGCAACCCGTCGCGCCCTGCGCAGCACAGGTAAATGGACAACGCCGGTCGAGGAATCGCCTCCGGCGCAATTGTCGGCACAAACGAGGTATCTCATCAAAAAAAGACAGACGAACTCCGCTTGATCGAGATAGAGCTGGGCCATCGGTATAAAGCGAACGCCGCTGAGACCAGCAGATGCTGCGTAGCCACCGTGTTCAATTGATTTCACCCGGGGGATACGCAACTGTGTCGGCTCGAGCAAACATAGCGCGGCGACGAGGAAGGGAGCCTACTGCTGGCGCTCGCTCATTAGAAACTTGTGTATTTCCGAAACAACGGCAGCGCCTTCTCCAACTGCGGACGCCACGCGCTTGATAGAAGACGATCGTACATCTCCAATTGCGAAAATGCCGGTGACGCTTGTCTGGAATGCAGAACGGTGCGACACGCGCTCCATAGTGTCAGTGAGGACAAACCCCTTTTCGTCCACTTCCACGCCGCACCCTTGCAGCCACGCGGTACTTGGCTCAGCCCCCGTGAACAGAAACAGGTGGCGCGTTCGGACCGACTCGCGGCCACGGGGAGATGTGAAAACAACCTCTGTCAGGCCGTCATGGTCGCAATCAACGGATTCAACGGTTGACTTCGCGTGAACGGTAACGTTCGACAGCGAGGTTACCCGGTCGACCAGATAGCGTGACATTGTCTCGTCCAGCCCCTCTCGCCTGACCAGCACGTGAACGTGCGACGCATAGCTCGCAAGAAAAACAATTGCCTGACCCGCAGAGTTTCCACCGCCGACCAGCACAATTTCAGCGTCCCGGCAGAGACGACCTTCAATCGAAGAGGCCCAGAAGTAGACGCCGCGACCATTTAGGTAGTCCAGACCCGTGATGTTCGGTCTACGGTAGGAGGCCCCACTCGCAATAACCACAGTTCGTGCGACGGCCACCCGATTGTCTGCCAGACTAACCTCAAAAGGCGCTTTCTTGCATTCCAGTTTCACAACCCTGGACTGTATAACGATGTCCGCCCCGAACTTGACCGCTTGCTCGAACGCGCGGCTGACGAGCACATGCCCAGAGATCCCGGTTGGAAATCCTAGATAGTTCTCGATTCTTGCGCTGGCTCCGGCTTGGCCGCCAAAACCCTTTGCGTCGAGAACCAACACCGACAGACCTTCCGAGGCGGCGTACACGGCCGCCGCGAGGCCCGCTGGCCCCGAGCCGACAATCGCGGTGTCATATGTCAAGGACTCGTCGAAGCCGCAAAATATCCCAGCGCCGAACAGACCTCTATCTCGCTGGGATCCTCAAGTATTGTCCCGTCGACCAGGATGACGTTGATGACGTCATCTCCGCATAGGGGAAGTTTGGCGAGAGACGCCGGCGTCTCGCCGTCCGACGTCGGATCCATAACCCGATGCGGGTGATTTACCCGCCGCAGCAGATCCGCCAAGGCTAGTAATTTTGGACTGGTCGGAGAGCCGATAAGAATTGGACCGCTCCCGTCCTGTATAAGAGCTACGCGTCTTAGTATGAACGCACGCATTATTTCAGAGCCTAGTTGCGCTTCTGCAATTAACAGTGCGCGCAACTGCTCCGGCGATACCAGAATTGCCTCAACATCCGTAATTGCAATAGCGTCTACAAGATAGGGCTTGCCACTGAGAGTCGCCGTTTCACCAAGAAACTGACGCTCCATGACCTCCTGAAACACCTGCGATCGACCCAGACCATCGCGTACGATCAGATTCACTTGACCCCGAAGTAGAACCCGCATGCCTTCGCTGCGCTCACCGGTTCGACAGATAACTTCCCCAGCGTTCCAGTGCTCGATCCGGCCAAAGCGTTTGACCTTCTCGACTCGAGCGTCACTAAGATTCGGATACATCTGATGACGGCGACGCTCGATCTGAGTCCGCTGCGCGGCCTCTTCGATTTCGTAGCTTTCAGGCGCCGCGCGTTTGGACACGACGGCATTGCCGTCAGGTTTTGAATCAACATTGCATTTGACTGCGCTTTGGTCGACGGACGGCTTGGATGGCCGGAGACTTCCTGGCCGGTCACTAGGGGATCGAGACGTCATTGCGGCGTTTGCACCATTGGGACGTCTTATCACCGCCCCTATTTTCAATAGAAGGTTTGGAACTAGAGGTTAGTGTCGCATGTGTAAGTCTAGCGGGCAACGACGAAAACACACGGTGGGGTAACCAGCCATACCGATGCGAACCCTAATCACATGAAAACAATGCGCAATCTCCATTAGGGAACGAATCGTTAGGCTGTAACGTTTCTTACCACCGCTCGGGTGTAGTAACGTCAGCACTACGACTGAACACTCAAGACATCACCTACGGCAGGAAGCTTCCGATCATCAAGCCGGCGGAGCGCGTCCTTCGCTTCAAGCGAGGCCGCTGCCTGCTTCAGCGGCCATTCGTAACACCCGGTTTCACTCGACAAGGAGCTTCAAATTAAACTGAAGGGCAAGGTTGCTTTTATCACCGGCGGCACATCCGGCATCGGCCTCGAAACAGCGAAGCTATTTCATGCTGAGGGCGCGAGAGTTGCTGTGGTCGGCTCGAATGCCGAACGACTTGCATCCGCAGGGACTGAACTGGGCGAAGATGCATTGCTGGTCTTGGCGGACCTACGCAAGCCGGCAGACGTGACGCGAGCTGTCGAAGAAGCTCGATCGAAATTTGGGAAAATCAATGTCGTCTTTGCAAACGCCGGATCCGGTGTGGTTGCCCCCTTGGCAGCCATTACACCGGCCCAAATCGAAGAACATTTCTCGCTCAATTTCACAGGTCTTCTGCTTACCATTCAGAAAACAGCGCCGCTCATCCCAAGGGAAGGCAGCATTATCGCGACGAGTTCCTTCCTGAATAGTGTCGGCGTTCCTGGACACTCGCTGTTGGCAGCAACGAAAGCGGCTGTTCGCTCGCTCGTACGAACTCTAGGTGCGGAACTCGCCCCGCACGGGATTCGCGTGAATGCGATTAGCCCTGGCGCAATTACGACTCCCTTCTACGGCAAACTCGGTTTGAGCGAAGAGCAGGTCTCGTCCGCCGCTGCAGCTATTCAAGCCAAGGTGCCACTTCAGCGATTTGGTAGCACGTCAGAAATCGCTAAAACTGCGCTCTTCCTCGCAAGCGACGATTCCTCCTACACGACCGGCGCCGAACTGGTGGTTGACGGCGGCCTGACCCAGTTCTGATACCGTCAACCACGTGGAGATACGCAGACGTTCCGCTTGCCCGTACACAAACTTGAAAAGTTTTGGCCGCGCGCCCTCCGCGCACCCGCTACTGATAGTCCGTCCTCGAACGGATGGTTTCTCGCGATCGATCACGCGTGTCACGCAAGGTCAGTAACGTTCTTCTTAAGCTTGCACACTTATTTGTGGAATTCGCAGATGTTAAATTTCTCGACCACTCGTCCCCTTCCGCGATTGTCGGTGGAAACCCTCCCCGTCAACATCTTCGGAGCAGTTATGGGAACCTCAGGGTTGTGCCTGGTCTGGAGGTTCGCGAGTGAGTTGTTCGGGGCGCCAGGTTGGATCTCCGAGATCCCTGGACTGGTGGCTGTCGTATTGTTTTTCGGCCTCAGTCCCCTCTATCTCCTGAAGGCTGTGAGATACCCTCATCGAGTCGCCGCGGAATTCAATCACCCGGTATCAAGCAATTTCTTCGGGACAGTGACGATAGGCACACTATTGATCTCAAATGTGCTCGCGCCCATCAGTCAGACGCTGGCCGAAATTCTTTGGATTATAGGAGCGCTTGCGACCTTCGCACTTGCTTACGTGATCATAAGCAGGTTGCTCCGAGGCGCAATAGATGGTGAGCACGCTGTGCCTGCGTGGCTGATTCCTGGCGTTGGAACTCTTGACATCGCCGTCACCGGAGACAAAATGCCGATGGCATGGGTGCCGGAGACAAGAATATTTTGCCTCGCAGTGGGCACTGTAGTCGCGCTAGTCTTCTTCACGATGATCTTTGCCCGCTTGATCCATCACGCGCCGATGATGGAAGGGATGATGCCATCGATGTTGATCACAGTTGGCCCGTTTGGAATCGGTTTTATGGCGTACACAGACCTGGTCCAGCGGGTCGATGTGTTTGCTGCAATGTTGTTTTACTTCGGCCTGTTCATGTTTCTCGTCATAGCTCCGCGCGTGTTTCTCGGACGGATACCATTCGCCACGAGTTGGTGGGCAGTCAGCTTTCCGCTTGCCGTTCTCACCGGCGCAGGAATCCGATACGCCGCTCACGTGAAGGCATGGCCCATAACTGCCGTCGCTTCATTCCTACTGTTATTTCTTACCGCAATAGTAGGTGTCCTTCTCTTCCAAACCACGCGTTTGGCTTTGCGTAGGGAAGAATAATAGAGGTTCTACTAAGACTGGCCCAGGAGCAGTGACATGAGTACCGGAGCACATCAGCAGGATATCGCACCTCGCGATGAAAATATCGAATCGCGCATTGATCGAGATCGAGATGCATTCCCCGGGCCACGTGGGGTTGTCTTCAACGTCGCCAAACCGAATAGCGGTCGGAGAATTGATCTGCTGGAGGTTATTGACGATAAGACGATCGTAGTTTCATGGCAATCGCCTACCGGCGGCCGATACGGACATCAAACGTGGATTAGGACTTCTGCACCTCATGCTGGTGTATGCGCAATTTCGGGGTTACCAATCTCACGTCGACAGGAGGTATTCCGGCCGAAAGTTATAGCCGGTCGGCGACCCGGCAACTGGGATGAAATGATTCTTGCAAGCGCGGCGCGCCGTTTCCAGAACATCGACGACTGACTGTTTTTTTCGATCGCATCCGGGTAGAGGCAGATGCGCGGTTCGCACTGGTTCCATATCACTGGTACGCGCACAATCCGTGCGAGCGTTTCTTGGTGGGTCTGATGCTCAAACACCAGCGACCAAGTTAATGGGAACCTCTGCCTCGACTTCGACTGATCCAGACGTTACTGCGTAACGAATGCCTGGACTCGCGAACCCGGTGTTTATGGACGCTCAACCGCGGTCGTCAACAAGCAAGCATAGAAAACCGCTTTCGAGATTGCACTTCACCTCCGCAACACCGTCGGGCAGACACAGACCCGCTGCCGTCGTTCTCTACTTCATTCAAAAGACGGTGGCCTGCGCACTGGGTATTTTGAGGCTGCATACAATTTTGTTCGAAACCACAGACTTCGTGTAACCAGAGCAGCCAATGGATCGAAATAACGTTCATGCCACATTGCAGGCCAAGGAAACGCGGCTGCAGGGGTTGCTTCTTAAGGGCATGGACGGCGACGCATCAGCATATCGGACATTCCTGTCCGAGTTGACTGTCCACTTACGCGGCTTCCTGAGAAAACGGCTATATAACCGTCCTGGTGACATCGAGGATCTTGTGCAGGAGGTCTTACTGGCGATCCATAATGGACGCCATAGCTATCGTCCAGACCAACCTTTAACTGCATGGATACACGCCATTGCCCGTTACAAGGTAACGGACTACTTTCGTGCATACTCAAGACTGGAGGCCTTGAACAACCCGCTGGACGACGCTCTTGAATTACTGGCCGCTTCGGATCTTGAGGCCGCACAGGCAAAGCGCGATCTTGCCAAGTTGTTGACGCAATTGCCCGATCGTCAAAAGTTGCCAATTGTCCACGTCAAACTTGAGGGGCTATCCGTTGTCGAGACTGCGAAAGTGACCGGTCTTTCGGAGTCGGCGGTCAAGATCGGTGTGCATCGAGGACTCAAGGCGCTGGCTGCAAAGATGCGGGGAATGCGATGAAAACGGACGACTTAATTTCGCTGCTCGCCACAGGTGTCGCGCCAATCGATCAACACCTGCTTGCCAGGAAATTCTGGATTGCGCTGCTGACTGGCGCGACCGGAGCGTGCTTGTTAATGGCAGCATTACTGGGTTTCCGCAATGATCTGGCCGAAATATCTGCCAAACCGGCTTTTTGGGCGAAAGTGGCACTTCCGACTTGCCTGTTGGCTGGTTCCAACTGGATGCTGACCCGCCTTGCCAGGGCAGGTGTGCGTCCGGGAAACAGCAGTTGGCTCATTGCTGCACCGGTGGTCATCGTCTGGCTCGCGGCCGCTTATGTGCTTGTAAACGAACCGGCCAACTTTCGACTCCCACTGATCCTAGGCAAGACATGGCGTGTGTGCCCGCTGTTGATCACTCTGCTATCGCTCCCTACCCTCATCACCATGTTTGGGGCTCTCCGGGCGCTTACTCCTACTCGCCTCACCTTGGTCGGCGCGGTCTGCGGGCTGTCGGCTGGATCAACGGCTACTCTTGCTTATTGCCTGCATTGTCCTGAGATGGAAATTCCGTTCTGGGCAGTTTGGTACATCCTTGGGATGGCAGTTCCAACGATTGTCGGCGCATTGCTTGGACCGCGACTCTTACGCTGGTGATTAGCCCGCCTTCAATGGATGCACGCCCGTCATGACATCGCTTGTATCGCCGCCCAGACAATGAACCCATGCATGCATGAAAACTCGGATCCACTCGACAGCGCTGCTATGAAACAGTGCGACCAATTCTATTGAACCTATTTTTTCGGACTACTAGATTTTAATCGAGGTTTTTATGTTCAATCTGCGTCACCTCCTCTTGGCTGCGACAGCCTGCGTCGGTGTAGCGACGGCGGCGCCGAGCCTTCCTGCATCTACCGCAAAATCTCCCGCAGCCTCGGCTCAGGTCTCTTATCGAACCATCAATGTCGACGGACTTTCTATATTCTATCGGGAAGCGGGTCGACCTGATGCGCCGACTATTCTGCTTCTGCACGGTTTTCCCTCTTCTTCTCGCATGTATGAGCCGTTGCTAACCCGCCTATCCGACAAATATCATCTGGTCGCGCTTGACTATCCTGGCTTTGGTCACAGCGACGCACCCGACGCGAAAGATTTTTCGTACACATTCGACCACCTCGCAGAAGTTACCCAAGATTTTACGAAAGCCTTGGGGCTTCAACACTACGTACTCTACGTCCAGGATTATGGCGGCCCGATCGGCATGCGTCTTGCGGTAGCACATCCCGAGCGTGTTGATGCTCTGCTAATACAGAACGCAGTTTCTCACGAGGATGGCCTTGGCCCACTCTGGGCACCCCGGCGGCGATTCTGGAAAGACAGAGCGCCGAACGAAGCGAAACTCCGAGAGAACTTTCTATCTTTGGCGGCGACACGGCAACGCCATATTGGCTCGAATCCCAATCCAGAAACTAAAGACCCGGACCGCTGGACGGATGAATTCGCATTCCTGTCCCGCCCCGGTGAGCCGGACATACAGACAGACCTCTTCTACTCCTACCAGACGAACGTGGCAAGTTATCCAGTCTGGCAGGAATGGCTGAAAACACACCAACCCGCCACCCTAATTGTATGGGGAAAATACGATCCTTCCTTCCAGTTTGCTGAGGTCGCCGCATACCAGCGTGACTTACCAAAAGCCGAAGTTCATGTGCTAAATGCGGGCCATTTTGCGCTGTACGAAAAACCCGACGAGATCGCTTCGCTGATGCGGACATTCCTCGATCGACCGACCAAGACCTCGACGAAATAGATTTCTCCGCCGCCTACGGCATCTGTTGCAAACGAGTGCGGCCAACGGGCCGCGCGAACAAGAGGCGTAGTGCCGGACACTGTCTTATAACTTGGGGCCGGATGTTTAGGATACGTTTTGCTGAAGCGCATAAGTCCGACCGTCTGCCAAAAATAGCCATTTGAAAAAAGATTCCCGTGCTGCAAACGCTGGCGTCCCGTTCTATCCCGTAACACGCCGCATCCACCTTTGTCCGAAATTGACGCATCGCGTTCTGGCATCTTCGGAAGGTTACAGTGAAGGATTGCGCTCGAAGTCCGGATGCAAATCCGATTTTGCGTTGCCCCATTTAGGAAATCGTAATTGGACGAAACTACTATGCTGGCGGGGAATGTCGCGCAATCGAGTTAGCCTTACGTATATTTGATATTCCCAACTTCTGAGGCGGACAACTATCACCTCACAAAACACTACGTTCGCCACGATTTTCCATGATTGCGCATACTCAGGTTTGGATCGTGAGTTTTGATTCGCGCGAACACTTTTAACCACGGATGGAGCCACGAGTCAAGAACAATTGCCGACGACACCAATCGTTACTTTTCCGCGCGTGCGTGCCAGCGCATATCATTATGGAAAGTTTCTGGGATTCACAACCTGACAACAATATTTCGTTCAGGCAACAATCAAATGTCAGAGATTGACAAACAACTAGGCTTACGACCAGCGATGTTTATCGGGTATGCGGTGGGTATCGACTTCCTGAACTCCGTCAGCTACCCGGCCGGTGGCGAAATTGATTGGCTGGCCGACGGTGAAGGGTTGCTCACGTGGCTCGTGCAAGCTGGCTTGGTACCCGCCGACGTCGTCGCAGAAATGCGAACGCACTCATTTTCAGGTGAACTTGATGCGGTGGCAGAGCAGGCCAGAGCGCTAAGAGAGTGGTTCCGCCAGTTCGTTTTAAGAAATAAGGGAGAAAAAAACATAGCATCTGCTTTAAGCCAGTTGCACCCGCTAAACGACATACTGAGCCGGGACGAATGCTACGGCATGCTTTTTCCAATCAACGATTCGGAAAGGATGCGGGAACATGGATTCCGATGCACATCGCAAGCGGGTAGCTTATCCCTGAATTTGCGCCTGCGGCGACGCTGGAGAGGTGCTGGTAGCTTACTCCTACCAATTGCATTGGAATTGGCCAGGCTAGCCGCGGAAGCAGACTTTAGTCTGATCAAGAGCTGTGAAGGCCCAACATGCACGCTGCTATTCCTAGACACAACGAAAAGCCATTCGCGTCGTTGGTGCAATATGGCGACATGCGGCAACAGGGTCAAGCAAGCTGCCCATCGGGCCCGAACCAAGGAAACTCCTTAAGAGAGAGCCAAGGCAGCCGCGTCTCTGTTCGCTGCTGGTCACCCCGCAAGCCTTCGGCATTTCGGCCGCTCCCTCTACTTGCAATCGCGCGATACGAGAGCCACTGATGAGCCGGATCGTTCCAGATTTGCTAGCTCCTGGCAAGGTCGGACAGGCGGCCCCACGAAGAGATTCATCTCAAGTCGCATCCGACGGTCTACTAGACCGCCGAGCCGAAATCAGCATTCCAGACACCAGCCGTAACCATGTGACGTGCCGTTGCAAAGTTGCGACTGTTGCCTACCTCCAACCCTTACACGGCCTTGAAAAACCACAACGTGCGCATACGAGGCCGGCGTTGCCGGTCTATTGATACATCAGCCCAACGTAATCGAGTTCGCAAGGGCAATGTCATCGGCACCTGTAAATTGATACACCGTCGGCACTGAGGAATTGATACACCTCGACGAAGGGATAATGGCCGCTTTGAGCGGCGATGATCTCGTACGAGGGATACATGCAGATCAGGATATTGCACAAGCAGGGCAAGAGCCTGCGTGCCATTGCTTGTGAGGTTGGCTGCTCCGTCAACACCGTAAGGAAGTATCTGGCGACGCAGGATGCGCCGACGTTTCGGCCCGCGGCGACTCCGCGCGAGTCGATACTGAAACCGTTCGAAGCCTATCTTCGGGAACGGATCGCGTCAGCGGCACCGGACTGGATTCCAGCGACAGTTCTGTGGCGCGAGATTCAGTCGAAGGGATACGATGGCGGCGAAAGAATCGTGCGCAGGTTCGTTGCCACACTGAGGCCTGTTCCGACGCCCGATCCTTTGGTGCGATTCGAGACTGCTGCGGGCGATCAGATGCAGGTCGACTGGGTCGAGTTCCGCAGGCGCAAAGGAGCGAATCTGTTCGCATTTGTAGCCACTCTCGGCTATAGCCGTGCGACCTACGTCGAATTCGTTTCCGACATGCGGCTCGATACTTTGCTGAGGTGTCACGTCAACTGTTTTAACTGGTTCGGCGGTGTGCCGCGCCGGGCGCTGTACGACAATATGAAGACCGTTGTCATCGAACGGGATGCATACGGTCCGAAGCAGCACCGCTTCCAGCCGGGGTTTCTCGACTTCGCCCGGCACTACGGGTTTCAGCCCCAGCTTTGTCGGCCTTATCGCGCGAAGACCAAAGGCAAGGTCGAACGGATGAACGGATATTTGCGCCGCAGTTTCTACGTTCCGTTGGCCGCTCAGTTCAAGGCGGCCAACGTCGAATTGGACGCGACGACCGCCAACACTGAAGTCTGGCGTTGGCTACGCGAAGTTGCGCATGTCCGGATACATGGAACGACCCGCCTGAAGCCAGGCGAGCAACTGCTTGTTGAGCAGAAGGCCTTGCAGAGCGTACCGCCACCGTATCCGGCGCTGTTACCAGCAACGACACCGGCGAGCGGACAAGAGTTGCGCGAGCGATTCCACGACTGGCTGTCTCCGCTGCAGCACCCGCTGTCCGTGTACGACCAGCTGATTCGGGTTGCCGCATGAACATCGCACACGAACGCGTGGCGCAGCTATGCGCCCAACTGAAGCTCACGACCATCGCGGACGCGTTGCCACACCTGGCGCAAAAGGCGATCGCCGACGAGGTGAACCTGACAGAGTTTCTCGAATCGGTACTGAAGGCCGAGCACACAGCGCGGCTCGTCAGACAGCGCGCGACGTTTGCACGCCTGGCCGGCTTCCCGACGATCAAGACCCTCGACGGCTTCGACTTCGCAGCAGCCAGCGGTGTGCCCAGATCTCAGGTCCAGGAGTTGGCAAGTCTGACGTTTCTGGAGCGAAACGAGAACGTCGTATTACTCGGACCGAGTGGCACAGGCAAAACGCACATTGCAATGGCACTTGGTTATGCGGCAACGCAAGCTGGGATCAAGGTGCGTTTCATCACCGCAGTGGACCTGCTGATGATACTGACCACGGCACATCGACAGAATCAGCTGGGAGACGCGCTAAAACGATTCGTCAACCCGTACAGGCTGTTGATCATCGATGAGATCGGATACCTGCCGATGAGCCGTGAGCAGGCCAACCTGTTCTTCCAGGTGATCGCCAAACGATACGAGCGTGGCAGTCTGATCGTGACCAGCAACCTTCCGTTCGGGCAGTGGGACCAGACGTTCGCCGATGACGCAACGCTCACTGCTGCCATGCTCGACCGGCTATTGCATCACGCTCACGTCGTGGCAATCCAGGGCGAGAGCTATCGATTACGCGACAAGCGGCGCGCCGGACTGGTTATGAAGAGATCGACTACAACAAAGGAGAACGCCGCCAACGGAATGCGGTCGGCACCGCAATAACACTACAACCCGGTGTATCAAATCCGATGTGCCGATGCCGACAGAAACTGTATCAATTCCTGAGTGCCGTTGACAGCAAATCAGATTTGGCAAATGGCGCGCTCGTAGCACACGCGGAAAACCATCATGCAAGCGTCGGCGCAGCATTCGGCGATGCTACCGCCTGACATCTCCTGCGTCGCGGCAGTAGCTCCCTATGATCAAAGCGACATGTGTCTACACTGCGATACCGGCGAGACCCGCACGGTTAAGTCGCATTTTTCTCGATGTCCCGCCCCGAAAGAACAAGAGTGGGAAGGCATTCCGACTAAGCGTGCCGATGCCCCAGCTTGTCAATAATGGTGTTCGTAAGTGACAAAAACTCAGAATGGAATGCTTGGGGTAATGCCATATCATCCATCATCGTCATAATGTCCTCGATACCTTGCTTGAAAGCAGGCGTTATATCGCGGCACTGTGCAGCTGTAAGCTGTGACATAGCTACTTCCAGGAACTTGCCAAGCACTAGCGCTCGAGCGGACACCGAGGCCGAGACCAGGGTGTTGTGAGCTGCGAGTTTGCTCATCGACGTCAAGAATCCGTCTGCGTCATGCATTTCTCTTCTCCTCAAAACTCTTGCCAGTCACCACTTGCTTCCCTGCCAGCAATGATGACATCCGTCTGCGATGGGCTTTTTGCCACAGGCGTTGCGACGGAAGGCATTTCACTAGCAACCTTTTGGCGTACGTCTCGTCCATCCTTTGCAGAAAGTGCAACTTTTTCGGATGGAGGCGATAGGGGCCGCGCCATCGTCGAATCAGGTTCCCCGATTTTGAACTGCGCAACAGAATCATTTAGAGAGCCTGCTTGTTTTTCAAGCGATTGCGCTGCAGCTGCTGCCTGTTCGACGAGCGCAGCATTCTGCTGTGTGACCTCGTCCATCAGACTTACCGCTTGGCTAATCCGATCGATACCGGTTTTTTGCTCCTCTGACGCTGCTGCAATTTCCCCGACAACATCGGATACCTGCTTGATGGCGAGCTTGACCCGCCCCATCGTCGCTCCAACTTCAGCGGCCTGCTCCGCACCGCCATGCACAGTCATTGCCGACGCTTCAATCAGATCTTTGATTTCCTTCGCTGCCGTCGACGACCTTTGCGCGAGACTACGTACCTCACTGGCAACAACAGCAAACCCCCGTCCCTGCTCACCCGCGCGAGCAGCTTCAACCGCAGCGTTGAGTGCAAGGATGTTTGTCTGAAAAGCAATGCCCTCGATGACACCGGTAATCTCTGAAATCTTGTCTGAGCTCTCCGTAATCTTACGGATGGTTTCCACCATCGCTAGCACAGACTTGTTGCCAGCGTCAGCCAGTTCCGTCGCATTCGTCGCGAGCATATTGGCCTGGCCGGCGTTGTCGGCATTCTGCGCTACCGTCTGAGTTAGTTGAGTCATACTTGAAGCGGTTTGCTCCAGCGACGCTGCCTGCTCCTCCGTTCTCGCAGAGAGGTCCGTATTACCGCTCGCGATTTGCCGCGACGCGACCGCAACTGCCGAAGCTGACTGACGAACCGACTCTATAACGCCCCGGATCCGGCTCTGGAGATCGTTGAACGCAGCTGCCGCTTGGCCAATCTCGTCCGGCCTGTCGACCGGTGCCTGATGGGTCAAGTCCAGGTTGGTACGCGCATTCTCCAACGCATGCTGCAGACCTCGTAGACTTCTACGAATTGCGCCCTGCAGCCGAAGACCCATTCCACCGCTGACAAGGGTCGCGACGCAAATGGTCAAGACGAGTATCCACAACGCCTGAGAATAAGAGGACGCATTCTCGGCACGCAGCACCTCACCCAGCTGAATGCTGTGCTTAACGTGCGCTGCAAGCGCCTGCTGAAGTGCAACAGTAACAGCCCGCAACGAAGCCCCCTCCTCTTGCAGTGCAAGCGCTGCCTGAAGATTGTTGCTTTTGCTCAGCTCTATGAACTGGTCCTGCCCCTTCAGAAAGGGGCCCAGTGCAGCCCTATCCTTCTCAAGCAAGATCCGGTCATCGTCATCTGAAATGTTCTCGCTCCCGTACTTCTCGAGCGACCTATTCATGATATCGACCGTGGTACTAATCCTTTCAAGGAGTTGCGCACGAGTGTTTGCATCGGTTTGCGTCGCGAAGCGAAAAACAAGGATACGATTCTGATAGAAGGCCGCAGTACAACCCGCCAGCACATCGACGCCCCGCGTAACCTTTTGCTGAAAATTCTCGAATCGCCGCTGGGCTCTGTTCAGCTGTGAAACACCAAATGCACCCACTAGAAGCATCGAGATTAGGGCGACGGAAATTGTGATCACCAAACGTTTTGAAATGGTCGTGGTCATTGGTATCAAATGATGGTGGTCTCTGCTGTATGTCAAGTGTCAAAATTGCGCCGATTGCGATGGAGAGCATCGATTAAACCTCTTCCGTCAACGCCCCCTGGACAAGGAACCTATGTTGATCTTCCTTATCTAGGCTACTAAGAACCTGGTCCGTCCTTTCATTGATCAGTCGTTCAAGCATCTCAGTGATCGTGCATCCAAAGTGAAACGCCAGTCTTTCGACATTGCGCTTCGTTGAGATACCTACGAGCACACTGATCCGTTCGTATTTCCCTCCCAGTCCCAGACGCCGCTTTCGGTACCGTCTCTGTCGTTCAGAATTTGAAAGTGCCATTGAGGGTTCTTGATTCATCAACTATCATTTCTTGATCCGCGATCGATATCTCCGTTAGCAGACTGCCCTATTAACGGCACGTTTCCTGCATCGGTTTACCGTCGCGGGGCCGTTACGCAGTAACCTCCTCTGCCGTCCTAGTTCTCGTTACTAGGGTCGGCAGAGGAAATCACTCGTCTACCAGGTCTCCCGGCCAAAACCTCTCGAAATAATTATTGATCGCTCTATTGGGCAACTCCTCATTTATACAGTTATCCTAACTTTGTGAGGCGCTTCTTCTGAATCTCTATGCGCTGCCGCTCCGACGTAATCGATGCACACGTCAGCTGCGGCTGGACCGAATTACATTAGTTCTCAATCGCGGCACACTCCGGACGGGGTAACGTCCACCACCTTAAGATACGTTGCTTCTCACAAAATCTGTAACTCGAATTTTGGCGTGAGCGCGTCACCTACCCTACATTGACCCACTGCCCCTTCGGCCGCAGGAGGCCAAGCTTCTCTCGAAGGGTTCCAGACCGATACTGCGTCTACGATATTCCGACGTTGTAGCTCTGGAGCTACCAGATCAGCAAGATCGAGCCAATCGCCGGGAAGTACCGGAAACATCAGGTTAAATCCGTCGGCCGCACCACCTTTGAACCAATCCTCCAGTTGATCGGCAATATCAGACGGTGTGCCCGAGATCACCGGAGCAGCGCCGCTGTTCGCAAGCTGACGCGCTATCTTTTGATAGACAGATTCCGCTCCGCAAACAACTCCGGTGGCTTGACCTCTGCCCGTTGTAAGAGCCCTCCTCTGGAAGGACTGGATGCGGGCCATCTACTGGTAAGCCTGATAAATCCAGTCCACACCAACTCGAAACAAAGTCAACGCCGACCCGCTCGGGCACTAATCCTTCGAGCCACCCACGCTTCTCCTTCGCTTCTGCTGCAGAGGTGGTCGAGTGAAGCGAAGATACGTGCTGCGTTGTACGGCTCACTAAGGGACGTCGACATCAGACGTTCGCCGCATCCCATACCATAAATCCAAAGGTTTTGCCCCAAAGCCTCGCCGTCGGTGACCTAACAGATGTCGAAAGGACCACGGAGGTGTCCTACACAAACGCCACCGGCTGGCCTAGCGCAAGGCCCCGTCAAGGTGCGCCGCCCCGTGTACGCTCGCCACGCCGACAAAAGCAACCGTCGCCGATTATCGCCCCGCTGCCCCTCGATCAATCAGCACCATCGTCACGCCTGCACCTTCCATCCCATGCTCCCTCAATGCTGCAGCACAAGGGGCGATCGCGTCCTCCTCGCGAACGAGCGAAGCGATGAAGCCTACATTCGATGTCAACCTGTCCTGCGAGGAGCCGCCGGAACTCGCTACCGCGTAACCCCCATAGCAGCAAAAGATTGGTTACTCAAATTTGGAATTCGGTGGTTGGTTGCATCGATAGATCCAGAAACGGGCACCGCCAGCCAGAGCGAAGAAACATCGAACCGCGGCATGCTCGAACCAAGATGGCGCATCTTTGTCACTCAGCGACCGGCATCACCGTCGCTAGGATCATGGTGTCAGCATTGCGTGGTTTAGGATCACATGGCCGTGGACTGAATATAAGATCGCCAGCCCTGACAGTCTGGCCCGATAAAGCACATACACCTGCGCGGTCGGCATATTTCGTCCGCCACTGCTGCTGGCTGTGTAAACACAGTCGTGGACCCGCCCAGCGAGCCAGTGCGGACCTTTCAGTCGGGCGTCCAAGGACGCGTATCAGAACCGACGTGAACATACGCGGCCAACGCCAGGTAAAACGTGGCCGCGCTCCCATTAACCCCTGTCGATCTGACCGCCTTCGTCGTCGAGACTTAAACGCGGCATTGCAAGGCCCATTACTGGCTCACCTTGCTCCTGCAATAGCTGCACCGCTCGCGCCCAGGTCCAAACGGTTCAAATCATCGACCATTGCAATCGTGGCGCCCCTTTTGTATCACTTAGTTATACCGTACGACCCGAGTCCGCAGCCTTGGGCGCGAAATAACAGCAATCCAGCGCACAATCTTCCTCGCACTGCATCCACCTAACCACTGGCAGCCCTCTCAAACAGCCACAGAATTGAGCGCCCGGAAGTTGCTCCGATTGACGCCAATCGCATTATCAAAATTGCCCAACTCTGTCACAACACCCTCGCAACTTCCAATAGAAGCGTGTCATTCGCGAAGGTTAATTTGCACCTCATAACTTGTCAACGCTCGATACGCCAGTTAGATGCGAACCCGCTCCCGCGGCGGGTTACGTAATTGCTGTGCTTCCCGCAAAGCCCGCGTCGCCATATCGCGCACAAGCGCTCCGGGCGGGCGCTTGCGCAATTTTCAGCATGACCCACAAACAGCATAACAATCGAAAAATCGGTTTCTTTCACTGTGTGTAAAACTGAACTTCATTAGTGCGCAATTAACATGAGCAGCATCGACTTGTACATTTGCTACTTGCAAACGCACCTAAGTTTCGCGGGCCGAAGACCACCGCCCCCAGAGAGCACGGAGCCACTGCAATGGCCGACCCGCCTGTATATTCATCGAACGCGCGTCGAGGTGACGCCGCGTAAACTTTCTCCGGTGTCGCTGGAGCCTGACCTGCTTACGGGGGTGAGCGGAGTAATCAGTGCGGATATCACAATCGAAGGAGTGCCGCGTCACCGACACTAGGCGGCGTCATGCGGTGTCTACGTCGAAAAGTTTGCGAAATTGTCGCGACAATCGAAGAGATAACGTGACGGCTTACCGACATGGGTCGGTATCTCGTCTGGCATGGCGGGAAATCCGCTGGAGTCAAATCCACAGACGTTTCTTTCCAATGTTAAGCCTTATACAAAATAAAGATGACTACTTCTTCAAAAAGAATCCCGTCAAGTGCTCGCCCGGAGCTGGGCGACGAACTTGGCTTCGCGCTGTATTCAACTTCTCTCGCAATGACCAAAGCATACAAGCCACTTCTTGAGCCTCTTGGCCTGACTTACCCTCAATACCTGGCTATGCTCGCGCTATGGAAAGACGACGACATCACTGTTAAGGATATCTCGGCACGTTTATCGTTGGACCCTGCGACAATCACACCACTACTCAAGCGTCTGGAAACGCTAGGTTACATCAGTCGCAGACGTGGCACTGAAGACGAACGGCTTGTATTTATACAGCTAACGCCAACTGGGACAGCACTCAAGCAGAAGGCCTCTAGCGTGCCGGCGGAAATTATCCGGGTGATGGGACAATCTACTGAAACTCTCCTGCAAATGAAGAATGGCCTTGAAACGCTCCGCAACAAGCTGTCGTAACCCAGCGAGCGCTTCTAGCGCGATTTCGCACCAATTCATCAGGATTCTGCGGCTCCGCTCGCAAACGACGAACCTTGTCGGATGAGTGCCCGAACGAATGCTTCTGCGAAAACGATCGAGGCGCGTAGCTTTGGTCGAAGCATGGAGATTTTTCTGGTTGGCAGTTCCTGCAAGCCGAAGACGGTTAGCCCTCGAGAGCGATAGGAGGCAGTGGTCAAAGTGTCGACCAGCGCTACCGCCCCAGTTCGCAATACGATCTCGCACGCAAGCGTGGACGTAGAGACATGCCAGAAAACGTCACGGTCAAGTTGGCACGCCTCCAGTGCGCTGCTGACGGCTGAATTAGAGCGAAACACCTCATCCAAGACGACAGGTCTGCCCTTCAGGTCAGGCAAGCGTATATCTGATCTCGCAACAGGCGCGTCGTCGTGCCTGGCTGTCGCACCGGTTCGCCGGAATGGACGGCGAAGCGGCCTCACATCCAGTCGAGGTTCCGGTCTGGAGAGCGACCCGTACAAAACTTAAAATAATCGGTTTCGAGGAGCGGTTCGAATGTCAACCAATGCCTCGGACGGTATCGACCCCGCGCGAAGGACTCACCAGCAAAGTCGGGACCTTGCGAAGGGTCGACCGGAGGACTATGACGGAATCGGAAATGCTCTCCGGGGCAATATCGCCATGGTCGAGCACGAGTATCCCTTCTCCCCGACGCATATCCATCGTCGAGAGAAGGTCCGATTGGCTATCAGACACGGTGCAAAGGCCGTCCTGATGTCCAACTCAACTGGTGACGGAGGGCTTTTGTCGGGGTCGTCAGCGGTTCTTGATGGTTTCAATCCGGTACCATGTGGATACATTACACGAACTACAGCCGAGAAACTTCGATCGCGGGGCGAGGACGTCCGAACCGTTCATATTTTCCTCGAAGGTGTCAACGAGACGGTCCAGTCCGCCAATCAGTCTCTTATTATTGGCGACCCGTCTCTTCCCCGAATCGTGCTCAGCGCACATATCGACGGACACCCGCTAGATGAAAGTGCACTGGACAACGCAAGCGGCGTCGCAGTCGCAATGGCCGCCGCGCGACGGTTGTCGCCGATATTTAGCAGCCACCTTCAATACGCGCTGCAGGCTATCATTTTTACCGCTGAAGAATGGAGTCTCTTCGGCTCAGAACGATACTTTGCCCAACTGCCACACTCGGACCGTCAAAAGTTCAAGCTCAACGTAAATCTGGATACAGTCGGCGGTTCCCCCAATTTCACGGCGTTGATCAGTGGCTTCCCGCAACTGGAGCAGACGAAAAAAAGAAGTCCAATCCCCCATCGCCGCCTCGCTGCTCAAAAAGCCCACAGTACATCGTCATCGCGTCGAGGCGGAACAGCGGGAACGTGACAAGATATTTGTCGAGAGACGGCTTGAGCACCCGTTCCATGTACCTGAATGCTTCCCTCCCACTCATGCCGGGGCGCCAATGGCTCGAAGCGCGCTTGATCACACCATCAAACACCTTCAGGAAGGTGAACTGTGACGTCGCCTCTGAGATGGACCTGACCTGTCCTCTGGCCACCCGGGGGTCGATGAAGAAGCGTGGCTGTTCCATGAATGATAGAGCCTTAGGTACAGACACTCTAAAACGTCGTCCATCGGGAGGGGTGGAGAGGATTGCTTCGATGTTACCGCCGTATCTTGCGCAGCAGAGTTGGCGGACCGGCACGAAGAGATCAAGTGCGGTACACCATCGTTAACTCAAATTCGACGTTCAGCTCGCGCGGGCATTTGCAACAGCAAGCGTATCCATGTATTGACGAAAACGCGTTATCTTTCCGCCTTGTACTGTCCAGACGTGAGCGTATGCCGCCTGTGCGCTCTTGTGAGTGGTTCGATGTTCTCCAAGGAACTCTCCCAACGATACGACCGTGTCGCCATCAGCAATAAACTCCGTTGGCTCCAGCGAAAAGCTGGTCCATTCTGCGATCAGGGGTTTAAACAACCCTTCGGCCACTCGCTCGGGACCTCTTCCGTCGACCTTGTAATGCCACATGGTGTTCCATTCAATGTCCAGCGACATCAGCTCTAGCGCGCCTGGAGCATCGCCCTTGGACAGTTTCTCGTAGAATTTGCGGATGACGCTTACAGGATCAGTCATTTCAGACACCTCCAGATTCGAACTACCAAATCGCCCGCCAGGGTAAGCCCTGCTTCGCAGGTATCGGGCGGGCACATGCGCTTTCTCTACTGGTTAATCCAGATGCCGGGCAAAGAAGTCGCGCATTGCTGCACCGATTTCAATTGCATGCGTCTCAAGAGCAAAATGCCCACTTTCAACGAATCTCACCTCAGCTTTCGGTACATCGCGCTTGAATGCTTCCGCTCCGGCAGGAATGAAAAACGGATCGTTCTTGCCCCAGACGGCGAGTAGAGGTGGCTGAGTCTGACGGAGGTAGTCCTGAATCGCCCCATACATCGCCACGTTGTTCCGGTAGTCCAGAAGTAGATCAAGCTGGATCTCGTCATTCCCGGGTCTTGCCAGATAGAAGTCATCCAGGTTACGTCCGTCCGGCGACACCAGATTCGTGTCCGTGACTCCATGGGTGTATTGGAAAAGCGTCGTCTGCGGCGCAAGGAAGCCACGCAATGCCTCGCGGTTTGCCTGGCTAGGGTCATTCCAATACGCTTGGACCGGTGCGAAAGCGTCGGACACCCCTTCGACGTATGCGTTGCCGTTCTGCGAGACGATTGCGGTGATCCGCTCGGGGTGTTTCAGAGCGATGCGAAACCCGACCGGTGCGCCATAATCGAATACGTAGATCGCGAACTTGTTCAGCTCGAGAACTTCCGTGAATCTGTCGATTACATTCGCAATTTTCTGAAACGAATATCGAAAATCCCCCTTAGGCGGCTGTTCAGTCATACCAAAACCCGGCAGATCTGGGGCTACAACATAATATTCGTCCGACAGCTCGGGAATTAGGTCCCGAAACATGTGACTCGCGGTAGGGAAGCCGTGAAGCAATAGTACGGCGGGACGCGTCCGGCCGCCCGCTTCCCGATAGAACACATTGAGGCCATCAACATCGACAGTCTTGAAACGGACGCTCATCATCGACTCCTTCATAAGTTGGAAAAGAACACCCTGCGCAAATAGCCGGATCAACCAAGCTGCGTTCGCAGGGACGCGGAAGTTTTGCTGCGACGCGGATGACGGACTTGGTGAACACTCCGATGCACTGCAGCGGCCAATGTACAAGTGGATCCTACCCTTGTTAATTGCGCACTAATGAAGTTGACTTTTACTCACAGTGAAATAAACAACGCTTTTTTGCCGTGCTATTTGATCGACGTCTTCCATATGCCGGACGCAACCTCTGAGGACCGCCGTGCCGCTTCACTCGCGCGTTGGGATCACAATAGCGGGCTAGTGAACGAGGTTGACGAGAGTTCAGATACGCTGACTGACTCCCAACAGGCGCGGTACCGGCCGCTTCGAGGACGGCTCTGCCGCGCGTGCCACTGAATTGCGAAAAGCTAGGTCTCTTCGTGCAATGCAGAGGCGTTGCCGGCTGAGAATCTTCAGATGGGAAGTGACTGCGTTTTGCGCAGTCTTCGCTAACTCAACACGAGACGCCAACCAGTCGCGATCCGACTAACAATGTAAGTCTGGACGCGAGCGCGGCACCGTTACGCGGTAACCAACAATTACGCCCGTGGCCCTAAGACCGCTGACTTAGTAGCCAGCAATGCGAGGGAGGCGACCTGACGAGCAGAAAGCGTCTGCAACGACGCCTCTACTCTTGGGTTGTTAGAACTTTGTCCGGATCCCGGCACGAACGACTAGTTGATTCTGGTTTGATGACGCAGTTAGACCACTAATGTCTGCGACGGCTCGAACCGAAGTCGCGCCCGATGCAGAAAGAGTGCTTCCAGAGGCATGCTGATAAGCGCCCACAGCGTAAATGTCCGTGCGCTTTGAAAGAAGGTAGTCCACGCCTAGCCCACCTTGATGATACTGGGCGGCCGATTGGCCACCGATCGAACTGCCACGCGTATAGTCATAAGTGGCGCCCAGGAGCACAACGCGAGTCCACTCATACCGGAAACTGACTTCGCCGCTGTTGAACGTTGCAGTCTGCCCCGCGAACTGAGATGCGTACGAGGCACCAAGGTTCGAAAACTTGATGTTGGAATAGGTTGCGCCGATTGTTGCGGCGCCCAACGCGTACGTTCCACCGGCGCCTATGACCTGATACGTGTTAGCAGACCCAAACCCGGCGTAGACGGGCGACGTCACGTTCGAGATGGTCGGCGAAACCGTTCCGGAAGTGCTGTTTCCGAAAAAGCTCACGTTGGGGTTTCGTACATTCAGATAGCCGACACCTAGCGCCAGCGAGCCTTGAGTATATCCCGCGCCTACGGAGTAAATCTGGTTGCGCCCAGTTTCACCGGAAACGCCTCCGAGGCTGTACAAGCCACCGAACGTGAAACCACCATAGTTTGCGCTTTGGAACTTCACGGCGTTGTTAACCCGATAAGTGTTATTGAAGTTATCAATATCGCCCGCGTGCGCGTTGATAGATGCGCCGAACGTATCAGCGAATGCGAGCTTGCCAACATAATCAACCACTGAATCGTATTGACGCCCGAGAATCAGCGCCCCATAGCGGCTCGAGAGCCCCACGTTCGCCTGACGCCCAAACTCAAGTCCGCCTTGACCAAACTTGCCAGTATTGACGTCATACCCATTCTCAAGCCTGAACGTTGCCTGGAGTCCGCCTCCGAGATCCTCTGTACCGCGCATACCCCAGCGATTTGATTGCATTACGCCGCTAGCCAGAGTGTAAAGCTGTTTGCCCCCGGAGTTCGTGACGAAACTGAGGCCGTCATCGACGATGCCGTAAAGGGTAATGCTACTTTGTCCGTAAGCGGCTCCCGCGCACAAGGTGGCGACCGCTCCACAAATAATGCTCATCTTCATCGATCAATCTCCAGGCACCAAATAATCTATTTAATTGTCGATCTGAGGAATTGAACCCCGCTCGCCGGATCACTCTTTCCGACATCGCAACCGGCTTATTCCGGATTACAATTTCCGCAGTAGACCCGGACAATAAATCGTGAACCAATATATTCTCGATTGCGGATGTATAACTTGCGTATATAGGATGGAGCCCGGCGCAAGTAAGCTGTCGAACGGAGCAATGATGACGAGCACAAATGAAGGGACGGGCACACCTCGCTCCTGATTTCGCGCCTACCTATAGACATCTGTCACTACCTGCGGCAGAAAACCCGTCTGCAATGACTCCAACTTTTGCGGTGCGTGCGCCTTTCAATCAAGCTTATCTGATGGGAGGCAACGACTATCGCCAGTCGGGCGAACGTCCATCTGCTCTTCCGGGCATTACCAGAAACGCCGATAACAGGTGGCACATCGGCGGACATAGTCCCGGCAGCGACGCGGGCTAATTTTTTTCAACGCTCCTGTAACCATTCGGCCATCGGATGCGAAATGACATTGGCGCGAGCACCAAGGCCGTCGTCACGTGCCGGGCTTAGAAGCAATGCCTGCGTGGCGCCGCGTGCGGTAGTGGCTGCTCCAGACGAATACGCGATGGTCTGCATTGGTCTTTGGGCAGGGGACGCGTACCCTTTTCATCCTGAATAGGCTAACGAGTCGAGGTTTGCATGAACAAAAGGCTAATGGTTAGTGTCGCGGCGTCTACCGTGTTGACAGCATGCGGCGGCGGAGACAACATCAACCCGACTCTGGTTTCACAACTATTCGCGCAAACGAATGACAGCGCAAATACAGTAGTTCACTTCGTTCGCAATTCGGTCGGAACGCTGACCACAAAGGGCAACGTTCAGACGGGCGGAAAGGGAACGAACGGCGTTAACTATGTAATGTGTAACATCGTTGCGCCTGACGCGTTGACGAGTAACAACAGCGTAATCGTCTCGACCGGCAAAACGCGCCTCTTCGTCGCGAACGCTGGCGACAACACCGTGAGTACTTTCTCGATAAGTAACGCGGGCGACATCACGCTCCTAGCTGTTTCTGCGGCCGGTGGCACCAGACCGACATCCCTCGCCTAGCCGAGCGCTCAAAACTAAAGCCTGACACGCCACCAGTAGCCAGACAGGCAAAACAAAAATACATACGGGATTCAAATGAACTTGCTCCATATGCTCAGTCAACCAGTCTGGCGCAGCCGCCCCACCTCTGCCTTAAAGCGCGACATGCTTATCAGCCTGTTGTCGCTTGCATGGGTAGTAGAGGCGCGAGATCCTTACACAGGCGGCCATCTGTGGCGAGTCTCCCAGTACGCAAATCTTCTCGCCAGCCGCGCCGGCTTGACACCACTTCAGACAGCGCAAGTAACAATCGGCGGGTTTCTCCACGACCTTGGCAAAGTCTCGGTCCCGGACGCAATCTTGCGCAAAGCCGACAAACTCGATGACCATGAGTACGCAATCATCAAAACGCATCCGGATGTTGGGAAAAATGTCTTGTTAAGGCATCCACTCGGCGAACTTGTCGTAGATGCTGTCTATTCCCATCACGAGAGACCCGACGGCAACGGCTACCCCCGCGGCATTCAATCGCGCGACATCCCTGAAATGGCCAAAATTGTTGGGATATGCGACGCATTCGACGCGATGACAAGCGCTCGTCCCTATCGCCCTCCTATGTCGGCGGATAGAGCGCTGGGGATTATCAAGGCTAACCTCGGAACTCAGTTTGACAGTCGCTTTGGCGAAATATTCCTCGCGCTTGGACATACACCTGAAATGCATCACATCATCGGCCATAGTGATGAGGGTATTCCGCTACGCCATTGTGCGTCCTGTGGACCCACAATCGTTGTCAGAAGGCGCGCAATCGAACGTTCGAAGGCATTCTGTCCTGCTTGCGGCGGTGGATATGTTCTCAAAGGTGGGAATTTGGATGCCGTCTCAGCAGGAGTGGTTGGAGCCGCAGCGGATCTGGAGCCGATACCAGACAACGATCTCATCGAACGTATCGCGACAAAGAATGCCGCTTTCTTCTGAAATATCTGTCGACGGACGCTTCGTCCGTCGATACTTTCTTTGGTCGGCTACAGCGCAAACCGCGATTGCGGAAAGGACGTTACCGCATAACGGCAACAACGAATTGCCTGAAAACGATACTGTCCGTACGGTCGCCATTCGACACGATGCGTGATGCATGACCAAATGACTCGGATCGCGGGACGACATACGGCCTGTCAGTCAAAAGCAAACGAATGTAACTGGAGCATCTTTTGCTGGTTTTTCGGCCGGGCAACAGCGTCTTAGCTAACGAGCTCGCGCTAATAATTTCACGCTGCGCACCAGCACTGTCCGCACGCGAGTTACGTGAGATGGCAACGATTTTGGTCGCTCAACAATATGGCCTTCGGCGCAAAGACACATACGCCAGGTTGGCAGTCTGGAACAAAGCGAGACGTGCAGCTCAACGCACGGCTGAGCAATAAGGATAGCTCTCGGCAACCTCTAGTCTTAGTCCAATTCAGGGCTATGCATCCGGGAACATTTGCTAACGCTCGGGCCTCCTAGAACCGCAAGTTCCGTAGTAGAGCGATGCGCCTGAAACATTCATGTACGTCTGCCACCACTGCAGACAATCTTCAGTCGCCGCTGCGACATGCCGAAAACGTGCCGATGCCACGACGAAGCATGTCAATTTCTGCAGCGCTGCCCCAGTCCATACCTCAGTGCGCGCACCTTGGATCTGCCGACTATAAGCCCCAATGGCGTGATGAAACGGTGCACTGAGCCCAGCGGTTCACAGACGCTGGCACGCGCTACGCGGCGTTTCCACGCAACCGAACGGCAGTCAAAAATGCCCGCGTCCATTAGCGACCCAGCATCAATCGTCATTGACCAAAATAAACCGACCTCATACCAGCCTCGTCGAGGTGACGCTTGCTTATGCGCCCGCCCGCCATAGATGAGCCACCCATTGTTGCCACACCGCCGCATGCGTTGGAGTCCTTGTTTTGTGATGAGACGCGTGCTTCGGCTGCCAGAATCTCGGTCGGGTAATTTGTGTCGTTACCGCCAGATGTGACGTAGCCGGCAGCCCGCAGTTGAACGAGCTCTGCATGCACCTGCGCGCGGTTCAGCGATGAAGTCCCAGTGCCAGCATAAGCCGAGGCTGCGATGGTGCTCGCAACGATAAGAGCAAGGATACAAATCTTTGATTTCTCCAACGGACAGCAGATTGTGTGTGGTGCGCGCCGAACTCCAAAAGACGTTCGGTCGCGCTTGGTGTACGATCGGGCTCGATTCGTGGAGCAGCTCGGATAAGAACCACTCCATGTCGCCTCAGAATGGCTTGGTGGGAAGATACTTGCCATCGAGCGTGATCACCGCACGCGAGCCGCCTTCCGGATCGTCGACTTTCTTGATGTCGAGCTTGAAATTGATTGCGCTGATGATGCCGTCGCCAAACTGTTCGTGAACAAGTGCCTTCAGCGTCGAACCATAAATCTGCACCATTTCGTAGAATCGATAGATCGTTGGATCGGTGGGCACGCCACCCGGGATGCTGCCGCGCAAAGGCACCGTTTGCAGGAGGCGAACCGCATCTTCCTCGAGACCAAGCTTGTCGCCCACAACCTTCGCGGCGTCGGCCGGCAATGGGTGCTGGCCGAGCAGTGCGGCGGTAACAAACGCGAGACTGAGACCGGTACCTTGGTTGATTTGCTCGAACGTCAAGTTCTTGCGAACCTTCGCGTCGATGATCGCGTCGGTCAAAGCTTCACGGGGGGCTTGGCTATATTGAGACTGCGTCATGATGATGCTCCTTGAGATAAGACAAAGTTAAACAACAGATTGTTCAGGCAGCGAGATTAAGTCGTGCCGGAGTTGCACAAACGTGAGGATGTTCCGCAAGTGAGACGAAGTGGTTCGTCGCGCCGTCCAGGGTCTCGATTGAACCGGTTCCGATGTCGTAGACCCAACCGTGCAGGGCCAGATGCCCTTGCTCTAGTGCAAGCCGCACTGAAGGATGAGTTTTGATATTCGCAAGCTGGGCAATCACGTTTTCGCGAACCATCGAGTCAACCCGGTCGCGCTCACTTTCGTGTTCACGCGCCTCGTTGACGACTTTCGCTGAATCCGCATAATGCAACCAGCTACGCACGGCAGGCATGTGGTCCATGCACTTGCAGGTAGCGATGGCAGTCATCGCACCACAATCGGAGTGACCACAGATCACAACATCAGTCACTCCTAGCGCAGCCACCGCGTACTCGACCGTAGCAGTTACGCCCCCGGGCTCCGGGCCGTACGACGGCACGATGTTGCCAGCGTTTCGAATGACGAACAGGTCGCCAGGTTCACGTTGCGTGACGAGTTCAGGTACGAGGCGGCTGTCCGAACATGAGATGAACAGCGTGCGTGGATGCTGGCTTGTGGCCAACTCCCTGAAAAGGTCGGAGCGCTGCGGAAAGGCGTAGCGCTGAAACTTCAGAAAACCGTCGATGATGTCTTGCATGTTTCGCTCCATCCGAGTGTTTGTTGAGAACCGATGGACCAATCATGCGCTGAACAATCTATAAGGTCCAAGACCAGTTTATGATCGACGCTATAAGTAATGCCAATAATACAAGGAGGCTCCATGCTGCTGCGGCACATCCGTTACTTTCTCGCGGTGGCGGAACACCGAAACTTCACCCGTGCGGCGGAAGCACTGCACGTCTCTCAGCCGGCGCTGTCGCAACAAGTCAAGCAGCTAGAAGAGTTGCTGAGCGTGCAGTTACTCGACCGTTCCGGAAGAACAATCCAGGTAACGGACGCAGGTGCCGCCTACATGCGGTATGCGCAGCGCGCACTGCAAGACCTCGAGGCAGGACGGCGGGCAATCCACGATGTGCAGGAACTGAGCCGTGGTTCGTTACGGCTTGCCATGACTCCGACATTCACCGCATATCTGATTGGCCCTTTGCTGGAAAAGTACAATCGCCGCTATCCGGGCGTCGCGCTCGACATCCTCGAGATGCCGCAAGACCGGATGGAGGAACTGCTGAACGAGGATGCGCTCGACGTCGGCATTGCGTTCAAAGATACGCATTCGCAAGACATCGAAACCGAAGAGCTATTTGTTGAGTCGCTAGCGATGGTGGTTGGCAAGCAGCATCCTTGCGCCAAGAGACGCACTCCTCTGAAGCTGATTGATTTTGAAAAGGAGACGCTGGTAATTCTGAATGAAAAGTTCGCGACGCGCCGCTATATCGACCGATACTGTCGACGACATAACATCTCTCCACACATCGCAATGGAGGTGAATTCCGTCGGTGCCGTTGTCGAGATCGTGCGTCGCAGTTTGCTTGCTACAGTTCTGCCAGCTGCAATAGCGCTTGAAAATAGTGAGCTGAGCATGGTTCGCCTTGAGCAGCCATTGCCACAGCGCACCGCTGCCCTTCTACTACGCAAAGGCGCCTACCGGAGCGCGGCAGCGAGGGCATTCATTGCGCTTGCAATCGAAGGGGCGGCAAGTTTTGCACCAAGGTTCCATCAAACAGGCACCGCCGTTTAGACGATAACAGTCCTTTTTTTCCGACGGTTGCCTGACGTCCTTGCTACAGAAGTACGCGGCCGCAAACTAACTTTCTCGAACGAAGATTCAGGATGGCTATGAGCCGCTTGGTTGGCGCATCGTGCCTAACCAGCATTGCACTGATCAGGACACTTTATTTCACCGGCACGGCTCTACGATCCACGGGCAAACTCGACGGATCAATTCAGTGTTTGGTGAGTTGACGGCGCTCGCTGGGCTATCGTGGCGCCTTGGCATCAAAACGGCAATAGCCGCCCAATGCGGCAAGACAGACATCAGTCTCAGGCGTCAATCAATTTCTTGTAAGTGTCGGCATCAATCAGACGATCAAGAGCCGCATTTGCTGCCGGCTTTATCTTGAACAGCCAGTTTTCATACGGTGCGCTATTAACAAGGTACGGTGCATCGATCACTGCAGCATTCGCCTCGATGACTTCTCCCGAGACCGGCGCATAGATATCAGAAGCGGCCTTCACCGATTCGATAGCTGCAACGATGTCGCCTGCTGTCACGGTCTTCCTCAGTTCCGGAACTCCGAATTGGACAATGTCGCCAAGCGCTTCTTGCGCATGCACAGTGATACCAACCGTCAGCGTACCGTCTGATTCGGTGCGGATCCATTCGTGCGATTCGGTGTATTTCAGATCTGCGGGGATGCTCATCAGATGCTCCTATGTGCTGGTTATGGTAATGACTATCGTCTGTAGCTGAGAGGTCCGGTCCGCGCATCGGCCATAGAAAACGCAGCGCTTATTGCGAAGAGTCGCATCCCTTCGCCGGCGTCTAGACGTAGCCGGCTTCAAGATCACGTGCAGCCGCGCCGGATCGCGCTCTGACGTTTACTCGGACATTCGGAAGGTCAGCGCCTGTCCGTCTCATCTCTGCGAAAACAACAAAGCTACGGCGGAGTGCCCTCTCCGCTAGAGGCAACGAAGTGCTCGGGAATTATAGGCTGCCGAATGACGGGCCCACGTAAGGACTCGACCGTTACCACGTAACACAGATGGAGTGTCAAGTGCATCCGCCTGCTTGCAGATATGCAGCAAGCGGGTTCTTAGCAATCGCGTCGCTTTTAAAGCAATTTCGCTAAAGGTTTGCCGCTCAGCCAGCGCGCATTGAGCAGCGGGCCCTCCGGACCAAATTCGTAGGACGCGCGAAAGGCGGCTTAAACGCTCCCGGCATTCTTTGCCTTCTCAGAGTTACGCTCGATTTCGAGCCAACTCAGGCGAGCAAGGATGCAGCCAACCGTGAACACACTCGCGACGAAGCCGCCAGTCCACCACTCGTGCTCAATCAGTGGCGTGTGGGCCCAAGCCCGCAGCAATGGCAGATAGCGGTTCTTAGACTTTCGATTGATTGTGATACCGCGTCAAACACAGCATGAGATTATCGGCAACCTGGAACCGCATCCCGCTGCCAGGCCACCACTGGTCGCTGACTTATTTGGCGCCGCACCTGCCGATATTCGCTTCTAGCTGCGCGCCCGGCGTTAGCTATGCCCCTTGCCGAAGACCGGCCTATACAAGCTAGTCCTCAGCGGAAAAGGTGCACCGACTTGCCCAGTGACAAATCCCGCATCACGTAGTTGCGATGGGATCAAGCCCAGCGACCGCAAAACCCGGCTTCGCGGAAGTAGCAAAAGCCCCGAACTCGGGGCTACTCGCCGGGATCGGCCATTTCAAAAAGTTCTTCTAGAGACATACCGCCTACCAAGTCGACCAGCAGGCCGTAAAACACGCGGTCAAATAGAGCGTCGGCCTCCATCTTCAGTGATTTTGTCGCCACGAGCCCTGACAATTGCCTCCGCCGCAGCGGTAGCAGAGTCGAGCACAGCTTTTGCTTGTTCCTTGTTCATGAATCGGATTTCGGCCGTTGGCGCCATTACTTTAGCGGTACAGAATCGGGCTACACAGCGAATCTCCCGCATTGGCTGCCCGCTCACACCCATGTGCTGCAGCGGAACTCGAAGGAAGGGCGTCCCCGGATAGCAAGGGACCGCCGTTAGTCGCTCGCACAACGGCTAATGTCACTTCTAGATGGATTGACAGACCTGGGCCGGCCAGTCTCGGACGAGAAAAAGTAAAACTGCTGACCAGTGCAGATGGAGAGCCTAGGGTAGAGCGTTTCGTTCCAAACGAAAGCGCTGGATTAGACTTCGTCCCGACAGTTAAAGGCCGCTGCAGCCGCCTTGGCAAACCGGTGCCGAAGGCGCCACGATGGCTACCAGCCAGCGCCACCTCTCGATAACGGTTTTCCCGCCAAACGCATAGCAAACATATCGACCGTGAAGTTTCACTGAAAACAAGTTTTTGATATGAGTAGCGACCACGTTTATCTTGCGTCGACCACTTTGCTCTCGCTGCGTCGTCCCGCCTACGGCGGCAGTGAGACATCGAACTTCATTTTCCCGGAACCTCAATGACAAGCCGACGGGCTAAACGACCGATTTTCAAGCCCGAAAAATCTTCATGGCATCTTCCCGGTCGCGAACAAAGTCTGCCTACACGACGGAAGATGCTCCTGCCGCGCGCATTTTCGTTATCTGATAACGCGACGGAAAGGTGCCCCCGTCGCGTCCTGCATTTTTTTGAGCGCGCGAATTAGAATGCCAACTCAGCAGCCGGCATGTCCGATACTGATGCGACTTCCGGAGCTGCGGCACCCTTCTTTGCGGGGGGTCTCTTACGTCCGGGCGCTTTTTTAGCGAGCGCTTCTGCTGCCGCCGACACCGTCTTCTGTTTCGCGGCAGCCTTTGGTGCAGGCGATTTACCGAAACTTTCTTCACTGCAGACTTCTTCGCACTACTCTCGTCGCCGGGTGTTTTACTGCTGCCGGACGCTTTTTTGCCTTCGCTTGACTGCGGCAGCCGTATCGCGCACTTCCTGCGCAGCGTCGCTTATACGAAACTTGCTACGGTTCGTCTCCAACCACGCTGGCGCGCGGCCGCGACCACTCCATGTTGCTCCCGACGCCGGATCCCGATACAGGGCCGGTTGAGGGCCTTTCGGTTGCCCCGACTTTGCAGTCAATCTCTTGGAAACTGATGACTTTAGGCTCTTGCTCTTTGCTGCGCTTTTAGCGCTCCCGACTTCGACAGCGGCTCCGTCCCGCGTAATCAGAAATTTGGTCCGATCTTTCGCGCCCGCAATCCATCCGGGTGCGCGTCCTAAACCGCTCCATGTCGCACCTGTCTTGGGATCTTGGTATTTCGGCGCGCCCTTGGCTTTCACAACGGCGGCAGCTCGCGCCGTGCCCGATACACCGGCCATCGGATTCCTGCTCTCTCGCTTCAACTTTGCTGCAGCCTCGATGTCCGCAGTCGTCAGTCCGTGTACAAGCATCAATTCACGAATCTTGTCGATTGCAACCTGCGACTTCTTTGCCACCATCATTTCAGCTTGAGCTTGCAGTTTCTTTAACTTTGCTTGGATTTGTTCTAGTGTCGCCATTTCACGCTCTCCCATTATTGATAAACAATCGCACTATGCCACGCACACCGTCGGCATTGCTACAGATTCATGCGTAATTGACGAATTTTTGAGCAAAGAGAGGATGCCGCTGCACAACGAACTGCGGAAGGTCAGTAAGGCGCGGACACGGCGGTGAGATTCGCGACTACGAGCATTTCCTCATCCCAATGCTGAGCTTTCGTCATCGCCTCGTGTTCAGGCTATCGATGAATGGACCATCCACTGCTCAACCAAAGGGATGCGTCGTGCTGAAACTTGCGGAGCGGAGCCGCGGCGAGTTTGCGGTCGAGCTGGAGGCTATGGTTTGGCGCATGACGCGCGCTAACGACAGGGAATGTCGAGCATTTGTGGCGCGACACGGAGAATTGCCGCAGCCAAGAAGACTGTCCGAACCCTAAGCAGGCAAGTAGAGGACAACTCCACGCGGGCCAATTCCGCGCAGTCGTCAGCCGTCGTCATAATGGGCGCAACTGGCTACAATCAGATAGAACTGGTGCTCTTCAATCCGGAAAGGGCGAGCGGTCCGCGCTCACCACGAAATTCTCAAGCCGCTCGTGCGCCTCAACAAACAGCCAGGTGGCCGCAGATGCTAACTGCCGGTCATATAAGGCAAGCACGTCCTCCAGCAGGCACGCCGTAGGAACCCAGTGTATAGGTCTCGCTGCGACGCGCCTGCGCAAGTGCATATTCCAAACCCGCTTCAGCCTGTCTGTACAAGCCAATAGGCGCATCTCCAAACCCGGCCCGCTGGGTAAAGTGGTGAGATAGACAGCCTTGACAAGTTCATTTATCAAATGCGAATTGCCTTTACGTTACCGACAGACTGCAAGCGCAACATGGTTCAGCAACGACGTATCGGTCGCGACCTGTCGCGAAATTGGCAAGAGCATCTGTTTGCTCAAACGCTTTGTGCCGGGTGCGGATCTGCCGGAAGACCGGATGGCAGTACGTTGCATAGAGGGCGAATTTATACGGATTGGATACGTGACCGCGAATGTTAGCAGACCTCCCCGGACTTCAATTTCCCCGATTATCCTGCCGCCCTCCGCCAACGCAGCCCCTCCCCTCTGATAGATTCTAAAACTAAAGATCAGTCGGCCGTTGCCGTTATACGTTTGAAAACCTGCCATTAGAACAATGCCAGTCGGTTTCGCCGACTTACAAACAATAAAACCGGGAAATGACTTTCAGTGTGAATGCGAAGAGTGCCCCAGAAGCGCTCCGTCGAACCCCCTTTGGGAAGACAGCGCTGCAAGCCGGCGTGGCGATTGTTATGGGCATCGCTGCGACGGCCACGCTGCCGCATATCTTTGGTGAAGATTTTGCGACACGGAAAGTCGCCAGGCTGTATGCCCCTGCTGCAGGCGAAGCGTACGGCAACGGGTCACGGGAGGCCGTTACTGTCGCTTTGATAGACGACATTGCGCTTGCACGAGCAGGCAAGACATGGCCTCCGACTTACGGTTACTACTCTCGCGTCTTGCGCAACATCGGCCTATACAGGCCGAAAGCCATCTTCTTCGATATCGCCCTACGCGAGTTTCGCGAGAGTGACAAGACAATCTCAGCATTGAGCGACACCATCTGCTCGCTGAAGGCCGCTGGCATCCCCGTCTATCTCGCAAGTCAGCCGGACTCACACGGCAGGCTGACAACCATCGCGCCGATGCAGGCGCTTCAGGGAAAATGCCTATCACAGGTTGGCGTCACGTACAAAGCAGACGAGCTCGACCACGAAGTCTGGGAATACCCGCTCGAGTCTCCCGCTGAGGGCGGCGCACCCGTTCGAAGCGCAGCTCTGGCGATTTATGAAGACGTGTATGCCCAAGCATTGGCGCGCCCGGCGTCACGGATGGCACTGACGTGGGGCCTGCATCCGGTCTCCGACGGATTGACATGGATCAAATCGGACCTCGCGGCTGAGAGTGGATCTCTGGAATCCTCACCCACTGGAAAGGCAGTCGAAACTTATTGCCGAAGTGACATGGGGCTAATGGAGCTGGCGCCTGCTGGAATACGTTCTGCAAGGTCTCCTGAGGCTGAGAAGCCGGTATGCGTCTTTCATCACACCGTCTATGTTCAGGAGCTCGGGGCAGACGAGGCGACGGACAAACGGATTGCGCCCCGACTTCACGATAAGATCGTCCTGCTCGGGACCGACCGGAAATTTGGTGGCGACTACATCAACTCACCCATCAACGATCGGATTCCGGGCGTCTATCTCCATGCGATGGCCCTCGACAACCTCATCACGTACGGGCCGGATTACAAGCGAGTCACCTCGCTGTCTGTCAGTCGCGACGTTGACAATCTCAAGTTGCTCCTTTTGACGGTCATTAGCCTCGCTGCTGTCGCATGTATCCGGTTAATCAAGAACGGCTTCCGGAGAAGCCCGTCGAGCGGCGAAGCTGGATCCGCAAAGCAACACAGCTACGCATCGAACGTTTCTATTCTCGATACCGAGCCGGGCAGCCGCGGCCGAGTGCATCAACTCCTCATGGTTTGGCCTCACAGGGATGATGACAAAGAAGTCTGGTGGCGCCGTATCCCGTCGTGGATTGGGCACAAAGGCGCCGAAGTATTGGGTTGGGCACTGCGTTCGCTGGCAAACCTCGGTCTCTCCATACTCCTTGTGCTTGGGGCGCTGGTGGTCGGCCAGCAAGTTCTGAACGTCGGATTTCTGACTGTGGTCGATGTGGCTGGCTTCGCTCTCGCGGCCGAATGGCTCGAATGGAACGAGAGTTTTTTAGATTGGATTTCCCGTCCGAAAACTAAAAGGAGCAAGGAATGATTGGTCGTTCACAACTGAAGCGGCGACTAGCGGCCGGACTGGCGGCCGTCGCGATTACTGCGCTACTGCTGCCGGCTTTTTCTGAGGCACAAGGAGTCGACACCGTCGTTAGCGTTAAACAGGACCCGATTCCCGTCTACGCAACCCCGAATGACGGCACGTCAAGCACGACTGTGCCGGCAAAAGGCCTCCCCTGGAAAATCAGGGCGTCAAAAAATGACTACTACCTTGTAAACATCAGCGGGAAGGACCATTGGGTCGACGCGATGTCCGTGCACGCTAATCACGCAGTTTCTGCCACATGTCTGCGGCAGTCCGCAGGAACCACCATCGCCGCAGACTTGGGCGCATCGACGGACCACTGCAAATGAGTGCGGTAGTACGCCGGACCGCTAGCGCGCTGGCCGCGATGAGTTTCCTTGCGTCTTGTGCCAACATGCCGATGCCGGAAAGCATCTCATCTTTGACAGATGGTGCGGAGAAGCCGGTTATGAAGACTGCTGGCGAGCTCCCGCCTGCGCCGAAGCACAATTGGCAAAGTCTTAACGAGGACCTGAACAACCATCGTGCGGATGGCTGGGGCCTCGTTTCGATGCCAGATATGGAGCAGTATCTAAACGGACTGCTCTCAAAAATCAAGGCGACCACCGGGACGACCAACTGGCCGGGGGCCGTACACATCACAGCAGGAACTTCACTCACCGCCAGCTCCAGCGCGGCAGGCAACATCTACATATCACTTGGCTGGCTACAGTCTGCCGAATCCGAGGATGAGATCTTCGCCATACTCTCCCATGAGTACGGTCACATCTATCTCAACCATTACGCCGTTTACGACGTCAAGAATGCCGGCGACTCGTCCGCACTGCTCGCGGGTGTCACGTGGTCATTCGTCAACCGGAACATTTCGGACCATGGCTGGAACGGCTTGGACAAGATAGCAGTTGTCCAGACAATCGGCACAACCGTACTTATGCCAGCCTGGCAGCGGCACATTGAGGGACAGTCGGATCTTTTTGGCGCTACTGTTAGCTTGCGCTGTGGCTACTCATACATTCACGGTTTCAAGGCGTTTCTCGAACGCATCGACAGCTACGACCGCCAGGCCAAGGAGCGCGACACGCAGTTGCGCGAGGCTCAGAACAAGGCCATGCACGAGCAGATTCGTAAGGATACGCTCGCATCAATTCCGAAAGCATCTCCCCCTCCGGTCGTTGCATCCGATGCAGCCGCCCCTCTGCAGGCGCTAGCCAGCGTCGGTGACGCCCTCAGCAAGCTCAACGCCGCGTTAGCCGAAGGACAGGTGGACCTGAAACAGGGGACCTTTGACGCGACACAAGCCGTTGACAACGCAATCGTAACCGGCGCAGCGGCAATCCGTGACACGCATCCAGAAGGCGCCGCTCGCGAGGATGACCTCAGCAAGGCAGTCGCGCCGCTCCTGGCGGGAAAGCGGCCACCAGCGCATAAAGAATCATGGTTAGCGGCCAGAAATCAGCCGAGAACCAAGACCATACTTGGTCATTACGCACTCATTCCGCAGATTGAGATGCTCCAAGCCCAACAACGGTATTCTGATGCGTTGAAGCTGGCTCAGCAGGCTGCGTCAGGGCCAACGCTTAATGACGCAATGCCGGACTTCTTTCTCGGCAACCTGATGATACTTACACATACCGCGGCTAAGGTGACAGCAGCACAGGTATTTAGACGAAACCTCGATTCCCGCGAGCGCTCATGGCATCTGCAGATGCAACTTGCACATGCAATCCTTCCCACGAACCGTCAGCTTGCGCAGACATATGTCGAGCAGCAATTCGCCTATTTTGGTCGGGCCCCCAGTACGTGGCCCGACATGATTGCGTTCTACCGGGACAGCGGCGATATCAAGCGCAGCAAGGACATGGCGATGGTCTGCTCCATCAAGATGCCTGACTACAGGCAAAGCTGCATGACCATGAGCCAGACGCCCGCCGAAATCGCAGAAATGAAGGCCAAGACCGATGCTCATGCAAAGTTAATCGTCGATAACGTATCGAAGCGATGGTTCAAACAGTAAGTCGGCGCGTTTGGCAAATCTGCACCACCGAAGTCTTCCAGACCTATTGCCGTGCACTAAGCAGCACTTGCGAGACCGCCTGGTCTCTGTCGAAATACAGCAACTGCGTTGGCAAGTCATTTTTCGGGTGCTGGAACGGCAGCTCGTAGAACCGCTGCAGCGCCGCCATTGAAGTACGAAAATCATCCTGTCCAAGGGTCGACATATTTCACATTCGTGTGCTATATCGCGCCTGCGCAGGTACCAAGCAGCACTCGTGCGCGGCCCAGGTAATATTTTTGTCATCTCGATGACAATCATCGGTCCACAATTTATTTTCTGCGCTCACCAGACCGGATGCAAGCTGGCGAGCGGCGCAATCGCCATTCCCTAGACGCGCTGCTATCTCCGCAAACCTAGCGGGCGGCAAAGCCGCTCCCGCAAACAGTAAAAACGCCTTGCTACGTCCGATAGCCTTACCGGCCGCCCATCAAGCCAAGACTGGACCGTTGCTGTAGCGGCAAGCCAGCACAGCTTTCAGGTCCTCAGGCGACCGTAGACTAAAGGCGTTGACGCGATTTTTGGTGGCCCTCTCTGCCAGCCCCTTTTCTAATGGCGGTAGAGCCGCTGGCCCCGACGACGGACGAGACATGTGGCCGAAGGCAAATTCGCGCGGTCAGCGAAATGCAGCCAAAGGTCTTTCTCTTCGAACACGTCAAAGGCCACTTGCGACCTACGTTTGGCGAGTATGTAAATCATATTATCCGTAGTCTTAAACAAGGCGGCATCGAGCGGCCGGCTGCCACACGCAGTTAATACGTCACCCTTGTACGCGTTAACGCTGCAGATTTCGGCGCTCCACAGAAACGCGAGCGAATTCTGATTGCAGGAGTTCGTGTCGACTGCAGCACCGCAGCAAGCTCCCTGGCTGACCTGCCGGGATGCGTTTGAGGGCTTGGGTGCGCCGTACTTCGACGCCAAGGTGAGTGGACATGAACCGCGCCGCTCGGGGAAGCGGTATGAGGGCCACACGGGTAGCCATATTGACAGGCCGGCAAAAGCGCTAAAAGCAGGCGTACACGGCGTGCCCGGCCGCGAAAATATGCTGGTGGACCTTGACGGAACTAGCCCCCACTTCACAGTTCGTGAGGCAGGCCGGCTTCAGGGACTGCCTGACACATTTGAACTTCTGGCACCTGGTCGCAAGCAATGAGACAATTGGGCAATGCCGTACCGGTGCCGCTCGCTAATATCGCTGCACAATGGATAGCGGCAGCATTGAAGTAGCTTACCTCGGCTGCAGGCCGAGGTTTCCCTCGAGGCGTCATTTCTCAATGGAGCCGTTTGCTGGCGGCTAGCGGTGGCTGAGTCGATTACTAGTGGCTGTACGCCCATGATTGCCATTCGGATTTCCATTCTTAGTCGTAGATACCGCGACCGCCCTTCGTCGATGTATGGAGAGCTTGTGTTGTCAGTTCGACGAGCTCGCTGAGGAGTAGTCGCTCCTCAGCGATCAGTGTCTCCGCGTGGAACATTTCCAGATCTCTGAGCGTCTCTGACAATCGCTGGACGGCACGCAGGTTCCGCGTAGGCATTGGCCAGCTATGCATCAGATACATAAGTGGTAAGACGCATCTGCGCTCGCACCATCTATCAAAGAGAATCAAGCACCGATCGTCGATTTCGGCTGGCTCGGACCAGTTGTCGCCGGGCGAGCGTGCCGAATTACTAGCTACAAGATGGAGCGCGTTCACATATCCTCCAATACTGGACGCAAGAGTTGCTTCCTGAAGACCTCAGAAAAGTGCCGCACCCGTAAAAGCAATTATTCTGTTCCCAGCTTTCCGCATCCGTTCCCCGTCAATCCAAGCCAAGCACCATTACGAGGATCAGATGTGTTCAATGGGCACCGTTGGACGTGAGGCTAGCGGATCCGGCAGGCCTTAGTATCAGATCAAGTTCTGTTGGCCGGTGTCGAAGATAGCCTTGCGTGTAATCGACACCCATCTGCTTCAGCAGCGACTCAACCGCCTCCGTCTCAACAAATTCGGCGATAGTATTCTTTCCGGTGATTCGTGCGACTTCGCAGATACATCGCACCGTAGCCTGCCCAATCAAGTCTTCGGTCAAGCCGCGAATGAATTGGCCATCAATTTTCAAAAAATCGACCGGCAATTCCTTGAGATAACTGAATGATGATGCACCGCTCCCGAAGTCATCCAGCGCAAATCGAACACCATATTCGCGTAAGGACTCAATGAACATCACTGACTCATCCAGATGCTGAATCGCTGACGTTTCCGTTATCTCAAAGCATATTTTCTTGTGGTCAAATACCATGGTGCCGAGCAAATCATGTACGTACGCATGAAAGTCGCCATCGTTGATTGACAATCCTGACAGATTGATCGATACAGTCGCAACGTGCTGAAGCGAAGCTTCGTTCAGAGCCATCCATTCGAACACCCTTCGAACCACCCACCTATCGATGCGCGGCGCAATGCGGAAGCGCTCTGCAGCGGTCAGGAACACGGATGGCATGATCAGGCCGTCCTTTTCATCGATGAGGCGTAGCAGAACCTCTCCATGAAGATGCTCACCGTCAACATCACTTAGGGATCTGATGTCCTGCCAGTACAGCGTAAACTGCTCGTGATCGAGCGCGTCCTCAATCTTCCGTACCCAATGCATGTCATTCTGACGGCCCTTTATCATACGGTCGTCTACAGAGTACACATGCACCCGGTTTCGCCCACTCTCCTTGGCGACATAGCAGGCGCTATCCGCTGCGCCCATTACACTCGCTGCCGACTGCCAGTACTCGTCTATCTGGACCAGTCCAATGCTCGCGCTGACGTGCAGACGCTGCCCTCCATGCTGAAACCGAAGGGCGTCGATCTGGTCGCAAATTTTCTGTGCTATCCCACGTGCAACTGACATAGAACAGTGTTCGAGCATCACGCCGAATTCGTCTCCGCGAAGACGTGCCAACGTGTCCGTCTTGCGTACAACCCGACTCAGGAGTCCAACTACGTGCTTTAGAAGACGATCGCCAGTCGCATGTCCGCCCGCGTCGTTTACTACCTTGAAGCCGTCAAGGTCGATATAAAGAAGCGCCGATCTAGTGTCATCTCGCTCATTGATCGCCTGAAGTGCCCTCTGTAACCGACGGTCGAACTCGCCTCGGTTAAGAATTCCAGTAAGTTCGTCGTGTGTGGCCCGATAAACCAGTTCCTTCTGCAAGAGATGCTGCTCTGACACATTGCGGAATACGATAACCACACCCTCCTCGCTTCCCGCGACGGACCTGATTTTCGCGCTAGAAACCTCCACGTGGTATTCCTTCCCACCGGCCCGGCTGGTGAGAGTGACCTCATTGGTGAACGAAAAGCCCTTTCCGCCAGCCAACCAGCTCACAATAAGGCTCTTCGGGGAGCGATGGGTGATGTGGTCAGACACGGAAATTACTTCTTCACAGCTGCGCCCTTTTGCGTCGCCTTTCTTCCAGCCAGTGAAGAGCTCGGCCGCAGCATTAAGATATGTGACCAGTCCTTGCCGGGAAGCAGTAACTACACCGTCACTTATAGAATCCAAGGTGACTCGAAGGTGTTCGTGCTGGTTTTCCAGCGCCACCTGCAACCGCTTGTTGTTTGTGACGTCGGTGATTGCTGTCATGGAAAGTAAAGGGGACCCCACCCTATCATAGGTCATGACGGACGACACCATCACATTCAAAATCCCACCGCTTTTTTGCACAACTTCATACTCGACGCCGTGCATGTGTCCGACGCGAATCAACTCCGGAAGCGCAACCTCCTCGGCGTATTTTCGAGATTGCTCTGTTAAAAGACCTGTCCAAACTCGGCCGATGATCTCTTCCCTGGAGTAGCCGAAAGTACGAAGCCAGAGGTCGCTGACCTGAATTAGTCGGAACTGGCCATCAATCGAATGAAGTATTGCCGGTGTGGTCTCGTAGAGCGCCAAGCACTGCATGGCGCCTTCCTCGTTGAAGTCCATATTGTTTTCACCTGATAAAAAATCAGTCGACTGGATCTTTCTCAGTACCTTTCCGCCCATCACCACCATGATTTGTCGCGGCGATGGATGGCCCGGAAGCGGTAAGTAGAGATCTGAGCGACCGCACTGCGCGTGGTGACTTCATGTCTCCGGATCCTACAGGGTGCGGCGTCACTTCCACATGCCGCTTGTCGCTATCCTCCGGATCGGATGCGGGGGTAATGGGCACGTCTGAAAGTTGTGCCCGCGTCCCTGACATCACTTCCTTTCCCACGCCGACTTCGACGGCCAAACCGCTCCTGAGAGCCCCCCGAACAGACGCCGCACAACTTCGTTTCCCCGACAAAGAGTACGTTATCCATTTGGCATCAACTGTTTCGGAACTCTATACCAGCTAATACGCAAAATGGCGTTACTGCGTAACCATCAATTCGTAAAGAACGCATGCTCTGCAATTCCACTACCGCCTCAGAAGTCCCAACCGCGCGCGGCCCTTCGGCCGGCTTATGTTCGGCGACAAACAGTTGCAACCAGACAACGCACGATTCGTCCGAGCCATCTATTGAGCGCAGCGCCGATCAATTCGCAAGGCTCGGTATCGGTTTCTGGAGAGCGCCCCGGAATGACTGGGGAACGTCGTGCCAAAGCAGGCCGTCTTGTGCGACTTCGCATTGCCACCGTGGGCCGCCATACGCGCGTACAGCTTGCGCTTCATTGAGCCGTGCAGTTCGCCCATCCGGTCAAGCAGTCGTGCGCCTCCTGTGGTATCTGATGTAACGAAAGCTTTTTAAACGGCGTGGTCAGGTTTGCGCGTATTGAAGACGAACTGCTGGAAACCCCCACGTACCAGGCCACTCCCGTCCGAGTCAACGTACGGGACTATGGCACTCCCCGGAAGCGCGAGCTCTTATCGCAGGAGTGCGAGTCGACCGCGGCGCCCCTTCACCGTTTCCCGCGAAAACGCACAGCGCGCGCCGGCTAGATTTCGACAAGTGGATTCCGGGCGGATACTGGCAACGCCAGAACCTCCCTCGCCCCGACGATGACGTGATTCCGCGCGCCGTCCGGTGCCAAGCTTTTGGAGTTAGCGGATGCGGCCCACCCGGCGGAGGGAGCGGTATGGCTCACTTGTCGTGACGCTTTCCGAGGTCTCGGCGCCTCGTCCTTCAACGCCAAAGTAAGCGGGGATGCACCCTTGCTTTTACCGACATTTTCGAACTCGCCGAGAGATGGGGGTAAAGCGAGTCGATCTACGCGGCACTTCGCTTTTTCTCAAGGGCGTAGCGCGGTCCCTGCTCGACAGCGTCAGAATCCGCGACATGTCTTTCGCCGCAACGCTAACCGATCGCACATGCGCGCCTTCATTAGGTCATACCGGATTCAGATCTTCGAGAAGAGAGTCAACGACTGCTTCCTCGGCCACCGAAATCCCACTATGGCGCATAGCCTCGGCCAAAGTTGGGTCCCAAGACGCGGTAACGGTGGTGGCCGACAAGTCACGATCTTTTCGTGAGGCATTCGAGACCGCCGCCCTATAGTCAGCCGCCGCATACCGCCACGGCCGTGCGCCCCAAGTCCGAAGAACATAGCTGCCTATGTTCAGGCCTGGCCAGTCAAAATCTCCGTGGTAGCAAAGCTCTGCTCCCGCGCTGACCAGCTGATCGAGCAGGACACGTTGTGCCGCTGCGGGCATCCCGTCGGTGCAGACAAGAGACTTGCACATTGCTCCCAACCTGTCAGCGGCAATTGCAACGATATTCGGGTTTTCACAAACATAGACGGTGCGCCCTTGCACCGCCCACGCAGGCGCTCTTCTTACCAGACGCCTCAGCGATATGAAGCCAGGTTCGCCCAAAGACGCAGGCTTTCGCGTCGAACGTACGGGCAGATTCAAGAACAGAGCGGGTTTCGCCAGTTCGTTGACGAAGACGCCCTGTCGTGCCCATATTTCGCGCGTGGTCTCGCCGGACTGATCGGTTTCCGTTTCGTCCAGAACAGGGTCCGGCTCTCGTTCGGCCGCTCGTTGACAACGGCATACAGAGAGGACCAAGGTGGCGACCGGCTGTCCGTTGTCGAGGCCGTGTGCGTTTCCGAGGGCATCTGCAGCGAGCTGCGCTCGCGGTATGCCTCCAGCAGGCAACCTCGACAATACCGCCGACGCGTGTTCCAATAGTCGCGCTGCCACTACCAGATCTTTTCTGGCCAGTCGCTTCAGCAACCCCAGAGAGCTCCCCACCTCGAGAAAGTCCCTCAACTCCGGCGCGCTGCAGGTCTCCCGCAGAGCAAACCATCTCGACTCGCGTTCGGCTATGTCAAGCGCGGAGACAATCGGTCCATCCAGACGCTCGAGCGCCTCCCGCAGCGACGCAGCAATCCCACCTGACTTCAGCGCTGCATCGATCTGTGCAACGTCAAGCACTATGGACTGCGCATTACCTGCCGGTCGGCCGGATAATAGTGCCAAGGCTTCGTATTCACTTGGAAGCAGCCGTGCAAGCCGTAGCGTGGACGGAGACGCATTGGCCGGCAGCCTGGAAAATCGCTGGCGCATCCGCTGTCGTAGCGCGAGCAGCGTTTGGCCGCCCAACAGGTTCTGTAGCCGCTCGTCCGCTGTCTTCTGCATGCCCGAAGGTTCTCGAAATATTCTTACGAAAGGTATCTGTCTGGCTCAGTGCCAGGCCGACGGGCTCTGCCGTCCCATATCCAGCGCGAAACAAAAACCGCATCAACCCCCTCGCGCCGCTGCAACTGACAGATGGCGACACCAGGAAGTGTGGCATAGCATGCCCATTCCCGTTCACTCGTTATAACGAAGTCGAGGTCGAATTCACGGATGAGGCCCATGCAATGCGCCCGGGCAGGATCGTCTATGCCCGCAAAGGCCTCATCGAGCAACATCAGTCTCGGCGCGTGTGGGTTGCTGCTCTGACTGTAGAAGCTCGAAATAGCGGCGAACAATGGGACCGTCAACCCCAACGCCCGTTCGCCACTGGAAGCCGGGCCGCTCAGCTTCTTCCACTGGCCTGCCTGCAGCCGCTCAACGCGAAAGCGATGCCACCGCCGATAATCGAGTGCACGAGAGAGTTGATCAAAGAGGCTCTGTCCCGCCTCACCAGCGCCCGGCAGACTGGCTGATTCGGAGCGGTCGCGTTCCGCCTTGATCTGCAGGTGCAACATGTCTCCAACCACCCGTCGGTCTTCCATGGACCACAGGTCGGCACTCGTGTTAAGAAGGCGTTCGCGCGCCACTTCCAGTCCGACGGGCGCCCCTTCCAGTTCCGTCAACGGCAACCAGCGCAACCTGTAGCGCACCCCGGTCGATGTTGGCCGTTTCTCAAGCTCCTTGTTCACCGCGTTTACATGCGTCTCGGCGGCACGAAGCATGCGCTGTATTTCGGTGGCGATCTCGGCCTGAAGGTGATTTTCGAGTACTGCCCGTTCGTGTGCTGACAATAGCTGCGCTCGTTGCGCGATCTCATCCGCGAGTCGCGTTGCCAGTTGATCCGGCCGCTCGTTCTTTCCATGGAAGATGACGAGAACGACAAGGCCCCAGTCGCTCGTCTCCGCTACCGCCTGATGCCCTAACGCGCCCAATGTGCGCTGCAGGTCCATCAGGTCTTCATTGACATGCTTCTGCACGCGCGTCCATGTGTCGTCGTCGTCCGCGACATTCACGAGAGCCTGCTCGATCCGACGGGCCAACGTAAGTGCAGGGTCAATCGTCCATCCGACTGTCAGATCCGGAAGATCAAGTTCAGGCAACGCGGATGACAGCAGGCTGCTCGACGCGAACCGCTGCAACTGTGAAATCGCACGCTCTCGAAGATCGGCCCGTTCATCAAGGATCAACTGCGCGTTTTCCGTTTTCTGAGCAACAGTTGCCCGGTTTTCACCTGCGGCCCTGCGGGCATCATTCGCGGTCTTCAGCGAGTTCTCCCCGACCGTCACAGTTTCCTTCGCTGCATTCAGCCTGGCGAGCAGGCTCGCAACTTCTTCGCCTACCGTGTCACGGAGCGTCTCGAAACGCACCTGCGCCTCTTCAGCCTCCAGGCGTGCCTCTCCCAGCCTTTCGAGACACTCCTCGTGCTGAAGCCTGACCTCCATTTCCCGTTCCCTCTGCACCGACAGTTCGGGTTGAGCGCGACAATAGTCCCTCGCATAACCCACGACATCATGAAGCTTGTCAGAACAGTACACCAACGCTTCTTCGACGCTAGCCAATGCATGATCATCGACGGGCAGGTGCAAATCGATAGCGTCGTTTTGCAGCAAATCCATCGCCGCCAACCGTGCATGTTCAGCTTCCCGAAATTGCGCCTCCGCGCGATCCAGCCGCGTCCGCACTGACTGGAAATCCCGCGTCGCGACAGCAACGGCTTGCATCGCATCAAGCAAACCCGCATCGGTGGGTGCCGTCGACAACTCGCGGTCAGCCTGCGTCCTGGCATCAGCAAGCCTGGTAAGGCCCGTTTGTAGATCAGCGAGACAAGCCTGCAAACGCTCCAGCTCAGTACGGATTGCTTCCAGACGTTGCAACCGCGCCTCAGTCCTTGCACGCTGTCCGATGTAAAGCGCCTGCTCCTTCGTCCATGCCCCAGCCAGCGAGCCCAACCGGAAACGACCCGATGGTGACACCCAGGCGTCGCTGCGTGGGTCAGCTGATGTTTCATCAGCGGAGCATGCCACCCCCGACAGTAAACGCCCCACGACATCGCCCGAAACCGCTCCCTCGGGAGGAGAGTCCACATCTAGCCAGTCGCCAAGGCTCTTACCCGGAACGACCGGCCCGGAAGACCATTGGCTGTCGAGCCAGGGCTGACCATCCGTGCTAAACACGCAGCCATCGGCTGCCACCCATGCGTCGAGCAGACCCGATGCCTCCAGCGCGGCCTCCAGACCAGCGCGTTGCGCGTCGTCAACCTGCTCACGAAAGTCGACCAGCGTATAAAACGGCGCCCCGGGAACGTCCGTTCGCGTGTGCCCACCCCGTGTGTAAGGCACCGGTGGTGTCGGATCGCGCCCGGCGTTCAGCTCATCGCGCTCGGCTACAAGCTCACGGATGTCGGACTCGTACAGTTTGCACTGTCCATTCAATGCGGCTTCATCCGAGGCAAACTGGGTCTGACGTCCCCGATACGCGAGTTGCAAAGCCGCTCTTGCCGGATTTTCGCCTTGGGGAGTGGCGACCCACTCCGTCAACGCTTCGATTTGGGCGTCCGTGTCAAACTCCAGTTGAACGAGGCTCTCCGTGTGGCTGACCCATTCGTCGACAAGTAGCTGCCCGGCGCGTTCAGCCTCCATATCTGCTTCCGCGCGCCGCGCCGCCGCATCGGTCAAATCACTTCTGGCTTCGTCGACCGTGCGTTGCACTTCCTTCAGGCGCATGTCGGCCTGCTCCACCGCGCGGCGACGCTGTTTCAGCAGCGCAATCGCCTCACGGCGAGCTGCCGTAGCGTGGCGAAGTTCGCTCACGAGTCCGTCAAACTCTCGAGAAGCAACCGTGGCCAACTCTGCAGGTAACCCTTTAAGAAGATGACTATTGCCAAACTCAAACGAGAGGCCAGCCCGCTCGGCATATGGCATGCATTCGTTGCGTGCGGCAACAAGAGATGATTCCACAGAGCGGACTTTCGCCGCATACTCTTCCGTTCGCTCTGCCTCCAGCAGGAGGCGCGTCCGACATTGCTCGCTCGCTACTTCCTCGGACGCTGCGGATTTGCGGCGGCGCTCCAGATCCTGTTCCGCATTCTGCAACCGGTTGGCATCCTGCATTGCCGGATTCGAACGCAAGGTTTCAAGTCGCGCGCGTTCGGCATTCAGATGGCTCTGCGCATTCTCAAGCGCCTGTACTGCATCCGTTTCCGCGGACCGTGCGGATTCCAGTGTCAGCTGTGCGGCGTTTCTCGCCTGACTGGCGTTGTCAAACTCGGTCTGGGCCTGGCGTAACTCTCGTGCCCGCCTGCGACTCTGTATACGCGCGTACCGCTCGTACCGGCTGTTGAAGACATCAACTGCCTTGTGCAACGCCTTGATGTCATCAAGCTGGCGTCGATCTTCCTCCAGCTGGTTCAGTGAATCAGCAACGTCAGTGAGCATATCCGCAGGCATTGGCGGAAGCGCCTCGGTCAGCGCGTGCGAAAGCCCGGCCTCGTCCGGCTTGCGTGAGAGTTGTGGTTGACGGAGCTGGATGAGCGTATCCATCAGCGCGTCGTATCGCTTTTCACCAAGGTTGAATAGCTTTTCGTCCACCGACCTGCGGTACAAGCTGGCGTTGTCAAAAACCTTTCCATGACCTTCAATAGCTTCGCGTAAGCGGTCGCGGGTTAGCACGTTGCCGTGTTCGCTTGTAAACCGGAAGTCCTTCCCGACCCGCGAACCACCATTCTCGCCGTTAGCCAGCATGAAAAACCATGCCTCTACGTTCGGTCGCCCTTCGACTGCGGACAGGCCCGCACCCAAGGTCACATAGTGCACATGACCATCCCGGTCGCGTCGGCCGAACTCAATCCACGTGTATCCAATCCGCCGCTTGTAGTTACCCATGAGCAGATTCCACGCCATCTTCTTTCCGCTGTCTCCGTCCGGCTCTATACGACTCGACCGCAGATTGGCATCGAACAGAAACGGGAGCGTAAGCGACAGTAGTTTGGACTTACCGGTCCCGTTATTCCCACGAAACAGGAGACGCCCATCGTGAAACCAGAACTCTTCAACGTCGTAATGGAACAATTCGACAACGCCAAGCCGTATCGGCTGCCAGCGCTCCAGCACCGGCTCGGGAGGAAGAGCACATTCAGCCGCAACTGGCTTCCACGAGAAGTCGTCTTCGCTCATTTTTCAAACACTCCATTGTCGCCCGGGTCTGCGCCACGGCTGGCTGACTTCAATTCGGTGTGTCCGATTGCAAACCGCGAAACGGCGGCTAAAGGCTGGACGCACTCACCGATGCATTCAATAAGGCGCAGGCTCTCCAGCCGTCCAAGCGCAATTCGCGCGAGTTCCTTTTCTGCTCCGGGTTCACGGGCGGATTTGCGCCAATAGCGTCCGTGAGCCTCGGTCGCTTCATGGATGAACGCCGTAATGGCTGCAACAGTCGTTACTTTCGGACTGACGTTGCTCCTAAGCCGCGTCGCAAGGTGCTCCGCAACAAGCAGCGTGACGTGACCTTCCGTCCCCTCAGCCGGCATCGCCACATCGGTCAGGATCCCATCATCCGTCAGCGCTAGCCCCTCGGCCCGTTGCTCGGCGACCAGACCCGTCGCATCACATAGCCGTGCCGCCATCGCACCGCGCTGATTCGTGAAGTAGTTCGCTTCCTCTACGCCAAGCGATTCCATATAGACCACCGGGTCATCCAGAAGACGACGGGACAACCCGTGGCGAATGGCAGTCCGCCGTCCGTCCTCACTATCCGGAACGTGCTCGCTTGCCAACGCGCGGAGCCGCTCCTCCACGCTGACGGGCGCGTCCCCGCCGAGCCAGGTCGATGGACCACGTGCAGCGGCAAGCATCCCAGACAATGCCCTTCGCTGCACGTCATAAAGCGCATCTCCTTGAGGGCCGGCCAGAGAGCTGATGAAGTCGTCTTCGTCACCGGCGACACGTGCCAGCACTCCGATTTCCAGCAGGAGCCTGCAGACCGCGACGAGTTCGCGACGCTCGACTGCGTTGACCAGCGTGAACGAAAAGCCGCGCCCGATCATCGCCGGATCGGCAGCAAGCTCCATCACTCGCTCTCCTAACTCACGAAGAGTCGTCTGCAGATCTGCACGCTCAAGGACAGCGCACGCCAGGCACAGCAGCACATATCGCCGACGGTCGAAACCTGGCAATCCACGGGTTGGATCGCTGGTATCCGAGGGTCGCTTATAGAGTCTCGCGCCTTCGCGCTCCACCGCGAGCGTCCAGCCTGTCTCGCGTGCAAACCATTCGCGAAGCTTGTCCGCCTGACGGCGAACCGATGAGAAACCGTCATGCGACGAACTGAGCAGCGGCCGCATCAGAAGCGCACGCAAGCCGTTCTGAAAGTCCTCACGTTGCTGCCGTGCCTGCATTTCACCAATCTGCTGGCTGCCTGCGGGCTGGGTTTGCCGGGGTGCGCGAGGTGGAGTACTCATGACAGGCCGCTCTCGCTGATGGTCAGCAAATGGTCCCTGCCACTAAAGACCCCGGCGGGCGTGTTAATCTCGGCGCGAGAACCAACTCCGAGCGGTTCAAGCCGGATCAGCAGAAGACCATCGCCGGTATGTCGTTCGACAGGCACATCGGGATTTGGCTGCTCCCCAAGTGCCTCTCCCAACAGGCCAAGGAACAGGCTAAAAGCCGCAGTATCGAGCTCACCGAGCTCAGACAACCGCGTCGGACGGCCGGTTGCCAAACGTTGCCTGGCAGCTTCGACCTGCCTGTACTCTTCGGCGAATTGTTCTGCCAGAAGACCACGTTCGGCATCGCGATTTCGGATTTTCGGCAGCGGCCCGCGAGGAGCCATTTCACCGTATTCGCGTAGACGAGGATTGATTTCAAGTGGTGGGGCGTCCGCCCATGGGGTGCTAGCAGACACTTCAACATCAGCCCGGGGATTTGCCGAAAAGTGACGCGCGGGGTTCAGTGCAAAAGCGGCGCGCCCCAACCGATGTGCATCCTCGTCGCTTGTACACGCCGCAAACCACCCGGCGAGAATCCGGAAGTCCGCTGAACGATCGCTACGGCCGCTCCGGCGGTCGTTAATGGTCGCAATCGCGTTAAGCAATTGCGGAATGGCGGCTCGCGCTTTTGATCTGAGCAATTCTACCTGCGGCGGCGTCTGGTCACTGGCGAGAAACCACCCACGCAGGCCCTTCCATCGGTCCAGCCACTCCCTCCAGCGACGTGTACGCTCCTGCGAGGCTTCGAGCTCGTCCCCTGGTGCGGCGTCCCGCGCCTCCCGCTCTACTACCTGCTGCAAGGCGGCGTTGATACGTGGTGCAATCTGCAAAAGCATGCTCGCAATGGCGTCGGAGCGACGGACGAGATCACCTAGGAATCGCTCCAGGTAGTCAATGAGCCGCCTTTTGTACGTCGCCACTGCAGTAGCTTCTGCCTGCTGCAACTCGAGACTGCGGGCCACGCCTGCCATGAACGCCTGCGCGTTATCTGCAAGCTTTTCGAAGACCTGAACGAGATCGCGCAACACCTCATGAACCTTCGGCACATCGAGGTCTTCACCGGCGTCGAGTAGGAGCTGTAGAGCTGATAATCGGGACGCAATATCTTCAAGCGCGACGGTTTGCAGTTCGGCCCGTCGACGAAGGCTTTGACTGAACGTCAACAACGCAGTCTCGACCGCTTCGCCACCCACTGATAGGCGGTACAGGAAGCGCGCGCGGTAAAAGTCATTCAGACTCGATACACGAGACGTATCCGGCTGCGACTGGAGGTTGCCCCAGTCGGCGAGTTGTGCAAGAGCAGCGCTCACATCCTCAGGGCGCGGCGCCGCGTCTGGCCAGTTTCCTTCAACGAGCACTTCGTCAGGACGCAGCTGTAACCGGTACTGTCTCTTCGCAGTTGCGAACACATCCAGTATGGCGCGATAGAGGCCCGCCTTTTCGGCAGTAACATGTCGAAAGAGCGCCGCATTTTCTGTCACTGCCTGCACGCCAACCCCCGTCTATCAACGCTGAAGGAAAGTCGCTACCGATCCCGACTACTGCTGTCCGCTATCGGAAAAGCCAGGGACTTATTTCGTCCGGGTTCGCCACAGCAAGCTGATAGTCTGGCGCAGGCTGTGTCCCAACATCTACCGCCACCATCAAATCCTGCAAAAAATAGTGAAGTAGCGAGCCACGGCAGTTTTCATCCCGATGTGTCGAACCGCTGAAATATTCGCGTGAAATCACTTTCGCCTGGGACGTGGACAACCCCGGGTGCGCAATGAGGCGAACGGTCACCCATGTGTTCCAGTCGCGATCGCTCCTCGCGTCGTACCCGGATTTGCTGCCCGTTCCTCGACAGGACGAGATCCGGCCGAGCGCGAAGTCACGAAATCCAAGTGCGCGCTCGCAATATGCTCGCACGTGCCATCTTCTCCCGGCCTTGACCAGACCATGCGGCGCTATCCTGCGAATGTGCGGCTCCGGATTCTGCATGGACGCATATTCGATTTCCACCAGATCACTCGAAAGAATCGCCTGTCGTAGGGCCGCAAATGTCGCCGGAGTGGGCGCCGACAATTCCGGATACGAAGCCCACCGGATGCCATCGTCTCTCCTGCCGGGGTCTTCAAGCGGGAGGCCCGTCAACGACAGATAACGCGAAAGCGAGGCAGCACGGTCCGCCGCTGTCGCACATTCGGCGTCGAACGCGTCGTACGCATGCTGAAGCGCCCTGAACGTCCTCGTGCGGGTATTCCAAAGTGCCGCATCCGGATACAGGTCACGCAACTCCTTAATCCATTGGCTTGCCCGCGTCTCGCCCACACCGAACAGTTTCATGACGCGGGACCGGCCAATCTCGCCCTCCCATATCAGCAGTGTTCGCATCGCATCTAAACGTCCAAGTGGTGACTCAAGCATCGGCCCAGCCCAAAAATTGATTACTACAATAAAATGTAGCATACACTTTCTTGCACCATCTGCAAGGGGTTTTTAGCGGGCGGGTTTTCCGCAAATAGTCGCGTATGAAGTAACGGCTGAAACCGCCGGAGCGTCGACTATGCCAACACCGTCGTGGCTCACGGGTTCGCCCATGGCGTACTTCATGCCTCAGCGCGGTGAGGCCGTCGTCATTAAGGGCATCAGCGTTACGATGAACAGCAAACGCAACGCAGCATTGCGGCCCTCAGGCGGCGTACTCCGTCTTGGTTTCCAGTTCCAGCCGGACACGCCAACACCCTGAAAACCGATTTTTCCTGCTGGCAATCTTGAGAGGCGCTCCCGATCCCGGTAAGCCTTGGCGCCCTAGGTTAGTGATTTGGGCACCCGGCAGTGCTAGCGTTGTCGCACGCCTAGATCTCGGTGCATCGGTAGTATCCGTGGTCGGCGAGCGCTTTGACTCTTCTCTTCGCTATCGCCTCACGTGCGGCCTCTGCCATCTTGCTCAATTGCGCGTCGTCACTGCCAAGGTTCGTGACTTCGTGGGTGACCATGAGATGACGTTTGGCGTCGACAGCAACCTGCACGTTATAGCCGACAACTCCCGTTTCCTTGGCTTGCGAACTCGTCGAACGCGAGCCCGGATCGGTCTGCGGTACGTGCATTTCCGGCAAATCCTTGAGCAGTTCTCCCGCTCTCTTGAGATCACGCATCAGCTCGCGGAGTGAGTCTATCTTCTCTCGCAACCGCTTCTCCTTCGCTTCGACTTCGCGGTTGCGTCCGTCCGCGGCTTCGATCGCATCATGGTAGCGCTGAATGCTTTGCTCGGTCTGCTGCTGGCGTCTTTCGATCTTATTCGGCGTGAAGTCCCGGTCGCCGCTGTTGACTGCCTTGAATTTGCTGCTGTTGATGGCGACGATTGCCTGCGGGAACAGCTTCAGATCCCGGCACAAGGTCACAAATCGCCAACACACATTGCGTATGCCTTCGCCGCCCCCTCTCCGAAACTCCGCGATGATCTTGAAATCCGGCGCGAGCCGGCCGCACGACCACATGACCTCACCATTGCGCTGACATTCACGTTCCAGTCGCCGGCTCGAGCTCCTCTACGAACGCGTCGATGATCCTGACTGGATTGTTCTCTGTGACGAATCCTCAAGACATTCTGGAAGCAGAGTAACCTGCTTGCGGTCTTCGCCTTCAACATAACGCCCCATCGGCGCCTCACATCGGACGGGTTAATTGAGTCTAAGTTCACTCGCGTTTTGCGACAGCCTCGGTCGACCGCGGGCCGACGGCGAGCGCACGAGACCGATTGTGGATTCAACCGCTCAATCATCGAGAAGCGGACCGTCAGACAAGCGGCTGAGCCGCAGCCCCTGCCGCAACAACCACGCTCGGGCATTCCGAAAAATCTGCTTGCTGAATTTCTCATCCCGGCATGTCACTCAGGCCAGATAGCCGATTTTTGGTCTCTAACAACGAACTGAACCCCATCAAATTATGCGCACTGCATTTTCATCAACAGCCGTGCCAACGTCGTGTGTCGCGCGCTCCGCTTCGGAATTTAAATTTCTTCATTTTGTGTCCTTGGTGGCTGGATTTATCCCTTTCAGCATTCGAGCATGATGTAGCATGCCCCGCTGCGGTGTGCGATTGTCTTTGTCACCCTGTAGCCGAGCGGATACTTATAGGCGTCCTAACACTAATTCATGGCGGCATATCGCTCAATCGTTCCCCCCCGTGAAAGCGCCCTACAGCCGGTCTTGATCTGGACGCGCCATTGACCTATACCCAACCAATTGGATACGCCTTTCTGGGAAACATCCAGAAGGCAGGAAACGAGTCCGTCGGGGCGGCGACATCGAAACATCTGAGCACCCGCATTCCAGTGCTCAACCTGAAGCGAATTGCGCGAGGTGACCTATGCCAGACATTTCAGTTATCAACGAATCCACGACATATCCGACTGCCGACATCCAGGGCATGCTGGCGGCCTTCACCCAACAGTGGAACCACGATCTCAGGCCGGTCTGGGGCGTTGACGCCGCTACGTTCACCATGGTGCCAGCAGGTCATGCGCCTGCCGCCCGCACGTGGTGGCTGGTGTTTCTCGACGACAGCGATCAGGCGGGTGCACTCGCTTATCACGACCTGACCAATGACGGATTTCCCATCTCAAAGGTGTTCGTCAAAACCATACTGGCCGCCAAATCGAGCGTTAGCGTCGGCGCAACACACGAGCTTTGCGAAATGGCAGTCGATCCGTGGCTCAACAGCGCGTATCAAGACCCGAAAGGCACATTCTGGGCAGGCGAAGTCTGTGATCCGGTGGAGGATGATCAGTATGGCTACTCGATCGGGACAACCCTCGTGACCGATTTCGTCACGCCGAACTGGTTTGCGCATCAGCACGCGCAGACCGCCATGGACTTGAAAGGTCATGCGCGAAGCGCCTTCGAAGTACTTAGCGGCGGGTACGCGCAAAAATTCGATCCAACCCACGGGTGGCAGCAGGTCACTGGCTCGAAAGCAGCACAAAGTGCATATAGTAAAGCTGAGCCAGGCTCTCGCCGCGAGAGACGCAGTCGCAAAACGGAAAGGTGGGAGCGCAGCGACGCAAAATGGGAGAGGACAAAATAAATAATGTGCATGACAAAAGCGTTCGCAGTGTGGAACGATAAGCCGCCAAAGGTTGACAACCTGCCCTCTCCTAGATACGCATGAACGCGACACGCAGAAATCATCTCAGGTGGCGTCCGCAACGACGAGCCTGTTGTTGCGGACGCCGTACGACCGCTCAAACGTCTCCCTAAGAAAGCCGCTTTTCGGCCGTACTCGGCAAAATGGCAAAGGTCGCCGTACCTATCCCGCTGCTCTGGTCGCTGGTTGTCATTGGCATGAACATGAAGGCTCAAACGTTGGTCGAGCGATCTCAGCGTCGAGTGAACTGGCTGCGGCCGGGTGGCCGACGACGCCGCGCACGGACGTTGGTTACCCAGCTCCAGCAAGTCGTGAACAATGCACGCGAGACCATGCCCGGAGACATGAAGGATTAAGAGGTGTTAACGGAATGACTTTTTCAGGTGTCGCCAGCATATGATGCAGCAGGCGATTCTGAGGAAAGCCTCGTGGATGAAAGCGAGCTGTTTGAAGCGGATGCGCAGTCGGCGAAAGTTGTGAAGCCACGAGATGGTCCGCTCCAGAACCCAGCGTGTTTTGCCTAGCCCGCTACCGTGAGGCTCACCACGTCGAGCGATTTCGGTTGCAATGCACGCGGCATGCAGTGGACGTCGATACTTGTCGTTGTCGTAGCCTCTGTCGCTCTGAACGACCCGAGGCTTCGATAGTGATCTGCCACGCTTGCCGCTGATTGGCGGAATTGCTTCGACCAGCGCTTGAAGTTGAGTGACGTCGTTGCGGTTGGCGCCGGTCAGAATCACCGCGAGCGGGATGCCCTGCGCTTCGGTGATGAGATGGTGCTTTGAACCGGGTCGCGCGCGGTCCGTGGGATTCGGTCATGTTTTTGACCTGAGCCCACAGTGCGGATTGAAGAGGAGTCGACGATGACGCGAGACCAGTCGATTTGGTCGGCTGCGCCCAATCGCGCAAGCAGCACCTCGTGCAACTGCTCCCAGACGCCTGCGGCTTACCAGTCACGTAGGCGACGCCAGCAACTCATGCCGCTGCCGCAACCCATCTCGCGAGGCAGTAGGTCCCAACGCAGCCCTGTCTGCGAGACGAAGAGAATGCCGGTGAGCACTGCACGATTGTCGAGCGGCTTGCGACCCGGATAACGGGTTCGCCGTGGTTTGGGAGGGGGCAGCAACGGTTCGATGAGTGCGCACAGTTCGCCGTCGAGTATTGGCTTGGCCATGTCCTTTTCGTCGTCGAAACAATGAAAAGGTTAACAGCATTCATCGAGGGTTAACAGCCCCTTCGTTCATTTTGTTAAAGGCTCTAAGTGCAATATCGAACGATCGACTTGCCTCCATGACTCAAATCAAGACCAAGCTAAGAGGATAGTCACCTAGCGTGGCACTCGACCAACGCGCGAACGGTGGTTCTCGTTTGATCCGGGAAATTTTCCCTGATTTTCCCATGGGTCGTTTCTCGACAAGCAATCTGCTTTGCTGCATCATTTGATTCGACCACGACATCGTGTCAGGGGCCCGGTGGACACCGGCACGCCACTGAGTTGCAGATGGGACACGCGATGAACGAAGATCCTGAGCGTCAATGGGAAACGCTCCTCGATTCCATCGAGGATGGCCGCGTTATCCCGGTAATCGGCCCTGAACTCGTGCTGCTGCCCGACGACGGCATGCTTGTGCCAATTGACCAGTGGATTTCTAAAAGGCTGCTTAAGAGGCTGAACCTGCCTGAATCCGGTCTTCCCAAGCGGCTGACATACAACGACGTAGTGTCCAGATACCTGAGCTACGGCGGCGACCGGCAGGACATCTACTCGGACATCTACGCCATTCTCAAACCAGGCATCGCGCTCGCGGACGATCACGCGTTGCGTGATCTCGTATCTATCGAGCCGTTCAAGCTGTTCGTATTACTGAGCTGCGATCCGGCGCTAGCTCAAGCTATCGATGACGCACGGCCGCAGCAACGCGCGCAAAGGATCGCCTACGCGCCGAACAACATCAGCGACCTGCCTGTGCCGTTCGAGGACCTGACGCAGCCAGTCGTATTTCATTTGCTAGGCAAGGCGTCCTGCGCGCCAGAATTCGTGACCTGCGAAGAAGATCTTCTCGAATTTCTGCATGCGCTGCAGGACAGGCAGCGTCAACCAGAACATTTGTTCGATGCGCTGCGCGAGCATTATCTGCTCATTCTAGGTTGCGGCCTCAACGACTGGGTGACGCGCTTCTTCCTGCGCACATCGCGCAGCGCGGGGCTCTCGCAATCGCGCCGGTTCTGCGAAACGCTCGTTGGCGAACAGGCCGCTGACGCCGCCGGCCTGCTGCTTTTTCTCGAGAACTTCAGCCGCAAGACGCGCGTGGTCAAGACGAGCTCTTACGCGTTCGTGAAGGAACTGGCGCGCCGCTGGCACCTCCGGCATCACGACGACACCCCATCGCCTCGTCCCATTGCCGCCCCGCCAGTCGTGAAGATGGCTGCGCGTGGCGCGATCTTCATCAGCTATGCGAGCGAGAACCGGGACGCGGCGAAGCTGCTGGCCGGCGCGCTGAGCGTGCACCACCTCGACGTATGGTTGGACCGCGAAGCGCTGCAGGCCGGCGACGACTGGGACGAAAAAATCCGCCGCAACGTCGAGCGATGCTCCCTGTTTGTGCCCATCGTGTCGCGCGAAACGCTTCGGGAATCCAATCGCCGCCGCTACTTCTGGAGAGAATGGAACAGCGCGAGCCGAATCGCGGATGGCATCGCCGCGAGCGAGCCGTTCATCGTGCCGGTCGTGATCGACGGCACTCGCATGGACTGCACCGACGTCCTCCCCGCCTGCTTCAGCCGCGTTCAGGCAATCGACGCGCCGGGAGGAAAGATTGACCCCGCGTCGGTAAGCCGGCTCGTAAAGCTCGTGCAGGAATTCCATCGGCGTCAACCGGCGCATTGACGTGGACGACTTCGCGCGAGCCTCCCTGACGCCGGAGAGTCCTTGGCCGGGGCTCGCGTCATTTAGCGAAAGTGAGCACGGATTTTTCTTTGGCCGCGACAAAGAAACGCAGGCCCTGCTGCGCCTCGTGCGGCGCGAGACGCTGACGGTGCTGCACGGGCGCTCAGGACTCGGCAAAACCTCGCTGCTCAATGCCGGTCTGTTTCCTCTCCTGCGCGATGAAGGCAGGCTGCCAGTCTATATCCGCCTCGACCATGCACCGGACGCGGCTCCCCTTGTACAACAGGTGTTCGATTCACTGGTCCGGGCATGCGAACGCGCCGCCGTACGATGCACACTTCCCGCGCCGGAGGAAACTCTGTGGTCTTATTTTCAGCGCCGCGACGTCGAGTTCTGGAACGATCATACTCAGCTAGTCTGGCCGGTGCTCGTATTCGACCAGTTCGAGGAGATATTCACGGCTCAGCACGACAACGAAGCGGCGCGCGCGCGCGCCGCCCACTTTTTCATCGCGCTCTCGGAAGTAGTCGAGAATCGGCCGTCAGAAGACGTCCGCTCGCTGCTTGACCGCGATCCGGCGGCGGCAGGCCGTTTCGAGTTCACGCACGCTCGCGTGAATGTCATATTGAGCCTGCGCAAGGACTTTCTGGCGGAACTGGAGGTCTACAGAAAACGCATGCCGTCGCTGATGTACAACCGGCTGCCACTCACCGCCATGAGCGGCGAACAGGCGTATTCGGCCATCACGCGCGCTGGCGGCCAGCTCGTCGATGATGACATCGCCCGGCGCATCATTCAGCTCGCCTGGAAAAATGAACCCGCTCCTCCGGCTGACCGATCGAACTTTGAGTTCATGGAGATCGACCCGTCCCTGCTTAGCGTGGTGTGCAGTGAACTGAACCGCAAGCGGATCGAGCGAGGGTTGCCATTTATCGGCATCAAACTGCTGGAAGGAGCGGACCGCGAGATTCTGTCGAGCTTCTATCATCGGAGCCTAGAGGGATGTCCGGCTGACCTGCAAAAGTTCGTCGAAGAGGAACTGATTACCTCGCGTGGTGACCGCGACAGCCGCGATTATTTCGAAGCGCTCACGCGCGGCGACCACATGCGCGATGGAATAGAACTGCTCGTCAAACGCCGCCTGTTACGCATCGACGAGCGGCGCGGAATGCGACGGCTGGAACTGACTCACGACGTGCTCACGAGCGTCGTCAGGAAGAGCCGCGACATCCGGCGCGCTCGCGAGGCGATGCTCGAAGCGCGGCGCAAGCGCATCCGAGATGCGTGGCGCGCGTTGGGCGCGACCGCGCTGTGCGTGGCCGTGCTCGCCGTGCTCCTGGTCACATCTGAGTCGCACCGCCAGCGCGCTCGGCACGACGCGCTGATGGCACGCGCCGATAGCATCGAAAAAAGCAACTACGATCGCGCCCTGCTGCTGCAGCTCGAAGCAATGCAGAACACGCACGACGCGCGAGACATCGGGCGTCTCATGCAGCGGATCCTGGCGCATCCCGAACTGATCACCTTTCTGCGCAGGCATGAAGCGCCTGTGTTCGGCGTCGCATACAGCGACGACTCGAAGCTGCTTGTTTCCACCGGCTATGACCACACCGCCGCGATTTGGGACTCAGCCACGCATGGGGTCCTTGGCGTCGTCGCAGCGGCGCCGACAGAACTTTACGGTGCGGCGTTCCGGCCGAAGACACACGAATTTGTCACGGCGAACGGCGACGCTAAAACGGTCACGCTATGGAATGCCGACACGCGCACAAAAATTCGGGATTTCGACGGCTTCGAGGCGCCGGTCGTGAGCGTTGCGTTCAACCGTGACGGCACGATGCTCGCCGCATGCGATATCGCAGGCAACGTCCTCGTGTGGTCCCTCGCCGGCCATGCGAAACGCATCGCCTATCAAGGAGCACAGAGCCCGACGAACCTCGCCATCAGCGGCGACGGTAAACTGCTCGCCGTCAGCACAACGCAGCGCGTCGTCGTCTGGCAGCTGGCAAAGCCCGATCGACCTCTCGCGGTCCTGAGCGAGAAACGCAGCGGAGGGTTCTACAGCGTCGCCTTCAGCCCGGACGACCGCACGCTCGCGATGGGAGAAACCAGCGGATATATCGACATATTCGACATGGGCTGTGTGAGCGGCAGCGCTGCGCAGACTGTTTCCGTCGACTTGCGCAACGCCAGGTGCGGCGGCGCAAGCCCGCGCAAACCCTTGCAAGGCCACACCGAAGCGGTCAGAAGCCTCGCCTTCAGCCCGGACGGGCGGCAGCTCGCTTCATCGAGCGGCGACAGGACCGTCACGATATGGGACCTCGCGACGAGCAAGGCCGTCTTGACTCTAACTGGCCACACGGACAAGGTCTTCGGGGTAGCGTGGCGCCCGGACGGAATGCAGATAGCGTCTGCGAGCCAGGACCGCTCGGTGATTCTTTGGCGGCCCGACGCAAGCGGAGCCGTTAGCAAGCTACCGGTCGACGACCGTGTGGTCACGGCGCTTGCCTATAGTCCTGACGGCAAACGACTCGCCGCCGCGAGCGGATCCGATGAGGTCGTGATATGGGAACGCCAAAGCATGCAGCGCGTCGCATTGGCCGCACACGACGGCGTTGTGACGAGCATCGCTTTCAGTCCCGACGGAACACTGTTCGCGTCGGGCGGATGGGATCGCACGGTGAAGTTATGGCGCGCGGACGCTGACGCACGGTCCGCGCCGTTGCGCGTTTTCCCTCAGCCGGGCCGCGTCACGAGCGTCGTCTTCTCGCCCGACGGCTTGCTACTGGCCGCGGCCGCCGAGACGGCGACCACGCTGACGGATGTGCGCACGGGCGCAGTCGTCGCGTCCTATCCCAGACAGGGTGCCCGGCAGGAGGAGCTCGTACTCACGTTCAGCGCTGACGGCACCGCGCTCATCAGCGGAAGGGCGGACGGCAAAATTGTGTTGCACGACTTGCACGCCGCGCCCGGCAGCGTGCCGCGCGAACTGTTCAAGTGTCGCGACGCCGTGAGCGGACTCGCTTTGAGCCATGATGGGAAGAGGCTGGCTGCGTCGGACTGGCATGGCGTCGTGTATGCGTGGGATACGGCCAACTTCAACAAGCCAGTAGTCATGGAAGAGCATCAGAAGCGGGCGACGGGCGTCGCATTTGGCGTGACATCCGACGAACTTGCATCGGTTGGATGGGACCGCAATGTGATCCTGCACAACATGAGAGACATTCGTTCGCCCGTGACGATCGGAGGCGCGGCCGCACGTCTGCAGGCCGTCGCCGTCAGCCCGGACGGCAAGCAGCTCGCGGCGGCGGGCTTCGATGGCTCAGTCAGCCTTTGGGATATCGATCCCACAGCGCTGCGAAAACAGGCCTGTGCGATCGCCAATCGAAATTTGACTTCGGCCGACTGGCCCGACTCTGCCGGCTCACCGTCATTTCACTGCGTATGCGAAGGTGTTCCGTGTGCGGAAGCATCCGGGAGGCTAAGTACGCACAGCGTCGTGAGAACGCCCTGAAGGAATGAAGAAAGACATGGATACTCGACGCAAACTGACATACCTTGAAGAATCCGCGGCGCGAACGCGAAGTCTTGTGCCGTGGCTAGCCCGAACACGGACGCATCGACGGAGCCCCCCATGTCACGCTTTGGTGAAGCAGAAGATCCACGCCGCCGCTTGGTGATCAGCGCCCTCCTCGGCAGTACGCTCACGGGTTGGGGCACGGCGGGTCAAGCTTACGCGATGACCCTGTTCGGCGGTATGCCGCACAAATTGCCGCCGGGACAATCGGTGTTCAGCATCGATGGCACGTGTACAATTAACGGCGAGGCAGCGACGATAAAATCGCGCATCGCTCCGGGCGACACGATCGCGACGGGGCCACGCAGCCAGTTCATCTTCGTGGTCGGCGACACGGCCTTACTCATGCGCGACAACACGCAATTGCTGCTCGACAAGTCGACCGAAGTCAATACGCCTTCAACGCCCGTGTCGCTCAATCTGGCGATGGGCAAAGTGCTATCCGTCTTCGCGCCGGGGCGACCCGTCCGGATTGATACGCTGACCGCGCTTATCGGCATTCGCGGAACCGGGCTCTATCTAGAGACCGATCCGGAGCAGACCTACTTTTGCACCTGCTTCGGCACCACCGATGTCGTCGCGAAGGACGACCCGCAAAGCAAGACGACGGTGGTCTCCACACATCACGACCGGCCACTGTTCATCAATGCGGGCAAAAAATCGGCCGGCAACAGCATCCGCAATGCGCCATTCGTCAATCACACCGATCAGGAGCTGGCCGTGATCGAGACGATTGCCGGACGCGTGCTGCCGTCGTCGTTCCCAAGATTCGACACGTTGTATGAGCGCGACCAGGGCCGATATCGATGAAATACGCCGGGCTCATGTGGTCATTTTGGGGCGCCGTTGGAAATCCAGTTCACGAAGTTGTCGTAGTCGACTCTGTCGGGAGATCCCGGGCTGGCGGCCGAGTCGAATTGTGAGAACGGCAGTTTGCCGCCAGCGTGCGGCACGAGGGCGGCCGGTTTGAGCAGGAGCTTGCTCAGTCGGGTATCGGAGAAATTGATTCGGCTCGTGATTCTTTCGTACTGGCCCGCAGCCGACTTGAAATCCATCGGCGGCGTCGGATCTGACGGTGGCGAGGAGTGGCACGAGAAGCAATTGTTATTGATACTGCCAAGAATAGTGTTGATCTGAGCAAGCCGGATCGTGTTCTGATCGTACAGCGGAAGGCTGTTGTCGTTACTCACGAACACCTCGACGGTCGCGGGATCGCTCTTCACGCCAGCCCGGCTCGTCACCAGTTGCACCTTGTAGGTTCCCGTGGGCGCGGTTGCGTTGAAACGGGCCCGCGGCGCGTTTGCGTTTTCGATAGGCACCGCGGCCGGTGCGATGCCCGGAGGTGCGGAGACGACTGTCCAGCTATAGGCGTCGTTGAACGTCTGAACCGCTCGCAGTGGCACCCACCCCGTACGCACCGTGCGGGTGAGCGGTCCAGGATCCGCGATCGGACGCCCCGGTTGGATCACCTTCCCCGACGTCTCGCGGATGGGCAGCGATTCGGAAGAAGTCGGTACGAGCGTCTGCTCAAGAAACTGAGCGAGCTTTTCCGGGCCGTCCGTTTGCCAGAAGTTGTCGTACACAATCTTGGCAAGCGGCATGTTGCCCAGATCGATCATATAGTGCCGTGTCAGCGGGGCGTAGCTCTTGAAGGTCGCATAGTCGTCGAAGTCGAGATGGATATCGGTGTTGTTGTAAGCCCTCGCGTCGTCCCGGACCATATGACACGCGCGGCACGATCGTGCGATGACGCTGCGATACAGGTCCGGATTGTTGCTGGCCCATGAAACCGGCATGTAGGTGTCCGCATAGACGTCGTTGGGAAGTCCATCGCCGCCGTACGCGTTGCGAATCAGATTCGCCGCGCCGCCCTGCCATTCGTTCACGTTCGCTTCGCGCCTGAAGGCCTGCTCATCGGGGCAGTTGTTGCCGCCGCTCCCGGCGGCCGACGGGTACGAACACATGACGAAGCGGTTCATAAGCTTGAGCGCGGCTTCATTATCGGCGCGCGTGTTTCCGGCCATCGTCGAGAAATCGAAGTTGCTGACTTCGAACGGCTGCAGGCGCGCCTGCGCATCACCATCAGCGTTGGACGTTCCGGTCAATGTCGCGAACAATGGACGGCCATAGAAAAGCTGACCGCTTGCATTTCTGTCGAGTGCATCGCCGCGTCCGCCGTGACAGGTGAAGCAGACCCCCGGCATCGCCTTACTTCCTCGTCCGTCGATGTCGACTGTCAATTTGCGCTGCCCCGTAACTGGATCGAAGTTAAAAAACTTGGCGAACGGTGCGTCGTTCGGCCCGGCGCCAGGTCTTGGGCTGAATTCGATGGCGTTGTAATGAATGCGCCAGCGCGTGTCCTTCAGGATGGCAGCGTTGAGACTTTCCGGCCTGTAGCCATAGACGCCACCCGGGCTCGTCAGGTAGTTCTCGACGAGAAACGCGATGGTCTTGCGCGCCGGGTCGCGCCGCGCCGTCATCCTGCGCCCGTAACCAAGGTCGCGCACGTCGCCAAATACGGCGCTGACTTCGGTGCCCGTACCGCTTCCAAAGCCGTTTGCGGCTTTCCACTTGTCGAGCGTATCCCTCTCGTTGAGCGGATCGATAGCCGCGTAATACGCCTTCGCATAGTCTTCGGAAAGCGTCTGCGCTTCTGCCAGTTGCGTGGCGTCGGGAGGTAACTGTGGGTTCGGGAAGATCAGAAACATGTCGGAACTCGTCGGCGCCGCGACGGGCGGTGCAGAAGGTGACACATCGTTGCTGCTGCCGCCAGTGCACGCGGCGAGCCACGATCCAAGCGCGAGTGCAGGGAGTAAGGTAAACGGTCTCGAAGTCATGGTACTGCCCTCAGAAGCGGTGCTTGTACGTGATGATGAACTGGCTGGACACATAGGGCACGTTGCTTGCCCCTTCGAAGTCAGGCCGTTCCGTCGGCGTCACATGTGCATAGCGCCACGAGGCATCCAACGATCCGTTCCGGCCGATCGGGTGGACATAGCCCAGCGAGGTGAACCACATGTGCGCCCGGAAGCGGTAACTAAAGAAGTCGTTGCGATTAAACGCGTCGTCGCGAACGAAGACGTTTGCAACGTCGATGTTCTCTAGCGTCAGCCGTCCGGAGGACACCGCGTCGCCAAGCCGGTATTCCGCATTGGCGTAGAAGCGCCCCCCCGCGAGTGTCCGATAGTTGACGCTAAGTTGCGCGGCGTTGTCTACAGCTGCGAATACATCGCTCTTTGCGTAGCGCTGATTATGGGCAAGCGTACCCGACACCCGGATGCGATCGGTCACAGGCTGATCGATCGTGCCGCCCACCGAATAGCGATAACCCCTTCGCAGGTCCGAGCCGTACTGGTTGCCTTCGAAGAGACTGAAGACAGAGACCACTGGCGCATAGAAAGCAATTGAGGGCCGGTATTGAAGTTGTCCATATAGTCCTGCGTAAACGTTCGACAGTTTCGTATATGTCCGGAACCCTTCGGCGCCGCCGTACACATCGAGCATGAGCCGGAAGGAGTTGCCGAGAGGAACGAAGAATGTCTTCGCGATCTCCCCTTTCAACGACTCGTCGGAAAGCTTATCGATGGAATCGCGTGCGCGGCTAACGTTGTTGTCATAACCGACGCCCAGACTAGCCGCGATGTCAAGCGGCTTGCGCGGAAGCGCCCTTTGGCCCGCGTCGCCGGGAGCGGAAACGTCCGGAACCGTCGGCTCAGGCGTGTCGGCGAAAACGGTCTCACTCATCGCCGCGACGAGCAGCAGTGCGGGAAGCCGTCTCCGCCCGCATGCTCCGCATGCCGGCCCCAGACGCGTCATCTTGAAAGCGGAAGCGAATCTCATAGCATCTCCGCAGAAGAGGTGCAGGCACGATCATTTTCATGACCGCGCGCGACGGTCCGGAGAACATCGCCATTCGAACGGAGAACTCGTCGAATCCATTTACAGTAGTCGCTAGCCCGTGAACTTGTGATGAGCTTTTGAACGTATCAGGACGAGCCGCCGCAAGCGCATTGCCAATCTCTAGCGCTGATGCGCGCGTCTCTTTAAAGTCGGTGCGCACACCTAACTTCCTTTTTACATCCAGAGGAGATCGGGTACAGTCCGACGCGGCGTATTTGGAAGGTATATTGGCCGTTAAGGTTTGACAATTCCACTAACGTGGGTTCACTCGTATTCCTGATGGCGACTTTGCATCTCGTTGTTTGCGAGTATTTTCCTTGCACATGCGGGATATCGGGAACCGTTGCGCCGAGGCCACAATGCGCCGGTTCTGTCCGTCGATGCAGGAGAGTGGAACAAAGTTGGAGACGTGAGTCGTCACGTTGGGCGAAAGCTCCGAGAGTGAACGTACCGAATGCACTTAGAGTGCTCAAGCATGCAGCCGTCGAAGGCTGACGCTCCTCTGCAGCACGGGGGCGTCCCTATGGCCGACCACCGCATCTGTTGGCTTGCGACATGCGTCGATTGATGACTTAGTTCATGAACGACTCTGCTGCGCCCTCGAGATACGCACCGCTGCTGCCCCGCTTTCTCATCGTCCACCAGAACCGAGACATTGTTTCGGACGCGTGCTCGTAGCCGCCGGCCTCGCCCTAGCGGTTACGGAGGACTTCTCATAGAACCGCCTCAACCTGCCCCAAACGTATGCGCTAGCTGGGTACCAAGTGCGACTCGTCCGCATCTCACCGCATCAGGAATGTTGGCCCAAGGCCCTCCGGCATTTCTGCATGATCCCCGGTGCCCGTTCGAACGTGCTGAGTCATGCTAGGAGCACACGCCTTATGTAAACACTTATTCGACGCTGAGCCGCATCGACTCGCATTCACTGTCGGACTAGACAACCATAAAATTCCGCGCGCGCAAGCAGCAAGGTCTACTTGCCGCCCAGTTGCGCGCAGTGTAAACGAGGAACGGCCCATCCAATCAGTGCGTGTTTCAAAAAGCGCGATTCCTGTTGTGGGCGAAGAAGGGTTCATCAGCAGCGCTAGTGAAACGGTCGAGCACTGGATTCGCTCGACCACGCGAGGCAACCGACGGCCAGAACCGGCCGTTGGGCGCCCTGGCGCCGAGCATGGCCCATCCGCATTGACCGGCGAACGGGGTTTCCCACGCTCGATGTTGAAACTCAAGTTGTGCTGCCAGAATCTAGAGATGAACTAGAATTTCGACAACAAATCGCTCTGGTGCGGCCCCGCCTTACCTGATGCCACGGCCTGCTTGCTTACACGGGGAACGCTCCCCGAACTACGCATCGGCCTCCCATTGGCAAGAGCAAACATTCGTTGTTGATGGATTCGGAGGCGTGCGTGGACAAACAAAACTTTCGTGCGGCATCAACCGAGTCGTCATCGTCTATCGAGCCGCGAGTCACCCGCGAGTCAGAGACGCTCTCGCCGACCACGACCCATCGACTGGATGATCAAATTGCCTGGTACGACAAGAAGAGTGTCGCTGCGCAAAGAGCGTACAAATCGATCAAGCTTGTGCAGATAGCGATCGCTGCGGCAGTTCCACTCGTCGCCGTATCCAATCTGACGGAGCCATCACGTATTACTGCAGTGCTCGGAGTGCTGATGTTGGTTCTCGAGGGGATCCAACAAATGAATCAGTATCAGGAGAACTGGATCAGGTATCGATCGACATGCGAGGCGCTCAAGCATGAAAAATATACCTGTCTTGCCGGCGCGGGTCCGTACGCCAAAGCCAGCGATACGAATGCGGTCCTCGCCGATCGCATCGAAGGGCTAATATCGCAGGAGCACGCAAAATGGGTGTCAACGCTGTCGAATGAAAAGAGTGCAGACCGGTCGACGCCCATAAAGTAACGGCGAGTTCATCCTTTGACCCCGGTGCGCTCATGCAAACCACTCAGTGATTCCCGAGGCTCGATCGTTGATGTTCCGTACGAGTGGCACGTTGCGGTTCGCCTGGGCGGCGAAAACGCTCACCGCAAAGCTCACCATCATCCGGTCCTGCTCCTGCCCGACGCGCCCGTCACCGGGCACCATATACCTGACTTGCTTGCGGCTCGCTATGTCGCTTGATTGCGATGGTTTATGTTCTTCGATTCTGCTATTCATGCCCGCCGAAACAAGCGCGAAGCTAGCAAGGCCGGCGCATCCGATGCTGCCACCGGGTGCACCGGATGATCGGCGGAAAACTGATAGGCGCGCGCGGTGACCGGCCCGTGCACGAGCAGCGGCGAACTCGCCACGTAGCGCAACGTGACAGTCGCGATGCTGGCGACAGCGTCCTTCGCATTCGCCGCCGGTGGCTGGCAGCCCATGTCACGGCTCCCCGTGGCCAGTCCTGCCGGCCGAGGGGTCTGGATAGCGGGCGGCCGCGCCGGTGTCGACGCCGTCCGGTTGGTCAGTTCGGCCCGCTTCTGTCCGCAGCATCCCATCGTCGTTCCCCTTCGTTAGTTCCACCACGGTGGGGTGTTGGCTCGTGCGATGCATCAGTCCCGCTGCACCGGAAAGCGCCAGCCAGACGCACCACCAGTTCCGCCCGGGCGGGCTGACGAACATCGCCATCGGCGCAGCCACCCATAGGCTCAGGCAATAGAAGCAGTCGAGGACAGCGCCAGCATCGCCCACGCGCGCGCGCAGACGTACGATCAGGTCGAATGGTCCGTCCTCTAGAGCCAGCAGATGCGAAATTCGCCAGACCGCCAGCGACGCCAACACGAAACTCGGCCAGAAGTCCGTCATGGAATGTCATTGATAATGTTGATCGCGTAGAGGATTGGTCCGGTGGTGTGATTGCCCCCACTGTCGCCCACATGCGTGGTGTCCGATACCGACAGCACAACCACATAGGCGCAACGCTCTCCACGTAGGATCTTCGGCGAATCTGGCGGCAGCGGGCCGGCTCCGCCGTCCAGCGACGCGACGATGTCCCAGTCGGCGAGCGTGCCAAAGGTACCAGGCGGCAGCGCTGGCCACACGTTGGGCACTCGTGTCGTCGGTGTCGCGCCAGGGATCACGGCGGTGGCAAGCGGGTCGCCGTTGCGCTCGAAGAAGAGGCCATAGCTGCCGAAGTTGTCGTTCGGCCGCTGCTGTGGCGAGCCAGGGTCGATCGGCGGGTCCCAGGCCAAGCCAAGGATCTCGGCTGTGGTTCCAACGTAGTCCCTCAGATGCAGGTCGCCGCAACCGGTCACGCCGCCGATCGACTTGATCAGGCCGATGGGCTGCCTGTTGTCGATCCACACCACCACTTGGTCGACTGCCGCCACCGATCCTGGGAAAGTCTTGGGCGTCACCGGCGTGTCACGCGTCTCGAGAAAGATCACGTAGCGGCCGTTTCGCGGGCTGCTGTCCCAGAACGGGATCGCCTTAACCTTGGGCACGGTATAGAACAACGGCGGCGGCAAAGGGTTGGGGCAATTGTTTGCCGCCCATTGCGCGACCAGGTTGCCATTCAGGATGATGTTGGGCGTGATCACCGGAAAGCAGCCTGACTGCCATGGGTGACTCGGAACGTCGTCGAAGATGACCGGTGCGGGCAACATCGGACTGTTGCCGGGCTGGCTGGCGTCCGGGAAGGACGGCACCGGCGACAGCGGCGGCACCGCGTAGTTCACCAACGTGTATTGCGAAAGGATACGGTCGCAGCCGACCACGTAGGCACTCCCGTAGACGCTGAAGGCGCCACCGATCGACAGCTCCGGCTCGCTCGTGCTGGGGTTGTTGACCGCCTTAATGAGTTTGGTGAAGGAGCCGGGGTTGAACGGGTCCTCGGCGACGAGCGCGTTGACGGTGGCTGCGTCAGTAATCTCCACTGCGGTGGCCTTGATCTGGAAGTCGCAACGGCAAGTGACCCGGCCGCCAGCAGCGTTGAACACGTCGAGTTGGACCGTGAATGCCGTGATGCCTGCGGGCAGTAAGCTCACGTCCAGCCAGCCCAGGGTGTCACCGACGACGACGCCGTTGGATTGAATCTGCGCCGGCGGCCGGCCGCAGCCTGGATAGACCACCGCCGATCGCATGAGTGCGCCGCCGCACGAATATTGCAGAGTGTAGTGGTCAAACGCTGCTCCCGCGGCCGTGCCGGTAATGACGATGCCCACCAGCGGTGAACAGGCAGCGACAAATTCGGCCTCGACACAATCAGCCTCGGCCGGACCCGTGATGTTGCACACTAAAGGGCGCATGCACTGTACCAAACAGCGGCGGTAATGCACGAGGCAGCGCACTACGTCGACCAGGTTTTTGGCGCCAGCTAGACAGCAGCCTAGGCGGATCGCGCACAGGCACCAGCAACGGCAGAAACCGAAAAACAGCGACTTGCTCTCCCTCTCGAAAGTCTCACGGCCAAGAAGGGCTTGCGCGGCCTCCACAGTGAGCAACCGCTCGACCACTGCTGCCGAGGCGCCTTCGCCGTCGAAGCAATCGATACTGCCGTCGAGCACACCGTCGGGGATGCCGTTCAGGAATTCAACCGTCGACAGTTGGTCCGTGAGGTAGGGCTTATAGGCCCCCGCAGCAAGCGCGACGAGCGTCTGAAAGTCCTTGTCTTCCTCGGCCGTCGGTGGGGTTGCCACCGGCTTGCCGATTACTTGGCGCACGCATAACCAATAGCGATACAGGTAGTATACGAAGGCGCGGAAGTTTCTCGGCCGGCGACAGATTAACCAGCCAAAGATCAGGCAGCAACGGACGTGCAGCAAGCACCAGCGCCATTGCTCCACCGGTCCCAGCAAGTTGCGCGCTTCGGGCGGAAGCACGCGAAGCACCACCTCTTCGGTCGAGAAAGACTCGAAGATGCGGCTGGCGGTCGCCAACTCGTCCTCGCATTCCGCCACGTGGTTAAGCACCTCCCTTGGTTAGCGCCTGCGGATTTTGCGCGCGCTGGAGGTCCTCTTCCAACATGCCTTGGTAGGCTGCTACCAATGCCTTCAGGCCGAACTGAAAGTCAGCATCGCTCAGTTCGGCCGCAGTAGGCTGAGACTCGTCGTTATCCATCGGTTGCGCCATGTCGACCTCCGAATTTTCGCAATACGAAGTATGTGGAAAACATACATTTGCTAACGGTGGTATTCGATGAACCTCAGCGGTCTTTGTGCGCGATTTTCTCCGTGCCTTCGCACAGATCGCTTCGTCTTGGTCATCGTGCTCTTGTCAATCTTTTAGTGGCGAGACTTATCTCAACCCCTATTGCGACGGAACCCACCGTCGGGTGGCTAACGTGCGGCCGATCGACAGCGTGCATCCACAGGGCATGCACTTATTGCATCTCGGTGGCGTATGTCCATAGCATAAGGGAGCCGTGTGTGTAGTTGTAACGCATACCGGACACCCACGATCTAATAAAAAGCGACATCGCGCCAAGCATCCGCAGACGCTTCGTCTTTCGATTAGCTATCCTTAGGCAACAAGTCAAAATCGGCCACGTTTCTCTAGAAGTTGGCGGCAAGATCTTTGTAGTTAGTGGCCGCAAGAACGACCTGTGGGAGCAATTGAACAACTGCTGGTAGGCGCCCAGAGACAGAAAGCGAGCGGTCATAGCGCCCGCGACATGTTGGCTTTCATTTGGGATGAGTAATATCGCCGTGCGTCGAGCAAGGGCACGCTTCGACCCGACCCTTCTCTATAGAGTTGAGATTTTAATTTGCCTCCACCGTAGCCACATGCGCCACTCGAACCCTATTGCGCCGCCCAATAACGCTGGCCACAACGGGATTGAAGCGCTTGAGGTTACCCCGGGATACTCTTTCCCAGCCTTTCGCAGATGCAGCGAATCGCCGACCTCTCTCAGTACAAAAATAGGTCAGAAAACTGAGCAAGGTAGATATTTCTAATAGGTGGTTTTGCGGATAGAAATATGCATCATGCATAAACACCAATTGAGCGACAACTGTCAGTGCTACAAGCCAGAACACTTGACTGTCTGTCTATTGATTGTCCGCTTTACCACATACATGGCGTCTAACGCCGGCAGCATCCGTACGGCCGCATTGGCATCACCTACGCCGCTAGCAAGCCTAATCTGACGAAGCTGCTGACCCTCGGCCGAACCGGTTCGGGACAAGTGACTGTTTCATTCGCTTCTCTTCGCGCATCCGGCTTTATGCCCACGGAAGAAAGGCCTTGACATGATCGACATGCCATCCTTTATTAATTCCGTGACCAGCCTACTTCTTCGCTAATGGATCCGGCTCAATGGCAACGAGGCGGGTGACGCGGTTGAGAGAAACTGTGCAGGAATGCTCCGCGGACCTGCCCGAACAAACACTGCTATCCACGGATAGTAGAGCCGCTCAGGTCGGTCGTGTAGTGTCGTTCTCGAGACTCATCTACTGAGGATTCCAATATATTTGCGGGACGGTGAGGCACCCTCCTCAAGCAAGCCGACATCGACCGTCCGTTGTCGAAATCCGGACCATTGAAATCGTTCACGGTTGGTCCACGGGAGGAACTCATGGGACGTCCGTTCGACTCACTGGCGCGCGCAATCGTCTCAGCCTCGGCCGCCGGTTTCCTCGCAACCTCTGCAATCGCTACCGCCCAGACCGAGGCGAGCGGGGCGGCGGTAAGCGAGGCCGGTGCTGAGACAGCGCAAACCGCAGAGCAGCGTCAGGCAGCGGAGCGTGAGGCATGGCGACGCGCGCTACTCACCACGCCCCGTCCATCGAACGGCTGCTTCACAGCGGTCTTTCCAGGACGAGAGTGGCGTCCCGAGGCCTGTAAGCCAGCGCCCCCGCACAAGCCCTACCTGCCGAACGCAAAAGACGTGATAAGCACGATCGATACTGTTGGTGGCACCGGCGGCCCAGACTTCACCGCGACCGTCACCGGTCACATCAGCCAGAGCGAAGGCTCCTTCGACAGTGCGACCGGAATCACAAGCTCCGGCGCCTACACGCTTCAGCTCAATACCGACTTCTTCCAAACCAGCGTCTGCTCCGGCTCGCCCGGTGGCATGAGCGGCACTTGCCACGGCTGGGTACAAGTTTGTGTACTCATCGGACGGGGCAGCCTTCATTCAGTACTGGCTCATTAAGTACGGCCCCAACGGTTCGACGTGTCCACTACCCAGACACTCGGGCTGTGACGGGTTCGTTCACTCAGACGGTTGGTGCCCCTTTGACTTGCACAATGGTTTCGTCTACTGCGCCGTCGATGCCGCGTCGGAACCCTCCGGCGTCACGTCGAAGCCTCTGTCCGCGGTCGGCTCCTTGAAGCTCTCCGGCGCGGCGACGACCGGCAGTACGAACGACTCGATCATCTTCACCGACTCCGGCATGCCTCACGGGGCTACAGGCGACAATCGCTTCCCCGACATGGGTAGCCAGTGGCAACAGGCGGAGTTCAACGTTTTCGGCAATGGCAACGGCAGCCAGGTAAGTTTCAGCAGTGGCGCGAACCTGCGTGTCCGGAACGAAGTGCTGAGCGGGACCAACGCAAAGCCAGGCTGCTCGCTCAGATCCTACACGGGCGAGTCGAGCAACCTCACTCTTTCCAATACGCCACCCGGCTCTGCTTCGCCCACGCCCGCGCCTGCTCTCGTATTCGACCAAAAGAACCCTGCCCCGTCCGGTGCAGTCGCAAGCTGTTTGGACGCGGCTAGCTTCGGTGACACGCACCTGACCACCTTCGGCGGCCTCATGTACGACTTCCAGGCAAAGGGCGACTGCCTCCTGATGCAGGTCGGGCCCGGGTTCAAGGTGCAGGCCCGGCAAGTTTCCGGCGCACCCACCTGGCCCAACGCATCCGTCAATCGGGCAGTCGGCGTGCAGACTGGCAAGAACCGGGTCGCCATCTGCATGGGTGGGCGGGTCGCGGTGAACGGTAGACCGGTCAGCCTGCGGGACGGGCAGAGGCGCCTCCTCGCGGGCGGGGGTGCCGTCATCCGACGGGCGGACACTTACGTCGTGTTGGACCCGAACGGTCACACGATGCGAGCGACCATGCACCCCACGAACATCGACGTGACCGTCGGGCTCGGACGCTGGCCGATGGACGTGACGGGGCTGCTCGCAAACCAGGAGAGCGTCCGTGTCGTGGCTGCCCGGGACGGCGAACCTCTTACGAGCCCGTTCGCCTTTAAGGAGCTTTACGGCCACTATCGGCAGAGCTGGCAAGTTGCACCATCAGAGTCAATCCTCTCCGACTGCGGCGGCGCGCCGGACGCGGGGCCGCCCAATGCGCCGTTCTTCGCCCGCGATCTACCGCGGGACAAACTCCCGCAATACGAGGCGATCTGTGCCCAATCTGGTGTAAAGGAAGGGCCATTGTTCGACGCGTGCATAATCGACGTTGCGGTGATCGGCCCGAAAGCGGCCGAGGCGTATCGTACCCGGATAGCGCCCGTTCCGGTCGCGGTCGGTGACGCCAAACCGTAACCCTATCGATTGCCGAAGAAGATGGACGCGCCGCGGCCAGGACGACTTTCATCCGGTCAGGGCAAGCGCTCGGAGAACTGTCACCATGTCTTTAAAGCCGTGAAGGACCTCGCGCCCACAGCGCGGGTGCGCTTCTTGGCGGGCGCCCTTATTTCAGTGTTCGACGCGTCCGCTTGATCGCTGGGTGCGATTGACTACTGCGTTCCGTCACTGAAATCTGAATCGGCTGCTCGGCGAGGGGATTGTTTGGTCACTTCACACCGGCGCCGCTAATGGCGTTGACGATCCAGGCCGACATGTCGACTGACCGAAAGTGGCCGACTGTACGCATTCGACCCTTCATCGAAAGCTGCTGTTCCATGCGGCACCGCAGCTTTAAGGTGCCATTACTGGCTTAATCGCATCTTGTCAAGCGTCTGAAACAAACTGCGAAACCCAGTTCGCCCTCCCCTGTTCGACTATCTATGAGCGTCCGCCGGTCGACAGGACGACAGCGCAAGCACTTGGTAACGTCGCCTAGAATGCTCGCTGTTTGCCGTGGCGCCGGGGACCATGACCTCAGCGACGTTCAGCCGGAGATAGCTGTCGTCGACCGCGGCTACAAGGGCGTCGCCGTTGATGGTGTGAAGGGCTATCACCCGGGCCTGCGACGCGGTATCCCGCGCGGCTTGCGCGCGATGATCCGGCGGCGCAGCGCGATCGAGCCGGCCATCGGGCGCATGAAGGCCGACGGCAAGCTCGATCGCAATTGGCTCAAGGGTTCGCTGGGGGATGCGCTTCATGCCGTGCTGTGCGGTGCCGGCCACAACCTGCGGATGATCCTGCGCAAGCTGCGGCTTTTTTACGCCCTGATTCTCGCCGCTTTGCTCAACTCCAAAAACTCCGTTCCCTCGTCTGTCTAAACTTTCCCTGCGCGAGAACGAATTGTTCAGGGCCGACTGCTTAATCAGAATTTATGGCGGATGCCCGTCACAAGGAGGAACTGATTGCCGTTGCTGGACGCACCCGATGCGCCTGTAATCTGTGCAACGGCGTTCGTCGCTCGCTGATAAATCAGGTCGAGATAGACGTCCGTGCGCTTCGAGAGGAAGTATTGGATGGCGCTGGTTGTCTGCCAATAGTGCCAGCTTTGCTTCTGGCCATTCGAAGTCACGCCCGTCCATGTTTCACCAATGGCTGCGCGAATCGACGGGGTAATGGTATACCGCAGACTCGCCTCAGCGTTTTGATAAGTCTGGTGTTGGCTTGAGGGCGTGAGTTCGAAGGCGACGTTTGTGTACATTGCCCCCACCCCCAAATCGCCAAAGGTGTAGACGCCGCCAAATCCCCAGATCCGCTGCTGGGTGATGCCCTTCAAGAACGTGTAGTAGTTGTCGGAGGGAATAGCGCCGGTGGTGTCCGTCGCAGGATTGTGCAGTTCGACGTAAGCAGCACCGAGTTGCAGCGGACCGCCAGCATAGCTCGCGCCCACGCTCCACGACCGATTGGTCGCAAAGTTGCCCGCGTTATTGCCGAAGCCGTACATGGAGTTGACAGTCAACCCGTGAAAGCTCGGCGTCACATACTTCACGGAGTTGTTAGTTCGGAAAGTGTTATTGAGATCGTCCGTGTCGAACGGATGCGTGCCGTATTGCGACGTATTTGCTGACATCTGTAACGGCTCAAGCGAATCCTGCGCCGCATTGTACTGGCGACCAAATGTCAGCGAGCCCCAGCGATCGCTAGAGAGACCTACCCACGCCTGCCGCCCAAAAATTCGCCCGTTGGCACTTGCCGTACCTGTCTGCAAATTGAAGCCGTTCTCAAGGCGAAAAATTGCACGATTCCCTCCGCCGAGATCCTCTGTTCCGATAAGTCCCCATCGCGAGCCCTGCTCGCTGCCCGAAGTCGCTTGATAGTTGGCGTGGCCTCCCTGATTATTCGTGTAAGTGAAGCCGCCGTCGGCGATGCCATATAACGTTACGCTCGACTCTGCGTGCGCTACCAACGACAGACCTATGCCGCTAATGGCGAGCAACGATGCCCGAACTGTCTGACTACGCATGATGCTTTTCCCCTTGTTGTTGAGTCCTGCTGTTAGAAGCCAACGCGCGACAAATCGAGAGCCGCCGCGCAGTCGCTGGCCGCGATATGTCGTTCGCGAAAAAATCGGGCAAAACGGTTCCCTGACATCGCGCTACACGCGATGTCACGCGGGAAATTAACGAAGCAAAGGCGGGTGTGCTAGCCGGTCTTGCGATCGCTCGCAGGTGCCCGCTGGATCCCTCGGAATGAAGCAGAATTGACGAGTGGTAGCAGGACATGCGACGCCTGCCCCTCCCCGAAATGAATGCGATTCACCGCCACACGCGGGGCGCGCGCTAGCGCCGGCGGCTCGCCGCTATTCGGGTTCACGTCAAAATGCGGAAAATTACTGCTCGAAATGTCAAGACGAATACGATGGCCACCCTTGAACAGATTCGCCGTCGCGAACGGCTCGATGGTGATTTCGTAGACGCGGCCCGCGTCCAGCGGGCGCGGATGCGTCCACGAGTCATGAAAGCGACAGCGAAAGATGCCGTCGGTCAGATTCATCGCGTAGCCGTGCGGATAGTCGGCGTTCGGGGGATAGACGTCGATCAGTTTCGCAGTGAAGTCGGTGTCGGGCGCATCGGAAGAAACCCACAGCTTCACAACAATCGGTCCGACAACGGCAACATCCTCGTCGAGTGCATCAGTCTGAAACACCAGGACGTCTGGTCGCGCCGATAGCGGCATACCCGGATGGCGCGAACCGAAGAAGCGCGGATCTTCTCGCTGGTCGAACGCGCCGCCTTCGAAGACGGGCGCACCCGAGGTAAGCGCACCGCCGATGGTCGGCACAGGGTTTGACGGATCGAACGAATACGATGTTGACGTTCGCGTTGCCTGCAAAGCGTCGTTCGAGGCAGACAGTGAACCATCAGGCCCGAGATAGAACGGTGTGAACTGCGTTTCGGGTAGCGGCCATTGCGATGAGCGCACCCATCGGCCGCCATGCTCCATCCGACCGTGCAAATTGCGTTTACCGCTCCCACCACCCATCATAAAGATGCGCACGAGGTCCTCGTCCGAAGGCTTCGTTGCCTCATGCGGTTTCAGCCAACGGTCGAACCACTGCGCGCGGAACGCGAGCCAGTCGGACGCGATTTGCCCTTCGATGACCGCCTCCGGACCGAAGTCCACGTCGCCGCTATAAGGCAGATTGCGGTCGCCATGCAGCCACGGCCCCATAATGAGATAGGCCGGCGCGCCCGGCTTTCCGGACAACGCCTCGAAGTTGTCGAGCGTGCTGCGTACATATGCGTCGTACCAGCTGGACATCAACACAGTCGGCACGCGGGTCATTGTCTCGTAATAGCCTTCCGCATATATCCCCGGCTGCTGCCAGTATTCGTCAAAGACGTCGTGAGTCCACTGTTCGAACAGGTAGCGCTCATACTCCGGCACGGCCGTGAGCGGTGAATGACCAGGCCGCCATGGCATACGGCCGAACCATTGGCGCAGATCGGTAGCATCGAGTGCGGCCGCGATTAGAGGATCCCCAAGCGCCGCCGCGCTGTTTTTCGCCCGGTTGAATGCCCATGTCGCCTGCTTGAGTTCAAACGCGCCGCCCTGACGGATGCCGCAGTGGTAGCCGTTTGCGAAGCCACCCGAGTCGAGGACCATGCACGCGAGCCCCGGAGGATTCAGACAGGCGGCCGCGAGCTGCGTATGCGCCGCATACGACAGGCCCATCATGCCAACTTTGCGATTCGACCACGGCTGGCGTGTGATCCACTCGATCGTATCAAACCCGTCCGGCCCCTCGGAAATGTACTTCGTGAAATTGCCTTCGGACCGATAGCGGCCACGACAATCCTGCAGCACGACGGCATAGCCGCGCGAGGCAAAGTACCGAGCAACATCCGCGCGATTCGCAGGCGGCTCGCCGTGATGGATTTCCGAGCGTGAGATATCCGATTTGCCGTAAGGAGTGCGTTCCAGAATCGTCGGCAATGGCCCATCAATGTCCAACCGGTAGCCAGTCGGAAAATACACGTCAGTAGCAAGGCGTACGCCGTCGCGCATGGGAACCATCGTATCGGACATCGGGTTCGAAATCGATGCAGAATCGGGCTGTCCCCTGCGCAGTAATACGTCGGTCATGGTTGAGTCTCGATGAAGAGCAGCGAAGTGCGTTCAGATTTGTTGGGATGAAAAATCACACCACGGCGTGTGGCCCAGTAGCCAACCGGGAAGTAAAGCGGCACGATTCCGTAGTCACCGAATCCCGCGCGCGCAGCCCGCTGCAGCAACTGGTTTCGGCGCGCTGGATCAAAAGTGGTCGACGCCTCACGCAGCAGTTGGTCAAGTGCCAGGTTCGAATAACGCGTGCGGTTAAAGGCGCCCGTGCCGAGCTCGCGTGAGTAGCTCTCGAGCACGTTGGTCAGTGCGATGGCCGAGTCACTGGTTGTGTTGCCGAAACTGAACACAAACGCGCTGTAGCTACGGTGGGCAGCGGCGCCGGCGTAGACGTTGTACGGTTGCGTGACGACGTCGGTTACCGCGATGCCGCCACGCGCCAGCATTTGCCCGAGCGCCTGTCCCAGATCGCCGTCGCTCGTGAAGCGGTCGTTCGACGAATGGAGGGTCAATCGGAAGCCATCTGGATAACCGGCGGCGGCGAGCAGGCGTCGCGCGCCGACGGGATCGTAACGGTCCGGTTTCAACTGAGGATCATAACCACCCATACCCGGTGGCACGATTTGCGCGGCAGGTAGTCCCGCACCGCTCAGCAGATGCTGGGTGATCGCTTCGCGGTCGATCATCTTCGAGATTGCTTCTCGTACACGCACGTCGCGCAGCGGATTGCGCTTCATCGCGGAGCCGTCGGTGGCTTTGACGAAGGGGGACGCGTCGCGCGACGAATCCAGAGCGAGGTAGATGAGCCGCGCGGACGGGCCGGAGAACAGAGAGACGCCGCGTTCCCGGCGCAGGCGCGCGAGCGTCACGGGTGGCACATTGTCTATCACGTCGGCCGAGCCGGAGAGCAGGGCCGAGAGCCGCGCCGCATCGTTCGACACGAAGCGGATTGTGCATGTGTCAAAGATCGCTCGCTTGCCCCAATAATTCTCGTTGCGCGCAAGTTCGAGGCGGTCACCGGGAATCCATCGTACAAGTCGATAGGGGCCGGTGCCGACGGCGACGGAAGGCTGGCCATAGTCGTTGCTTGGATGCCCCGCGCTGGCTCGCTGCGATTCGATATAGACGAGCCCGACCTGCTCGACAAATGCTGGCGATGGCGTTCTCGTCACAATCCGAAACGTGAGCGGATCAACGATCTCGATATGCTCGATGTTCGCGACCGCTCCCGAATACGGCGCGGGGCTATTCGGCACGGATCGTGCGCGGCGCAGCGAATACGCGACATCGTCGGCTGTCAGCGGCGAGCCGTCCGAGAATCGCACGTTCGGCCGCAGATGGAATTCCCATGTGGTCGGATCGAGCGCGCGCCACGACACCGCGAGTCCAGGCTTCACCTGGAGGTTGTCGTCCTGTTCGATCAGACGCTCGAAGATGTTTTCGGCGGTCTGCATGTTGTTCTGCGTACGCGAGAACAACGGATCGAGCGATGATGGCTCTGAGGCGAGCGCCATCGTCAGCGCACGCGGCGGCACTGCCGTGGCTGCTGGTGCGCCTGCCACAGCCCACGCAAACACAAACGTAACGTGCATCGCCACCCGGCGAATTGCGCAATTGGCGCCAAAGGAGCGTAATGAGAATGTCATTGCGCCTCCACGAGATGGCATGCTGTCTGGTGACCAGCGCCCGTCACGCGCAATAGCGGGCGCTCGGTCCGGCAACGCTCGTTCGCATACGGACAGCGCGGGTGGAAGTGACACCCGTCAGGCGGAGCGAGTGGCGAGGGAAGCTCACCACGAATCGATTCGAACTGCCGCTTGCGATTCGCGAGTCGCGGGACCTGGGCTAGCAATGCAATCGTGTACGGATGTCGAGGGTTCTCGAACAGATCTACAGTTGACGCGATCTCCACAATGCGACCGAGATACATGACCGCTACGCGGTCACTAATATGCTCTACCACCCCCAAGTCGTGGCTGATGAACAGATAAGTAAGGCCAAGGTCACGCCGCAATCCCATGAACAGGTTGATGATCTGCGCCTGGATGGACACATCGAGCGCGGCGATCGACTCGTCGCAAATCAGAAAATCTGGCTTCACTGCCAGAGCCCGTCCTATGCCAATCCGCTGCCGTTGGCCGCCCGAAAACTGGTGCGGAAAGCGTTCGCGAAAATCGGGGTTGAGGCCGACGCGCTCCATCACTTCGACGACATACGCATCTAGTTGTCGGCGTTCGACGATTCCATGCACGAGCGGCGCTTCGCCAATGATGTCACGCACGCGTTTGCGCGGATTGAGCGATGACATCGGGTCCTGAAAGATTAGCTGTGTGGCGAGACGACGGCGTGGTGCACGCCCGGAAGACCCGGGAACGGCGCCACGCCACGTTGCATCATCGTCTTTTTCGTAAGTATCGACCGAGCCCTCCGAGGGGGGCACAATGCCAGCGAGAATGCGCCCGAACGTCGACTTCCCGCAACCGGACTCGCCAACGAGTCCGACAACCTCACCTCGATAGACGGTCAGGCTCGCGCGATCGACGGCGTGGACGACCTGTTCCTGCTTCTGCGCAGAGAGCCAGCCGGCGATGCGCTCAGCGTAGTTCTGGCGGCGTACAAAGCGGCGGGACACCTGATCGACCTCGACCAGTGGCACCAGGACATGTGGCGCGTTCATGCAAGCGCTCCGGAGCGTGGATGGAAACAGCGGTACAGATGGAGTTCGTCGCCCGCGACGGGCGGCTCAGCGCTGCGGCACAACGCGGTGGCGTGCGCGCAGCGCGGTGCGAACGCGCAGCCTGACGGCAGCTTGAGCGCGCTTGGCGCAAGCCCCGGAATCTGTGCGAGCGGCTCTCCGCGCCGCGCATTTTCCGGTACGGAGCCAATCAGTCCGACCGTGTACGGGTGGCGCGGTCTTTCCAGAATTGTGTCTACATCACCTGTCTCTATGACCCGCCCCGCGTACATCACGCAAATGCGGTCCGCCAGTCCTGCGACGACGGCAAGATCGTGGCTGACCCACACCATCGCAGTATTCGAGCGTGCACATAGTTTCTGCATTTCAGCAAGAATCTGCGCCTGTATCGTGACGTCGAGGGCGGTCGTCGGTTCGTCGGCGATAATAAGATCGGGGTCATGGAGCAGCGCAATGGCGATCGCCACACGCTGCCGCATCCCGCCCGACAACTGATGTGGATAGGCTCGTAGCCGCTCATCTGGCGAAGGAATTCCGACCGCGGCGAGCGCGTCGCGGGCCCACTCCCGAGCCCTACCCCTTGACACGCGCTGATGGGCTCGAACCGCCTCGATCATCTGCGTGTCGATGCGCAGCACGGGGTTCAGCGTCATCATCGGGTCCTGGAAGATCATCGCGATACGGTTGCCGCGCAGTCGACGAAGCGCTTCAGGTGTGAGCGCAGTCAGGTCATCGCCATTGAACAGCACGCGGCCTCCGACGATGCGGCCGGGCGAATCGATGAGCCCGAGCACGGAAAATCCCGTAATCGACTTCCCGGAGCCGGACTCTCCGACGAGGCCCACGATTTCGCCAGGCGCGACGTCGAAGCTCACGTCATCGACGGCTTTTGCGATGCCCGAACTGGTGAAGAAATGCGTTCGCAGATTCTGCACAGACAAAGTTGGAGTGGACATGCGCAATTCCTATTTCTGTAGGCGCGGGTTCAGCGATTCGCGCAGGCTGTCGCCAACGATATTCATGCTGAAAACCAGCACGAGAAGCAGGAGGCCCGGAAAGACACTGATCCAGTAGTAGCCTGCAATCAGCTGCTGGTAGCCATTGGCGATCAGCAGACCCAGCGACGGCTGCGTGACGGGCAGACCGACACCGAGAAAGCTGAGTGTCGCTTCCGTTGCGATGGCAGCAGCGATCTGCACGAGCGCGATGACGATGACGGGGGGTAGACAGTTGGGCAGTAGCTGGCTGAAAAGTGCACGCCGGTGACTGAGGCCAAGACACAGCGCGGCCTCCATGTATTCCTTTCGACGTTCCACGGCAGCAACGGAGCGCACGGTGCGCGCAAAATAGGCCCACTGAACGATTACGAGCGCGAGGATCACCTTGTCGACGCCCTGACCGAGGATCGCGAGCATCATCAGCGCGACGAGTATTGCCGGGAAACCGAGCATCAGATCGACTGTGCGCATCACGAGCGTGTCAACGTGGCCGCCGAAGTAAGCGGCAACGAGACCGAGCGTTGTGCCAAGTGACATAGCGACAACACCGCTGAGCAGGCCAACGCCGAGGCTGATGCGCAGTCCGTACATCATCGCGGCAAGCATGTCTCGGCCAAGTGCGTCACTGCCGAGCAGATACAGATGACCGCCAAGCCCGTGCGCGCCGGGCGGTAAGCGGCCATCGACGATAGTCAGCGAGGCCAGATCGTACGGATTTTGTGGTGCAATCCACGGGGCGAGCAGCGCGATCGCGACAAGGGCGATGCACATACAGGTGGCAACAACGACACTCGGCTTGCGGAACAGGCTACGCAGCACGATGCCTCCAGTGGTATGGCGATCGGCCCGCAGTGCAAACGCAGACATACTTTTCATGCCGCCTCCAGTCGTACGCGCGGATCGAGGAGCGAATAGACGATGTCGACCACGAGATTCAGCAGTGTGAACATCGCGACCACGATCATCAGATAAGCGACGATCACCGGCCGGTCGAGTTTCGTGATGCTATCGATGATCAGCTTGCCTACGCCGGGCCATGCGAAGATTGTCTCGGTTACCGTTGCGAACGCAATCAGCGAGCCAAACTCCATGCCGATCACAGTGACGATGGGAATCATGATGTTCTTCAGAATATGCACGAAGACCACGCGCCTTTCGTGAAGTCCTTTCGCACGTGCGAATTTCACATAGTCGAGCGGAAGAGTTTCACGCACGCCAGCGCGCGTGAGCCGGGTGACCAGCGACATCTTGAAGAGCGATAGGTTCAGCGCGGGCAGCAGTAGATGGCGCAAGCCATCCCATGTCACAAGGCTCGTGTGGATGCCGAACAGAAGGCCAGGTTGGCCACGCCCGGCAGACGGCAGCCAGCCGAGAGTCACGGAAAAGATAAGCACGAGCATGATGCCCTGCCAGAAATTCGGCAGACTGAATCCGAGGATCGAACCCGTCATCACTGCACGGTCCAGCGGCGAGCCCGCCTTCAGCCCCGCGATCAAGCCGAGCGGAAGACCGACAAGCAGCGCCAGCACCAGTGCGACGAAGGCCAGTTCGAGCGTCGCCGGCAAACGCTCCAGAATCAAGTGAATGGACGGTTGGTTGAACACGAACGAGCGGCCAAGATCGCCGTGCAGCGCGCGTCCAATGAAATACAGGTACTGTTGCCACATCGGCTGGTCGAGCCCGAGCGAATGCACGGCTTGTGCGATTTCTGCCGGACTTGCGTCGGCGGGAATCAGAATCGCGATCGGGTCACCGATCGCGAACACGCCGCAGAACACGAGCACGGACGTGAGCACGAGCACGCCAATGCTCTGCGCTAGCCGCCGGATGATAAAGGCGATCATTGCGTCTGGAACCTCGAACGATGAAAATGCCAGGGAGTTGCCGGAAGGACGAATAAGGGCCGCCCGGCGCGATAGCGGATAATTTAACGGCAAAATACCGCCCGCAACCTTATGCTGATGTGGCATAGACCTATGCGCAACCTCTCATGAACCTGAAGCAACTCGAAGCTTTTGTTGCGATTTCATCGTTGCACACCACGACCGCCGCCGCCCAGCGGTTGGGAGTGTCGCAGTCGGCCGTGAGCCGCCTGCTCAATCAACTGGAGGAGGATCTTGGACTCAACCTGTTCGTGCGTGAGCAAGGGCGTCTAACGCCGACGCGCGAAGGCGACGCGCTCGTGCAGGAGGTCGAGACCATCGTCGATGCCGCGCGATGCCTCGAAAGGCATGCACAGCAACTGCGACTAGCCGGTTCACGCCGCAAACTTGTCCGCGTCATGGTGCCGAATACGTTTGCACAATTCCTGCTTCCCGCAGTGATGGAGCGCTTCTACGAAATGCATCGTGACGCCGTCCTGGAGGTATTCTCGGGCACCTACGATGCGTCGGAACGGGCGTTGCTAAGCCGCGAGGCCGATATCGGGTTCGTGCGGCTACCGACCCGTATGCCGGGGCTCGCAGTCAAATGGCAGTTCGAAGGTGACTCAGTCTGCGTCATACCGCGCACGCATCCGCTTGCCAACAGCGAAAGCGTGCGGCCGATCGACCTCGATGGCGTGCCGCTGGTGCTGCTGTGGCGTCAGAGCTCGATGCGCCACGACGTCGACATGGCATTCCGCAACGCTCGCGTGTCACCGACGGTGGTCGCAGAGGTTCATTCGGTCAGCGTGGCATGCGCAATGGCGGAACAAGGAATAGGCGTCGCGATTGTCAACCGACTGATCGCACAATGCTGCAGTAACGAACGTTTCGTGATGAAACCGTTCGTGCCAACGATCAACTTTGCAACCGGAATCGCGGCGCTGGAGTCTGAGCCTATCAGTGCAACTTGCGAAGCTTTTGCAAAGTGCCTTGCCGACTCTTTGACCGACTTTCGCTCACATGGTTACGGCACCTAGTGGCAATGCTCGTAGGAAACCGTTAGTTTTTGAAGGTGCACAAAACTGCTCATGCAGTTTGTCTTCACAGGGCAAACGGTCGCCCCTAGTGAGGGGTGCGGCGCGCGCGCCGCCACCATGGGTGCCTTTCACACTCCGTCGCGGCGAGCCGCGCCGTGCGGCGAGCCAGCGCTCGCGCACCACACCCTTATACGCTGCATGAACGCCGCGCCAGCCGGTCACACGCGAATCTCCGCTTTTCTTTGCAGGTAGCTCGAGGACGGAGGGGACCGCCTCGCACCGGAACACGGATAACCGTACCGGCGCGTGGCAGACGTTCAGTCAACTTCTGCCCACGGCGGACGATGACGCCCGCCGCAGCAGCATGCACACTCCAGCCCCGTCGCGATGCGTATTTCACGGCACCGATGGTCGACGTCGAGGCTGGATCAATTTTGATGGAGTTCGACGCCTGCGCGGAAGCACTTGGCGGCGAGCTGTTGCCGGTATTTTGCATAAAGCAGCCCCGAGAGCATCCGTGCTCGCTTCGGGCTGAGCTGCGCCATTGCCTTCTTCTTTGCGGAGAAGTCGAGATCTTCAGCGACGATGGGCTTGCCGGCGTCTTTTGCCCGGCCCACAGCGGCGGTCAGTGCATCCGATAACGCCGCGTTGCGCTGGCGAGAGGCCGCCTGCTCCCGCAACAGGCCAAAGCGCTTCGTGCGTAACAGGTTGCCGAACGCGTCGGTTTCCGTGACCGCAAGGTGATCCACGTTGAAGTCGAGCCCGAGCACGCCACAGCTCATGTCGAGTGTGACGCGTGCTGCCGGCGGGTGGTCAAATGATACGAACGCACGCCATCCGCGCTCATCCCGGTGCAGCCGCCAGCTCAACGCAATTCCGGCTTCAAGCGCCGCATCCACGCGATGCATCGTGCCATCACAATTCCCACGCGGCTTAAACCTACCCTAACCACTTGACACGAGTGGAGAACGATACGAAACGGGCACGGCGTCATGGCCGTACGTGCGAGGGCCGGGGAGTTTCTCCTCCGCCGAACGGGGAAGCGGTGCGACGAAAGGCGCGACCCGCGCGTCAAGGAGCCGATTCGCACACTTGGTTAGCACGGAGCATAGGTAAGGCCCCATTGGCCGAAACTGCTACGGTAAATCACCTACAAGGCGCATGGTATGGCCAAACCTACTGGCAGGCTGATCGGTTTATTACTTCAACCAAGCCTTGTGACGCTTCGGGGGCGGAGCATGTCAAGACGCTACAGGGGTGTCAAATATCGGCGAACTCTCAGTCCCAGCGAGAAACTGCCTGAGCCGACGCTCTGCGTCCAGTACCTTGTGCAGAGGCGCAACGGCGAGCTGTGCGTCATGCAACGCCAGCAGTCGCTCCAAAGCAGGTATGGCATCTTCTGCAAGTACCCATTCGCCCGACTCGTGGGCCAGTTCAAGCGCTGCCTCGACCGCATATTCAGCCATCTTGAAATGCTCAACCGATTCGCTTCCGTAGCCGTCCTTCTGCAGAAACCAGGACACATATGCAGTCCGGATCAGTTCGTTAAACAGATGCCGGCTTCCATGTCCCCGACGGCAGACGGCAAGTGCGAGGTGGTAGGACAAGGACTGTTCTTGTGCCGCTGCCTTGTCCATCGGTAGGAGCATCGATTTTGTGAGGTGCCGTCTCGGCTGGGCAGTTCCTCGTCGGCTTTGCTTCGAACTCATGTCTACTTTCGGCCTTGCATCTACAGTTGCAACCTATTTTAGTCGAAATTTTTGCCGCGCCTCTCTGTTCCGGTGCTTAGGCAACGTTAACGATATCCTTGAACGCTTACCCAGCTATGAATTTGACTGTCTTGGCCGCGGGAATCGTAATGGTCTCGCCCGTTGACGGATCGCGGCCGTCGCGCTCAGAACGATTTCCCGTCGAAAAGGAACCAAAGCCGATCAGCTGCACCGTCGCGCCACGGGCCACGGCGGCCGTCACGAGTTGGAGGATGGCATCAATGGCTTCGCTCGTGCTGGACTTGCTTTCGCCTGCCACGGACGCGACAGCCTCGATAAGTTCAAGTTCGTTCACACTAGGCTTCGTTTGAAAGTATCCGCGAATCGCAGACAGCGTGATCACCCCACCGTATATATGCCGGGTCAGGCAACCGTCGTTCGGCAGTCTGACGGTTGTTTCCAGCATCTGTGGATACCGGCACCGTGCCAGTGCATTGATGGATGTGACCTACGCGCCCTCTCTGACCGGCCGTTGCGATCGAGGTCCAAGACCTCGCGATTGCCGACGACGGAAAGCCGAATTTCTGCCTTCATCCCGCCCCTCTGGCACCGTCACAGCGCGCTCGCGTATAACATTACGTTGCGCCGTTCACCAGTAAACCTCTAACGAATCGATCGCGCGACATTCTTGTGAAATATGTCCTCAAAACCAAAGTCGAAGACCCCAACAGCCGTCGCATCATCCAGTACAACCGCACATGTGGAGCAACATCTCAACAGCCTGAAACACTTCCTGTCCGTAGGTTCCGCGCGTAGCCTTGAACTTCTTGCCGCGGACCTCATAGCCGCGTTGATCGATGTTCGGTTGGCTCTTTCTGACTCTGGCTTTCAGTTCGGTGGCGACGCTGGTACCGCAGGTAGTCAAGACCGGCATATCCGCGTCGAATGCAAGCGTTACTCAGAGAGCACTCCCCTGAGCAAGCGCGAACTGCAGGGTGAGATCGACGATGCACTGAGTCGAAATCCCGACCTTGAAGCATGGATTCTTGTTTCCACACGGCGTGCGGATGAGGGCCTACGCGAGACGCTGAGTCGAAAAGCCGACGAAAAGGGCCTTGCCGTCATTGTGATTGACTGGGATCTTCAGCACGGCGACCTTCCCGAGCTTGCAGCACTCTGCGCATTCTCGCCGTCGCTGGTAGAGCGTCATTATGGCGCTCAGGCAGCGGAAGCGGCCGAGGCGCTTCACCCAGCAGCCAGGGCCGCCATCAAGAGGATCCGTGAAGAACTCGAGCCGTGGAAAATCGGCTATGAAAAGCTGCGCGACGCCGCCGCTGTCCGTATTCGGGAAATGTGGACGAGTAGCAGTCAGTCGCAAGCGATGTTTGGCCAGAATGTGGCCGGCGGCGCATCCGGCAGTCTTCTGAATCGTCCTGCGATCCTTGCGCTGCTTGACGACTGGTGGAACAACGAAGCCAAGAAGCCCTGCGTAGCATATGGTGCCGAGGGTGTAGGCAAAACTTGGGCGACAATGCAGTGGGTGATACGGGAACTCGACCGACTGCCCATCGTGCTGGTAACTCCGTCCTCCGCGCTGGCAGATATCGGCAACATTTCCGATGTCACGGTGACGGAGTTCCTCGCGTCCGAACTTTACAGTCTGACGCGCACGAGAAATCGCAAATACTGGGAACAGCGAGTTCGCCGTCACCTGGCTCGCCCTGCAGGTGAAGGGCCGACGTTCCTTCTCATTCTGGATGGTTTGAACCAGGAACCGTCCGTAGACTGGCGACGACTGCTGCAGGTGTTGCAAGGAAATGCGTTCTGCGACTCCCTGAGAGTGCTTCTGACGGCGCAGACTCATTTTCTTCAAAACGAGCTTCGTGGCTTGCGCTCATTTGCACATCCAGTTTCACGTATTGGTATCGAGCCATACGACGCGTCCCCTAGCGGGGAACTCGACCAGCTCCTGGCCCGACACGGGATCGAACGTGCAGAGTTGACGCCGGAACTCATCAGCCTTGCGCGAATTCCACGGCTGTTTGACCTTGTAGTCAGATTCCGGCAAGAAGCGACGCTCAAAGGCGGCGTCACGGTGAACAGGCTCCTTTGGGCGTACGGGCGCGATGAGCATGGTCTAAGAGAGCAACGTGCCTTTTCTGAGACAGAATGGGTGCAGTGGCTCGTCGGACTGGCAGAAACGTTTCTCGAGCAAATGTGTGCCCGAACGCCTGATGTACGATCGGTCGCGACAAGCATATCGTATTCAGCGAGCGACCTCGCAACCTCTGCATCAGCCAGCTATCGCAGCGCGAAAGAAAATTCCCTGCGGCTCGGCGAAATCATCTCCGGCACATGGATGGAGCCGGTACCGGGCTCCAACGGAGTGTTGCGTCCAAAGGAATCCACAATCGCTCTCGCTTTGGGTGCGGCATTACTCAGCCATCTGGAAGCGGCCGCAGCAAACGGGAATAGTCCGTCTGCAGCACTCGCTACATGGCTCGATCCCATCGTAGCGACTTCTGCGGCCGCGGACATTCTGGCTGCTGCAGTATCCATTCTGGTTGCCAAAGAAGAGCCCAATCAGTCTGATATCGCCACAACCGTTCTGACCGCGCTGCTGCAAAGCCAAAACGTGAGCGATGGTCATCGAGACGAAGTAAAGGCGTTGGCGCCACCGTTGGCGATGCCACTCATTGATGTGATTGAACGATCTGCCGCCCGTGCCCAGGGATCGGCCCGATGGTGGGCAGTTCAGGCGCTACGGTCAATCCCATCTTCAAGCGCAGAAATCTGGCTACAGATCGAAGGACGCCTTGTCGAGTGGATTGCCCACGCAACATGTCCTACGACAGCCGACAAAGAACGGTCCCAAGGGTCGCCGGGCTCGCACAGTCATTACCTGGTCGAACGACTCGGTACCGACGAGCCAGGTACTCATACCGTCATGGGCTTGCCGTTCCGCCTGCATTACGGACAGTCTGAAGGGCTTGAGCAACTGGTCCCGCCGTTGCTGCAGGGCAAACCCCTGATCGGCGCCATTCGGGTACTGGCCGCCGCCTGCGTCGCGCATGCGATCGATATGTTCGGCAATGATGCATGGACCGGTATGCGCTGGCTCGTGCTGCTGAACGAGGTGGATCGGAATGAGGTAGTTGAAAAACTACGGGAAGTCGCTGACGCTGCGCTTCACGTTCCAGCGGAGCTAGGGATCGGTCCAGACTTTACCCGGAGGACCTCGGCATTTTTGCTCTGGCTTGCAGGATCGGAAGCATCGGAGCTGGAGGCATTGGCCCGCCAGAGTACACTGGAAGATCAATTCGACTACAACGACGACTATCTCTCAAAGCCTTCGAAGAGCTACATGCCGTTGGAGTTTCGGCATGCCGAGATGACAATGGGCGACATCGGGGTGACCCTCGTCAGCCGCGTCAATCGGATAGTTCGGTACTTGCCCTCTCCCTCACTTGAAGCGCCGCCCGTTTTTGTCGATCAATTGCGCGGGGTGGCGGAAGGCTTTGATGTGACTTCGCTTGACACCCGAATCTCCCCAACCTTGCAAGACCATCATTTCGAGCAGCTCAAGGGGGCGTTCGCCCGCTTTATTCCGCGCGAGTTCGGCGCGCTGACACGGCGAAGGCTTGCAACGCTGCGCGATCGGAGCGATGAGGCAAGACATTGGGCGAGCCTGCGAGCACCAGACCATATTCTGCTGGTGGATGAAACAGCTGCTGAATCGGCACGCGCGCTGCGCCTCAATCTACCGGCGACGCTGCATAAGGACGAACCATTCATCGCGTCACGACTATTTCATCTGGAGCTCCTACCTCTATGCGCGAGACGACAACTCGACGCGCTCGTCGAAGCACCCGATGTACCGATACTCGACACGCTACGATATGCCTTCAGGCCGGCGGACGCTGAAACACTCGGTGACTTCATTGGTCATTGGGGCGTTGACCACCGACGTGCTGTTGAAGTGCTATTCAACCAGATGGCGGCGCACGATGTGCAACTGCCAGACGCGCTGGTCGATCAGCTCGCGCGATACGCCTTCGTAGAAGGAGAAGAGTCCGAGGGTTTCCGCAACGAGGCATTCATTTGCCTGTCAGGAGAGAATTCAGCAAAGTTCGGGGAGTTCCTTCTGCGAAACGGCTGGAAGTTCGGCGCTGGCCAGACAATCTTTGAACAGCAGTACGGCAGTGTTGCTGTCGTTGCTGCCTCCACGACGCAATCCCTCAAATACCTCGCAGCCCTCGTTGCTCCCTGGGTCTTGTTGCGCGAGGCATGCAACCGCGGGAAAAACGACGAGGACGTGAAACTTGCGGCGCGGTCGTTGCATGCGTCCTTGAGCGCCGCACAAAATATAGATGTTGGTGCGTTCGATTGCCAGATCATGGTCGATGTAACTGGGCGACCGGGATTCATTACGCTGGGAGAGCGCCCTCAGGCGTCCGCGAACGGAGCCTCTGAATCTCTGGCGGATGCATTCAATTTCGATAGACAGCGGCAGCTTCAGCATGAGGCGCGTCAAAGTGCACTTCGCCAGTTGGAAGGAGCCCGCGCCGCCGGGGCAAGCCTCTATACCATCGTCATCTCCGTCGATGATGCCCGTGCACTCGTCCACAGTGCGTCGGCGGAAGTCGACGCCTGGCTCGACGGCCTCGAAGAAATGTCTAACAGCTTCATTCAACGAATCAACCTCGCAAGCGGTCTCTTCTGCGCACTATGTGAAGCGTTACTTGCGTCCGATCCAAGTCGCGGGGTACTGTTGTGGCGCGCACTGACAGAAAAATTGCATATCAAACATACGGGGCTTGCTGACATAAGCGACCTCATGCACATGCCATTTCGGGTGGCCGGTAGCCCGCAAATCGACAGTCTGCGGAACGAACTTTATGCCCTGTGCAGGAACGCAACTGTAACCGACTATCTTGAAACCGTCATATGTGCCACCGCCAACGGATGCAGCAGTTGGCTAAACGCACAAATCCTCGAAGACGAATCGTCAGCTGAAGACTGGCGAAAGAAGCGGGCCGTCATGATGCGTGGCTTGACTGATGAGGTGCCGATCGACGAACTTGAGTGGTTTGAGGGCGATGCAGACGAAGCATGGCGTCAGGTGCGGCGCGAAGCACAGCTATGGAGAAATCGTCGCGCGTATGCACGCTACTGGTGGGAAAAGTTCGCTGAAGCAAACGACGACGAGTCGGCATACGCTGCCTGGCAGGTCTTTCTGACGTGCGCAGACGCACGGGCATGGATATGGATGCAGGCGGGTCTGCCCGGGGCAGACGAATTCGCGCCGTTGACGCGAAGAAAACTGCTGCATCTGCAGCTTGCCCGAAGCGCTCTTGAGCGGGCTATCAAGGACGTTCATTCCAAGAGTGGAACGAATGCGAGCGAAAGTCTGATGGGCTGGAAGTCGCCCACAGCGTGGCTGGACCTCTCACAATTCCGCGGAAAGGCAGCGACAAAAGACATTGCGGCGTAATAGCTGTGAGCCGCCGGCACGGAATGCCTGTTTCGAACGGGTACGGGGCCGGCGAATGAACCCGGATTCAAATGGTCGAAGCGACCCCGACTTTCTCGGGCTTGCGCCGACGTTTCAGCCCTTCGCTGACCTCGATGGTCACACCGGTATCTCCGGGAGATCGCGCGAGGCGCTTCACCGCGCCCAAATCCCCGGTCTTCAGCAGCAAGAAGTCTGAATCCTCCGAGCTGGTCCGAACTGCAATGACAAACGCCCATCTGTATGGCGCGTGCAGTTGCACCTATGATGGACTGGATCGCGCAGACGAAACCACGCCGACTTTCCCGAGAACGCGCCGCCGAACCTGCCGTCCCCAAGCTTTAACGGCTACAGACAGGTATCACCGAGCTCACGCGAAAGGCACCATGGCCGTCTAAAACGGTCGGCTCGACAAGAACCCAAAGGTGCGCTCCACGACGCAAGAGGCGTCGAGAGGTGCGCAACACGAGCGCCGATGCAAATCGGACGTTGACAATGCATCGGGCTGGCGCACGCGTCCAAGGCTCATGCTCAGGGAGGCAAAGCCTCCCTGTGCCCTTATCCCAACGCCTCCCACTTTGACCAAGGGCTTCTCCCACCGCAGGCAACTTCGCGCAAGCCGAATCGGATGGGATCCCCGCGCGCCGTTCAAGGCCGTTGCTCGGGAGGTCTAGCCCCCCGCGAATTACCCGTTTCCCGATTGCCCGAGAGGTCCTCTCCGCCGCAGGCGGCTTAAAACAAATCCGCATCGGCATTACAACGCCTCGCAGCAAGGTCGGGAGGCTTTCGCGCGTATACGCGCATGCACGCGCGCGCAAAAAACCTATTCTTTCTTTATAGACTAAGAGAGTCTTTAACTATTCCTCTTAGTTAACACCTTCGTTCACGCGCACGCGCACGCGCACGCGCACGCGCACGCGCACGCGTTAACAGTGGCACTGCACATGTATTAGCCGCGACATCCTATTCGCCGATATGCGACGAGCCGTTTAATCAACCCGATATGAGGCGTTAACGCTAGGGCGCAGAAGGCAAAGGATCTCTGCCAATGCCCCCCCGAATACCGCGTTTAAAACCTCTAGGCTAAACGCGGGGTACAACCTCGAACTTTCGCACCTCGCCGGAACTCCTGCATATACCTCTCAGCAACTCAGCCGATGCGCCTGTCTTTGCCACGCCAATCTTTGCTTCGCATGCCACCGAGTTGCGCACTGGCCGGGCGACTGGCGGCCCAACGCTCGCGCTCCGAACGGCAACGTACAACTCTGCGTTATGTGCTCGGTCGACAACAACCGAACTGCTGATGCGTCACTCGCAACGCATCGCGAAGCTTGACGTCGCACCACGCTCCACTCACCCCCGCCGCTTCTCTTCCGGTGATTCTTCTGCGGCCGCGCGCCGAGCGACGACCGATAGCGCGCCTCAACCCAACCTGCCGAAGCGACCGTCGTCGACGCCGTCAGCCACGGCGACTCCGTCGGCAACCGCCGATCACATTCCTTGATGACTTTCTGTAAAAGCAGCGGTCGCTCTGGCCACTCTACCTTTCCGACTTCCCACAACCGCAGCGCAGACGCTCAACGACTCTCTTCGTGACGCTGACCACACCTTCTCGTCGACGCGTCGGCAGCTCATATGATTCATCGACGTCGGCCCCGTCCGTCACAACCCTTACACGGACGCGAAGCACATCGTTCGCAACGGTGACCTTCACCCGAGCCTCCCGAACCTCTCCGAATCGCCATTCTTGATTTTGTCGACGAAAAATGTGAATCTCTATACCTCCCGAGAAGGTCCGTTCGGCGGCCACGCGAAGCTCCCCTCACGAAGCGCTTGCGACGCGCGCCGCCAAATCGGCGTTCGCGGATCCATTTCGGTCATGGCCGTGTATGCCGGCTTGGCAGTTGCCGGCGGCGCCCCGCATTCGCCGTCATACACCGTCACCGCTGTTCGCCACCATTGCGCCGCCCAGTCCTTGGCGTTTTCCCGAAGCGCTCGATATTCGCCGTCGTCAACCAGCATCGAGATCGGAGTATGGTCGCCGAGGTTGCCGTGTGCGGACCGAAGATAATCGAAGCGGGCCTCCGGTGGCGCCGGCGCAAGAATACGGCAGATTGCCCGGAGCCTCGTCCGAGGCAGGCGCGCGTCGGCAAGCGTCGACGGATAGTACGGTTTGCCATCGACATCAAGGGCAAAAACGCTGCCGTCATTGCACAGCCTCTCGAAGCGCGCTTCGCTGATCCCAAGGCGCGCCCGGAGCTCGCACGCTGATACCAGTTCCCCACATTCGACCATCTCACGCCTCGACTCGAGCCCCTGGTCGCGCAGATCGTCCAGAATCGAACGCTTGCTCTTCATGGTTTTGAGCTGCAAAGTGGACCGAGTATGAACACGTATTCGGGATGGTAGCTGTCTGAAGTCGAATTCCACCCGATCGAGAATCCGTGACTTGCTGGATGGTGGATGTACTTCGTTGAGGCATCGGAGCGAATCTGGCACTCGCACGTCCACAGCGCGGAAACGAGCTCCACGTGGCAAATCTCGTTTGCCTCGCTCGGGTCCGCGCCCTCCTGAAGATACAGAACTACTGCATCCTCGTCGGCATCTCCGAGCCGGCTCATCAGGTCGCGCACGTTCACGTAACCTCCGGGCGTTTTGGACGTTTGTACCGCGATGACACAAGACGAGGCGAACTCACTCAGCAACCTCGAACCTGTGCTGCATCCCAACCACCGACGCAAATGACAACCTCCAATCAGCGCTCTGACCTGAGGCTACCTGCCCCGCGCCGCCTTGTGCCTCGCTCGCATTGGTGCGCTTCGCTGCCCTCTCCGCAGAAATTAACCGTGTTCACGCTATGATCTCAATTGGACAGCGACACCGGACCCACCAAGCTTCACCGATACCGCTGCAGAAAGCCTTCCGCAACGTCGCAAATGTCATCAGCGCTGCAAGGTTGGGGCCCGATGCAGTGGGCCTCAATCCACTCGACGAGCGCTTCAATACAGGCACGTTCCTCATCTGTTGCATCGAGACCATCCATCCCCTGCTCGAGGACTTGCCGCGCCGGATGTGTCAAGCCGTCAAGCACAACTCCACGGGCCTCGGCTATCTCACACAGGACCAGATAGGCAGACTCAAATCCACAACGCAGCCGCGATATTGACGACAAAGAACTACTTCTCGCATCCCGTAAAAACTCACCGCTCATTGAGAGACGCGAGCTCATTTCCTTTGGCTTGTCGTCGTCCATAGCCTTCCATCCCTCGCACGGTCGGCAATCGCCATCGGGCAACAAAAATCCGCGCCGCTAAGATGTAAGTGACGGTAGGTGCCGGCGACCCACTGCGGCTTACCGTCGTGCCGGCGCCCGGTTTCGGGATTCACTCGTGAAACAGTGCTGTATACGAGCGGATCTTCACGGGGGGGATCTGAGACAAGCCGTGCCGCGTTGGTCGCCGGTCCGTCATCGACTTGCGTTAGCGTGAATCGTGGCAAGGAGGTGACCTTCTTTGCAGGGCTGGCCATATCTATCGGGAAATTCAGTTGTAGGCGAGAGGGTGGGCGAGCCCAGTCTCGAACAAGTCGACTCACGGCGTAACGACGCTAATCAGCTTTAGTATCAATGACGCAAGCGTAGTGGAAATTTGCATTTTCGAATTCCAGATTCTTCACGCTTGCTACCGAGTACTGGTTAAGGGCATATCCTCGAGGATTGGCCACCACGCGGCAATCGCCCACCACGTAGTCGAAGCTGTCATGTGTGTGGCCGTGAAACCAGTAGGTCGCCTTCTGTACGAGTTCCGAAAGGTCACTGGAGAACGCGGCGTTGGTGATATCCCCTGCGTACCTTGGATGAACCGAGAGAGGGTGTGGCGCATGATGCGTGACGACCGCCGTCTTTCCGTCGTACGGACGAGAGAGTTCTTCGTGCAACCAAGCGCGAGACCGCTCATGGTCTCGAAGCGCGTCGGACGCTGCAAACCGCTCGCCATCGCTGGTCCGGATGACGCGATGATCATGAAGACAGCGCTGCGCATTCTCCATTGCCTGACTTTGGGTCTGCGCACCAAGCAAGCAGTAGTCCGTCCAAAGTGTGCACCCCAGGAAGCGCACCCCGCCAAAGTCGGCGACTTCGCGTTCGAGAAAGCGTACAGACGTCTTCTGAGTCTTGTTCCTAATTTCTTCCTTCACCTCTTCCCAGCATTCGTGGTACCCCTCGTGATTTCCGGCTACATACAGGACGGGAACGGGCCAGTCTTTGAACAGGTCTACCGCGGAGCTGCCAAGGCCGATATCGCCAGCAAGAACGAGTACGTCGGCCTGGTGCGCAGGCTTAATCAACCGCTCGCCAGGGAACTGGCGGGCGAGAAACTCTAGATGAAGGTCGGAAGCGAGTTGTATCCGCATTTTGAAAGACTGTTAGTGAACTGAACAGCGAACGACGTTGTCCATTTGCGTAGAACTTGTCGGGTTTGAATCGAATGGAGTACTTGTCCGTACTTGGTGGATCCCGGCGACGTACAGAACCGGAACCGGCCAGTCCTTAAAGAGGTCAACGGCCGTGCTACCGAGACCGATGTCGCCGGCAAGCACGAGCAAGTCGGCACCGTGGGCCGGTGAAATCAGGCGCTCGCCAGGAAACTGCCGGACGAGATATTCGAGGTGGAGGTCAGAAGCCAGCTGAATGCGCATCATCGATCACGTTGGACCCGTTCAGTGGCCGCTTTTGCGAAACGGTCCCGTTCAGGCGATATCCGGTCGAAAGTTGACAACATCGGACAAAACCTTGACCCGCTAGTGTTGATCGCTTTCGGCATCAGGAATCAGTGCGAGCGTCACATCCTGATACTCAAGGATATGGTTGACGAGGCACCAGCGTTTCCATACGTATTCCGCCTGCGTATGCCACGCGCTCGGTCCGTCGAGCACGTATATCCGGCCAGTCGATGTCACGCCTCTTCGCGCCGCCGGATGCAGCTGCTCGATGTCCGAACTGACACGTCCCGACCACCCGTCGCGATGGAAACCGACAAAGTGTTCGGAACCTACGTCGGTTCGTAAGATTCGCCAGCGTTGCAATCTGATAACCGGCTCTTCGTCGACAGTTCGTGTTTTCCAGACCGGCATGTCCACTCTCCACGCGACGAGGTCCTGGCCTTAGCGACCGTCGCCCCTGTCGACGTCACGACCTCGCGCCCCGGGCAAAATCAGGCGTCGACGAAGACAGCCGCCGACGGACATCAGGCTCCTCCGGTGTCCTGCTTCCGCGATGGTGAGCAGGAGTTGCAATTCGGCAAAGGTCCCCAGATGTTCGGTAAGGCATCACTCGAATTAGCGATATCCACGTCGGACGGGAAATGTCGCAAAAGCTGCAGAGCCAAAGTACGAACCAGCTCGCTGCTGATCGGCCCGACGTTCGTCGCGAGCGTTTCCAGAAAATCTCTCGTGCCGCGCACTGAGCGCGTACGTTCGCGAGGTGACGTCACAGCACTCTCCGAGCTCCGGGCTCAATCGCTGATCATCTTCGTCGAGCGACCAGAAGCGACCTCATACGCCTTTCTTCAATCTCACATATGAGATTTTAGCCGCATAAATGAGATATTCAAGATGTCTGTGTGGTGCAGGTGTCTCCGATGCGACCCCATGAATCTGGATGCCGCACCCACTCCGTCAGACGTCGACTGTGCGTCGACTACGCGGGGCCCCCGCTGTCGGTGCTTCGGTGCAAGAAATACGGAGATGCGCATCGGGCTGCCTGGCGCGGCGTTCCCGCAGCTTACAGAGGCGTGGTGCACGAGCCGGGGCGACTCACCGCCCCGAAGTTCGAAGGCATGCCTGACAGCCACGCTCGCGCCGTCCCCTCAGCCGGGGGCGAAAGTTGCCCTTCAACGGAAATCTGCGTGAGCAGGTCTGCAGGTTGATGCACGCGTTAATTGACGGAAACTGCGATCGAACCAACGAACGAGCGTCGCAGCGCGAGCTATTAACTGCGAGCACAATCAATATCCAAGGCAACGCGACGAGAGCTGTAGCTAGGCGATATCGGTTAGATCGAGACGAATGTCCGTTCGACCCAAGGCTCGCATGCACTGAAGAAAAAATGCGAAGCTAAAGCTGCCTCGAGACATCTTGTTCGCAATCGCTCTCTCTGTCTCGCTCACGCCAATACCGGCAAGCAGCCTCGCGAGTTGTCGATAGCTGATACCTTGGCGCGCGAGCTCAGCGCGCAAGACGTTCCCCGCCAGCTGATACCAGTCGACCATCCGCCTCGGGCCTCATTCCAAAAGGCAGATTATTCCTTGCTCTTCATACTCATGGGCCTATAATCTCACATATGCGACTACGGGCGCGAATTTGAGATGATCGAACGCCAGCATCAACGGACGCCAATACCCCATTTGCGACGTCGAATGTCGCTAAACGTTTAATGGCCGCAGAAGGACCGCACCCATCGCAACTATCGTTAGTGAACCGCCTCCATCATACGTAGCCTCCTCGATGCCCATCCGAACGGAACAGGCGAAGCCACGAAAGTTGGCCTTGGCGAGACCGTTATCGCTCGCCACTCCGCTTCCCGGCACCGCCGGCTCAGCAGGAGACCTCAGCGGGCTTTAGACCACGAGCGAGCCGGTCTGCCGCTGGTGTTCCCGTCGACTTTCCCATCTATGCGCGAGCGATACCTGCTCGCGGACATGCCTGAAACCTAAAACGATACCTAAAACGACGCGAACCCAGAGTGCGACAGCATCAGTGTCTATATGTCACGAGCGCGGCGCCGTCGCGCAATGGCAACGGAGGGCCCGGGTCATGTCCCGAGGCATTCAAAACTGGACTGAGGACCTCATCGCACGAAGAATCCGCGAAGGATACGGTGACGGTGAAGGACCGAACTACAAGCCGTGGTGCAGCACGGCCACCTTCTCTTCGCGCGGCAGAGTACACCGCGTGTACAGCGAACGATTTGGACGCACTATGGAGCTCGTGTCCGACGTCGAGTGGAATACGTTCGTCCTGTTCGAGTGGTGCCGCTCGGTGAAACAGCTCTATGAGAGCTTCCCGCTCCCGCGCGAGAATACCCTGGAGGTTGCGGCCGCGCTCGGCATAAAGCACCCGTTCTACCCGAAGACCAACATCCCGGCAGTTATCACGGTCGACATGGTGGCCGTGATGGAAATCGCCGGCGAGACGCGATATGTCGCCTATGACTGCAAACGCACAGAAGATGCCGAGAACGAGCGGGCAATGGAAAAGCTGCAGATTGCCCGCACGTATCTCGCCGGCTGCGACATCGCTCATCATCTCGTCTTTCACTCCGCCCTGCCGATACAGAAGGTGCGCAACATCGAATACTTCCGCCAGGCAATCTGGAAACCCGGACAAATCGACCCCACGCGCGAAATCCTGCGCGAAGTCGCTGACCTGATGACCTACGAGCTTGCTGGCTCCTCACGCACGATTTCGCTTGCGGATTACTGTGCAGCCTTCGAACAGCGGCATGGCCTTACGCCCGGCCTTGGACTGAGAGTCGCCCGCATTCTTCTTTGGGAGCAAACGCTGCGTTGCGATCTCGACACGCCGCGCCTGGAGAGTGCACCTTTGAGCAGTTTCGTCTGTGAACGTTCGCCGTTGCCTCGAGCCTCGGGACTCTAACCTTCGTGACAGCCACAAGAAGCATTCCACCATGCTTGTAAAGAACGACCTCTTTGACGCAAAGGACGCGACACGATATCGCGTTCTTGCTATCGATGCTGACGCCCGGCGCGGCTGGGTTATCCCACTCTCCGGGCCGCTCCTGTGGCCCGTCTATCGCGAGTTCGGCGTGTTGACAGGACACGCCAAGCCACGGGCCATCCGAAAGCCGCTGGGTTCCGGGGTTCCCGACATCGCGTTTCAATCGGAGACTGCACGCGCACGTGCGCGTGAGGCGTACGACGCAATTCAGCCTCTGATAAGCCATCCGCAAATTTTCGATGCCAGCATGCGCGGTGCACTCGTCGAGGAACGCGCACGTGAAACCGGAAAGTCCAAGACGACTCTCTACAAGTACCTTCGGCAATACTGGCGCAATGGCCAAACTGTCCTTGCGCTCATCCCTGGCTTCGACAAGATTGGGCGGACCGTCAAAGGGGTGACAGCTGGTCGCGGTCGTAGTCCCAAGTTCGGGAAATACACGACGTTCCAGATGACGGAGGTTGATGTCAAGAACATCGAAGATGCAATCAGGGAGCACTATCTGGACGGTGAGGTTTCCACTCTCGCAGGTGCGCATCTCCTGATGCGGACGGAGCGCTATTCATACCTCGACGGGAATGGCGACTCCTTCCTCCGGCCCGAAGGTGAATGTCCCTCCATATGGCAGTTCCGACAGGTTGCGCGAACAAGGTTCAAGCTTTCTGACATTCTCCGCTCGAAGCGCGGATCGAAGGAGTTCGACCGTGAGCATGGTCCCCATGTCGGCACTGCGCTGGAAGAATGCATTGGCATCGGACACATCTTCGAAATTGACGCCACGATTGCGGACGTCTTCCTTGTGGCCATCGAGGATCGTGCAAGCATTATAGGCAAACCGACGCTGTACTTTGTCTACGACCGGTTCAGCCGACTTGTAGTGGGGTTCTACGTGGGACTCGAAAACGCGTCCTGGACCGGTGCGATGCTCGCAATTCTGAGCATTGCGGCGGACAAACGCGCGCTATGCGAGCGCTATGGCGTCCCATATGACCCGGACGAATGGCCGGCCGACGGCGTTTTTCCGGAAAAATTTGTCGGCGACCGGGGCGAAATGGCGTCGAGCCAGAGCTATCGTATTTGCGACGGGATGCAGTCGACAGTCACGAATACGCAATCCCTGTTGCCGCATCGCAAAGGAACCGTCGAATGCGGATTCAAGCTCTTTCATGCCTCGATCGCCCAGGTAACGCCCGGTTATGAGCCACCGTTGAACGCAACAAAGCGGCGTGCCCAACATTACGACAAAGACGCAACCCTGACGCTGGATGAGTTCACGTCGATCGTACTGAAGCACATCATCGCCCACAATTACAAGGTAATGGAAGGCTACCGCCTGCAGCCGCAGCATGTCCTGTCAAACACGCCTGCGGTGCCCCTGGAACTCTGGAATGACGACATCCAGAGACGCAGTGGCGCACTCGCCCGCTATGATTATGTCTTCCTGCAAATGCAGTTGATGCCGCGGGACACGGCGAAAGTCACTCAGGATGGCATCAAGTTCAAGCGGCTTGTATATGACTGCCCTGAAGCGCATGCACTGGGATGGTACGTGAGGACGGGCAAACGGCAAAAGACTTTCGACATCGAGTGTTCCTTTGACCCGCGGCTCGCCGACTCCATCATCGTTTTCAATCCAAACGACCGCAGGCAGGCTTTCGTCTGCACGCTCGCGTCCGCCAGCAGACCGTTCAAGGGATACTCATTTGCTGAGGTCGAGTATGTCTACAGTCTCGCTAACCTGAACAACTTTGACTATAAGGGCGCCTCAGACCAGGCGAAGGCCAGTCTCATCAGACACATTCTCAGCATCAGCAAGCCGGCAATTGCCGAACGCAAGGCCGCCTCGAAGGGCAGGTCCCGCTCCGGCAAACGTGCTGACACGGCGGTCGCCCGTGCGGCCGAGCGCAACATGCGTCGCCAGAACGAAGTCAGCATGCCGATTCTGCCGGCCTCAGGCTCGAGCAATGTCATCCCTATGCCGCCGCGCGCTCCGGCCCATTCCGCTTCCGTGCCAACCGTGCCGCCCGCATACCCAGACCAACGGGCAGACCAACCGCATCCAGTGGATCAGGCTCCCGCGGACGCGCGTCCTGCTCCGGTCACATCAAATCCGCTTCGCGACATGCTTCGTCGCAAAGCGCAAGAGAAGCAGAATGGACAAACATTCGAGTAACGTTATCGTTGTCGAGGCCCGCTACACGCAGCAGCGCATCCCTCGCTACCGCGGCAATCCGCTCATCGAGGCATTGCCACCAGCACTTGACGACGAGGCTCTTGCCGACAGTCTGCTGAGCCTTCCCGATTTCTCGCCGGAACAGCGCGAGTGGCCGACCTACGAGCGACTTCAGATGGTGTCGGGGCTTTCTTCCTTTCTGGTGCCGTTGCCTCGTCACCTGCAACTTGCCCGCGCGCTGGATTCGTTCATCCGTTCTGGCTACGTCAGCCGCCGACCTGCATCGGCCGAGCATGTTCGAATCTATCAGTCGTTGTATGAAGCCCAGCAGGCGGGCCGCGCATTCAACAGCGAGATGGCTCCGCCGACGCCGGAACAGCTGTCCTCTCGCGTAGTCGGGATGTCCGGAACTGGCAAGACCACTGCGATCCGGAGGATCCTGGCCCGGTATCCACAGGTCATCCATCACAGGGATTTCGGCATCTTTCAAGTCCCGTATCTGCACATCGAAGCCCCGTCTGACGGCATCTCTGTCAGGGGCCTCGCGACCTCTATCCTGCGCAAGATTGACCAACTGGTTCCCGACAGCAACTACTACGGCGTGTATGTGGAACGGAAGACACCGAGTGGCGACCTCCTCCTGAACCACGCTGCGCGGGCAATGCATCACCATTTTGTTGGCGTCCTCGTTGTCGACGAGATCCAGAATCTCAAGAATGCTGGCAGGTCTAAACAGGTGCTTATGGCCGCTCTTGTGACGGCATCAAACGAGCTGGGCGTGCCGATCTTATTCGTCGGCACCCATCGGGCGACGGAGGTACTGGGCCTGGACTTCAGCTCCGGCCGTCGAAGCGCTGGTCACGGGTTTCCGACTTGGCGAACGCTCGTACCGAGCGAAAATCTGGAAGAGCCCGGAGAATGGGAAGATTTCATTACAGTGCTGTGGGAATACCAGTGGATTCGCCAGCCTGTTGCACTCAGTCAGTTCCTGTCCAATACGCTTTACGCCTGCAGTCAAGGCGTGCCGGATATTGCTATCAAGCTCCTTGCCTGTGCACAGTGGCGAGCGATGCTGGACGGAACGGAGACATTTTCTGCGGAGACGTTCGTATCCATCCTTGACGCAGAACTTGAAACGGTCAGGCCAATGCTTGATGCCATGCGGACCGGCAATATCGCCGTTCTCGAACGATACGAAGACATCCCGCCGGCCCATCTCGAGTCGCTACTGGACGACACCCTTACCGCGTACGAGGGTGTGCGACAACGAGGCGCCAGCGTGCGCCCAGGAAACACATCCTTTGTGCCGGCAGTTGCAGGGGTACTTGTTCAGGCTGGGATCGCGGAAGACCGCGCGGTGTCCGCGGCTAAAAAAGTGGAGGCTGCCGGCAAGGTGACCGGCATCGCGGCTGGAGCGGAAGCGGCGCTGGCTCTCACCAGGCCAAGAAGGGCGACGAAATCGGCGAAACCCAAAGCCGACGAGCCGCTCGTCGAACTGGCACCTGACGACTATCGGAATGCGTTCCGGCGCTCCCGTGCAGATGGCCAATCGGTCTTCAGCCACCTCCAGGCGATGGGGGCCGTTTGTCGGCTGGACGCAATACTGCAGCTTTGAGGTACGAGCGCGTCGGAAAGCCGGCGCGCTTTTGTTAGAGGTGTAACTGCGAGGGAATTTGCCATGTATTTTCCCAAGCCTTACCCGGACGAACTGATGGGGAGCCTCATGATTCGAGCTTCCCATCATCTAGGCATGTCAACGCGCAGGTTTGGGCCTATGCTCGATCTGGCCAATTGGGAAATCCCGAGCTTCATCTACCCGCGCGGCCTGGCCCGCGTAGCGACACTGTGCGCGAAAGAGGCATCGGAACTTCTCTGGGAGCATACCCTCTTCCCTTACGTTGTCTGGGCGCCTCATCTCAACGCGCGCAAACAACTGGAAGTCCAGGAACTTACCGACGAACCGCTGACGGCGACGTTTAAACTGGGTCGGGTCTTCCCAAACCGCCTCAACGCGACGTTTTTCAGAAAGTTATGCCCGATCTGCGCTAGCGAGGAATACAGGGATCTAGGAGAGACGTATTGGCACCGAAATCATGCATTACCCGGTGTGTTCGTATGCCCTCTTCATCAGGTAAGGCTACACGTCACCCGAATTCCGCTGCTAAAGCGCGGTCTTCTAAAATGGGATGTGCTTCCGCAGGAGACTCATGGAACGGCATCTACCGAACCTGCAGATGTCGCGCTATTGTCGGCAATAGCAGACGCATCGGCGATGATACTGCGCGGCGACTATTCTCCGATTCCGCACAAGGAAGCGTTTTACAGGCTCGGGTATCAGCATGAATGTAACCCAAATGGGCTTCATCAGTTCTCTGTCGATTTTGGGACCTTTTTCGGGCGCGACTTCCTTCGGCAAATCGATGTCCCCTTGACACGCCTTACTCGGAAATCGTGGCCGGTTGCAATGGCCGCCGCCGACCGTGCTTTCGACCTGGACCAGCCGCAGCTACGCTGGATTCTCATCGATCTGTTCCTCGCCGTTCGCGCCGCCGAAGCGTAGCGCGTGCGGATATGCCTTCTTTCGCATTCGTGGACGCGCTGTCAATGAATCACATATCGTCGTTTTCGCGATTGCTCACGAAATTGAACAGGCTCGCCGCACATTCCGCGGTCGTCAGGCCGAGGTCGAGCGGAGAAAGAGTTTTCGCAAAGTTTAAAAGGTTTGCGCTAGATTCGGGATGGCGCAAACCCAATTCCATCTCCAGTCCGGCGTACGGTTCCCTGCTTTTCCGATAGAACAGCAGGCTTCGGTATTGGCCCAATGGATCGGATGCCAGCGCTTCATCTACAACGGCAAGGTCGACGAAGACCGGCTCTTCGCCGCGCAGCGCAGCATGATGCTTCGCGACGGCGTGACAGAGTGCGCGACACCGCTGGACCAGCGGTACGCGCAGTTCAGGACCGAACTGAGTCCGTGGCTCGCCGAGGTGCCGAGCCAGATTCTGCGCAATGGCGCCATGCGATGGAGAACGGCCAAGCAGCGTCAGCTTCAGGGGCTCGCCCGGGCGCCGCGCCGGCGCAATCGTACCAACTTCAACTCGGTGATGCTGACGTCCGAACTTTTCGAGTTCCGACCTGACGTCGTCGCGGTTACAGGGGAACCTGTCTGCCGACTGTTCCTCGGCACGAAATCCCGTCCACTTGGCGAACTGAAGTTCAAGGCGCATCGCCCTTTTGGTGTTCCGAAGGCGATCACGATTCGACGTGAGTCGGACAACCGCTGGTACGTCCGCTTCAGTTATGAGCACGCGAGTGCCGAAATTATTCGCACGCCCGCAGAACTCGCCTACGAACTCAACGGGCTGTCGGATGAGGAGCTCGAGCTTGCAAGCCTGGGAGCGGACCGCAACGTTCGGGACAATTGTGCCGCGACCAGTGACGGAGCGTTCTTTTCGGTGCCCGCGGTTGTCAAGGAGCGGCTCAACCGTAAGGCGAACGGCCGCAAGCGCTACCAGCGCAAGCTCGCCCGCCAGCAGAAAGGATCCTCGAACCGGGCGAAAACGGTTGCGCGCCTGGCGCGTAGCCACGCGTACCAGCGAAATGCGCTGAAGAACGTCGCGCACAAGACCAGCTACGCACTCGCCGCATCGGACGCGAAGCTGCTGGTGTTTGAGGACCTGAAGGTCGCGAACATGGTCCGTGCGCCGAAGGCTCGGCAGGATGCAAGCGGCCGCTGGTTGCCGAACGGCCGACGCCAGGAGGCCGGGCTGAACAAGGCCATTCTCCAGAGCGCCTGGGGTCGTACGCTCGAATTTACGCAGTACAAGGCGCAACGCCGCAACAAGCTGGTGCTGGCTGTTCCGCCCCACCATACTTCGCAAGAGTGCTCCCATTGCGGGCGCACTCATCCAGAGAACCGGCAGGGTAACCGGTTTCTCTGTGACGTTTGTGGCTTCTCGGCGCACGCGGACACCAATGCCGCATGTACGATCCTACGCCGCGGCATCAAGCTGCTGCGGCTCGGTGTGCCAGAAAAGAAGTCCACGAAACGTGTGTCGTTCCGAAAGAATTCGAGCAGGGCGGGACCGTCCGATGTGTCTGTGGAGCGCGTGTAAGACGTGCCGGCATCGCAAGATGACCGGCGCGCGTGTGCAACGAAGCAGAAAGTTGACAGCTGCGAAGCTGGAAGCACCGGCCTCTAGGCCGGTGAGAAGTCAAACCGTCAAGCCGCTGTTTGGGACCGGCGGTGCGCTGTTCGTCCTCTTCCTCCATCGAGGCAAAACGCTGCTCGTCCGGTACAGGTGGAACGAGCGCTTCTTGTCGACGATTGATGGCCTCAATGCGTCGGCCGGCGACAATTACAAGCACGACGACGAGATGGCGGCGAGAGCCATCATCGTCATGGCCCGTCCGACGTACGGTTCTGCCGATACGGCAGCACTCGCGCCCGCAGCGTACTTTGACGTCGAGACCGACGGCAGCCTGTCTGAGTTTCAGCCTTCAGCGCGTGTACGGTCGGAGCCGCAAAAGGTCACTAATCCCTGCCCTATGTTCGACGACTGAAGCCGTATCTGCGCTTCCATTATTGTTCAACGACCTTCGGTTGCCACTAGACCGGAGGTTGTGTCGCGCTCAGCGAAAGATGCAGCCTTCTGATCCAGGTAATCAGCCATCACGACTTCCGATGACTGTCAGCGTCCAGAGAAAATGTCTAAAACCGGGGAGCTATTTTTGATCAGCCGCAGTTTGGATGCCACCAACCTGCGCCCGCGAGACATGCTCGCCTTTCTACGGAACATCAACAATGACCGACACCAGCCTCAGCCGCTTTACTGGAACGACTACCACACGCGCCCTGGATTACCTCCGGACATATAGCCAGGACCACGACGCCATCCTATGCGCCCAGGTTTCCACAGAGGACTTGCCCGCAGAAATCCAGGAGGCCGTCCAGGAACTCGCGTGTATTTGCCTTACGGTGCCGCCGGACCTGGAACTTGCCGACAGTCTGCTTGCACCCAATCACTTCGACCTGTACGACGAATCCGGCGAAGACGGTATGGACTCGCAAACCACGATACTGGTCGGGGGCGCGTTCGCGCTGAATGCGAACAACCTGCCGATTTTCGAGGACCTCAATAGCACTCTTCCTGTAGTTTTCGTCCACGAATCGTCATGGGCGATCGTGGTCTACCCGTGGGACTCCAATGCGGACGGCGACGCGCTCCAATGCGCATTGATGTCCTCGGGACAGAACTTCCGCCCGCTACATGATGTGGACCAATATGAGCCGACGACGATGGCGGAAAATCCGAATGACGGTCGGCAGGCGAAGGTTCGTCCTGCGTGGTACGGGCACCTGAGTCTGTCGGGGAAGTCTTGAGTGTACGCATCCACCTTTGATTCCACAGTCTCCGTTGCTGTCGCGAAAACAGCGACCGGGAGACAAGTAGCTGAGCACTCGCATCTAAAAGTGATGCGCTACCACGGCGTATGACATCAATCGAACTTGCCTCCAGCTTTGGGTATCTCGACGTCAGTGAACTCGCTGAGGTCTTGAACGTTTCAGAGCGGACTGTCATCCTGCGAGCAAGACATCGTCCGTGGCTGCTTCCACCACGCGCTCAGCTATATGAGCGGGAACTGCTGCGCTGGCGCCAAGATGTCGTTGAGGCGTGGCTGCGTGACGCTGAGGCTCGCGCCGCCGTCTAAAGTTGTTGCGGCAAGTTGCCTACTGAGTCGGATTCCCGCTTCGCCCCTGTATGTCCTCTCATTGTATGCTCTGGCCACTTCGGAGTATGCGACTAAGTACATATACTCAATGGAAGGCCACCTCCCTGGGGGACGAGTGTGCTTTCTGCCGGGTAGTTCTTATGAGACCTGGCACGCAGCGACAGCGGCCACAGTCCGAAAAGTAGGCCCCATACGCCGATGGCGTCCACCGCCAGAAGAAGCGAGCTACCGTGTCCTCAACGCATGCCTGTCGCGCGCCCCCGGGAGTGCGATATGCCTCGCCTGTTTGCAAGGTGAGGCATTGGTCTCTTCGTAGCTGACAGGAACCGTCGTCTTTCGCCGCTTGATCTCCGCTCAATTCTGATGGGCCGGAAAGGCGCCGCGGGAGACGCCGCGGTGTAGTGGCTGAGAGCCGCCGGTGAGAGGTGCCCAAGTTTTTTGACAAGTACAGTGCTGACGAGCGAACGCCGGTTTCAACCAGTCTAAAGGACCCCGACTTTTCCGAGCTTGCTCGCTTTCGCTTCTTGGCGCAGGGTGGCTCACCTGCCCGTCGATCCGGCGCAACCGTAAATCAGCCTCACACTGCACCCCATGGACTTCGCCACGCCGCTTCCTCGATCTGTTGAAAAAGTTCTGAAACCGATTCGAAGCACGAACGCAACGAAAGGCCAGAAAAGTCGACTCGTAGCTCGTCCCAATGACCGTGCGCAAACGAGTTTCTGATGCTACGGAAGGAGTTGATGGAAGATACGAGTTCACTGCTCGAATCAAGCTGCAAATTGCCGACGTTCTCTATGTGACCCACGAGGAACTCGATATCGCTCATCGTCCGATTGGTTTTTCGGGGGACATCGCCACAAATCTCCTTCGAGACGAGCTTCAAGCCCCATTCGGCAAAGCTGCACAAGAGGACAACCGGCATCGCCTTCGCCACAACGGAGACGCTGTCCTCCCATAGGGGAATCTCGTCATGGAAATAGTCGAGAACCTCGGCGCCACATGACCTGTCGGCAATCGCGGCGTCTCGTTGTTCCGAGAGCTCGGCGAGCTTCGCCTCGGAAGAGATGAGCTGGTTAAAACAATAGTCGTTAAGCTGACGGAGCTTATCGAACAACAGGAAGAATGTTTCAGATGCTCGGAGCGGCTGGTAGAGGTAGCGTCCGTCTGCCAGAAGACCACCATCTTCATCTTCTAGCCACATCCCACCCCAGTAGAGTCCATGTTTTGCGGCCGTGACCAGTTCCTGATCCAAGATGTTCTCGTTATGACTCAAAGAGTTGCGAAACCAGACTACGTGCATGCGGTTTCGAGTCCCGCGTTTTAGCTGCCAAACAAACGCAGCTCAAGCACATCGACACTAATATTCAGACCGGCCATGCGATCGCCAGAATATCGATGCGCTTGCCACGTCCAATGACCGGCCCCGCCTGCGCCGATGAGCATCAACGGTCGCGCAAGCACCGCTTCCCGATGTCGGGCAATGCCTCGCAGCGTTCGCTTGTCAAGCCAACTCATACTCGGGCTGCCGTCGGGATGCGTGTGCCAGTCACCCAGATAGACCGATTGCCCCGAAGATATTTCGAAGATCTCGTCGAGTCTGCGACACTGCCAGTCATGGTCAGGGTGAAATCGCTGCCGTTTGTGCTGAGCGCTCAGACCCGGACCGACAACGTGCTGGACGACGAGATCACCGTCGTCGGCAGCGTATCCCACGAGCACCCCGCCGGTTTCGAGCGGATAGACGCTTTGAGCCTCACCAAGCATTTCGTCGAAAGCAGTCGAAGCGATCCACAACTGGCTCATGCTTGCGCGCTGCAATCCGGACAATCTTGCCTTGCTGCCAGATCGTAGGGTGTCCATTCGGGCGCAATAGAAAGACCACCGCGCTGAAGATCGGCGACCGCGACATCCCACGCAAAGTCCGGATAACCTCCCTCTTCCCCTGAACAAAGCGTCGCCACCGCCAGGCGCGCGGCCTGATTGGCAACAGCATCACTATCGATTCCAGCGCCAATGAATGTAGGTTGTGAACATCCGCCCGGTTGTACCTCATCAGTACCTGCGTCCGCGGGCAAACGAATCGAACCGTCTGTCAGACCACGTTGAAAGCAGTGCCAGCAGCCCATCTTCTTCGACGGCTGCAAACGTCCGACAACCCCACCCGCAGCCCCATGAGTCGTCGTCAACCACAAATATGGCTTAACGAGCTCGCGCGCAAGGTCAGCAAGGAAATGACTTACGCGATGGCTCGCCGCCGCGTCAATGACGATGTCCGACTCGGTGACCAGCTGCTTAAGAATGTCGTACTGCGATGGCTGGCCCGCAGGCGGATTGGGCAGCGCACCGATTCTCATGTGATTGAACGAGCGGATGGTCGTGTACGGATAGTCGGTTGCAACATGCGATACGAGTGCAGACAGCTTTTGAAATCCAGCATACTGCCACCCCATAGCCCATCGCACAGTGTTACCCACCTGGAGATTGTCGTCGTCAACCAGACGAAGGCCACCAATACCAGCGCGCGCCAATTGCAAGACAACCGGAGAGCCAAGACTGCCCAAGCCGACCACTAAGGCAGTCTTTTTCCTTAGCGGCATCAAGAACGGCGCTCTGCGAAGCCAGGCCTTCTCGCCTCCCCAATCGGCACGCACGAAGTGCGGACGAATTTCCGCACGCCGGGAGCGCTTCGTTTCACGGACAACCTGAATCGCAAGAAATACCCAGTCGTCCGCACTGTGTCGCCACGACACCTCATCACGATAAGTTAGCCCGACAACGAAAACTTCATCGCGTTTCGCCGTCTGGATTGCCTTCGTCAGCGGCGCGAGTTTCCCTTCAACCAGTTTGAAGAGATCGATCCCAGCGCTCTCAAACGTGCTCACAGTCGGCCGTTCGTTAAGCCGCAGCCAGAACCCGCGGGCAGGACGGTCAAACGAGGGGATGGACTTTTTGAAGAGGACGAGCGGCTGTCCATGCATGTCGTCGATCGAGCCGACTACGCCATTGACGAAGCACTGTCCTAACCAGCCCGCCGGAGTGGTTCGTAGAAATAGGCTGAGTCGTCCCGACGACACATCCGCGGGCGGAGTTTCGTCCGGGACAATGACTGCAGATTCCGGAACGTACGGCAAAAATGAGGACAGAGGCTCGCCAACGTGGTCCTCTGTTTGCGCAACGATCTCAGGCACCGCAGCCTCGCCGTTGACCTCAAGTAGGGGCGGCAGCTGGTCCTTGATCAGGGTTGCCAGCGAATCATGTCCGGGACGCCAGTCTTCCCCCTCGCGTGCCAGCAGGCAAAGGTTTCGACCTAGCGGATGCTGATGGCGCTGGAATCGGGCCGAATCAGTCGTCACCATCGGCGCGAAGTAAGGGAAAGTGTCGGGATAGACGGCCGTAAGTGCCAACACGCCACCGTCGTGCGGGACGTCGACACGTACGACCATCTGGCCTGCGTCCATGGCCGCCTGGTCGATTGACCAGGCGTACCCAAGAGCGTCCAGCGCCGCCTTCTCCCTACGAAGCTCGGCCGGGTAGCGGTCCCACCACGCTTCCATGATTAGCCCACCGGACGGTGACCCGGGGGCTTCGGCGCACCGGAACCGGGGTTCGGGCGACCGCCAGAGCCACCCGGCGGCGGCGGCTGATGGCCGTGGTGCTCATGATGGCCGTGATGTTCTTTCTCGTGATGGTGGACGTGTTCATGACGGCCATCGTGATCGCGCTTGTCATGCGCGTGCTTTTGTTCGTGTTCGCTCATGTTCGTTGTTCCTAAAGAGATCTCCAGCGGCATCTTGTTCAATGCCGACCGATCGCCCCTGCGACCGGTACGAGCATTCTACCGACAAAACCGAAAAACACAAATACTTTTTATTACCACGTAAATTATGTGACGACATAATATTGATTCTCACCTACAATGCAGGCAAACCGGAGTTACATATATGAACCTGCCCCGAGACATTCAGCGCGAGCGCCTGTACTACATAGAGTTTCTTGCCCTCTTTTCCGGACAGGTAAGTCGAAAGGACCTGACTTCAAAATTTGGGATCAGTGAACCCGCTGCGACCAAAGATCTGTCGCTCTATGGAGAATTTGCTCCGTCCGTGCTGAGATATGACCTGCGCCGGAAGTGCTATGTGTTTGATGGTGGTCAGCCGTACTTTGAGCACAACGTCGAGCAGGCACTGCATGCGTTGGCGGGAGACGGTGCGGTCGACTACGATCCATCCAGGACAAAGCGAATTCCTGGATGGGTCAACTCCAGCATCAAGCGACAAGTGCCAATTGAACTCGCGGCGACTCTCACTCGTGCGATCGACCAACGGGACTGGGTGACTGCTGAATATTCGTCGCTATCGACTGGGTCACGGTCCCGAAAACTCTCACCGTTGGCTCTCGTACACGACGGCCTGCGCTGGCACATCCGGTGTTTTGATCACGAACGTGAAGAGTTCCGTGATTTCGCGTTGACCCGGTTCAAGAGTGTTGAGCGTGGCGGTGAGTCGGTCGTCGCCCTGTCTCAAGATAAGGATTGGAACACCGAGATATCGTTGAGACTAACGCCGCATCCCAAAGCAGCCCATCCGGAGACGATATGCGCGGACTACGACATGCATAACGGTGTCAAGACGGTGCAGCTGAGAGCCTGTCTCGTTGGATACTTCCTGCGCCACTGGCACGTCGATTACACGCCTGACGCCTCACGCAATCCGCGCGCGCAGCAGCTGTTTCTGTCGAATCGGGATGAGGTTCGAGAAGCCGGTTGTCCGGAGTGGGCTCTAAAAGACTAAGTACTACGAGAGGCCGAGAGTCTATTGATCGCCAAATTCGCGGAATGATGTCGCTTGACCTCGATTCCGCGATGACCTCATCAGGTAGGCGGCTGCCATTCGAAATCTTCGCTAGTCCTCCGAGCTCTTAGCGGCGACTACAGGTCCCGCCGCCCTTTCCTAAGTCGAATATTTCGATAGCGCAGATGGGCGAGTCGCTCGTCCTACCGCATAGTTGCCACACATCCTCGTGGCTGCGCACAGCATTGCTTCGACAATCTAAAACCGCCTGGCTACAGGCGGGATGGAACATACCCATCTCGCACTCAGCCGCCTTTCTCGCCCTCGCGCCCGTTTCCCAAATGGGGCGGGGGCAAGCAGCGCCTTCTTCCAACCCTGTTGTCACGGATGCCCGCTGGACGCAGGCCCATCGAGCCGTTTGTCGGTGACGGAACCACCGCGCTTTTCTTGGCAGCAATTGCGCCTCGTTTCTGCTTTCCGACACGACGGCGGATTTGGTGAGCCTTTACGAGCTCAGGCGCGACAACCTCGGAACGCTCATCAAACACAACCGAGTCAGTTGGAGAGCACTTGCCGAATCTAAAACGCGATGTGGTGGCGACCTTGCGATTTAGAAATCTTCGTTTCCCTATACCCGGCAAGGAAGGCTGGACCGCGGCTAGTTTCTGTCGACCAATCAGAGCGCGTTCGACTGTCCGCAACATCGAGAAACTGAACGCATCAAGGGCAAGCCATGCACCAGACGTCAACTGACCACTGCGCGCCAGAACTTACTTCACGCGTGACTGTAGGTCACACAACTTCAGCCGCTCTTAATGCGATCCGCGCGTTGGGACGATGCGCGGCAACAAACGCATTCGAGCTGTGGAACGAGGACCTGCCAGACGGCGTGAAGCTCGCGTTGCAGTCGCGCTTTTGCATTGCGCTTGTCGCGCCAACAGACGTCGCGCTAGCACTCTCCGACGAAGTTCATATTCGGCGCCACCTGGGACCAGGCGCGACCGACCGCATCACCATTTCACTCGGCGAGACATCCATTGCCGTCGACATGGATTCCCTGGAGACAAACCTGCTGCTCGGGGACCACCTGCCTGTCCTGTTTGTACACGACCAAAGCTGGACTGCGTCTCGCTTCAAGTGGACAGGCGAAGGCATACAAAAGGTTCTGCGGATGATGCTCGGCAAATCCACCGTAGAGACCGAGGGTCAGTCGTCACTGGCGCAACTCGACGTAAGAGTCGGCGCACAAGTTAAATTGCCAGCCTAAAACAAAACTCGATGACAATATATTCAAGCAACGAAAGCCGCCGTCGGTACCAAAAGAGCTGGCTGGAAGGATTTCAGCGTGTAAATGGTCGCCTTTGCGCCATCACGGCCTCAAAAGACGGCCTCAAGAACCAAATCGCGCTCGATGCCATACGCGGAATCCACCTTCCGCCCCACGCCAGCAGGTCGGTGAATTTCCATACGAACACTGGCGACTGGCAAATTGAGGATGGCAAGCGCTATCTCGAAGCGTGCGGCTATCCTGCGGATGCTGCGGCCATGCACGACGTTTTCCGAGTCAAGACGGATGGACGTGAGGTGTGGATCCCAGCACTGGCTGTCATCAAAGCACTTTTCAAGCAGCATCCAGCCAGCTACCAGCACCTGTTTCATCCGACTGGTTTAGAAACCCTTTGCCGGCCAGTTGAGGTTGCCGGCAACAAGACCATTGAGTTGTCCCGCAGATTAGGGCACCGCAGCACGCCAGACCACATGTTCGATTTGCTGCGATGGATGTACTTCTTTCCGAGCGCCCGTGCAACCTGGAACTCAGTTTACAGGGCTGCCACTGCTGGCAGGTGCAGCATCGCACTCCCGAAGGCGAATCTTCGCGTCGCTGTTACAGGTGAATCGAAAGCAAGGGGAACGATAGTCCTCGCGAATCTGCTCACTGTTGGAAATATTGAGCCGCTGGAGGAGCCTTATAAATGGGCCGGCGAGCAGCCGCGGTTCTTGACGCGCGAATTCGCGAAAGGCCGACCGGAGTCGGAGCTGGTTCCATAGCGAGCGTGCCTCACCTGTTTGCAGGTGAGGTATCGCTCTCACGTAGCATCACGCGGTCATACGCTAACGGCCGAGTCGTGATGGCAGTGAGAACCGTTCGACTACCAATTCACAGATGCCCCCTCGTGTCTCTCATGAGTCTGCCGACGCCTCGCACGAGCTGACGTAGCGTTCAATGCAATCCAGCATCTCCCGTTCGTGACGCTCCGCCAACTCGTCGCTCCAAGTGTCATTTTCGTAGATCAGCGCCATCTTCAATGAGTCGAGCCTGGCCTTGTTGTTATTGATGAAGCGCTGGCGTTTCTCGTTGAATGGCCAGTTTCCATATTCTGAATTGACACTGCGAGAAACGAGCGCCAGATTGCCGAACCGGTCCATCATCTGGTTGAGCCGGTCATCGTCCCGCTTGGTAGGTGTCTGCGGGCAGATATGCTCGACCGAATTCTTTGCCGTCAGCCGGAAATTCAGCCAGTCTTCCGACGACCACAACTTCTGGTACCACAACACGAACTCGAGCTTGTAGAACCAATAGTGTGCGAAACTCACTCCGGCAGGTCGCCCCAAGATCTGCCTATATACCAGGCGTCGGCGCTGCCACGGCTTTTCCATGAACGAGCGCGTGCGAACAACGAGCGGCGAATCCGCCTCCGAACAAAGTAACTGATTGTCGAGATGCTGAAGATATCGGAAGTATGTGTCGACGCTTGCGTCCGGGCGCTCCACCATGAACAACAGTAACGGCGTTAGCCAGTAGTGTGTAGTGATTTCCTGTGAGTGATACAGCATGCTTTGTAACAACGCAAAGCCTCGATCCGAATCGGTATCTCGCGACCGGTTGATGTAGCGACGGACGGCATTGTTCGTTGTCGTAGTGCTAGTCGTGATGCTGCTAATCAGGTGAATCTCGTCATCACCTTGGTCGACCCACTTGATGATATGGAGATCGAACTGTACGCGCACCTGCCAGAGCAACTCGATATAACTTCGAACAGCTTCTGGGCCTGATAAATGACGAAAGAAGTGCTCGTCGAATAGTTTCAGCAGTTCGCGGTCCAGGATACGCGGCAGATCGCCAGCGTCCGGCATTTCCCTGCACAGCCAGATACGAAGAACATGCTGGAGCAACAGGGGAAATCCGATGATTGAGCGCACTCGCGTCGGCGCGAGGCCCCCGCCACCCTTGGCCTCGTCGTCTAGGTCAGTGTATTTCTCGGCAAGAATCGTCGCCAAATCCAGCATCTGGCCGTCGCCACTTACTTTCATACGGTTAGCCAACGCGGCCCTTACAGCACTGCCGCTACCCAGTCGACCGGCCTCGTAGAGAGAATGCACCTCGTATGCAGGCATGCCGGAGAGCGCAGCGAGGTTGCGCTCGCAATAGCTGTCCATGTCGGCGCACGCGTCCCAAAGAACAGCGAAACCCGCACGCTCATGCTCATCCAGCGCATCCAGCATCCGCGCCTTGAGGATCTCGTGGTGCTGCAACTGAACTCCGCGATTGTTGACGGCCTCGAACAGTTTGTTCAAGTCGGTCTCGCGGGGAACTTCAGTCACTACAAACTTGACGTTGTGAAAAACAAACTGGGTTAGGCCACTCCAATCGATCGCCGGCGAGATTCCTGAAGCTGCTTCTGCGCGCGCAGAAAAAATCTGTGTCATTCGCTCGACAGCCTGACCCATAAGATCAAGGCCGGTCTCATCCGACTCAACGGACGCGTCGCCCTGATTGGACCAGATATCGAGCATCCTGTTGACTTCGGGTCTGATTGCGAAGCGTAGCCTCGGCTCTACTGTCTGGCCGACCGGCACGGTCAGAAATGGCTCGAGACCGCGCCTCCACGCATGACACAGCAACCATAGTGTTGTAAATCGCTGCTGCCCATCAATCAAATCAAATACGCGCGCAGGTGTCGCCCCGTCCGCTCCGGGCGTGGTCTGCTCGACCATCAGCACGCCGCCCAAATAGAAAAGCGATTCCCCACGCTCGAAGGCGTTAATCAGGTCATTCAGCAGCGTCTGGACCTGGGCGGCGCCCCACACGTACAGCCGCTGATAGATTGGCACATTAAAGCGCCGGTGAGGACGCTGGCTCGTTAGATCCGCGAGACTCAAAAGCTCAGATTTCAAATTTGTAATCGACATGCTCACCTCGCCGCCAACAGCTGCGTCACCCATTCATGCTTGGTGGCCAGACCAAGATGCCTGGTTGGCCATAGTAATCGAGCACTGCTTTCTTGTACGTTGCCTGGACGCCGTCCTTCGTGATGTCGATTTTCTCGCTCCGATACGTATCGCAACTCTGGTTCTTCAGATGGTCGATTACCTGCTCCGGGCGAAACGCGCCGGCAATCACGTCCAGCAGATTCATCTCCGGTGCATCACGGAAGAACTTTTGCGCAGACTCCTGCCTGACCTGCTGCTTCTCGATTCGAATCGCCCCCAGTGCGTGTTCAAGCCATAGAGAAAATGCCCATAGACGGTCGCTGCCGAACTGATCAGCGTAAACCATCGATGCAAGCAGATAGATTTCTTGAAGGAACAGCGAGTTCTTCCGTACCAGCCGTCGATAGACATCGCGGAAACGACGTACGTCTTCGTCGACGTCATCATCCTTCATCAACCACTTCAGCATGGCGGCATATTTGTCCGCATACAGAAAGAAGCCAAGACCGCGGTGGATCGGTTGCCTGATTGCAAATGGCAAGTCAGTGGCATGCGGACTCAGCGGCATCTCCGCCAGTTGCAGGGTGCTATGGCCGTCCGGGGCCAGCGTCAGAGATATGGAGCGGCGGTTGCTGCGGGCCTGATACAACGGAATCATATCGTGGCCGTCGTTCGCTTTGACGCTCCGGGACTGGAATTCGTGCAGCAGCGCATCGTGGTCTCCCTCGAACGCCCGCTTGCCAGTCCAGCGCCTGGCCCGCCAGAGGAACCGCGTGAACAGGGTCTGAACCAGAGTCCGTTCTTGCGACAGGACTTGCTTGCCCTTCTGCAAGCGCTCCCAGCGCTGGGCACATTGTTTCTGGATATTCTCCTGTTGAGCCGCCGTCTCGCCTGTAACCGCCCGCAAGTGATACGCCTTCAACAGGTCGGTCGCATGCAATGGCACACCACGATTGTTCTGGGTATCGAAGAAGGTGAAAGCCATGTCGACCTGATCGACCTCAACACAGGTAAATACGATGCGCTTGAACAGCGCCGCCTCGAGCCTCTCTTTTTCGCGGGCAACCCGCTTCGCAGCTGCTGCAATCAAACGGGCAGAAGCTGGCGAATATCGCAATCCACATTGTGGTGGTAGCTCGTTGTGAATGCAGTAGTACAGTACACACAACGCGGTCAGCCGCTGCTGACCATCAATTACGAAACGCTTCCTAGTGGCGGTGCTGACATGGAGTAACAGCGTACCCATGTAGTACGGTGGCGCGGAATCGGGCAGGTCCTGAAAGTCAATCAGATCCTGAATGAGCTGTTCAACCTTGTCGCTACGCCAGACGAACCCTCGCTGATACGTATCAACCGCTACGGGATATTCAGATGCAGAAAACAACTCGTAGAAGTTCTTCACGCCGACTTCTACTGCGCTCCTCCTAGCGCAATTGTTGTCACTCATAGCCGCTACATTCCTTGAATTTTTTGTTTAGCGTGTCTCGACGGTCCGTGCGGGGTGCTCGCTCTGTGTCGCGGAAACATCTGATGTGTATCCGGCAGCGCCGTAAACGCCGTCCTTATGGGCGGGACGGACGTCAACTTCTCGAATCTGGTCCACTAGCAACGGTCGACTCTGCCCCGTTATCTGACACGACAGACGTGGAGGGCACCACGCCGCCTGGAAGCAAGATCGCCTCCTCGTCCGCCAATGATGTCTCGAGGAGCTGGTCTGGCAAAGCCTTTGCAGGACGAACGCCTAGTTCGCGAAGCCTTTCTGCCTGACGGATGACATTCATCCGCCCAGTCGCGAGCTTGGCGTGCGCGGCATCATAGGATTTTTGTGCCTGAGTAATCCGCGTACCCACCGCCTGAAGATCCTCGACGAACGAGCACAGCTTGTCGTACATCTCGGCTCCGCGACGAGCAATTTCCTGGGCATTGCGGCTCTGCGCTTCCTGCCTCCACAGATGCGCCACAGTGCGAACGACAAAGAGCAGGGTCGATGGGCTGACCAGGAGCACATTTCGCTGCCACGCATCCATGAACAGATCGCTGTCATTTGTCACCGCGGTCATGAAAGCCGGCTCGATCGGAACAAAAGCAAGCACAAAGTCCAACGACTTTCCGTACAGCGCTTGATATTGCTTATCGGAAAGCGCACGGATATGGTTGCGCACGGAGTCGACATGCTGCCGAAGAGCGAGCGTTCGCTCTTCGTCCGACTCCGCCGATACAAAACGATCATAGGCAATAAGGGACACCTTGGAATCGACCACGAGCTTGCGGCTTTCCGGCAGGTTGATCACCACGTCTGGCTGCGCCCGTGTGCCGTCTTCACGATGCTGGGTATCCTGTACGAAGTATTCTTCGCCCTTTCGCAACCCGGACGCTTCAAGCACGCGTTCGAGAATCAACTCTCCCCAGTTCCCCTGCGTCTTCGCTGATCCCTTCAGTGCCTGTGTTAGATTCTTAGCGTCTTGACTCAGCATCTGATTGAGCGCTACAAGCTGGTCGACCTGCGCAGCAAGCTTGGTTCGGTCCTTGCCTTCCTGGACGTAGACCTCCTCCACTTTCCCTTGAAATTCCGAGAGCTTTGTCTTGAGCGGTTCGAGAAGCTGGCCAAGGCTTGTCTGATTCTGCTCAGCAAAGCGTTTTGACTTCTCTTCCAGGATTTCGTTTGCGAGACTCTTGAATTGGTCGGTCAGTGCCTCCTTGGCGCGCAGGAGCAACTGAAGCTTCTCTTCCGAGTTCTGCCGATCCGCGTCCGAGCGCGTACGCAGTTCTGTGAGCTCGTCGGTCAGACGGCTGGCTTCGGCAGCGGTCTTTGCACGCTCATCCTGAACGGAAGTGAGGTCGAGACGGACTTGGTGGAGCGTTTCGCGTGTTGCATCCAGTTCTGCAACAAGTGCCCCGTTTTGCCGCCCGCTCGACTCTCGCAATTCCGTAAGTTGAAGGTCAGTTGCCCGCAACCGGCCTTCATTGTCGTCGAGCTTTCGTTGCAGCTCGGGTATGCGAGCGGCTTGTTCCTCCAACGCTGCGCGCCTCTCGTTACTTTCAAGCAAAGACGCTGACACCGTGGCCAGCCTTGTCTTGACCTCTGCTGCCTGCGCCTCAAGTTCCCCGTTTTGCGAAGTCAAGGAGGTGACCAGCTGTTGCTTCTGAGCCTCACTGGCGGAGGAGATGCGCAACGCTTCGTTAATCTTGCGTAGCTGCTCCTCGACGTCAGCAAGATCCGCCTCGAGCGAAGGGACGCGCAGCGAACGCTCCGTAAGCCGTGCCTGTTCATTCCGCGTCTGCTCTAGTTGCTCCCGCAGGTTGCTTTCTTGCGTCTGTGAGTAATCGCGCGCGTCACGTGTGACCTGCAACTCCTGACTGGCAAAGCGAATGCGTTCCTCAAGTTGCGCGATCTGAACCCGCGACGTGGCGGCGGATTCCGCGATCGCAGCCTGCACCTTCGCGTTTTCTCTCGCGCTGCACGTTATCCACGTCAGCACCGTCCCAATCAGGATGCCAAACACCAGTGCTGCAAAGCTTGCAATCGCAGACATAATTTTCCTTCTGACAATCTGAATTTGAATGCTGGGACGGCAAGCCCAGGCAACTAACGACATTGCGCTCGCAAACTGTTGCGCCGCTTACCGGTCACCGTACGAAGTGGCGGCGAAGGTGAAGTTGCCACTTCGGCGTTCGGGGAGCGTCATCAATGATGTTCGCTGCGATGTATTGACGCCTGTGCCTGCTCCGAAGGTGCCGGTTCAGGTGGGAGTACACCCGGTTGTCCGGCCATCTCAGCTGAACTGTCGGATTCCTGCTGAGACTCGGCGCCTGTCGGCGCCTCACCTGGCGCATCGGGATGCGTCGAAGGCTGCGCGGCAGCCTCGACTACCGAAGCACCGTCAGCATTCTTCGAATCGCCTTCGAGCACCTGAGCATTGGGCGTCGTCGATATCAGTGGCGCGGATGCCTCGACGGGCGTTGACGCAGCTTCCGGGATAGCCGTCGTCGCCTTGTCATGCTTGTTAGCCGATCCTAGAATAATCAGGCCGGCGATGACAATCGCACCCACACCCGCGCCCATCCCGGCGCGTTTGGTCTTTGAGCTGTGGCAATGTGGGCATTTCAATGAAACGGACCTACCTTTCGGATACCAGGTGTGCCCGCAGTCACCGCACTTGTTCAGCGGTCGTTTCGTTGTTCTCGGCGTAACCATTTCAGCGACAGATGACTGTTAGGTAGCGTTATCCAAACTGTGTGATTGAGCGCATTACGGCGCGCAACTCATGCCCATGTCCCGGTACCCATAGTTGCATTCATAACGCCCCCCATCGGTACTCAAATGCGCGTTCGGCGGCACATACACTGGCACACAGCCATTCGCTGATGGATGAAATCCGCGGTCGCATTCCCAACCCGAGGCCGTATTTGCCAGATGCGCATTGGGCGGTGTTACCAGGGCGGTACAAGTATCGCCGGTCCGAGCATACCCAAGGTTGCAGACCCAGCCGCCGTAGGCGCCCTGTCGATGTGCGTTTGGTGGCATCGCGGGCACAACGCACCCCGTCGGGTCCTGCTGATAGCCAGGAGGGCACGCTGGCTGCTGATATGGTCGCGGTTGCGCCGCAGCCGGCTGCCCGGTGTCCCCACTCGGGTTCACAGTGGGTCGCGCGACTGCCGGTGCGGAAACGGCAGGCAACGAAGATGGAGATACCTCTGGGACGACGGCAACAGGCCGACCGCGAAATGCAGACAGAAACGAGGCAAGCCCATCGTCCGTCACCGAGGCAGCCGCGCTTGTCTGGGCGAACACGAGTCCGGGAATAGCGAGCGTGACGATCCCTAAGGCTACTCCGCCGAGACCACCAAAGCCACTTCGATAACTCATCATGACTTGCTCAGTGCGAGGTCAGCCTCGGCCTGGTCCAACAGGCCTGATGCGGCGTCCAACCGCAAGCGGGCCGATTGCCTGACTGTTAGCGCAGATGCATGCAACTGTTGAAGTTGAGTAAGCCCGTCTCGCAAATCGCGCTCACGTTGAGTGCGCTCCGATGCAATTTTCGCATTAACAGCATTGACGTCCTGTTGGGGTACGCCTTTCGACGGATCGAACCGGAATCGGCCTTCCAGACGGCTTCGCCACGCAAGTAAACGCCCGGCCAGCCCATCGCCAAATCCCTGAACGCGAATGATTGCGTTGTATTCGAGATCTTTCGCAGTCTCGATGCCAAATGATGCCAAGGCACTGATCCTGGCGGGACCGATTCCGTCAATTTCACCCTCGGTAATGAGAAATCGGTCAAGAAACGCGGCAAGCTGCTTGTCCCGGAGGGTCGCGTGAAGGTCCTGCATCAACTTCTGCTGCCTGGCCGGCAGAGCGTCGATGGCGTTCTTCGTACCTTGCAGCTTGCGCAACTGATCCGCCATCCGAGGATCCTGAGTCAGCTTCTGGTAGGTCGCCAGCTCGGTATCGAACGCGGCCTTGGTTGTCGCTACCGCTTTGACGAGCTGCCCAATCTTCTTGCCTTCTGGATGCCGGAGGACAGTCAGCAAAAATCCTCCGACGCACAATGACAGAATCCACAGAGGCGGAGCAGCCAGCGTCAAAAAGAACGCCACGGTGACAATGGCAGTCACAGCGAGACGATATTTCGAAATCGCGGCCTTAGTGGAAGCCGTTGCTCTGCCCACTGCTGCGGAAGGCGGTCTCACATACGGCGCGAGAGCCGGGAGAGCTGCGACGGTCTGAATTTGCGCCCATATGGACGCAACATCCCCTCCCGTATGAGTTCTGGTCGATGACCGGTGCACCAACTGCGAGATAAACGGAGGGCGTCCTCTGCTTTCCATCTCGCACCACGGACACTGGGAGAGATGCGAAGGATATTTGTGATTCTGTGCCTGCCCACAGGCACGCAGCGATGCCCGCAAGTTCTCGAGCATGCTCACCCATTCCTTCGCAGTCGGGCGCGCAACCTTCGATCCCTGCTCTGTGAATGCGCGCTCGAAGGCGCGTCCGATCTCCGGCGGGAAAAATGAAAGGGTCAGCGCATCTGGCGGCGAATCGATCTGCCGTTGACGTCGATCGGACGCGTAAGCAAACCGGAAATGAGTTATCGAATCCTCAATCGAGAGATCACCTTTGCTGAGTGGAACGCCGGCGAAAGGGTGTCTGCCCAACACGAGAAGCTGGAAAACGAGAACCGCCAATCCGAAGTTGTCGTGATTTGCGGTTCGCTCCTTGCCACGGAAGGTACTAAGACCTTGCAGTTCGGGTGGTGTGAACAGTCGCACCCCGACGTCACACAAGTACCGGTTGGAGCCGTCCGCTATCTGGAACGAATCGCAGTCAATCAACTTCACCGTTCCGTTGCGGCCGACGAGGAAGTTATTCTCATTCACGTCGCCGACCACATGGCCATGCGCATGCACCGCGTCGAATGACGCCGCAACGTTCCTCGCAACGTGAACGACGAAAGCGTAGTCAGCGTCAGGGAAGATCTGCTTCCGGCTCGCGGGGCTTGAAAGATTGTGGATAGGTTGATAGCCCTCAATCTTGGCCATCACAAATCCAGCGACCGCTCCTCCGGCCTGGCGCAGCAGAACCTGCGTCGGCCATGCGGAAATCTGATGAAGGTAACCGTTCCCCAGCCGCGCCATGGCGCGCAGCTTCGATTGCTTCTCTGGGGGCAGTGGTCCGTGATAGACCTTGGCGACGCTATCAGCGCTGAGGTGGTGAGACTCAAAGACGCTGCCCTCGCCTCCTCGCCCTATCTCCTTGCCAAGGAGAACGGGTTTACCGGCCTCGTCAAACAGCTGCGTCACGTTCGACCTCAGGCGGTCTTACAGCAAGAATGAGGGTTTTGTCATCATCCGTGCGCGCATTTACGTTGTCGTTCGCAAGAAAATTCGCGAGAGAAGTTGACAGGTCGTCGCAATCGGTATCAGCTGTCTTGCGCAGGACCGAGAACATGGGAGCGAAGAACGGGTTGTGGACGCTACGATCGGCGAACACCAGCGCCAGACGCTGCAAGCCGTCAGTCATCACCGCGAATTCGACGGGTGCTTCCTCAGCGCATACGTGCAAATGCTCAGTGGCACGCTCATCAGTAACGAAGTACGTCATGTTTGCGTATTCGCCCGACTCTGGCCAGAAGACGCATTCCAACTGGTCATCGCGCCGCACAACAATCGCCCCGTCCCCTACCTGGAAATAGAACGCCCGTCGCTGTCCAACGACTGCGGCGACCAGCGTGCATGCATAATCCCTCGTCGAAGTATTGGCCCGGACCGCCTCTTCCTCGATAGCAAGACGGATCGCGTGCAGTGTTTCCCGGGCAATTACGTTCAAGTCGTCGGCCACCGCAACGGTAGCTGAGAATCTGTCAGAAAGAGCATGCCCGCCCGTCTCGCACGCGAGTTCCGCACCACGCTCCGCGCGCACCGCACTTCCCGCGCCGTCAGACGCAATTGCAATTAGCCAGTCCTCGCCGTCAGGCCCAGTGACCACGGTGACGAAGCAGTTGTCCTGACATGGTAAGGACATGCGTATGTGGGACGTGCCCGCAACACACGCGCTAACATAGCGCCAGTTCACACAGACGCCCAGCCGCCCGGGTTCTTCAGCGCAACCTCGGTACCGGGAGTCGATTGCGAAACAGAACTGAGCGAACCTGACAGCCACTGGAAGAGTTCCCGGAACTTCAGTCCCGTCAGGCTCAGAGGTTCACGTACAGAGATCTGTCTCAACGCCTTCATGTCGGCGTTATTCACACCGACTGCAAAGAAGGCAAACTTCTTCTGCGCCTCACCGTCACGGATTCTCTGCGCTGCGGCCTGCCAGGCGTCAGTGGGAGCGCCGTCCGTGATCATAAAAATCCACGGGCGGTAGTGACCGATACCTGCAGTTCGATATTCGTTCTTTCGGGATTCCAGTGCGTCAAGCGCCAAATTGATCGCGGCACCCATCGGGGTATCACCGCCCGCGGTCAGAACCGGCGGGATAAAATTATGCGCCGTGTGAAACGATGTATCCATCGTCACGGGCCCAAACGAAATAACCATGGTCTCAACCCGCTTGGCAGCGAGCGAGTCCGACAGCAATTCGCTTCTGAAGTCCGCGAGCCCCGCATTAAGCGCATCAATTGGAGCGCCGCTCATTGAATATGAGCGGTCAAGCAGCAATACACATGGGCACCGCGGCTCCGGATTGTCTGCAAAGCTGTCCGTGCCGAATGCCGTTTGCATCGCAAACGGGTTTTCGTTTTCGATCATGGTCTTTCCTCGGCGCCACGGTGTAAACTCGTCCCGCGACGGTTTTCGTAATATTTTGGATGCTGATAATAGCAGCGGGAAAAGCATGCAGGCAAGCAAAACACCGGCTTATATTGCACTGGCTGTGGCCGTTGCAACAGGCGCCCTTTTGTCCCCTCATCATAGGAGCGGGAACGCTCCGTCGGTTAGCTCAGAACCGACCACGTCTGCTCCAGCTCCGGCTCCACTTCCGGCGACGCCTGCGCAAACTGAAATCAGCTGGCGTGACGTCGCACTGACGTGGGAAAACGTTCGACTGAAGGTCAATGTTCCGCTTGACGGCGAAAATGCGCCTGACTGCCATACGCCCACCGGAAATGAAAACGAGGTGGGCACATGCGTTGGAAAAATAACGGGCGACAGCCCGATTGTCTGGAAAATCAGCACTGTCACCCAGCGCGACCGGTTTGTCCCGCCACGCTGGTTCGTGGAGGCGCGCAAAGACATTCGGCTTAGCGTCCCGGCGGACCAACTTGCATCTCGACTCAACGCAGATGGTCAAGCTACGTCGTCTGTAAGCCTCCAGAATCCGTCGCTCGCGACTACACCAATGCTCAAGAACGAGCTGGCAATCGTAGGCCAGGCATCGTACAGGGAGAGTGAGGGTGCGCCGACAGTGCCGATGACCTGCGTCCTAGCGTATGTGCTTGCAAGCAATCGTCCAAGTCAGATCTTCTATTGTGCGGCCAATAGTGAACGTGCGCTCACGGACGCCGGGCGGCTGATAGCAGCGATGCATAAACAGAACCCGTCACTAGACCTTCCTCGCGGCTCGTTGCAAGCCATTGAGCGAACGACTTATCAACACCAGCTAAAGAAGAGCGGTGGCGCAGCAAACAATCCGACCTTGATTAGCGGTGAAATCGAGTTCTTCGCTGCGACTCAAAATTCCTGCCAGAGCTACGGCTCGATATCTCAGGAAAGGTTTGTGTGCTATGAGCAGCATGCCAAGGCGCGCCTCGACCAACTGTATGCACTTAACGGTTAGCATTCGCGCAGTGACTATGCTTGTAACTGTTGCGAATCAAGAGGCGAAAAACGTATGAGGGCAAGCAAGCCAGCTCCGACTCGCTTCGCCGATACATCTGGCGGCCCATAAACAAACCCCACTATTCTTCGTAATGCGGCATCTTTCCGAAGCGTAGGATGCATCGCCCCCGGAGCTGCACGTCCGCAGCTCGTGTCCTCGCTCAGCGCGCGGCGTGACGCCGTCAAGGTTGCATCCGGCGCTCACCCGGGGCCAGCCAAATTCTGGCACTACTAATCGTCAAAGCTTAGAAAGCTTGAAGCGCAAAGATTCGGGTGGACGTGCGCTGTATAAAGAAACAGGCTGTATAAGCGAACACCTACTCCCCGCTAGCCCTTACTGGACGGGCGCTCCGCAGTACTGCACTTTCCACAAACAGTACAGTACATTTGGAGCCAGATACGTCGCCGTTTTCTCAATTCTGGTGAGAACTCGTGAGAAACGCACAACCGCGATGTCTCCGACAGTATCGAGCGGATCTTCTTCGAGGGCCACCTTGTAGTCGGCGAGTGCACCATTTTTTACCCTGCCGATGTCCGCCGTTGCTATCACCCGCCTTCCGCTTACCATGCCACCCGGCCAGAGTTCAACTGTCACTCTTAGCATTTTCGACTCCCAACCGTCGTGAATCTTCCGGTTTTGTTGGTCTGGCGTCACCACCGGGCTCGTTGCGCCATGAACACTCATTCTTTCTCAGGTCGATGTCGGTAATCCGGACCCAAAGCAGTTACCGCCGTTGAACTCCCGGAGGCGAAGGCGCTGTGCACCGACATGGCACGTGGCGTCGCCGCCCGCTAAATCAGGCGAGCCGCCGTGGTGGCCGACGGAGGCTGGATTCGCGCCTTGCAGCATTTGGCGCGGTTCTTTAGGCCTCGGGGTGCTGGGCGCGCCTCCTTCGTCGCGCCGGCGTTCCCCGCTAGATAGCGACGCGTAGCCGTTTTGCCCGTTCCTTGAAAGCCTGCTCGCCGCCTTCGAGAATGTCGCAAACATGTTTACGGATACTCGGATTTTCCAAGCTGCCGCTTTGGTATGAGATCTCCGGCAACCGAGACGGCCGGTGCGGTCCGCAGGTCGCCACAATGACTTGTTCTGCGTCAGTATTGACAACAAGGTTTGCGTTATGGGTGACAATGATGATCTGTCGGCGCTTCTTTGCCTCGCGGAAGCGATTGACCAGTTCTTGGAAAATCGACTGCGGGTCGAGGTTCTCCTCGGGCTGGTCAATGATGAGCGGTCGATCATCCTCCGCGTCGATGGCAAGGTAAAGCAACAGGAGCACAATCCCCCGGGTGCCCGGAGAGAGTTGCTCGATGTCGACACCGTCGTATTGAAGACCGTAGCCAACAGAAATATGCTCGGTGCTATAAAGCCAGTCGGATACATCCCGTGCCCAGTCACGGAAAACGTCGCCATCGGGAATGTGTGCCCTGAGATCGGCTTCGTTTGCCTTCACAAACTCGAGCAACGCACCGGCAGCGGTGGCCGCGCTGCCTGTCGACCAAGCGCTAAACAGCTTTTCTGTGGCACGCTTTTGCAGTTCCCCACGCCCTCGAAAAGGGCCGGTCTTGCGAAGATCGAGCAAGTTCTCACCTTTGGTGGCCCATTTTCCAATGTCGACGGCGCGTCTAACCGAGAAAGACAGCTTCGACAACGATCCGCCGGCCTGCTCGATTCTTTCCTTGATCGGCGCATACAACGATGCAAGTTCGGCTTCTTCCTCGACGATCCCCGCGAAAATCTGTGCGTAGGCAGCGCGTCTCGCCTCGACGAGTTCCCTTATTTTGTCGTCTGACGCTTTGGCCCGCTCGATCTTTTGCAACACTTTTTTGAGTCCCGAGTCGGCCTTGGTGATCTTCTCAGACAGACTTGCGTAGCGCTTTGCGTTCTGGACGTCGATCCCTACGAGATTCTTCAGCCGGTTGAATTCGCGCTCAAGCAAGGCAAGTGTCTGCTCGCTCAAGACAGCGCCGTCCGAGATCAATGCGACATTCGCGTTGGTCGCTGGCTCCGGTGTTGTCTGCAATCCCTCCACGGCAACGACACCTCGCCGCGCCTCGGCAAAACGGGTCTCAAGGAGGGCGTCGACGTCGCCCGCGAAGTCGAGCTTGAATTGATCCCAATCCTGCTTCGATAGCCCCGTTTCTTCCCTTCGTTGCTTGAGGTCTTCAAGATGCTCCACCGCTTCACGAGCGCGGAAATCCGCGACATCTTGTTTTAAAAGCTGTAGCCCACGGAGCTTCCGTTTCGCGCGGTCTACCTCCTGGCGCTTTCGGTCGACCGCTTCTGATACCTGTTCTAGTCGAAGGGCGCGTGCCGCGTCCCCCTTTCTGATCAGTGAATTCCGGTCCTTCGTATCCTTCTCGATGGCAGCCTGTCGCTCGTCGCGGTCCTTCTCCAAGGCCCTGAGACCATCCTTTCTTACCCGCTCTTCCGTGAGTTCTGCTGACGCTCGTTCAAGGGCCTGCTTGTTCCGGGCTTGCTTGTCATGCGAGGCTTCTAGCCTGATGCGGAGCAGCTCCTGGAACGTGTCAGCGCCGAGCCTGTCAGGATAGGGATGTGCGTTAAAAATCACGCGTTCTATCTCTTGCACAAGTTCGTCGTTTGGTCCATCGGCAGAGCATAGCTGATCCACGAATTGCTGAGACATGTATTGCACATGCGGGTGGTCCAGCAGTTCTTCGGGGTCAGTCGGTGCAAGCTCTGCGCAGGTCTGCTCACCGGATGTCCACCGCAAACGAGCCTCGCTTCGGCCGAGAAAAGGTTTTGCTCGGGAAAGGAACGATTTATCGTTGAACCTTGGCGACAGCGAGAGGCCGGCGGCCGCGATAAGGTCAGCCAACGCTGTTTTTCCTGAACCTCGGGCTCCAATGATAGCGACGAGTCCCGAGTTGAGTTCGATCTCGCTCTTTGACAACCAGCTTGCGTTGGATACAGAAATTGAATCAACCGTCGCGCCGCTCAGTGCTCCACTCGGCGGTTCCTCGCCGATAAATGCGCGTTCGCCTGGCTCAATGCACACCTGCTTCAACGTCTCAAACGCGAGATCGCCCTTTATCCAGCAGAGACGTTTGATGTCCGGCACTCCGACCTTACTTGCGGTGTGAGCGTCGGATCCTTGCAGGCAGGGTTTTGGCCCGTTGTATTGCTGCTGCAGTTCCTCGACAGACAGAATTTCTTTGCCAAGCCAAAAACTCGCTTGCTTTGGATTGCCACTGAAGATGATGTTGGCGAACCGCTCGATCTCCTTCCGCAAGGCAGCAAAGGATGCAGTATCGTCCCGCAAACCCGACGTTCCATCCTTCTCACCGCCGGCGACAGCGAAAAGAACGTTCTTCTGGGCCCACTCTGAATTGTCGACGGCCCGTTTGAGGTCCGCGAGCGTTACCTTAAACTGGTTGGCGCCTTCGGTGCGAGCTGCGCCGTCGTCCACGATTTTGGGGTTATGGGCGCGACCGAGGCGGATCAGGTCCGCGCGCTCGCAACGGTATGATTCGCCTTGGTACGAAAACTGGAGCTCGCGCAAGAACCGGTGAATTCGGTCGACATGGTCAAGGTCGTCGGGGCAAAACAGCAAATGCAAATTGATTGCGGAGGCCCTTGACGTCTCAATGCTGAGCCGGAGTTCAACGTTGGGAAAAATGAATTCAACGTTTGGAAGACGTCCATCTTCCTTGTATTTGACCGCCGTCACATAACCGTCAATTCCGAAGTAATCGGTTATGCCCAGCGCGCGTAGTGGTGGGCTTACGCTTTCTGCGGCATTCAAAAATGCGTCCCACGAATCAGTGCCGTCATACTGGTCATTCAGCGCGGTCCCAGGCACATGGATGTGCGGATCCCAGCGATGCCATACCGATCCCCGCGCATTGCCCCCGTCGAATCCCTTCGTCATTTTGGTTCCCGGATCTGTTAGCTGACCGGTTGCAAGCGTCTACCCGTCCCGGTCTCGGCGAAAAGTCTAATGCATTCCCCGTTGCGACAGGTTTATGCAATCAGCATAGCCGGTCAGTTGAACGGCCCTTCTGCGATATCGTGCGTAACAACCGCTTCCTCGAAGCGCTTGAAACAGCTCAGCACCGTGGCCAGCTACATTTCTTCGGCGAGTACAGCGGGGTCGCTGATCCCGCCTCCTTTGCCCAGTGGCTGGCGCCGCTGCGCAACTGCGAATGGGTGGTCTATGCCAAGCGCCCCTTCGCCGGACCGGAGGCGGTGCTCGCGTGCCTCTCGCGCACTGCTCGCCAACCCAGTGCGCCGCGCCAATCTCGCAAAGGTGCGTGAACTGCTGCACGTCACGCCCGAGGTCAGCCCGTCACCCGGACACCGTCATCGAAACCCGCCCCGCGTTCATCTGCCGACACTGCGGCTCGCCCATGATCGTCATCGACAGCCTCACGCGCGGCGCTGCATTCCGTCCGCCCCCACGCGCCGAGGCCGGACATGAGCGCGACGGTTCCTCCACATCCGAGCCGACCGTCGCCTTTGCGGCAACGCGGCGCACGAGCGGACGTCCTTTCAAGCAGAATGGCGCTGTGTCAATTGCGCAGCGGCGTCGGCTTGCTGTTGGCCAGCGCAGTCAGTTCTGATCCCCCGCCCGCTGCTATGATCTTGTGAGTCGACAACCAACGACCGGGGCGGGCATGGGAGAAAATGATGAACTACAGCGAAAATGGAAAGTGACTGGAGGGGACGGTGCGATGGAGGTCGAATTGGCGAACTTCATCAACATGATAGGTTTGGATCGGATCGCCCCCGGTCGATACAGCTTTATCCTGATACTTCACCTGTTCGGGGGCTGGAAGTCAGGCTTTCAGGGTCCCGAAAAGATCATTCGCGAAATCCAAGCGCTGGAATCCGGCGCGTCCACAGGCCTCAAAGCTCCGATTCAGAATAAGTATCCGCCGCTGAAGGGATTGTGGCACAAGCACTATCTGCAGGACGGGTTGCCGTCTCTGGCGAAGAACGTGCAACTCGCGCTTAAGAAGTACGGGATGCCATATTTTCAGCAGAAGATCCGGGAGGCCGAAGAGGCAGGTGAAGAGCGCTTCATGACAGCAGAAGATTTGATGGCTGTCGCAAACGATGTGGTGCACGGCAACCTTGGGCGACGCCGTGAGGATGAGGCTAATGACCGGCGAGTGGCTGGTGTTCGCCAAACACGAAGGGGAAAACTACTATCTGGCCATTACCACGCACGATGCCAGCGCCCATCCTCAAATCCGTCAACAGATCGACACCATCTGTTGCCACGAATTTCCCTTTCTGACCAGGTTGTTGTCAGAAGCATGATTTGCACGACAACAACAGGGAGACGTGCACGGCGTACACGCAAGCTACAGGCGATCCTTGCCTGCTACCGAACGCTGGGACTTCCGTCATTGCAGACGTTGAGGTCTCGGCCTGAAGGCCTGCCTCGCCATGCGCCTGATTGAGGCGCCGAGCCGCTTCCAGTTGTCCGGCATAGAGAGATCGTAATGCGTCTTTGGTCTCCGACTTCTTGAACGCGTGGAGATCGAGCCCTGAAGGGACGGGTTTTGCGGCACGGCACCGTCGGAAAGAAATGCGCGGCGTCATCACGCCGCGCATTTCTCGTCAATCAGTGGAACTGGCCTGCCCCTGCACTACCCGTCGTCGTAAGCATCGGTTTCTGCGGAAAGAATTCGACGCCTGTACGCTCTCGCAGCCGCTTCGTCGCCAGCACGTTGACCAGCACATGCTCAAGCGCGACACCGGGAATATCACTTGTAGCCTGAATCTGCATCAAGCCGCTCGTCGCCAAATCTGCCATCTGGTCCCAGATGCCCTCCGGAATTTCCGGAGTCACCCGGTCCCGAAATTTGGAGATTTTCGGCGCCTCGGCAGCGATATCAATTGTTCCGAGCATGCAGTCCTGCTTCGTGCGGGACGCGAATCCGAAGCAAAACGGTATCTTGCCTGCCTTTCTCCATGCATCGATGGCCGCCCAAACCTCGGGGTCGCTCATGTCGGCAAGCCAGTACACCTGCAGACCGTCGAGCTGGAGCCGAATAGTCATCACTTTGTCGCCTGTCATCGGCACGCTGCCGAATCCGAAGCAGTGTTGCCTCATCCGCAAGCCCATGAGAATGCGTTGGTCACTCTGTTCGACCGGACAGGTTAGCACGGGCAGCGCCGGCGGTAAGGCCCGCGCGAGCTTAGATTCTTTTCTGAAAACGCGCGCCGGATTCAACGACCCCGCTGCGAAGAAAGTAAATTCCTGAAAATCCTTCACTCGAATTCCTCGTGTTCTTGAGAATTAGAACGCTGCGCATGCTCGGATGCGCAGTTGCGTTTGCAGCGAAAGACGCACCGGTGCCGGATATCTACCGTCAGAAGACGAGTGCATCCTCAATCGCTGCTGAGGGTATAGCGAGGCGGATTTAGGTCGAGAGGATCTGAAACCGTTTTAGGTGGTTGAGACCAGGTTGAAGTGGTTGTGTGAGTTGTGAGATACACCGCCGACAAATGACGCGATATTGTTGGCCCTTGGTCGCCGTTCCGCGTCCGTGACCAAGCCGGCGGCGTCTGCGTGCAAACGATTCAACCCGCGGGGAGAAGGCGCTTTCGATGAATTGCCGGCCAACAAAAAAGCCGGCATTCACCGGCTTTCGTTAGAACAGGTGCGTGATCAGGCCGCGGAAGCCTGCCGGAGGGAGTCCTCACGCTGGTCCTGTGGCATGCTAGAAGGTACGTGGACGACCAGAACTTCCTCGACAGCCTCGTGCGTGTCCGCTGACATAAGCATTACCCGGCTGCCCCGAACCACGCCCCCGCGCTGCTCGATAAGGAAATCCTTTGACTTTCCTACCGTGAGCGTCTGGTTACGATGTGGCTCTCGCAGCAGACGGCCGAGAAGCGTCCCTGCCAAGGCCGCGCCAAGCGGAATCAGCAGTAACAGATAGTTCTCGGTGACAAAGGTTGCCAGACTCATGGTCGGACTCCATTCCGGACGAAAGCGCACAGGACACTTACAGCATAGTATATCAAAGCAGCCCCGAGAGCCGAGCTGAGGCTGCCGAACTGGGTGTGCTTGAACACCATCTGCGCCCACTCTGGAACGATGTCCGGGTCCACCGACCATGCCAAAATCGCCGCCCACACCGCAAGACCAGTAAACCCTAGCACGATGGCGACAAGCTTCACAAAACCCAGCAGGTGACGCCTCCAGGGTGTGTTGATATAGGGGTCGTCAGACAACGCAAGTGGCATAAAAAGGGCTACCCCAGCGGCAGCCAGAGAAGGGGGGAAAAACGTGGTGCGATCGTTGTTATGTGCCGCTGACCGAATGACAGATTCCAGCCCTCCCAGCACGAACGGCAACAGCACACCGAGCCAAAGCAGGTACGTCTCGTTTGAGCGGGCCTTCACTGTCGCGGCCAGGTCCGCTGCAGTTGGGCCAGCCGTGGGTGAGCCAGTCGTGGCTGCCCCTGTTCCGGCGGTGCCGGTCGCCGGTGACCCCACGGCCGCGCCAGTCGCAGCTGCCGGCGGCGGTGTTGGAGTAGGTGTAGGCGTTGGTGTCGACATCAAGTCCTCGGGTATGGTTATTCTCGGCCCCGCCATTTCCCAGCAGCGGCCGTTTCGCTGCTCGCGGCAGTCTGGTTCGTTACGCGTTATGCAGCAGGCCTTCGCGTCTATCGATTACATCGCTAATATTTACCACATAGTGGGATTCAACCCGTCCGGGGCCATAACAACACAGCGCCGGGGGGCACACCTTTTCGCGTCCCCTGGCCCATGCTCTGGACAACCGCGTCCGTGGAAAGTCTGATTAACGGCACAGCGTGAGTCAAGAAGCCGACGCCAAGAGGCGCCGACCCGAGAGTGTGTTGCGGCACGGCGACACGTGCTTGCATCAGGCCAATAAGGGTTTATACTTAGCTCGTCTCCTCCATGTCTCATCCTGATATGGATTCGGCCCACCGCTTGGTGGGCCTTTCTTTTTGTCCTGCCGTTCCCTGCAAAGCTGGTTGCATTTGAAGCGTCTAATCGGAAAGCTCACGTTTTCAGCTGCGGCACCGTTTACCCACAAATTCCACAAGCCTTCATGCGGCGCAGGCAATCCGAGCTCGAAATTACATAGACCGTGACAACGTCCCGGCCTTGCTTGCTACACTCGCCGACTCCTAACCCGAATCGACCCCGTATGAAGCGCTTAGCCACTCTTGCCGCCTTGACACTCCTGACGGCATGCACATCGATATCCGAAGTGGTGCCGGCTGGCGACGGACACTACACTGTGACAACACAGGTTCGTGGCGGCATGACACCGTGGGGAGAAGTCAAAGCGTCGAGTCTTAAGCGCGCCGACGAATACTGCAGGCAGCAAGGCAAACAGATGCATCAGGTCGACATGCAGACGCATGGCGTTCGGGGCTGGACGCCTCAAGAAGCTGAACTGACGTTCGCGTGCGTGGCGGGCTAGTGGGGCATCGCACAGTGAACCCGGGCAACTTCCCCGATACGAACTTGGTGCTTGCCTAGTGGCACGGCACACCCCAAGGACATCAGTACAGATTTCATTTGCAAATCCATTTTGCAGCGCGCCCCGCGCCAGACCAGATTCGTTTGCAAACAGGGAATTGCAGGGAAAGACGAATATCCATACAAAACAGTCACTTGGCGAGCCACGTCAGAACATGTTTTGTTTGCAAAGAACCACATGATCGTCGCCGTGGCGGACGCCGGCAATATCAGCCGTGCGGCGGAGTTCGTGCACCGCTCGCAGTCGGCGGTGAGCATGCAGATCAAGACGCTCGAGGCCGCGCTCGGCAAGCCGCTCTTCGTCCGCAAGCCCAGAAGTGTCGTGCCGACCCAGGACGGCGAAGTGCTGCTCGCCTACGCGCGCCGCATGCTGGCCTTGCGCGACGAGGCGTGGGCCGCTGTGGTGCGGCCCGACGTGACCGGCCGCGTGAGCATCGGCGTGCCGGACGACTACGCGTCGTCGCTGCTGCCGCCCATCCTCAAGAAATTTTCCGCGACCTATCCGAAGGTCGAGATTCGCGTGGTCGGCCTGCCGAGCGTGGCGCTCGCGCCGATGGTGAAAGACGGTTCCGTCGATCTGGTGTGCGCGACGCGCGTGAAGGGTCTGGCGGGCGAGTTCCTGCGGCTCGAACCCATGGTGTGGGCCGCATCGCCGAGCGCGCACGACATCTGGCGGGAAAGACCTCTGCCGATTGCGGTGTTTCTGCCGGGCAGCGTCGCGCGCGAGAACGCGATTCGCAGCCTCGAACAGGCGGGAATCAGCTATCGCACGTCGTATGAAAGCCCGAGTTTGATGGGTCTCGTGTCCATGGCCGAGGCGGGCCTTGCCGTGGTTCCGCTCGCCCAATGCGCAGTACCCGCGCATTTCGCCCTGCTCGGCCAGGCGCAGGGCTTGCCCGAAATCGCCGCGCTCGAAGTGGTGCTCGCGCGAAGCACGGCATCCAAACGCCCGCCGTGCGATTTTCTCGCGGAGAAAATCATTGCCGAACTGAGGCGCTAGGCCACCGCCAGGGTGAAGTCGCACGGCGCGTTGCACAACACGTCGCGCATGCGCCCGGCAGCGAGTGTATAAAGGAAGCTGCCTCTCGCGCCAAACCGAAGCTGCCCATTCCGATGACTACGCCCCCTCGCGAATCGTCCGGCACCTTGTGGCCCGCCGTCGTGCGCCAGACGGAGCATGCGTTGGCCTGCGGCGCGCTGCACCCCATACAGACCGTGCGCACGACGATCGAAGACGGCGGCGTGCGTTTCCTCGTCCGCCAGGTGTCGAGTCTGGAACGCAAGGACGAGGACGCCCGGCAACGCAAGACGGACCCGGCCAGCCGTCGCGCGGTCAACCCCTTCCTGCCCTATGAGCCGGACCTGTTCGTCGCCGATATCTCGGACACGCACCTTGTCCTGCTGAACAAGTTCAATGTGATCGACCACCATCTGCTGGTCGTGACGCGCCGCTTCGAGTTGCAGGAGAACCTGCTCGATCTGGCGGATTTTCGCGCACTGTTCGATTGCATGACGCAGTTCGAGAGCCTCGGTTTCTACAACGGCGGACCGGCGGCCGGCGCGAGTCAGCCTCACAAGCATCTGCAGATCGTACCGCTGCCGCTCGACGAAAGCGCCTCACATCTGCCGATCGAGCCGTTGCTGGCGGCCGCATCCAGCGACGGCAGTCTATGCACCGTGCCAGGACTTGGCTTTCCGCACGCATTCGCGAGCCTCGATGCGAAGCTCGCAGACAACCCGCAGCAACTGGCGGACCGTGCATTGCACACGTACCAGCATCTACTCGATGCCGCCGGTTTGCACGCCGTGGAGGTGAACGGGCAAGCGCGCCAATCAGCGCCCTACAACCTGCTCGTGACGACGCGCTGGATGATGCTCGTGCCTCGCTGCGTCGAACGAACAGAAGGCATTGCAGTCAACGCGCTGGGTTTTGCGGGCTCGCTCTTCGTTCGCAACGACATGCAGATGCAGACCATCCGCAAGCTCGGTCCAATGAATGTGCTGCGGCGGGTCGCGGGACTCGTCCCACCGTAGCCCGCACGCAAGCGAAGGCCACGCTCAGGCGAACCGCTCGGGCCGGAACGGACGCGCATCGACGAAAGGCTCTTCACCCGTCATCATTTCCGCGAGGAGCCGCCCGCTTACCGGGCCGAGCGTCAAGCCATGATGGTTGTGACCGAACGAGAACCACAGCCCCCGGTGCCGCGGCGCGCGCCCGATGATGGGCCGCATGTCGGGCGTGCAGGGGCGCAAGCCGAGCCACGGGTTCGCGTCGAGCCGCTCGCCCAGTCCGAACACCGGCTTTGCCGAGCGCTCGGCGCGTTCTAGCTGGACGCCGGTAGGCTTCGCTTCGCGCCGCGCGATCTCTACACCCGTGGTAAGCCGCAAGCGCCCTTGCATCGGCGCCACGACGTAGCCTTGTTCCGAGTCGACGTAGGGCATGGAGAGCATCGGCTTTGTCGCCCGATAATGCATGTGGTAGCCGCGTTTGGCGCGCAGCGGAATGCGATAGCCGAGCGGCTCGAACACCTTGTCCGACCATGGGCCGAGCGCCACCACCACATCTTTTGCGCGGATCCGGCCGGAAGACGTCTGCACCGTCCATGCGCCCGCCTCTTCTTGCAGCGTCGTCGCGTCGCCGGTCAGGAACGTGCCGCCGTCATGCTGGAAGAGACGCGCATAGCCTTTCGTCAACGCGCCGGGATTCACGATGCTTTTGGGGTCCTGCCAGTGCAGCGCGCCGCAGAATCCGTCTGCGAGACCGGGCTCTTGTGCTGCCAGCGCGGCTCTATCGAGTGCGACGACATGCAGGCCATGCGTTCGCGCGGTAGCTTCGGCCGCGACTGCATGGCGTGCGAATTCCTTCGGCGTGCGAAACGCCTCCATCCAGCCCTTGCTGACGGCCAGTTCCGCGAGACCGGCGCGCGCGATCAGCAGATCGTGCTCGGCGACGCTGTGACGGATCAACGGCAGCATGTCGTGCGCCGCGCTCATCAGCCGCTCGGGCGACGACTCCCACCAAAAACGCGCGAGCCAGCCCGCAAAAGAAGGCAACGCGCGATAGTCCCAGTAAAGATCCGTCGACTGATTGCGCGCATAGCGCAGCAGCGTGCCCAGATGGCGCGGAAACGCGTACGGCACGACCGACGACGACTCGATCAGGCCCGCGTTGCCGAAACTGGTTTCCTCGCCGGGCGCGCGCCGGTCGACGAGCGCCACGCGCCGTCCCCGCGCCTGCACATGCAGCGCAGCCGACACACCGACGATGCCGGCACCCAGCACGATCACATCGAAATCCATAAGCTCGCTCTGCTTGCCCCGTGAAAGCGGACTCGTCTATTGAACATCCGCACAACGCGCACATGGCGCGGCCGACGCGCAATGCCCGCGCCAGGCGCGCCATGCGTTACTTCGCGATGATGTCGCGATTGAAGTACTTCTGCGAGAGCGCGCTTAGCGTGCCGTCTTTCTTCAGCGCGTCCAGCGCCGCGTCGACTTTCTTCGCGAGTGCCTTATCGCCCTTGCGCATGCCGAAGCCGGTTCCTTCGCCGAGCGTGGCCGGATCGCTGAGCGGCTGACCGGCAATCGCATAGTCATGGCCCGCCGGCTTCTTCAGGAAGCCGTCTTCGACGGTTTGCGCTTCCTGGACCGCGGCGTCGAGCCGCCCCGCCACGAGGTCGGTGTACACCTGGTCCTGATCCGCGTAAGAGACCACGGAAACGCCGGCGTTCGCCCAATGCGCCTTCAGAAAATCTTCCTGCGACGACCCTTGCAGCACGCCGACGCGCTTGCCCTGCAGGCTCTTCACGTCCGGCATCAGGCCGGAGCCGCGCTTTGCCACCATCACGATCGGCACGACGTAAATGGGCGGCGTGAAGTCGATGGTCTGCTTGCGCTTGGCGGTGATGTTCATCGCCGAGTTGATGACGTCGAATTTACGCGCCTGCAAGGCGGGAATCAGACCGTCGAACGCATTTTCGACCCATTCGCATTTCACCGCCATCTTCGCGCACACCGCATTGCCGACGTCCACGTCGAAGCCTTGCAGCTGGCCCGTGGCGGACTTGCTTTCGAACGGCGGATACGCCGCCTCGATGCCGAAGCGCAAGGTGTTCTGGGTTTCGGCGCTGACAGTGCCGACCGACCCGACGGACGCGACCACAGCAGCGGCGACGAAAAGTGAGAGTTGGAGCTTACGAAGCATGATGGTTCCCTGTCTGTTTGGGATCGCGAATCAGCGGCACAAAAGAACGTTGCCTGTCTGCCTTGAGAGGCCGCCCGAATCGCGGGGGAAACCCGCGTTCGCGCCCTCTCTGGAACAACAGTCTATTCTGGACAGCGACAAAAGCAAGCAATTTTCAAAAATAAACGTCCAGTCTGGACTTTTTGACTTTAGAATGACCGTGACGCCGGAGACGGCAACGTTGCGGAGAGTAGGCACATGAGCAAGACAGACAAGGCAATTCCTCTGATCGTCGACGAGGAAACGGTTCGCCACGCGCTACCTCATCTGGACGTGCGGGTTGCGTTGACAGAGATGTTTCGCGGGCTTGCGAACGACGCGGCCGTGCAGCCGCCGCAAACCCTCACGCTCTTTCCGTCCGGTGCGGGCGACTTCATCACTTACCTCGGCGCCATGGCGCACGCTCAGGTGTTCGGCGCGAAGTTGTCGCCCTATATCGTGACCGCCTCGAAGCCGATCATCACGGCGTGGACCGCCTTGATGTCGATGCAAACCGGCCAGCCGCTCATGTGGTGCGATGCGGGTTTGCTCACCATCGAGCGCACTGCGGGCACCACCGCGCTCGCCGTCGACCAACTGGCGCCGCCCGAGGCGCGCACTCTCGCGATTGTCGGCGCGGGCGCCGTTGCGCAGGCTCACATTCGTCATCTTGCGTCGCTGAGACCCTGGACTTCCATTCGTGTTTTCTCGCGCGATCTGCAGGATGACGAAACAAAACGCCGGCAGATCATCACGCTCGACGAACGCGCGAGCCTCTCTACGCGCATCGAAGACTGCGTGGCCGACGCCGACGTGGTCGCCCTCTGCACGTCATCGGGCACGCCCGTGCTGGCCGACGGCATGCTGCGCAAGCCCGCACTCGTCACGTCGATCAGCACGAACGTGGCCAACGCTCACGAGATTCCGCCCGCATGGCTTCCCGACATGGACGTGTACTGCGATTACCGCCGAACCACCCCTGCGAGCGCAGGCGAGATGAAGCTGGCTGCCGCAGAGCACGGCTGGCATCCGCGCGACGTGGCGGGCGATCTGCCCGAGCTGCTATCCGGCGCCGCGCCGAAGCCCTCCTACCGGAAGCACGCGTTTTTCCGCTCCATCGGACTGGGACTGGAAGACGTGGCCATCGCGTTCGAGCTGTTCAGGCATCTGACCACCCGATAACGGCTCATGGCGCGCAAGCGGTTGCCTGCATCGCTCATGGCAAAATAACGCATGACTCGTGACGCATGACGCGATGCCCAACTAAAACACGCGTCGTCGCGATGAGGCGCAGCGCAAAGCACGAAACCGCACCGCAGCCCGACGCGTTGCAGACCTTGCGAAACTGGAACCCACCTGTCCCTATGCGAAAGACCAAGACAACGGCCGCGCGCCGCCTTCTTCTGGATCGGTATAGCCGTGTCGCCGACGGCATCGCGCTGCTTTTTTTCCCGTACGTCGAGATCGTGATTCACGACCTGCAGAGCCAGACCGTCGCGTACATCGCAAACAATCTCTCCAAACGCGAGATTGGCGACGAATCCGCGCTGGAGGAAATCGACCACACGGTCGAGTCCGGCACCATCGGTCCGTATGAAAAAGTGAACTGGGACGGCAGGCGCATGCGCTGCGTGAGCACCGTGCTGTTCGACGACGCGGACGTTGCGGTCGGCGTGATGTGCGTGAACTACAACATCGCCGTGTTCGAGGACATCAAGCATGTGATCGACCGAGTGATTTCAGGCGCCGGCGTAGTGAAGCAACCGGAGGAACTGTTCAGGGACGACTGGCAGGAGCGCATCAACACGTTCCTTCACGCGTGGCTGCAGGAGCGGCAACTCGCGCTCAATTCGCTGACGCGCGACCATCGCCGCGAACTGGTGGAAGCACTCTGGGCCGAGGGCGCGTTCAAGGGCAAGAGCGCCGCGAACTACGTGGCGAACGTGCTCGGCATGGGCCGCGCCACCGTCTATCAACATATCCGGGACCTGCGCGGCGCGGCGGCATGAAGCGCCACACGAGCAGCAGCAACGCCAGCACCGCAGGGCACCCGCGCAAATCGGTCGGCACGGTTTCGCGGTGTGCGAGCCGCGCATCCAGCATGGCGTCGCGCAGCGACTTTGCATCAGCAAGGCGCCGGTAGCCGAAGCCGATCTGCTCGGCCACGGAACTCAAATAGTGCCCCTGCAAGGCGGACAGCTCCTCGTGGCTCACCGCATGCACTGCGGACGCATGCATCTGCGGGACCTGCACGACTTCGTCTGCCTGCCAGTAGCCGATGCGGTTGCCGTGCGCGTCGCTGCGCGGAATCGGCGCCGGTTGATCGCCACCCACGCCGACCAGCCATCCCTTCACATGCGCAGGGTTGATGTCCTGCTTGAGCGCGTCCGAGGGCAAGCGCGGCGGCGCCTCCTGGCCATCCGTGACGAACAGCACAGCCGTGCTGTTGCCAAGGCCCTGCGCCACGCGTACCGCCGAATACACCCCGCCCTCGGCGATACGGCTGTAGTTGGTCCAGCGCATACGTCCGTCGATCCGCTCGAGCGAGGACAGCAGCGCGTCGTAGTTGGCACAGACTTCCACGGGCGGCAGCAGCAGAAAACTGCGCTGTCCGGTAAACGCGCTCCAGCCGACTTTCGACCCGCAGGGCAATTGCCCGAGCGCTTCGCGCATCGCCGCGCGCGCGAACACGAGGCGGCTCACCGGCGCGCCGTCGAGCACGACATCCTCCACGTTCATGCTCTGCGTGATGTCGAACGTGACGACGTAACTCGATGCATTGCGCGGCAACGCAACGGGCGGCAGCGCGAGCGAGACAATCAATAGCACGAGCGCCGCTGCCGTCATCCAGTGACGTCCCGCGAAAAAGCCGCGCGCAAAGGGACCGAGGCTCACGGCAAATCCTTGCTTTCCGGATCGCGCACCTTCACGTCGTGCTGCTCCTTGACGTCGGGCGTGCCGGACGTGGAGCGCGTCTCGGGCACGAGCCACAACGCCCGCTCGAGGTTGTAGCGCGCGTCCCAATCGTCGGGGGCAAGGCGCAGCAAGGTCCGGTAGCGGGCCTTTGCTTCCTCGACCATGGGGAGCGACTCGACCGCGCCCGCAGGGCTATGGCCGATGCCCTGGCGCAAATACAGATTGCCGAGATTGAACAGCGCCGCGCGGCCCGTCTCGCTGTGCGGCTGCTCGCGTATCAGCGACTCGAAGAGCGGGCCCGCCGTATCGAAAGCGCCCTGTTTCGACAGCGCGATGGCGCGCGCGAGCCTGACTTGCGGCGCGTCGTCCATGGTGCCGGCCGCGTGCGGCGCCTGTTTGGCCGCACCCCTGCTCGTTGCGACGACCTCTGCGACTGTCCGATTCACCTGCTCCGCATGCCGCCACCGCATCCAGTCGTAGGCGGCCACCGCTGCGCAGCACAGCGCTACCGTCCCGAAGATGAGATGCACCGTCGCGCGCTTCATGACCACACTCGCACCTGAAAGACCCGCAAGGCGAGCAGCAGCACGCAACCCGCCAGCGCGGCCGCGAAGCAATAGGGGCTCAGATCTTCGCGCGGCAAACGCTCGACAAACGTCGTCAACGCATTTTGCTGCCGGTTGATTTCGGCCATTGCGTCCCTCATGGCTTTGGCATTCCCCGTCTGGAATAAACGGTAAGGTGTCTTAAGCGAGAGGAAGTAGCGATGCAGTTCAGCTTCCGCCGAGGTCTCGCTGGCGGGTACCCTCGCATTCAGGTCGGGGCTGTAAATGCTGCTGCGCAAGTAGATGAAGTACAGCGCGATCTGATTGCGCAGCAGACCTTCTTCGACGAGTTCCCGCACCCGCGCATCGAGCTTGGCGCCGCCGTCGGATACCAGCACGATGGCGCGGCGGCCCGACGAATGCTGGTCATTGAATTCGCCGATCGCCGTGAGGAGGCCGAGGTCGAGCTGCGTGTCGGGCATGCCGCGACCCACGGCCGTACCGGCAATGGCTGCGTCGATCGCGCGATGATCGTAAGTGAACGGCATCGCGAGCAACGGGCTCGTGCCGAACATCATGAACGCGAGGCGGTCGTTCGGCCGCTCTGCGACGAACTCCGTCAACGACGCGCGCGCCACCTTGTTCTTCGATTCCCCCGCGCTCACCTCGACGCCCCTGCTGTTGATGGGCTCATCCATGCTCGCGCTGCGGTCCATCAGAATGAGAATCTGCGCGCCGCTGCCCGTGCGCAGCACCTCGCGATGCGAACGGCCGGGACCGGCGAGGCCGACGACGATCGCGAGCATCGCCAACACCGCACTGCCCTGCGCGATGCCGCCGACCCAGCGCCCAGCGCGATCCTCCGGCAGCCATGCGAGCCACGAAAACGCCAGCGTGTCGGCGCGGCGCGGCAACAGCGGCAGCAACGCAAGCGGCAGCAGTGCGAGCAGCCACGGGCGAGCGAAGTCGAGCGCCATGTCGTTCATCGCTGATGACGCTGCTCCGCGCGATACAGCGCCTCGCACAGCGTGCGCAACGGGTAGGCATCGGCGGATGAGGCCGGCGTAAAAAAGCGCTCTGCCGATTGCCGGTAGAACTGCTCCAGTTGTGCGCGCAACGGTTGCAGATACGGCGCGCGAGCGAACAGCGCGGGCAGCGAGCCGGCGTGCACCACGTGACCCGCCGTCTCGTTCAGCGCGCGATGCAGGCAAAGCCATGCATCCGTGGAGGTCTGCGCGGGCAGCTCGTCTGAGGGCTGCATGCGCCGCAACTGCCGCCACGCGCGGGCAAACGGCAGGCGCGCGGACTCGCGCGCGTTGCGCCACCACCACCAGCCTGCCCACGACAACACGGTGAGCAAGAACAACCCGGCAGCGAAGCCGGCTTGCCGGCGCAGCGGCGCGGCGCGCAACGGCGGCGCCAATCGGTCGGGCCGCAACGCCTGCAGATCGCCGGCATTGAATGGATTCGCGGGCGTCGCGGGCCCGATGCTGAGCGGCCACTCCGCCACCCGCAACGTCACACCCGCCGACGAAGTGAGCGTCAAGGCCGGCAACGCGATCTGCGTGAGCGCGGTGGGCACGCTGATGACCTGGTAGTCGATCGCGAGCCAACGGCGGCCGTCGGCGTCGGTCTCGGTGCGCACGCGCCGGCGTTCGAGCCACGCATCCGTGCGGCCGAGCGACGGCGGCGTCACCGAACCGATATCGCTGCGACCGTCCTGCAGCAGAATGCGCTGCGTGAGGACATCGCCGAGCAGGTAGCCGAACGCGCGCGGCTCCTCCACCGTCGGCTGAAACGCGGCGTTGGCTGCGGCTGCGTTGTGGGTCGACAGGAGGAATGCACACAACAGCGCAGGCAACAACGAAGACAAAGGCGCGACAGCGACAACCCGCGCGGCCCCTGTGCCATGCAGCGAGCGCTCTCCTTTCATGCAACCGCCTCCAGAAAGTAGCGCGACATGGCGTCCGGGTCGAAGGCGTTTTCCACGAAAAAAGGCTGGATTGCGCGCTTGCCGAAGCTTTGCGACAGTTCGGCGCGACGCCTTGCAACCCTTTCGCGCCAGCGCTCGCGCACGCCCGCGCTCAACCACAGCGTGCGCCGCGCGCCGGATTCCGCATCGCTCACGGCGAGCAGCGGGCCACCGGGAGGCGGTGCGATTTCCGCGGCGTCCCACACGACGATGGGCACCACATACGAATGCACCAGCAAATCGAGCACAGCGGGCAACGCCTCAAGCGGCCAGTGGAAATCGGACACCAGGAAGATCAGCGACTGCCGGCCCGCCAACGCCGCCGCGACGCTTTGCAACGCGTGAGTCGCGGTGTTTTTATGCCGCACCGCGCTCTCGCTCTCGCTCTCGCAATTGCGCAGCATCGTCGCGAGCAAATTGCCGATGCCCCTGCCGGAGCGCGGCGGCATGAACAGATCGTCGCGCGCGCGTTGATCGAAGGCGAGCATGCCCAACAGATCGCCGACGCGAAACGCGCTATAGCCCACAGCCTCGACGAAGTCCGCGGCTACCGCAAGCTTCGTCCGATGCGTGCCGAAGCGCATCGACGCGGATACGTCGACCAGCACCTGCACCGGCACGGCCGCGCGCTGCAGATGCACGCGTACGAGCCATTCGGAACGCGCCGCGCGCACGCTCGCCCGCAGATCGAGCCGGCGCGGATCCGGATAGTCGAAGAGGCGCCCGTGCAGCGCGAATTCCTGGCCGGAGCCGAAGCTCGCGCCGCGATGCGAGCCGGGGCGAACCCCGGAGGCGCGCATCGGCAAACGGTAATGAAACTCCGCAATGGCACTCATGGCTCAGGGCACGGCGAGTCGGCCGACGATTTGCGCGATCAGCGCCTCGGCCAGTTCCTGGCGCCGCAATTCGTAGATCGGCGTGAAGAACACGCGGTGGCCGAGCGCGGGCAGCAGCACTGCATGAATGTCCTCGGGTATCAGATGCGCGCGGCCCGCGAGCCAGGCCACCACGCGCGCCGCGCGCAACAGCGCGCTCATGCCGCGCGGACTCGCGCCCGCCAGAATGAGCCGCTCCATGTCCACGCCATCGAGCGCGATGCCGAAGCGCTGCGGCGTTTCAGTGGCCTGCCAGATGTCCAGCACATAGCGCTCTATCGTCTCGCTCGACTGCACGCTGTGCTGGATTGCCGCGCCGATCTGGTTCAACTGCTCCCACGGCACGATAGCCGGAGACAGCCGCGCGAGCAGCCGGTCGACGTCGTGATAGTCGGCGTCGAAAACCAGGGCGCGGCGCACCGCGGCGTCATCGGGTGTCGGCATGCCGAGTTCGAACAGGAAGCGGTCGCGCGCCGCCGACGCCAGCTCGAAAGTCTCTTCCTTCTCGACCTTGTTGCGATCCGCGAAGACCGTCATGTGCGGAAAGCGATATTCGCGGTCGAACGCCCATACCGAGCGTTCGGCCATCGCACGCAACAGCAAAGACTGAACCTGCGGACGTGCGCGGTTGATTTCGTTGAAGAAGAAGGTGGTGAGCCGCTCGCCGTGCCGCAGAAGCGGGCCCGGATCGATACGCGGCCTGCCTTCCGCGTCGACATACGTGTGATAGACGAGGTCGCCCGGCATCAGGTCGATCGTGCCTTCCACCCGCTCGAATTCGCCGCCCACGACACGCGCAAAAGCGCGCAACACCGTCGTCTTGCCGACGCCCACGCCGCCTTCGAGCAGTACATGGCCGCGCGCAAACAGCGCCACGGTGATGAGCCGGATCACCTGCGCCTGCCCGATCACCGCGCTCGCGACTTCTTCTTCGATTTGCAGCGCGTGCAGACGCCAGTCCTGAAGCTGTTCGCTGGAACCCATCGGTGCAATCTCCTCTGGCGGGCACTGCGTGCACCGCCGCTAAAAAGCGCTTCAGGCGGACGCGTCGTCCACGGCCTCCAGCAGTCCCTTCGACTTGCCGGGCGACGGCACGAACGCCGCATACTCGCGCTCCAGATAAGCCGCGGCCTCTTCGAGCAGAAACTGGCGGAAAATCATGCAGGTCGGCGAAAGCTGCTTGGCGCGCAAATGCACGATCTGCCATGTGCGCTCGATTGGCGTGCCGTTCACATCGAGCAAGGCGATTTCCTTCGTCCGCAGTTCGAGCAGCAGCGTATGCAGCGAAATAAGGCTCACGCCCATGCCCGCCATGACTGCCTGCTTGATCGTTTCGTTACTGCCGAGCGTGACGACTTTCGCCGGCGTGAAGAGATGCTGCCGGAACATTTCCTCGGCGGCCATGCGTGTTCCTGAGCCCGGCTCGCGCACGAGAAACGTGTCGCCGCGCAGCTCCTGCAAATCGAAACGCCGCGCGCCGGCAAGCGGATGACCCACCGGCGCGATCACCACTTGCGGATGCCATGCGAGCGGCTCGGCCGTCGTGTCGAGCTCGGGCGGCGGGCGCCCCATGATCGCAAGGTCGATCGCGTTGTCCTGCAACAGGCGCAGAAGCGCGTCGCGATTGCCCACCGAGAAATGCACATCCACCTTCGGGTAGATGTGCGAGTACATCGCGAGCAGCTTGGGCGCGAAATAGGTCGCAGAACTGACTATCCCCACCGCGATTGAGCCGCTGTCGGCCTGCTTGAGCGAGGTCATCGCGTCTTCGGCGTCCTTGATCTCGCCGAGAATGCGGCTCGCGTGGTGACTGAACTTCTCCCCGGCCTCCGTCAGTGCGAGCTTGCGCGCGATGCGCTCGAAGAGGCGCAGACCCACGGCTTCTTCCAGTTGATGGATCTGCATCGAGACCGCCGGCTGCGTCAGATGCAACTCTTCCGCTGCGCGCGCGAAGCTCGTATAGCGACTCGCCACGACGAATATCTGCAATTGACGCAGCGTGAGCGAGCGGACGAAATTCACGGCCGCGCGCCCACTACCGGCTCGCGCTCGGCGCGTTGGAAGACTTCACAGTCTGGTGCGGCGAAAGCGGCGCCCGGCTTGCGTTTGGCGCGTTTGGCGCGTTTGGCGCGTTTGGTGCGGTGGGTGCGTTCGGCACATACCCCGGCGGCAGCTTGCTCAACACGGCCTGAAAACTGAGCGTGCGGCTTTGCAGCGGATGCGCGAAATCGTTGTTCGCGCCCGGCACGTCCGTGCGAATCAGCGCGACCTGGCCCGGCACGGTACTCGCGATCAGAAACGTGTAACGCTTGCCGGTGTATTGCGCGAAACGTGCGGCGTTGGGGTCGTCCAGATACGGCTGAACGACGATCTGCTGCGCCTTGACGGGCTTGCCGCCCACCTCGCTCGTCACCGTTTCGATCTTCGGCCCGGCGGCGAGCGCGAGCCGCAGGCGCTGCTGGAAATAGCGGCGCTTGCCGCCCGTCAACTGCTCCATCTCGGCAATGTCGCGCTCGAGGAAATAGATGATCACCGGATTGCACTGCAAGCCCCCGTTCGGCAACGGCACCGCGCCGCGATGGTCGGACACTTGCGCGTCGCCCTTCGCATTGTCCGTGCTCGTCACCAGCACCTTGACCGTATCGCTGCCGTGCGCGGGCGGATCGGAACTCAGGAGCGCATAGTCGAGCTCGGTCTGCTGCGCGATGCCGTGCAGATGATCGGTTGTGAAGATGAGCCGTTCAGCGGGGGAAATCGCGCCCGTGCCTGGCGCAGGCGCCGCCGCTTGCGCGCCGCCCGCGGCGCCCGCGGCGCCCATGACAGCCGCGCCGGCCATCATGCTGATAGCGCCTATGACACGTATTGCACTCATCGCACCCACCACATCCGCCACGCATGCCAAGCACGCCGCGAACATGCGCCGCCATACGCGGCGCAAACCGCCGCGCCACGCCGTCATGGCGACGCGTCCGCGGATTTGCCCGCCGGTGCGTCGACGGGTTTCAGGAGCGGCACTTCGTAGCTCGTCAGAATGCGGTCGATCTTGTCGTGATTCGCGCCGATCCACTGGTCGACCTTGTCCTTCCACGCTTTCTCGCCGTAGCGCACGCCCATGGAAATCGTATAGTCGAAGCGGATGCCGGGCGTGGCCGGGAACGGCACGAGCTTCACCGAATCGCCCGAGCGTTTCGCGAAGTAGCCGGCAATCGGCCCCCACAGGAAGACGACGTCGACCTTGCCCGCCTGCAGGTCCTTCTCGATCATCTGGCCGGGATACTCCTCGGGATCGCCGCTTTGCACCTGATAGGAGACGGCCTGGTCGATCAGGTTATGCCCAAGCAGCCAGTCGACGGCAGGCGTCTGCGTAAAGATGCCGAAGCGCAGCTTGTGCAACTCGTCCGGCGGCAGCTTGAGCAGATCGTCGGGCGTATTGATGCCGTCCAGCTCGGGGCGCTTTCTGAACACCATGGCATACGTGGAGCGCAGATAGGGCTGCGTGGTCGACGTGAGGTCATAGCCTTTCGGCACGCCGATGATCAGATCGCACTTATAGGCGCCTGTTTCGGGCACCTTCTCGCGCAGCGTGTGGCGCACGAAACCCATGCGCTGCGGAAAATAGGTGTATTCGAGCTTGTAGCCGAAGTCGCGCGCCATCTCGCTCGCGATGCGGTTCTCGTAGCCCTCGCCCTTGTTGTTCGACAAAGGCATGTTGTTCGGATCCGCGCAGACTCGCAGCACGCCGTCGGCGCCGTCGTTGTTGGGCAGCGCCTCGCCCTGGGCGCGGACCGCGCCGCTTGCGAGCGCTGCGTAGCACAGCGCGCCTATGACGAGCGCGGCATGCAGGTGGATGGATTGGCGATGACGCATCGAGCACCTCCTGAAGTCGAGCCGCCCGCGTTATTTCGCGTCGATGGACTGCAGATCGCCGGGCTTGATCTGCCCGTCCGAACGCCCTTTCAGATAGGCGTAAAGGTTCTCCCAGTTCTTTTGCATCATCTGGCTGGAACTGAAGTCGGGCATGCCCTTGTCGACCCGCCCGCCGAACACCGTGCGATGAAACTCGTTCTTGTCGAGCGTCTTGAACGCCTCGACGAGCGACGGACCCACCATGCCCTGCTGCTGCGCGCCGTGGCAGCGCTCGCAAGCAAGCGCGCGCCAGGTCTTCCATCCCTGGAACGTGTTGGCGTCCACCTTGCTGCCGTCGACCACCTTGTACGCCACCTGGGCTATCGCGGGATTGGTCTGGGAGTACGCGACAGGCAGCACGACGAAAAGGACGGGCAGTGCCGCCCGCAACAAGATTGATCGGCCTTTCATATGCAAATGTCTCCTCTAGAGAGGGCCGCGCCCGCTGCGCGCGCCGCTGCGCTTCATCGACGCAGGACAGACGGCGCGGCCCGATGACTCACCAGTTAGCTGTTGCCGCCCGGAATCGCGAATACGAAGAGCGTGCCGCCGAGCGCCGTGTACTTCGCAAGCTCGCGATAGCCGCCCACCGCGCCGAGGCCTTCCGTCGACTTCTCGAGTCCCGCCGCCATGCCGATGCCGGCCCAGCCGCCGATGCCCGAATACACGCCCACGTATTGCTTACCCTGATACTGATACGTGAACACGTTGCCGATAATCCCGGACGGCGTCTTGAAGCGCCACAGTTCCTTGCCGTCCTTGATGCGGACTGCCTTCAGGTAGCCTTCGAGCGTGCCGTAGAACGCGATGCCGCCGGCAGTGGCAAGCGCACCCGACCACACCGAGAACTTCTCCGGCTTGGACCAGACGATCTTGCCCTTCGCCGCATCCCACGCGATGAAGTTGCCCATCGCGTTGTTCTCGTTCGGACCCGGATACATCGACAGTGTCGCGCCCACATACGGCTGGCCCGACACATAGTCGACATCGAATGGTTCGTAGTCCATGCAAACGTGGTTGGTCGGCACGAGGAAGAGGCTCGAGTTCGGGTCGAACGCCGCGGGCTGCTGATCCTTCGAGCCGAGTGCCGCCGGACAGATGCCCTTCACGTTGTGATCCGAGCCCGCTGCCTGCGTCGAATACGCGGCATTGCGAATCGGCTTGCCGGTCTTCAGATCGACGCTGTCGGCCCAGTTCACAGCCGGATCGTATTTCTGCGCAACCAGCAGCTGGCCGCTCTCGCGGTTCAACGTATAGCCGAAGCCGTTGCGGTCGAAGTGAACGATGGCGGGCACTTTCTTGCCGTCGATCGTCAGGTCCGACAGGATCATTTCATTCACGCCGTCGTAGTCCCACTCGTCGTGCGGCGTCATCTGATAGACCCACTTGGCCATGCCGGTATTCAGATCGCGCGCGAAGATCGACATCGACCACTTGTTGTCGCCCGGACGCTGCGTCGGGTTCCACGTGCCCGGATTGCCGGTGCCGTAGTAGACAAGGTTCAGCTTCGGATCCCACGCATACCAGCCCCACGTGGTGCCGCCGCCGAGCTTCCACTGATCGCCCTTCCAGGACTTCAGCGACGAGTCCGCGCCGACCGGCACCATCTTGCCGTCGGTGTAGGTCATCGTCTTGTCGGGGTCCATCAGCATGTCCTTGTCCGGGCCCGTGCTGTAGGCGGTCCAGACCGGCTTGCCCGTCTTGATGTCGTAGGCGATCAGGCGGCCGCGCACGCCGAACTCGCCGCCCGAGATGCCTGTCAGCACCTTGTCGCCGAAAACGTGCGGCGCGTTGGTGTTGGTTTCGCCGGCCTTCGGATTGCCGTTCTGCGCAGTCCAGACCACGTCGCCGGTTTTCGCGTTCAATGCGACGAGTTTGGTGTCGGCCTGTTGCAGGAAGATCTTGCCGTCGCCGTATGCGAGCCCGCGATTGACCGTGTCGCAGCACATCACCGAGACAACGGAGTCGTCCTGCTTCGGCTGGTATTGCCAGAGGAAAGTCTGATCCTTCAGATTGACAGCAATCACCTTGTTAGGGAACGGCGAGTGGATATACATGGTGTCGCCGATCACGAGCGGCGCGCCTTCATGGCCGCGCAGCACGCCGGTCGACATGGTCCATGCGACCTGTAGCTTGCCGACGTTGTTTTCGTTGATCTGCTTGAGTGGGCTATAGCGGTGATTCGCATAGTCGCCCGCCTGGGCCGCCCAGTTCGACGGACTTTTCATGAGCCCGTCGAGCTGCGAATCGGCCTGTGCAACGATAGAGCTAAAGGCTGCCGACGCGAGGATCGCGAGCCCAAGAACCGTGGTGCGTAAGTTCATGTCTCCTCCAGAATGGTCTTGCTGTTCAACTCACGAATGACCACGCTACCTCGTCGCACCGGGCGCGCCTCCACGGAGCAGGGTAACGATCCGCGCCATTTCCCGATCGTTGTCGGGTTTCGCGGCGCACGACGGCCAACGCATATTCCATGCCGGTGTAGCCGTCGCGCCGCCCGCTTGCGCCGCCAGAAACCGGTCCGCAAACGCCGCGCGCGTACACCGAACCACGCCGCGCGCGGCGCGCCGGGCGGGTTCGAGATCGAACGGCGGCGCGCGCATGAAACGGCAAGCGCGCGCGATACAGAGCGGTGGTGTCACGCGGTGGCACCACCGGATCGCGGTATGTGGCACATACTGTGTCATGGCCCGATACGAAGCGTGTCCGTCCCGAGGCACGCGGCGCACGAGCCGCTTTCCCATGCGACGCGGTCCGCGTGCCAGTCGCACGGCGCATCAAAAAATGCAGCGCAACATGAGGTTTCCCGATCGATCCAACATCCGCGGAGCAACGATCATGGCAAGCACAGAAAAGGTCTATTCCGACGACGAGATCCAGCAACGTCTCGTCGGTCCGCTGCAGCACTGGTATCTCGAAGACGGCTGGCTGCGGCGCAAATACCGCACTGAAGGCTGGAAGGGAACGCTGATGGTCGTGAACGCAGTGGGGCATCTCGCGGAAGCCGCGTGGCATCACCCGGATCTGACGGTCTCCTATGCATTTGTGATAGTGAAGCTCAAGACGCATTCGGCCAAGGGCATCACCGACAAGGACTTCGCGCTCGCGAGCAAGATCGAGTCGTTCATCCACTGGCAGCCGGCGACCGAGGGCGGTCCACTGGAAGGCACGCCGGGCGACGACCAGCGTTTCCGCTATATCAAGTACGACGCGCCGAAGCCGTCGCAGGCCGCGGAGAACGGTTGACGCGCGTATCGCGCGGCCGCGCTGGTACGCCTTTCGCTTGAGGTGCTGCGCCGCGCCGCCGCGACGCTTGCACGGCGCGCGTGCCGCTGCGATGACGCAAGCGGCGCACGAGGCTCAACAGGCTCGCCGGGCTCGATCCGCATCGAGCCCCATCGAGTCACGCACGATCAAGGACACTCGCGATGCAGCTTCACGTTCGCCGTCTTCCACCTGACGCCACCGTAACGGTCGATGCCCCCGCGCGGCTGCATCTCGGCTTTCTCGATCCGAACGCGTCGCTCGGGCGGGCGTTCGGCAGCGTCGGACTCGTGATCGACGGCGGCGGCACCCGTGTCGAAGCGCGGCTCGCCGAGCGCGACAGCATCGGCGGCGCACTGTCGGAGGCGGAACGCGAGCGCGTCGCCATCTGTGTCGAGCGGCTGCATGCCGCCTACGATCCGACGCCCGTGGCGATCGAAGTCAGGCAGACACCGCGCGCGCATACCGGCCTCGGCACGGGCACGCAGCTTTCGCTCGCGGTCGGCCTCGCGTTCGCACGGCTGCTCGGCCACGTCGCGACGACACAGGAACTGGCGAGCCTCCTCGGCCGCGGCGCGCGCTCGGGCATCGGCGTGCTCGGCTTCGATTCCGGCGGCCTGCTGGTGGACGGCGGCCCGTCCGGCGATCTGCATCCCAACGTGCCGCCGTTGCTCGCACGCCAGCCGTTTCCGGAGAACTGGCGCGTGCTGCTCGTGAGCGACACCGCCCGCGAAGGTCTGCACGGCGCAGAGGAACGGCGCGGCCTCGCGGCACTCGCGCCGTTTCCGCAGCGGCTCGCCGCGCATCTGTGCCACCTCGTGCTGATGAAGATCCTGCCGGGCGCCGCCGAGCGCAACATCGTGCCGTTCGCGCACGGCTTGACGGAGATGCAGCAGACCATCGGCGAATATTTCGCGCCCGTGCAGGGTGGCGTGTTCGCGAGCCCAGGCGTCGAGCGTGCGCTGCGCGCCGTGGCCGTAGAGCGCACCGCGGGCATCGGCCAGAGTTCATGGGGGCCGACCGGCTTTGCAATTCTCGGCAGCGCGCGTGACGCAGAAGCCGCGCTCGCCACGGCACGCGAGGCGACACGCGGCATGCCGCACATCCAATGCACGATCGTGAGCGGCCGCAATCGCGGCGCGACCGTACGCTCCGAACAGGCGCGACACCACCCACGCATCGACGCGGCATGACCTGCTTTGACTCTGCGCTCCAGTCGCTGAACCGCGCCGCGCACGACGCAAGTCCCGCCCATGCCCCCGGCTACGCGGCCGCACGCCTTCGCGCCGCTCTCGCGCAGTCCCGACATCGCCACTGAAACGAGTCCCTGCCATGTCCGACACCATCGACAAACCCGCCGAAAAACTCGCCGAAAAACCCGCGGAACGGCCGTACATCCTGCACATGTTGACGGCCACGCCGCAGATGAGCCCGTTCGACGTCAACATGGCCGCCGACGCCGGCTACCAGGTCATCGTGCCGTACTGCAATGTCGACGCCGGCATGGTCGCCAACCTCACGCAGGACGCGATTTTTTCGCGCGGGCCCAAAGGCGTGGCGCGCACCGGCATCTTTATCGGCGGACGCGACGTGATGCTCGCCGCCGACATGCTCGACACCGCGCGCAAGGCCATGGTGCCGCCATTCGAAGTCTCCGTGTTCGCCGATCCGAGCGGCGCCTACACGACCGCCGCCGCGCTCGTCGCGCTCGCCGAGCGGCATCTCGGGAAGGCGTACGGCATGGAACTGGGCGGCAAGCGCGTGCTGATCCTCGGCGGCACCGGCGCAGTGGGCCGCGTGGCGGCGGCCATGGCGGCATCGCTCGGCGCGGACGTGTCCATTGCGAGCCATTCCGACGCCGGGCGCGCCGCGCGCGTGAGCGACGAGCTCAATCGGCGCTTCCAGATTGTGACGAAAGGCGTGGGCACGTCGACGCCCGCCGAACTGCACGCGCTGCTCGGCGACGCCGAGATCGTGCTCGCGACCGCCGTCGCCGGCGTGCAGGTGGTGAGCCGCGACGACCTCGCCCATGCGCGCCATCTGCTGATCGCCGCCGACGTCAACGCCGTGCCGCCAGAAGGCATTGCAGGCGTTAACGTGATGAACGACGGCAAGCCGATCGACGGCGTATCGACGGCGGGCGGTGCGATCGGCATCGGCGCGCTCGCCATCGGCAATGTCAAATATCAGGTCGAGCACCGGCTCTTCACGCGGATGCGCACCGGCGGCAAGCCGGTGTACCTGAGTTTTCCGCAGGCGTTCGACGAGGCCCGCGCCGTCGCGGCCGGTCTCGGTTGAGCGGCGCGCCGTGCGACAGCTTCCGTACCCGCCACGCATGACACGTTATTTCAGCGGCATGACGCCGTTGCCGGAGCAGCCATGATTTCGCGTCCATCTACAGCGCGTGCGCCGTTCGTCGCGGTGGCGGGACTCTCCGTGCGGATGCTCGCGCAGTCCGCCACGCGCGCGGGCCTGCGCGTCGTCGCGCTCGACCTGTTCGGCGACCGCGACACGCGCGAGGCCTCCGAGTTGTGGTTCGACATTGGCGGCGGCGGGCTCGCGATCGACCCGGCGCGGCTCGCGGAGGCGCTCGCGCGCTGCGCGCGCCTGCCGGGCATGCTCGGCTGGATCGACGGCAGCGGGCTCGAACCGTTCCTCGCCCGTTTGTGCAGTGCGCCGGGCCTGCCGCGCTTCATCGGCAATCCGGCCGAGGCGAGCGCCCAGGTGCGCGATCCGCGGCGTTTTTTTGCGCTGCTCGACGAGCTCGGCGTTCCCCATCCGCCGGTTGCCTTCACGCGACCCGCCGCGGCGCAGGGCTGGCTCGTGAAGCGCGCGGACGGCTGCGGCGGGACGCACGTGGAGCCGCTCGCCACGCTCGCGGCGCACGAGCTTGCGGAGCAGGCGTATTTCCAGCGGCAGCGCCGCGGCCGCGCGATGTCGGCGCTGTTTCTGGCCGCGCGCGGCCGCGCCCGCGTGATCGGCTTCGCGCAACAGCTCACCTGCACGATGGGCACGCTGCCCTTCGTGCACGCCGGATCGGTCGGGCCAATCGACCTGCCGCCCGCCGTCGAAGTGCGCGTGCGCGCGGCCATCGCGGCGTTGTGCGCGCGGGTCCGGCTCTGCGGCATCCACAGTTGCGACTTTCTGCTTGACGGCGAATCGTTCGAAGTGCTCGAAATCAACACACGTCCGTCGTCGACGATGACGCTCTATGAAACCGCCGCGCGCGAAGCGTGGCCGCACGGGTTGCTCGCCTGCCATCTCGACGCGTGCCGCCACGGCCGCCTGCCGCCCGAACCGGCGCCCGCGACGTGCCGCGCCGGCCAGCGGGTGCTGTTCGCGCCGCACGCGTTCGAGGCATCGCAGGCATTCAGCGACGCCTGCATGCGCGATCCGCATTGCCGCGACGTGCCGATGCCCGGCACCCGGCTCGAGGCGGGCCAGCCGGTCTGCACGCTGCTCGTGCAGGCGCCTTCCGTGGATGCGGTCCGGCACGCGCTCGACGCGCATCACGCGCTGGTGGTGCAGCGAATCGAAACCTGCCGGGAGCCTTCTCCATCTTCCCATGAGTCCGACCGTGCCCTCCTCCACTGCCACTCCTGACCCTGCCCGCGCGCCGCTCGCGGATGTCGCCGCGCTGAGCGTCAACGCGCTGAGCGAACGTCTCGTCGCCCGTCTCGTCGACGATGCGCCGCGTTTTCGCGCCGCCGTGAGCCGCACGGAAAGCGGCACCGTGCTCGTCGACGCGGGCGTCGCCGCGCCGGGCAGCGTCGCGGCGGGCGTGCTGATCGCGCGCATCTGCATGGGCGGCCTGGGCCATGTGAGCGTGCGCGAGAGCCTGGACGCAAGGCCGCTGTGGCCGAGCACGATCGAGGTGCGCACTTCGTGGCCGGTGCTCGCGTGCCTTGCCAGCCAATACGCGGGATGGAGCCTCGCGGCCACCAAAGAACAGACCGGCGGCAAGAAGTTTTTCTCGCTCGGCTCAGGTCCTGCGCGCGCGCTCGCCGTCAAGGAGCCGCTCTTTGCGGAGCTCGGGTATCGCGACCGTCATGAGCGCGGCGCGCTGGTGCTCGAAGTAGACCGGATGCCGCCGCAGGTGATCATCGACAAGGTGCTGAACGACTGCGGCCTCGCGCCGGAGCAACTGACACTTGTCACCACGCCGACACACTCTGTGGCGGGAACGGTGCAGGTAGTGGCGCGCGTGGTGGAGGTGGCGTTGCACAAGACGCACGTGCTCGGCGTGGCACTCGACGAAGTGGTCGAGGCCGGCGGCTCCGCGCCGCTGCCGCCGCCCGCGCCGGACGGCATTCAGGCAATGGGCCGCACCAACGACGCGATCCTCTACGGCGGCCGCGTGCATCTCACGGTGAAGCGCGATGCGGCGGCAAGACAGCTCGCCGCGGAACTGCCGGCGTCGAACTCGCGCGACCACGGCCGTCCGTTCGCCGACATTTTCGCGTCGTTCAACTACGACTTCTACCAGATCGATCCCGCGCTGTTCGCGCCCGCGGAGGTCTGGGTGAGCAGCCTCGAAAGCGGCGCCACCTATCACGGCGGCGCCGTGAACGCGGATTTGCTGCATGCTCAGTGGAGCGGCAAGCCATGAACCGGCCTTCCACAGTCGCGTGCGGCGAACCGGACGACGGCACCGATACTTCAGGCGTGCATGCTCCGCTGCGCATCGCGATCATGACCGACGAAACCGGCTGGCACACCGGCCGCCTCAAAAAAGCGTTTCGCGCGCGCGGGGCCGAGGCGCGCTGCGTCGATCTCGCCGACTGCCGGATCGATACGACATGGCAGCCGCACGGGCTCATGCTGCCGGGCTTCGGCCACACACTGCCCGACGCGGTCTTCGTGCGCGGCATTGCCGGCGGCACGTTCGAGCAGGTCACGCTGCGCCTCGGCATCCTGCATGCGCTGCGCGAATCGGGCGTGCCGGTCTATAACGACGCACGCGCGATCGAGCGCAGCGTCGACAAATCGATGACGAGCTTTTTGCTGCACCGCCACGGCGTGCGGACTCCCGCGACCTGGGCGGGCGAATCGGCGGCGTTCGCGCAACGCGTGCTGATGCGCGAGGCCGCGGCCGGACGCCAGGTCGTGCTCAAACCGCTGTTCGGCTCGCAGGGCCATGGGCTCAAACGGCTGGGCGCGCGCCGCGCGGCACCTGCCCTGCTCGCGCCGCTGCCTTCGCTGAAACCTTATCGCCAGGTGGCGTATCTGCAGCGTTACATCGACGCAAGCCGCGCGGGCTTCGACTGGCGCGTGCTGGTGATTGGCGGACGCGCGGTGGCGGCGATGCGGCGCGTCGGCGGCAAGGGGTGGATTCATAACTTCGCGCAAGGCGCGACCTGCGAGGCGGCGGAACTGGACGCGCCGCTCGCGCTCACCGCCGTGCGCGCCACCGAGGCGCTCGGCCTCGACTACGCCGGCGTCGACCTGATTCCCGATCCGGACGATCCCGCCCGTCCGCTCGTGCTCGAAGTAAACGGCGTGGCGGCGTGGCGCGGCCTGCAATCGGTCACGCCGGTCGATGTCGCGGCGGCGCTCGTCGACGACCTGCTGTTTCGCAAGCTGCCCGCGCAGCGCGGCGCGCTCGCGGCTGCGGCGAGTGAAAGCGGCGAGGCGGCCGTGGTCGCGCTGCGTGGCCGCCATGGCTGAGCCGGGCCGCGGCTCGCGGTCGCCGGGCGGCTCGATGCACCCGGCGCATTCGGACGCTTCAGCCGACGCCCGCCGCCCCGCCGATCAACGCGTTCGCGCCGCGTTCGTCACCGCCTGCCGTCTCGACGTCGATACGCCGAAGCCCGGCAACGTGAGCGTGGACAGTGAAGGGCACGGCATGAGCGCCGCCCAGTTCATCGCAAGCGCCGAGGCCGCGGCCGATGCGCTGCTCGCGCCCGGCGCGCCAGTGGGCCAACGCCTGCTCGATGCGGTGACGCGCACGCGCGCCACTGTGGGCTGCAATACGAACCTCGGCATCCTGCTGCTCGTGGCTCCGCTTGCGGCAGCGCTCGAAGTAGCTGCGCGCCCGCTGTCGGCGCAAACATGGCAGGCGGCGACCGAACGCGCGCTCTCCCGGCTCGATATCGAGGACGCGCGCCTCGCGTATCGCGCAATCGCGCTCGCCCACCCCGGCGGTCTCGGCGACGCCCCGGAGCAGTCCGTGCACGATGCGCCGACCGTCGGCCTGCGCGACGCGATGGTGCTCGCCGCCGGGCGCGACAGCATCGCGCGTCAATATGCGGAAGGGTTTCGCGACATCTTCGAAACCGGCCTCGCCGCGCTGCGGGAACTTACTGCCGGCCAACCGGGCACGGCTGCGCCGAGTGCTGTGGCAGCGACTGCGTTCGTCGCCGGTCGGGTCGCGGCTCGGGTCACCCCTCCGGCCGCCGCGTCAAACAACACGCCAGACGCCGCGCCAGCCGCCACGCAAGCCGCCACGCAAGCCGCCGCCCTCAATCTGTTCCTCACCTTCCTCGCCGCATGGCCCGATTCGCACATTCTGCGTAAGCACGGCGCGGCCGTGGCGCAGAGTGTCACGCTTGCGGCACGCGCGCAGCACGCGCACTGGCGCAGCGCGCTACGCGAAACGGGTCCGGCCGCGGCGCGCGCGCCGCTCGATGTGTGGGACGCCGAACTGAAAGCCGCCGCCATCAATCCCGGCACGAGCGCGGACCTGACCGTGGCGACGCTGTTCGTCGCGTTGTGCCTCGACGAGCCGCGCAACGCAAGCGCCATTGAACGCGCACCCGAGGCGTAACGCGCCGCCGGTCCGCACGAGACCGCAGGACATTGGCACGGATTCTGTTAGTGAATGCCATCGTGCATCAACCGCCGCCGGGCGCGCGCGGACCAGGCGCGTCACAGGCGGCATGTCAGTCAGTCGGCAAGTCCCCATTCCACTCATCGGAGGAACAGCATGGCCAAGATCAATCGCGTCCTGATAGGAGAGTCGCTCGTCGGCGACGGCAACGAGGTCGCACACATCGACTTGCTGATGGGACCGCGAGGTTCCGCTGCGGAAACCGCATTCTGCAATGCGCTCACCAATAATAAGGACGGCTTCACATCGCTGCTCGCGGTGGTCGCGCCGAACCTGCTCGCGAAGCCGAACACGATTCTCTTCAACAAGGTCACCATCAAGGGCGCGAAGCAGGCCGTGCAGATGTTCGGCCCGGCGCAGCACGCGGTCGCGCTCGCCGTCGCGGACAGCGTCGAGGACGGCACGATTCCCGCGGACGAGGCCGACGACCTCTTCCTGTGCGTCGGCGTCTTCATTCACTGGCAGGCGGAGGACGACAAGAAGATTCAGGAGTACAACTACAAGGCCACGCGCGAAGCGATTCAGCGCGCGGTGAGAGGCGAACCGACGGCTGCCGAAGTCGTGTCGAAGAAGAGCAGCGTCGCCCACCCGTTTGCACCGAACTGACGGCTCGCGGCCCGCGTGCGCGCAAAGCGAAAGCGCTGGCGCGCCGCGCGGGCCTTTGCACTGCGCAGTGGTGCCATTGCTCTCAAGAGGGATGAGATGACCCTACGATGTCGCGCGCTCGCGGCCTGTGCCTGCTTCATGCTCGCCACGCCGCTCGCCTTCGCGGCCGGCGATGCGCCGGAAGCCGCGGCCCCGGCGGGAGGCTACAACTACCCGACCACAGGCCGCGTCGAATACGTGCTCACCTGCATGGACGAGAACGGGCACGATTTCGCGAACGTCTACAAATGCTCGTGCGTGATCGACAAGATGGCGACGGCGCTGCCCTACGACGAATTCGTCGACCAGTCCACGTTTTCCCGATATGCGACGCTTGGCGGCGAAGGCGGCGCCGAGTTCCGTGTCGACCATGCGAAGGCGCAGACGAAGAAATTCCGCACCTTGCAAGCGGACGCTTACCGCAGTTGCGGGCTCGGCAGCGACAAGACGGCCGCAGCGAAATAGCGGGTGCGGTTCACTGCAAGCTCAGCTCGGAATCAACCCCTCGCCCAGCGACGCATAATTCGCGAGACCATTCTGGGCATCCGCGGATTTCGGCATGTCGCTGCGCTGCCGCTCGATCTGCACGCCCACGGCCGCGACGTCGTCGAACTTGGCCGGCTTGGCGAGCGCCACGCGTACCCAGTGCGCGCCGAAGTCGTTGATCAGGAGCCGCGCTACCGCCTCCGCCAGCGCCTCGAGCAGGCGCACGCCGTGCGACGCGAGGAGCGCGTGCAGCGCGTTGCGCACCGCCGCGTAGTTGATGGTGTCCTCGATACGATCGGTTGCGCACGCACGGATCGCGGGGACGCCGATCGCGAGATTCATCCGCACCGGCTGCGGCACGTGCAGCTCGCTGCTGTCGATCCCTATAATCGTCTGACCGACGAAGTTTTCGATGAACACAATGTCCATGCGGCCCGCCGACGCCGACGGCGCCTCGGAAGGCGTGGCCCACGGCGCTACGCGGGGCGCGGCCGCCTCGGCGGCAACAGAGAAGCTGGCGAGGCGAACGGTGTCGATACGGTCCATGGTGTACTCCGCCGCATAGCGGCAACAAGTTAAGAGACGCAACCCGGGTAAACGCAAGTCGTGGGGCAGCGGGTGCGGCACAGCGTGGGTTCCATCAAAGCAAAAAGCGGGCACACCTTGTACTATTGATGCGACTTCGTATTGAACACGAACGACATCGGGCGTAGAGTTTTAAGCCGACGCCTGACAACAGACCCAGGCAGTACTCGTAGCAGGCGGATTACTCAGTGCGCATACGGACCCAGAAGCCGCGGCGCGAGGGGATGACATTATCGATAAAGCGGCACGCGTAGACGCGCAAGGCAAGCCACGCGAGGGCAACACGACGCAGGGCCACGCACTTCGCGCATGAATGCGCCGCAACGGAGACGAACCCCATGTCGTTGCTCGCTGACAGCTCCATGCACGTCCGTGAAATCCTCAACGTCGTCAACCATCAACTGGCGACGCGGCCGACGAGCGAGCCCGTCGCTCAGTCGTGGGCGCGCTGTGTCAATGAATTCCAGCTCGATCCTTCCCGCTTTGTCACGCCGCCCATCCTGACGGAGTACGAACTAAACGCGCGCCGCGACGCAATGGGCGATCTGATCGCGTGTTCGAAGCTGGAAATGACCACGCTCTATCAACAGCTCGCCGACCCCGAACTCGCGGTGGTCCTCGTCGACGCAGGCGGCGTGATCGTGCACCAGGTTTCTTCAGTGCCGTTTGCCGAGGCCGTCGCCGCCGACGGTTTTCGCGTCGGCGCCCTGTGGAGCGAGCGCGAAGCCGGCACGAACGGCATGGGCACCTGCCTCGCCGAGCGCGACTGCATTGCCGTGTGCCAGCATGAGCACTTCTATCCGCGCTACACGTCGCTCACCTGCTCCGCCGCGCCGATTTTCGACGACAGCGGCGAGATTGCCGGCGTGCTCGACGTGACGAGCCGCTCAAAGCTGTTGCAGCAGCATTCGCTCGTGCTCGTCGGCATGTCGCGGCAGATGATCGAGAACCGGCTCATCGACGCGCGCTACCGGCATGCGAACATGATCCACTTTCACAGCCGCCCGGAATTCGTCGGCACGCTGCACGGCGGCAAGCTTGCGGTCGCGGACGACAGCACCGTGCTCGCCGCGAACCGCAGCGCGCTGTTCCAGCTCGGCTTCCGGTCGCTGAACGAATTGCGCGGACGGCGCATCGAGGAGGCGTTCAACGCGTCGCTCGAGGATATGATCGCGCGCAGCATTCGCGGCTCGTTCCACCCGATTACGGTCTACAGCGCGAACGCGACCAACCGCTTCTTCCTGATCGCGCAGACGGCGCAAAACGCCGCCGCGCGCGGCGCGCGCGTGGCGGTCGCGGCGCCCGTGCCGCGGGCGGGCGCGCCGGAGAAGACCGACAGGCGGTCGCCCCCGGCGCGGCTCGACGAGATCGCGCATCTGGAATTCGGCGACCCGCGCATGGCCTCGCAGATTCAGCTCGGCGCGCGCGTGGTGCAGCGCAAGATTCCGATCATCCTGCGAGGACAGACCGGAACCGGCAAGGAAGTGTTTGCGCAGGCGCTGCACAGCATCAGTCCGCTTTCGTCGGGGCCGTTCGTGCCGGTGAATTGCGCGTCGCTGCCGGAGAATCTGATCGAGAGCGAGCTGTTCGGCTATCGGGCCGGCGCGTTCACCGGCGCGCAGCGCGAGGGACGGCGTGGCAAGATCGTGCAGGCGAACGGCGGCACGTTGTTTCTCGACGAAATCGGCGACATGCCGCTCGCGCTGCAGACGCGGCTGCTGCGCGTGATCGAAGAACACGAGGTCACGCCGCTCGGTGCGGAGACGACCGTCAAGGTCAATTTCCAGCTGATCAGCGCGAGTCACCGCAACCTGCTCGAACTCGTGCACAGCGGCCTATTCCGCGAGGATCTGTATTACCGGCTGAAAGGCGTCGAACTCAATCTGCCGCCGCTCGCGGAGCGGGTCGACAAGCTTCCGCTGATTCATCATCTGCTCGAAGCGGAGACCGACGGCGATCCGCCCGAGCTGACGCAGGAAGCCGAGCAAGCGTTGCTGAGCTATGCATGGCCCGGCAATATCCGTCAGTTGCGGCACGTTTTGCAGATGGCGATTGCGCTGTGCGACGGGCAACCTATCCGTTGCGAAGATCTGCCGGCCGAGGTCACGCAGCGCGCGCCGCAGGCAGCGCCGGTTGCGGCGTCGCTGGCGGCGGCGCAGCCTGTCCCGCATGCCGACGACGACGCGGATCTTTCCGCGCTCAATGCGATCCAGCTGAATGAACGCGAGACGGTGCTTGCGTTGCTGGAGGAAAATCGCTGGAACGTGAGCAACGTGGCGAAGGCGCTCGGCATCAGCCGCAACACGCTCTACCGGAAGATGCGGCGGCTGCATATCCGTCTGTCGCACGACGGCTCGGGCGGCGACGGGACCGAAGCCGACGAGGCGGCTGACGACATGGCGTCCGACGCGGCGGCGGCCGATTCTGCGGCCGGCAGCCCATCGCCGGGCGACACTTCCTCTCACGCGCATCACGCATGACCGAGGCGCCCGCTCGCAACCTTGCGGACTTCAAGTCCGATGCGCGCTTCGCGTGGTGCGTGACCGGCTCCGGGCATTTGCTCGAGGAGTCGATCGAACTGGCGCTCGCGCTGCCGCGCACGGACCTGTTTCTTTCCGCCGCCGCCGAAGAAGTGCTGCCGCTATACGGCTGGAAGCTGCCGCGCCTGCGCGAGCACTTCAACGTGTTCCGCGACAAGAGCGCGAGCGGCGTGCCGGTGGGCATGCTGTATCACGGCATGTATCACACTGTCATCATCGCGCCGGCCACCAGCAACACGGTGGCGAAGTGCGCGTTCGGCATCTCCGACACGCTGCCCACCAACATGTACGCGCAAGCCGGCAAGCAGTGCATTCCGGGCATTGTCTTTGCATGCGACACCGAACCGACCGTCGTGACCCAAAGCCCTAACGAATGGGTCGAGCTGCGGCCGCGGGCTATCGAACTCGACAACGTGGAGCGACTGTCGCGCTTCGAGTACACGACGGTCGTGCGCTCGCTGGATGAATTGAAGGCGGCGCTCGAGCAACGGCTCGCGGTGCTTGATATCGCATGAAATTGACGCACGCCTTGGGGCGGCCCGGCGCGTACTGACATGGACCACATCGTCTTCCTGACAGGCCGGCTCGCCGAGAAGAGCCTCATGCGCGTGCTCGACGGCATGGCGCCCACGCCCTTCAGCTGGGAGATCCGCGAAATCGGCCTGCAGGTTGCCGCGCTCATGACCGCGGACATGATCCGACGCCGCGTGGCGGCGCCGCTCGCGGCACAGCGCGTGATCGTGCCGGGACGCTGCCGCGGCGATCTGGCGGCGCTCGGCGAACATTACGGCGTGCCGTTCGAACGCGGACCGGAAGAAGTGAAAGACCTGCCGCAGTTCTTCGGCCGCGAGGCGAAACCCGTCGACCTGTCGCGCTATGAGACGGACATTTTTGCGGAGATCGTCGATGCGCCGCGCCTTAATCTCGACGGCATCGCCGCGCGGGCCCGCGATTATGCGTCGCAAGGCGCAGACGTGATCGACATCGGCTGCCTGCCCGAAACGCCGTTTCCACACCTTGAAGATGCCGTGCGACGCCTGAAGGCCGAAGGCCATCGGGTCAGCGTCGATTCCATGCGCACCGACGAGCTGCTGCGCGGCGGCCGCGCTGGCGCGGACTATCTGATGAGCCTGAATCTCGACACGCTCTGGATCGCCGACGAAGTGCCGTCCACTCCGATCCTCGTCGCACGCGATCCGCGCGACCCCGCGTCGCTCGACACGGCCATCGACCTTCTCACCGCTCGAGGCCGCGCGTTTCTCGCGGACCCGATTCTCGACCCGATTCCGTTCGGCCTCGCGACGTCGATTGCACGCTATGTGCGGCTGCGCGAACGCTATCCGGATGTGGCCATCATGATGGGCATCGGCAACGTGACCGAACTGACCGAGGCGGACACGAGCGGCATCAACGCGGTACTGCTCGGCATGGCGGCAGAGCTTCGGGTGAGCGCTGTATTGACGACGTCCGTGAGCCTGCACGCGCGGCGTGCGGTGCGCGAAGCCGACGTCGCACGCCGCGTGATGCATGCCGCGCGCGAGGCGCAGGTGTTGCCCAAGGGTATCAACGGCGATCTCGCCACCGTTCACGCGAAGCGCCCATTTCCCTATAGCCCGGAGGAGATCGACGAATTCGCAAGCGAAGTTCGTGATCCTAACTTTCGCGTTCAGGTCAGCCACGACGGCATTCACGTCTATAACCGCGACGGTCACCTCAAGTCTGCCGATCCGTTCGCGCTTTATCCGGACCTGCATCTCGAAGCCGACGGCGGCCACGCGTTCTATATGGGCGTGCAGTTGGCGCGCGCCGAGATTGCATGGCGCCTCGGCAAGCGCTTCGACCAGGACCAGCCACTCGACTGGGGTTGCGCGGTTGAGCGGCCGGAACAGGACCTGTCGGCATGGTGTGCGCCCGGCGAGACGCTGAAAAAACGCTGAAATTCCAGTGGCTTTACACTCTGCGTGACGCCGCCGCGCGCAATCACTGCGCTTGCGCCAGCGGGCTTCGACGCGTGACGCCCTCCTCGCGGTCAGTGATAGCGGCGCGCCATCGCCTCGAGCGGCAGCGGCTTGATGCGCGGCGCCTGCCCTGCGCACCCAAACGCCTCGAAGCGCTCCACGCACACGCTGCGCGCCGCGGCCGTGGCTGCCTTCAACGCGGCGCGCGGATCGAACTCGGCGCGCGCATTCGCCATCGACTTGCGCATGGCGCCGCTCATCGCGAGCCGGATGTCGGTGTCGATATTGACCTTGCGCACACCGTGCGCAATGCCGCGCTGAATTTCCTCGACGGGCACGCCATAGGTCGCCGGAATATCGCCGCCGTATTCGCGGATCACCGCGAGCCATTCCTGCGGCACCGAAGAAGAGCCATGCATCACGAGGTGCGTATTCGGAATCCGCTCATGAATGTCGACGATGCGGTCGATCGCGAGAATGTCGCCGGTAGGCTGGCGGCTGAACTTATAGGCGCCATGCGACGTGCCGATCGCAATAGCGAGCGCATCGACACCGGTTGCTTCGACGAAAACCTGGGCCTCCTCAGGATCGGTCAGCAGATTGTCGCGCGCAAGCTGTCCCTGTGCACCGACGCCGTCCTCCTCGCCGGCCTTGCCCGTTTCGAGCGAACCCAAACAGCCCAACTCCCCTTCAACCGACACCCCGACCGCGTGCGCTGCCTCCACGACGCGCCGGCTCACGTCGACGTTGTAGTCATACGTGGCGGGCGTTTTCTGATCGGGCAGCAACGAGCCGTCCATCATCACCGAGGTAAAGCCGGAGCGGATTGCCTGCTGACACACGGCTGGACTCGCGCCGTGATCCTGATGCAAGACGAGCGGAATGTCGGGATGCGCCTCGAGCGCGGCCAGCACGAGGTGGCGCAGATAAGGCTCGCCCGCATATTTGCGCGCACCCGCGGACGCCTGCAGGATCACGGGGCTCGCGGTTTCCTCCGCGGCCTGCATGATCGCGTGGATCTGCTCCATATTGTTGACGTTGAACGCGGGCACGCCGTAGCCGTGTTCGGCAGCGTGATCCAGAAGCTGACGCAGTGCGATGAAGGCCATTGCAAACTCCCCAAGGACAGTTGAAATGCTGTGGTGCCGCTCACGCAGGGCGCCGCACGACGCGACACGCTTCGTCCGCTACGGCCCGCGCCGTCAGCGCGAAATGTTCGAACAGCGCGGTAGCGGGCGCCGACTCGCCGAATGTGTCGATACCCACCACGCCGCCTTCGAGACCCACGTATTGCCGCCAGAACGCGCGCACGCCGGCTTCCACGGCCACGCGCGGCACACCCGGCGGCAGCACCGCATCGCGCCAGTTCTCCGGCTGGCGGTCGAATACGCTTGTGGACGGCATGGAAACGACGCGCGCCGCGATGCCTGCTTCGGCGAGCAGCGCTCTTGCGTCGAGAGCCAGCAATACTTCGGATCCTGTAGCAATCAGCACGATGAGCGCCGGTGGCTCGCGGCCTGCAGCGTCGGATGCATCCGGCCAATCCCGCAACACATAGCCGCCTCGCTCTATTGCGTCGATCTGCGCGCCGTCGCGCGGGACGAACGGCAGGTTCTGGCGGCTCAGCAGCAGACACGACGGCCCCTCGCGCTCGATCGCGCTTGCCCACGCGCGCGCGGTTTCCACGGTATCGCAGGGGCGCCAGACGTCGAGCCCGGGAATCAGCCGCAAGCTCGCGGCGTGCTCCACCGACTGATGCGTCGGCCCGTCTTCGCCAAGCCCGATCGAATCGTGCGTGAACACGAAGATCGAGCGTGTCTTCATCAACGCGGCCATGCGCAGCGCGTTGCGCGAGTAGTCGGAAAAGGTCAGGAACGTGCCGCCGAATGCAATATGCCCGCGATGCAGCGCGATGCCGTTGATCACCGCGCTCATGCCGAACTCGCGCACCCCGTAGTGCAGATAGTTGCCCCATTGCAGGCCCATCGCGTTGGCGTGAACGTCGACCGCCGTCTGCCAGTCGGTCAGGTTCGAGCCTGTCAGATCCGCGGATCCGCCGAGCAATTCCGGCAGCGCGCGCGCAAGCAAAGCAATGGTCTGCTGGGACGCCTTGCGTGTAGCGACCGATTGCGCCGCGCTGTCGGCATCGCGCAGCATGGCGCGAACCGTATCGCGCCAATGCGCGGGCAGCGCACCCTGTGTCCTGCGCTCGAATTCGGCGGCTTCGAGCGGATAGTGCTGGCGATAGGCTTCAAAACGGCGCCGCCAGTCGGCTTCGGCCGCCTCGCCGCGCGCACTCGCATCCCACTGCGAGCGCACTTCCTCGGGAACGACGAACGGCGGATAGCTCCAGCCGAGCGCGCGCCGGGTATTCGCGACCTCATCCGCGCCGAGCGGTGCGCCGTGCACGTCGTGGGTACCGGCTTTGCCGGGCGAACCTTGACCGATCACCGTGCGGCAGCAGATCAGCGCGGGCCGCTCGGCCGCGTGCGCCTCCTGCAGCGCCCGGTCGACGGCGTCGGCGTCATGGCCGTCCACGTCGCGCACCACATGCCAGCCATAGGCGGCGAAACGCGCGGGCGTGTCGTCGTTGAACCACTGCGCGACATGGCCGTCGATGGAAATGCCGTTGTCGTCATACAGCACCGTCAGCTTGTCGAGCTTCAACGTGCCCGCGAGCGACGCAGCCTCATGCGAAATGCCTTCCATCAGACAGCCGTCGCCCGCGAACACATACGTGCGGTGATCGACAATCGTATGCCCGGGCCGGTTGAACTCGCGCGCGAGCAGCGCCTCGGCGAGCGCCATGCCGACCGCGTTGGCGAGCCCCTGGCCGAGCGGGCCGGTCGTCGTCTCCACGCCGGGTGTCACGCCCACCTCGGGGTGTCCCGGCGTCTTGCTGTGCAATTGACGAAAGCGTTTCAACTCGTCAATCGGCAGATCGTAGCCGGTGAGATGCAGCAGCCCGTACAGCAGCATCGAGCCGTGTCCGTTCGACAGCACGAAGCGGTCGCGATCGGGCCATGCGGGATTGCGCGGATTGTGTTTGAGATGCCGGCCCCACAGCGCGACGGCGATCTCCGCCATGCCGAGCGGCATGCCGGGGTGGCCCGACTTCGCCGCTTCGACGGCGTCGATGGCGAGCATGCGCAGCGCGTCGGCCATCAGGCGGGTTGGCGGTAAGGCAAGCGATTGTGCAACGGCGCTCATCGAATTTCTCCTTCGGAAACTGAAGCAGTTCTTTCACGTAGAGCCGCGCGCCTTACGCTCGCGAACGCCGGTCGATCAGTTGCAGAATCATCGGCGTGAAGATCAATTGCATGGCGAGGCCCATCTTGCCGCCGGGCACGACGATCACATTCGGGCGCGACATGAAGGAGTCGTGCAGCATGGTCAGCAGATACTGAAAGTCGATGCCCTTCGGCCGTGCGAAGCGGATCACGACAAAGCTCTCGTCCGGCTGCGGAATCTCGCGCGCAATGAACGGATTCGAGGTGTCCACCGTCGGTACGCGCTGGAAATTCACATGCGTGCGCGAAAATTGCGGACAGATGTAGTTCACGTAGTCGGGCATGCGCCGCAGGATGGTATCGACCACCGCTTCGTGCGAATAGCCGCGCATGGTCTGATCGCGATGCAGCTTCTGGATCCACTCCAGGTTGATGATCGGCACCACGCCGATCAGCAGATCCGCATGCCGCGCAATATCGACGCTGTCGGTCACCGCCGCGCCATGCAGCCCTTCGTAGAACATCAGGTCGGTGCCGGGCTGCACGTCTTCCCACGGGGTGAACGTGCCGGCGTCCTGCTGGTAAAGGCGCGTTTCCATTTCATCGTGCACATAGTGCCTAAACTTGCCGGTTCCGCTTTCTCCATAGCTTGCGAAGAGCGCCTCGAGTTCTTCGAGCAGATTGGCTTGCGGCCCGAAGTGGCTGAAGTTCGGCACGCCGTCGCGCTCGTGCTGTTTCATGGCTTCGCGCATGCCGTGACGGTCGTAGCGATGAAACGCGTCGCCTTCCACAATCTGTGCGTTGATCTTTTCGCGCCTGAAAATATGGGTAAAACTTTTCATCACGGTCGTGGTACCGGCGCCGCTCGAACCGGTCACCGCGATGATCGGGTGTTTGACTGACATGCGCTTGTCTCCGGATAGTGGTGTTCTGTTCGGCCGCGTTTCGCGAACCTCCATGCCGTGTGCCCCGGCTGCGCGCAATCAGGCAGTGAAACCCGGCAGAAAAAGCGAGCGCCGGCCAAAGAGCGGCGACGTGAAGGGCTGATCCTCACCGCGATCGTATTCGCCGTGATAGCGGCCAATGCGCTCCACTTCGTTGCGTGAGCCGAGAATCACCGGTACTCGGCCATGCAGCGTATGCGGCACGACGTCGAGAATGCGCTCGCGGCCCGTAATGGACAGACCGCCCGCCTGCTCGACGAGAAAGCTCATCGGGTTCGCTTCATACAGCAGCCTCAGGCGCCCTTCCATGCCGGGCGTCTTCGAGTCGCGCGGATACATGAACACGCCGCCGCGCATCAGGATGCGATGCACCTCGGCGACCATCGAGGCGATCCAGCGCATGTTAAAGTCCTCGGCACGGCAGCCGGTGCGCCCGTCCTTGCATTCCTGCACGTAGCGCCGCACGGGCGGCTCCCAGAAGCGTTCGTTCGACGCGTTGATCGCAAACTCGGCCGTGTCCGCGGGAATGCGGATATTCGAATGCGTCAGCACGAAATTGCCGATGTCCCGCTCCAGCGTGAAGCCATGCGTGCCGCTACCGACCGACAGCACGAGCATGGTCGACGGACCATAAATCGCATAACCGGCCGCGACCTGCTCGCGGCCCGGCCTCAAGAACGACGACTCGCTGACCGGTTCGCGCGTGGCAGCGGAATCATCGTCGATATGGCGCAGCACCGAGAAGATCGAGCCCACTACACCGTTGATGTCGATGTTCGACGAACCGTCGAGCGGATCGAAGGCGAGCAGATAGTCGCCGCGCGGGTAGCCAGGCGGAATCGTGTAGACGCGCGCCATTTCCTCGGAGACCATGGCCCCGAGCAGACCGTCCCACTCGCAGTGCTGCACGAAGACTTCGTTGGTCGCAATGTCGAGCTTCTTCTGCTCCTCGCCATGCGTATTGATGCTCTGCGCCGAGCCGTAATGGCCGCCCAACGCGCCCTTGGTGAGCATTGCCGAAATCGACTTGATGGCCGCGGCCACGTCGATCAGCAGCGCGGAGAGCCCTGCGTTTTGCACGATTCCCGCCGTGCAAGGCTGGCGGTCGAGCGTGTCGATCAGAAACTTCGAAAGGGTCGTGCGTCCGTCTTGCATGGCGATCTCCTGAGGTTGTTCTGTTTCAGCCCGGCGGCGCCGCGGCGGCGCGCCGCGCGCCGGGCGCGTCGGCGTTTGACGCGTCAGCGCTTGCGGCATCGCCCAATGCACCCGCCGCGTCGGCTTGCGCGAGCGGCTCGGCGAATACGCGGCTCGCGCGAATATCCCCGGCGGCGATCAGCGTCAAGGCGGCCGCATCGATCGGCGCGCCGCCTTCCATCGCCTTGGCAAAAAGACGGTTGGCCTGGCGCAGCCGCGAGCGGTCGAGCGCATTGCGCACAGAACGCGCATTGGCAAAATTCGGCTGACGCGTGCGCAACGCGAGGTAGTCCGCGAAAGCGCGCCGCGAGTCGGCGTCAAAGCGGTAGTGCATCGTCGCGAGCATGCGCTCGGCAATCTCGAGCAATTGCGCGTGGCCGTAATCGGGAAACGTAATGTGATGCGCAATGCGCGAGCGAAATCCCGGGTTGCTCTCAAAGAACACCTCCATGCGCGACGCGTAACCGGCCAGAATCACGACCAAATCGTCGCGCTGGTTTTCCATGGTCTGCAGCAGGATTTCTATGGCCTCCTGACCATAGTCGCGTTCATTCTCGGGACGGTACAGGTAATACGCTTCGTCGATGAACAGCACGCCGCCCATCGCGCGCTTGAGCACATCGCGCGTTTTCGGCGCGGTGTGGCCGATGTACTGGCCGACCAGATCGTCGCGCGTCACCGAGACAAGATGATTGCGGCGAATGTAGCCGAGCCGGTGCAGCACCTCGGCCATGCGCAGTGCGACTGTCGTCTTGCCCGTGCCCGGATTGCCGGAGAAACACATATGCAGCGTGGGCGCGCCGCTCGCAAGACCGAGCGATTCGCGCGCACGCTCGACGAGCAGATGCGCGGCGATTTCGCGAATGCGGGTCTTGACCGGCGCGAGGCCGACGAGATCGCGGTCCAGTTCCGCGAGCACCTCGCCGATGCCCGAGTCGCGATACAGCGCGGCGAGATCGATATTCGGCGGCAGCGCGAGATTCATGGCTCAGCGCTCCGTACCGTAGCGTTGGCCGGCGGGCCGCTCGCTCGCGTAACCCGCTAGCCCATAACGTTGCACGCGCCCTGGCCCATCCTCGCGTGTGAGGCGGAAGCCCGGCTCTTCCTCCGGACGATTTACGATGAACGACAGGCGCATCGTCTCAAAGCCGCGCACCGAATCGAACGCATTGATCTTGATGTAGTGATCGGGTCGAGCCGCGCGGCAGGCTTTCACTTCCTGCAGCACGCCTGCTGCGTCGTGCAGGTCGAACATCGGCAGGCCCCACATTTCCCAATAGGTATTGAGCGGGTGCGGGTCGTCGGTGAATTCGACGGAACAGGCCCAGCCCTGGCTCAATGCATAGTCGATCTGCAAACTGATTTCCTCGTCGGTCAATTCAGGCAGGAAGGAAAACGTGCCCTGTGTAATACGCATGACGTACCTCGCGATTGATTGACTGCCATGTTCGACGGCGCACAGGGTCTCACGCGCAGCGGGTCGCCACTGCTGCAGACCTGCACGTTGAAACTTTCGACGCGGCGTTAAGTGATTCGAGCCGCTAAAGTCATTGGAATCACTTAAGCCGCGGTCGGCGTCGCCGCGAAATCCGGCGAATCAGTCGACGCGTAGTTGAAGGTCACGTCGCGCCATGTGTCGAGCGCCTGCTTGAGCGGCCCGCACCAGCGCGCCGCGGCTTCCAGGATGTCCGGCCCTTCGTGGCGGATGTCGCGCCCCTCGTTGCGCGCCTTCACCATCGCTTCGAGCGCGACGCGATTCGCCACGGCACCCGCCTGAATGCCGCCGGGATGACCAATGGTGCCGCCGCCGAACTGCAGAATCGCGTCGTCGCCGAACAGTTCGAGCAGTTGATGCATCTGTCCCGCGTGAATGCCGCCGGAGGCCACCGGCATCACCTTGCGCAAACCCGCCCACGGCTGATCGAAGAAGAGGCCGCGCGACAGGTCCACCTCGTTGCGCGCCTCGCGGCACACGTTGTAAAAGCCCTGCACCGTCAGCGGATCGCCTTCCAGTTTGCCGACTGCCGTGCCCGCGTGCGCGTGATCCACGCCCGCCATACGCAGCCATTTCGCGATTACACGAAACGAAATGCCGTGATTGCGCTGGCGCGTGTAGGTGCTGTGTCCCGCGCGATGCAGGTGGAGAATCATGTCGTTCCTGCGCGCCCAGCGTCCCATCGACTGAATCGCGGTCCAGCCGATCACGAGGTCGATCATCACGATGCATGAACCGAGTTCCTTCGCGAATTCCGCGCGCTCATACATGTCCTCCATCGTGCCGGCGGTTACGTTCAGGTAGTGCCCTTTCACTTCGCCGGTTTCGGCTTGCGCGCGGTTCACCGCTTCCATCGAAAAGAGGAAGCGGTCGCGCCAGTGCATGAACGCCTGCGAGTTGATGTTTTCGTCGTCCTTCAGAAAATCGAGGCCGCCGCGCAAGCCTTCGTATACGACGCGGCCATAGTTCTTGCCCGACAGGCCGAGCTTCGGCTTCACCGTTGCACCGAGCAGCGGCCGCCCATATTTGTCGAGCCGCTCGCGTTCGACGACGATGCCTGTCGGCGGTCCCTGGAAGGTCTTCAGATAAGCAACAGGTATGCGCATGTCTTCGAGACGCAGCGCTTTCAGCGGTTTGAAGCCGAACACATTGCCGATGATCGATGCGGTCAGGTTCGCGACCGAGCCTTCCTCGAACAGATCCAGTTCATACGCGATGTACGCGAAGTACTGCGGCTCGCCCGCGTTGGACGCAGGCACCGGATCGACGCGATATGCTTTGGCGCGATACATGTCGCACGCGGTCAGCCGGTCGGTCCAGACCACGGTCCAGGTGGCCGTCGACGATTCGCCGGCCACCGCCGCGGCCGCTTCCTCGGGCTCCACGCCCGGCTGCGGCGTGATGCGAAAAAGTGCGATCACGTCCGTGTCTTTCGGCGTGTAGTCCGGTTGCCAGTAGCCCATCTCGCGGTACTTCATGACGCCTGCGGCATAGCGCTCGCGGGGATCGCCTGCATTGCGCGGCTTGTGGAGGGATTCGATCGCCGGTTGGCTGAAATCGTTCATGACGTATCCTCGATGGTGGACAGGCGCGCTGCCGGAAACACGAAGCGCTTGTGTGCACTGTAGGCAAGGCGGCCATGAACGGGAATTCACGATTTTATTTGGCAGGCTTAATCGATCCGTTATTCATCGCATATCGTGGGGCGGGGTTTTGGCAGATGGAGCGACACGCCTGTTGCTCGACGCACGCGAAGGGCCGGCCTGCAAATAGTCCCTAAGTGACACCCGCACCAGGGTCTTTCGCGCGGGGTGGCACACTTTGCTGCAATATCGGAACAGTGCGCCGCATGAAATGCCGCCGGATTCTTCGCGCGGCGGTGCATTGACTGCGAGCGGTGCCGTCGCAGGTCCGGCACGAAGCTTGCGTAGTCCACCATGCCCATGAAGTCCGGCATCCGGCCGGGCCGACGGCATGACGCTGAATCAACCAATGGAGGAAGCATCTATGCAATGGACGACTCCGAGCTACACCGATATGCGTTTTGGTTTCGAAATCACGATGTATATCGCTACGCGTTAAGCCCGCATGGGCCGCGTGATGCGGCCCCTCTGCGGACCGATTGATCATCGTCAGCAACACGGGCGGCCCGAAGCGCTGCCACGACACGCGTTCCCATCCATGATCCACGAAACGATCGTCACTACTGCAGCGTGCGATGGCCGTCCTCATGTCGCGCCGATGGGAGCCCGCTACGAGGGCGAGTTTGTCATCCTGTCGCCTTTTCGCCCGTCCGTCACGCTCGACAACATTGTCGCCACGCGTGCGGCGGTGCTCAATTTCACGACCGATGTCCGCGTGTTCGCCGGTTGCGTCACGCATTGCGCGACCGACTGGCCGACGCTCGCCGCGAGCCGCGTCGCGAGCGTGAGGCTCGTCGAATCGCTCGCGCATGCCGAGCTCGAGCTGCACGAATTGCGCGACGATAGCGAGCGTCCCGCGCTGCGCATGAAATGCGTGCACCGCGAAACGCATGCGCCGTTCACCGGGTTCAACCGCGCGCAGGCAGCCGTCGTCGAAGGCGCGATTCTCGTGAGCCGGCTTTTCATGCTGCCCGCGGACAAGGTGGACCGCGAGATGGCCTATCTGCAGATCGCGATCGACAAGACCGCCGGCGAGGCCGAACGCACCGCGTGGGGCTGGCTCACGTCGGCTATCGCGCGGCACCGCGAGCGGTCTGCGGCGCCCGGCGGGCGGGCTGCTTAGTTGGCTGCTTAGTTGGCTGCTTAGTTGGCTCCCGGTTGGCGGCCTGGTTCGGCGCCCGGTCTGCTGTTGAGGTCTGCCGCGAAATTCCTCATTGCCCTGCTTTTCCCCGTTTTTTCCGCTCTTTTCGGAGAACACCGATGACGGCATTGCTGGCGAGCGTGCGCTCGCACGACGAAGCGTTGGACGCCGCCCGCGCCGGCGCGGACCTGATCGACCTGAAGGAGCCGAACACGGGTGCGCTCGGCGGCGTGTCGCTCGGCGACATCGCGCGCATTGTCCGCGAGCTCCGCGCCCGCTATCCGGTGAAGCCGATCAGCGCGACGATCGGCGACCTTCCGCCTGAAGCGCTCGATGACATCGCCGCACGCGTGATCGATGTGAGCGACACCGGCGTCGATTACGTGAAAGTGGGCGTGACGCCCGGCCCGGCCGCACGCCGTTGCCTCGAACAACTGGCGAATCTGCCGGCGACCGTCGTCCCCGTACTGCTATGCGACGGCGGCATGGACGGCGAACTGGTCGAGCATGCAGCGTCGCTCGGTTTTGCGGGCTTGATGTTCGACACCTCGGCCAAAGACGGCAGTACGTTGTTCGATCACGTGGACGGCGACTCGCTTGCACGCTGGCTGCGGCTCGCGCGAGTGCGCGGCGCGATGGGCGGCCTCGCGGGCTCGCTCGGCTGGGCGCAGCTTCCGCAGATTCGCGCGCTGGCGCCGGATGTGGCGGGGTTCCGCACAGCGTTGTGCGTCGATGGCCGGCGCTCGCGGCTCGATCCCGAGCGCGTCGCGCAATGGGCGCAAGCGCTGCATAGCCGCGCGGGCGGTGTTCGTGCTGCGGGGAGCGCGGCGGGTTCGTTGGCGACAGGGAGTGCAATATCCGTGTAGAAATTGCGGCGCGCTCCGCTCCAGGCGCTCTGGCGCGCCTGGAGCGTGGCTAGCGGGCGCTTATCGGGCGCATTGCACGCGCATCGCACGCGACAGGCGCGCCCGCCCCCTTTGCGACGCATGCTGCCGCGGCCTCATCACTTCACGGCGCCAGCGCACCTCCCCTTCAAATCACCGGCATATTCAACAGCCGGTCGCGCATCAATTCGACATTGTCCTTGTTGAAAAGCTCGACCACGTAGTTGGCTTCATTCACGTAATCGACGAAGCGGCGGTCCACCACGCCCGCGGCCGCGAGCGTGTCGAGCCGCTCGTTGCCCGCTATCGGACACGACTTCACTACGATCAGCCGCTCGGCGTTGAGCATGGTCGAGAGCCAGGCAGCGAGGCTGTCCGAGGTCGTGTCCCAGTTGCTCATCGCGTCGGGCGTGTCGCGCATCAACGCCGTCGGCACCCATACGGCGACATGGCCGTCGCGCAGCGCGCGGCGGATCTTCGCCTCGCTCGACGCAAGCACGAGTTCGGGCAGCACGCCTTGCATGAGGAGCGCGTACTGGGTCATCGCCAGCAGACACATGTTGTGTGCGGCGAGATCGTCGAAACACCATTCGCTCTGGTATTGCCGCACCTTGTCCGCGAAATCGCCGCCGCCCGGGACGATGACGATGCGCCCGCCCCCCACCTCGCACAGCTCCATGAGCCACTGGCGCAGCGCCGGCTCGTGACTCAGGCTGCCCCCGATCTTGACCACCCACATGATCGTTGTCCTCGTTTGCGATTAACCACGTTTGCTTGTCCGCTTCCCTGCGTGTTCGCTGATGCGCTTGCCTCCTTACGCCGCCCGAAACGCCGCGTCCGCGTGATGAGCCCCCTCGCCGGCCTCGACATGACGCGTCGCTGCAAGCAACGCCACCGCGACGCTCGGCGCACAGGTCGCCGCCCAGTCATCGCAATCGGCTCCCCGTGCCCCTGCTGCCGCACCTGGCCCTTCTGAACATCCCGCCGCCAGCGCGCCGAAATCGATGTAACCGCGCGCCTCCTCCCGCGCGAGGGCCGCCACGAGAAACCGTCCGCAACCGGCGCCCACGAGCGGCGCGGCCGCCAGATCGGGGTGCGCGGCCGTCACGCGCATCAGGTTCGCGCCGATCTCTCGCAACTGCAGTTCGCGCCAGCGCAGCGCAAACGCGCGCCATTCGGCGGGACTCGTTTCATGCGCGTCGCGGCCGATCATCCGCGCAACCCGTCTGCGGCTCGCCAATTCCGTCTTGGGACCATTGTCGGCGCTCGGGTACAGGTCGTATTGCGGCACCAGTTCGCCGGTGAGCCGGTAGATGTCGGCCGTGGTCGCGAACCATTCGTTCATGACATTGACCGCCGCGCCGCCGAATTCGACGCGCCGCGCGATCCCGCACAGCGGCGTGCGCACCACGCCCTGATAGACGAGCTCGCCGGTCGCAAGGCGCCCGGCATCGGTCGATGCGCGCGCAACCACACGGCCGTCGGCAATCGGAATGATGTCGGTGGTCGTGCTGCCGATGTCGATCAGCAGCGCGTTCGGCACGCGCGTCGCGACCCAGCACGCGGTAGCGAGCCAGTTCGCCGAGGCGACGCTGCGCCAGCCGGCGGTGCAGGTCTCGGGCGTCAACCAGCCGGCGTCGCCCGCATAAAAAGCGACGCGCGGCCCGAGCCGCTGCGCGAGCGCCGCGGCAATCGCGCGCACGCCTTGCGCGCGGTCCTCGAACAGGTCGACCATCTCGCCCGTCATCGTCACGGCATGGCGCGCCGCGTAGGTCTTCGCGACCGGCCAGCGCTCGAAGACGAGATCGATCGTGCGTTCGAGATGTTCGAGGCCCTGCCACAACGGGCACGCCCACTGAGCGACATCGAGGACGCCGCCGCCCGCGCCGGTCACCGACACCTTCACGTGCGCGCCGCCGACGTCCCAGCCGAATACCGGCGAGCGGCCCATGGATTCCATGCGAGGTGCGTTCATGGCTGTGCTCCGCAAGCGGACTGAGTGTCGAAGGCGCGCGCCGCCGCGGCGGGCGGCTCGCCGGGTTCACGCGTTTGCGCGGACTCGCGCGCCCGAATGCGCACGCCGTGCGCCGCCAGCAAGCTCGCCGCCAGGTTGCGCCCAAGCGCGGCAGACAGCCCCGCGTAGGCGACCGTCAGGCGCGGATTGACCTCGATGACGACTGGGCCGCGCAACGGATGCCACACCACGTCGATTCCGGCGAAGCCGCGCAGCCCCGGTAGCGCCTTCGCGACGCGCTGGGCGAGCTCGCCCAGCGCCTTGCCCTGGTCGCTTGCCCTGTCGATCTGATTGACCGTCACGCCGTCGAATTCGACGATGCTCGCGTGCTGCCTCGCCCCTTTGCTTTCGGACAGACCGATCCGTTGCCGGTTGATGCTGACGAGTTCGACTCGCGCGCCGTCGCAGATCAGCGAAAGGCTCAGCGGCTCGCCGTCGACCCACGCCTGCAGCACCGGATTGCGCGCGGCCGCCGCGCGCACGTCGTATTCGGCACACGCGTGGGCGAAATCGTCGAATACGAACGTGTCGAGGCCGCCCGCGCCGTCGTCCGGCTTCACCACCCACTTGCTGCCCGTGTGGGCCGCCGCCTCGCCGGGCTCGATGGCCGGCGTCGTCGCAATGCCGTGCGCCGCGAGACACGCGGCGGTCGCGCTCTTGCTCGACGCGACGCGGATCGCCTCCTTCGCGCAACCGAGCCAGCGCGCCGCGCCGACCGCGTCGTAAAGATGCAGCAGCAAGCCGTCGCATTCGGGCGCGACGATCCACGCATAGTCGTGCTCGCGCGCCGCGCGCGCGACAAAGGCCGTCATCGATTCGCCGGGCGCGGCCCTACAATGAGCAAGCGCCGGATCGACATTTTCGAAGCGCGAACTCGCAAAGCTCACCTCGATACCGTCGAGCTTGCGCAGATCCGCGACGAGCGCGTCGCGCATCACACGGCCTTCGACGATCAGCGCGCTCAGGTCGGCGAGACTCCCCGCGTCGGCCAGCGCGGGGTCGATGCCGCCGCCGGTGAGATACTCGAAGACAAAGATCTTGGTCAAAGGATGCGCCCCTATGCAGGTGATACCGGTTCTCGATCTGCTCGACGGCCACGTCGTGCGCGCCGTGCGCGGCGAACGGGCCGCTTATCTGCCGATACGTTCGTCGCTGGCCGTCGGCAGCGAGCCGCTCACGATCGCCCGCGCGCTGCTCGCCGCGAGCGGCGCCCGCACGCTCTATATCGCCGACCTCGGCGCCATCCTTCAGCAGCGCGCTCACGTGGAAGCGCTCGCTGCGTTGCGCGCCGCGCTGCCCGGCATCGACATCTGGCTCGACGCGGGTTATGCCGACTACCCGTCGATGCAGGCGCTCTTCGCGCGCATCGACGCGAGCGGCCCGCCCGCGCCGCACGCTGCCGCGACGCTCGTGCCGGTCTTCGGCACGGAATCGCTGCAAGACATTCACGCGCCGCGTGCTGCGCAAGCCGCGGGCTTTTCGCCGATCCTCTCGCTCGACCATCGCGCGGGCCGGCTGCTCGGCGCGCCCGACCTTCACGATGGTGCCGGGCCCGCCCGCGCGTGGTGGCCGCGCCGGGTCATCGCCATGACGCTCGACCACGTCGGCAGCTACGACGGCCCGGATCTCGCTACCTTCGAACAGATTCGTGCCAACGCGCCCGCCGATACCGAGGTGATCGGCGCAGGCGGCATTCGCGATTCCGACGACATGGCAGCCGCGGCGCGCACCGGCGCAAGCGCGTGGCTTGTCGCGTCCGCGCTGCACGACCGCCGCATCGGCATCCCGCTCGTCGCATCGACGTAGGCCAGCAAAACAAGTTCTATGCCAATCGGCGGACAACGGGTCGAGGTAAACAATCGGCAAGCTTTATCGCGCTTTGGCAAACCGCGCGTGACACTCTGCTCCAGAACGACACACAACCTGTGCGCTGCGCCAGACTGACGCAGTGGCGCGGCGGTACAGCGTCGACCTTGCGGAGCGCACGGGCGCGCACTACCCATCACGTGCAATGGTTTAAGCGCGGCATCACATTGGCACGCCCCGTTCGACAGCACGTTCGGGCAGGGCGACGAAACTCATCGGCATGGAGCTTGCTAAAAGTCGGCCCATGCACCTCTCGCCCACCGATCCGTCGACGACCAGCCCCGCGGGCGCGCCCCACGCCGGCGCCTCAGCGGTCACACGCGACTGGACGTGTCCGTTCTGTCCGCTGCTGTGCGATGACCTGACCATCGAATCGCATAAGGACGCGACGCTCTCCGTGCCCAACACCGACTGCCCGCGCCTCATGCACGCGCTCGCGTGCTACGGTGCGGGCGACGCCTCGTGCCGTGCGAGCATCGATGGAGACGAAGTGGAACTCGAAGCGGCGCTCACGCGTGCTGCGCAGATACTTTCGGCCGCGCGGCGGCCCCTGTTCGGCGGCCTCGCGACCGATGTGGCCGGCGCGCGCGCGCTGTACACGCTGGCCGCGGGCTGCGGCGCGATACTCGATCACCAGCATGGCGACGCGCTGAGTGCGGCGACGCTTGCGTTTCAGGACCGCGGCTCGTTCTTCACGACGCTTTCCGAAGTGCGCGCGCGCGCCGATCTGCTGCTCTTCTTCGGCTGCCAGCCGTCGCGGCGCTATCCGCGCTTTTATGCGCGCACCATCGACGCAACGGCGACGCCGCGCGAACTCGTGTTCATCGGCTGCGAAGCGGACCCGGCGGCGAGCGGCCGTGAGAACGTGCGCGTGGAGTCGCTCCTGGCGAACGCCGATCCGTTCGACATCCTCGCGCTGTGGTCCACGGTGAGCGACAGGCGTCCGCCGACTGCGCTGCATCAGGATGTCGCGGATGCATCGGACGTGCAGCAGACACTCGCTGTATTGCAGGCGCTGCAGGCTCGCATCGACGCGGCACGCTACACGGTGTTCGTCTATGAGCCCGCTTCGCTGCCAGGCCCGCACGCCGCGCTGCTGATCGAAGCGTTGAACCGGATCGTCAAGGCGTCGAATCTGACCACGCGCGCAGGCGGCCTCGCGCTCGGCGGCGACGACGGCGCCTTGACGGTCAACCAGACGGTGACGTGGCTGTCGGGCCTGCCGCTCCGGACTCGCGTGTCGACACCCGCGCGCATGGCAGGGAGCGCCCCGCTCGATCACGATCCGTATCGCTATCGCGCGAAAAAACTCCTCGCCGATGACGCAATCGACGCGCTCCTGTGGGTCGCGAGCTTTGCGCCCCCCGCCTGGCCGCAAGGCCTCGCCGACGGCGTGCCGGCCATCGTGCTCGGCCACCCGGCGCTTGCGCAGACGGCGGCGGCACGCGGCAAGGGCACCGTGTTCATTCCGGTCGCGACGCCGGGCATCGACAGCGGCGGGCATCTGTTTCGGCTCGACAGTTCGGTTGTGATGCCACTTGCCGCCGCGCGCGGTGCCGGCCTTCCGTCAGTCGCCACCGTCGCCGCGCAACTTGCCGGGCGGCCCCCGGCGCCTTGTGCTGTTGCGCCGTTGGCTGCGCAGTTGGCTGCGCAGTCGGCGGCTTCGTCCGCCTCCTCCGCGCAGGTGCGGCCATGACGCTCGTCCGGCTCAAAGGCGGCACGCTCTTCGACCCGGCTAACGGCGTGGACGGCGAACGCCGCGACCTGGCAATCCGCGACGGCCGCATCGTCGACGTGCCCGCGAATGTCCCGGCCGATTGCGAATACGACGCCTCCGGCATGATCGTGATGGCGGGCGGCATCGACATGCATTCGCATATCGGCGGCGGCAAGACCAATCTGTCGCGGCTCCTGCTGCCCGAAGATCATCGCAACGATCCCGCGCGCGATGCCGCCTACGAATCCGTGCAGGACGCCAGCGGCCGCTATCTGCGGCTGCCCTCTTGCGGCGTGTGCGCGCCGGGCACGCTCGCCACCGGCTACCGCTATGCCGAAATGGGCTACACCGCCGCGTTCGAACCGGCGATGATGCCGTCCAACGCGCGCCATACGCACCTCGAAATGGGCGACACGCCGATCATCGACCACGGCGCGTACGTGATGCTCGGCAACGACGAACTGTTCCTGCAGATGCTGGCCGCGCGCGAAGACTTCGAGCGCCTGCGCGACTACGTCGGCTGGACGATTCATGCGAGCAAGGCGCTCGGCGTGAAGGTCGTCAATCCGGGCGGCATTTCGGCGTTCAAATTCAACCAGCGTTCGCTCGATGTCGACGAACCGCACGCGCACTACGGCATCACGCCGCGCGAAGTGCTGCACACGCTGACGCGCGCGCTGACCGACTTGCGCGTGCCGCATCCGCTGCATGTGCACGCGAGCAACCTCGGCGTGCCGGGCAACATCGATTCGACCATCGCGACAATGGACGCCGCCGACGGCCTGCCCGTCCATCTCACGCATATCCAGTTTCATAGCTACGGCACCGAGGGGCCGCTCAAATTTTCGTCGGGCGCGCGGCGTATCGCAGAAGCCGTGAACGCGCGGCCCAATGTCTCGATCGACGTGGGCCAGATCATCTTCGGACAGACGGTTACCGCGTCCGGCGACACGATGATGCAGTTCCGCAATGCGCCGCTTGCGCGGCCGCACAAGTGGGTCGTCGGCGATATCGAATGCGACGCGGGCTGCGGCGTGGTGCCGTTCCGCTATCGTGAGCAGAGCTATGTGAATGCGCTGCAGTGGATCATCGGGCTCGAAATCTTTCTGCTGGTCGACGACCCGTGGCGCGTCGCGATGACGACCGATCATCCGAACGGCGGCCCGTTCACGAGCTATCCGCATCTGATCCGCCTCCTGATGGACAAGTCGTTTCGCGACGAACAGCTCGCGAAGCTGCACGCCGACGCGCAGGCAGCGAGCGCCTTGCCGCAATTGACGCGCGAATTCTCGCTGTACGAGATCGCGATCATCACGCGCGCGGGACCGGCGCGTCTGCTCGGCTTGCGCGACCGCGGCCATCTGGGCGTGGGCGCCGCGGCGGACATTGCCGTGTATCGCGACGAGCCGGATCGCGAGCGGATGTTCACGTCGCCCGCCTATGTGTTCAAGGACGGCGAACTGGTGGCGCGCGACGGCACGCTCGTGGCCACGCCGACAGGCGGCATTCATTTCGTCTCGCCGGACTTCGACCGCGGCATCGATAAGCGCGTGCGCGCCTACAGCGAAGCGAATCTCGCGAGCAATTTCGCCCATGCCGCAATCAGCAACGACGAGATTTGCCAGTGCTGCCGCGGCGGCAAGCTGTTGCCGGTCGAATGCTTCGCGCACGCCTGATATGGCTGAACTCGCTGCCCCAAACGGTGACCCGCACACGATGAGCGACACGCCGACCCTGCAGATCAACGGCACGACGATCGACGCCACCTTCGCGGAAGCTTTCCCGATGAAGGCGACGCGGCTCGTCATCACCGCGCATACGCCGGCGTGGGCAATGCAGGCCGCGCACTCGCTGACGGGCTTCGCGACCTCGGTGATCGGCTGCGGCTGCGAGGCCGGCGTCGAGCGCACGCTTGAAAACGAGGAAACGCCGGACGGCCGGCCCGGCGTTGCAGTGCTGCTGTTCGCGGTGTCGTCGAAGGAGTTGGCGAGGCAGATCGAGCGGCGCGTCGGCCAATGCGTGCTGACGTGCCCGACCACCGCCGTGTATCGCGGCATCGATCCGCAAACAAGCCGTGCGCCGCTGTCAGACCTCGCGCCGCTCGGCAAAAACCTGCGCTTTTTCGGCGACGGCTGGCAAATTTCGAAGATGCTCGGCGACACGCGCTACTGGCGCGTGCCGGTCATGGACGGCGAGTTCGTCTGCGAAGAAACCGCGCCCACCGTCAAGGCGGTGGGCGGCGGCAACCTGATCCTGCTCGCGCGCGACATGGACGCGGCGCTCGCCGCCGCCGAGGCCGCCGTCGCCGCCATGCGCAGGCTGCCGAACGTGATTCTGCCGTTTCCGGGCGGCGTGGTGCGCTCGGGATCGAAAGTCGGGTCGAAGTACCAAGGCGCGAGCGCATCCACCAACGACGCGTTCTGCCCCACGCTCACCGGCCTCTCGCCGCGCAGCGAACTGGGCGCGGACGTGGGCTGCGTGCTGGAGATCGTGATCGACGGATTGACCGAAGCGGACGTCGGTGCCGCCATGACTGCGGGCATCCTCGCCGCTGCGGGGCGCGGGCACGCGGGCGGTTTGCTGCGCATTTCCGCGGGCAATTACGGCGGCAAGCTCGGCCCATATCACTTCCACCTTCACGAATTGGCGGCCGGTCTCGGCGGGAGCAGCGCATGAGCGTCGTGACCACCTTGCGCGTGAAGACTGCGCCTGGTTTTCGCGTCGATGCGTCGGCGCTGCTGCCCGCGCCGCTCGCGGCGCGTGCCGTCGCCGAGATCGAACGCATGGTGCTGCCTGCCGGCAACGATCGTTGCGTCATCGCCGATCTGTTCGACGTGGCGCGCAGCGGCGACCCGGCGCCTGACGCCCAGGGCGCCGAGCCCGCGCTCGTGATCGAAGATGCCGTGCCGTGGCTCGACCGTCTCGGCGCGCACATGACGCAAGGCCATCTGATCGTGCGCGGCACAGCGGGCGATCAAAGCGGCTTCCAGATGGCGGGCGGCGTGTTGCGTATCGACGGCGACGCCGGTCACTTCACCGCCTGCGAAATGCGCGGCGGACGCCTCACGGTGGCGGGCCACTGCGGCGATTTCGCGGCGGGCGCGCTTGCAGGCGACATGGAAGGGATGACGGGCGGCACGCTGACGATCCACGGAAACGCGGGGGCGCGCCTCGCGGACCGGATGCGCCGCGGGCTCGTGCTGGTGGGCGGCGATGCGGGCGACTTCGCGGCGTCGCGGCTGGTGGCGGGCACTGTCGGCATCGCCGGCCGGGTGGGCGCGCATTATGCATACGGTATGAGACGCGGAACCCTGCTGCTTGCGCAGCGTCCCACTTATCTGCCGCCGACCTTCGCCGACGGCGGCCGCGGCTTCGACGTGTTCTGGTCGTTGCTCGTACGCAGCCTCGCGGGCGAAATCGCGCCCTTCTCGCAGTGGCGCGCGGCCGCGCTGCCGCACCGCTATGCGGGCGACGCCGCCGTCGACGGGCGCGGCGAAATACTCGTGGTGGGCGAACCAGGGAGACAGAGATGACGACCGTGCCTACTTCTTGCCCCGAGCGTCGCGCCGACGCATCCGCGCCGCGCTACGCCGGCTCGATGATCGCGCTGCACTGGCTGATTGCGTTCGGCATCATCGGACTGCTCGCACTCGGCCTCTATATGGTCGGACTGCCGAAGGGTTTGCCGGTCAAGGCGACACTGCTGAACCTTCACAAATCCATCGGACTGACGGTTTTCCTGCTGGTGCTTCTGCGCATCGCGGCGCGTGCGGCCTTTCACCGGCCGCCGCTGCCGCCGATGCGACCGTGGCAACGCGCCGCCGCGCGCACTACGCAGGGTCTTTTATACGTAGCAATGGTGGCGATGCCCGTGTCGGGCTATCTCGGTTCGTCGTTCAATCGCTATGGAACGCGTTTCTGGGGACTTCCTCTGCCGAAGTGGGGCTGGGACGACGCGGGTCTGCGCGAACTGTTCTTCGGCATTCACGAGATCGCAGCCTATGTGCTGATCGCGCTGATCGTGCTGCATGTGGCGGGGGCGCTTAAGCATCAGTGGATCGACCGCGACAATCTGCTCGCGAGGATGTTGCCGTGAGACGCGCGCGCATCGCTTCTCGCGCGGGCGCGGGCTTGGGCTCGTCTGTCGGCCTGCCGCAAGCGCCCCGCGCCAATGTGCCGGCGCTGACGCGCGGCACACTGCGCACGCGCGACGCTCACCGTGTTGCGTTCGCGGTGGCGGGCGCCGCCAACGGCGTACCGGTCGTCGTCCTGCACGGCGGCCCGGGCAGCGGCAGCCAGCCGGAGGCAACGCGGCTCTTCGATCTCACGCGCTTCAGAGTCGTGCTGATCGACCAGCGCGGAACCGGCCGCTCCACGCCGCGGGGCGGCGTGCGCCGCAACCGCACCGACCAGCTGATCGAAGACATCGAAGCCGTGCGGCTGCGCCTCGGCATCGAACGCTGGGGCGTGCTCGGCGGATCATGGGGCGCCGCGCTCGCGCTCGCGTATGCGGGACGGCATCCGCAAGCGGTAACAGGCGTCGTGCTGCGCGGCCTCTTTCTCACGTCGACGCGCGAAGTTCGCGGACTCTTCGTCACGTCGCGCAAGCGCGCGCCGCGTGCCTTTGCAAAACTCCGCGCCGCCGCGCGCTGCAGGCGGCCCGCGGCTTTGCTCGCCTGCTGCCATGCGCGGCTGCAACGCGGCGGCGCGAGCGAGGCGCAACAACGCGCGCTCGCCCTCGCATGGCGCGGCTATGAAAACGCCGTGCTCGCGAGTGCAGGCACGCGCCGCAAGCTGTCGCCCGCGAGGCTTTCGCGCAAGGATGCGCGCAAACTCGTCGACAAGTACCGCATTCAGGCGCATTACCTGATGCATCGCTGCTGGCTCGGAGAAACACGCCTGCTGTCGCTCGCGCGCCGCGCCGCCGCGGCCGGCGTGCCGCTTGCGGCGGTGCACGGCTCGCGCGATCCGGTGTGTCCACCACATAACGTGCGACGCCTCGCGCGGGCGGTTCCGGCTGCACACATCGAATGCGCCCAGGGCGGCCATCTCGCCAGCGACCCCGCGTTGCACGCAGGCGTGGCCCGCGCGCTTGCCACGCTGTTTCTTTCACCCACTCACGAGGGGCGCACGCTGCGCCGCGCGGCATGAAGATCAAGGTACTCGGCTCATCGGCGGGAGGCGGTTTTCCGCAGTGGAACTGCAACTGCAGCAATTGCGACGGCGTGCGGCGCGGCACCGTCAAGGCCACCCGCCGCTCGCAATCGTCGATTGCGGTGAGCGAGAACGGCGAGGACTGGCTGCTCGTGAACGCGTCGCCCGACCTGCTCGCGCAGATCGCCGCCAACCCGGAATTGCAGCCGGCCCGCCGCGCGCGCGACAGCGGCATTGCTGCCGTGCTCGTCATCGACGCGCAGATCGATCACGTCACCGGACTCCTGATGCTGCGCGAGCGCGACACGCCGCTGCCGCTCCATGCGACCGACGCCGTCTGGCAGGACCTCACAAGCGGCTTTCCCATTGCGCCGATCCTTTCGCACTACTGCGGCGTCGAGCATCGCCGCATTGCGCTGGACGGCGCGCCGCTCGCCGTGGATGCGCTGCCCGGCGTGCAGATCGACGCGCTGCCGCTGTCCAGCAAGGCACCGCCCTATTCGCCGCATCGCAACGCGCCCGAGCTCGGCGATAACATCGGACTCCTCTTCACGAACCGGCAGACCGGCAAGCGCGCGTTCTACGCGCCTGGCCTCGGCGCGATCGAACCACATGTGCTCGAGGCGATGCGCAAAGCGGATCTGCTGCTTGTGGACGGCACCTTGTGGACTGCCGACGAAATGATCCGCCTCGGCCTCTCGAAGAAAACGTCTGCGGATATGGGACATTTGCAGCAATCCGGACCCGGCGGCATGATCGAAGTACTCGATTCGCTCGGCACCCCGGACACACGCAAGGTCCTGATCCACATCAACAACACGAATCCGATTCTCGTCGAAGACGGCCCTGAGCGGCGCATTCTTGGCGAGCACGGCATTGAAGTCGCGCACGACGGCATGACCTTCGAACTATGAGGCGCGCGCACGCAGCGCACGCCGCGCATGAACTGGAGATTGCATGAACGCGAAAGACACCTTGGGCACAGCGGCACAGTACAGTGCGCCCAGCGGCGAAAGCGCCGGCCAACGCGCATGGACGCGCGAGGAATTCGAAGCGCAGTTGCGCGCGAAGGGCACCGCGTACCACATTCATCATCCGTTCAATGTGAAGATGAATAGCGGCGGATGCTCGCGCGAACAGATTCGCGGCTGGGTCGCGAACCGCTTCTACTATCAGATCAATATTCCGCTGAAGGACGCGGCCGTGCTGTCCAATTGTCCCGACCGCGCAACGCGGCGCCGCTGGGTGCAGCGCATTCTCGATCACGACGGCTACGGCGGCGAGGAAGGCGGCATCGAAACGTGGGCGCGCCTCGCCGACGCGGTGGGCCTGTCGCGCGACGAACTCTGGTCGCTCAGGCACGTCACACCCGGCGTGCGTTTTGCTGTGGATGCCTACGTGAATTTCGCGCGCCGCGCGCCGTGGCAGGAGTCGGTGTGCTCGTCGCTGACGGAAATGTTCGCGCCGCAAGTGCACCGCGACCGGCTCGCGAGCTGGCCCGAACACTATCCGTGGATCGAGGCGTCCGGTCTCGCGTATTTCCGCTCCCGCATTACGCTCGCGCAGCGCGACGTGGAGCACGGCCTGGAAGTCACACTGGATTACTTCACGCGGCGCGAACAGCAGGAACGCGCGCTCGAGATCCTGCAGTTCAAGCTCGACATTTTGTGGACCATGCTGGACTCCATCGAAAAGGCTTTTCCGCAATGAACGACATGCTCAACGCCGACCGTCCCGCGCTCAACAAGCTCTTCCGTCTGCAATGGGAACCCGCGCAGAACGCTCACGTGCTGCTCTATCCGGAAGGCATGGTGAAGCTCAATCAGAGCGCGGCGGAAATCCTCAAACGTTGCGACGGCACGCGCGACATGAACGCGCTGATCGCCGACCTGGAGCAGGCGTTCAACGCGAGGGGGCTCGGTCCCGAGGTACGCGCCTTCGTGACCGAAGCGCACTCGCGCGGATGGCTGGAGTAGCGCAATGACCGATCTCTCGCAACCCGTTGCCGACGCACAGCCGGCAACCGCGCCGGGCGGCGTCGCGCCGCCGCTGTGGTTGCTCGCGGAGCTGACGTATCGCTGCCCGCTGCATTGCGCGTTCTGCTACAACCCCGTCGACTATACCGGGCACAACCGCGAACTGAGCACGGACGAGTGGCTCCGCGTGCTGCGCGAGGCGCGCGCGCTCGGCGCCGCGCAATTGGGTTTTTCGGGCGGCGAGCCGCTCATGCGCGACGATCTCGAAGTCTTGGTGCGCGAAGCACGCTCGCTCGGCTTCTACACGAACCTGATCACCTCGGGCATCGGTCTCACGGACAAACGCCTCGGCGACCTGAAAGCCGCCGGCCTCGATCACATCCAGTTGTCGTTTCAGGACTCGACCCAGGAGCTCAACGACTTTCTGAGCAGCACGCGCACCTTCGACCTCAAGCAACGCGTCGCGGCGTCGATCAAGCGGCATGGCTTTCCGATGGTGCTGAACTGCGTGCTGCATCGTTATAACCTGCCGCATGTCGACAAGATCATCGAGATGGCGCTCGCCATGGGCGCCGAATATCTGGAACTCGCCAACACACAGTATTACGGCTGGGCGCATCACAATCAGGCGCAATTGATGCCGACCCGCGAACAGCTCGACGAAGCCGAAGCGGTGGTCGAACGCTATCGCCGAACGCACGGCGAGCGCTGCAAGATTTTTTTTGTGGTGCCGGACTATTTCGAGCGGCGCCCCAAGCGCTGCATGAACGGCTGGGGCGCGGTCTTTCTCGGCGTCGCGCCGGATGGCGCGGCGCTGCCCTGTCATGCGGCGCGCGCGCTGCCCGGACTCGTGCTGCCGAATGTGAAGGACACGCCGCTCTCCGACATCTGGTATGAGAGCGATGCATTCAACCGCTTTCGCGGCCTGCAGTGGATGAAAGAACCGTGCCGCAGTTGCGAGGAAAAAGAGCGCGACCTGGGCGGCTGCCGCTGCCAGGCGTACCTGCTCACGGGCGATGCGGCCAATGCGGACCCCGTCTGCGACAAGTCGCCGTCGCACGAAAAAGTAGTCGATGTGACACGCCTCGCCGCTCTGGCACGCGAGCCGCGTGAGCAGCCCATTGTGTTCCGTAACGATGCGAACTCGCGCAAGCTGACGGCCGCGCGAGCAGCTCCAGCGGCTCAAGCGGTTGACAATCTGGCCCATCACGCACCAGACAGCGCGCCGAACAACGGCGGCCCCACCGGAGACTGAGCATGACAACGGCGGACATCTCAGTGTTGCTCGTCGACGATCACGCCGTGGTGCGGGAGGGCTACCGCCGCCTGCTGGAACTGAACGCCGACGTGCAGGTGTGCGGCGAAGCAGCCGACGCCGCGCAGGCCTATCAGCGCTTCTGCGCACTCCGGCCCGATGTCGTGGTTATGGACGTCTCGTTGCCCGGCGCAAGCGGGATCGAAGCGATGCGGCGCATGCTCGCGCGCGAGCCGGATGCGCGCGTGCTGATTTTCAGTGTCCACGAAGAGGCGATCTTCGTGCGCCGCGCGCTCGACGCAGGCGCCCTCGGCTACGTGACGAAGGCAAGCGCGCCCGACGTGCTCGTCGAAGCGGTGCGCACCATCGCGAGGCGCGCCAGTTATCTGAGCCCCGACATTTCGCAGGCCCTTGCGTTGCGCAATGCTTTCAGCGAGGGCCCGCCTGGCCGGCAGTTGTCCGCGCGCGAATTCGAGGTGCTGCGCCTGCTCGTGCAAGGCTATACGCTGCCGAGCATCGCTGAGAAGCTGGGACTCAGCCAGAAGACGGTGGCCAATCATCAGTCGGTGATCCGGCAGAAGTTCGGCGCGGACAACGGCGTGCAGCTCGCGCAAATGGCGAGCCGCCTCGGCCTTCAGTTCACCGGGTCCGCCAGTCCCGCGTGAGCGGGCAAGCGCGCGCAAAAGAGAAAGCCGCCCTCGGGCTTGCTCGCAACATGAAACTCGCCGCCGAGCGCCTCGACGCGCTCGCGCATGCCGATGAGACCCAGCCCCGCGCGCGGGGCATCGAGGTCTACGCCGGGGCCGTCGTCGGCCATGGTCACGACGATTTCGTCGATGGGCCCGGTTTTCCCGGCGTTTTTCGTGGGCGACTGCGCCTCGCGCGGCGCACGCACCATGAACACTTCCACGCGCGAGCGGCGCGCGAACTTCGAGACATTCGTCAGCCCTTCCTGCACGAGCCGGTAAAGCGTCATCGTGAGCGTGTCGCTGAGTCCAGTGTAATCGCCTTCGATCGTCAGCGAGAACGACGCCTCGGGCAGCCGCTCGCGCCAGCCGTCGACGCAATGTTCGAGCGCACTCGGCAAGCCGAACTCGTCCAGACCGATGGGCCGCAAGCGGCGGATCATGCCGCCGATCTGCCGGTACACGTGACTCGCGCTTTGCATCACAGCGAGCGAGATGCGATGGATCTCGGGCTCGCGCGCATCGGACAAATCGCGGATGCGCGCGGCGTCGAGCGAAATGGCGTTGAGATACTGGCCGAGTTCGTCGTGCAGTTCGCGCGCGAGGTGGCGACGCTCGAGTTCCTCGGCTTGCAACGCTTCTGTGGCGAGGCGCCGGTTGTCCGCGAGCAGGCGTTCGGCCTCCTGCTCGAGCACGCGGCGATGCGCGAGTTCGCGGCGCGTCTCGCGATAGCGGCGCCACGCGAACCATGCAAGCCCCAACGACAGCACGCAGAGCGTCAGCGGCAACTCGTCCAGTTGAAAGCGCTCGAGCCCGCGCGTCCACCGGTACGCGCGCTCGCTCACATCGAACAGCGAGCCGAGCGTGGCCGCGAGCACGGTCAGCGCGAGCACGCAGGCGAGATCGCGCGGAACCGCCGAGGACGGCGGATCGCGGCGCACTGACGAAGGTTGGACGGGTTCGCTCGACATCACGTTTGCATTCTACTCAGGCCGGTCGGACACGAAGCTTCATTGCAACGCATTGGGGAACGCTTCCTCGCTATTTCGGGAAAAGCTCCCGAGCTTTCGCGCGGCGGCGCATGCGAAGCTTTGCACACCTTGAAAAAAAGCGCTACGTATGCCGCCCGCGGCTGCGCCACGAACAAAGCGTCCAACCGGCAGGAGACATACCCATGACCTTCTCGTCACGCACGCGCCGCGCGAAGCCCGCTCTGAGCCTGCGGCGGCGGGCCCGCATCACGCTGGGCTTCGGCAGCGCGCTCGCGAGCCTGTCAGCGGGCGCATGGGCACAGGCAGAGCCCGCGGTGGCGGCGTCGCCGCCCGCAGCGCCCTCCGCGGAAACCGCCGATGCCGCCAACGACACGCCGTCCACCACGCTTGCGCCCGTCGTAGTGATCGGCACGACGCCGCTTCTCGGCATCGGCACGCCGCTCGCGCAGGTGCCGGCCAATGTGCAGACCGTGCGCGCGCGCGACATCGAGGCGCAGCACCGCAATACGCTGACCGATTACTTCGCGAAAAACCTGCCGAGTGTGGATATCGCCGATGCGCAGGGCAATCCGTATCAGATGAACGTCAACTATCGCGGCTTCACCGCATCGCCGCTCCTCGGCACGCCGCAAGGCATTTCGGTGTTCGTCGACGGCGTGCGCGTGAACGAGCCGTTCGGCGACGTGGTCAACTGGGACGTGCTGCCGCAACAGGCTATCGACACCATTCAACTGGTCCCCGGTTCGAGCCCGACCTATGGGCTGAACACGCTCGGCGGCGCGTTGGCCATCACGACAAAAAACGGCAAGACGAGCCCCGGCGGCGAGGCCGAAGTAGCGCTCGGCTCGTGGGGCCGCAAGACCGCGCAGATCGAACAGGGCGGCACCATCGGTCACAATCTGGACTACTACGTGACCGGCAACGTCGCCAACGACAACGGCTGGGCCGAGCAGAACGCGAGCCGCGTGCGGCAGATTTTCGGCAAGCTGCGTTATACCGACGCCGACACCACGCTGTCGCTGTCGGCGGGCGGCGCGGACAATGACCTGCACGGCGCACAGACCATTCCGCGCTCGTTCCTTGGCAATCCGAAGCAGCCTTACACGTACCCGGATCAGAACCTGAACAGCGCGGGCTATGTGACGCTCGCGGGCGAGCACTATTTCAACGATAACGTGCAGTTAAGCGGCAATGCGTATTACCGGCACTTCCGCAACAGCAACCTCAGCAGCAACGTCAATCCGAACTTCGGCTCCGTCGACGACAACGGCAACCTCGACACCACCCAGGCGACCAACGAACAATCCGTCGTTGCCACCGACAGCTACGGCGCGAGCCTGCAGCTCACGCTGCTCGGCAAACTCGGCGGCATGGAGAATCAGTTTGTTGCCGGCGTGTCCGCGGACATTGCGAATTCGCGCTACACGCAATCGTCGCAGGACGCGGTGTTTACGGCTTCGCGCGCGACGGTCGGCATTGACGATTTCACCCAGCAAACCGCGGCAAAAACCCATAACGGCAACTACGGCATTTATCTGCAGGACACCTTATCGCTGACGAAGCAATGGTCGCTGACGCTCGCGGGACGCTACAACTGGGCGGATGCGACCATTGGCGACGAAAGCGGCGTTCAGCCGCAACTGAACGGCCACCATACGTTTTCGCGCTTCAATCCGGCTGTCGGCATCAACTGGAATCCGACCTCGACATTCACGGCTTATGCCACCTACAACGAAGGCATGCGCTCGCCGACCGCAATCGAACTCGCGTGTGCGGACCCCGCCGCGCCGTGCTCGCTGCCGAACGACTTCGTGTCCGACCCGTCGCTCCAACCGGTCATTTCCAGAACCTTCGAAATCGGCGCGCGCGGGCGAATCGGTCAGGCGACGAGCTGGAGTGCCGCCGTCTACCGCACCACGCTCGATAACGACATCGAGTTCATCGCCAGCAACGGCGCGGCGAGCAATAGGGGCTTTTTTCAGAACGTGGGGCGCACGCGCCGGCAAGGGTTCGAACTGTCGGGACGCAGCCAGCCAGGACCGCTTACGGTGACCGCGAGCTACAGCTATATCGACGCCACCTACCGTTCGGCATGGACCGAAAACAGCCCGAGCAACTCCAGCGCGGACGCAAACGGCAATATCAGCGTGAAGCCCGGCGACGATGTGCCGGGTATTCCGGCGCACACGGTCAAGCTACAGCTCGACTATGCGGCCACCGCAAAATGGCAGGTCGGCGCGAACGTCACCTGGCGGGGCAGCATCTATGCACAGGGCGACGAAAACAATCAGGACGTCAATGGCAAGATCGCCGGTTATGTGCTGGTCGACCTCGACACGTCCTATCAGATCAGCAAGCAGTTGCAGGTCTTTGCCAGCGTAACGAACCTGCTGGACAAGCGCTATGCGAGCTTCGGCACACTCGGCGAAAACTTCTTTAACGGCCCGAACCATACGTTCGACGGCGCGAACCCGATCAACGAACAGTTCGTCGGACCGGGGGCGCCGCGCGGCTTCTGGGTCGGCTTGCGCTACGCGTGGAAATGAACGTCCTCATGCGACGAGGCGCGGCCTGCTCGCCTCGCGCATGACTCACCTGGACCACGCTCCGCTTTAACGCGATTCGATCGAGCCGTCGCCGGGCGGATACGTGACGATGCCCCACGCAAGCGGCAATTGGCCGATCTGCGTGATTGGCTGATAGCTGCGCGCGTCGAGCACATACACGGCGTCGGAGCGCCCGCAGGCGACGAGCAGCTTCGCGCCGTCCGGCGTAAAACTGAAGTGCCAGCAACGCTGTCCGACCGGCACGTCGGCAAGATGTTCGTAGCTGTGGCCGTCGAATACCTGCACCGTCTGCTCGCGCGCCGCCGCGACGAAGAGCCGTTTACCGTCCGGACTGTACGCGACGCCGTAAGGGCCGAGCTTCGTGTCGACGGTCTTCAGCACCTTGAACGTGTGCGCGTCGATCACGACGAGTTTGCTCAGCGACTCCAGCGTCACCACATACTGCTTGCCGTCCGGCGACAGGCGAATGCCACGCGGACGTCCACCGGGCGCGAGCTTCACTGTCCTCACCGGCGCGCCGGTGCGCGCGTGATAGACGGAGACGGTATCGTCGCCTTCGTTCGTGACGAGCATGTTCTTGCCGTCGCGTGAAAATTCGATGCCCTCGGTTTCGTGCCCGCTCGTCACCGAGCGCACCACGCGCCACGTTTTCATATCGACGAGCGCGATTTCCGCCGGCGGCTTGTTGGCGTCGTCATCGTCGTCGGCGTGGGGCTTGCTGGCCTCTCCGGCCTCGTTGGCGTGCTTGTCGGGCCGTTGCCCCGTTTGCTTTCCGGCCTGCGGTTGGGTCGCGGGCGGGCCGCCTTCTTCACCGGGCTCGTAGGTCACGTAGGCGTAGCCCTTGTGCACGCGCACAAACTCAGGGTTTTTGCCGATCTTCACGCGCTGCACGACATCGCCCGACGCCGTGTCGATCACCGCGAGGTCGCCCGTGTTTTTGTTGGCCACGAGCAGACGCGAGCCGTCCGCATTCAAACTCAGGCCGCGCGGGCCCGCCGCGCCCACCGGGAAGGTTCTGGACAGTGTCATCTGGTCGAGGTCGATCACGCCGACGCCGGCCTTCTCGCTCGTCACATAGGCCGTCGGCACCGCGGCCTGCGCCCAACCCGGCCCGGTTGCCGCCATGGCCGCCAGCACCACCGCTGCAATTCCGGCTAAAACAAGGGGACGTCCCCGTGTTGCGTTGCGAAAGCGTGTCTCCAGCATGGGTTGTGCTCCGTTATGTAAGCGCGACGTCGCGCGAGTCCGGCATTCAGGCAAAGTAGTTCATGAGAGGATTGTTTGACAACGGCGAAAGGGCGGGAGATTTTCCCGAATTGACGCGCCCACGCGGGCGACGGTTCTAAAATGCTGCCTGGCGGCGGACAATGAAGACGGCGGCTCGTCGAGCCGAAGGAAACGTTCATGCAGCACTATGGCCTCGCGAATGTCTGGCAAAGCGGCGATCTCGTTACGCGCGCGATCCTCTGCCTGCTGTTCGTCATGTCGATGCTGTCATGGACGGTCATTGTCGTGAAGCTGTGGAACGTGCTGCGCATCAAACGGCTGACGGGCCGCACCGACGCGCAGTTCTGGCAGGCTGACAGCTTCGAACACGGGCTTCAGAACCTGAGCGGGCTGAGCAGCGGCAGTGGCCTCGCAAACCACGGTAACCACGGCGGCCGCAGTGATGAAGCGTCCGCTGCCGCGCTGCGCGACAATCCGCTGCTCGCGCTTGCGATGGCTGCGGCGGAGGCGGCCGCGCATCACCGGGACAATAAACCGCATCTGCAGGACCGCATCGACGTGTCCGACTGGATCGCGCGCCGCTTGCAAAGCAGCATCGACGACGCCGTGGCGCACATGCAAAGCGGCCTCGCGGTGCTGGCCTCGATCGGCAGCACTGCGCCGTTCGTCGGCCTGTTCGGCACCGTGTGGGGCATTTATCACGCGCTGATCGTGATCGGCGAAACGGGGCAGGCCTCTATCGATCGCGTCGCCGGACCGGTCGGCGAGTCCTTGATCATGACCGCCTTCGGGCTCTTTGTCGCGATACCGGCCGTGCTCGGCTATAACGGCCTCACGCGCGCGAACAAGTCGATCGTCACGCGGCTCAAGCGGTTTGCGCATGGACTGCACGCGTACTTCGTGACAGGGCTGCAGTTGCCGCATGCGTGACAGACCACGGGTTCCGGCCGCCTGCACGCAACCGTTAAAGGATGCGTTATCGCCCCTCAAAGAATCTCTGAATTCAGCTCGCAGGCTCGCTCCGCTATCGTGATTGCAAACCGCCGGCAAACAGGAAGCCGGCCTCGCATCAGTTCCGGAGCGACCCATGCAAGCCCTGATCTTCGACGTGGACGGCACCCTTGCCGATACGGAAAGCGCGCACCGGCACGCGTTCAATGCGGCGTTCGTGGAGGCTGGGCTCGACTGGCATTGGGACGAAGCGCTCTACGCGCGTCTGCTCGACGTGGCGGGCGGCAAGGAGCGTCTATTGCATTACTGGCGTATGGCCGATCCGGAAGAGACACACGGGCCGGGCGTGAGCCGCGTGATCGACGCGGTGCATGCGATCAAGACGCGCCACTACACAGCCCGCGTGCGCGACGGCGGCTTGCCGTTGCGGCCGGGCATAGCGCGCTTGATCGATGAAGCCCGCGCGGCCTCCATTCCCGTCGCGATTGCGACGACCACCACGCCCGCCAACCTCGACGCGCTCCTGCACGCGTCGTTCGGCCCGCAGTGGCGCCGCCGCTTTGCCGCCATCTGCGATGCGAGCACGACGCAGTTAAAAAAGCCGGCACCTGACGTCTACCTCGACGTGCTCCGGCAACTGGGTCTGAAAGGCCCGGATTGCGTCGCCTTCGAAGATTCCGCCAACGGCTTGCGTGCCGCGCGCGCGGCGCTCGTCCCGACAGTCGTGACGCCGACGGCGTACACGGCGCATCATTCGTTCGAGGGCGCACTCGCCGTGCTTCCTCATCTGGGCGACCCTGATGCGCCCCTCCCGTCCACCACGGCCCATGACGGGCCCGCGTGGGTGACCCTCGACATCTTGCGCGGCTGGCATCGCGAGGCGTCGAGCGAAGCCGCCGCGGCATGAGCATGCAGCCGCTTCTTTCGCCCCGAAGCGCGGAGTTGGCGCGCGCCTTGACGCGTGCCGTGCTGATTGATCTGGACGGCACGATGGTCCACACGGCGCCGGATATCGTCGAAGCAGCGAGCCGCATGCTGGCCGAGTTCGGCGAGGCGCCGCTACCGTTCGACGTCGTCCGCGGTTTTATCGGCAAAGGCGTGCCGAATCTCGTGACGCGCACGCTCGAAGCGGCGGCCCTGGCTGGACACGTGGACCGCGAGGCGGCGCTCGCGGTCTTTCATCGGCACTATGACGAGACCAACGGGCGCTTCGGGCATGTCTATCCGCATGTCGAGGCGGGACTGCGGGAGCTTCGGCGGCTCGGCTACCGGCTCGCGTGCGTCACGAACAAACCGGAGGCGCTGGCCGCGCGGCTGCTGCGCATCACCGCGCTGGCGAGCTATCTGGACGTGCTGGTTGCGGGCGATGCGATCGACAGCATGAAACCCGCGCCGCAACCGCTGTGGCACGCGTGCCGATTGCTCGGCGTCGAGATGGGGCGCAGCGTCATGGTAGGCGACTCGCCGGTCGATGTCTGCGCGGCGCGCGCCGCGGGCATGCCGGTGTGGATCGTGAGCTATGGCTACGGCGGGCCGGACGGCGCGGCGGCTTTGCAAAGCGATGCCTCGATCGGCTCGTTCATGGAGTTGCCCGAGCTGCTTGCCTCGCAGGACGAGCGCCTGATTGCCGATCCGGCTTTGCCGTTTTCGCCGCCGCAATGACGACGACCCGGAGGCTCGCGCATCCGGGTCATCACCTGTTCTACTGCGCGGGAAGCCGCCGGCAGGCAGTTACCACAGCACGGTTCACGTCAGAACTTATGACGGATACCCACAATCGCGAGCGCCTGCGAGTCGGTGCCGTTGTAGCCATACGAACCGATGGACGCCTGCGCGTCCTGCGTCGTGCCATTGGCGAGACGCTGCGTGCCGCTTGCATGCTGATACGCCGCGACCGCGTAGAAGTCCGTGCGCTTGGAGACGGAGTAGTCCGCGCCCAGGCTGAACTGGTGATAATGCGCCGACGTGTCGCCGGACGCGGCCGTGTACGCGTAACCCAGACCCGCGACGAGTGCCGGCGTCGCCTGATACGCAACGAAAGCCTTGCCGCTGTTGTACTTCTCGGTGCCGGTGAAGGTGGACGCGCCGTCGCTCTTCAGTTGCGTGTTGCTGTACGAAGCGCCCAGCGTCACGGGACCGACCACGTACTGGCCGCCGATCTGCGCAATGCTGACCGATTTCGCCGTCACGTAGCCGTCGTTGATATGGCTGTCGAAAATCGAATCGGTCGTGCTGCTTGCCCAGCTCGAACGCGCGGCGGTGGCCGATGCGTTGGTCGCACGCAGGTAGCCGCCCGCCAGCGAGAACGGACCGTTCGTGTACGACACCGCACCGCTATAGGTGTAGCCCTGGCCCGCCTGACCCGCGACGCCGCTGAATGCGTACAGCGCTTCGAACTGCAGGCCGGCGTAGTTCGGCGACACGTACTTGATCGCGTTCGACACGCGAGCACTGTTGTCGTTGTTGTCGACGTCGCCCGGCGTGGCGAACGCGGAGCCGAAGAAATTGTCGGCCGTGACGCCCTGCACCATGTCCGTGATCGGGTCGTACTGGCGGCCTGCCGTGACCGTGCCCCACGTCGCGCCCGTCAGACCGACGAACGACTGGCGGCCGAACTCGCGCGAGCCTTGCCCGAGCTTGCCGGTGCCGACGTCAAAGCCGTTTTCCAACGTGAAGATCGCCTTCAGGCCGCCGCCCAGTTCTTCCTGCCCCTTCAGGCCCCAGCGGTCGCCGCTGAGATTGCCGTTGAGCATGCCGGCGAGGTTGCTGCTGGAGCTGGCGTTATGCACGTAGCCGACGCCGGCGTCGATCACGCCATACAACGTCACGCTGTTTTGTGCATGCGCGGACCCCGTCGCGACGAGCAGTGCGAGAGACGCCGAGGTCAATGCTGTTTTTTTCATCCTTGTTATTCCTTTATTCAGGTTGAGAAAGGCATTAGGGATGCGCAGCATACATCGATCAATTGAAAATTCAATAAAAGTGTTTGCAGTTTGCCACACCATTAGCATGACAAATTAATACACGAGTAATGAGGGGCCATGTGCGAACACATAGCCCCAAGTCCGGCGCAACGACTTTCCCTGCGTGGAGACACGGAGAAAGAACCGAACAGCGGGATTTAGCCCGCGCAGAAGGCGCCGAGTCAAGTCATTAACGACTGATCTGCCTTTCGTAATCTTTTCCCAAACTTAATAGAGCGTTATTTATTTCAGATTATTAATCCGAGTTTCCCTTTCTGATTATTTCAGGCCTTCGCTTCTTCAATGGCACCCTATTGCGCAGCCGAGCAGACTGAATGCGCCGACAATTCCCACGCCTGCGCCCAGGCCGAAGGTTTCGAGTGAGGTTGCGCAGCCCTGCAAACTGAGCAGCACCGCCATTGCGGCGACGAGGGTCGCCTGCCGGATTGCGCGCGGCATCGCATGGTTGGGTCGGCTGGTATCGGACATCTTCTCCCGTCTTGATGGATCGAACAAGGCGAGTGTAGTCAGCAAGTCACGAGGCGAACGGTCGAATACCGGCTGCGAAAGCGGCGGCGGTTACAAAACCTTGCCTCGCCGAAACAATCGGCGACGGGCGCCGGGGCGCATGCACAGCCACTTTGCGGCGAATGCTGGCTCTCCCACATACCGGAGGCGCTCAGCTTGTCATGCTGACGACTCAGGCGCGCGCGCGAAAGGAGGTCGCCATGTCGGTCTATGTGGATGAAGGATTCCGGCCCTGTGTCACGGAGTGCGCAACGGTCGCGTTCAGGGTGTGCTGCGACGATCGGGCCCAGATTTTCGAAGTCAGTGCGGACGCGCTCATCGCCTACTGCGGCGCGGCGAGCGCCCGCAAGAAGGATCTGTTGCTCGCTTTCGAGGGCGCGCAAAACGAGATTCTCACGGTGGCCGCACGAAAGTGGACGTTCCGGCCGACGGAGCCCGTGCGGCTCGGCGTCGACGAATTCCGTATGATCATGCATTAGTCTGCCCATTTGCCATGCCCGCACCGCATCATGACCTGGATCGCCGCTTTGCCGATGTACAACGTCACGCCTTCGCTGGAAAGCGAATGGCGCGGGTGGCTTGCCGACGTGCTGCGCATGGTCAAGCCGGCGTGCCGCATCGTCGAGCCGGATGAGGAATTGCACGGCTTCTGGCGGCGCCCGAATCTGCTGATGTCGCAAACCTGCGGCTACCCGTTGATGCACGGTTTGCGCGAACAGGTGCAACTCATCGCGACGCCGCGTTTCGACGCGCCCGGCTGTGAAGGTGCGGATTACGCGAGCGTGATCGTCACGCGCGCCGACGCACCGTTCGATACGCTCGCCTCATGCCGCGGCGCACGCGTTGCCTACAATCAGGACGACTCGAACAGCGGCATGAATGCGCTGCGCCACGCTGTCGCGCCGTATGCGCAGGAAGGCGCGTTCTTTCGCGCGGCGCTGCGCACCGGCTCGCATGTCGGTTCCTTGCAAGCGGTCGCGGACAATCGCGCGGACGTCGCCGCAATAGATTGCGTGACGTTCGCTTTCGTGTGCGATGAAATGCCGGAGCTGGCGCGTCGCGTGCGGCGCATCGGCATGACGGCCGCGTCGCCGGGCCTGCCGCTGATCGCCTCGGACACCGTGCCCGCCGCAACCGTGGGCGCGCTGCGCGAGGCGCTGAACGAAGCGCTCGCGGTGCATCCCGAGCGCACAAAACGCCTACGTTTGCAGGGGTTTTCCGCGTTGCCGCTCGCGGACTACGAGCGCATCGCTCAGCTGGAAAACGAGGCGCGTGCAGTGGGATACACGCGGCTCGGTTGAGGGCACGGCACGGCTACTGCACGTCCAGCACCAGAAGCTGCGCGCCGTCGGCGACCTGATCGCCCACCGCATACAGCACCTCGGACACCGTGCCGGCTGCCGGCGCGCCGATGGTGTGCTCCATCTTCATCGCTTCCATCACGATGAGCGGCGTGCCCTTTTCCACCACCGTGCCCGGCTCGACGAGCACGGCAATGACCTTGCCCGGCATCGGCGCGGTCAGGCGGCCTTCACCATGTTCGGCATCCGCGGCGTGCGCGAGCAGGTTCTGCCATTCGAACGCCAGCGCGTGGCCGAGGCAGAACACATGGAACGTATCCCTGTCGATGAACACGCGGCCCGTGGCCCGCGCATCGCCGATCGTCGCGCGATATTCGTGCAGGCCCGCGCCGCTCGACCACGTGAAGCCTTCGCGCACACCGTCATGCTCCAGGGTTTGCGTGGCGCCGTTGCGCGCGAACGTGACCGTGAATACGCTCTCGTCTTCGACATTGCGCCAGCCGAGCGTCTGCGTGTAGCCGCCATTGAGCCGCCAGTGCGACAGTGCGTCCCAAGGCGACGCGCCATGCGCGGTGCCGCCCTCGCGTGTGAGCAGCGCGGCGCACGCGAGCGCCAACGCTTCCTTGAACGGCTTCTTGACGGGCGCAAACAACGCGTCATGATGCCGTTCAATGAGACCGGTATCGAGATCGCCGCTCGCAAACGGCTCGCTTTGCACAATACGCTGCAGAAACTCGACATTCGTATGCGGGCCGACCACTTCGCACGCATGCAGCGCGCGGCTCATTCGCGCGAGTGCCTCTTCTCGCGTCGCACCGTGCACGATCAACTTCGCAATCATCGGATCGTAGAACGGCGTGATCGTGTCGCCCTCGCGCACACCGCTGTCGATGCGCACCGGCGCCTTGCGGCCCGGCTCGCCGAGACCGGCGGCGTCGATGACGAATTCCACGCCTTCCGGCATGCGCAAATGCTTGAGCGTGCCGGTGGACGGCAGGAAGCCGCGCGCCGGATGCTCCGCGTAAATGCGCGCCTCGATGGCATGCCCGTCGATCCTCAGTTGCTCCTGCGTAAGCGGCAACGGTTCGCCGGCGGCCACGCGCAGTTGCCATTCCACCAGGTCCTGGCCGGTGACCATTTCCGTAACGGGATGCTCGACCTGCAGGCGCGTGTTCATTTCCATGAAATAGAACTCGCCGGTGGACGTCATGATGAACTCGACGGTCCCCGCGCCGACATACTTCACCGCGCGCGCGGCGGCGACCGCGGCTTCGCCCATCTCGCGCTTGATTTGCGCCGGCAATCCGGGCGCGGGCGCCTCTTCCAGCACTTTCTGGTGACGACGCTGCACCGAGCAGTCGCGGTCGAACAGATAAACCGCCCCGCCATGACGATCCGCGAAAACCTGCACTTCGACGTGGCGCGGCCGCGTCAGATACTTTTCGATCAGCACGCGGTCGTTGCCGAAGCTGCTCGCCGCCTCCCGTTTGCACGACGCAAGCGCCGCAAGGAAGTCGTCGCTGCGCTCCACCACGCGCATGCCCTTGCCGCCGCCGCCCGCACTCGCCTTCAGCAGAACCGGGTAGCCGATCGCATCGGCCTCGCGATGCAATAATTCGGGGTTCTGATTATCTCCGTGATAACCGGGCACGAGCGGCACCGCTGCCGCATGCATCAGCGCCTTCGCGGCGGCCTTCGAACCCATCGCTGCAATCGCGTCGACGGGCGGTCCGATGAACACGATGCCCGCCGCTTCGCAGGCCTGCGCAAAGTCTTCGTTTTCCGACAGAAAGCCGTAGCCGGGATGCACCGCCTGCGCACCGCTCGCCCGCGCCGCTTCGATAATGCGCTCCACGCGCAGATAACTTTCCGCCGCCGTGGCGCCGCCGATATGCACGGCTTCGTCGCATGCGCTCACGTGCTTGGCATTGGCGTCCGCATCCGAATAGACGGCGACGCTCGCGATGCCGAGCCGTTTGCAGGTTGCGGCGACGCGGCACGCAATCTCGCCCCGGTTGGCAATCAGGATCTTGTTGAACATGAGTTGTCTCGATCTCGGGATATTTTTCTGGTGTCAGTCGCGCCAGGCCGGGGTACGTTTTTCGAGGAACGACGCGACGCCTTCGCGGCCTTCCGCGCCGGCTCGCGTACGGGCAATGCGCGCCGCCGTGTCTTCGATCAATGCGCCGTTCAGCTCGCGGCCGGCCATGTCCTGCACGAGCTGCTTGCAGGCGCGCACCGCCTGCGGCCCGTTCGCACACAGCGTTTGCGCGATCTGCTGGACGGTGGCGTCGAGTTGCTCTGCAGGGACCGCTTCGCTTACGAGGCCGAGGCGCAACGCCGTCGCGCAATCGAACTGCTCGGCGGTGATGAAATAGCGGCGCGACGCCTGCTCGCCCAGCGCGCGGATCACATACGGCGCGATGGTCGCCGGAATCAGGCCGAGGCGCGCCTCCGACAGGCAGAAGCGCGCGCTTTCTACGGCCACGACAATGTCGCACGCGGAAATGAGGCCCATACCGCCCGCGTAGGCATCGCCGTTCACGCGTCCGATCACCGGCTTGTTGCAGCGATAAATGGACGACAGCATGTTGGCGAGCAACATGGCGTCGGCGCGGTTCTCGTCGTCCGAGTAACCGGCCATTTTTTTCATCCAGTTCAGATCCGCGCCGGCGCAAAACGCCTTGCCGTTTGCGGCGAGCACGACTGCGCGCACGTCGTCGCGCGTGTTGAGCGTGGTGAAGGCCGACGTGATGTCGGCGATCATGGTTTCGTTAAATGCGTTGCGCACGTCCGGGCGATTCAGCGTGACGGTGGCGACGTATCCCGCGATGTCGACATTCAGTGTTTCGTATTGCATCGTGGCGGCTCCCATGCGTCGCGCGCTGTCACATCCGGAACACGCCGAAGCGCGTGTCTTCGATCGGCGCATTCATGGCGGCAGACAAACCCAGGCCGAGTACATCGCGCGTTTGCGCCGGGTCGATCACACCGTCGTCCCATAAGCGCGCGCTTGCATAGTACGGGTGCCCCTGGTGCTCGTATTGCTCGCGAATCGGCTGCTTGAAGGCTTCTTCTTCCTCGGCGCTCCATGATCCACCTCGGCTCTCGATGCCGTCGCGCCGAACCGTGGCGAGCACCGAGGCCGCCTGCTCGCCGCCCATGACCGAGATGCGCGCATTCGGCCACATCCACAGGAAGCGCGGCGAATACGCGCGGCCGCACATGCCGTAGTTGCCCGCGCCGAACGAGCCGCCGATAATCACCGTGAACTTCGGCACCTTCGCCGTGGCAACGGCCGTCACCATCTTTGCGCCGTTGCGCGCAATGCCTTCGTTTTCGTACTTGCGGCCCACCATGAAGCCCGTGATGTTCTGCAGAAACACGAGCGGAATCTTGCGCTGGCAACATAGTTCGATGAAGTGCGTGCCCTTCAGCGCGGACTCCGAAAACAGAATGCCGTTGTTTGCAATGATGCCGACGGGATGCCCCCAGATATGCGCGAAGCCGCACACAAGCGTGGTGCCGTAGCGTGCCTTGAATTCGTCGAATGCCGAATCGTCGACGATGCGGGCGATCACCTCGCGAATGTCGAACGGCTTTCTCGTATCCACCGGAATCACGCCGTATATGCTCTTCACGTCGTAGCGCGGCGGCTTCGGCGCCTGCAGCAAAACCGGCACGTGCTTCGTGCGATTCAAGTTGCCGACGATGCTGCGCGCAATGGCGAGCGCATGCGCGTCGTTCTGCGCAAGATGATCGACCACGCCGGACAGACGCGTGTGCACGTCGCCGCCGCCCAGGTCCTCGGCACTCACCACCTCGCCGGTCGCGGCCTTCACGAGCGGCGGGCCGCCGAGAAAAATCGTGCCCTGATTCTTCACGATGATCGACTCGTCGCTCATGGCCGGCACATACGCGCCGCCTGCGGTGCACGAGCCCATCACGACGGCGATCTGCGGAATGCCCGCGGCCGACAGATTCGCCTGGTTGTAGAAGATGCGGCCGAAGTGATCGCGATCCGGAAAGACGTCGTCCTGATTCGGCAGATTGGCGCCGCCCGAGTCGACGAGATATACGCACGGCAAGTGGTTTTCCGCGGCGATTTCCTGCGCGCGCACGTGCTTCTTCACCGTGATCGGGTAGTACGTGCCGCCCTTGACCGTCGCGTCGTTGCAGACGATCACGCACTCGTGCCCCGCAATCCGCCCAATACCCGTGATGACGCCCGCGCCCGGCGCGTCGTCGTTATACATGCCGTACGCCGCGAGTTGCGAGAACTCGAGAAACGGCGTGCCCGGATCGAGCAGCTTCTCGATGCGTTCGCGCGGCAGCAGCTTGCCGCGCCCGGTGTGCTTCTGGCGCGCGGCCTCGCCGCCGCCGAGCGCGAGTTTTTCGACTTTCGCGCGCAGATCGTCGACCAACGCCTCGAGCGCCGCGGCGTTCGCGCGAAAATCGTCGGAGCGCGGATTCAACCTGGATTCGATGACGGGCATCGCGTCGTTCTCCTGTTCGTGGCTCGGCTTACATCGTTTCCGCAAACAGCTCGCGGCCGATCAGCATGCGACGGATTTCGCTCGTGCCTGCACCGATCTCGTAGAGTTTCGCGTCGCGCCACAGGCGTCCGACGGGATACTCGTTGATATAGCCGTTGCCGCCGAGAATCTGGATTGCTTCGCCGGCCATCCACGTGGCTTTTTCGGCCGTATAGAGAATCACGCCCGCGCAGTCCTTGCGTACCTGGCGCACGTGTTCCTTGCCGAGCGTATCCAGCTGGCGGCCCACCGCATACAGATAGGCGCGGCACGCCTGCAAGGTCGTGTAGAGATCGGCGACCTTGCCCTGAATCAGCTGGAATTCGCCGATGGACTGGCCGAACTGCTTGCGGTCGTGGATATACGGCACGACCGCGTCCATCACCGCGACCATGATGCCGGTCGGGCCGCCCGCGAGCACCGCGCGCTCGTAGTCGAGCCCGCTCATCAGCACTTTCACGCCGCCGTTCAGTTGCCCGAGGATGTTCTCCTCCGGCACTTCAACGTCTTCGAATACGAGTTCGCCCGTATGGGAGCCGCGCATGCCGAGCTTGTCGAGCTTCTGCGCAACCGAGAAACCCTTCATGCCTTTTTCGACGATAAACGCCGTAATGCCGCGCGACTGGGCTTCGATGTCGGTCTTCGCGTAGACGACCAGCGTGTCGCAATCCGGCCCGTTGGTGATCCACATCTTCGTGCCGTTCAGCACGTAACGGTCGCCCTTCTTGTCCGCGCGCAGTTTCATGCTGACCACATCCGAGCCGGCGTTCGGCTCGCTCATGGCGAGCGCGCCCACATGCTCGCCCGATACCAGTTTCGGCAAATACTTCTGCTTTTGCGCTTCGGTGCCGTTGCGATGAATCTGGTTCACGCACAGATTCGAATGCGCGCCATACGAGAGACCGACCGAGGCCGACGCGCGCGAAATCTCTTCCATCGCGACCATATGCGCGGTGTAGCCCATGTTCGCGCCGCCGTATTCCTCGGAGACCGTCATGCCGAGCACGCCGAGATCGCCGAACTTGCGCCACAAGTCCATCGGAAACTGATCCGTGCGATCGATTTCCGCGGCACGCGGGGCGATTTCTTTCGCAGCGAATCCGGCAAGGCTGTCGCGCAGCATTTCGATTTCTTCGCCGAGCGGGAATTGCAAACCGGGCAGGTTGCTCATTGCGGTGTCTCCAGAGTTCGTTGACGGCCGGCGCATGGCTGCCGGCGAATTCGTTCAACGCGCATTTCACGCCAGATTTACGTAAGCGTCAATAGGTATTTTTGAGTGATACTCAGAAACTGCCTTCACCCAGTTTATTGCCGCCTGTACTGTGGTAGCATCGAATCCACGGGGCTTTCACCGCCCAATCCGCCGACAAACTTGACTTCAACTCATATGACGGTCGCTCTCAAGCCCGAACTGCCCGCGTCGCGGCGCCAGCCCGCCGGGCGCAAGTCGCAGCAGCGCGTGAAGGAGATTCTTCAGGCGGGCCGCGACGTGTTCTCCGAAAAGGGTTATGAACGCGCCACCACCGCGGAGATCGCCCAGCGCCTCGGCGTGTCCGAGGCCACGGTGTTCAGCTATTTCCGCGGCAAGCGCGAGTTGTGCGCGCGGGTGATCGGCGACTGGTATGACGAAATCATCGGCGCGATAGAGTCTGGGCTGCCGCGCGACGGCAGTGTGCGCCAGCAGTTCGCGTTCATCGTGCGCACCCATTTGCGCCTCATGCTCGTGAACGGTACCGACCTGTGCGCGCTCGTGCTCTCGGAAGGACGCGCGCGCCATCACGAGTTGAGCGAGGCGCTCACCGAATTGCAGCGCCGCTACACCGCACCGTTGATGCGCGTATTGGCGCAAGGCCAGGAAAGCGGCCAGATTCGCTCGGACATGCCGCTGCGTCTGCTGCGCTCCATGGTGTTCGGCCCCATGGAACACGTGTTGTGGGACGCAACGCTCGCCAACCGTCATACCGACATCGAGGCAACCGCCGACCAATTGATCGAAGTACTGTGGGCCGCGTTGACGCCTCAGAACCCCGCAGTCCATGCGTTGCAGCAGTTTCGCGCGGAAGTCGCCGAGGCCAGCCGGCGCTTCGAAGACGCTACGCGTGAAGCGTCCACCCACGCCGCTCACCCGGCTCGCGGCGAATAGGTGCGGATCGGCACCACCGGGTGTCGTCGCTATGCTTTTTCGTAGGCTCTGCCCGGCGCGGCAAAAAAGGCTAATCTACGCGTCTACCGTCAGCTCCGGCGCAGCCCGAAGGAGAACGTCAGGTGGCCGATTCCAAGCCCGCGAAAGCCGCAACATCATCGAGGAACACGACAAGCGCCCGCTCCGCAAAAGCCGGCAAGATCAGAATCGGCATAGGCGGCTGGACTTACGCGCCGTGGCGCGGCCCGTTCTATCCGGAAGATCTCACGCAAAGCCGCGAACTCGAATACGCGAGCCGGCACCTCAGTTCGATCGAAATCAACGGCACGTTCTACGGTTTGCAAAAACCGGCGAGCTATGAAAAGTGGTATCAGGAAACGCCGGAGAATTTCGTCTTCTCGCTGAAGGCGCCGCGTTACGCGACCAATCGAAAAGTGTTGGCGGACGCCGGCGAGACCATTGAGCGTTTTTTCGCGAGCGGCGTGCTGTTGCTCAAGCAGAAGCTCGGGCCTATCAACTGGCAGTTCGCGCCGACCAAGAAATTCGACAGCGAAGATTTCGAGGCCTTTCTGAAGCTGCTGCCGGCGAGCATCGAAGGGGTGAAACTCCGCCACGCCATTGAAGTCCGTCACGAAAGCTTCAGGACGCCTGAGTTCATCGCGCTGGCACGCAAATACAAGGTCGCCGTGGTGCTGGCCGGGGACAGCGAGTACCCGCAAATCGCCGACATCACCGCGCCGTTCGTCTACGCGCGCATCATGGGCACCACCGACAAACAGGCCAAGGGCTATTCAACCAAAGCGCTCGACGCATGGGCCGAGCGAGCGCGCCAACTGGCGGCGGGCACGACGCCCGGCGATCTGGAGACCTGCGGCGAGGCTCCCGCGAAAGCCGCCGCGCGCGACGTTTATCTCTATGTGATCAGCGGCTTCAAGGAACGCAATCCGGCTGCGGCGATGGCGCTAATCGAGCGGCTTTAAGCGGCGCCCAGCACCCTCGCACGGCGCCGTTTCTCGGCAGCGGCACGCGAATGTCATAATCCCGGCAGCGCATCACACGCAACCCCATTCATATTCAAGGCCGCGAGGCCAGCTCACATCGACAAGTCCGGGAGAATACCTTGAGCGCCATCGACAATCCTTTGCACGATCAGGAAGTCGGCTCGGCCGACGCCACCCAGGACACCACGCGCATCGACGACGTGCGCATCGGCGCCGTCCGCCCGCTGATTTCCCCTGCTCTCTTGCAGGACGAACTGCCCGTGCCGCCCGCGGTGCAATTGCTCGTCGAACAAACCCGCGTGGAAATCGCGGACATTCTGCACGAGCGCGACGACCGCCTCGTGATGATCGTCGGGCCCTGCTCGATTCACGACCACGACCAGGCCATCGACTACGCGCACAAACTGAAAGCCGCCGCGGATGCGTACAAAGACGACCTGCTGATCATCATGCGCGTGTACTTCGAAAAGCCGCGCACCACGGTCGGCTGGAAAGGCTATATCAACGATCCGCGTCTGGACGGCAGCTTCCGCATTAACGAGGGCCTGCGTCTCGCGCGGCAATTGCTGCTCGACATCAACGGTCTCGGCTTGCCCACCGCCACCGAATTTCTCGACCTGCTGAGCCCGCAGTACATTGCGGACCTGATCGCGTGGGGCGCAATCGGTGCGCGCACAACGGAAAGCCAAAGTCACCGGCAGCTGGCTTCCGGCCTCAGCTGCCCCATCGGTTTCAAGAACGGCACCGACGGCGGCGTGCAGATCGCCGCTGATGCAATCGTCGCCGCACGCGCGAGCCATGCATTCATGGGCATGACGAAAATGGGCATGGCGGCGATCTTCGAAACGCGCGGCAACGACGACGCCCATGTGATTCTGCGCGGCGGCAAGAAAGGGCCGAACTACGACAGCGCTTCCGTGGCCGCAACCTGTGCGGCGCTCAAATCAGCGGGCTTGCGCGAACAGGTGATGATCGACTGCTCGCACGCGAATTCCGGCAAATCGCATTTGCGTCAGCTGGATGTGGTTCAGGATCTCGCGCAGCAATTGTCAGCGCAGGAGCGCCGCATTATCGGCGTGATGCTTGAAAGTCATCTGGAAGAAGGCCGTCAGGATCTGAAGGCCGGAGAGCCGCTGCGTTACGGCGTATCCATTACGGATGCCTGCGTCAGCTGGGCGCAAACCGAACCGGTGCTGGAAACCCTCGCCGAGGCGACCCGCAAGCGCCGCGCGGGCTGATGCCACAAGCCGCGTGAGTGCGGCAAGCCGGCTCGAGACAAGCCGGCGCACACGCGCCGCGCCATCCGCCGATGGATTCGTCTGATCGGGGCTGGGCAGCGCGTGATTCTTCGCACCCGAGGCGTCGCTCGCAGTGCCCTGACAGCACGATGCGGGGGCAGTGCGGACGCTCCGGCGCGAAGCGCGTTGCATTACGACGCGTTGACCGCTTCCTTGAACGCTTTACCTGCGGTGAACTTCACCGTCTTGGCCGCGGCGATCTGGATCTCGGCGCCCGTCGACGGATTGCGGCCCACGCGTGCTGCACGCGCGCCGGTCGAGAAAGAACCGAAACCGACCAGTTGCACCGTATCGCCACCGACCACGGCTTTGGTCACCGCTTCAACGATAGCGTCGATGGTTTGGCCAGTGGCCGCTTTGCTTTCGCCCGTCGCTGCGGCGACTGCATCAATCAGTTCCTGTTTGTTCATAGCACTTCCCGTATGGTAATCATGGAACCGGCGCTACATCTGTCGCGCCGGGACCGACACACTAACGCATCCGCGCGCTTTCGCGCAAACCCTGCGTGTAAGCCTTGTTTCACCCGTCCACGGGCGATTTGACGATTTTCGCGGGCAAAGTGCCATAAGAATCGCGCGCTTACGTGTTTCTCCGGCTTGACCGGCACGAGCCTTGAATCACAATCCGTTGCAATTTCAGGGCTTTAGCGAGCGTTAAAGCGCGCGCACAGCGCTTTTTGACCGTGTTGGCGCGCCGCGCGCAAGCGTCGGCACTCGCCTTGCAAGGCGCCGTGCAAGCCGGCAATCGGGAGAAAGAAAAAATGAAATTTCGCCATATTGCAACAGGTGTCCTGCTCGGCACGCTCTTTGGCACGAGCGTTTTTGCCGATGAAAACGGCTGCGCGACGCTCGCGCGCGCGGGCACGGCAAGCCCACCGCAGCCGTTCCAGGTGCGCGACGGTGAGGCGGTGGACCTCATAAGCAGGGCAAAAACGGTGCACGGCAAGTTGCTCGTGTTCGGCGAAAATGGCGTATTTCGCGCTTACTGGCAGCCGGAGGACAGCGCCGAACAGTATGTTCTGGCGAATGCCGGCGAGAATGCCGTGCGCCTCGTTTCCACTCCCCCGCAAGGCAGCCCGGCCACGCACGGCGAACCGGGAACGACGCTCGGCCCGTTGCGCGTGCTGTCCTGCCCGACGCTTTGAGCGCCATCACGGGTCAAATTTACTGAAATGATGCGGTATAACACGGTGCCGTGCGCACACGCACGTCGTTATTACCGATGCCGACACCCAGCACCGGGTCTAGCGCGCTCAAGGTCCGACCGGCCCTGCCGATATATCTAGCTGCGTATGCGGCGCAAACGTTAAAGGACAGGAATGGTTGCAATAGCCAGATTGAGGGAAGCGTTGTCTGTTGCCGAAGGAGACCCCGAACTCGTGCGTTCGCAGGTCCAGGCGTTCGGCCGCCAGATTCCGCTCCTTTACTTCATCCTGATCGTCAATACGATGGCCGTCACGGTCACGCATCTGCGCAGTGCACCGGCGTGGATGACAATGTACGTTCCGGGCGTGCTATGCGCGCTGTGTATCGTGCGATGCGTGCGCTGGTGGCGCGGCCGCAATCGCGTGCTCACTCATGACAAAGCCGTACCGGAGCTGCGCAAACTCATCTGGATGGCCGGCATTTTCGGCATTGCGTTCACCGCCTGGTCGCTCATGCTGCTGCCCTACGGCACGCCCTACGAACAGGCACAGGTGGCGTTTTATATGGCGACGACCGTGGTGGGCTGCGTGTTCTGCCTGATGCACCTGCGCGTAGCCGCGTTGCTGTTGCTCTCCATTGTCATCCTGAGCTTTGCGACGTTTCTCGTCTTCACAGGGTCTCCGGTTTTCATCGCAATGGCCGTCGACATGTCGCTTGTCGGACTCGCCCTCGCGTTTATCATCGAACTGTATTACCGGTCGTTTGCCGGCGTCGTGCACACGCAGCGCGATTTGCAGGCGAGTCAGGAGAAAACCCAAAGGCTCAGCGACGAGAACTTTCGCCTCGCCAGCATCGACAGTCTGACCGATCTGCCTAACCGCCGCAGTTTCTTCGCCTCGCTGCGGGCGCTGTCCGAGCAGGCACTCGCGACGGACGGGGCCTTCAACGTGGGACTCATCGATCTGGACGGCTTCAAGCAGGTCAACGACATTTACGGCCACGCAAGCGGCGACCTCGTGCTGCAGGAAGTGGGCGCGCGGCTCCTTGCGCTCGCGGAGCCCGGCATTTTCTTTGCGCGGCTCGGCGGCGACGAGTTCGGCGTGCTCGCGCAAGACCGCCAATCGAAAGATGCGCTGCTGGAATTAGGTCAGCGCATTTGCGACTCACTGAGCCAGCCGTATCGCGTTGGGGGCAATATTGCGGAACTGTCGGGCACGATCGGCTGGGCCGCATTTCCGGACGCAGGCAAGACGGTCACGCAGGTGTTCGAGCGCGCCGATGCCGCGATGTACGTGGGCAAGGAAAGCCGCCGCGGCACCGCCGTGATTTTCTCGACCGAACACGAAACGCGCATTCGACGCTCGAGCCTCGTCACGCAGGAACTGCGTCATGCCGATCTGGAGTCCGAACTGTTTCTCGAGTTTCAGCCGATCTCCGATGTCGTGACGCGACGCACGATCGGGCTCGAAGCACTTGGCCGATGGCACAATCCGCGGCTCGGCGCAGTCAAGCCGGAGGAGTTCATCCGCATTGCCGAGCGCACCGAACTCATTTTGCGCATCACCGAAGTGCTGCTGCACAAGGCGCTCGCGGAAGTGCCGCACTGGCCGTCCGAGCTTTATCTGTCGTTCAATCTTTCAGCCATCGATATTTCGACGTCGGCACGTGCGCGCCGGCTGATCGACATTGTCGCGGCGAGCGGCGTGCCGCCGCATCGCGTGTCGTTCGAAATCACGGAGACGGCGCTCACGCGAGATTTCGAACAGGCCCGCTCCGCCCTCACGATGATCAAGGCGGCAGGCTGCCGCGTTTCGCTCGACGACTTCGGCACCGGTTATTCCAGCCTCAGCTACGTGCACCGCCTGCCGTTCGATTCGATCAAGATCGACCGCAGTTTCATGACTGACGTGGATTCCAATAGCGCGTCGAAGAAGATCGTCAAATCGGTGCTGGATCTGTGCAAGAACCTCGGGCTGGAATGCGTCGTGGAGGGGCTCGAAACGTCGTCGCAAGCGGAGGTCGTCAAGGCATTGGGCGCCCGCGCGGTGCAGGGCTATCTGTTCAGCCCGCCCATGCGTTCGGGCGCCATCTCCAGCTATCTGCAATCGGCGCGCGAACAAAGTCAGGCGAACGACGCCCCGCACTGATCGCGATGCCGCGAGCCGGCTAACGCGGTGCAGCGTCGTATTCGAGCTTCGGATACCAGTCGCGCCCGCGGCCGCCCGGCGTCATATCGAGCACGGTCCACAAAGGCATGACGTCCGGCGCGCCGCGCGGATCCTGCCCCGGGTCGGCGGTCCACGGGCCCATTTCCTGGGCCCAGAAGTGCCGCACCGTGCCGCCGGACCGCGTGAACACGTTGAACGCCGGGACGTCGTCTCCGTCGGGATCTTCACCCGCATAGTCGCGGTTGAACGTGTTCCCCGCCGACGAATAGAGCCGCAGATACCGCCAGCCGCGCTGCTTCGCGAAAGCGGCGAGCTTCTGAACAGGCGAGCGGCCGATGACCGCAAAGGCGACGCGCTGCAGAATGTCGGGCATTTCGCCGTCGTAAGCGCTCAGCAGCGAAGTGCACATCGGGCAAGGGCGCTCGCGCCTCGGACCGAACATCCAGTTATAGGTCACGAGCGTGTCGTGATGGCCGAACAGTTCACTGAGCGTGACCGGTCCCGCCTCGCCTTCGAAGCGGTAGTTCTCCGGCACCACGCCGCCCGGCGGCAGCGCGCGGCGCTGCGCGGCGACGCGCTCGATATGGCGGCGCAATTCTATTTCTTCAGCAAGCAGGTCGTTGCGTGCCCGGCGATATTCGGCGCTTTCGCCGGGGAAACGGCAAGGCGAGTCCGCCAGTTCGCGGGCCGGCCTGAGCTTGGGTGCGGCTTCGTTCGGTTGAGTCATCTGCCATCTCCTGTCGAGAAGAAAAACAAGCAGGCGGCCCGCGGTGTGCGCAAAGCCGCCCTATGCACACGACGATCCACTGTGCAGCGAATCGACATCCCGCGCGAAGAATTTTTCACAGGGCGCTGAAGGCGGGCCTTTGCGCACTGCAATGGAAACCGCCTGAAAATGATCCGCACGTCGCGGTATGCTGTCGCCAAACCGCACGCACGCGGCCTCGCTCGCGTGCCGCCGTCATATGAGGATGCATCATGCCGCTCCGTCTGCCGCCCTTGCCCGCGCTTCGTTTCTTTGAAGCGGCGGGCCGGCATCAAAGTTTCAAGCTCGCCGCCGCCGAGTTGAACGTCACGCCCAGTGCCGTGAGTCACGGCATTGTCGGTCTCGAGGAGGCGCTCGGGGTCGAACTCTTCGTGCGCGAGCCGCGCGGCATTTCGCTGACGGCAACGGGCGCCGACTATCTGTCGTATGTTTCCGAGGCGTTCTCGCTGATCGCGATCGGCACGCAGCGTCTGCCGAATCATCGCGCGAACCGCCCGATTGCGCTGAGTTGCGCGCCGACGTTCGCGTCGCGCTGGTTGCTGCCGCGCTTGCCGCTTTTCAGGGCGCGTTGGCCAAAAGTGAATGTGACGGTCGACACGTCGCATCGTCAGGTCGGTTTTCCCGTCGACGGATTCGATTTCGCCATCCGCCTGAGCCGCGCGCCGGTTGCGGGCTCCGCGTGGACGCGTCTCTTTGGAGAACAGCTCGTACCCGTATGCAGTCCCGGCTATCTGGAGTCGCTGCGCGATGTGCAGGGCACGCCGTTGTTAAGCAATGCGACGCTGATTCATGTGAATGCCGCGAGCGAAGACTGGCAGACCTGGCTCGAAGCCACCGGCGCGGAGCACGTGGATCCGGACGCCGGCCTGCGGGTCGACACGATCCAGCTCGCATTCGAAGCCGCAAGCATGGGACTTGGCGTTGCACTCGGCCGCAGGCCGCTGGTGAATCGCGACCTCGAAAGCGGCGCGCTCGTGCAAGCCGCTTTCAACACGGTCAACTCGGCCACCGCCTATTGGCTCGTCAGCGCGGAGAACGCCGACCGTCGGCCCGAACTGCTTGATTTCCGGCAATGGATACTGGCCGAGGCGGCGCAGTTCTCGTGCGACACGAGCGTCGATGCGGCCGCGGCACAATAAGCGCCGGCGGTAACCGCACGCAGGTGAGCCCCGCTCACCTGTCGTCAAAAACTTTTCTTTTGCTGCTTCGGGTTCTCGCTGCGACCATGGCGTCAAAGGAGATCAGAGCCATGTCGACCGCCAGCAGCAAGCGCTTCGCGCCCGCCTTCAATCACACCACACTCGTCATTCTCGCGGCCGCGCTCATCCTCAGCGCGGCAATGGGAATCCGGCAAACGTTCGGGCTTTTTATCGGCCCGTTTTCATTCGATCGCGGCTTGCCCGTCACGCTCATCGCGTTCGCCATTGCGCTGCACAATCTCGTGTGGGGCTTCGCGCAACCTTTCGCGGGCGCGGCGGCGGACCGTTACGGTTCAGCCCCGGTGGTCGCCTTCGGCGCCACCACGTTCGCGGCGGGCCTCACGCTTTCGGCCGTGGCGCCGAGCGGCCCGTTGCTGATCGTCGGCATGGGCTTGCTGGTCGGCATCGGCGTCAGTTGCACCACGTTCGGCGTCGTGCTGCCCGCGGTCGGCCGCGTGGCGTCGCCGGAAAAACGCAGTATGGCGATGGGTCTTGTCAGCGCCGGCGGCTCTGCCGGACAGGTGTTGATGGTCCCGCTCGTGCAAGGCATCCGGCTCAATGCGGGTGTTGCCACCTCGCTCTTCGTGCTGGCCTTCCTGATGCTGATGGTGGCCCCGCTCGGCATGATCCTGGACCGGCGCGCACACACCGGAGCGCCTCGGCAGGAAGCACTCGCCGCACCGTTACGCGAAGTGCTCGCACAAGCCGCGCGACATCGCGGTTACCGGTTGCTCACAATCGGCTTTTTTACCTGCGGGTTTCAACTTGCGTTCATCGCCACGCACTTGCCCGGTTATCTGTCGCTTTGCCATATGCCCCTCGGGCTCGGTGCAACGGCGCTCGCGTTGATCGGCCTGTTCAACATGATCGGAAGCTGGGCGTGCGGCTGGTTGGGTGGCCGGTTCCGGCAGCATTACGTGCTCGGCTGGCTGTATCTGATTCGCAGCGTGACGATCGGCGCATTCTTCGTACTGCCGAAAAGTGCCATGACGGTCGTGCTGTTTGCAGCCGTGATGGGTCTCACGTGGCTCGGCACCGTTCCCCTGACGAGCGGGCTCGTGGCGAAAGTTTTCGGCACGCGGCATCTGGGCAGCCTGTTCGGCGTTTGCTTCCTGAGTCATCAGATCGGCTCGTTTCTCGGCGCATGGCTGGGCGGCGTGGTCTTCGACATGACCGGCTCGTATTCGCTGCTGTGGCAGGCCACAGTGGCGAGCGGACTTGTCGCGGCGCTATTGCATTTTCCGATCGACGACACCGCGCTGCATACGCCCGCATTGCAGTCAGAACCTGCGGGCGCATGAACGGCGGCCAGAAAAATACGCCTATTTCTGCGAGGCATCCGGCGCGGGTTTCGGCACGCGGCCCATCAAATAGAACTCGTCGTTGGGCCGCATGGAAATCACATTGGCCATGCGATTCGACAAGCCGAAAAATGCGGTGATTGCCGCGATGTCCCAGATGTCCTCGTCAGAGAAGCCATGTTCGCGCAAGGCCTGGAAATCGGCTTCCTCCACGCTGCCCGATTCCCGGCATACCTTCAGTGCGAAGTCGAGCATGGCCTTCCGCCGCGCGGTGATGTCGGCCTTGCGATGATTGACCGCCACCTGATCGGCCAGCAGCGGCGCCTTTTCGTAGATGCGCAAGATCGCGCCGTGCGCCACCACGCAATAGAGGCACTGGTTCACGGCGCTCGTGGCCACCACGATCATTTCACGTTCGCCTTTTGTGAGCCCGCCCTCTTTGAGCATCAACGCGTCATGGTAGGCAAAGAACGCGCGAAACTCGTCGGGCCGATGCGCGAGTGTCAGAAACACATTCGGCACGAAGCCGGCCTTCTGCTGCACTTCGAGAATCCGCGCGCTGATGTCGTCGGGCCATTCGCTCGGGTCGGGCACCGGGTAGCGGCTGATCGGCTGAAGCGTTGCCATGCTGTGTCTCCGTGATAGCGCGATAGGTGATGACGATTGTAGCGCTCGCGCGGATGGGCCGCACCGCGCGCATCTCCTTGGTCCACGGGTGTTCGCACGCTTCCCGAACGCGCGGCAATCGGGTATTTTTCACCGATTCTTCCTCGATGAGCGTGCGGATTCATGGACCGTCTCGAAGCAATGTCGATTCTCGTCGCCGCGGCGGAAAGCGGCAGTTTCTCCGCCGCGAGCCGCAAGCTGCACATGCCGCTGCCCACCGTCAGCCGCAAAGTCGCGGAACTCGAGGCGCATCTGAATGCGCGTCTTCTTGTGCGCTCCACACGCAAGCTCACGCTGACAGACGCGGGCGCTGCGTACCTCGCGGCCTGCAAGCAGATTCTCGAGCAGGTCAGCGAAGCCGAAAGCGCCGCGGCAGGCGAGTACAGCACGCCGCGCGGCGAACTGGTGGCGACCGCGCCTGTCGTCTTCGGGCGGCTGCATGTGCTGCCCATCGTCAGTGATTTTCTCGCGGCTTTTCCGGAGATTACTGTGCGGCTCGTGCTGGCCGACCGCAATCTGCATCTGCTTGACGAGCATATCGACGTTGCGCTGCGCATCGGCAAGCTGCCCGACAGCAGCATGGTCGCGATCGAGGTGGGCACGGTCGGCCGCGTCGTGTGCGCGAGTCCGCATTACCTTTCTCAAGCCGGCGAGCCGAAAACGCCTGCCGATCTCGCGCGCTTTTCATGCATTGTTTCGGACGCACTGCCTTCTGGATTCCTATGGAATTTCGCGTCCGCTCACAGCCCACAGCAGACGGTGCCGGTTCATGCGCGACTGTCGGTGAACACGGTGGAGGCGGCGATCGATGCCGCCATCGCCGGTGTCGGCCTCACCAACGTGCTGTCGTATCAGGCAGCCGGAGCCGTCAGCGAAGGAAAACTCAAACGGGTGCTGCGCGACTTCGAACCCGAGCCCGTGCCTGTCAGCGTCATGCATGCAGGTCAGGGAAAATTGCCGCTGAAAACCCGCAGTTTTATCGATTTCACCGTGCCGCGTTTGCGCGCCGCACTGGCTCGCGACAAGGACATGCTGCGCAGTCAGGACCCGACGCGCGGCAAGCGCAAACGGGCCTCGCCGGGCCGATAATGCCCTGCGGAAGGTCCGGCAAACCCCGCACCTATCGACTAGACTTTTCGCTACACGCCTGAACCACGACCCTTCCCGCACCCGCCAACGGAGCCGCCATGTCGAACGTCCTGCACGATGCAGAACCCACCGTCGTCAGGGTTCGTCCCGGGAACGCGATGGCGACGAGCCAGCGTCTGCCCTATTTCGTGGGCATTTCGGCCGGCACTGCGCGAGCCACGGGTTTGTCGATGTACCTGGTCGTCGTGCCGCCGGGTGCTCACGCAGAGCCGCACTATCATGCCGACTTTGAAACGGCGATTTATCAGCTCGAAGGCCGGGTCGAGACGCGCTATGGTCCCGGCTTGCGCGAGTCCGTGATTACCGAGGCCGGCGATTTTCTGTTCATTCCGCCGGGCGTGCCGCATCAGCCGTTCAATCTCGACGAGCGTGTTGCCGCGCGAGCCATCGTGGTGCGCAATCAGCCGGACGAACACGAACGCGTCGTGCCCTACGATCCTGCCGCCGACCCGCGCTAGTTTTTTAGCGGTACCCCGCTCGCCCTACCGCATACACAACACGGCCGCGCCGTTGACTCTGCCGTCGCGCAGGTCGTTTAGCGCGCGGTTTGCATCCGCGAGTGCATAGGGCGTGGTCTCGATGTCGAGCGGCACATCCGCCGCAAGTTGCATGAAAGCGTGACCATCCGCGCGCGTGAGGTTGGCAACCGAACACACGCGCCGCTCGCCCCACAGCAGCGCGTACGGGAACGACGGAATATCGCTCATATGGATGCCGCCGCACACCACCACGCCGCCCTTCGCCACCGCCTTCAACGCTGCGGGCACGAGCGGCCCGGCAGGCGCGAAAATCAGCGCTGCGTCGAGTTGCTCCGGGGGCGTCTCGTCGCTGCCGCCGGCCCACTGCACGCCGAGCCGCAACGCGAACTGCTGCGCGGCGGTGTCGCCGGGGCGCGTCAGGGCGAACACCGTGCGCTCCTGGTGCAGCGCCACTTGCGCGACGATATGCGCGGCCGCGCCGAACCCGTAGATGCCGATTGCGCGCGCATCACCCGCCATGCTCAGCGTGCGGTAGCCGATCAGGCCCGCGCACAGAAGCGGGGCGGCTTCCACATCGGCATAGCGCTCGGGCAGGTGCAGGCAGTAGCGGCTATCGGCGACGGTGCGTTCCGCGTAACCGCCGTCGATCGTGTAACCCGTGAAGCCGGGTTCGTCGCATAGATTCTCGCGGCCCCTCGCGCAATAGCGGCAGTGGCCGCAGGTAGAGCCTGTCCACGGCACGCCGACGCGATCGCCTGCCGCGAAGCCCGTGACGCCGTCGCCCAGCGCCGCCACGGTCCCGACGATTTCATGTCCGGGAATGAGGGGCTCTTTCGGATGCGCGAGTTCTCCGTCGATCACGTGCAAGTCGGTGCGGCACACGCCGCATGCGTGAACGTCGATCAGCAACTGACCCGCGGCCGGCCGCGGCTCGGGCATCTGCCTTTCACGCAGCACCGGAGCGGTCCCGTCGAACACCATTGCGCGCATGTCATTCCCCTCTTGCATGGCGGATGGCGCGGCGTCGAACCCCTGTGCTTGCGGATTGCCGCGCGCGACGCACGGCGCGTCACGCGAGGCAGGGCCCGCTTTGCCGGCTTACTGGCTCGCGCCGGACGCGGCCGTTGCCGGCGGGGCCATGCTGTTGCTCGTCGCAGCCGGCCCGCTCATGCCCGCGGTTCCCGCCGTATCGTTCGAGCCGGAACGTTTGCAGCCCAAAGTGCCACCTGCCAGCGCCGCGATCAATACGGCGACCATCGCCTTCCTCAATACGGGTTCCATCATAATCTCCTCATCGCTGGTGAGCATCGAATGTCACGCTTTTCGCCCTTGGCGAGGCGCGGCTGCTTCGACAAATCGTGCGCACATCGGCCACTTGCCGGAAAAGCGCCTGAAAATAGACGCATCGCCCGCATGCCGACACGGCACGGCTTCGCAATACGCGACCGTCTTCTGTCCCTGTACAACTTGCAATGCCATGTAAAAAGCGCAATCTGTAGGCTGTAGGCGCCCAGGCTGGTATTGCTTCGGTAGCGCAAGGTCGCCAGTACAACCTCGTGCGGATGGTTCAATGCTTGCGAGTTCGCATGGCAAGGTAAAGACGACAACGCATACGGTTAACGCATGCATGACTTGCGCCCGTTTTGAGCCCGCCTCGCATGGAGACGAACGTCCGCACATGCAACCTGCGAGGTGATCCTCCGTGCAGATGGGTAAAGTTCACACAGAGCCGCCGGTGACGCGGCGTCACGCAAGCGTTCTCGCGCGGCTCCCGCGCTGGATTCCGGCGCTCACGTGGATGCGCGAGTATCGGCTCGCCTGCCTGCCGCACGACGCTGCCGCGGGCGTCACGCTGAGCGCGGTGCTGGTGCCGGCGGGGATGGCGTATGCGGAGGCTGCGGGCATGTCTTCTGTGGCGGGCCTGTATGCGTCGCTTGCGGCGCTCGTCGCCTACGCCGTGTTCGGCTCGAGCCGCATCCTCGTGGTAGGACCGGATTCCGCGCTGGTCGCGCTGATTCTCGCGGCCGCGATACCGCTCGCACCGCACGGCGGCCCGCAGGCGGTCATGCTGGCGGGCGCTCTTGCGCTGCTCTCTGGCCTGCTGTGCATAGCCGTGGGCCTCCTCAGACTCGGCTATATCGCCGATCTCCTTTCCACGCCGATACGCCACGGCTATCTCAACGGCATCATGCTGACCATCATAATTAGTCAGTTACCCAAAATATTGGGGCTTCCGGTGAAGGGTGAATCGTTCCTCGCGCGGGTCCACGAACTGGCGCGCGGCGTACTGGCGGGACAGATCAACGGCGCGGCGCTCGCCATCGGCGCGGGCTCACTTGTCGTGATTCTGGCCTGTCGGCGCTGGGCGCCCAGACTGCCTGGCGTTCTTATCGCGGTCGTGGCGGCCACGCTGGCCGCATCGTGGGCCGATCTGGCGGTACGTACGGGCATTGCCGTCGTCGGTAGCGTGCCGCGCGGTCTACCGGCGCCTGAATTTCCACTGCTCGCATTGGGCGAGTGGCTCGCGCTCGGCACGACCGCGTTGGCGATTTCACTCGTCACACTGACCGACGTGAGCCTGTTGTCGCAAACGTATGGACTGCGCGGCGGGCAACACGTCGACCGCAATCAGGAATGCTTCGCAATCGGCGTCGCGAATGTGGCTGCCGCGCTGTTTCAGGGCTTTCCCGTCAGCGCAAGCGGCTCGCGCACGCCGGTCGCGGAGGCCGCCGGAGCGAAGACGCAACTCACCGGATTGGTGGCCGCCGCAGTCGTCGCCGGCCTTTTGCTGTTCGCGCCGCAGGCGCTGCGCAATACGCCGCAGGCCGCGCTCGCGGCTGTCGTCATCGCCGCTTCGCTGAGCCTGCTCGAAACGCGCGGCGTGCTGCGGCTATATCGCCTGCGGCGCGGCGAGCTCGTGCAGGCAGTCGTCTGTTTCCTCGGCGTCGTGCTGTCCGGCGTCGTGACAGGCGTGGGGATCGCGCTGGCGCTCGCCGTGCTGATGTTTCTGTGGCGCGCGTGGCGGCCGTATGCGGCGGTGCTGGGGCGCGTCGACGGGGTGAAGGGATACCACGATATCGCGCGGCATCCCGATGCGCGGCGCGTGCCGGGGCTCGTACTCCTGCGCTGGGACGCGCCGCTCTTTTTCGCCAACGCGCAGATTTTCCGCGAACGTGTGCAACAGGCGATCGACGCTGCACCTGCGCCCACACGCCGCATCGTGATTGCCGCCGAACCAGTGACCGACATCGACATCACCGCTGCGGACATGCTGGCCGAACTCGTCGAACAGCTCGAGGCGATGCACATCGAGCTCTGCTTTGCGGAATTGAAGGGGCCGGTCAAGGACAGCCTCAAACGCTACGGCATTTTCGAGCGGCTCGGGGAACGGTGTTTCATGCCGACCGTGGGTGCCGCGGTCAGCGATTATGTGCGGGCTTATCGCGTCGAATGGCACGATTGGGAGGACGAAGCGTAAGCGCGCCGGTGCTCATGCATACTCAGGCATAGCGCGCGAGAAACATGTCGGCGGCGGAATCGGCAATGGCCTGCTGTTCGGTCTCGCTGAGCGGCGGCTGGCCCATCGTCACCTGCGGCCAGAACGCAAACGCCTTGACGAGGCCCTGTAACTGAGATGAGGCGAACCCCGGATCCGCAATCCGCAGACGTTTGTCCGCTGCGGCCGCGCGTATCCATACGGTAATGTCTTCTTCGCGTTCGCCGAGGCGCGCGACCATGTCGCGCGCGCGTTCCGGCGAATGAATGCCCGCGGCGATCGCCACGCGCGCAAGCGCGAGGAACGATTCGTCGTTGAGAAGCCGCAACTTGCGCATCAAGAGTTCGACCAGTTGCTCGCGCAACGGTACCGTCGCCCGATAGGCAAAGGCGTCGCCGGCATGGCTCGCGTCCCACAACTGCCGCAGGATTTCGGCGAACAGCGCTTCCTTGCTCGGGAAATGGTTATAGACCGTGCGCTTCGAGACGTTCGCGCGCGCGGCGATGCGGTCCATGCTGGTGCCGTCGAAGCCCGCCGCGAGAAATTCGTCGATCGCCGCGGCAATCACGGCGACCCGCTTGCGGTCGGTCAGGCGTTGATGAGTGACGGTGGGGTCCATCCGGAAATTTTACACCGGGCAGTTTACTTTTTGAGATTATAAAGTACACTCCTCAGTCTACTTTCGACTTCGGGGCGGCGTACATGACATCGTTTCTCGACTCCATCAGCCGTGCCTTGGGGGTTCACGCCGCGAGGCGCGGGCGCGCGCTGTCCGGCCTCTCGGCCCAGCACGACGGCGAGCGCTTTCGCAACGTCAAGCCGCGTCCCGTCGAAGGATTCGGCAAGACGTTACGCATTGCGTGGAATGTGCTGTTGAACAAGCCCTCGGGCACAGTGCCGCAAGGCGCCCTACCCATCGACGCATTGACGCGCGACGATCTTCACGCGGCGCCCGACCGCAGCCTTTACCGGCTCGGACATTCGACCCTGTTGCTCAAGTTGCGCGGCCGGTTCTGGCTGACCGATCCGGTGTTCGCGGAACGCGCTTCGCCGTTCCGTCGCGTCGGTCCGAGGCGTTTTCATGCGCCGCCTATCGCGCTCGCCGATCTGCCGCCGCTTGCCGGCGTGCTTCTTTCGCATGATCACTACGATCACCTCGACCGCGAAACCGTGCTCGCGCTCGCCGCCACGACCGAGCGCTTCGTCACGCCGCTCGGCGTCGGCGACCGGCTGATCGAATGGGGTATCGACGCGAACAAGGTGCGTCAGCTCGACTGGTGGCAAAGCGTGGACGTCGGCGGTATTGCATTCACGGCGACGCCCGCGCAGCATTTTTCCGGGCGCAGCCTCTTTGACGGCAATAGCACGCTGTGGGCCTCGTGGGTCATCGTCGACGACGACCTGCGCGTGTTCTTCAGCGGCGACACCGGCTACTTCGACGGCTTCAGGACGATCGGCGAGCGCTTCGGGCCGTTCGACGTGGCACTCGTGGAAACCGGCGCGTACGACGCACAGTGGCCCTATGTCCACATGCAGCCTGAAGACACCGTGCAGGCCCATGTCGATCTGCGCGGCCGCTGGCTCGTGCCGATTCACAACGGCACATTCGATCTCGCCATGCACCGGTGGTATGAGCCGTTCGAGCGCGTACTCGGACTCGCCGCGGCGCGCGGCGTCGCGCTTTCGACACCGCGCATGGGCGAGCGGCTCGATCTCGCGGCCCCGCATCGCGGCGAGCGTTGGTGGCGCCATGTGATGGATGTAGTAGAGGCACCGGAAGTATCGCGCGGCCTCTTAGCACGGCTCTTCACGTGCAGCAGCGCGGCGCGGGCCAATTCGAGGGGCAATGCGTGAGGCGGGGCGCTCTGTTGCTTTCCGCTTTCAGTACTGGACGCACGGATGACTTGTCTTCCGGCATGACAATCACCTCGTTGACGCCATTCGCAGCAAGTAAGAAAACAAAAGACAAACAAGCCTGAGAACTCGGCTTTAACGCTTGCGCCGCATGTTTGCGGCAGGGTTAAATAGCCCCGCGTCATCGCGATTTATTCTCTGCGAGAGCGCATTTCTCTCTTTCAAAAAAGGCAACCGGAAGCCCACTCTAACCAGTGGGCTTTTGGCTTTGGCCTGACGACTGCAAGCTTTAAATCCTTACCAGATTACAGAGGCAAAGTTCAATAAAGCACGCGACAAACCGAACGACCGCACGCATAGAATCGTCCCTGGCGAACCACTCATAACAGACAGAAGGAGACGAAGATGAAGCACACACGGGTATTCGGTTTGGCCGCTGCACTGTTCACGGGTACTGCCGCTCACGCGCAAAGCGCCGGCGATTTCGTGCTGAACGCGGGGTGGTTCCATCTCGCGCCCCAAGACTCGAGCAAACCGCTGACGGTCAATGCGTTGGGCACGAGCGTCACGAAAACCGGCACAGGCGCAACAGTCGACGATTCGGACACGTTCGGTCTCACGGCGACCTATTTCTTCACCGATCATATTGCGACCACCGTCGTGTTCGGCATTCCGCCGAAGTTCAATCTGACCGGTACCGGTTCGCTGGCGGCACTCGGGCAGATCGGGTCCGCATACGAATGGAGCCCGACACTGCTGATGAAGTACTACTTCAATGATCCGCAGAGCCGGTTCCGTCCTTATCTCGGCGCTGGGGCAGCGTACGTCTGGTATAGCGGCGTGAAATTGAGTCCGGCCGTGTCGAGCGGCAGCTTTCTTTATTCATCCACATATGGCACCGCACTGGAGGGCACGACAACCGCCAGGCTCGGCAGCTCATTCGCACCCGTGGTCAATGCGGGCTTCTCGTATAACGTCGACAAGCACTGGTCGGTCGACCTGTCGCTCTCGTATATGTGGCTCTCCACGCGGGCGACGCTGACCACGAAGTCCTCGGTCGGCACGGTCACGAGCACGACCAGACTTAAGCTGGATCCGATCGTGTCGTTTGTCTCCGTCGGCTATCGCTTCTGAAGCCGCCCGTATAGCGGACGCTCAATCGGTGACGACCACCGTCACCGCTTTTGCATGCATCATTTCGAAAGTACTGAGCCGCCCGGCGCGAACGTCAAGTACTAGACGCTCGATTAACTCCACTTCGCGCTCGCGCTCCAACTCCGGACTCGTTGCGCACGCAATCTTATCGAGGCACACGCGCCGGCGCGCCAGCAGGAAATTGACGGCGCTCGCGCGCCGCATAAAGAACTGCTCCATCTTCGTGTTGTCGGCGGAAAGACGCATGACTTGGGACGGAGCGCGACCATAGCACGCACATATAAACCGCAGCCACCGCGCAAAGAACCGGAAAGAAACACGTTCCGCTCGCCGTCTCCCGCGAGAGTCTTGCGCGCGCGCCAGCAAAAACGCTAACGGCAGCTTTAGCCGCAATTACGCGCAGTTCGCTTCGGCAAATGCCGATATCGCGACATTCCCGCTGCTGCGGCTAGAATATCGACAGCGCATCCGCAAGCGCACAACGTTCAGAGCTTTGCTATTGCGCGCCGCCAATACGATACTAGTGGCCTGTTCGTATTCCGCTTTCGAGGAACCGCCGATGACCGCCCTGCTCACCCGCGAATTCGCTTCCAGATTCGCCAATCTCGCGCTCGCTCACCTCACGCGCGAATATCCGAACAAACTCACGCACTCGCTCGCCGGCCCGCAAGACGTGCAAAGCCCCCGCGCGTTGCATCCCATCTTTTACGGCAGCTATGACTGGCACTCGTGCGTGCATGGCTACTGGCTGGTTCTTCATCTTATCGAGCGCTTTCCGGATCTGCCGGAAGCCGAACATATCGTCGCTGTGGTCGACGAGCACTTCACGGCTGCGAATGTCGCCGGCGAGCGGGCTTACCTCGACCTGCCGCATAACCTCGGCTTCGAACGGCCGTATGGCTGGGCGTGGTTGCTCACGCTCAGCGCGCAACTGCATGCGTTGAAGCTCTCGCACGGCGCGCGCTGGTCGAAGACCTTTGCGCCGCTTACCGAGGTTTTCGTCGAGCGCTTCGAGACGTTCCTGCCCAAAGCCACTTATCCGTTGCGGGTGGGCACGCATTTCAACATGGCCTTCGCGCTCGCGCTTACGCTCGATTTCGCGCGACAAACCTCGCACGGCTCGCTGGAGGCGTTGATCGTCAGCACTGCAGAGCGCTGGTTTTTGCATGACGTGGGGTGCCAGGCGTGGGAGCCTGCCGGCGACGAATTCCTCTCGCCCTCGCTGATGGAAGCGGAATTGATGCGGCGCGTTTTGCCGCCCGCACAATTCGTCGACTGGTTCGGACGCTTTCTGCCCGATCTGGGCGCGAAAAAGCCCGCTACGCTATTCGAGCCGGTCACCGTTACGGACCGCACCGACGGCAAGATTGCGCACCTGGACGGCCTCAATCTGAGTCGCGCCTGGTGCCAGCGCTCGCTCGCCCGCGCGTTGCCCGCGGGCGACATCCGCCGGGCCGCCCTGCTCGATTCCGCCGAGCGGCATTTGCAAAGTGCGCTGCCTCATGTGGCCGGAGACTACATGGGCGAGCATTGGCTGGGCACCTTCGCGACCCTCGCCCTCGAGGCGTGAAAGACGCGCAGGCCGGCGCGTGCGTCCAGCCTGCAAACGGGACGGTCCCGTTCCGAAGTCACCGTGCGCTGTGCATCACTGCGCCGACAGCTTCTTCGGCTTCGGCGGCGTTTGTACCTTGTTGTACTGGAACTCGGGCGTGGCCTTCAACGCCGCTTTCGTCGCGCCGGCCAGATAAAAGTTGCCCGAACGAATGTCGAGCGCGGCAATCGGCACCGCTACATCATGCGACGCAACGCCGAGAAACCCGCCTGCGGCGACAATCGCTGCGGACAGCGAGCCGTCCGGCGCCACCACGAGATCGCGGATCGAACCGATCTTCTCGTTCTGATCGTTGTACACGGCCTTGCCGAGAATGCTCTTTTTCACGCTCCAGCCGCTCAACAACGCATTCGATTGCTCGACAGTCACGCCAAGAGGTTGCGTGCCCGCGACCTGCGCGTGCGCGCCGAAGCTCGCTGCGGCCACCGCAGCCGCCACCAGAAGTTTGCCCAAAGTCATTTCATATACTCCGCTGTTTTAAAAGACTGACCAGCGCATGATCGCGCCGAAACACACGCTGCGAAACCATCATACCGGCTACGCCGCGCCGCTGCATGCCCGGTGACATGAGCGCCCGCGAGCGCCGGGCGCCGCTGTATGCGCCTGGCGGTAAAATCGCATCAGGCGACGACGCGCCGTTCCCATGGCACAGGTGGTGGGTTTGACAGAGTTCGAGCAGGGTTTCATCTTGACGCGGCATTGGCGGGACACGCCCGCCGGTACCGAAGTCGATTTCTGGCTGGCAACGGACGCCGGGCCCCGTCACATCCGTTTGCGCCATCAAACATCGGTTGCATTCATTCCTGCGGAACAGCGCGAACGCGCCGAAACGATTTTGCGCCGCGAGGCACCGCTCGATCTGCGCTCCCTCGAACTGCGCGACTTTCATCACCGGCCGGTGCTGGGACTTTACTGTCCGCAATATCGCCAGTTGACCGGCTACGAGAAGCGCCTGAAGCAAGGCGGCGTGGAGGTTTACGAGGCCGATATATTTCCGCCGGAGCGCTACATGATGGAGCGCTTCATCACCGCGCCGGTGTGGTTCAGCGGCGAGCGGAAGAGCGACAAGGCGCTCGTGAATGGCGAGCTGAAACCGGCTGCGGACTATCGGCCTTCATTGGGGCTGGTGTCGCTCGACATCGAGACCAGTGTTCACGCAGAGCTGTATTCGATCGCTCTCGAAGGTTGCGGCCAGCGCCAGGTGTACATGCTCGGCCCGCCGAACGGCGATGCCGGCAAGCTCGACTTCGACCTCGAATACTGCGAAACGCGCGCACAGCTGCTGGAAAAATTGAATACGTGGATGGAGCGGCACGATCCCGATGCGATCATCGGCTGGAATCTCGTGCAGTTCGACTTGCGGGTGCTACAGCAGCACGCCGAACAATACCGCGTGCCGTTGCGGCTTGGACGCGGCGGCGCCGTGATGGAGTGGCGCGAGCACGGACTGAAGCAGAACCACTATTTCGCGGGCGCCCCGGGACGATTGATTATCGACGGCATCGAGGCGCTGCGTTCAGCCACGTGGAGCTTTCCGTCGTTCAGCCTCGAACATGTGTCGCAAGCCGTGCTGGGCGAAGGCAAATCCATCGACAATCCCTATCAGCGCATGGATGAAATCCAGCGCCGCTTCGACGAGGACAAACCCGCCCTCGCCCAATACAACCTGAAGGACTGCGAACTGGTTACGCGCATCTTCGCCAAAACGGAACTGCTGCCGTTTCTGCTCGAACGCGCCACCGTAACCGGCCTGCCCGCCGATCGCAGCGGCGGTTCGGTGGCGGCGTTCACGCATTTGTACATGCCGCGAATGCACCGGCAAGGCTATGTGGCGCCCAACGTCGGCGATGTGGCCGGCGCCGCGAGTCCGGGCGGTTTCGTCATGGACTCACGCCCGGGCCTCTACGATTCGGTCCTGGTGCTCGACTACAAGAGCCTGTATCCGTCGATCATTCGCACGTTTCTGATCGACCCGGTCGGGCTCGTGGAAGGCATGCTCCATCCCGGCGACGATGAGTCCGTGCCGGGCTTTCTCGGCGCGCGCTTCTCACGCACGCGCCACTGTCTGCCGTCGATCGTGGGCCAGGTCTGGCAAGGCCGGGAAACCGCCAAGCGGGAGCACAATAAGCCGCTCTCGCAGGCGCTGAAGATCATCATGAATGCGTTTTACGGCGTGCTGGGTTCAACCGGTTGCCGCTTTTTCGACCCGCGTCTGGCCTCGTCGATTACCATGCGCGGCCATGAAATCATGCACCGCACACGCGAGCTGATCCAGGCCGAAGGCTATGAAGTCATCTACGGCGACACGGACTCGACCTTCGTCTGGCTCAGGCACGCGCATGACGAAGACGACGCGGGCCGCATCGGACGTGCGCTCGTTGAACATATCAACGCATGGTGGCGGCAAGATTTACAACGGCGCTTCGGGCTCGACAGCGCGCTCGAATTGCAATTCGAGCGCCATTACCGGCGTTTTTTCATGCCGACGATTCGCGGCGCGGAAGAAGGCAGCAAGAAGCGCTACGCCGGGCTCACCGTGTCGGCGGACGGACACGAAGAGATTGTCTACAAGGGCCTTGAAACGGTACGCACCGACTGGACGCCGCTCGCGCAGCAGTTCCAGCAAGAGCTTTATAGGCGCATCTTCACGCAGCAGCCCTATCAGGATTACGTGCGCGACTATGTGCGCGATACGCTCGCCGGCAAGCTCGACGATCAGCTCGTGTATCGCAAGCGCCTGCGCAGACCGCTTGGCGACTACGAACGCAATGTGCCGCCGCATGTGCGCGCCGCCCGCGTGGCCGACGAATTCAACCGCCGGCAAGGCCGTCCGCTGCAATACCAGAACGGCGGCTGGATCAGCTACGTGATGACAATTGCCGGCCCCGAGCCGCTCGAAACACTGCGTTCTGCGATCGACTACGAACACTACCTCACGCGTCAATTGCAACCCGTTGCGGATGCAATCTTGCCGCTGCTGCGCGACGACTTTACACGGCTCACGTCCGGCCAAAAGCAGTTGTTCTGACTTTCGACGCGGCGCGAGCAGCGGCAAGCCGATCCTCTCAATTGCAACTGATTACTTCGGCGCTGGAAAGCCCAACGCGTCCGCTTTGGTCCGCAACTCCGCAAAACGGCCTCCCGGCGCACTGATCGCCGTATTGGGCACCAACTGACTCTTGTCCAGTTGCGCGATGCCGCTCGCGCCCGACGTCGCCGTCGAGATATTGGAGCAGGCGGAACCGAACGTGCCTTGAGTCACCGCAATGGCCGGCGTGTCGGTGCGCGCGGGATCGGTAAAGTCGAGTGCGTATGCCATATTGAATGTCGTCGAATCGCTCGCACGCACGCCAAGCGGATCGAGGCCGAAGCGCCAGGCGAGCAACTGGTGAATGGAACTGGGATCGAACGGATAGCGCGACACGTAGTTGGCGCGCACGCGCGGGCCGAGCAGCATGCACGGTACGCGGAAACCGAGCCGGCCGTCGTTGCCGAGCGCGGCTTCCGCACTGGACACCGGCTTGACCGGCGGTGCCACGTGTTCCATGAAACCGCCCCACTCGTCGTACACGATGATCATCAGCGTCTTGCTCCAGTTCGGGCTCGTGCGCAACGCGTCGTAGATCTGACCGAGCAGCACCTGGCCGTTGCGGACGTCGGCATGAGGGTGGTCGTCGTTGGACGTGCCCTGCGCCTCACCGCCGAAGCTCGGATCGACCATGCAGAACGAGGGCAAGGTGCCGGCCGCCGCGTCGGTGAGAAACTCGGAGAATAGCTTGGAGCGGCCCACATAGCGCGTGCCGTACAGCGCGGTAAACGGCACGTCGTGGAAGTAATAGGTCGAAGAAATGCCCTTCGCGTCGAGGCGGTCCCAGATGGTCGGTAGCGACGACGTGTCGAGCGTGTCCGACAGGCGGTCCGTTTCCCCGCTGTGCAGATACACGCGGTTTGGATAGGTGTCGGCGAGAATGCCGCTCATGTAGTAGTCGCAGACGGTGTACTGGGTGACCGCGCCGCGATAGAAGTCGAGATCCGCGGACTGGAAATAGCCGATCGGCAGCAGATCGCCACGCGTGAGGCTCGTGGCGGGTGTCAGCAGGAAGCCGTTCATGGCGCCATTGGCAAGATGAACGCGTCCAGCGTCGTACGAATGATTGGGGTCGGCGAACGAGCATGCCTGATAGCCATACGCGGGGTTCGTTGCGAGCGCAAAGGAAGCGTGCGTTTCGCCGAACGCATCCTTGAAGGTTCGGCCGGCCTGTGCAGTTTCGGCGTTCGGCACCCAGCCCATCAAGTGGTCGAACGAGCGGTTTTCCATGGTCACCAGCACCACGTGATCGATTCCCGAGGTGGCCGGATCAGGCAGCGCGGGGCGCGCAAGATTCGCGCGGTCGGGCGGAATCGTGCCGACAGGCTGGGGGGCGCCCGAACCCGAGCCGCCGCTGCTGCCACCGCCGCCGCCGCCTCCACAAGCCGACAGTGCGATGGAACCTGCAAGCGCGGCAAGAATCTTGCGGCGGCCTGGATCGGCCGGATCGGCCGGCGTCGCCAAGGTCGTGGGTTTGGTCGTCATGATTGTCTCCCTTGTTAATTGCTTGCTGTTTTCGCGGAAGAATTCGCGGGCGGCGCGGGTACCGCCATTCGATTTCGTGCAACACGGGAGCAATAACCGTTCCGCGAAGAAAACCGGGCTCACCTGCCGCCCGGCTTCTTGCACAGCGTCGAACCGGCTAATCGGTTAGAAGCGGTGAATGATGTCGACGCCGAAAGCAAACCGGTCGACCGGGGCGTGGCGACTGAACATCGCATTGCTGTAGAAGCGTGGGATGCGAGCATTGCGCCGCGCGCCAGCTCGCGGCTCCCGGCTTTCGGTGGAAGCCGCGTTTTATTCTGGCATCCGAATTGACTATCTTCGACAGATACGCGCTTGTGCGCGAAATAGCTCTGCAAGTCACGCGGGTCGCATCGGTTTCGCTTGTATCGGGCAAACACCTGGAGAGATCTGCGCTATCACCGGATCTGCTTATCGGTAAGGTTGACATGCGGGATCCGCCGGTAGCCACTCGCGTCTGCGTCGGGCCCAAGACATGCTGTTTCTGCAGACGAATTCCGGCGTGCCGCCCATGCCCTTGATTGCCTTCAAAAACACCCTCTATTCGACGAATTGAAGTGCGGCTGCCGGGAGCACACTGACATCGTGCCAATCGCGCCCTGGAGCTCCACATGTCTTCCCGTCATCGCCCGAATCGCCAGTTCGACGAAAGCCTCTACGACCCGGCAACGGCCGAATGGCGCAACCCGGCGCCGGCAACCGACAGCCAGACCATGCACGGGCTGCATCTCGCTTCGCAGAATGTGTTGCATCTCGCGATGCAGACGTACAATGCAGCGGCGCGCGGCGATGAAAGTGCGGCGCATGCAGCGCGGGAGTCGCTGGTACAGCAGCTTGGCGTCGCGACGCACCTGATCGACGAGCTGATTTCCTGCGGCACCGACCAACCCACGATGCACTAACCGGCCGGCCATAGCGGCTCGGGCAACACAACAACAGCAGTTTCCAATCTTCGAGACACGAAATGAGCGCTTTGACGGTAATTCTTGGCATCTGGGCGATGGTCGCGTTCTGCGCAGTGTTGTTCATTCGCGGCGCCACGGCGCGTGTCGAGCGGCCCACCGAGTCGACCCAAAGCCGTCCGGCGCGGTTTTCCATCGCAGAATAAGGGTTCGAGCACGGGTTGCCGGGGGTTACATCGACCCATGGCATGGTTGCACCGGACTTGCGGCAACGTCGGTGCAACCGTTCCGGGCGCGCCATTCGCTGCCAGGATTAACCCTTATCTATCCGGCGCCGGGTTCGGCACGGATCACACCGCCTGTCGCGTTGTCGCGCGACGTCTTCCAATGAGCGGCCGAACGAATTACGAATCGTTGCCGTACCGGCCGGTTTCTCGTGCCCGGCGATGCCGTCGCCGTCGCTAAATACAACGCACATTTCATTGTCAGCAGCATGGCCGGCAGACAGCGGCGCAGCCACGTGCGTGCTTCGCGTCGCGAATCTGGCCGTCCCCGCGAGTTGACACTTATATGCCTCACGAGGTATATAAACACCATGGACTCAACCTTCGCCATCATCGCCGAGCCGAGCCGTCGCGCCATTCTCAGTCTGCTTGCATCTTCGGAGCGGTCCGTGGGCGATATCGAGGAGCAGCTCAACCTCTCGCAGCCTTCCGTTTCGAAGCACCTGCGCGTTCTGCGAGAGGCGGGCTTCGTGGAGTCGCGCGTCGACGCGCAGCGGCGCCTGTATCGGATCAAACCGGAACCGCTCATGGAGATCGACGCGTGGCTCGCCCCATTCCGCCGTTTCTGGTCGGTTCATCTTGACGCGCTCGAGCGTCATCTCGATCAGACCCATCCCGCACCACGCCGCAAGGAGAAGAAACGATGAGCAATCGCAACGCATACAGGCCCGGCCCTGCCGCCGGCGCGGAAGTTCAGAAAGACGGAGACAGGTGGACGCTCGTGCTCGTGCGCGAGCTGCGTCATTCTCCCGAGCGGGTCTGGCACGCGCTGACGGACCCGGCGAGCCTGCGCGAATGGGCGCCGTTCGACGCGGACCGCAGCCTTGCATCGGTAGGGCCCGTCAAGCTTTCCACGGTCGGCACGCCCACTCCGCAGGTCTCCGAGACAGAGATCACGCGTGCCGATGCGCCGAATGTGCTGGAGTACCGCTGGGGCGAGAACGATCTTCGCTGGCAACTGGAGCCGCTCGGCGACGGCACGCGTCTCACGCTGTGGCACAACATCGACCGCAAGTTCATCTCGATGGGCGCGGCCGGCTGGCATATCTGCCTCGACGTGCTCGATCATTTCCTCGCCGACGATCCGCTTGGGCGTATCGTTGCCGGCGATGCGATGAATTTCGAATGGCCGCGGCTGAACAGCGAGTACGCGAAGCAATTCGGCCTCTGAACCGAAAAAGCTTAGGAGAACAATATGAACAGATCAGCGTCTGCCGAATCACAGCCGGCCTCGGAACTGATAGACCAAAGAATCGCAGATCTCGCGGACTGGCGCGGCGCGACCCTGAGCAGAATGCGCCAGCTCATCCACGAGGCCGATCCGGACGTAACCGAAGAATGGAAATGGATGGGCACGCCCGTTTGGTCACATGACGGAATCCTTTGCACCGGCGAGTCCTACAAATCGGTCGTCAAACTCACCTTCCTGAAAGGCGCCTCGCTGCCGGACCCCGCGAAGCTGTTCAACTCGAGTCTCGACGGCAATGCGAGGCGGGCAATCGACATCCGCGAAGGCGAAGAACTCGACGGGGATGCATTCAAGGCGCTCATTCACGCAGCGATCGCGCTCAACACGTCCAGCAAGAAATCAAAGCCGAAGCGCGCCCGTTAGCTGCACGGACAACTAATCGCGCACGCCGAAGCGCGCCACGCACGCCTGCCGGACTCGTTCGACCGTCGTCGCCCAGTCGTCGCCTCGCTCGCGGCGAAAGAGCCGCAGCGTGTGCGGGTACCACGGCGAATCGTTGCGCGCGTGCATCCAGCGCCAGTCCACGTCCTTTTCCGGCAGCATCACCCAGCAGGGCTTGCCGAGCGACGCGGCAAGATGGGCGATAGACGTATCCACGCAAATCACCAGATCGAGCTGAGCGACAATGGCCGCCGTGTCGGCCAGATCGGTCAACATCGAACCAACGTGAAGCAGGGGCTGAGCAGCGGGCGGGTTGCTCGCTTCGTCCTCGCCCTGCCCTTTCTGCAGACTCACGAAGCAAAGGCCGGGCACGCTCCATAGCGGGAGAAGCGTGGCGAGCGATGGAATGGAACGGTTCGCGTCGTTGTGATGCCTCGCATTGCCTTTCCACACGAGACCGACTTTGCGGCCCGGCGGCAAGGCATCAAGCAACGGCCGCCATTTTTCGACGAGCGCCGGTTCGGCGGCGAGCCGGACCGGCCGCGGAATGGTGTCCAGCGTGGTACGCATATGCAGCGGCGCGCTCAGCAGGCTCGTCCAGCAGTCGTAGCTCGACGCGCGCGCGGCGGCCGTGTCGTGATCCAGCACCGCGTCCACGCCGTCGACGCGCGACATCAATCTTTGCAGCGCGGGCATGCAGGCAAACGCGATATGCGCGGCGCCTTGTGCCTTCAGCAATGCGAAATAACGGCTGAATTGCAACATGTCGCCAAGGCCATCTTCCTGCCAGACGAGCAATGAGCGCCCGGACAGCGCATCGCCCTGCCACTGCGGACAGGCGAGCCGCTGTACAGTCTGCCGATGCACGAAGCCCGCCTGCTGATAGCGGCACTCGTAGAGCGGCCAGCCCTCCTCGAAGCGCCCCATGCCGAGCAGCAACACCGCGAGCCCGAAGCGCGCATCGCCGTAATCGGAGCGCAAGGCAAGCGCGCGGCGATAAGCGCTTTCCGCTTCGGACCAACGCCCGAGTTGCGCAAACGCGGCGCCCACGTTGTAATGCGCTTCGGCCAGATCGGGTTGAAGCGAGAGCGCTTGCTGGAACGCTTCGACGGCTTCAGGCAGACGGTCGACGAGGCGCAGCACGCAGCCGAGGTTGTTATAGGCGGGCGCGATGTCGGGACGCAGGCGCACCGCTTCGCGATAGGCGGCCGCGGCCTCCTCCAGGCGTTCCCGCTTGAAGAGCACGACGCCGAGGTTGTAATGCGCTTCGGCGTAATCGGCGCGCAACGCAATGGCTTTGCGGTAGGCCGCCTCGGCCTCGGGCAGCCGCGCCAGATCGGTCAGCGCCGCGCCCAGATTGACGTGAGCTTCGGCGTAATCCGGGCGCATGGTCAATGCAAGCCGGCAGGCGAGTTCGGCTTCAGTCAGGCGCTGCGCTGCCTTGAGCGCGCCCGCGAGATTATTCAATGCTTCCGGATATTGCGGCCTGATGGTGAGCGCGTCGCGGTAGGCCGCATCCGCATCGGCAACACGGCCCAGGTCCATCAACACATTGCCGAGATTGTTATGTGCCTCCGCGTGCGCCGGCAAAAGCCGCAGTGTCTCGCGGTACGCCGCCTCGGCTTCGTGCAGACGCCGCAGCGCGTGCAGCACGACACCGTGGTTATAGTGCGCCTCGGCATGCTCCGGACGAAGCGTCACTGCGTGCCGGTACGACGCCTCGGCCTCCTCGTGCCGGTCCTGCGCGTACAGTACAGCCCCTAGCTGATGGTGAGCGTCCGCATGATCGGGCTGCAACGCGATGAGCTGCCGGTAGACCGCCTTCGCTGCGGACAGCCGGCCGCGCATCTTCAGCAATGCGCCGAAACTTTCATAAACCTCGGCGTAGCCGGGCATGATGCGCAGACATCGGCGCCAATGACGCTCGGCGGCGTCCACCTGACCCAGACGGCACGACGAAGCGCCCGCAATGTTGAGCGCGTCGGCCATCGCCTGTATCGCCGCCTCGTCCAGCGTGCTGTCGTCGCACTCGACGGCGGGCATGACCGCCGACAATGCCGCGGCAAAATCGTCGGCGGCGTACAACGCGATTGCGCGCTGGTTCAGTTGTGCGATGGAGGAGGCGAGCGGATGGGCGAGAGTCATGAGTCCAATCATGTTGCGAGTGCGACGTCCACGTGCGGGATCGCCCGTGTTGCCAAAAGGCCGACATGTACCACGCAGATTAAGCGATCCGGCCCGGCTGTAACGGCGGGAAATGAGCGGATTTCAGCCGTCAATCCGTGGATATGCCTGGCATCACGCAGAAAAATGCAGCGGGCAGTGCTAGAATCGCCCGCGTTTCCCTACTCATCCACATGACTCCACGTTCTCGCAACCGTCTGACAGCCTGGCTTGGCCTCATCGCCATGTGGCTCGTCGTGTTCGCGCCGGTCGTGAGTCAGGTGCTCGCGTCGCACCGCGTGCCGGAGCCGATCGCCGCGCTGTGTTCGGCGCTGCCGGCCGTGCAGCCCGGCGTGTCGGACCATGCCGGCCACGCTGACGCGGCGGCCGTGCATCTTGGCCACGACGATGCGTTCAGCGCTTGCGGCTACTGTCATCTATTGCAGCATCATGTCGCGATGCCCACGGTGGCCGCGACAGAACCGCCGGTTGCCGTCATCATGACCGGCACCGCACCGCCCACGCTCTCCACCCGCTTCACACCGCTCGGCGCGTTTCCTTCCGGACGCCCCAGAGCACCGCCTGCCGTTTCCTGATCGCCGCTGTTCCTGATCGCCCGCGCGCGTTTGCGACGTTCGGCCCGTGCGGGCCGCATGTGTCGCCGGCGCCGACCGTGTGCGCGATCGTCCATGTCATGCATCAAGGAAACTCCCATGCCTCTCTTCGCCTTGCGAAGGCTGCCCGCCTTCGTGCCCGTTGCCGCGACGGCATTCGCGGCCGCGCCGGTTCAAGCCGACACGACGAACACGACGAGTGCCGACACGACGCTGCCCGCCGTCAGCGTCAGCGCCAGTAGCGCTCTAAATCAGGGCGTCGCACCACGCGCCGTCGATCCGAATCTGCCTGCCTCGGTCGAAACGCTCACGCGCGATCAGTTCTCGAACTGGAACGTCGTCAACACAGAGGACGTGCTCAAGTACATGCCGAACCTTGCGGTGCGCAAGCGTTTTATCGGCGATCTGAACTCGATCATCGCCGTGCGCGGCACCAGCAATACGCAGAGCGCGCGTGGCCTCGTCTATGCCGACGGATTGCTGCTCAGCAATCTGCTTGGCAACAGTTTTTCTTTTCCGCCGCGCTGGTCGATGGTCTTTCCCGACGAGGTGCAACAGGTCGACGTCATTTATGGACCGTATTCCGCGCTCTATCCGGGCAATTCGCTCGGGGCAACGGTGCTGATCACGACGCGCATGCCGAAGAAGTTCGAAGCCGAAGCCGACGTCAAAGCATTCACGCAGCACTTCAGCCTCTACGGCGTGAATCAGAATTTCAACGGCAGTGAAGCGAGCGCGTCGATCGGCAACCGGATCGGCAAGTTCTCGTTTCTGCTCGGCGTGAATCATCTGGAAAACACGAGCCAGCCGCTGCAATTCGCGACGCTGGCCAGGTCGGCCACGCCCGCAAAAGCCGGCGATACGCCGGTGACGGGCGCGTACTTCTACAACAACCAGACAAATACGCCGACCGCGATACTCGGCATGAACGGCGAAGGTATTGAACACACCGTGCAGGATCAGTTCAAGCTCAAGATGCAGTACGACTTCACGCCGACACTGCAAGGCGGCTTCACATTGGGCTATTGGCATCAGACGTATAACAGCGAAACGTCGAGCTTTCTGCGCGACGCAAACGGCAACCCGGTGTATAGCGGAAAGGTTTCAATTGACGGCTACGAGTACACCATTCCCGCGGCCGCATTCGCGCCGAGCCTCGGCCATAGCGAGAACTGGCTCTACGGCGTGACGCTGAAAACGCGCAACGCCGCCGGCTGGAATGGCGAGGCCATCGCTTCGTATTACGACATCGGCAATAGCGTCGCGCGTCTCGCGAATACCGGCGCGCCCGGCAATGGCGCAGGCACCGTGACTTTCGGCGACGGCACAGGATGGAAGACGCTCGACTTGCGCAGCACCTACACGCCGGCCTCGACGCAGGCGGGTCTTTTCAATCACACGCTCGCCTTCGGCTATCACTACGACAACTACTTTCTCGACAACGAAAGCTACTCGACCAACAACTGGCGTGACGGCGCCGCCCGCTCGTTCGCCAATGCGTTCGCTGGCAAAACGCAGACTCAGGCGCTCTACGCGCAGGACGCATGGCGTTTTCTGCCGCGCTGGAAACTCGTATACGGCGTGCGGTATGAAGACTGGCGCGCGTACGACGGTTCGCAAGCGTTGCCGGGGACGACTGTGGCACTCGCTGACGCCAGCCAGCAGCACTTCTCGCCAAAGGCTTCGCTCTCGTTCGACGTCAGCGACGATCTGACGTTACGTGCGTCAGTTGGCCGCGCGTATCGCTTTCCTACCGTCAGCGAGCTGTTCCAGGGACAAATCAACGGCTCTTCAATCATCAACAACAATCCGAACCTGAAACCAGAGGACGATCTTTCGAAAGAGCTGACCGCCGAATGGGCGCACTGGAACGGCATTTTTCGCTTCTCGCTGTTCCAGGACGACGTGAAGAACACGATTTTCAGCCAGACGGACACCACCGTCATTCCCAACGTGACGAACTTCCAGAACATCGGCAAGGTGCGTTCGCGAGGCGTGGAAACGAGTTACGCAGGCGAGGACGTGTTCGTGCGCGGCCTCGACCTTCTGGCGAGCGTCGCGTATACGCAGTCGAAGATCGTTGCGAATGCACAGAATCCGGCGAGCGTCGGCAAGTACTTCTATCGCATTCCGTTGTGGCGCGTGAATGTCGCGGCGACTTACCGCTTTGACGAGCGGGCGGCGCTCACACTGGCCGCGCGCTATTCCGGTCGCCAGTACAACACACTCACGAATGCGGACACGAATCCGGACGTATTCGGCGGCACGAGCTCGTACACAGTGGCAGATGCGAAGTTCACGTTCAGGCCGACAAAGCTGAGCGAAGTGGGTATTGGTGTCGACAACATTTTCGATGCGCGCTACTTCGTCTATCACCCCTATCCCGGACGCACTTTCTACGTGGAAGCCAAGTTGCGCATGTAGTGGGCAAACAGAGCTTCGCCGCAAGAACCCGATCGATCCGTTTCAGGAGGATTCATGTCCACCCTCTCTCGACACAATGCCGCATTGAGCACGGCCAATTCCAGTAGCGGCTATCGCACGCTCTGGCGATGGCATTTTTATGCAGGCCTGTTCGTTATGCCGCTCCTCATCGCATTGGCGATAACCGGCACGCTGTACTGTTTTCAACCGCAGATCGAACCGCTGCTTTATCCGCAGCTTCTCGTCGTCGAACCGCAAACGGCGCCGCGCATGACGGAAGACGCGCTACTCGCGCGGGCGCGCGCAGCAATGCCCTCCAACGCAACGGCGGTCACGGCTGCCATATCCAATGCGCCGGACCGCAGCACGGAATTCATCTTCCGTCTCGCGGACGGCGAGAAACAAAGCGTGTACCTGAATCCTTATAACGGAGCAGTGCTCGGCACATTGAGCGTCGATTATCGTTTCATGCAAGTGGACCGCATGCTTCACCGAAAGCTGTTGCTCGGCAAACCGGGCGAATTGCTAATGGAGCTGGCAGCCTGCTGGACGTTCGTGATGATCGGCACCGGCGTCGCGCTGTGGTGGCCGCGTGGAGCAACGCGCGTGCAAGATGCACTGGTGCCGCGTTTTACGTTAAAAGGCCGCCCGCTGTGGAAGAACGTTCACGCGGTTATGGGCATCTGGCTTGCACTCGGCGCGCTCGCGTTCGTGCTGACGGGTCTTCCATGGTCCGGCTCCTGGGGCCAGCAATTCAAGGCGCTCGCGACCGCCACCCATCTTGGTGCGCCGCCCGGCACGTGGGGCGGCCTCGCATTGCGCTCGGTGCTGCCGGCCGGCTCGGGTAGCCAGGAAAGCGCTGAGACCGATGCGACGAACGCCACGTTCGCCGGCCACGAAACACACGCCGCCCAGACGGATTCGATGCCCGGCATGGTGATGGACGACTTACCGCTGCCGCAAACGCCTTGGGCCGTCGGCAAGGTGGCAGTGCCCGCTTCGGCAGATACAAACGCAAACACCAACGCGAAGGTGGCCGCGCCGCTGCCGCTCGGACACATCGTCGCGCAGGCTGCATCGCTCGGTGTCACGAGCGGCTATAACATCGCATTGCCGACATCGGCGACGGGCGTCTATACCGTGTCGTATTTTCCAGCCGATCCGCAACTCGAACGCACTGTCTATATCGACCAATACAGCGGCGCCATCCTGAAGGACATTCGCTATGCCGACTACGGCGCGGTATCGAAAGCGGTGTCGTACGGCACCTCATTGCATATGGGCCGCTATTTCGGCGTAGCGAACCAGATTCTCTGCGCGGCGATTTCGCTGGGTCTCGCGTTGATGGCCGTGACCGGCTACGTGATGTGGTGGAAACGCAGGCCGCAACGCTCGCTGGGCGCACCGTCGCGAGAAAGAGCCGCACCGCCTATGCGCGGCTGGAAAGCCGGCCTCGTCATGCTCGGCATCGTGTTTCCGTTGATGGGCCTAACGCTGCTCGCCGTCTGGTTCGCCGACCGTGCGATATTCGGCCGTGCCGCGCGCCGGCAACGCGAACACGAGCGCGCTGCGCAGTGAAGCGTGAGAGCCCGCGCGCACGCGCGTCAAGCTCCGCTCAAGCGGCGCTCATGCGAAGATCAAGCCGCCGCAATCACGTCGATGCGCAATGCCGGCGCCCCCGCGGCAATCGCGAGCAGGTGGTCGACATTCGGATGTGCACCGGGCCGCTTGCGCGCATCGGCGGTATGTTCGCCGAACACGGCGAGTCCGTGCCCGGCCGCTTTCGCGTCGAGCGTACCGAACGTTTGCTGCAGATAGTTGTACACCGCAAGCGAGCCCTGTTTTCCCGGCTTGTTTTCGATGCTTGCGACAACTGCGCCGTTCGCGTCGATCAGATCGATGCGTGCAATGCCGTCGATCGCGGGCATTTGCGCAAGGTTCTCCTTGAATACATTGCTCGGCTGAATCACTGAAACTACTCCTTTTAGGCGAGACTTTTAAGCGGGACAATTGCCGCGAGGGCCGTATCTTATCCGATGGCCCTCCTCCGCGCAGTCACACGCCGCTCAGGGCGTCCAGCGATGAACGACGATGCTCGAGCCGTTGTAGTTGTCTTTGGTGATCACATACTCGCCGCTTGCGCGCAGGAACGCTCGCAGCCCGTACATCGAATCGACGTCGTTGCCCACATCTACCGTACCGGGGCTATTGTTGACGAGCGTCGCGTCGAGATTGCCGGTAGTGAGGTTGAACGCGTCGATGTTCGGCACCGTATGCACGTAGCCGACGAACAGATAATTGCCCGCTGCGGTAATCGACTTCGGATTCGCACTGGTCAGATTGATGACCGGTTGCGGCTGCGTGGTATTGCCCGCGCTCCAGCCGTGATAAACCTCGATGCGCGACTGTATCGCCGTCCAGTCCCAGCTGCCCGCCACGCCTTGCCCGAGAATCATCGTGTCGCTCTCGGGCAGATAGACGATGCGAGTAAGCGGCCGGATACTGAGCGGAATTTTGGTCGTGACCGCGGGACCCCATAAGGGCTTGCCGTTTCCGTCGAAGCCCGTGAGCGGGTAGTGGTAGATCTGATTGGTTCTGTCGAGACCGGCCCACACGTCGCCGCGGCTATCGATACAGAAACCTCCCGTCACTTTCACCGTCGTGTTGAACGCGGGGCCCGGCAGCGAGCCGTCCGGTATCGCAATGTAGCCGCTCGCCGCATTGAAATGGTAGAAGTTGAAGGTATCGGGATTCTGGCCCGAGGCGACGAGAATGCGGTTGCCGCCGACCGCCACGAGCTGGCCGAAGTGCTGGCCACGCTGAGTGTCGTTCACGTTCAGGCGCGGATCGGACGGATACGTGAATGGGTCGACAGTATTCGCCACGAAGGTGCCGCCCGCACTGCCTGTGTAAATGTGCGCGCCGCTGTAAAAATACGCACCGTCTGTCAAAGGATCCGGCGCAGCGACCGCTTCGAAGTTAAGCGCCTGCAGTTTCCATTTCAGATTGCCTGCGCTGTCATAAGCGTGCAGATCGGTCGGACCATTGCGGCCAAGATCCCAGCCGCCGCCCCACGGATTGTTGAGCACATACAGGTTGCCCGCAGCGTCCTTGCCGAGGCCCGCCACGCGCGTGAAGCGCTTGTCGCCGACCTGACCTTTGATTCCGGCGGTCGTGTCCAGATATCCGCCCTGAATGCCGAATGTACCAGCCAACGTCGGCGCGCCCGCCACGTTGTAGATCTTGATGTTCATGTCGGGACCTTCATCGCCGACCATGAGGCGTCCCGTGGATGCATCGAAATAGAGCGCAGAAGGCCGCGATGCAGCGGGCATCTGGATCGTGTTCAACGCCGCGCCGCCCGCGTTGAACTGCGCGATCACGCCGGCGCTTTGGCGCGCGACCCACAGATTGCCCGCGCTGTCGAGCGCGAGCGCGCCGGGACCGGATACCGCGATATCCTGCTGCCACACGCCGTCGGTCGTATACACGCGCACGCGATTGCCGTAGAAGTCGCTAACATAAAGCAACGTGCCCGCCGTCGCGAGACCGGTGATGACATCGGCGTGAGGCATGCCGGTCCACACGCTGACGGGAATGCGCAATTCGAGCGCTTTCGTCGCACGGTTGTAGCGTCCGACTGAACCGCTGCCGAACGATCTGTTGTACTGCAAGGCCACGAAAATCGACGTCGCATTGCCCGTAATCGCACTGCCCTGGAAATCAGCGTGCGTGCCGATCGAACCGAGGCTCTGGCCGTTCTGATAGATCGCGACGCCCCCCTCGTTTTCGTCCCAAAGCGAAGATGTGTAAATCACGCCCTCCGGCGCAACCCACATTGAACGCGCGCCGTTACCCACGTGCCCGGCGAGCGTGCCATAGGTGTTGGCGAGCCAGTCGGTCGTGTATTGCGCGTGGCACACGCAGGCAAACGCCATCAACGCGAAGCCCAGCAACGCGGCATGGATTCGTTTTGCAACCATGAAGGGAATTCCTCCGGCAGTGCGTCGTCTATGTTTCGTCCACGTCTTCATGCGCCTGTGCGTGCACAGGCTTGTCTTCTACGAAGATGCCGGTTCGCCTTCGGCGAGAATCTGCTGAATGACCTGTTCGAATGTCTCAACAGGTTGCCCGCCGCTCACCAGATAGCGACGGTTGAAGATGATCGCCGGCACGGACTGAATGCCGTGCGACTGGAATTCCTCTTCCTCCGCGCGGACCTCGTCGGCATAGTCGCCACTTTGCAGCACCTTGCGCGCGGCATCAGCGTCGAGCCCGACAGACCGCGCCGTTTCGACGAGCACGTCATGATTGCTGGGGTCGCGGCCGTCCGAATGATAGGCGCGCAGCAACGCGAGCTTCAGCGGCAACTGCTTGCCTTCGAGGCCGGCCCAATGCAGCAGACGGTGTGCATCGAACGTGTTGTAGACATGCGTGCGAGGTCCGAAGTTAAAGCCGACGCTTGCGCCGCGCTCGCGGATCATTTCCTGGGTCTCTTCGATCTGCTCGGGCGTGCGTCCGTACTTCTTGCCCAGATACTCGACAATCACCTCGCCTTCCGCGCCCATTTGCGGATTCAGTTCGAATGGATGCACGACGATCTGCGCATCCACGGCATCGCCCAGGCGCGCCAACGCGAGTTGCAGCGACGAAAGGCCGATTGCGCACCAGGGGCATGCAATGTCGGAGACGAAATCGATGGTGAGCGGTTGCGACATGGTTTTCCTGAAGGCTGTGTGAAGAGCCCTATTGTCACCGATCCTCGCGACTCTCACCTGGCACGTCCCCAGAACCGTTCACTCTGGGGCCAAAACTTATGCGCTGCGGCTTTTTCTCATCAGCAGCCCAATGCCGCCAGCGATGCCGATACCAGCCAACGCGCATAGAAGGCCCTTGTGCCGGACCGCACACATCTCAAGACTCGCCGACTTGGCCTCGCTGTCAAAGCGTCCATGCGCGCTGTAATCGCCCGCGACGGGTTCGAACAGATTGGCCGGCGCGTCCGGAGGAAGCGGCTCGTCGGTGAGCTGGCCTTCGTAGCCCGCCTTCGCGAGATATCGGTCGAGCAAACCGGGCGCGATGAAGTTGGCAAGAATCGCCTTGACCGTCGGAAAGCCTACCCAAATCTCGCGACGCTTATGCGTCGCAGCAAAATAGATGGCGCGTGCGGCCACTTCCGGCTGGAAAATCGGCGCGACAGGTTGCGCTCTCTTGCCCGTCTTGTTGAGCGCCCACTCGAACTGCGGCGTATTCAGTGCGGGAAGATCGACCATCGTCAAATGCACGTTCAGCCGATCGTGAATGATCTCGGAGCGCAGTGCGTCGGTGAAGCCGCGAACCGCAAATTTCGCGCCGCAGTAGATGGATTGCAGCGGCACCGAACGATAACCGAGCGCGGACCCCACATTGACGATGGTGCCGCGATTGCGCGCGCGCATGCGCGACAGCGCGGCCATTGTGCCGTGGACCTGGCCGAGATACGTCACCTTCGTGCCTCGCTCGAATTCCTGCGCGGTGAGCTTCGAGACCGGCGCGAACACGGTGGCCATGGCCACGTTGACCCATACGTCGATAGGCCCGAGCTCCGCCTCCGTGCGCGATGCGGCTTCCTCGACGCGCTCTGCATCGGCGACATCCGTCGGAATGGCCAGCGCTCGCACGCCATATTTGCGCTGCAGCTCGGCGGCCGCGCGCTCGAGCCGCGCCGGTTCGCGCGAAAGCAACGCGACGTCCCAGCCGTGCCGGGCGAACTCTTCGGCGCTCGCGCGCCCGGCTCCCGCGCCGGCCCCTGTCACGACGACCACTTTATTCATAGCGAATCCTTTGCACCGCCTGTGCGACTCTTCTTGCAAACAAGCGCGCAGCAATAAGCGCGCCCGCGTCACTCACATCGCAGCCATCATTCTTTCTGCATGAAAGAACGCGGAACATGGTTTGCGACCACCCTTGTATGACGATCTCTCCAGAGGAGCTGTCCATGTCCACTACTGTCGGTGACTTCATCGTCGAGCGGCTGCAAGCGTGGGGCGTGCGCCGCATATTCGGCTACCCGGGCGACGGCATCAACGGCGTGTTCGGCGCGCTGAATCGTGCCCAGGCCGAAGCAAAAAAGCATCACAAAATGACAGATCAACCGGGACCCATTGAATTTATTCAGGTACGTCATGAAGAAATGGCAGCCTTCATGGCGTCCGCCCATGCAAAATTCACCGGCGAACTCGGCGTGTGTATCGCGACATCGGGGCCGGGTGCGTCGCACCTCGTGACCGGTCTGTACGACGCTCGCATGGACCACATGCCGGTACTCGCGATCACCGGCCAGCAGGCTCGCGCGGCGCTGGGCGGCCATTACCAGCAGGAAGTCGATCTCGTCTCGCTCTTCAAGGATGTGGCGGGTGCGTTTGTCGGACAGGCCTCGGTGCCCGCGCAGGTGCGCCATCTGGTGGATCGCGCGATACGTACCGCGCTTTCCGAGCGGAAGGTGACCGCGCTCGTGCTGCCGAACGATTTGCAGGACCTGCCTTATGAGCCGCCGGCACGCAAGCACGGCACGCTGCATTCGGGCGTGGGTTATCGCGCCCCGCGGCTAGTCCCGCAGACCCAGGATCTACAGCAGGCCGCCGACGTGCTCAATGCCGGCAAGAAAGTCGCCATTCTCGTCGGCGCAGGCGCACTGCATGCCACCGACGAAGTGATCGCCGTCGCCGAAAAACTGGGCGCAGGCGTGGCCAAGGCGCTGCTCGGCAAAGCCGTTCTGCCCGACGACCTGCCTTGGGTTACCGGCTCGATCGGCCTGCTCGGCACGAAGCCCAGTTACGACCTGATGACCGAATGCGACACCCTGCTCATGATCGGCTCCGGCTTCCCCTATTCGGAGTTCCTGCCGAAGGAAGGCGCGGCGCGCGGCGTGCAGATCGACCTGAAGGCCGACATGCTGAGCCTGCGCTATCCGATGGAGGTGAACCTCGTCGGCGATAGCACGGAAACCCTGCGCGCGCTGTTGCCCCTCATCGAACATAAGCAGGACCGCGCGTGGCGCAAGACGATCGAAGGCTGGACCGCTGACTGGTGGAAGACGCTCGACAAGCGCGCGCACGAGCCGGGCAAGGACGCGGTCAATCCACAACGCACGGTATGGGAATTGTCACCACGCATTCCGTCGAATGCAATCGTGACGAGTGATTCGGGCTCCTGTGCAAACTGGTATGCGCGCGATCTCAAGGTCAAGCGCGGCATGATGTGCTCGCTGTCGGGCGGTCTCGCGTCGATGGGTGCCGCGGTGCCCTACGCAATCGCGGGCAAGTTCGCTTATCCGGAGCGCCCCGTCATCGCACTGGTCGGGGACGGCGCGATGCAGATGAACAACATGGCTGAACTCATCACCGTGTCGAAATACTGGAAAGGCTGGGCCGATCCGCGCTGGATCTGCATGGTACTGAATAACCAGGACCTGAATCAGGTAACGTGGGAGCAGCGCGTCATGGAGGGCGACCCGAAGTTCGAGGCGTCGCAGGACATTCCTTCCGTGCCGTATCACAAGTTCGCAGAACTGATCGGCCTGAAGGGCATTTACGTCGACGACGCCGAACAGATGGGCCCGGCCTGGGACGCAGCGCTTGCCGCAGATCGCCCCGTGGTGATCGAAGTGAAGGCCGACCCGAACATTGCGCCGCTGCCGCCGCATATCACGCTCGCGCAGGCGAAGGCGTTCGCCTCGACACTGCTGAAGGGCGATCCTGACGAAGGCAACGTGATCGTGCAGACCGCAAAACAGGTGCTCGGAGCGGTGCTTCCGGGCCATCACGACAAGTAAGGCGCACGGCGATGAGCAGAGCGACCTCCGCACAGGCAGGCGGCTCGCGCGCACCCGTCACCGCGTTGCGGGCGAGCGCCTATCGCATTCCGACCGACGCGCCAGAAGGCGACGGCACGTTCGAATGGAATGCGACGACGCTCGTCGTTGTCGAACTGGATGCCGGCGGCGAGACGGGAATCGGCTATACGTATAGCGATTCCAGCATCGTTGCAATGATCGCCAACACCTTGTCGCCGTGCGTGACCGGCGAGGACGTCACCGACATTCGGGCCCATTGGAACAGGATGCAGCGCCAGGTTCGCAATCTCGGGCGTACGGGACTCGCGGCCACCGCCATTTCCGCGATCGACTGCGCGTTGTGGGACGCGAAAGCGAAACTGCTCGGCGTGCCGCTCGTGCAACTGCTGGGCGCTGTGCGCGACAGCGTGCCGCTTTACGGCAGCGGCGGCTTCACCACCTATACGGATCGCCAGCTACGCGATCAGCTTGCCGGCTGGGTTGAACGTGACGGCTGCCGCTGGGTAAAGATGAAGATCGGCAGTGAACCGCCGAAAGACCTTGCACGCGTGCAAGCCGCGCGCGATGCGATCGGCGATGCAGGCCTCTTTGTCGACGCCAACGGCGCCTTGTCGCCACGTGAAGCGCTGTACTACGCGCGGCAATTCGAGGAGCAGCATGTCGCGTGGTTCGAAGAGCCGGTTTCATCCGACGACGTAGCCGGCTTGCGCTTCGTGCGCGAACACGCGCCGCCCGGCATGGACATCGCCGCGGGCGAATACGGGTACACGTCCGACGATTTCCGGCGATTACTCTCGGCGCGCTCGGTGGACGTGCTGCAAGCCGACGTCAGCCGATGCGGCGGCATCACCGGATTCATGCAGGCCGCCGCGCTATGCGATGCATTTCATGTGCCGCTGTCGGCGCATTGCGCGCCTGCATTGCATCTGCATGTGGCGTGCGCTGTGCCGCGCCTGCGCCATCTGGAGTGGTTTCACGATCACGTGCGCATCGAGGCAATGTTGTTTGACGGAGCACCGCAAGCGCGTGACGGCGCAATTGCACCGGACCTGTCGAGACCGGGTTGTGGTCTCGCGTTCAGACATCAGGACGCGGCACAGTACCGCGTCAAATAGGCGGCAAAACGTAGGAGCATGCATCGATGGGGACGCACCGCATACTCGGATTGTTATGCACGGCGGCGGGGGCGGCCGCGTTGACGGCGCTCGCCGCGAACAGCGCGAATACGAATCGGCGCATACATGGAGCAACGCGAATCCCGCCGCCCAGTTCTACCGAGGTCCTGCCGCAGCCTGCGCCCGTCGCTCAAACGCACGTCGAAGCCGCGCGGCGCTTCAATCACAGTTCAGCGCTGCTCGCGTTTTCCGTCCTGACGGATAGCGCGATGGAACACTACCGCGGCGCGTTCGATAACCCGGCGATGTACACGCCGCTCGTCAGCGCGAGCCTTTCGTTAATCGCCGGTTTGCACGGCGGCGCCGACCGCCGGCAGCAGACCCATCATGTGCGTCATGCGATCTATCGGAGCGCGGCCGCAGCCGGCATCGCGGGCACCGGTTTTCACTTCTACAACGTCATGAAGCGCCCCGGCGGGTGGAGCTGGAACAACCTGTTCCATGCCGCGCCGCTCGGCGCACCGATTGCGCTGCTGCTGTCCGGCGCACTGGGCGCGGTCGCCGAACGCCTGCGCGACGAACCCGTGCACGAGCCGCAATTGCTCGGCATGCCGGCGGGCCGCGCGTTGGGTCTGCTCATCGCCGTCGGGCTTATCGGCACGGTGGGCGAAGCGGCCTTGCTGCACTTTCGCGGCTCCTTCCAGCATCGCGCGATGTATGCGCCCGTGAGCGTGCCGCCCGTGGCAGCGGCGCTACTCGTGCATGCGGCGCTCGCCGCGCCGCGCGAACGGTGGTTCACGCGCCTGTGGCTACGCATCACGACGGCGCTCGGCTTAGCCGGTGCGGCCTTTCACGCGCGCGGTATCGCACGGCGCCAGGGCGGCTGGCACAACTGGAGTCAGAATCTCTTCGCCGGCCCTCCGCTGCCCGCGCCGCCGAGTTTTTCGGCGCTCGCGCTCGCGGGGCTCGCCGCGCTGCGACTGAGGGAGACCGAGCAATGAAAACCGGCAGGCCAGCAGAAAGAGCGACACGTTATCCCGGCTACGACGTGTTAAATAAACGCGAGACACCGTCGTGGGACGAAGTAACCCGCGTTGTGATCGACGAGCGGCTTGCGCTGCCCCGCGAGCCCCGCTTTTTCACCGCAGCGGAATGGCTCGCCGTGACGTCGCTCTGTGCGTGCATCGTGCCTCAGGCGAATGTCGAGCCCGCCGTGCCGATCGCCGCGATGCTCGATCACCGGATGTACACGAATCAGGGCGACGGTTACCGGAACGCCGCGTTGCCGCCCATGCGCGATGCGTGGCGCACGGGCCTCGCCGCTCTCGATGCCGAGAGCCGCGAGCGACACGACTTACCGTTCGCGAGCCTCGAAAAAGCCGCGCAAACCGCGTTGCTCGGCGAGATGCAGCGCGGCGATCTCGCGCATGCAGCGTGGCGCGGCATGCAGCCGAAAGTATTCTTTGCCGAGCGGGTGCTGCACGACATTTGCGGACTGTACTACTCACATCCGCATGCGTGGAGCGAGATAGGCTTTGGTGGGCCGGCCAATCCGCGCGGATACGTTCGCATGTATTTCAATCGCCGCGATCCGTGGGAACCCGTCGAGGCGCAATCCGGCAACGAAGAAAAAGCCGCCAGGGAAAACCGCCGTGTTCGATGACGCTCTCCATCAACCGCGCGGCAGGCATGGCCGCGCCCCCGACGTGTTCGAACCGCATGGCTGGGTGCCGATGCGAGAATATTCGAACGACGACGAAGTCGACTTCGCGATTGTCGGCACAGGCGCGGGAGGCGGAACGCTCGCGTGCCGTCTCGCGGAAAAGGGCTTCAAGGTCGTCGCTTTCGATGCAGGCGCGTGGTGGCGTCCGCTGGAAGAATTCGCTTCCGACGAAGCGCATCAGCAAAAGCTTTTCTGGATCGACGAGCGCATCTGCGACGGCGACAACCCGATCAAGCTCGGCCACAACAACAGCGGCAAAGCCGTGGGCGGCAGCACGGTGCACTTCGCGATGGTCTCCTTGCGCTTCAGACCCGAGTGGTTCAAATCCCGTACGTTGCTAGGCTACGGCGCGGACTGGCCGCTCGACTGGCGAGAAATGTGGGAGTACTACACACAGGTCGAAGACGCGCTCAAAATCGCAGGACCGGTCAACTACCCGTGGGGACCGAAGCGGCCGCGTTATCCGTATCGCGCGCACGAGTTGAATGCGGCCGCCATGGTGCTCGCACGCGGCTGCGAGGCGCTCGGCATCGGCTGGAGCGCAACGCCGCTCGCCACCTTGTCCGCGCCGCGCGGCAAAGCGCATCCCTGCGTGTATCGCGGCTTTTGCGTATCGGGTTGCGCGACCAACGCGAAGCAAAGCGCGCTCGTTACATGGATTCCGCGTGCGGTGCGCGCCGGCGCGGAAGTGCGGGATCTCGCGATGGTTGGACGCATCGACATGAACGACGCCGGGCTCGTCACCGGCGTGGAGTACTTACGCGAGGGGCGCTGGCAATTCCAGCGCGCGAAGAACGTCGTCGTAGCCGGCTATGCAATCGAAACACCCCGCCTGCTGCTGATGTCCGCGAACAGCCGATTCCCTGACGGTCTCGCGAACCGCTCGGGTCTCGTCGGCAAGAATCTGATGGTGCAATCGAACCAGGCCGTGTACGGCACGATGGACGACGAGATACGCTGGTACAAGGGACCGCCGTCGCTCGCCATTACCGAACACTGGAATTACGCCGACAAAGACAAGGATTTCTTCGGCGGCTATGCGTATATGAGCCAGGGCCCGCTGCCCAACGCGTGGGCAGCGGCGCAGAACGGCCGCGGCCTTTGGGGCACCGCGCTCGCCGACGAAATGCAGCGATACAACCATCAGGCGGGACTCAAGATAGTGGGCGAGACGCTGCCGCAGGAACGCAACCGCGTCACGCTCGCAGACGAGAAAGATCAGTATGGCTTACCTGTTGCGCGCGTCACGTACTCGTACTGTGACAACGACAGGCGCCTCATCGCCCATTCGCTCGACTTCATGGAAGAGGCGCTCGCAGCGGCGGGCGGCAAAGACATCTGGCGCGAAACCGACGATACGTGTCACCTCAACGGCACGGCACGCATGGGCGACGATCCGGCGACGAGCGTCGTCAACGCGGATTGCCGCAGTTGGGATATCCGCAATCTCTGGATTTGCGACGGCTCTGTCTTCCCGACCGTCGGCGGCGTCAATCCTTCATTGACGATTCAAGCCATTGCCTGCCGGACCGCAGACCGCATTTCGGCCCTCGCGGCGCGCGGCGAGCTGTGAGCGTTGCAGGCAAGGCATGCGGCATGCTGCACTCGATGAATCGCCAACAGCTCGATCAAGGAGGGCCGCATCATGAAGCTTTATTACTCGCCTGGCGCGTGCAGTCTCGCCGATCACATTGCGATGCACGAAGCGGATTTGCAATTCGAGCGCGTGCGCGTGGACCTGAAGACAAAGACGACCGAGACCGGCCGGAATTTCGACGAGATCAACCCCAAGAGCTATGTGCCGACGCTTGAATTCGACGATGGTCAACGGCTCACGGAAAACGTTGCCATCCTGTCATGGGTCGCGCAACGCAAGCCTTCGCTCGCGCCGTCAGGCGAGCTCGGCGCGACGCGGCTGATCGAGATGCTGGCCTTCATCTCGACGGAGCTTCACAAGCAATTCGGGCGTGTCTTCAAACCGACTTCGGATGCAGAAGCCAATGCCGCGCGAGAGAAAATCGGCCAGCGCTTTCAACTTATCGCGACCATGCTCAAGGGCGACTATCTGTTCGGCGCAGCGGCAAGCGTGGCGGACGCCTATCTGTTCACCATGCTTCTGTGGGCGAAGAAAGTCAAAATAGAGGTACCGCAACAGCTCGCGGCATTCGAAGAGCGCATGCGCGCGCGGCCCGCGGTGCAGCTCGCGTTGAAACATGAAGGGATCGAATGAGACGGCGGGCGGTGGGCGCTTGCGTGCTGGGTCCGCCGTTCGCAGGGTAAGCCATGTCGACTGATCCTACGCTCACGCTCCTGATGTACTTCGTTTTACCGGTGTGGCTCGCCGCGGGTTTTGCAGACTGGCTATGCCATCGCGCCACGCGGATCGAGTCCACCACCGGTGCGAAGGAATCGGTCATCCATCTGCTGATGTTCGCCGAAGTAGGATTGCCTCTCATGGCCGCGATCTTTCTCGAGATCAACGCGGGCATCATATTGCTGATGATCGTCGCGTTCCTGATTCACGAAGCGACCGCGCTGTGGGACGTCAGCTACGCGGTCGGCGGGCGTAAGGTCACGCCGCTTGAACAGCACGTTCACAGCTTCCTCGAACTGGTGCCGCTAATGGCGATATTGCTCGTCGTGTCCCGGCATTGGCCGCAATTCGCGGCGCTGTTCGGACTCGGCAGCGAACCCGCGCGATTCGAACTCACGGCGAAGACAGAGCCGTTGCCCCTCGCCTATATCGTCACACTGTTCGCTCTGATTCTGCTTTTTGAACTGCTGCCTTACCTGGAAGAACTGTGGCGCGGACTGCGCGCACGCCGGCGCGGTTTCGCATCGGCGGCCGCGCGCGGGCGCGGCTCGTCGTGAGGCTCGGTCGGCTTTGGACTCGTCGAACTGCAGGATCTCGATGGCACTGCGAGCAGATTGCCGTCATATGAAGCCTAGAACAGATAGCGGCCGGTGGCATCACCGTTATCGCAAACGGAACGCGGATACCGCGTCGGTCATCGACTGCGCCTGGTGCTCCAATGCGCTCGCTGCAGCGGCGGCCTGCTCGACGAGCGCAGCGTTTTGCTGCGTCACCTGATCCATCTGGCTCACGGCTTTGCCGACCTGCTCGATGCCGGCGGTTTGCTCGACCGTCGCCGAAGTGATCTCCGCCATGATAGTCGCAACGCCCTGCACGGCGCCCACGATTTCGTTCATCGTCTGGCCGGCTTGCGTGACGAGTTCGTTACCGTTGCGCACGTCGTCGACCGAAGCAGAGATGAGTGCCTTGATTTCCTGCGCGGCGCTTGCGCTACGTTGAGCCAGCGTGCGCACCTCACCGGCAACAACGGCAAAGCCGCGGCCCTGCTCGCCCGCGCGCGCGGATTCGACCGCCGCGTTGAGCGCCAGAATATTGGTCTGGAAGGCAATGCTGTCGATCATGCCGGTGATTTCCGCGATCTTGTGCGAGCTTGCGGTGATGGCCGTCATGGTCTGCACCGCGCGCTGCACGACGTCGCCGCCGCGCTGCGCGACGTCGGCCGCGCTTGCGGCGAGCGTGCTCGCCTGGCGGGCGTTATCCGCGTTCTGCCTGACTGTCGAAGTCAGCTCTTCCATGCTGGCCGCGGTTTCCTCGAGCGACGCCGATTGTTGCTCGGTACGGCTCGACAGATCGAGGTTGCCCGCGGCGATCTCGCGCGCGCCGCCGTGAATCGCCTCGCAGTTGACGCGCACGTTGGACACCGTGTGCGCGAGTCCGGACTGCATCCGCGACATGGCGCTGAACAACTGGCCGATTTCGCTCTTGCTGCCTTCGGGAATGGAGGCGGTCAGGTCATTGCCGGCAATCCGGTCCAGTAGTTTCGACGCCTGCTGCAACGGACCGATCACGATGGTTCGCAGAGCGAAGTGTGTGGCGACGATCAATGCGAGAGCCAGCGCGACACCCGTCAGGACCATCGCAACGATCCACCCGTATTCGCGCGCGTTCCTCGCCGCTGAATCCTTCGCGAGCGCGCTCGCGAGGTTCTGGAATTTTTCGACGTTCGCCGAATAGGCCTGGCCCGCAAGCGTAATGTCGCGGTCGTTGATGGCGACGTAGGCGTCCGTGTCGCCGCGCTGGAGCGCGTCGAAAGCCTTTTTCAAGGTGGCCGCGAGAGCATTGGACGAATCGACGAGCTGCTGTTTCAGTGCATCGTCCTGTCCCACGAATCGGGATGCCGACGCAAAATCGCGCGTTTCCGCGTCTGCCCGGTCGAGCGTACGCTGTGCGCTGCCGAGCGCCGAATCGCGCGTGGCGAGATCGTTGCGCTCCTTGAGCGCCGCATAAGCGCGCGTAAGAGCCGCACGCGTGCGGGTGCTGTCCTTGTAGCCGTCGTTGGCGAGAATCTCCTGACTGGCGATCTCCTGAAGCCGCTGTGCGTTCTCATTCGAGCGGCCGAGCGCCAATACGCCGACCACGCCGCCAAACATGATCATCGCGGCAAACACGACGAGCACTGCAAGTAAGCTCTTTTTAACTGTCAAATCGCGCATGCTTCCGAGACCCTCTTTGTCGTCTATTTCTCTCAAATCGTTTACGGCAGAAGAGCCGTGAACTTGAGTAGTGCCACGCTACCGCCGTGGCCCGCCGGTTGTCGCCCGCCTTACGCACTCTTTACTGGGGAACGAAGTCTGGCGCACAATCACAGCGAAAACGGCTGTCCGCAGCCATTCCGATGCCGCCGATTGTTCGCATTCGCGTGCCAATCCGGCGGCGTAGCGACAAGCATGCATCATGCGTCCATCCAATCGGGCCTCTCATGAGCGATAAAACTTCTGGCAAGCGTGAAGATCTGCTGGCAGGCGGCAGCCGTCACCACCAGATCTTTCCAAAGCTGAACGATGCGCAGTTTGCAGTACTCGAGCGATATGGCGAGCGCCGCAAGCTCAGTGCCGGCGACGTCCTGTTCACCGAAGGCGATCGACACGTTCCGATGTACGCCATCGTTTCAGGCACCATCGAGGCGACGCGCGGCAGCGGCGAGAACCTGCATTTTCTCGGCGCTCACGGCGCAGGCAGTTTCACCGGAGAAGTCGGTACGCTTGCAGGGCGCGGCGCGGTGGCGTCCGCGCGCGCAACGAGCGATTGCGAAGTCATTGTGATCGACGAGGAATCGCTGCGCGCGCTCGTGATCGCCGAAGCGGAGCTGAGCGAGACGATCATGCGCGCGTACATTCTGCGCCGGGTCGCCTATATTCAGGACCAGAACGGCGGCGTGGTCGTGATCGGCAGCTCTGCTTCTTTTCCGACTCTGGTATTGCGGCATTTCTTGAGCCGTAATGCACAACCGTCGGCGTACTTCGATATCGCCGACCATGAGGAGGCGAAACTACTCCTCGAACGCTACGGCGCCACCGAAGAAGATCTGCCGGTACTCGTCACATTGCAAGGTGTCGTGCTCAAGCGTCCGACTAATCGTGCCGTTGCGGACGCAATCGGTCTGAGTCCCGACCGGTTGAACGGCGAACGGTTCGACGTGGTGGTGGTCGGCGCGGGCCCGGCGGGGCTCGCTGCGGCGGTGTACGCGGCATCCGAGGGACTGCGGGTCGCGGTGCTCGACACGAAGGCGCCCGGCGGCCAGGCCGGCACGAGTTCTAAAATCGAAAACTACTTTGGATTTCCCACGGGCATTTCCGGTCAGGCGCTCGCGGGACGCGGCCTTTCGCAATGCCGGAAATTCGGCGCGGAAGTCGGCGTGCCGATCGAGGCGCTGGGTATCGAATGCGATAAAGGCCAGCCGTTTCACATCCGCCTGAGCCACGACGAGCATGTTTATGGTCGCGCGGTCGTGATCGCGACCGGCGCGCGTTATCGCAAGCCGGATCTCGCGCGTCTCGAACATTTCCAGGGCCGCGGCGTCTATTACAGCGCAACGTATATGGAAGCCGCGTTTTGCGGCAACGAAGAACTCGTCATTGTGGGCGGCGGCAATTCGGCGGGACAGGCGGCGGTATTTCTGTCCGGATTTGCGCGCCATGTGCACATCGTGATTCGTGGCGAGGGGCTCGCCGCGAGCATGTCGAACTATTTGATCCGACGCATCGAGGCGGCGCCGAATATTTCCGTTCATGTACGAACGCAGATCGTCGCGCTAATTGGCGAAGCGCACCTCGAGTCGATTCAATGGAATCAGCAAGGGCGAATTGAAGAAAAGCCGATCCGGCATGTGTTTCTGTTCCTCGGCGCGCAGCCTAACACCGGCTGGCTTGGTGACTGTGTCGAACTGGACAGGAACGGCTTCGTGCTGACCGGCCCGGATGTCGCGCACAAGTGGCCCTCCGAGCGCCCGGCGCACTTTCTCGAAACGAGCCGGCCGGGCGTTTTCGCAGTAGGCGACGTGCGTAGCGGCTCCGTGAAGCGAGTGGCCGCCGCCGTGGGGGAAGGCGCGGCCGCGATTCAGTCGCTACACCAGTACCTTGCGCTCGACGCCTGAAACCAGGCGCTTCGCACTCAGTATTCGACAAGTATCGTCACGCGGCGATTGGCGGCGTTCGCCGCCGCATCGTTGCCGATGATCAGCGGGAAATTGTCGGCCCGGCCGATTGCCGCCATGCGATGCGCCTCGATGCCCCTGTCGGCGAAAAAGCGCACCACGGCCCCCGCGCGCGCGGACGAGAGCTCCCAATTGGATTCGTACTTGGCGGTCGCTATCGGCAGACTGTCGGCATGGCCTTCCACGAGAATGTTATTTCTCGCACGGTCGCGCAGTACGGTGGCGATCTGACCCAGCACCGCGAACGATTCCGGCAAAAGACGCGCATCGCCGGAATTGAACAGCACTTTCGCGTTGATCGCTATTTCCACCCCTTGCGGCGTGTGGGAAATCGTAATCTGGCGATTGTCCTGCAAGGGCGCGAGCAATGACAGAAGCTGTTTTTTTGCGGCTTCGTTTGCATTGCCCGTGGTTGCAGGCGGCTGTACGTCGACAGCCTCTTTCACCGGATGATGCTGCAGCGTCTTTATCTGCAGCTCGCTGTTTTTCGCGAGCTGCAAGACATACAGCGCCAGAAACAGCACCATTAGCGTCGTAATCAGATCGGCGTACGAAATCAGCCAGCGGTCCGACTGCTCGCCGCCGTCGTGAGCGCCATCGTGGCCGTGGTGACCGGTCTTGTCCGTTGAAAGACGCTTGCTTCCAGTAGTTGTGCTCATACACGGAGTCCGCTATCAGTCATGCCCGACTTTCGTCGATGCGGCTAGCCGAGCAATTCGGCGGAACGTTCGCGCACGTCGCCCGCCAAACGCGTTTCAATGGTGTGCGGCGATTCCTTGCGAGAGATGGCGAGCAAACCGTCCAGGTACAAACGCCTGAAACGCAATTCGCTGTCCACCTGCGCGCGAATCTTGCCGAATAGCGGAAGAAACACGAGGTTCGCCAACGCGAGGCCATATAGCGTTGCGACGAAAGCGACCGCAATGCCCTGCCCCAATTGCGACGGCTCAAGCATGTGTCCCGTCACCTGAATGAGACCCAGCACCGCACCGAGAATGCCGAAGGTCGGCGCGTAACCGCCCGCCTGTTGCCAGATGCGCGCCGCCGCCAGGTAATTGCGCTCATACGCGTCGACTTCCCGCTGCAACGCATCTTCCAGTACTGCCGTGGATACGCCGTTTGCAAGCAGCTCGAGCCCTCGCTTTGCAAACGGGCTGATGCCGTTGGCCTCCATCGACTCGAACGCGAGCAGACCGTTCAGTTTCGCCTGATCGCCCCATTCGAGCAGCACCGACAGGCTCTCGCGATCCACTTGCCGCGCCTTGACAAACGCGAAGCGCAGCAGTTTCACGCCGTCGAAAAACCGCGCCCAGGTGTTCTGGATCATCACTGCCCCTAAGGTCCCGCCAAGGACAATGACAAATGCCTCCAGCTGAAATAGCGACGTGAAATTGCCGCCTTCGAGTGAGAAGCCTGCGACGATCGCCGCCACGCCGAACACTACGCCAAATACCGTCAAAAGATCCATACGTCCTCGCGAGCGGCTGCACGAGCCTGCGAATTACAGTTAAATGTCGCGCTCAGTCATGTACGCCGGGCGCGACAGGCATCAGGACTCGGCCGGCGCCGCGTGCGCCGCAGGCGACTTCAGTGCTCGAACCGTGTCGATGAAGCGCTGCTCGATCTCGACGATCTCGACTGGATCGATCTTGATCTCGCGACGCATCACCCACGACACCTCTTTCTTTCGTGCTTCGGTCATGACGGACTGGAGGCGTTCGTCAATCGGCTGTCCCGCCGACGCCGAGAGAAGCTTCGCGAGGTCGTACGTATCGAACGCGCTCACTGCTTCGAACAGGGTTCGCTGGTCGACAAAGGCGAGGTCGTCGAGCGAATTCAGCTCGCCCGCGCCGCGCACATTACGGCGCGAGAAGTAGCTGAGGCCCTTCTCCTCGACGTAATTGAGCACCTTCGTCTTGCGGAACGCGAAGATGTCCTCGGCGATCTCGGCGTGCGAAAGCTTGTTCAGAATCACTTTCCTGTCGACGCCGATAAGCGCTTCCAGATCGTCGAGCTCGATCAGTTCGAGTTCGCTGCTGATCGAAACATCGAGGTCGTGATTCGCCACCTGCTGCGCCCGCTCGGTGATCTTCACCGGATCGAACGTCACGAGCTGTCGGCCCGCCGCGCCGTCGCTCGCCGAATAGCGTCCGGCCGAATTGTTGAGCCGCTCGGAGCGCCCGGATTCGATCGACACGAGGTTGAGCTTTTCCATGCGCTTGAGCATGGCCATGACGTGCGGTCGCGAATGACCTGCAATGGCATTGCACTTCTTGAGAACTTCGGCAAGCGGAATCGAGACTTCTTCGTTTTGCGGACGGCGTGCGCGCGCATCGAACCGGTCATTCATCTCGGCGCCTGCCATCAACGAGAGAACATGCGCGTACGACAGCACGCCAGGCAGAAAATCGGCGTGGGTATTCGTCGCAAGAATGTCGTCTTTCTTTTTGACGCGCCGTATCATCGTGCGCACGATGTGGCGCAGCAGCGGCGACACGCGCTCCAGCTCCTCTTCGACAATTCCGCCTGCGATGGCCGTCAATTGACAGAAGCTCAGTGCCTTGGCGGTATGCGCTCGCGGCTCGGGCGGCAGCAGTGCCGCTTCGCCGAAAAATTCGCCCTTGCCGAGCGTGGCGAGAATGACCTTTTTTTCATCGCACTGAGTGGAGATTTCGACTTTGCCGTCTGCAATGACGTAGATCACGGCGTCGGCCACGAAGCCTTCCGAGTAGATGACTTCCCCCGGAGCCGCCGTGCGCGTCCATGGCGAGCGTTGTTGATTCACGATGAGTACCCCCGATGAGCTTTGGTCCAGCGCGTGCCATTCTTCAGGCACGAGTCAGTTCGACGGTCTGACTTATTTCACTGGATAACGACAAGCCCTTCCCAATCTTTAATAAGGGGAAACGTGACAACAGTGGCGCAAACGTTTGCTATCCGTGCCGGCAAGGCAGCGCGCGCCTTGCGGACTTTCCATTCTGTTAGCGGCGACTCGCACGGTGTGAGCCGCCGACAGCTTCAACCCTTCGTCGCGCCGAACGTCAAGCCTGCGACGAAGTGCTTCTGCATCGCAAAGAACATCGCCACCGAAGGCAACGCCGCGAGGATGGACCCGGCGGACACGAGATTCCACGCGGTCGTCCATTGTCCCTTCAACGCAGCGACACCGACGGTAATCGGCGCGGCGTCGTCGCCTTGCGTCAGACACAACGCCCAGAAGTAGTCATTCCAGACAAATGTGAACACCAGAATTGCCAGTGCAGCGAGCGCGGGGCGAATGAGCGGCAAAACAATCTTGAAGAACACGGTCCATTCATTCGCACCTTCTATTCGCGCTGCTTCTACCAGTTCGAACGGCAACTGCTTGATGAAGTTGCGCAGGAACAGAGCACAAAAGCCCGTCTGGAAAGCCACGTGGAAAAGAATAAGTGCACTGACCGTATTGAACAGCCCGAGTTGCAGCGACAGATCGCGCACCGGAATCATCAATACCTGGACCGGCACGAAATTGCCCGCGACGAAGGTGGCAAACAGCGAGGAGTTGCCGCGAAAGCGATAGATCGCCAGTGCGAAGCCGGCCATTGCCGCGAGTGCAATCGAACCGACTACCGCGGGCACCGTAATCAGCACGCTATTCCAGAAGTAATGCAGCATCGGCGAAGTGGTAAGCGCCTCGCGATAGTTGTCGAATAGCGCGAAGTGCTTCGGCCAGCCCCAGTAGTTGCCCTCGCTGAGCTCTTCGGTGGAGCGCACGGAGGTGACGAGCACGGCGATCATCGGCAAAAGCCAGATCAGCAATGCAATCGGCAAGGTCAGTTTGTAGACGCGGCGCGAGGCCGGTTTCCATTTGTCGATTGGAACGGGAAACATGGTCGCTCCTTATTGCTCGGCGCGCAGCATCCGCCGCAAGTGATAGACGATGTACACCAGCATGATGCCGAACAGCACGACAGCGATTGCCGCCGAATAACCGATGCGGTAGTACTTGATGGCCTGGTCGTACATGTAATAGGCGAGTACCGTCGAGCTTTCGAATGGCCCGCCGCCCGTCATCACGGAGATAAGGTCGAAACTGCGCAACGCGCCGATAATCGTGACGACGATTGCCATGAAGGTGGTCGGCCGCAATTGCGGGAGAATGACGTGCCACAGCATTGACCAGCCGCGCGCTCCTTCCATGCGCGCCGCTTCGATCTGCTCCGCATTGAGCGACGTGAGACCGGTCAGATAAAGAATCATGCAATAGGCGGTTTGCGGCCACAGTGCGGCGAATACGATGCCGAAGGTCGCATAGCGCGGATCGCCGAGTACCGGCACGCCGTGGCCGAGAATCATCGCGAGGAGGCCGAAGGTCGGGTCGTAGAACCACGAGAAGATCAGCCCGACGACTACGCCCGACAATACGAACGGTGCAAAGAAAAGCGATTTGACGATGCGAATGCCGGCCACCGCCTGGTTCAGGTACAGCGCGACGGCGAGTCCCATCGGTGGCGCGAGTAGAAACAGCAGCAGCCAGATCAGGTTGTTCTTCAACGCCGTATAGAAGGTCTGCGCATTGAAGAGCTCGACGTAATTGGCGAGGCCGGCGAACGTCGGCTCCGTCATGCCGTCCCAGTTGAAGAAGCTCAGGCGTATTGTCGAGAGGATCGGCCAGATCACATAAACGGCCACCATCACGCAGGCCGGTGCGAGAAACAGAAACGCGGCACGCCGTTGGCGCCGCGCCGTGGGCGAAGGACGGCGCCCACGCGCGCGCGCCTTGGGCGCCTGTACACCCGCCGCGCCGCCCAAGGCGGGCAAGCCCGTACCGCCTGGTTCAACGGATCCGCCCACAGTGTGACGGGTAACGGAATGCTCCAAGATAATCCTCCAGCGGAAACAACAGTAGACGGCCTCGCGGCCGTCTCCTTCCTTACTTTTTATAGATCCGCTTGCGCGTCTGCTCCAGCTGCGCGAGCACGCTGTCCAGCTTCGACGGATCGGAGATGAACTGCTGCATCCCCTTCATGCCTTCATCGGCCATTTCCTTCGTCATGTCGCGATCGTAGAACTGCGCAATGCCGCCCTTCGTATTCGCGAGAATCTGGAAGCCGATCTTCGAGATGGGATCTTCCGGCTCCGGCGACTTGCTGTTCGCCGACAGTGAGCCAAGCCCCGTGGCCAGCTTCGCGCCGATCTCCGGCGTCTCGACGAACGCGAGGAACGTATGAGCATCCGCCTTGTTTTTTGCTTTCGACGGAATATGCAGCGATTCGACCGGCCCGTCTTCGGCAGTCGGCACATTCGCGTCGATAATGGGGAACTGGAAGTAGCCCATTTCAGGCTTCACGTTTGCCGGAAAGCCTCCGGTAATGAATGTGCCCATCAGCATCATCGCGGCCTTGCCCTGGAAGAGGAACGGCTGCACTGCATCAAGATCGTAGGAGAGCGAATTGTCGATGAAATAACCCGCGTCGATCAGCTGCTTCCACGTCGTATAAACCTTCTTCACGCGCGCATCGGTGTACGCAATCTCGCCCGCCATCAGCTTCTGGTGGAATGCATTGCCGTTCAGGCGCAAGTCGAGGTAGTCGAACCAGCCGGCGAGCGTCCATGCATCGCGGCCGGCCACGGCAATCGGCGCAATGCCGGCGGCCTTCAGCTTCTTGCAGTCGTCGAGAAACTGGTCCCACGTTTTCGGCTCGCCTGAAATGCCGACTTTCTGGAACAGATCCTTGCGATAGAACATACCCCACGAGTAGTACACGGTGGGCGCGGCATATTGCTTGCCCTTATACGAGGACGCTTCCTTCGTCGACGCATACATGTCGTTCCAGCCGTTCTTCGCCCAGTCCCCGCTCAGGTCTTCGAAGAGGCCGCGCTGCGCGTAATAGGCCATGCGCTCGCCGTCGTGCCAGTTGACGATATCCGGAGCGACCGTCGAGAGCCAGCCGGGCAACTGCACCTTGTACGCTTCTTCGTCGATAAACGACACCTTCACGTCGATGCCGGGGTGCGCCTTCTTGAAGTCGTCCACTACCGACTGCCAAACCGCGCGCTGGCTTGCACCCTTGAACGCAATGTTGGCGGTCAACGTGCCGGCCTGCGCAGTGCTCACGACGGACGTTCCGAGCGCAGCCGCAGCGAGCGCGAGTGTCAGCAGAACCTTGCGTGGTTTCATTTTCATGCTACCTGTCTCCTTTATTCCTTGATTTTGCGTCGTTGTCGTTACTGCATGGAATTCCGGCTTGCCAATCGCCCTGCTACCCGCGCCGGTCATTTCGATCGATACACTGCCACGCCCTGCGGTTCCACCTCACGCGAGCCAATCACGAACGCGTCGTCTGCTACGCCGGCAATGGTGTGGGCGGACTCGCCGTAGTTGAACACGTAGGTCAGCGCACCGCGCCGGCTGATACGCACGCTATCCCCTAGCGCTATCGTCTCGATGCCTGCCTGCTGCGCGATTTGCGCAAAGAGCCGCACCATCAATGCATCGTCGAAGAGGCTCGCGAAGTAATGAAACGTACCGCTTCGCACATACGCGGGGTGGCCGTCGGCGAAACGCGCGAGCACGTCGAGCGGATTCGCGTCGTGGCTTTCGACGAAATCGCGCCAGTGCCGTGCGACGCCATGCCCCGAGCCCGAATCCTGCACACCGGCAAGATGCACGGCTTCGGTCACGTTAGGCCGCATCGATTCGACGCGCCACACGCGCAGCGGCAACACATCGGCGAGCGCGCCCGGCGGAAGGTTCGCCGGAATCTGCAAGTCCGGCGTCTTCGAACCGCCGCGCGGACCGACGACGACCTGCGCGCCCGAGCGTGCAAGACGCGCCGCAAGATCCGCCGGCACGACCGGCAGCGGCGGCACGACGATCAGGCTGTAGCCGTCGAGCGGGGCGTCGACCGGCACGACATCGACATCGAGGCCTAGCGCGCGCAGCGCCGAGTAGTACTCGAAGGCAAAGCGCGGGTAATGAAAATCCGCGCCCTGCGGATGAATTTCGAACAACCACTTCGCTTCGTAGTCGTAGACGAGCGCGACCTTCGAACGGATGGCCGCGTCGGCATTGGCGTTTGCCGCGAGCACGGTGCCGATTTCTTCGGCCACTTGCGACGCTTCGCTACCCCCCACGTCGAGGCGATTATCGGGCGTATTCAAACCCGCATGCATCTGCTCCTGCGCGAACGGCGCCTGACGCCAGCGGAAATACGACACACAGCCCGCGCCGTGCGCGAACGCCTCCCAACTCCACAAACGCACCATGCCCGGCAGCGGCGCGGGATTCCACATGGCCCAGTTCACAGGACCCGGCTGCTGCTCCATGACCCAGAACGGCAGCTTCGACATGCCGCGATACACGTCATGATTGAACGACGCAAAGTCGGGGTGACCGCTGCGCAGCCAGCGCGCCTTCACCTCGGGCCCGAACCATTGCTCTTCCAGTGCGCCGAGCGGATAGCTGTCCCAGGCAGCGACGTCGAGATCGGCCGCCACCTTGTAGTGATCGAACTCGGTGAAGAGCTGCATGAAGTTGTGCGCGACCGGGCGTCCCGGCGAATGAGCGCGGATGATTTCGACCTGCATGCGGTTATAGCGCGCCACTTCGTCCGACGCAAAACGCCGGTAGTCGAGCCGGTGCGAAGGATGTGCTTCGGTCACCGTAGCAACCGGCGCATCGATTTCGTCGAAGCTGCGGTACTCCATGCTCCAGAACACGGTACCCCACGCACGGTTCAATGCGTCGACCGTTTTATAGCGCGCCTTCAGCCACTCGCGAAATCGCCCCACCGCTGCCGGCGAATAGCTGACCACCGTGTGATGGCAACCGAACTCGTTATCGGTCTGCCAGTAGGCCACGGCCGGGTGCTTGCCGTAACGCTCCGCAATCGCCGTGCAGATCTTCTGCGAAGCCGCGAAGTACGACGGCGATGAAAAATCATAATGGCGTCGCGAACCGAACGCGCGCGGGCGGCCATCGGCGCCAATCGGCAAGATGTCCGGATGACGGTCGATCAGCCACTTCGGCGGCGTCGCGGTCGGCGTGCACATCACGACCTTCAAGCCGGCTCCGCCGAGCACGTCGATCGCGCGATCGAGCCACGCCCAATCGTATTCGCCGGGCGCCGGTTCAATGCGGCTCCACGCGAACTCGGCAATGCGCACCTGCTCGATGCCGAGTGCTTTCATCCGGCGCGCGTCGTCTTCCCACATCGACTCTGGCCAGTGTTCCGGGTAATAGCAGACTCCAAGGCGCATCCGAATGTCCTTTATGCGTAGTGTTCGACGGATTCGAGCGAAGCGGCGGCAAAGCCGTCTTCGGTAAACAAATGCGTGGCGTGGCGGGGCACGCGCAGGTGCGCGCGGTCCCTCGGCGCGAGGTGCGTATTGCCCGGCGCTTTGGCGATCAGCGCGGCGCCGCCGGGCTGATCCAGATGCACATAGCTGTGTTCGCCGAGTTGTTCGACAAGCGAGACGGTACGTGTGAGCACTGCGTCATCGTGAGAAGCCGAGGTCTGAACGAATTCGAGGTGCTCGGGCCGCACGCCCAGCGTGACGGCTTGAGCCACCTCGAGCGCGGCGCCGTCCACCGGCACACGCACGTTTTCCTGCGTGGCATCAAGGGTGACGATCACGCCTTGCGGGTCGACTGAAGCAACACGTCCCGGCAAAAAGTTCATACGTGGCGAACCGATAAAGCCGGCCACAAAGCGGCTCTTCGGACGGTGGTACAACTCGAGCGGCGCGCCGATCTGCGCGATGCTGCCGTAACGCTCGGTATCTTTGCCCGCGTGCAGCAACACGATCTTGTCCGCGAGCGTCATGGCCTCGATCTGATCGTGCGTGACATACACTACGCTCGCCTTCGCAAACTGCTTATGCAGACGCGCGATTTCAATGCGAGTCTGGCCGCGCAGTGTGGCGTCGAGATTGGAGAGCGGTTCGTCGAACAGAAACACGCCGGGTTCGCGCACGATTGCGCGGCCGATTGCAACGCGTTGACGCTGACCGCCGGACAAGGCTTTCGGTTTGCGTTCGAGCAGCGCTTCCAGTTGCAAAATGCGCGCGGCTTCCTGCACCTTGCGCTCGATTTCTTCCTTCGGCGTTTTGCCGAGCTTCAGTCCGAATGCCATGTTCTCGAACACGGTCATGTGCGGAAAGAGCGCGTAGCTCTGAAACACCATCGCCACGCCGCGCTGCGCCGCCGGCACGTCGTTCATGATCTTGCCGCCGATGGAAAGGTCGCCGTCGGTCACATCCTCGAGCCCGGCAATCATGCGCAGCAATGTGGACTTGCCGCAGCCGGAAGGTCCGAGAAAAACGCAGAATTCGTTTTCGCCGATGTCCAGATCGACGTCGCGAATCACCGGCGCGCCGTCGCCATACGCTTTCTGCACGCCTCTTAACGAAATGCTCGCCATTGCATCGACTCCGTGATTTAATCGGCTCGACGATGGAGATTAAGCGCTTAATCAGCGTGACCGAAAAAATCGATCGCATGCGATCGTCGGTCCCTGCCTGTCTCCATGTCGTTTTGTCTGTGCGACAGATGGTGCCGCGCCTCGCGCTTTGATGCAAATGCCGGGTAACCATCCCAAATAATGAAGAGACATGCCCACACTTAGCGAAGTCGCGCGCCATGCCGGCGTCACGCCCGCCACCGTATCCAACGTGCTGCGCAATCGCGGCCGCGTGGGCGAGACGACGCGCCAGCGCGTGCTCGAAGCCGTCGATGCCCTCGGCTACCGGCCGCATCTTGCGGCCCGTGCGCTGGCCGAAGGCCGCGCGCCCACGCTCGCCCTGATGGTATCGAGCATCGCCAATCCGTTCTACCCGGAGTTCGCGCTCGCCGTCGAACGCGCGGCGCGCGCGAGCGGCAACTTCGTGATCATCTGCAATACTAACGATGATCCCGCGACCGGCCGCGCGTACCTGGATCAGATTGCCGGCACGCTGTCGGAAGGCGTGCTCGTGACGAACGCCAACCTGCACTTCGCCGACCTTCACGTCACCGAATCACGCGGCACGCCGGTGGTTTTGTGCATGTGGGAGCGGCCCAACGAGCCGCCGGGACTGCCCTGTGTCGCCGTGGATTTTCGTCTTGCCGGCGAGCTGGCAGGCAAGCATCTGCTCGAACTGGGACATCGGCGGATTGGGGCGATTGTCGGCAGCAAGGTGTCAGGCATTCATGCCACACGTTACGAAGGTTTCGTCGACGCGCTGCGCGTGGCCGGCGTGCGAAAAAACCGCGTCAAACATGCAGCGGATACGATCCACGGCGGCTACACCGCGGCGCGCGCGTTGCTCGAAGCCGATCCGCAACTCACCGCCATCTTCGCGACCAACGACCTGCCCGCTCTCGGCGCGATGCATGCGGCCGCGGACCTGGGCCTCTCGGTCCCGACAGATCTCTCCGTGATCGGTATCACCGATATTCAGCTTGCGCGCGAATCGCGGCCCGCGTTGACCACCGTGGCCGTGCCGACCGTCGAAGTGGCCGGGCTCGCGGTGTCGCTGCTGCGCGAACTGATCGAGTCGTCGTATGGACACGCGCGACGCGGCAAGACCAAAGTGCCGATGCGCATTTCGTCGGCCCCAAAACTGGTGGTGCGAGCGTCGACTGACGTGCCGCGTTCACGCTGAGACTCGGGCGCACTGCCCGCTTTCAAAGGCGGCCACAAAGTGTGTTTCGGCGGGCCAACGTATGCCGCTTGCCTTTCACGCGACTTTCACCGCAGCCAGGACTTTCCCCAATCCGCCGCGCCGCGCGCTGCATCGCACTAGCGGCTGACAGGCCCGCTCCATAAGGCTTTGCGCGCTTGCGCATGGTTCGCTGCACTCACACGCTCGCCGACGAGTTTTCTTGACGAGCTGCGCCGCGCCTGCTGTACTAAATCAACCAAAGTGATTTAGGCGGCGTCTTTCGGTCTTGCGTTATCTGTCCGAATCGGCCGCGAACCAGGTTGCGCCCGCGCAGCGTTCGCGTGTGCAACCACCCAGCAGTTCAAAAACGTCATTGCCAATAATCGGAGGAGCGTCCCATGAATCTGAATTCCCGCAGGGTTCCTGCCACCAGGAAAATCGTCTCGCTGTGCGTCGCGGCCTCGGCGCTCTGGTGCGCGAGCGCGAGCCAGGCAGCCGACCAGCCGGTGGTCGGCCTCATCACGAAGACGGACACCAACCCGTTCTTCGTGAAGATGAAGCAAGGCGCCGAAGCCGCCGCATCGAAAGACGGCGCGAAACTGATGACCGCTGCGGGCCGGTTCGACGGCGATAACGCGAGCCAGGTCACTGCGATCGAAAACATGATGACGGCGGGCGCCAAAGCGATTCTGATCACGCCGAGCGACACGAAGGCAATCGTGCCGAGCATCAAGAAAGCGCGCGCCGCCGGCGTGATGGTCGTCGCGCTCGATACGCCGACGGATCCGCAAGACGCCACCGACGCCCTCTTCGCCACCGACAACTTCAAAGCCGGCGTGCTGATCGGCAAATATGCGAAGGCCGCGCTGAACGGCAAGCCTGCGAAGATCGCCACGCTCGACCTTGCGCCTGGCGTATCGGTCGGCGTGCTGCGCCATAACGGCTTTCTCGAAGGCTTCGGCGTGAAAGAAGGCGACCCGTCCATCGTCTGCAGCCAGGACACGCGCGGCGATCAGGCAAAGGGGCAGACGGCGATGGAGAACTGTCTGCAGAAAGCATCGGACATCAACGTCGTCTACACGATCAACGAACCGGCGGCTGCGGGCGCGTACCGCGCGCTGAAAGCAGCAGGCAAGGACAAGAGCGTGATGATCGTCTCGATCGACGGCGGCTGTGAAGGCGTGCGCAACGTGAAGGCCGGTGCGATTGCCGCAACCTCGCAGCAGTATCCGTTGAAAATGGCGTCGCTCGGCGTGACGGCCGGCGTCGATTACGCGAAGACCGGCAAGAAGGTGTCGGGCTACCAGGACACGGGCGTGACGCTGATCACGGACAAACCGATGTCCGGCATCGACAGCAAGGACACCAAATTCGGCCTCGACAACTGCTGGGGCAACAAGTAACGCGCATTGCATGGCGGCCCGCGTGCCGGGCCGCCGTACGTTTCGCCGCGTGGCAAAGGCCACGCTCCTGTCTCGAGGACATCCATCATGTCGACTCCATCCGCGCCCGCGGGCCATCCGCGCCATTTATCAGACCGCCTGCCCTCGCTCGCCGAAGCCGGGCCGCTCGTTGCGCTCGTACTGGCCTGCGCATTTTTTATTTCGCAGAGCAACCGGTTTCTCTCGTTCCAGAACCTCTCGCTGATCCTGCAGCAGACGATGGTCGTCGCGGTCATCGCAATCGGTCAGACACTGATCGTGCTGACAGGCGGCATCGATCTTTCGTGCGGCATGGTGATGGCGTTCGGCTCCATCATCATGACGAAGTTCGCCGTCACGCTCGGCCTGCCGCCCGTCGTCGCGATTCTGTGCGGCATCGGCGCAAGCACATTGTTCGGCGTACTGAACGGCGTGCTGATCACGCGCATCAAGCTGCCCGCATTTATCGTCACGCTCGGCACGCTGAACATTGCGTTCGCGCTGACGCAGATCTATTCGAATGCGGAAAGCGTGTCGAATCTGCCGGACGCCATCATGTTCTTCGGCAACACCTTCAAGCTCGGTCCCGCCGATGTCACCTATGGCACGGTCCTCACCTTGCTGATGTACCTGGCCACATGGTTCGTGTTGCGCGACACGATCCCCGGACGGCACCTGTATGCGCTCGGCAATAACGCCGAGGCCGCGCGGCTGATGGGTTTGTCGTCGCAGAAAATACTGTTGACCGTCTACACGCTGGCGGGCGCGATCTACGGCATTGCAGCACTGCTGTCGGTATCGCGTACCGGCGTGGGCGACCCGCAAGCAGGCCAGACGGAGAACCTCGACAGCATTACCGCGGTGGTGCTCGGAGGCACCAGTCTTTTCGGCGGACGCGGTTCGATCTCCGGTACGCTGCTCGGCGCGCTGATTGTCGGCGTTTTTCGCAACGGCCTGACTCTCATCGGCGTTTCTTCGGTCTACCAGGTGTTGATTACCGGCATGCTGGTGATTCTCGCGGTGGCCGCGGACAAACTTTCTCATCGCCGCGGTTAAGCACTGGATCGCAACCATCTTGCATACGGCCCGAGCGAGCGTGTCTGGACGACACCAGGCGCCCGCTCAGGCTGACAGGAGCCCGTCATGTCGACAACAACTTCCGCTTCTGCCCCGCAGCCGGTTCTCCAGGCGCGTGGGCTCGTCAAACGTTATGGCAACGTCACCGCACTCGACGGCTGTGACTTCGAGGTGCTGCCCGGCGAGATTCTCGCTGTGATCGGAGACAACGGCGCAGGCAAATCGTCGTTGATCAAGGCGCTGTCGGGCGCGACCGTTCCTGACGAAGGCGACATCCTGCTCGACGGTAAGCCCGTCAAATTCCGCAGCCCGCTCGATGCGCGCGCGCAAGGCATCGAAACGGTATATCAGGAACTCGCGGTCGCGCCGGCCATGAGCATCGCCGAAAATCTCTTTCTCGCGCGGGAATTGCTGAAGCCCGGCTGGCGCGGCTCGATCTTCAAGATGATCGACAAACGCCGCATGCTCGAAGAAGCGACTGCGCATATGAAGGATCTGCAGATCGGCATTCGCTCGATGCGCCAGGCCGTCGAAACCCTTTCCGGCGGCCAGCGTCAAGGCGTCGCCGTCGCGCGTAGCGCGGCGTTCGCGCGGCATGTCGTGATTCTCGACGAACCGACCGCCGCGCTCGGCGTGAAGGAAGGCAACATGGTGCTCGAACTGATCCGCCGTGTGCGCGACCGGGGACTGCCCGTCATTCTCATCAGTCACAACATGCCCCATGTGTTCGAGGTCGCGGACCGCATTCACATTCAGCGCCTCGGCCGGCGCGCCGCGCTCGTCAATACGAAAGACGTGCACATGTCGGAGGCCGTTGCGATCATGACGGGTGCAAAAGAAGCCGACGTCAAGGCGATTGCATGATGCAGTCACTTCGCTGAGGGACCCGCGACCATGGACACCACCGGCATGCGCCCGTCGCTCAAACGCACCGTCGGCTCCAACCAGGTCGGCATGCGGCAATTCAACGAACGCATCGTGCTGCAGGCGATCCGTTTGCATGGGCCGCTGCCTAAAGCCGACGTGGGCCGCCTCACGCGTCTGTCGATGCAGACCGTCTCGATGATCGTCGATCGTCTGATCGACGACGGCCTGCTGGAAAAGCAGGCTCGTGTGCGCGGACGGATCGGCCAGCCGTCGGTGCCGATTGCGTTGCACGCGGACGGCGCCTACACGATCGGCATCAAGGTGGGCCGCCGCAGTCTCGACGTGCTGGCGATGGATTTCGCGGGCCGCGTCGTCTGCCGCGATGTGTTCGAATACCCTTACCCCGATCCGCGCACGCTGTTTCCCGCGCTGGAAAGTAAGCTCGCGCGCGTCAATCAGACGCTCGGTGAGAACGCGAGCAAGGTAGTCGGCGTTGGCGTGGCCGCGCCGCTCTGGCTCGGCGGATGGCGCGACTTCCTCGGCGCGCCGCCCGACGCGCTCGACGCATGGCATGAAATCGACCTGCGCTCGCGTATCGCGACCATGACGGGCCTGCCGGTGGAATTTGCAAAGGACACCACCGCAGCCTGTGCCGCCGAACTCGTCATGGGCCAGGGCCGCGGCATCCACAATTTCCTGTATCTGTTCGTCGGCACCTTTATCGGCGGCGGGCTCGTCATCGACGGCCGCTTGCATGGCGGTCCGCACGATAACGCCGGCGCAGTCGGCTCGATTCCGCTGCGCGAAAGCAGCGCACGCAAGCCCGCGCGGCAACTGCTGCATGCAGCGTCGGGCTTCGTGCTGGAACGTCTGCTGAGCGAAGCAGGCAAACCGCCCGCCGCCGCGCACGATCATCGCGCGCTGTTGCCGGACATGTGGCGGCATACCGAGGAATGGCTCGACAGCGCATGTCCGGCGATTGCCAGCGCGCTCATCAACGCGGCCGCGTTGCTTGATCTCGAAGCGGTAGTGATCGACGGCGAGCTCGACCGGCAAATGGTGCGCGAAATCATTCGCCGCACGGAGCGCGTGCTCGACCGGTTCGAGTGGGAAGGAATGGTGCGTCCGCAACTATTGGAAGGGGCAATCGGCGCTGACGCGCGCGCCATGGGCGGCGCGATCCTGCCGCTCTATGCGCACTTCGCACCGGTGCATGAACTCTTTCTGAAGCCGGCGACCGAGCCAGCCTATTGATTCACAACGGACAGCGGCGCCTTATTGCACAGCAACCTTGGTCGCAGCCACCGAGGCAGTCGTGGCAGGCTGAGATTCCAGTAGCGGCTGCAACACCGGCGCCATCGACTTCAGCAATTGGACGGAAAGCGCACTCGTGAATTCATAGTGCGCCGCATACGGTTCGTGCACCCACGCCGTCAGCGTGCCGTAAAAGCGGTCGCCGATAGCAAACACGAAGGTCGCGCTGCGGTTCACCTTGCGTGACTCGATAAGCCGCGCGCCTTTGGCGAATACGTTGAAACGCTGATCGCCCGTGCCCGTCTTGCCGTACACGTCCATGGTGCGGCCGTCGGGAAACGTCATGCCTTGCGCAAGACGCCGCGCCGTGCCGCCCGTCACCACGTCGCGCAGCATGCCCTTCACGGTTCCCGCGATTTCCGGCGAGAGCTGCTGTTGCGGCGCGGCTGCCGCGCGCCGGAAATGCGTTTCGTACGGCGTGTCTTTCGCGAAGTCGAGTTGCGTGAGGCTTTCGGTCGGCACCTTGTTGCCGTCGTTGGCAATCAGGCCGATCAGTTGCGCGAGCGCCGCGGGCCTGTCGCCCGACGCACCGATTGCCGCGGCATACGAAGGCGTGAGCGTCGTGAACGGATAGCCGAGCGCCTGCCACGATTTGCCGATTGCCTCGTACGCGCGCAATTCGACCATGCGTTTGATGCGGCGATCCTGCGTTGCGTGGTAGCGCGTCTTGAAGAGCCACGAGTAGCTTTGCAGGCGCACGTCGCTGCTCGCGTTCTGGATTTCGCTGAGCGTGGCGTCCGGATGCTCGCGCAGATAATTGAGCGTCCACAATTCCAGCGGATGCACGCTCGCGATATACCCGCGGTCGTTCAGATTGAAGCGGTCGATTCCGTATTTGGTGTAGAGCTTCGCGAGGTCTTCGTCGTCGAGCACCGAGGCGGCCGGCGTATTTTTCAGCGCCGCGCGCATCTTCGCGTTGAACCATGCATTCGACTCGTCCGGCGCGACGCTGCGCAACACGGTGGCCACTTTCGGCGGCGATTTGCGCACGCCCAGCAGCAACAACGCGAGGGCCTGGTCGCGCGTCTTGCCGTGATACTTCGCGTAGAAGCGATTCATGTAGACGCGGCTTTCCTGATCGGCAAACCGCGTCAGGTACATCTTGCGGATCGCCGGGTCGCTCAGCCATTGCGACGAAAGCCCGGTGGTCTGCACCATCTCATAGTGGACGATGTCGCGCATCAGCCGCACGAATACGAGATTCACCGAATGCTGGAACGCGCGGCGCACGGTCAGAATGCGGCTGTTGTCGTCGGATTCGAAGTTGTTGAAGGTCTGCGCGCCGCCGCCCGTGTAGAAGGTCTCGCCCGGATTCGCCGAGTATTTGCGTTCCACCGCTGCATCGAGCATGGCTTGCAACGAACGGTCCTGCGTATGCGACAGATAGCCGAGCGCCCAACGCGTCAGCTGGTCGTTCGGATCGGGCTTGATCGCTTTGAGTTCTGCCGCGCTGCGGGCAGCATAACGGTCGTGCAGTTGAGACACGATCTGCAGATACGTCACTACGGTGCGCAGTTTTGCAGTGGAACCGAGGTTCAGTCGCGCGCCGGAGTTGATGTCGAACGGCTGGTTCACGCTGTCTGTCTGCACGCGCACCAGGTTCGCGCCGTCGCGCCGCTCGAACAGCGTGAAGCTATAGGCGATTTTCGATGGATCGTCCGAGGCGCGCAGCATTTCGAAGCCGACGAGACCTGCGGCTTTCGCGCCGTCGCGCGTGGCGGCTGCGGCAAGCCGTTCGCTTACTGCCTGTTGCACCGCGTTATTGAGCGTACCGGTGGCTTGCAGATCCAGCCGGTCGAGTTCGTAGAAGCTCGGAATGCCGAGGGCCGCGAGCAGGTTGGAGCGCATGGACGTGACGGCCTTGCGCGATACGAATGAGCTGGCCCTTTCCACGCGTTTAGGTGTGCGATGCAATTGCACGTTCGCGGCAAGCGCCGCATCGCGCAGCCCGGCCGAGATCACGCCGCCGTTCGCGAGCAGGCGCAGATAGCTGTCGGTCAGCCGCTCCAGTTCGGGATAGCCGCGGTGCAGGAAATACGATGGCGCGCGCTGGGCGATCATCAGCGAGAGCACCTGGCGGAATGCCTCGCCCTGCTCCGGCAGACTCTCTGCACGGGAGGGCGCGGCAAGTATGCGGTTCACGTCCGCGAAATCGCGCCCATACCATGCGGCAAGACCGTCGCCCATGCCGTTGATCTCGCCGATGCCAGGTTGCGCGGCAAGCGGCACCGAATTCAGATAATGCACGACGATCTTCTGACGCGCAGGCATGGTTTGCGGCCCGTTCAAATAGGCGCGCACCGAAGCCGACGCGATTTGCCGCAGCTTTTCCGGCGGCGTGGCCGTGCGGCCGCCTGCCGAGTGGCGGAATTTTTCGATCTGCGTGGCGAGCGTGCTGCCGCCGGGCGTCGCCTGATGATGATTGAATAGGCGCGCGCCCTGGTCCGCGAGAGCGCGGCTGAAGCGCCCCCAGTCGATAGCCGGATTGCGGTTCGGCTGATTCGGATCGAGCAGATAACGGTCTTCTATAAAGAGCAGCGAGTTGACGATGACAGGCGGAATCGCCTCGAAGCTGCCATAAGCGCGGCCCGGAAAGCTGGCGCTGAAAAGCGGGGCGCCGGTGCCGTCGAAAAGTTGCAAGCCGGCCTGGTCTTTCTCGGCATACGGCAGAAAAAGACTTCTGTCGGCCAACGAGAGCATGCGTTCCGAATCGCGCGCCTGTGCGGTGATTTCGAAGCCGCGCTGCAAGAGACGTTGCTGGATGGACGGCAGCAGCGCATAACCGAGGCGCGTGTCGTAAGGGCCTTTTTCGGCTTCTGGAAAACGGATGGAATGACTCGGACCGTCATCCACCGTGAAGCCGACGTCGCGGGTGAGTTCGGACAGATAGTGCGCCTGCAGCCGGGATGTTTCTATTTCGAGCTGACACAGCCGTACCAGCCACGCGAGGCCCAGCAACAAGGCCGCCACCAGCGTCCATTTGAACCACTTGCGCACCGACGTGGTGCTGGTGGCGCGAAGCGGAAACCGAACCGAAGGCCGATTCATGACTGCTCTCCCCGGACGGGCGCCAGCCTCGTAAATCCGACACCCTTTAAGCAGTGTAGCGCGGACGTGAAGACGCATTTGGTTCGGTTAAACCCCAGTGTCGCCGCTACAACACTCGTTGCGAGGACATAGCAAACTGCGAATTACCGTGCGATATTCGACGTCTGCCATGCGCTCCCAAAACCACGGGTTCAGGCAGTTTTTCGCTTCCTGGCGGCTTGGGCAGATTGCACCTTTCGGGTCGCCTGCTGCCGCGCGGGGCGCACCCTATGATCGCTTGGCGTGTGCTGCCGCAGCAATTCCACGAAACGCCCGGCCGGCGGCGACAACACGCCGCCCTTGCGCGTCACCACACCGAAAGTTTGCGAAGGCGACTTGAGTTTCACCGGCACGCGGCGCAGCATTTTTTGCCGAATGAACATGTCCGCAGTGGCAGTCGGCAACAACGACACGAGGTCCGCACTGCTTTGCAAAAGCGCGACCGTCACGAAAGTGGACGCCGTGGAAATGGGGTTGTCCGGCATGGAGAGTCCCGCGAGATCCATTTCGCGTTCGAGCAGCGCGTGCAACGGCATATGTGACGGATACATCACCCAGCGGTGATCGGCGAGATCGGCAAGTTTCACCTCTTTTTTCGGGAATGGCGGGTGGCCATAGCCCACCACTACCGACAACGGCTCATCCGCAAGCGGGTGATACTGATACTTCGACGGATCGGCCGCCACTGCGGCTCGGCCGATCACGAGATCGAGCCGGCCCTCGTCGAGTTGCGCAAGCATGCGCGCGCTCGTGTCTTCCACCACTTCGATCGACAGGTTCGGATAGCCGGCGTGCAGCCGATTGACGGCGGGAATCACGCATTGCGCAATGGCGCCCATGATCGCGCCGATCGCAAGGCGCCCGCCGCGCCCCGAACGTATTTCGGCCACGTCCTGACATAGTGCAGTGAGATCCGTCGCGACGAGGCGCGCGTAGCGGATCACGCAATGGCCCAGCTGATTCGGAATCATGCCGCTTTTCGAGCGCTCGAAAAGCGGCGCCTCGAACATCGACTCGAGTTCGTGCAACGCCTTGCTGGCGGCCGATTGCGTCATCGCCATCAGGCCCGCCGCTTTATGCAGCGACTTTTGATCGTCGAGCGCGATCAGCAACTGAAGCTGCTTCATGCGCAGCTTGCCCAGCAGAACGTTCAGAGTGTTTTTCATGAATGCCGCGGTGAGTCGCAAAAGCGATCACTGGATGGAAACAATTCAATATACCTGCGCGCGGCGGCGCCGTATAGTCGGCGCTGGAGACGTTCACTCTGCCCTATTACATCTGAAAAGAGCCTGAATCATGAGCCCAAACAGCCCTGCCGCCGCGATGCGCGGCGTGTTTCCCGTTGCCCCCACCATCTTCGACGAATCCGGCCAGCTGGACCTGGAAGGCCAGAAGCGCTGCATCGACTTCATGATCGATGCGGGCTCGAACGGTCTGTGCATTCTGGCGAACTTCTCCGAACAGTTCGCCCTGTCCGACGACGAGCGCAACACACTGATGCACGTCGTGCTCGAGCACGTCGCCGGTCGCGTGCCGGTGATCGTCACCACGACGCATTTCAGCTCGCATCAATGCGCACAACGCAGCCGCCGTGCGCAGGAGGCCGGGGCCGCGATGGTCATGATCATGCCGCCCTATCACGGCGCCACGATCCGAATCGGCGAGCGCGGCATCGAAGAGTTTTATCGCACGGTGTCCGATGCGATCGACATTCCGATCATGATTCAGGACGCGCCGGTCAGCGGCACGCCGCTGTCCGCGCCGTTTCTGGCACGCATGGCACGCGAGATCGAACATGTGTCGTACTTCAAGATCGAAGTGCCGCAAGCGGCAAACAAGCTGCGCGAACTGATCCAGCTGGGCGGCGACGCGATTGTCGGGCCGTGGGACGGCGAGGAAGCCATCACGCTGATGGCCGATCTCGATGCGGGCGCAACGGGTTCAATGACGGGCGGCGGTTACGCGGACGGCATCCGTCTGATCGTCGACGCCTATGCCGCAGGCGATACCGAAGCCGCCGCCGCGCACTATCAGCAGTGGCTGCCGCTCATCAACTATGAAAACCGCCAGGGGGGTCTTGCTTCGTGCAAGGCGTTGATGAAGGAAGGCGGCGTGATCCGCTCGGACGCGGTGCGTCATCCCTTGCCGGCGATGCACCCCGCCACGCGCGAAGGCTTGCTAAAAATCGCGCGGCGGCTCGACCCGCTCGTGCTGCGCTGGGGCCGATAACACGCGGCGGCAGCAAGCGGCTTTGCGTGCGGACGCAATTGCCGCTACGCTAGCCGTCATGAAAAGTTTCTACGAAGCCACTGTCACTCGCCCGTCTGCTTACGCGCCGCTTGCCGGGCGGCATAGCGTCGATGTTTGCATCGTCGGCGGCGGCCTTGCGGGGCTCTCCACGGCATTGGGACTCGTCGAGCGCGGCCTCGCGAACGTCGCGGTGCTCGAAGCGAAGCAAGTCGGTTTCGGCGCATCGGGGCGCAACGGCGGCTTTGTGTTCGGCGGCTACAGCCTCGATTGCGCGGATCTGCTGAGAACGCTAGGCGCGGCTCGCGCGCGCGAACTGTACGGGCTCACGGTCGACGCCGTCAATCTGATGCGGGCGCGCATCGCGCGCTATCGCATCGATTGCGACGCGACCGACGCTGGCGTGATTCTCGCGAACTGGTTCGACGAACCGGCGCGGCTCGAAACACAGCGGCGCCTGATGCGCGATTCGTTCGGTGTCGACTGGGAACCGCTGCCAGCAGACCAGCTTGCCTCACAATTAAAGACGCGCCGTTATCACGGCGGCCTTTTCGAGCGCAACGCGTTTCACTTTCACCCTTTGAAGTATGTGCTCGGCGTGGCCAGCGCTGCGGCCCATGCAGGCGTGCGGATTCATGAGCAATCGCCTGTCGTGCGGTTGCAGCGCGACGGCGCGGGCTTCGTCGTGCACACGCCGCACGGCGCCGTCGACGCGCGGCACGTCGTGATGGCGGGCGGCGGCTATGCGCGCAACGTCTATGCGAAAGTGGAGCGTGCGGTGCTGCCCATCGCCACTTACGTGATGGCAACCGAACCGCTCGGCCCGCGTCTGCACGACGCCATCGGCACGCGCGCAGCGGTCTACGACACCCGCTTCGCATTCGACTACTACCGGCCTTTGCCGGATACGCGCATTCTGTGGGGCGGACGCATCTCGGTGCGCGATCGCGCGCCGGAAGTCATCGCGCGTTTACTGCGGCGCGATCTGCTCAAGGTGTATCCGCAATTGCACGACGTGCGCGTCGATTACGCGTGGGGCGGCCTGATGAGCTACGCGCGTCATAAGATGCCGCAAATCGGCCGCAGCGCGGACGGCGTCTGGCACGCCGTCGGCTTCGGCGGGCATGGCATGGCGCCGACCACCGTCTCCGGCGAATTGCTGGCTGCGGCGATTGCGGGCGAGCGCCCGGTGCCCGAGGCGTTCGCCACGTTCGGCCTCACGCCCGCCTACGGCGCGCTCGGTCTCGCCGCCGCCCAGTTGACTTACACCGCGATGCAGACGCGCGATGCGTTGGCCGCACGTCGCAGGCGGGTTCGCGGCGTCGGCTAGGGTGCGCTCGTCAGGCGAGGTGCTTCGAGGCCGCCTGGATACGGACCGGCGCAAGGTTTAACGCCCGGAAACCCCGCGGCGAAGCGCTTTTTTCGCATGCTAGAATGCGCCGTCACCGCCGCTCGAATAGCTCGCATAGCTCGAATACACAATGAAAAAGGGAAGCAAGGCCGCCGAGCCCGATACCAACGGCATCCCGTCCGACGCGCCGCGTAAGGACAACGGACGCAGCGACGTCCGACGTACCGACGCTCGCCGCAAGTACGATCCCGAGCAGACGAAGCGCAATATCCTCGACGTCGCGACGCAGGAGTTCTCCGCAATGGGACTGACGGGGGCGCGCGTCGACGCAATCGCGGAGCGCACGAACACCACGAAGCGCATGCTGTATTACTACTTCGGCAGCAAGGAAGGCCTGTATCAGGCGGTGCTCGAAAAAGTGTATGGCGACATTCGCGCGCTCGAACAGGACCTGCATGTCAGCGAGCTCGACCCCGTGGAGGGCATGCGTGCGCTCGTCGAATTCACCTTCGACTATCACGACCGCCAGCGCGACTTCGTGCGCCTCGTGACGATCGAGAACATCAACGGCGCGAAGTATGTCGAGCAGTCGAAGAGCTTCAAAGGCCGCAATGTCACCGTCATTCATACGATCGAAGATCTGCTCGCGCGCGGCGTCGCGGCCGGCCAATTTCGCAACGACATCGACGCCATCGACCTCCATCTGCTGATTAGTTCGCTGTGCTTTCATCGCATCGGCAACCGTCATACGTTCGGCACGGCGTTCGGACGCGATCCGTCGCATCCGCGACTGCGCGCGCGTCACCGCGCGATGATCGTCGACGCTGTCTTGCGTTTCGTGCGCAAGGAAGACTAGAAGCGCGAGCAGATGAAAAACGGGACGTGGCCTGCGCCACGTCCCGTTTCTTATTGCTGTTGCTTAAAAGCGCGTGCTCAGTCCACCAGCACGATCCGCTTGATGTCGCCGACAATGAAGATGTACGACAGCGCGCCGATCAGCGCGATCACGCCGATAAACACGAGTGCGCCGACAAACGACCCCGTCGCCGCGACGATGAAGCCCACCACGAGCGGCGTCACGATGCCGGCCAGATTCGCGGCGAAGTTGAAGATGCCGCCGGTCACGCCGAGCAGGCCTTCAGGCGCGATGTCCGATACCAGGGTCCAGCCGAGCGCCGCCATGCCTTGCGCGAAAAACGCCACGGAGAGGATCGCAATCACCGCCACGTTGCTCTGCACATAGTTCGCGAGAATGATTGTCGACGCGAGCAGCAAACCGGCGATGATCGGCAGCTTGCGCGCAACGTTCGGCGACTTGCCGCGGCGCAGCAGCCAGTCGGAAAAGAGCCCGCCGAACATCACGCCGATCGACGCCGCAATGAACGGCATGATTGCGAAGAAGCCGATCTTGAGCCAGCCCATATGGCGTTCCGTCGCGAGGTACGTCGGGAACCAGGTGAGAAAGAACACGAGCGTCGAGTTGCCGGCGAACTGGCCGAGACAGATGCCCGTCAGTTGCCGATGCTTGAGCAGGCGGCCGATGGTGCGCCATTCGAAGCCGCTTTTCGCGGGCGCTGCCGCGCTGCTTGCAGCGGCGCCGGTGTGCCGTTGCGTGAGGCCACCGCCTGCTTCGATATAGTCGAGCTCAGCCTGATTCGCCGACGGATGCTCGCGCGGTTCGCGATAGAGCAACCACCAGATGAGACCGAACACGATCCCCACGCCGCCGACCACATAGAACAGCGAACGCCAGCCGAATGCGCCCATCAGCATGAACAGGAACGGACTGAAAAACGCCAGACCGATGTATTCGCCGACGGTGTAGGTGCCCGTCGCCATCGCGCGTTCGCTCTGGGGAAACCAGGTCGCCACCACGCGGCTGTTGGTCGGAAAGCACGGTGCTTCGGAGACGCCGAGACCCAGACGGAACACGAACAGCCCTGCGATGCCGTGCACGAGTCCCTGCGCGAGCGTGCAAAGGGACCAGAAGGTCATCGAGAGGAAATAGGTCAGCTTGCTGCCGAAACGGTCGAGAAAAAGGCCGCCCGGAATCTGCGAGGCCACGTAGCTCCACGAGAACACCGAAAACAGCAGGCCCATCATCGCGGCGTTGATGCCCAGTTCCTTCGTCAACTGCGGCGCGGCAATGCCGAGCACCGTGCGGTCCAGATAGTTGATCATCGTGCCGACGGCGAGCAGCCCGAGTATCTGATAACGCGCGTTCGAGCGGCGCGCCGTGCTCGCGGCCGCATTGGCGCCGGGGTGACGCTGGGCGTCCGCCGGGCTGGATTGGATCGGTTGCGGCATGGGGGTTTGTCTCCTCTAACTGATTAGGTATCCGTCATTCACCGGCGTGCGCTACCGGTTAGCGTTCCAGCAGCGACTGGAAATGCGTATAGACGCGCTGGGCATCGGGCTCCAGCTCCGTGAAAATGCGCATGGCGTCGACTGCCTGGTACACCGCCATGCCGCCGCCCGACAACGTGCGGCAGCCGAGCGCTTCGGCTGCCTGCAACAGCGCCGTGCGAATCGGGAAATAGACGATGTCCGCGACCCACAGGTCGCGATGCAGCAATTGCGCCGGCAACGGCAGGCCGGGCAGCTTGGCCATGCCGGTGGGCGTGGCGTGAATGAGGCCGTTCGCGGCGGCGAGCGTTGCGCCGAGCGCAGCATCTGTGGACGCGCCCGCGCTGACAGTTCGGTCTGCGAAACGTTTCTGCAATTCCGCGGCAAGCGCTGCGGCTCGCGCCGCATCGACGTCGAACAGCGTGAGCGTTTGTGCGCCCATGGCAAGCGCCGCATGCGCCACCGCGGCGCCTGCGCCGCCCGCGCCCAGTTGCACGACGCGTTCGAGCGAGACGTCGGGCAGGCCGCGTTGAAACGCGCGGGCGAAACCGGACCAGTCCGTGTTGTGGCCGATGCGCTTGCCGTCCTTGAAAAGCACCGTGTTGACGGCGCCGAGCGCGCGGGCATCGTCGGACAATTCGTCGAGTAGAGGAATGACCGCCTGCTTGCACGGGTAGGTAATGTTCAGACCGTTGAATCCCATTCGTTCGGCGGCAAGCAGCAGCTCCGGGAGTGCCGATACGTCGAGCTTCAATGCTTCGAGGTCGATGCGGCGGTACACGTAATGCAAGCCGAGCCGGCTGCCTTCTTCCTCGTGCATCGCGGGGCTCAGCGAGCCGCCGATGCCCGCGCCGATCAGACCGACCAGATACGATTTCGCAGTGGCCTGTGCGGCCGTTTTTGCGCTCATTGGCGTGTCCGCAGGCGTCTTCGCTGGCATGTTCATTTGGCCGCCCTATTCTTAAGGAGGGTCGCCATTCGCTCGAGGGCGAGCACATAGCCTTGCGTACCGCAACCGACGATGATCCCCTCCGCCACCGCCGACACATACGAGTGATGGCGGAACGCTTCGCGCCGATGCACGTTCGAAATGTGCACTTCGATCACGGGCTTCTGAATGGCAGAGAGCGCGTCGGCGATCGCGACGGAGGTGTGCGTGAACGCAGCCGGGTTGATGACAATTCCGTCGACCTTGGTGCGCGCCGCGTGCAGCCAGTCGATCAGTTGGTGCTCGGCGTTCGACTGGCAGAAATCGACTGCCAGGTCGAGGCGCTCGCCGGCGTCGCGGCAAAGCCGGGCGACGTCGTCGAGCGTTTCGGAGCCGTAGATGGCCGGCTCGCGTGTGCCGAGCAGATTGAGGTTCGGTCCATTGAGGACCAGTACGGACGCAAAAGTCATGATTGTCTCGATCGGATAGAACCAGAAGCGACGGCCGGAAACTCATAACGCTTCTCAACGTATGGCGAAGTGTGCGCGCATCGGCCGGCGCCGTCATTCGGGGTTTATACGAATTTGTACCATCTAGTTAGTTTGTATAGACTGTCGAAAAATGCGCATATCTTGGGAAATTCTGGCCCGCGTCTTGCTGTCGAACTAACGAACTGGCCCATTTTTCGCATCGCAACATGGCTACCGGAAAGGCTTTTCGCTGCGCCGCAACGCATATCCGCGCTAGCCGCCCGACTGTCTTCGCAGGAGCTGTACATGCAACGTTCGATTGCCACCGTGTCGATCAGCGGCACCCTCGTCGAGAAGCTGACCGCGATCCAGGCGGCGGGCTTCGAGGGTGTCGAGATTTTCGAAAACGATCTGCTGTATTTCGACGGCTCGCCCGCCGACGTGCGGCGCATCGCCGAAGATCTCGGCCTGAAAATCATGCTGTTCCAGCCGTTCCGCGATTTCGACGGCGTGAGCGCCGAGCGTCTCGCGCGCAACCTGGACCGGGCGAAACGCAAATTCGACGTCATGCACGAACTGGGCACGGACCGCATTCTGGTGTGCAGCAACGTCTCGCCGGACACCCTCTGCGACGACGCGCTGATGACCGACCAGCTCGGCGCGCTCGCGCAGGCGGCGCAAGCGGCCGGCGTGATCGCCGGTTACGAAGCGCTCGCGTGGGGCAAGCACGTCAAGACCTACCGCCACGCGTGGAAGCTCGTGAACGCGGTGAACCATCCGAACCTCGGGCTCGTGCTCGACAGCTTCCACACGCTGTCGCTCAACGACACCGTTGAGGGCATCGCGGACATCCCGGGCGAACGCATCGCTTTCGTGCAGATCGCGGACGCCCCGAAGCTTGCAATGGACGTGCTCGAATGGAGCCGCCACTACCGCTGTTTTCCCGGTCAGGGCGACTTCGACGTCGCGAACTTCACCGCCCAGGTCGTCAAATCGGGCTACACGGGCCCGCTTTCGCTGGAAATTTTCAACGACGGTTTCCGCGCCGCGCCCACCACGATCACCGCGGCGGACGGACATCGTTCGCTTCTGTTTCTCGAGGAGCAGGCGCGCGCGCTGCTTGAAACCTCGCGGCAACCCGTCGGCGAGCTTTACGAACCGCCGGCGGCGCCCGCGCACGTCGGCTACCAGTTCCTCGAATTCGCCGTGGATCACACCACGCGCGCACATCTCGCCGACTGGCTCGGCAAGCTGCGTTTTCGCCAGGCCGGCCAGCATCGTTCGAAAGATGTCACGCTGTATCAGCACGGCGCCGCGTCGATCGTGCTGAACGCCGAGCCCGATTCGTTTGCCAATGCGTTTTTCCAGCAGCATGGTTTGTCGCTGTGCGCGTCCGCGTTTCGTGTCGACGACGCGAGGCAGGCGTTCGAGCGCGCAGCAGGCTTCGGCTACGCGCCTTTTTCCGGCCAGGTCGGACCGAACGAACGGGTGCTGCCCGCGGTGCAGGCGCCCGACGGCAGCCTCAATTATTTCGTCGACGAAACGCCGGATCAGCCGACGCTGTTCGAAGCCGACTTCATCCTCACGGACATCAACGGCCCGGCGGAAGTGGGCCCGCTTAGCCGCATCGATCACGTGTGTCTTGCGGTGCCGGCGAATTCACTGGATACGTGGGTGCTGTTTCTGCGCACGGCGTTCGGTTTCGAGGCCGAGCCGGGCGTGCTCGTGCCCGATCCGTATGGACTTGTGCGCAGCCGCGCGCTGCGCAGCCGCGACGGCTCGGTTCGCGTAGTACTGAATGCGTCGGTGGATCACCATACGGCGGTGGCCGAGGCGCTGCATACCTATCACGGCTCGGGGCTCAATCACGTGGCCTTCAGCACGAGCGACATCTTCAGCGCGATTCCCGAATTCGTCGCCGATGGTTTGCCGGTGCTGCGCATCCCGCGTAATTACTACGACGACCTTGCCGCCCGCTACGCGTTGCCGGACGAGACTTTGGACGCGCTGCGCGAGCACAACATCCTCTACGATCGCGATGAGCGCGGCGGGGAGTTTTTCCACGCTTACACCGAGCAGCTGGACCAGCGCTTTTTCATGGAAATCGTCGAGCGGCGCGGCGGTTATGACGGCTACGGCGCGGGCAATGCGGCGGTGCGGCTCGCCGCGCAGGCGCAGCGGCGGAGATAGGCGGCGGGCTGAGAGTGGTTGGCCGCGGCTTTGACGATTGCGGCTTAACGATTGCCGCTTGCGGCTCGCGGCCCTGAACCGCGCAAGCTTCCGCCCCTCAGCCGCTCAGGCTCTCGCTCACTCAGGCACGGGCCGTGCGCCATCGGCTGAAGGCGAGCCATCGCCCGATATAATGAGGCCTGACTTGCGGTCCGCGCCGCGCGGCTGTGTCGCCGGTCCGGTCGCAGCGGTGTTTGCGACGGGAGCGCTCGCGCAGCCTCGGGTCCGCCCGCCCACACCGCCGGCCGAATCAAACGCCAGGAGAGATATGAAGAAGTTTGCCGTAGTCCTGTCAGTTCCCCTCCTTCTCAGCGCTTGCGCCTACTTTCAGAAGAACCCGGATGCCGGCGAGCCGGTCACGGACACCACCACGCAGCGCTCGGTCAACGACGTCGTGGCCTGCCTGACGCAACTAGCCTCCAACCACGACGCCGCGTTCAAATCCACGTCGATCCCGCAAGGCCAGATGCTCGACTTCGGCGATTCGAACGTCATCAAGGTGCGCAGCGACAATGGAGCGACCACTTACCGCTTCTATGCGGGCAAGCGCCACGCCAACAATCTGTGGATCGAAAGCGCCGCGAAAACCTGCGCGCCGTAGGCCTTGCAACGCGGCGGGAAGCCGGCTGTTAAGGGTTGGTAAGGTACGCCGGTGCGACGCTGGTGCCATCTTCGTGTCACGGTGTTACAGGACAATGCTTCTTAAGAATCGTTTAAGACTTCGTCCCCATCATGCCTCGGACACTACCGCACGAGGTGCGCACCATGAACCAGCCCGAACAGAACAGCAACGACACCGCGGCGCCGGCGAGGCGTCCCACCATCCTGCGCCGCCTGCTGAGCCATCACGAACTGGCGACGCTGCTGCTTCTGCTGCACGCGCCCATCGACGCATCCGCGAAACCCGAGATTCCGCAACTGCACGAAGCGGGCTTGATCGAAACAATTTCAAACGAAGCGGGCGGCGCGCGCATCCGCCTGACGCCCGAAGGCAATGCCGTGCTGCGCGGACTCGGCGTCAAATAACGCGCTTACGCCTGCCATACACCGTATCCCGCTTCGCGCAGCCCGATTGCCAGTTCCACTTCCATTTCCTGTGCGCCGCGATACGGCATCGGATTGAACACTTCATACAGCTCGGGCACGAGGCGCAAGCCGTAATCGCGCACATAGCGGTTGGCCTGAATGCCGGCCTTGTGCCGGTCGAAACGCAGATCGGGATCGAGCCCGGTCATCCCCACATACACGCACGGCTTGTCGAACCGGTAATCCGGATTCGCACGGCGAAAACGCGCCTCGTTCCAGACCTTGTCGTCGAGCACGACGACGTACACGTAATAACGATGCTTGCGGCGAGCCATAAGCCGAGCGTCAGTTCCTCGACGTGCTGTGCAACAGCATCCGGTATTCGGTCGGCGTGACGCCGACCGTCGCCTTGAATTGCCGCGTAAAGGCGCTGTGATCAGTGTAGCCGCATAGCGCGGCGACGTCGGTGACCTTATCGTGCGACAGCAGCAGCGCGGTGGCGGCGTCGAGCCGCGTCTTCAGCAGCACCTGGCGCGGCGTCAGGTGAAACACCTTGTGGAAATAGCGCTCCAGCTGCGCGACCGACATATCCGCCATCGCAGCCAATTGTTTGAGGTTCAACGGCTGCACGTAGTTGTCCTGGATGAACTGCACCACCGCGGCGAGCCTGCTGTAAGCGGGATGACTGCTTTCGTCCGCCTTCAGATCGCGCGAGATACCGGCGAGCCCGACCACTTTGCCTGCCGCGTCGCGCAACGGCTGCTTGCTCGTCAGACACCAGCCAGGCTGACGTCCGGGATAAAGATGCAACTCCAGCTGGTCGGTCATCTGATTGCCGACATGAATGACGCCCTCGTCCTGCGCCGTGTAAATGCGGCCGAAGCGGCGCGGAAACACGTCCTCGGCGGTCTTGCCGAGCAGCGCCGCCTTGTCCTTGAAACCGCAGCGCGAAGCAAGCGTGCGGTTCACGAGCGCATAGCGCGCGTCGGCGTCCTTCACGAAAAAGACGACGTCGGGCAGCGCGTCGAACACGGGCTCGAGCTGCCGGAAATGCGCGAGCATGCCGGACAGGGTTGCTTCGTCAGGTGAGAATTGATGAGCCAGCGTGTTCATCGTGCGGGTCCCGTGGATCCGAGCCGTGTGTAAGGCATATAGCGAGCGCTGCTGCCTTGACGCGTGGCCTGCGATCATTCGATTCGCATTGCATGCGCCGTCGATTATAAAGCCGCGCATGCGCCGACAATAAGCGCGTGGCGGCGGCAAGTCGCGGGGGTCATTCGCCTTGCGGCGCCTCTGCAGCGGCCGCCATCAGCGTGCCGATTTGCGTTGGGCTGAACGGCGGACGCGGCGCGGCGGACGGCCAGCCGAAGTACACGCTCGCCGCGGTGCCGCATATCTTTCCCTGGCACGCGCCCATCCCGCAGCGGGTGTGCAGCTTCGCGTCGCGCCAGGTGCCGAACGCGCGCACTTCGCCAAGCGTGACATCTTCGCAGCGGCATAGCAGCGTGCCGTCGGAGGGTGGCGTGCAGGCGGCCGGTTGCAATGCGAAGGCGGATTCGACGCATGCCGCGAAGCGGCGCCAGCGCGCGCGCCGGGCTTGCAGGGCGCCGCTCGCACGACTCACGCCGCCGCTCGCCCCCCACCCCGCGATCTCGCCTTCGACCGCCGCGAGTTCCGCGCCGCCCACACCGGTGCACTCGCCCGCCGCAAACACGCCATCGACCGAAGTCCGCTGCGCGTCATCGACAGCAATGGCGCCCGCTTCGTCGATCACACAGCCGAGCGCTTGCGCAAGTGCGACGTTCGGCACCAATCCGAAGCCGCACGCGACGCGCTCGCAATCGAGCGTCACCCTGCGCTCGCCGCGCCGGATCGTGACCTGTTGCACATGGCCCGCGCCATGCGCCGCCTCGACCATGCTGCTGGTCCAGTAAGAGACGCCGGCGAAGCCGCGCGTCATGCCGACGGCCTGCCGCAGCTTCGCCGGTTCGCGCAGCAGCGAAGCGCCAAAGCGCGCAACCCGCGCAGCCGGCGCCTGCTCCACCACCGCGAGCACGCGCGCGCCCGCCGCGCGCGCGGTGCTCAATGCGGCGATCAGCAACGGACCGCTGCCGGCAATCACGACGCGTTCGCCGCGCACCGGCATGCCGCCCTTGATCAGCGCCTGCAGCGCGCCTGCGCCCGTCACGCCGGGCAAGGTCCAGCCGGCGAACGGCAGCAAGCGCTCGCGCGCGCCCGTCGCCAGAATCAGCCGCCCGTAGGTCATGCGCAGCCCGCCGTGTTCCGCCGATTCGACGAGCAGCCCGCGCGGCGCAAGCGGTGCGATGACGCGCGTCGACGGAAAATGAGTGAGGTTGGCGCGGCAGGAAAGATCGGCGAGCAGGTTGGTGAGCGGCGCCTGCGCCACACTGCCTGGCCCTTGACGCCAGATCTGGCCGCCGGCGCGCGGGTTGTCGTCGAGCAACGCGACGCGCGCGCCTTCGCGGGCCGACACGAGCGCGGCATGTAGGCCCGCCGGACCGGCGCCGACTACGATGACGTCGAAGTGCTCGCTCACGATGGATCCACCTGTATGTCGTGCAGAGACTGGTGCTTGCGGCGGAGGCTGCTGCCCGGGTTCCTGGTGCAACGGCAACATGTGATTGCGCATCCGCCTGTCGCGCGCGGCGCGGCCGGCCATAGCCGGCGAGTCTCTCTCCACACAACCGGAAGTTGCCGTTTCATCGCGTATTCGCCTTCTGCGTGTTCACCATCTGGCCGTCGCGGCACAGCGTCTGACACGCGAGCACGTGCGCGCGGCCGTCTATCGTCACGCGGCATTCCTGACAGACGCCCATGCCGCAGAACGCGGCGCGCGGCTCGCCGCGCACGGAGAGCCGCGTGCCGCCGGACGCGCCCGCCAGCACCAGCGCCGCTGCCACGGTCGTGCCCGCGTCGACCTCTAGCACAAGGCCGTCGATCTTCACCCGAATGCGCGCCGCCCCGCTCTCACTCATGCGCCACCTCGTGCACAAACCGGCCCGGTAAATAAGGTTCGACGGGAATCGCCGCGGCCTGTCCGACGATCTGCGCGGCAAGCAGTTTCGCCGTCGCGAGCGATGTCGTCACACCCAGGCCCTCATGACCGACGGCCAGCCACACGCCTGGCGCGTAATCGCCGGCCGGACCGATCAGCGGCAAGCCGTCGGGCGAGGCGGCGCGAAAGCCGGTCCATGCGCGAATGCCGTTGAGCTGCGGCAGCATCGGCAGATAGCGGGCCGCGCGCTGCAGCATCTGCGCGAGCACGGGCAGCTCGACCGCTGGGTCGGTGGTGTCGAACTGTCGCGACGAGCCGATCAGCAGTTGCCCCGTCGGCCGCGGCTGTGCATTGAAAGCGACGGACGTTCCGGTCGCATGATGCGCGCTCCTGATGTAGCCGAGCTCGAGCAGTTGATGATGGATCAGCTCGGGATAGCGGTCCGTGATCAGCAGATGACCTTTCTTCGGCTGCAGGGGCAGCGTGGGCAGCAGCTCGCGAGCGCCCAGCCCGTTCGCGACGATCACATGCCGCGCGCCGCGCCGCTCGCCATTGGCGAGTGTGACACCGGTCGGATCCACGCGGACGACCGGCGCGCCGAGCCGCACGCCGATTGTCGCGGACGCCGGCGATTGCGTCAGCAGCCACTCCGCAGCCGTCGGCGCATAGACGATGCTGTCGTGCGGAATCCGCAAACCGCCGACGAGCGACGCCGCCACCGCCGGCTCGCATTGACGCAGCGCGGACGCGTCGAGCAGTTCCGCCGAGACGCCCCGCGCCTCGTAAGCGGCCTGCATGGCGCGGGCGGCTTGCCATTCCTCTTCGTCGGCGGCGAGCCAGAGCGTGCCGCAGCGCGCGAAGGCGTCGCGCTCGCGCAACTGCGGCGCGAGCTGCAGCCACAGGTCGCGCGAATACAGCGACAGCGCCAGTTCCGCCGGCGAGTCGTTCATCACGACAATATGGCCCATACCGGCCGCCGTCGCGCCGCCGCCGACGCCTTGTGCGTCGAGCACCTCGACCTGCATGCCGAGCGCGGCCAGCTCGGCCGCACAGGCCGCGCCCACGATGCCCGCGCCGACGATCAACGCATCCGCCGTCATGCCGTGCGGATGCCCCACGCGAACGGATCGCGCTCGTCGAAGCAAAGCCGCCCTTCCGCCGCGATATACGCATGACCCGTGATGGTTGGAATGACGTGGAGGCCGTCGCTGACGCCGTCGCCCGCACGCCGGTAGCTCGCCTCGAACACGCTGCCGATAATGCTTTCCTGCCGCCACACCGCGCCTTCGGCGAGCTTGCCGTCTGCCGCGAGGCAGGCGACTTTCGCGCTCGTGCCTGTGCCGCACGGCGAGCGGTCGTACGCGTTGCCCGGACACAGCACGAAACTGCGGCTGTCGATGCCGTCGCGCGAACCCGGCCCGAAGAGCTCGATATGGTCGATCAGCGCGCCCTCGGCGCCCGTGATGCCCTGCGCGATGAGCGCGTCGCGAATCGCCGAGCTGAACGCCGTCAACTCGGGGATACGCGCCGCCTCCAGCGAACGGCCATGCTCCGCGACGAGAAAGAACCAGTTGCCGCCCCAGCCGATGTCGCCCGTCAGCACGCCGTGACCGGGCACTTCCACCTGCACGGCCTTGCGATAGCGATAGGCCGGCACGTTGCGCACCGCGACACTGCCGTCGTCATTGAGCGTGGCTTCGACCACGCCAACGGGTGTTTCGATGCGATGACGCCCCGGCGCGATGCGCCCCATGTGCGCGAGCGACACCACGAGGCCGATCGTGCCGTGCCCGCACATGCCGAGATAGCCGACGTTGTTGAAAAAGATCACGCCCGCCGCGCACGACGGATCGTCGGGCTCGCACAGCAGCGCGCCGACCACCACGTCGGAGCCGCGCGGTTCGGTGACGATGCCGGCGCGCCAGTCGTCGAAGCGGGTGCGAAATACGTCGAGCCGTTGCGCGAGCGTTCCGCCGCCGAGGTCCGGGCCGCCCGACACGACGAGGCGGGTCGGTTCACCGCCGGTGTGGGAGTCGATGATATTGAGCGTTTTCATGACGCACATGGTAGGAACGGCGCACGCGCGAGTCTTGGTGCGCGTGCGCGTGGATTGTGACGATTTCGGCATAGTATGCAGCAGTGGTCATGTCGTCGGTCGAGGACGCCGCGACTGGTCTCACCCTCCTTGAATACGCCTGCGGCACGCCGCAGTAACAAGGCCGGTCGCTCATCCAGCATGGCGCCGCAATGAACCTACGGTTTGAGCATCGCGCACGCCCAGCTCGCGGCACAGCCGAATGCCGGCGCTCCGTCACCGGCCGCACTGTGCCGAAATCGTCATCCGCCACGCGCGATTCGTGCAAGACGGCGGCGTTTTCGCTGCTTACACTGCGCTTCGACTCATCACATTCAGGAGAGCAGTCGTGGCGCATATCTGGGAAGGCGTATTGCCGGCGGTCACCACCAAGTTCAACGCGGATTTCAGCATAGACCGGGCGTGGACCGGCAAGAATATTGAAGCGCAGATCGACGCGGGCGTGGACGGCATCATCGTGTGCGGATCGCTCGGCGAGGCGTCGACGCTCTCACTCGACGAAAAGCTGCAGGTGCTCGACATCGCCGTGGAAGCTTCGCGCGGCCGCGTGCCGGTGCTGCTGACCATTGCGGAAAACAGCACGCTCGACGCGTGCCGCCAGGCCGAAGCCGGCAGCCGTCGCGGCGCCGCCGGTTTCATGGTGCTGCCGGGCCTGCGCTATCTGTCGGATCGTCGCGAGACGCTGCATCATTTTCGCAGCGTCGCCGACGCAAGCGCGCTGCCGCTCATGATCTACAACAATCCGCTTGCTTACGGCGTGGACATGACGCCCGACATGTTTGCGGAAATCGCCGACGAAAAGAAAATCGTCGCGATCAAGGAATCGTGCGGGGACGTGCGGCGCGTGACCGACCTGATCAACGCAGTCGGCGACCGCTTCGCGATTCTGTGCGGGGTCGACAACCTCGCGATGGAAGCGATCCTGATGGGCGCGCATGGCTGGGTGGCCGGTCTCGTGTGCGCGTTTCCGCATGAGACGGTGGCGATCTACAAACTGCTGAAAGCGGGACGGCTGGAAGAAGCGCGGGCCATCTACCGCTGGTTCGCGCCGCTGCTCGCGCTCGACGTCTCGCCGAAGCTCGTTCAGAACATCAAGCTCGCCGAGGCGATGGTAGGACTCGGCACGGAGCCGGTGCGTCCGCCGCGCCTGCCGCTGGCGGGTGACGAGCGCGCCGCCGTTGAGGCGCTGATCCGCAAGTCGCTTGAAACGCGGCCGGTACTGCCGAGCCTTTGAGCGAGCGCGAGGGCTTCAGGCGGCCTGCTGCTGCGGGCGCGCGGAATCGTCGTAACGCAGGTCGTGACGCAGATGCAGCAGCCTGTAGCCACTCTTATAAACCGGCTGCAGGCGAAACTCGTTTTGCGGCTCGATTTCGAGCAACAGACGCAGCCGCGACACATGGCTGTCGATAGTGCGGGTGAACTCGCGGAATTCGCGGCCCCACACCATCGCGAAAATGTGATCGCGCGACATCACGCGGCCGATGTTCGAGAAGAATAGCGAAGCCAGCCGGTATTGCGTGCCCGACAAGGCGACCGGCTGGCCGCGCAGCATCACGATCTGGCGATGCGTGTCGAAGCGGTACGGCCCCACGTCGAAGCTCGCGGTGCCGAAGCGGTCCGGATAGGCGCGCCGCAAGAGCGCCGTGACGCGCTCTCGGAACTCCGCCGGACGCAGCGGCAGCGCGACGTAGTCGTACGCGCCGTTGACGAACGCGCGCACCATGCTCTCCTCCGACGCTTCCCGCGACACGAAGATCACCGGTAAGCGGTCACCGCCGACCGCGCGCGCCGTTCTCAGCACCTCCGTGCCCGACAGACGGGTGCCGTGCCAGTCCAGCACCAGCAGATCCACGGTGGAACGAGCCAGCGTTTTCGACATGGTCAGGCCGTCGTCATAGCCTGCGCAGGTATGGTCTGCAGCCGTCAGGATTTTCTCAATCGACTGACGCACGACGGGATCGCGTTGGAGAATGGCAATGCGCATGGGATGACTCTTAACAGATGGCGTGGACGCGATTCTCGAAGGCCCACCCGCCCTATCCCATAGGATCAATCCGAATTTAGGCGCGGCTCTGACCGATCCGACCGCCGAATGGCCAACGGACTACAAGCGTCTGCGCAAGCCCCAGCACGGTTTCGTCAAAGCCGCCCAATCCGCGGCGCATGCGGAACTTTCCCAATCTAATTAAGCACTTCCCGAAGCAAATCGCATTGATCCTGTAAAATCGCGGGCTGGCTTCTTTCGTCACGCGCCGCCCTACCCGGTCCGGCGCGCCGGTGTCCCGCGCTCTACCCAGCCGTTGCCACACTTCTCGCCGACGAGCGCCGTTTTTCCACGCCACACGTGGTTTCCCATTCAAGACAACGACATAGCAATGCAAGCGACAAATCTGGGTGGAGCGCAGGCTGTCACCCCACGCCCGCTCGGGCGCAGCGACTATAAAACGCTCGGCCTCGCGGCCTTGGGCGGCGCGCTCGAGTTCTACGACTTCATCATCTTCGTGTTTTTCGCGCCGGCCATCGGCCAGCTGTTTTTCCCGGCGACGATGCCCGACTGGCTGCGCCAGGTGCAGACCTTCGGCATCTTCGCCGCGGGGTATCTGGCGCGCCCGCTCGGCGGCATCATCATGGCGCATTTCGGCGACCTGTTCGGCCGCAAGCGCATGTTCACGCTTTCCGTGCTGCTCATGTCCGTGCCGACGCTGATGATGGGCCTGTTGCCCACCTACGCGAGCATCGGCGTGATGGCGCCGGTCCTGTTGCTGCTGTTTCGCGTGATGCAAGGCGCAGCTGTGGGCGGCGAAGTGCCGGGCGCCTGGGTGTTCGTCTCCGAGCACGTGCCCGAGCGGCACATTGGCTACGCGTGCGGCACGCTGACGGCCGGCCTCACGGCAGGCATTCTGCTCGGCTCGCTGATCGCGTCGGCGGTCAATCGCCACTTCGCGCCCGCCGAGATCGCGGATTACGCGTGGCGCATTCCGTTTCTGATCGGCGGCGTGTTCGGCATGTTCTCGGTCTACCTGCGCCGCTGGCTGCACGAAACGCCGGTGTTCGCCGAACTCAAGCAGCGCAAGGCGATTGCCGCCGAAGTGCCGCTCAAGGCCGTGCTGCGCGATCACGGGCGCGCGGTCATCGTGTCGATGCTGCTCACGTGGATGCTGTCCGCCGCGATCGTCGTCGTGATTCTGATGACGCCGACGCTGCTGCAAAAACAGTTTCACATTGCGCCGGCCACCGCGCTGCTCGCGAACTGCGTCGCGACGTTGTGCCTGACCGTCGGCTGCGTGATGGCGGGCTCGATCGCCGGGCGCGTCGGCGCGGGGCGCACGATCTTCATCGGCGGCCTCGCGCTCGCCGTGACCTACTACGCGATGTTCCAGCAGCTCGCCGCCGACACCTCCACGCTCGTGCCGCTGTACGGCGCGACGGGCTTTCTGGTCGGCGTGATCGGCGCGATTCCGTTCGTGATGGTGAAAGCCTTCCCGCCGGTGGTGCGCTTCTCCGGGATTTCGTTTTCATACAACGTCGCGTATGCGGTGTTCGGCGGACTCACGCCGATCGCCGTTTCGCTGATGATGAAGTCCAATCCGATGGCGCCGCCGCTCTATGTCGGCGCGATCTGCGTGCTCGGCGCGCTGACCACGTTCCTCATCAAGGACGCGCCGACGAAGCGCTGATCCGGCTGTTACGCTCATGACAGAAACGGCGCGCCTTCGGACGCGCCGTTTTCGTTGCTGCCGGCGCCGCACCGCGCCCTTTGTTCCGACATCGACACTTCACGCCGCCCCGAAACATCGAACGCCGGATCGGCCTAGGATGTGTCGCATGAACTCCTTAAACACATCCGCTTCGCCCGCCCTCGGCCGCGTGCTCGCGACCGTCAGCGTGGGCTTCGTCGTCACGCAGCTCGACGTGACTATCGTCAATATCGCGTTGCCGGAAATCGGCGGGAATCTGCACGCGAACGTCGCGGGCCTGCAATGGGTCGTGGACGCCTACACGCTCGCCTTCGCCGTGCTGATGCTGTCGGCCGGCGCGCTCGGCGACCGCTTCGGCGCGCGCCGGCTGTATGCAGCGGGCATGGTGCTGTTCGCGCTGGCCTCGCTCGCGTGCGGCGTGGCGCTCGATGCGCCGATGCTCGTCGCGGCGCGCGCGCTGCAAGGCGTCGGCGCCGCCGCCATGTTGCCGAATTCGCTCGCGCTGCTGAACCAGGCGTATGGACACGATCCCAAACTGCGTGCCCGCGCGGTCGGCCTGTGGACGGCCTCGGGCGCGATCTCCATCGCCGCGGGGCCGGTGGCGGGCGGCCTCCTGATCGCGGCATTCGGCTGGCGCAGCATTTTTCTCGTCAATCTGCCGATTTGCGCGGCGGGCTTTCTGGCGACGCTGCTGTGGATACCGCCCCCGCAAGCGGCCCGCTCCGCCCAGCAGGACGCCGTGAAAGCCGATGCAAGTCCGCGCGGCATCGATCTCGGCGGCCAGTCGCTCGCGATCGTCGCGCTGACCGCCTTCGTCGCCGCAGTGATCGAATGGCGGCCGCTCGGATTGCGCCATCCGCTTGTCGCGGGCGGCTTCGTGCTGGCGGCGCTCGCGGGCGTGGCGTTCGTCGCGGTCGAGGCGCGGGCGCGCGCGCCGATGCTGCCGCTCTCGCTCTTCGGCAAGCGCAGCTTCAGCGCAGCCGTGGTGTTCGGCATCTGCGTGAACATGACCTATTACGGGATGGTGTTCGTGCTCAGCCTGTATCTGCAGCGGGCGCGCGGCTACACGCCGTTGCAGGCCGGCCTCGCGTTTTTGCCGCTGACGGGCGGCTTCCTCGTGTCGAACGTCGCGAGCGGCTGGGTGGTCGGACGCTTCGGCGTGCGTGTGCCGATGATCGCCGGCGCGATCACGGCCGGGCTCGGCTACGGGCTGCTGCATTTCGTCGATGCCGGCACGCCGCTCGTCGGCTTGCTGGTGCCGTTCCTGATGATTCCGTCGGGAATGGGGCTCGCGGTGCCGGCCATGACGACCGCCGTGCTGGCATCGGCGGAGGCGCGGCGCGCGGGCACGGCATCGGCGGTATTGAATACGGCGCGCCAGGCCGGCGGCGCGGTGGGTGTGGCGGCGTTCGGCGCGCTGGCCGGCGGCTCGGCGGCGACGCAGATTGTGGCGGGCATGCAGGCGGCGACCGCCATTTCGGTCGGTCTGCTGGTGTTGGGCGGCGTGATGAGCTGCCTCGTGCATCCGCAGCCGCATTCGTCGGCGCCAGGGCGGCGCCAGGCGGATTCAGTGCGGGTGGGCAATTCGCGGTGAGGCGCGCCGGGATTTGGCGCCCGGCTCCGGCGGCTGGCTTTGACCGTCGCGTGGTCTGCTTGCATTTGCCGATCATGTCGTCGTCTCGACGACGCGCGGCACATCATTTCGCCGCGCCTTTGCTTCCGGCTCACGAAAAAAACGACCCCGGCGGCTTGCGGCCGCGGGGTCGTCAGCGGTACGTCACCCTGGCGCCAGCGCGCCGCAAGCTTGCCTTGCACCACGGCGCACAGTGACGGGCACGCGCTACAGCCGCGCTTCCTGAATCGTGCCGGTCGTGATCGCGGCTTCGATCAACCCTTCGCTTTGCGCCTTGCTGATTGCATCGGCGATCAGTTTTTCCGGCTCTTCGATCTCAGCCTTGATCGTGCCGAGGAATCCGGAGGCATCCAGAATGACCAGCGTTTTCGCGGAATCGGCGAGGCTGATGATCACGCGATGCGGCGTGGGCCCTTCGCCCAGACTCGCGCACAACTGCAGCACCTTGCCGCCAATGGATTGCTCGAAACTTTGAATCATATGTGCTCCCTTGATTGCAGCCGAATACAGCAAGGCAAAACCAGCGGACCGGCGAACGCGCCCTTGCTCAGAGCCCGAGCCCGCCGCGCGGCGCGCGCGCACCGTCGATGCTGATACGTCCCGCGCCGGTTACGAACAGCAGCAGAAAACCGCCGGCAATACCGATGTTTTTCCAGAAATGGATCACCATGTCGCGCTGCAGGGCGGCGTCGGTCACATTCCAGAAATCGTGGCCGAGCACCGCCGTGGCCACCGTATAGACCGCCATGATGAGCGCGAGCGGACGCACCTTGAAGCCGACGATCAGCAAGAGCCCGCCCAATGCCTCGACGGCAGTGGCGATCGGCGCGGCGATCTGCACGAACGGCACGCCCTTCGCATGCAGATAGCCGACAAAACCCGCATAACCCAGCAGTTTCATCACGCCGCCCCACAGGAACAGAACGGCGAGCGCGATACGCGCGATGAGAATAACGCCGGAATCGACGGGACGCGTCATGAGGTGCTCCTGTAGATGAATAAGCAGCAGACCCGGCTGAAAGGCGGCAGTTCCCTGCTTGCCTCCGAGCATAGGTTCATTGCCCGCTCTTTCCAAGGCGGGCAGTCGCTTGCGCGGCCACGAACGACCTGAACGACCCCGCCGACGAAACCCGGCGGCAAAAGCTACGAGCGCGGCGCATCCGGCGCGAGCAACACGCCTTTCGTGAAGACGAAGCAGCCATAGCCGCGCTCTTCGCCCGTCGCAATCACGCAATAGGCTTTGCGCGCGCGCTCATAAAACGCGAAGCGTTCGATGGGCGCAAACGGCACCTCGCGGCCTTCGGCGGCATTGACCTCGATCTGCGCTTCGCGCTGCACTGCGGGAAGGGTATGCGGCTCGCCGACGACTTCCATGCGCGACGCCGGTTGTTCGATGAAGGTGTCGAGCGGCAGCACCGACAGCACCGCGCGGACCGCGCGCGGCGAGCTCACGCCGTCAAGACGCAGCAGCTTGCCGAGCACCGTGGAATGCGCCACGGAATCGCCGGGAAAGTTGGCGTCGCAAATCACGACTTCGTCGCCGTGGCCCATTGAGCGGAGTGCATGCAGGATGTCGGCGTTGAGCAGGGGATCGAGATTTTTTAGCACTGTGTCTCCGTGCAGATTGCTTGCGGTTATTCGAATGGATTGCCTTGATGCCATGCGGCAAACGATTGTAGCAAGCAACGCCGTGCACTTCGGAGATTCAGTGCGCCGCGCACGACGCGCCGGGCACGCGCCGCGCCTTGCCGCGGCAACGCCACCGCAGCCATCCGATCGCCGCGAGCAGCACGAGCCCCGCGCCGCTCAGCACCGGTTCCCGCCACCCGAGCAACGCGGTGAACATGAACGCGCGCGTGCCGGCGAGAAGCGCGAAGCCGGCGATCGCGCCCGAGAGCGCGTCGATGGCGCCCGCGAAGCGCGCGAACCGTGTGGCGGGCGAGTGAGCCGTGACGCTGGCGGGCTCGTGCATGATGATCTCCGTGAACGATGAGCAGTGGCGACGGGGATGGCTGCGACGTCGGTAAGCGGCGGTTGGTCAGGCGCCCGCGGGCACCTGGTCGAGGAAGCCGGTTACCGTCTGCAGACGCCCGTGCGCGTCGACGGTGCCGAAGTCGGAACCCTTGACGAGCGCGTCGCCGGCCGGCGTCAGCAGTTCCCACGAAAAGCGCAGGCGGTTGCCGAACCCGTCGACGTCCGTCGAACGGCGAAACGTGTGGCCGGCAAAGCGCTCCTGCACGGCACGGATCATCGCGTCGATGCCGTCGTGGCCCGAGCCGGCCATCAGCGGGTCGCGGTAGTCGGCATCGCTCGCCCAGGTCGCGGCGATCAGCTCGCGGCGGCGCGCGCCATCGGTCTCGTTCCATGCGTCGAAATAGCGGTCGATCAGATCGGTATGCGCGTTCATTTCCTGCTCCTGTGACTGGATTGAGCGCTACGCTCGGCATCCGGGACGGATGCGGCGGGCTCGGAGTGAAGATTCGCGGTTTGCGCGGCGCCGGTCGATTACGTGAGAGGTAATGGTTGCGCGGCGCGGGTGGCGGGGGGGCGGAATGCGCCGAGATGCCATAACCGGCAACGAGGCTGGGTCACGCAGTCATGCGCGGCGGAGCGCGGTGACGTGCAGCGTGGTGCCCCGGCGCGCGGCCCGCTTTACCTCGCAGGTAATGGATTGCCGCGCGGCGCTTTGGCTATCATCAGCGGCATGAACACACTTTCTCTAGCGCAAGGCGCCCCGTCCGCGCCGCCCACGGCCAGCCGCAGCGTCGGCGATCTGCTGCGCGAATGGCGCCAGCGGCGCCGAATGAGCCAATTGCTGCTCGCCGCCGAAGCCGAGATTTCGACGCGGCATCTGAGCTTCGTCGAATCCGGCCGCGCGATGCCGAGCCGCGAAATGGTGATGCACCTCGCCGAGCGGCTCGACGTGCCGCTGCGCGCGCGCAACGCGCTGCTGATCGCGGCGGGTTACGCGCCGCTCTTTCGCGAACGCCCGCTGTCGGATCCGCAGCTGAGCGCCGCGCGCGAGGCCGTCGAGCTCGTGTTGAAGGGCCACGAGCCGTATCCGGCACTGGCCATCGACCGTCACTGGACCATCGTCGCGACCAACAACGCGCTCTCGCCGCTCGTCGCGGGCGCGAGTCCGGACCTGCTGAAGCCGCCCGTCAACGCGTTGCGGCTCAGCCTGCACCCGGACGGCATTGCCGCGTCGATCGTCAACTGGCACGCATGGCGCGAACATGTGCTCGCCCGGCTGCAACGGCAAATCGACGTGAGCGCCGACGACACGCTTCGCGCCTTGCGCGACGAGCTGGCCGCCTACCCGCCCCCGCCCGGCGCCGAAGTGCCCGACGCCGGCGACAGTCCGCTCAACCAGATCGCCGTGCCGCTGCGGCTGCGCACGCCGCTCGGCGAGCTGTCGTTTTTCAGCACGACGACGGTATTCGGTACGCCCGTCGACGTGACACTCTCGGAACTCGCCATTGAAGCGTTCTTCCCCGCCGACCCGCAAACCGCGGCGGCATTGCGCGAAGCGGCGCAGAGCCAGCCCGTGGGTGGCGCTGGCGAGCAGAGAACAGCGGGGGCTTGAGCGCGCGCTCAGGGACTGCAACGCGGACGGGTCCGGCGCTCGGACGGGCGGCCGATGCCGCCCGTGCGCGTCTGCGCCTGAGTACAGCCGGCGCCTTAACACCGAGCGAGCTGCCGCCCGTCAACCGTCGGCGCCTGAACAGTCGACGCCGCTCACCGCCGAACCCGCCCCATTTCGTCGCAAGCGGCCACCGTCTGCCGCCTCGCCGCCCGTCTGCGCGAATCAGCCCGACGTGCTATCTTTTTCGATTGCATTGCACCTTTCCCCTGCCACAGGACGACGCCCGCGAGCCGCAGGCGCGCGTGAGTCGCCTGCGTACTCATCATGTCCGAACTTTCCACTTCGCTTTCCCGCGCACCCCGCCGCTTTGACCTCAATCCGAAACCGCTTGCCGCGGCGCTTCTGCTGATCGCGCTAGGCGCCGTTTATCTGGCGCAGACGGTCAGCGGCCGCCAGGCCGCACTCTATATAGTCGGCGCGCTGCTCGGCCTGTCGCTTTATCACGCGGCGTTCGGCTTCACGTCGGCCTGGCGCGTATTTATCGCCGATGGCCGCGGCGCCGGGCTGCGCGCGCAAATGCTGATGCTCGCCGTCGGCGTGATCCTGTTTTTCCCGGCGCTGGCGTCCGGCAGCCTGTTCGGGCACCCGGTCGTCGGGCTGGTGGCGCCCGCGGGCACTTCGGTGCTGGTCGGCGCTTTCATGTTCGGCGTCGGCATGCAGCTCGGCGGCGGTTGTGCGTCGGGCACGCTGTACACGGTCGGCGGCGGCAGCACACGGATGATCGTCACCCTCGCGGCATTTGTAACCGGCTCGGTGGTGGCCACGGCGCACATGCCGTTCTGGACCGCGCTGCCGTCGCTCAAGCCGCTTTCGATGGTCAAGACGCTCGGCGCGGGCCCCGCCATTGCGCTGAATCTGGCGATTTTCGCAGCGATCGCGGCGCTGACCGTATTCATCGAGCGACGCCGGCACGGACGCCTCGCCAATGAGCCGGTGCGCCCGCCGCGCGCCTCGCCGTGGCTGCAAGGGCCGTGGCCGCTCTTTGCCGGCGCGATCGCGCTGGTGCTGCTCAATTTCGCGACGCTCGCGCTGTCGGGCCGCCCATGGGGCGTGACTTCGGCGTTCGCGCTGTGGGGCGCGAAGTTTTTTGCGGCGCTGGGCGTGGATGTCGCCAGTTGGCCGTACTGGGCGGCCGGCGCAAATGCGGGTGCGCTCGCCGCGCCTGTTACACATGACGTCACCACGGTCATGGACGTCGGCATCATTCTCGGCGCCATGGCCGCCGCCGCGCTGGCCGGGCGTTACGCGCCCGTCTGGAAAGTGCCGGCGCGCTCGCTGATCGCCGCGGTGGTGGGCGGCCTGCTGCTCGGCTACGGCGCGCGGCTCGCCTACGGCTGTAACATCGGCGCGTACTTCAGCGGCATCGTCTCGGGCAGCCTGCACGGCTGGCTGTGGCTCGCCGCTGCCTTTGCCGGCAACGTGCTCGGCACGCGCCTGCGCCCGGCCTTCGGACTCGAAGTCGAGCGCGTGCGCCGCACCGGTTGCTGATCCTTATCCAAGAAGTTACAAAGTCGCCCCGGTTTGTAACTGGGGCGGCACCGATCCGTTACAAGTTAAATCTGTCCCCAAAGCGCAAAAAGAATGCGGCATTTATTACATAGTCCGCTTTGGCTTTTCCTCTTTGCTCCCTTCAGTCTTATTTACCGGTTGTGCGCACAACCATCTGCTGTTGCGCGGACGATACGCCGAGGGCCCCGCCCGACAAGGGTTTTCACGGGTCAGACAATTCCTAACGAGGCTCGGAAACCCGTCCCGTATGGCCTATTACAGGCCCGTGAAATTCTTACCGAAATTTGATGCATTTTTTCGAGATATTTTTTTGAGAAGGGATTGATTTCTTGTTTTGCCCTTCATACAATTCGTCCCAAGCTGTTACGAAATGTAACGCGATGTATCAAAAGGTCGCCATCTGTATCAAGGGGGCGACTCGTAGCCGAAGGACAACGTTTTCGGCGAGGCACAAGAGACATAACGGCGAAAAGCCGACTTAGTAATTCGGGGCTTCGGAAACAGAGAAAATGGACCGTAGCAGCGAGACGCTGGACTCAATCCGCGAGATTAACCTGTCGTACATCATGCTCGCGCAACGCATGTTGCGTGAGGACAAACCGGTCGGCATGTTCCGGCTGGGCCTGTCGTCGGAACTGGCTGATCTGCTTGCCGGGCTGTCGCTCGCGCAGATCGTCAAGCTGGCCTCTTCCGACCAGCTTTTGTGCTTCTTCCGCTTCAACGACCACTCGATGTTGTCGGCGTTGACGCAAACGACGAAGCACACCGCAGTTGCACCGACTCACGCGGCTATCCTGCTTGCAGGCCAGCCCGCCGAGCAATTTGCCTGATCGAGGTGACTGCGATGCAAAAGCGTAGCCTGACGGAAGACGCACAAGAAGTGTTTCGCGCCATCGCGCTGATCGAACTCGGCGCGCGCATGCAGGTGCTGGAGAGCGAACTGACGCTCTCGCGCGATCGCATGATCCGCCTGTATCGCGAGGTGAAGGGCGTATCGCCGCCCAAGGGCATGCTGCCGTTCTCGGCGGACTGGTACATGACGTGGCTCGCGAACATTCACGCTTCGCTGTTCTACAACACGTACCTGTTCCTCAAGAACGAAGCGCGCTGCTCGCACCTGGACGCGCTGACGAAGGGATACCGGCTGTATCTGGAGCACTGCAAGCACAGCGAAACCGAACCGGTGCTGGACTTGACGCGCGCCTGGACGCTGGTGCGTTTCTTCGACGCCGACATTTTGCAATTGACGAAGTGCTGCCGTTGCACCGGCAAGTTCGTCGCGCATAAGCACGATTTGCAGCATAACGTGGTGTGCGGCGCATGCCAGCCGCCGTCGCGCGCCGGCAAGACAAAGAAGGCCGCAGCGGCTCGTCAGGAAGCCATCGAAGCGACCCAGGTCGCCGAAGCCGCCTGACAGACGACTCGCCTCATTCACGATAAGGGCTGGTCCGCCCGAGTCGTACCGAAGCCTTAATTACCAAGTCCGCGCAGAGCATTGTCTGCGCGGACTTTTTGTTTGCACGGCGCGACAGCTACCCGGCGTGCGCCCGCGCCCACGTGAGTGCCCTAGTCCACCAGCCCCACCGTCTGCACGACGAGCCAGAGGTTCGCCGCGGTAATCACCGCAAAGAGCGTCCACGCGACTACCTTTGTCAACAGCGTATTCGCGAACTCGCCCATCAGCGCCCGGTCGCCTGTCATGCGAATGAGCGGGTACAGTGCGAACGGCAATTGCAGGCTCAACACGACCTGGCTCGCCACGAGCAGCTTGCCGACCGCGCCGTTGCCCATCATCTGCACGCCGATCAGCGCGGGAATCAGCGCGAGCGCGCGCGTGATGAAGCGCCGCTGCCAGCACGGAATCTTCAGCTTCAGGAAGCCTTCCATGATCACCTGGCCCGCCACCGTGCCGGTGAAGGTGGAGCTTTGCCCCGATGCCAGCAGCGTGATGGCGAACAGCACCGCTGCGAAACCGGTGCCGACAATCGGCGCGAGCAGTTTGTAGGCGTCCTCGATTTCGGTGACCTGAGTATGGCCGGTCGCATGAAACGCGGCGGCCGCGAGAATCAGGATCGCCATGTTGATCATCAGCGCGAGCAGCAGCGAGACGATCGTGTCGAGGCGCGACATGCCGATGGCGGAGCCGATGCTCGCGGCATCGCGCTTGACCGCGCGCGTCTGCACGATCGACGAATGCAGGTACAGGTTGTGCGGCATCACGGTCGCGCCGAGAATGCCGATGGCGAGATACAACGGCTCGCGCGCATTGAGCGCCTGCCACGACGGCATCAGCCCTTGCGCGACCGCCGGCCAATGCGGCTTCACCAGGGCCAGTTCGATCACATAACCTATGCCGATGGTCGCAATCAGACCGAGCATGATCGCTTCGAGATCGCGGAAATTCTTGCCCTTCAGGCCGAGCACGATCAACGTATCGAATGCGGTGAGCAGCACGCCTGTCGTCAACGAGCATTTGAAGAGCAGATGAAAAGCGAGCGCGCCGCCGAGCACTTCCGCGAGGTCGCACGCAATGATCGACAGCTCCGCGAGCAGCCATTGAAATCGCGCGACGGCCGGCGAATAACGCGCGCGCGATAACTCAGCGAGGTCGCGCCCGGTGACGATGCCAAGACGCATGCTCAGACATTGCAGCGCCATGGCCGCGAGACTCGCGAGCATGACGACGAACAGCAGGCTATAGCCGTAACGCGAGCCGGCTTCGATGTCGGTCGCCCAGTTGCCCGGGTCCATATAGCCGATCGAAACCAGCAGGCCGGGGCCTGCAAACTGCAAGATCTTCTTCCAGAACGGCGCGCCTTGCGAGACGGCGACCGTGCCTTGCACCTCGGATGGGCAAAAGGGCGCCGTTGCCGTGGTCGGTAGTTTGAACTGCAATCCGGAGTCTCTCGAGGGGAATAAAAGCGCGGTGCAGAGGGGCTGCGCCGCGGACCGCCTCAAGTGTACAAAGAAACTTCCGGCAATGTCCCGCTCAGTGCATAACGGCCGACGTCGCGCACGCGATAGTCGACTGGATCGTGCAGCGTGTGCACGCGCGCGTTGCGCCAGAAGCGGTCCAGTGCGAGCGGTCCGTGCGTGGCGCGCGCGCCGCAGGCGTCGAACAGTTTTTCGCTGACGTCAAGCGCCGCACGGTGCGCGACAATCTTCGCTTCCGACGTGACGAGCGCCACATGTGCACGCGCTTGCGCGGAAAGCGCCGGGCCTTCGCGCCATGCGGCGTCGAGCGCCTGCGCGGCGCGCACCGCCAACGCCTCCGCACTCACCGCCTGAATGCGCATTTCGCCGAAACGCTGGATCAGATAGGGATCGTCGGTTGCTTTCGCCACGCCCGAGTTCAGCCACGGTTTGCCGTATTGCGTGACGTAGGCGCGCGCTTCGTCGAGTGCGCCTTGCGCGATACCCACGAACAGGTTCGTCATGACCTGCTGCGAGACGAGCGTGCGCAAACTCGCGTACGGTGTATCGGCGCGTTGCAGCACTTCGCCGGGCTCGACCCGGACCTGAGTGAAAGACACGCTGCCGCTGTCGGTCTGCCGCTGGCCGATCGGATTCCAGTCTTCGTTAACGGTGATGCCCTCGCGCGTGGTCGGCACCGCTGCAAACACGGCGTTGCCCGAGAGCGGGTCTTGCGCCGAAACCGTCATCATCTGCGAGCCGCGCGTGCCGGAGCAAAAGCCCTTCTGACCATTCAGAAGATAGCCGCCGTCGCCGGTTGCAGTTGCAACGAGACGCGTGTCGAGCGGATTGACCGCATTGCCCCACCACCAGCGTTCCTTCACCGTGCCGCGCAGGTAGCGCTCGCGCTGCTCCACGTTGCCCCACACATGAATGCTCACTTCCTGCAGGAACGTGAAGCCGAGCAGATGCGCAAGCGCGCTGTCGACCTGCGCGATCTTGCGAATGATCTCGTAGATGTCCGGCCACGACGCGCCTTCGCCGCCGAACTCGCGCGGCACGGCGAGCGTGAGCAAGCCGGCGTCGGCGATCCACTGCTTTTCCTGCGCGGCGTGGCCGCCCGCAAGATCGCGTTGCGCAGCGCTCGCATGCAATGCCTCGAGCAGGCCGGCAAGATCGCGCACTGCCGGCGCGGCGGGCGCCTCGCGCGTTTGCAGCGTCGCGGGGTGGCCAGGATCGTTCATGCTGTATCCACGTGTTAGGTGTTGAGGGCGAACAGGCGGTGCAGATGCGACTGACGTGACTGACGTGACTGACGCAAAGCGCACTGGCACCGTCCGGCAGGTTTCATGATAGGCGGTGATGCGCTCGACCGATAGGAGCCGCGGCATTCGTCATGCAAAAGCGCTGCGGGGCGGCCGGCGCGAGATTCCAGATCATGCGCGCAGCGCGCGACATCACGCTCGCTGCGCGAGCCGCCGCACGACGCGGTCGCCCACCAGCTGCACTGTCGTCACGATGGCAATGAGCAGCACGATCACGGTGACCATCACCGTCGTGTCGAAACGCTGATAGCCATAGCGGATCGCCAGATCGCCCAGGCCGCCCGCGCCGACCGCGCCCGCCATCGCGGAAGAGCCGATCATTGCGACTACCGTAATCGTGAAGCCGCCGACAATGCCGGGCAGCGCCTCGGGCAACAGCACATGCCAGATGATGTGCCGGCGCTGCGCACCCATTGCCTGCGCTGCTTCGATCAAGCCTCGGTCCACTTCGCGCAGACTTACCTCGGCCACGCGCGCGAGAAACGGAATCGCGGCAATGCTGAGCGGCACCACGGCCGCCCATACGCCGATGGTCGTGCCGATCAGCAAACGCGTGAGCGGCAGCAGCGCGACGAGCAGAATGATGAACGGCGTCGAGCGGAATGCATTGACGAGCGCGCCGAGCGTGCTGTTCACCGCGCGCTTTTCGAAGATGCCGCCGCGCGTGGTGGTGACCAGCACGAGCGCCAACGGAATGCCGACGAGCGCCGCGATCAGCGCGGATACGCCGACCATCACCACCGTATCGCGTAGCGCACCGACAAGTTCGGACAACCAAAGATCAGACATAGCCCAGTACCTCGACATGATTCGCGTGGCCGCGCGCGCGGTCGAGCAGCGCGGCAACCTGCGCCGCTACGGCGGCATGCCCGCTCGCATGCACCTCGGCGGACACAATGACGCGCCCTTGGGCGTGTCCCTGAATCCGGTCGATGCCGCCATGCACGAAGTTCACGCTGCTGTCCCCGGTGCTCAGCGCACGCGCGAGGGCGGCGAGGTCGGGGTCGCGTTCGGCGTCGCCGGTGAAGCGTACGTCGAGCAGCACGCGGACGTCGGCCTGGCCGATCCCGGCGAGCGGCTTCACGCGCTCGGCAAGATCCGCAGGCAAGTCGTGCACCAGAGTGCGCAACAACGCTCGCGTCGCATCGTGCTGCGGGTCGCCGAATACGCGCCACACAGGACCCGTTTCCACCACGCGCCCGCGCTCGATCACGGCGACCGTATCGCACACCTCACGAATCACCTGCATTTCATGCGTAATCAGCACGACGGTCAGATTCAAGCGCCGGTTGATGTCGCGCAACAGAGCGAGAATCGCTTGCGTTGTTTCGGGATCGAGTGCGGACGTGGCCTCGTCGCAAAGCAGGATGTGCGGGTCCGTAACGAGCGCGCGCGCAATGCCCACACGCTGTTTCTGCCCGCCCGACAGGCTCGCCGGATAAGCATCGCGCTTCGCGGCCAGCCCGACGAGTTCGAGCAGCGCATCAACTTTTTTGTCGATGGCGGCTTTCGGCGCGCCGGCAATCCTGAGCGGCAATGCAATGTTCTCTCGCACCGTCTTCGCCGACAGCAGGTTGAAGTGCTGAAACACCATGCCGATGCGCCGGCGCAGCGCGACCAGCCCGCGTTCGTCGAGTTCGCCGACATTCACGCCGTTCACGGTCACCGCGCCCGAGCTCGGTTTTTCGAGTCCATTGACAAGGCGCAGCAGCGTCGACTTGCCCGCGCCGCTGCGGCCGATGATGCCGAACACCTCGCCGCGCGCGACGTTCAACGTCACGTCCGCGAGCGCCGCGGTCGAAGCGCCGCGTGCGCCGGCAAACACTTTACCCACGTTATCGAAGACGACAGCCGCCTGGGTCGGTGCTGCATTCGAACGCTCATCGACTGTCAGCGACGGCGCGTCCTCAATAAACTGCGGCACGTCGAAAAGAGTGGCCATGGCTTTACTCCCCTCAGGCTTCCACGATTTGCTTGACGCCGTTTTCCAGCGGACGACGATGCCGCGCGCCGGCATGCGCATCCGGCAAACGCGCGCGGCCGGCGCCGAACAGCTTCTCGCGCAGCGTCGGCGCGGGGTCGTAATCTTCCTTGTAGACGCCGCGGCTTTGCAGCTCGGGCACAACCAGATCCACGAAGTCCTCGAACGACTCCGGCATGACCGTGCGGGTCAGATTGAAACCGTCCACGCCGGTCTCTTCGATCCACGACACGAGTTCATCCGCAATTTGCTGCGGCGAGCCGACCACCGGTTTCGCGCGGCCGCCGAGCGTCATCTGCTCCAGCACCTTGCGCTTGGTCCACACGCCGCTCACGCTCTTTTTGGAAATGGCCTCGACCGCGGATTGCATCGACTCCGTCTTCACATACGAGATCGGCTCGTCCAGTTCGTACTGCGAAAAGTCGATACCGGTCGAGCTCGAAAAATGCGCGATGCCGCCTTCGGCACTCGCATAGCGCCGGTATTCTTCGAATTTCTCCTGCGCCGCACGCTCCGTCTCGCCGACCACGACGGTGATGCCCGCGAAAATCTTGATGTCGTCGGGCGCACGCCCAAAGCTCACCGCACGGGCGCGAATGTCCTCGACAATGGAGCGCGTCAACGGCTTGTTCTGCCCGCCGACAAAGACACATTCCGCATGACGTGCCGCAAAATCCACGCCGCGGCTGGAAGAACCCGCCTGGTACAAAACGGGCGTGCGTTGCGGGGAAGGCTCGCTCAGGTGAATTGCGTCGAGCGAATAATAGGGGCCGTCGTGCTTCACGCGATGCACCTTGCCCGGCTGAGTAAAAATACGCGCCGCGCGGTCGCGCACTACGGCATCGTCTTCCCAGCTCTGCTCCCACAGCTTGTAGACCACGTCCATATAGTCGTCGGCGCGATCATAGCGGTCGTCATGACTGATCTGCTGCGCGAGACCCATGCCGCGCGCGGCGCTGTCGAGATAACCCGTCACGATGTTCCAGCCGACGCGGCCCTTCGTGAGGTGATCGAGTGTGGACATGCGGCGCGCGAACAGATACGGCGGCTCGTAAGTGAGATTCGACGTGACGCCGAAGCCGATATGCCGCGTCACGTGCGCCATGGCCGGCACGATGAGCGCCGGATCGTTGATCGGAATCTGCACGGCTTCGCGCAAGGGCGTATCGGGGCCGCCCTCGTACACGTCGTATACGCCGACTATATCCGCGAGAAAAATGCCGTCGAACTTACCGCGTTCCAGCGTTTGCGCAAGACTCGTCCAGTAATCGAGGTCCGTGTAGTGTGCCGAGCGGTCTCGCGGATGCGTCCACAAACCGTGATTGATATGGCCCACCGCGTTCATGTTGAACGCGTTCAGCAGGATCTTTTTCTTCGGCATAAGCTGGCTCCTGTCGTTCGTTCAGCACGAAAAGCCGCCGCTTACCACGCGACTGCGTAGAGATTGCCGAATGCCTTGTCGAGCGCCGCGCGCACGGCCGGCGAATGCTGATAGATCGAGATGAACTTGCGGATACGCGGATCGTTCACGCTTTCGGGGCGCACCACCCATTGGATCGCATAGTTTTTGTTCTCCAGGCCGTCGAACAGCAGTGCGCTATTCGGATCCGTCGTGCCCGCGAGTTTGATGAAGCTCGGGTAGCCTTGCGCAAGGTCGACGTCGTCAAGCGAACGTGCAAGCTGCGAGGCTTCCAGCTGAATGATCTTCAGATGCTTCGGGTTATCGGTAATGTCGAGCGTGGTCGCGCGATAGTCGATGCCCGGCGTCAGCTTGATCAAACCTGCTCGTTGCAACAGCAACAAACCGCGCCCGCCATTCACGGGATCGTTTGCGATCGCCACGGTCGCGCCGTCTTTCAGCTCGTCAAAGCGTTTGATCTTCTTCGAGTACAGACCGATCTTCATGATCGTACCCGGCGCGATGGCGACAAAGTTATAGCCGCCCTGCTTCTTCGCGTTCTCGAGAAACGGAATGTGCTGGAAGTAATTGACGTCGATGTCCTTGTTCGCGAGCGCGGCGTTCGGCGTATTCCAGTCGGTGAATTCGATCACCTTCACATCCAGTCCCTGCTCTTTCGCCTCGCGCACCGCGATCTTGAGTGCCTCGATTTGCGGGCTCGTGGCTGTGCCGATCTTCAGCGTGGGCGCATCCGCTGCCAGTGCCGGCACGGCGGGCAAGGCGAGTGCTAGAGCGAAGGCGCTGAAAAGCGCGAACGCCGGCGCACGGAAAAAGCGCCGCGCGTGAGAAAGAACAATGCGCATGGTGGACTCTTATGGGAAACGTGATGAGGTTCGCGGCGGGCCTGATCGACGGCCTGTGCCAAAGTGCGAATCATCATAGAGGCCACGGTGCCGGCGGGTCTACGAAGGGATTGTTCAAAGGAAAGCGTGAAAAAAGATTTGCCGCATAAAAAAACCGGACCGCGCTTCAGGCGCGATCCGGTTGTGCTTCCACACTCTATGCGGCGATAGCAGCGTTTAGCGCTTTGCCACCTGTTCGGCAGACGCCGCCGCAGAAGCAGGCGCTGCCGCCGGGGAACCCGGAGCCGCCGAACCCACCGCCGTATCCGACGCCGGCATATCGCCCCAGCCGCCGCCGAGCGCGCGAATCAGGTTGACGGTGGCGACTGCCTGCGTGCCCTGCAAGTGGCTCGCCTGCAACTGCGTGCTCAGTACCTGCCGCTCGCCGTCGATCACGTCCAGGTAGCTCACGGCGCCCTCCGTGTACTGCGTGCGCGACAGCCGCGCGGCGCGCTGCGACGCCTGCACCGCGTTGTTCTGCTCGCGCATCTGGTCGTCGAGCAGACGCAGATCGGCCAGGTTGTCCTCGACTTCGCGGAACGCCACGAGGACCTGCTGACGATATTGCGCGACGTCTTCGTCGTAGCGCGCGCGAGCCTGCGCGAGATTCGCCTTGCGCCGGCCGCCGTCGAAGATCGGCACGGTCAACGCGGTTCCGGCCAACGGTCCGAGAATAAACGCGCGGCTCGACCACATGAAGAGATCGCCCAGGGTCGCCGATTCATAACCGAATGCGCCGGTAATGTCGAGCTTCGGGAAGAACGCCGACTTCGCGAGACCCACGCGCGCATTCGCCGCCGCCATTGCGCGCTCGGCTGCCGATACGTCAGGCCTGCGTTCGAGGAGCGCCGAAGGCAAACCCGGCGGCACCCGCACCGTGACCGGCGTGAGCGGCGCTTCGGCGAACGAGAACTCCGCGGGCGGCTTGCCGAGCAGAATCGCGAGACTGTGTTCCGACGCCGCGCGCTGACGTGCGACGCCGACGGCATCGGCGCGCGCGCTCGCGAGTTCATTGCGGGCACGCGACACATCGAGCTCGCTGATATCGCCTTCCTTGAAACGACGCTCGATGAGCTTCAGCGTATCCTCACGCAGCGCCACCGTGCGGCGATACAGGTCCTGGTCGGCGTCGAGCTCGCGCAACTGGAAATAGTTTTGCGCGACGTCGGCCTGCAACGACAACTGCACCGAGCGGAACAGCGCTTCGCTTTGCTGCTCGTCAGCGCGCGACGCGTTCACGTTCGAACCGACCCGTCCGAACAGATCCGCTTCATACGACGCGCCCACCTGTGCGCGCCAGATGGTGCCGGTCGTGCCGCCCACGCTATCCGGCTGCAATTGCGAGGCCGCCGACGCGCGTTCGCGGGTCGGGCCGAAGCCCGCGTCGAACTTGGGGAACCAGTCCGACCTGGCTGCCCGCGTCACCGCACGCGCCTGCTGCACGCGCGCGGCTGCCGCCTTCAGGTCCTGATTCGCAGCGGCCGCCTGCTCTTCCAGCGCGTCGAGTTGCGGGTCGCCGAAAATCTTCCACCATTGCCCGCGATGCGCGTCGTCGGCGGGTTGCGCGGTCTTCCACGTGCCGGTGTCCTGAGCCGAAGGAGCCGCCCCCGCCGCGCCAGCCGACGCGCCCGAAGCCGCTGCCGGCGCTTCCTTGAACGCGGCCGGCGTATCCACTTCAGGACGCTTGTAGGTAGGCTCCACCGAGCACGCGGCGACGAGCGCAAGCAGCAAACCGCTGGCTGCCGCACGGCCCCATCCACTCAAAATCTCAAAGCGTTTCATTGTTGTTCTCTCCTCAGGCGTCCGTGACCGGCGCGCCAATACGCGGCGCGTCCTTTTGCGCGACATGAATCGTCCCGCCTGCCAACGTACGCAGCACCACATAGAACACCGGCGTCAACATGAGCCCGAACAGGGTCACGCCCAGCATGCCGAAGAACACCGCGACACCCATTGCATGACGCATTTCCGAACCGGCGCCGGTCGACAGTACGAGCGGCACGACACCCATGATGAATGCGATCGACGTCATCAGAATCGGCCGCAGGCGCAAGCGGCTTGCTTCAATCGCTGCCGAGAGCGGCGTGTGCCCGTCGTGCTCCAGCTCGCGAGCAAACTCGACGATCAGAATCGCGTTCTTCGCGGACAGCCCCACCAGCACCATCAAGCCGATTTGCGTGAAGATGTTGTTGTCGCCGCCGGTGAGCCACACGCCCGCCAGCGCGGACAGCACGCTCATCGGCACGATCAGGATCACGGCGAGCGGCAACGTCAGGCTTTCATACAGCGCGGCCAGCACGAGGAACACGAGCAGCACGCTGATCGGGAACACCCACAGGCCCGCATTGCCGGCGAGAATCTGCTGATACGTCAGGTCGGTCCATTCGAGCTTCACGCCGCGCGGCAGCACCTGCGCCGCCACGCGCTCGGCCGCAGCCTGCGCCTGGCCCGACGAGTAGCCCGGCGCCGGTCCACCGTTAATGTCGGCCGCTGTATAGCCGTTGTAACGCACCACCATCTCGGGACCATACGTCGGCGTGACCGTGACGAGCGACGACAACGGCACCATGTCGCCAGCGGAATTGCGCGTCTTCAGTTGCAGGATGTCGTCGGCGCGTTGACGGAACGGCGCATCCGCCTGCACCCGCACCTGATACACGCGGCCAAAGCGGTTGAAGTCGTTCACATACAGCGAGCCGAGGTAGATCTGCATCGTGTTGAAGACGTCGGTGACCGGCACGCCGAGCTGCTTGGCCTTCACGCGATCGAGATCCACGTTCAGCTGCGGCACGTTGATCTGGTAGCTCGAGAAGGTCGGGCCAAGTTCAGGCGTTTGCGCCGCTTTCTTCACGAATGCTTCCGCAGCCTTGTTCAATTCCGCGTAACCGAGCGCGCCGTGATCCTCCAATTGCATCTTGAAGCCGCCGAGCGTACCGAGACCGAGCACCGGCGGCGGCGGGAACACCGCGACGAACGAGTCCTTGATCGCGCCATACTGCTGATTCAACGCGCCCGCAATCGCGCCCGCCGAGAGCTTGCGGTCGCCGCGCTCCTTGAACGGCTTGAGCGTGACGAACACGATGCCCGCGCTGGAACTGTTGGTGAAGCCGTTCACCGACAAGCCGGGGAACGCCACCGCGCTTTCCACGCCCTTCTGCTTCAGCGCAATCGCGCTCATGTCGCGGATGACCTTTTCCGTGCGATCGAGCGACGCGCCGTTCGGCAGTTGCGCGAACGCAATCAGATACTCCTTGTCCTGCGCGGGCACGAAGCCGCCCGGCACGATGCGCGCCAGCAACACGGTTGCGCCGACAAGAATGGCGTACACCGCGAGCATCGCGCCCTTGCGGCGCAGCACGCCCGTCACGCCGCGGCCATAGCCCTCCGAGCCGCGATGGAACACCTTGTTGAAGCCCTTGAAAAAGCGGCCCAGCACGCGGTTCATCACACGCGTCAAGAAGTCTTCCTTCGCGCCGTGGCTGCGCAGCAGCATGGCGGACAATGCCGGCGACAGCGTCAGCGAATTGAACGCCGAGATCACCGTGGAGATCGCGATGGTCATCGCGAACTGCTTGTAGAACTGGCCGGTGAGACCCGTCATGAACGCGAGCGGCACGAACACGGCGACGAGCGTGAGCGCAATGGCGATAATCGGCCCGCTCACTTCCTGCATCGCCTTATACGTTGCATCGCGCGCACTCAGCCCGTTTTCGATGTTCCGCTCGACGTTCTCCACCACGACGATCGCATCGTCCACCACGATCCCGATGGCCAGCACCATGCCGAACAGCGACAGCGCATTGATCGAGAAACCGAACGCGAGCAGCAGCGAGAACGTCCCCACAATCGACACAGGCACCGCGATCAACGGAATGATCGACGCGCGCCACGTCTGCAGGAACACGATCACGACGATCACCACCAGCGCGATGGCTTCGAGCAGCGTATGCACGACCGCCTCGATGCTCGAACGCACGAACTGCGTCGGGTCATAGACGATGCGGTATTCGACGCCCGCGGGCATGTCCTGCGCGAGCTCCTTCATCGCCGAGCGGACTTCGTCGGAAATCGCGAGCGAGTTGGCGCCGGGCGCCTGGTTGATGGCGAGCGCAACCGCCGGCTTGTTGTCGAGCAGCGAACGCAGGCCGTATTCCGACGCCGCGAGTTCAATGCGCGCGATGTCGCGCAGATACGTCACGCCGCCGTCGGGCGCAGTCTTCACGATGATGTTGCCGAATTCGCCTTCCGTCCTCAAACGGCCGCGCGCATTCACCGACAACTGCAACTGCGTGCCCGGCACCGAAGGCGATGCGCCGATCACACCGGCTGCCACCTGGATGTTCTGCTCGCGAATGGCATTAACCACTTCGGTCGCCGTCAGACCGCGTTGCGCGACCTTCTGCGGATCGAGCCACACACGCATCGCGTAGTCGCCCGAACCCCACAACTGCACCTGGCCCACGCCCTGAATACGCGCGAGACGATCCTTCACGTTCAGCAGCGCGTAGTTGCGCAGATACGTCATGTCGTAACGATCGTTCGGCGAGATCAGGTGGACCACCATGGTGAGCGTCGGCGAGCTCTTGATGGTCGTCACACCGAGCCGTTGCACGTCTTCCGGCAGACGCGGCAGCGCCTGGTTCACGCGGTTCTGCACGAGCTGCGTGGCGAGGTCCGGGTTGGTGCCGAGCTTGAAGGTCACCGTCAGCGTGAGATTGCCGTCGCTATTGGCCTGCGACTGCATGTACAGCATGTTCTCGACGCCGTTGATCTGCTCTTCGAGCGGCGAAGCGACCGCTTCCGCGATCACTTTCGGATTGGCGCCCGGATATTGCGCGTGCACCACGACCGACGGCGGCACCACTTCGGGGTACTCGGAAATCGGCAGCTTGAAGAGCGAAATCACGCCCGCCAGCAGCACCAATACCGATAGCACGCCCGCGAAGATCGGCCTGTCGATGAAGAATTTGGATATGTTCATTGGAAGCTCTTGATGTTTGGAGCAAGCGGTTGGAACATGCGCCGCGCACTCAATGGCGCGCCGGCAACGCTCACGAGTTCTTGTCCGCTTTGGCGCGCGCCTGCGCGAGCGACGCGCTGTTCGGGTCCTGATCGGTCGTCATGGGCACCATGTGCGCGCGCACCGCGTCGCCCGGCCGCACGCGCTGAACGCCGTTGACGACGATGCGGTCGCCCGCTTTCAGGCCGCTCTTCACGACGCGCAGATTGCCCTGCATGTCGCCCACCGAGATCTCGCGGTAGGCGACATGATTGTTGTGGTCGACCACCAGTACGAACTTCTTGTCCTGGTCGGTGCCCACGGCGGCGTCGTCGATCAGGAGCGCGGGATGCGGTTCGCTGCCGCCCACTTTCACGCGGGCATAGAGGCCAGGAATGAGCGTGCCGTCCTGGTTGTCGAAACGCGCGCGCACCCGGATGGTGCCCGATGACGTATCCAGACGGTTGTCCACCGACTCGATGGTGCCGCTGCGCGAGTAGCCGGCTTCATCGGCGAGACCGAGTTCGACCGGCACCTTGCTGCCGTCTTTCGCGCGACGCAGATACTGCAGATACGTTTGTTCGTCGGCGTCGAACGATGCGTAGATCGGCGAAACCGACACGAGGGTGGTAAGCGGCGCCGAACCTGCACCCGCCGACACCACGTTACCCACCGTGATCTCGGCGCGCGACACGCGGCCCGACACGGGCGCCACGATCTTCGTGTAGCCGAGATTGATGCGCGCGGTTTCGAGCGCGGCTTGCGCGGCCTTCAGGTTCGCGCTCGCTTCGCGCGCGGCGTTCTGCTTCTCGTCGTAGTCGCGCTTGGCGATGGCGTTGTCGGCGATCAGGCGTTGCGCGCGCTCCCAGTCGCTTTGCGTGTAGCCGGTACGCGCCTGCGCGGCCGCGAGCTGCGCTTCGGCACGGTCCACTTCAGCCGCGTACGGACGCGGGTCGATCACGAACAGCGTGTCGCCCTTCTTCACGAGCGCGCCGTCCTTGAAGTTGACGGACACGATCGTGCCGGACACCTGCGGACGGACGTCCACTTTTTCCACCGCTTCGAGACGGCCGGAATAACTTTGCCAGTCGGTAATCGTCTTTTGCACCACCGTGGCGACATCCACTTCAGGCACGATGGTCGGCGCGGCAGGCGAGCTTGCGTCCACGCGAATAGCGCCGAAGGTGCCGAGGCCGGCAAGGACGATCACGGCGAGCGCGGCAACCGCCACGCGGCGACGGGAAAGAGGAAGGATGGTCATGTGTAGCTCCCGGTATTGTTAATTAAAGTTCTGCTCGTTTCTGGTTCAGCGCTGGTTCAGCGCCGCATTTACCGATGGGCGCGCGCATCGAAGCGCCACTGAAAAAATCGCACTGCCTCCTGCAAGGCGGGCGGATGATCGGCGAGCGCCGCATGCGAGACCGCCGGATAGCGGACCACCTGGGTCAGCACACCCGCGTCGATGAGGCTGCTCGCGTACTTCTCCGCCTCGACGTGCAGCACGTCGTTTTGCGCCGTCGCGATCAGCGTGGCCGGCAGGCCCGCGAGCCGCGACGATTCGAGCGGCGCCGCATACGGATGCATGCGTTGCGACGCCTGCGGCAGATACGCGCGATAACAGGCCGCGCATTCTCTTGCCGTGATGTCCGAGCCGAGGCGCTTTTCATCGCCAAGGCGCGTGAGACTCGGATCCAGCATCGGCCCGAACAACGCCTGGGCGGCGATCTGCACGTCGCCGCGATCGCGCGCGATAAAGGCAAGGCAATTGGCCAACTGGCCGCCCGCATCGTGGCCGGCCACGCCAACTTTCCTGCTATTGCCGCCAAATGCACGCGCCCGCGTCTGCACCCACAGCGCCGCGCGGTGCGCGTCTTCCGGCGCGGCCGGAAAAGGAAACGCCGGCGCGAGCGAGTAACCCACCGACACCACCAATGCAGGTAAATGCTCCGCGAAATAGCGCGACGCAAAATCGGCCTGCTCGATCGACCCCTTCGTAAAGCCGCCGCCGTGAAAATAAATCAATACCGGCAGTGCGGTTTTCTTCGGCTGCCGGTACAAACGCAATGTGATGTCCTGTGCGTGTCCTTCTATCTGTACGTCCGTGACTTCCAGTGCCGTGCTGTCGGCCTCGGCCGGCGCAACGCCGGCGGGCACAAAAGAGTACGGCGGTTTGAATGCATCCATGTCGAGCCGCGCAATGCGCAAAGAACTTCAATGGTGCGAATTGTGGGTTCGGCAGACTCGTAAATAAATGCCTATAATCCGGCAACACAATTCGGCGCCTCTGAACAATCAATCCGATTGCCCGGTGGATTCGAATCCTGCTCAGTACGCCTGCCCCTTCTGGAGGTTTGCAATGGACCGGCTTCAGGCCATGCAAGTGTTCACGCGTGTCGTCGACACCAACAGCTTTACCCGCGCGGCTGAAACGCTCGATCTGCCGCGTGCCTCGGTTACCACCATCATTCAGAACCTCGAAGCGTTCCTCGGTACGCGGCTCATGCACCGCACCACGCGGCGCCTGTCGCTCACGCCGGACGGCGCGGCGTACTACGAACGCTGCGTGCGCATCCTCGCGGACGTGGAAGAGACCGAGGCCAGTTTTCAGAGCGGCAATAAAAAGCCGCACGGCAAGCTGCGCATCGACATGCCCGGCTCGATTGGCCGCTTGCTGGTGATTCCGCAGCTATGTGAATTCCATAAGCGCTATCCGGACATCGATCTGCAGCTCGGCTTGTCCGACCGGCCGGTCGACCTGCTGCAGGAAGGCGTGGATTGCGTGGTGCGCGTCGGCGCGCTGCAGGATTCCTCATTGGTAGCGCGACGCATTGGCCTTTTTGAAGGCGTGACGTGCGCGGCTCCCGAATACATTCAGCGGGCCGGCATGCCGACTTCGCTCGAGGACCTGGATAATCACAAAGCAGTCAATTACTTCTCGAGTCGCACGGGACGCACGATCGATTGGGCATTCCTGGTTGATGGTAAAGAGGTTGAAGTAAAAATGAAGAGCATCGTGTCGGTGAACGACGCCGATGCCTACGTGACCTGCGGGCTGGAAGGTTTTGGCCTGATTCAGCCGGCGCTGTTCATGGTGCTGCCGCATTTGCGTTCCGGCCAGCTCGTTGAAGTACTGCCCGAGTTAAAGCCCTTGCCAATGCCTATTTCGGCAGTCTATCCGCACAGTCGGCATCTGTCGCCTAAAGTCCGTGTTTTCGTAGACTGGATTGCCGAAGTATTCGACCGCTGCCCATTGCTGAGCGGCCGCGGCACGCTTGACACTGCCTGCTCGAAGCGCACATTCGAAGAACTCGAATCCTCTCCCGCACTCGACACACCCGTCATGTCAGAGTGGGTCGCGTGATGGGACCTATGAGTTAACTCAGTTGAAGTGCAAATAGTGAAACAGTGAATTCCAACCGCGGCGCCAATGCCGCGGTTGTTCTTTGTGCCTGTGTTTATCAGGCTCTCCGGGCGATTGTTCTGGAATTGCGACAATTCATTTCGCGAAACCGCAATTTATCGGCGCGCGCCCGAAGTCTACATTTCACCCTGTCGCAGCACCGCTCGTGCTGCAAACGAATCGACAGGAGTGAATCATGAAACGCAATCTTCTCGCAGGTCTTGCTCTCTCGCTGCTCGCGAGCGCACCGGTATTCGCACAAAGCAATGGCATCGGCCACGCCGGCAGTTATCAGACCCAACCTGCCGCGACGGCCAGCGGAAAAACGCGTGCGGAAGTGCAGGCCGAACTGGTCGCGGCCTATCGTGACGGTTCGCTGCCCTCTCTTAATCGCACGACGTACCCGAACAAAGGCCTCATCGGACAGACGCAGGCTGCACGCATCGCGCTGCAAGAGGGTGCGAACGGCGAGGTGACGCGCGTCGCCAACGGGCAATAACTTTGCCTTCGAGATTAATGCGCCGCTTTGGTTAGGGTTCCGTAGCAAATTACAATCGGAACCTTGCGCGCGGCGGACGTGACAGACACATCGGAAAAGGAGTACATCATGACACCATCGGAACTCGACCACTGGGATACAGACGCCGCCGTCTGGACACCGTATCGCGCACCGCAACGCTAATGCGAAGCGCACTTGCAACAAGGGCCGCATGTAGCGGCCCTTTGCAATGCGTCTTTTAACGTTTCGGAACGCCTTCGCGCCATTCGCTCCAGTGCGTGACAATGTCCTGCACGAGCGGATTGCCCGAGCGATAGAGGTTCTCCAGCGCAATCGTAAAGCCGCCTTGGGCGGCGTAATTCAACAGATTGTCGGCGCTCGTCTGACCGTCATAAGGGCGGTCGAAATCCGAGCCCGCGCGCAAGACGGCCACGCGGTTCAAATCCACCTTGTGGACGGAAGCCGCGCGCTTGAGTGCTTCATAGGTGGCGTTGTCTTCCTGCTGCGTCGTGCAATAAACGCCCTTGCCGTCGGTCAGGATCTTTGTCCAGTCGCGCGCGCGTTGCCCGAGCAACGTGCCCGACCACCAAGTGTCGCCGGCGAGCGTATCGCATTGAATGACAGTGGGCGGCCGGTTGGCCGGCGCGTACGAATATTTGGCGCGCGCCGCCTGCGCCTGCGCATTGTCGGACAGCACCACGTTGCGCGATAACGCGAATGCGGTATCGGCAAGCTGCGTATTCAGCTGGAATACTTCGGTCCGGTAATCGAGCGGCGGCTTTTCCGTGGGGCTTTTCGTGTTGATCCCGAGGTAGCCGGTGTTCCAGCCGGCCGGAATTTCGCGCCCGTCGATTTCCCATTGAATACCGAAATCGACAAGATACTTCGCCCACGCCGCCGAACCGACCGTGCCCTGCTGCGGGTCGATGCCGGCAATGCCCGCCACCATGAAATAGGTATGCCGCAAATCGAAACGCGGCGAGAACGTCAACGCCATGATGGACGCCGCGGCATTGCTGTGCCCCATGCCGGTCGTCATCACGCACACGTCCTGGCGGTTGCAATGCACCGCGGGATAATCGGGCGACAGGCCGTCCACTGGAATATCGCGCCACGGCCCGAGATTATCGAGCCAGACCTGGCCCTCGGGACCGAACATCGAGATGATCATGACCTTGACGGGCCGCCCGCGGGAAGCACCGTCGTCGTGCGAGAACCCGTCGCTGTCGTCCGCGCTGGCGGGTCCGGAAGTAAAGGCTGCGCATGCCGCGAGTGCAATAACGGAAAGCGCGCCGAATGTGCGAGTCAGCATCGTGATCTTCCTTTTGCTTGTCATGCAGTTGGGGAGAGAGCCGCTTCAAGCCGGAAGAAGTATAGATGCGACGAAATTATTGTCCACCAGACGACGCGTGAGCGCCGCCACGCGCGCGAAGCGCCGCGCGAGCGGCATGCACCGGAAAAAGACCGTCAGACGCGCGGCACGTCCGGTTCGAAAAACACCCAGCGCACTTGCGGAAACGCGGCCTGCAGATCCGCCTCGATGATATTGATCGCGTCGACCATCGCGCGGCCGCTTGCGTAGTCGATCATTTCGGCCTGCACCGCCACCACCACATGGCGTCCCCATTGCAGCGTAATCATATTGATGATGCTGCGAATTTCGCTGCGTGCACGCAAGTGCGCTTCAATGGCGCGGCGCACCTCTGGGCTGGCCGATTCGCCGACGATCATCGACTTCACCTCGCGCGCCACCAGCCACGCAATCACCATGAGCAGCAAACCGACCGCGATCGAGCCCAACGCGTCGTAGACAGGATTGCCGGTCACGAGCGTCAGCAGCACGGCTGTGAAGGCCATGGCGAGCCCCATCAGGGCCGCAATGTCTTCGCCGGCCACCACCAGCAGTTCGGACTCGCGCGTTTCCCTGAACCAGCGCCACATGCTTTTGTCCGGATGCACGCGGCGGATTTCCTTCACCGCCCCCCACAGCGAAAGCGATTCGAGCACCACCGAAACGCCCAGCACGACAAGCGCGACATAGGCATATTGCAACGGCTCGCGCGCGATCAACCGATGCACGCCTTCGTAGACGGAAAACGCGCCGCCCACGAAAAACAGCAGCAACGCCACCAGCAGCGAATAGAAGTTGATCTCGCGGCCGCCGCCCATCGGATGCAACGGGCTTGCCGGCCGGCGCGCCTGACGCAGACCGAACAGCAGCAGCAATTGATTACCGCAGTCGGCGGTGGAGTGGATGGCTTCGGCAAACATCGAGCCGGAACCGGTGAACGAAGCGGCGGCAAACTTGCAGACGGCAATGCCGAGGTTGGCGGCGAGCGCATAAATAATGGCTTTCGGCGATTCTTCTTTCATCGTCGTGGAGGGCGTGAGTCGATTTGCAAAAGGCTTTCAACGGCCGGGAATCCGCATTATGGCCATGCTTCGCAACACGGTCCAACAGCGGCGCGCGGCGAGCATGCGCCGCGCGCCCGGACTGCGTGTATTTCTCTTACGCCCTGCCCCACGCAACGCTCATGCCCTCTCCAGCGCGGCCATCTCGCGCACGATCACCAACAGCATCGACAGACTCGCGCCGCCGGTGGCACGCAGGTCTGCGAGGAGCCGCGCATAGCGCTCGAGTTGTGCGGCCCGCTTGTCGCGCCATGCCTGCACCAGCGCATCCGGCGTGGCTGCGTCGTCGGCGCCGGCAAGCGCGCTCATTGTCAGCGCGCGTTTGAGGCGCGCGAGTTCGGCCAGCGCGGACGCCCGCGCCAGCATGTCCCAGTGCGACGGCGCCGGCAGCGCGGCCGCGCGTTCGCTGATCCAGTGGTAATTCAGCAGGGTGCCGAGCGCGAAATAGACGCCCGCCACCAGTTCGAGCTTGCGCTCGCAGGTCGACGCGACTTCAGCAATGTCGAGGAGCGCCGCCGAAATCTCGCCGCTCGCTATGCGCACCGCCAGGTCGCTGTCGACGCCCGCGTCCACCAGCACGCGCTGGCGCTCGGAGAGCGCTTCCATATCCGCGGCCGGCAATAGCGCCGGCCATTGCGGCGCGAGCCGCACCGCGGCGTCGCGGCAACGCGCGAGCAGACCCGTCACGTCGTCGCTATTCACTGCCGGTGAAGAGAGATGCCGCAGGAACCACAGCGCCGAACGTTCGACCAGCCGCGCGACTTCGACGAACATGCGCGCCTGCACGTCGTCGGCGACGCGGTTGTCGAGCGCGTCGATGCTGCGCCACACGTCGTCCAGATCGAACACGTCGCGCGCCATGATGCACGCGCGCACGATGTCGCCGGGCCGCGCGTCGGTTTCCTCCATCAGCCGATGCACGAACTCGCAGCCGACGCGGTTCACCAGCGCATTGGTCAGATGCGTGGCGAGGATTTCGCGGCGCAGCGGATGGCGCTGCATCGGCTCGCTGAAGCGCTGGCGCAACGGCTTCGGAAAATAGTCGATCAGCATCTCGCTGACGAGCGGATCTTCGGGCACCGACGAATCGAGCAGCGCGTCGTACAGCCACATCTTGCTGTACGCGAGCAGCACCGCGCGCTCCGGCGTGGTGAGCCCCTGTTTTGCGGCCTGGCGCTCGGCCACTTCGTCGTCGGTCGGCAAGAATTCGATCGTGCGATTCAGGCGCCCCGCACGTTCCAGATAGCGCATGAGGCGCGCTTCCGCGTCGAGCAAGTCGACGCCATAACGGCCCGCAATGGAGAGCGCCTGCGTCTGGTAATAGTTGTCCTGCAGCACGAGCAGGCCGACTTCATCGGTCATTTCGGCGAGAAGCGCATTGCGCTGCTTGTCGGTCATCTCGCCGTCGGCCACGACGAGGCCGAGCAGAATCTTGATGTTGACCTCATGATCCGAGCAGTCCACACCCGCCGAGTTGTCGATCGCATCGGTATTGATGCGGCCGCCGCGCTGCGCGAACTCGATGCGGCCCAGTTGCGTGAGCCCGAGATTGCCGCCTTCGGCGACGACCTTGCAGCGCAGCTCAGCACCGTTCACGCGGATCGCGTCGTTCGCACGGTCGCCCACTTGCAGATGCGTTTCGCGCGTCGCCTTCACATAGGTGCCGATGCCGCCGTTGTAGAGCAGATCCACGGGCGCCTGCAGAATCGCGCGCATCAGTTCGGCGGGCGAAAGCGCCGCCGCGCTGATGCCGAGCACCGATTGCACCGAAGGCGACAGCGGAATCGTTTTCGCCGTGCGCGGAAACACGCCGCCGCCGGCTGAGATCAGCGAAGGATCATAGTCGGCCCAGCTCGAGCGGTCGAGGAGAAAGAGCCGCCCGCGCTCCGCAAGACTGGTTGCCGGGTCGGGATTCGGGTCAAGAAAGATATGCCGATGATCGAACGCGGCCACGAGGCGGATATGCGGCGAGAGCAGCATGCCGTTGCCGAACACGTCGCCGGACATGTCGCCGATGCCGACCACGGTGAAGTCCATGGTCTGCGTATCGACGCCCATTTCGCGGAAGTGCCGCTTCACCGACTCCCACGCGCCGCGTGCGGTGATCGCCATTTTCTTGTGGTCGTAACCGACCGAGCCGCCGGACGCGAACGCGTCGTCGAGCCAGAAACCGTATTCCTGCGAGATCGCATTCGCGTAGTCGGAGAAGGTGGCCGTGCCCTTGTCGGCGGCGACGACCAGATACGGGTCGTCGGGATCGTGGCGCACCACGTCGCGCGGCGGCACGACGGTCGTGCCCGCCAGGTTGTCGGTCAGATCGAGCAGGCCGCGCAGGAAGGTCTGATAGCACGCAATGCCTTCGCGCATCCACGCATCGCGTTCGCTTGGCGGCGGCGGATTCTTCACGACGAAGCCGCCCTTCGAGCCGACCGGCACGATCACGACGTTCTTCACCATTTGCGCCTTCATGAGGCCGAGCACTTCGGTGCGGAAATCCTCGCGACGGTCCGACCAGCGCAAGCCGCCGCGCGCCACGCGTCCGCCGCGCAAATGCACGCCCTCCACGCGCGGCGAATAGACCCATATCTCGAACATCGGCTTGGGCTCGGGCAATCCGGGTACCTGCGCAGGATTGAACTTGAACGACAGATACGGTTTGGGCTTGCCTTCGGCGTCGAACAGATAGTAGTTGGTGCGCTGCGTCGCCTTGATGACGCCGAGAAACTGCCGCAGTATGCGGTCCTCGTCGAGATTCGGCACCTGATCGAGCGCGCTGTCTATGGTCTTCTGCAAACTGTCGACGCGCGCTTCGCGCGTGCCGCCAAGCGTCGGATCGAACCGCGCGATAAACAGCTCCACCAGCATGCGCGCAATCGCCGGATTACCGGTCACCGCGCGCTCGATGTACGCGTCGCTGAAAGTCGAGCCCACCTGCCGCAGATACTTCGCATACGCGCGCAGTATCGTCACTTCGCGTGCACTGAGTTGCGCGCGCAGCACGAGGCGGTTGAAGTCGTCGCTTTCTATCGCGCCGGTCCACACCTGCGCGAAGGCGTCTTCGAAAAGATCCTTCACGCGCTCGATGTCGAACTCGGCGTCGTCGGCCAGTTCGAGGCCGAAGTCGTGAATCCACGCGGGCGTCGCGCCCACTGCCTCGATCAGATACGGCCGCTCTTCATCCACCCGCACGCCGAGGTGTTCGAGCATCGGCAAACTGCGCGAGAGCGCAATCGGCATGCCCGCGCGATACACCTTGAAGCGGAATGCGCGCGGCCCAGCTTCGATGGGACGGTACAGGTTCATCGCGAGCCGCTCGCTGCCCTGCACGCGCTCGATCAGTTCGATGTCGCGCACCGCCGTGCGCGCAGCATAGTCGTCGCGATAGCCGGCCGGAAACGAATCCGCATAGTGTTGCAGCAGGCGGTTGCCCTGCTCTTCGCCGAACGCGTCGAGCAACGCATCGGCGAGATCGTCCTGCCAGCGGCGCGCCACCTGCACGAGGCGCGCTTCCAGTTCGCGCGTGTCGACGTGGGGCATGCCGCCCGGCTTCGCATGGACAACGAAATGAATGCGCGCGAGCGTCGACTCGGACAGCAACGGCGTGAATTCGACGCTTTCCCCGTTGAACGCATCGGCGAGCAGGTTCGCAATACGCTGGCGCAGATCGGTGTTGTACTTGTCGCGCGGCACGAACACGAGGCACGACACGAAGCGGTCAAACCGGTCGCGCCGCACGAAGAGCCGCGTGCGCTGATGTTCCTGCAAACGCAGCACGCCGAGCGCGATATCGTAGAGCTGGTTTTCATCGGCCTGGAAAAGCTCGTCGCGCGGATAGGTTTCGAGCACCGTGACGAGCGATTTCGCGAGATGACCTTTCGGCAAGAATCCCGCTCTTCTCACGATATTGGCGCATTTGCGCCGAACGATGGGAATTTCCGCGGCGGACACGAAATACGCGGTGGACGTGTAGAGCCCGATGAAGCGCCGCTCGCCGATCACCTTGCCGTCGGCGCCCGTCAGCTTGATGCCGACGTAATCCAGATAGCCCGGCCGGTGCACGGTCGCGCGCGAGTTGGCCTTGGTCAGGAAGATCGGCGACGCGCTCGAAATGATGTCGACGGCGGCGGGCGGCAACATTGTCACCTCGGTAGTTGCCGCGCCGGCCGTCAGCGGGCGCAGCTCGTCGCGCATGATGCCGAGCCCCGAGCCCGGCACCGCGCGCAAGCCGTAACCCGTGCCCTGCTGCACCAGTTCATAGTCGCGCTGGCCGAGAAACGTGAAGTGATCGGCCACCATCCATTCGAGGAACGCACGCGCTTCCACGGCATCCGGGCCGCTCTCGCCCGCCTTCATGCCTTTGATCGTGACGCGCGCGAGTTCCACGAGCTTCGGCCAGTCTTCCACCGCGGCGCGCACGTCGCGCAGCACTCGCGCAATGTCGTCGCGCAGCGCGTCGAGCTTTGCCGCGTCGCCGCAACGGTCGACTTCGAAGTGGATGAACGAGGCCAGCTGGGAACGCGTGTCGGCGGCTTCTTCGGCGCCCTGCGTCACGCGCACGATGTCGCCGTCGGGACCGCGCCAGATGCGAAACACCGGATGCACGACCGAATGCAGCGCGAGCCCCTGGCGGTTCACCGCCATCGAGACGGAATCGACCAGAAACGGCATGTCGTCGTTGACGATCTCGATCACCGTGTGATCCGAATGCCAGCCGTGCTGTTCGAGAATCGGGTTATAGACGCGCAGCCTTTCCTTGCCCGGCACGAAGCGCTGCGCGGTTTGCCAGTGCGCCAGCGCGGCGCCGTAGAGATCGGGGATGGAGCGGCTTTGCAGGTCGTCGGCGTCGACGAAATCATAGTAGTGCCGCAAAAAAGGCTCGACGACGTGAAACGCCGGCTCGGGCAAGCGCGCTCGTGCAAGCTCGACGACATCGTTCAGCAAGTGCGTGACGGCTTCTTCGTTCTTGGCTTGCATGATGAACTCCCCCGGCTGGCGGCAATGGCGAGTATCGCCCGGATCGGATGCATCGTCTGAAGAAGGATTATGCACCTGCATGGCGCCATGCGACGGACGCCGCGAGTTAGGTTATACCCGCTGCCCGCGCGCTTGCTGCGGGTGCGCAATCAGGCCCCGCCGTAACCACGTAACCGCGCAATCGCGCCGTTGCGCCTAACGCATGGCCCAGGCCTCGGCCGTTTGCTGCGCGAGCCATGCGCGCACCTGCTCGGCCACCCATGCCGGATCGTCGTGCGGCAGGTCGTGCCCGGCCCATGGGTGCTCGCGATGCGGCGCGCCCCACGCCCCGGCCAGGTTCGAGGTACACGCAGGATTGACGAGCCGGTCGCCGCGCGCGGAAAGCAGCAACAGCGGGCAAACAGGTTTCTCCGCGCCCGCGCGAAAGCGCGCCGCCGCCCACAGTTGCCGCAGCGCATTGCCGCGGCTCACCGGCGCGCTGCGGCGAATCATGCTCCACGATTCGAGATCCGCTGCGAGCGTGCCGGTCTCATTGCACGTCAACCGATGAATGCCGCGCTCCGCGCACAGGGCGTCGTTCCAATGCCGGGCGACGGATAAAAGACCCGGCCATGCTGCTGGCCGCAGCCGCTCGTGCACGTGGCTGAACGGACGCATGCTGGTGTTGATCAGGACGAGCCGCGCGACTTCGCCGGGATGTTGTTGCGCCCACGCGGTGGCGACCATGGCACCGAGCGACATCGCGAGTAGGTTGATGGGGCCGGCCGTGCCTGCGCCGGTTGCACTTACGCCGGTCGCACCTACGCCGGTCGCACCTACGCCGGCCGCACCTACGCCGGTCGCACCTACGCCGGCCGCACCGCCTCGCACAGCAGCGAGGCGCACGAACTCGACCATCGCGGCGACGCTCGCGGGCGCGCGCAAATGCGCGAACGCGCCGTTTCCCGGCAGATCGAGCAACATGAGACGGGAGGCGCCCGTGGCTTCGCGCAATGCGTCGGGCAACGCACCCCAATGACGCGTCTCGCGTGTCAGCCCGCGCAGCAGAATCCATGTGCTCATGAACTATTCGGCCTGTACCAGTGATCGATCGCGCTTTGCAGCAATTGCTCGCGGCGATTGCCTTGCGGCAGCCAGCGCTGCGACGAAAACGCCGCCCGCGCGAGGAAATCGAGCAGATTCGCGTGACGCCGCAACACGCGCGCCGTGCGGTGCGCTTTCACCGGATTGAAGAACCCCTGGCGCGAGAAAAGCTGGCGCGGGTTTTTCTTGATCCACAGCCACGAGCCGAGTTCGAGCGTCATCGGTAAAAAAACGTGGGCGGCGGGCGCGCGGTCATAGGCGAAGTCCCACAGATCGCCGTGCAGCAGATATTGATGACTTTGCGGCTCGAACGTATACCCATGATGCGGATGCGAGTGCTCGAACATGGTTTTCAGCACATACATTTCCGGCAGATGCGGCATCAGCTTGCGCGTGCGTGCATACGGAAACCAGATGCTGTCGCTCCAGCCGTAGCCCGAATGGCAATCGAGCGCAATGCTCAACGGCCGCGCAGCCAGTTCCGTTTCGACCACCTGCAGCAGCGCGGCGGCCTCGGCTTCCATCGGCGAGCCGCGGCGCCCGCGATACCACGGCAACCAAGCGCCGACGCGCTGGCCGCCCGCGAGCAGCGGCACGCGCTCGTCGGCGTTTTGCGGCGCATTGCGCATCAGGTCGACGCCGTTCGGATTGGCGCGCGTGGCCGCCCACATTCCGCCCGGATTGACGATCGGCATGAAGACGAGGCGGATCGACTGCAACTGACGGACGAGCAGTTCGTCCCATTCGAGCCGCGCGAGCAGCGCGCGCATGTAATCGAGCACGAGTTGCGAGCCGATTCGCTCGAGCCCGTGAATGCCGCCGAAAAAACCGATGGCGGGCGCCTGCGGATCCGTCGAGCCGATGCTCGCGGTATGCACGCCGAAGCGCCGGCCGCGCACCGTCGTCTCGCAAACGGTGCGGATCGCAAAGCTCGCGCTGCCGTGATCGAGGATCGCCTTAAGATCTTCGTACTCCGCAAAGCTGTCGGGAAGGAAGCTCAAAGGCTGCATGAGGGCGTCGCGAATAGTGCGGGATGTCGGGGACGGCACGGCGAATGACGCAATATAGCCTGGCTGCAAGTCACCCGGCATGACGGCTGCACGCAGGCAAAACGTTGTCATACGGACATCATGCGCGGGTCATACCGGCGTCATTCGGCCGTCATCTTGCGCGCCACAAATTTCCGCTTTTCGCCTTATAAAGCCCCTTCGCTTGGGTCGCCCACTCCTCGATTCGCGTGTTCTGCTGGAATAATCACGGGCTTGCGGCCGGCTGTCCGGCCAGCCATCCCTCGCCTGCTGCCCACCTTCATGGAAACCCTTGTCGTCTTGCTGGTCCTGCTGTCGGCGCTGCTGCATGCCACCTGGAACGCGTCGTTGCATCTGTCAGAAGACCGTGTCTGGCTGCTCGGCATGATGGCGATTCCGTACATCGCCGTGAGCAGCGTCGGTGTGCTCGTGCTGCCGATGCCCGCGCCCGCCGCGTGGCCGTACATCTTCGCGTCGGTGGTGCTGGAGTTCGGTTATCTGCTCGCGCTGATCCGGGCGTACCGGAGCGGCGACTTCGGGCAGATCTATCCGATTGCGCGCGGTCTCTCGCCCATGCTGGTGTTCGTCGGCGCGTTGGTGTTCGCCCATGAATCGCTGAAGCCGCTCGCGGCGCTCGGCGTCGCGCTGGTGTCGATGGGCATCGTCTCGCTGGCGTTCCGGCGCGGCATGCGCTTCTCGGGCGAGAGCGTGCCGTTCGCGCTGCTGACGGGTTTTTTCATCGCGACGTATTCGGTGGTCGACGGAATCGGCGCGCGCGTGGCGGGCAACGGCCTCAGCTACATCATGTGGGTCTATCTGATCTGGAACGTGCCGCAGTTTCTGCTCGCGTGGCATCGGCGCGGGGGCGCGAAGGGGCTTTTCATCGGGCGCGCAGTGGTGACGAAAGGCATTGCGTCCGGCGCGCTTGCGCTCTTCGCCTATTGCCTGATCATCGAAGCCTACCGTTATCTGCCTATCGCGATGGTTTCCGCGCTGCGCGAATTGAGCTCGATCTTCGCGGTGCTGATCGGCTGGCTGTTCATGCACGAGAAATTGACCGCGCGGCGTGTCGTGGCATGCGCGCTCGTCACGCTGGGCGCGGTGTTGATCCGCCTCTGAGGCAGGCACCCGGCGCTTTGCCGGCGCCATCGCCCGCCTAAATGGCTCCTACATTTTTATAGAAATGGCTCTGAAGCTCAGAGCCAAATCTCACTATAGTCGCTGCATGTGCCGCGCCTTGGGCGCGGCGTCCGCCGACAGCGAGGAGCCACGCAATGAACCTGAAGAACGCAGACCTGAAGAGCCGCAAAGACGCAGCCACGCCGCGCGGCGTCGGCGTCATGTGCGATTTTTACGCCGAGCGCGCCGAAAACGCCGAGCTCTGGGATGTGGAGGGCCGCCGCTTCATCGACTTCGCGGCGGGCATTGCGGTGTGCAACACGGGGCATCGTCATCCGAAGATCGTGGCGGCGCTGCGCGACCAGCTCGATCATTTCACGCACACTGCATATCAGATCGTGCCGTACGCGTCCTATGTGGATCTGGCGGAAAAGCTCAATCAGCGCGCGCCAGGCGATCATCCGAAGAAAACGGCTTTCTTCACCACCGGCGCCGAGGCCGTGGAAAACGCGATCAAGATCGCGCGCGCCGCGACCGGCCGTCCCGGCGTGATCGCCTTCACGGGCGGCTTCCACGGCCGCACGCTGATGGGCATGGCGCTGACCGGCAAGGTCGCGCCGTACAAGCTGGGCTTTGGGCCGTTCCCGTCGGACGTGTTCCATGCGCCGTTCCCGAATCCGCTGCATGGCGTCAGCACGGCAGATTCGCTCAAGGCAATTGAATTCCTGTTCAAGGCTGACATCGACCCGAAGCGTGTGGCCGCCATCATCTTCGAGCCGGTTCAAGGCGAAGGCGGTTTCTATCCGGCGCCGGCCGAGTTCGTGCGCGCGCTGCGCAAGCTGTGCAACGAGCACGGCATTCTGCTGATCGCGGACGAAGTGCAAACCGGCTTTGCGCGCACCGGCAAGCTGTTCGCCATGCATCACTACGACGTGGTGCCCGACCTGATGACGGTCGCGAAGAGCCTGGCGGGCGGCATGCCGCTGTCGGGCGTGATCGGCCGCGCTGAGGTGATGGATGCGGCGGCGCCCGGCGGACTCGGCGGCACATACGCCGGCAATCCGCTCGCGCTCGCCGCGGCGCATGCGGTGCTCGACATCATCGACGAAGAGCAGCTCTGCGAGCGCGCCGTCGTGCTCGGCGAGCGCGTCAAGGCCAAACTGACCGCGCTGCAAAAAGACGCGCCGCAGATCGCCGACGTGCGCGGCCCCGGCGCCATGGTGGCCGTCGAGTTCTGCAAGCCCGGCAGCACGGAACCGGACGCGGACTTCACGAAGCGCGTGCAGGCCCGCGCGCTCGAACGCGGCCTGTTGCTGCTCGTGTGCGGCGTCTATTCGAACGTGGTCCGCTTCCTGTTCCCGTTGACGATTCAGGACGCCGTTTTCGACGAGGCGCTCGCGATTCTCGAAGACGTGATCAAGGACAGCGTCGCTGTCGCAGCCTGAGGAAACGATTCATGAGCACACTGACTCTGAAAGACCCGGCTCTATTGAAGAGCGCCGGCTATATCGCGGGCGAGTGGCAAGGTGCCGACGATGCCGCCACCTTCGAAGTCGTGAACCCGGCGACCGGCGAAGTGATCGCCACGGTGCCGCGCATGGGCACGGCGGAAACGCGCCGCGCCATCGCCGCGGCGAACGCCGCCTGGCCGGCATGGCGCGCCATCACGGCAAAGCAGCGGGCGGCGATTCTGCGCAAGTGGCACGACCTGATGCTCGAGCACGCCGACGACCTCGCGCTCATTCTCACGACCGAACAAGGCAAGCCGCTTGCCGAGGCCAAGGGCGAGATCCAGTACGCCGCGTCCTTCCTCGAATGGTTCGCCGAAGAAGGCAAGCGCGTGAGCGGCGACACGATTCCGACGCCCGCCGCCGATAAGCGCATTGTCGTGACGAAGGAGCCGGTCGGCGTCTGCGCGGCCATTACGCCGTGGAATTTCCCCGCCGCGATGATCACCCGCAAAGTCGGCCCGGCGCTCGCGGCCGGCTGTCCGATCATCGTCAAGCCGGCTGAAGCCACGCCGCTCTCGGCGCTCGCGCTCGCCGTGCTGGCCGAACGCGCCGGCGTGCCGCGCGGCGTCTTCAACGTGGTGACCGGCGAGCCGAAGGCGATCGGCGCGGAAATGACCGGCAATCCGATTGTGCGCAAGCTGTCGTTCACGGGCTCGACGCCGGTTGGCCGTCTGCTGATGGCGCAGTGCGCGCCGACCGTCAAGAAGGTGTCGCTGGAACTGGGCGGCAACGCGCCCTTCATCGTGTTCGACGACGCCGATCTCGACGCTGCCGTGGCCGGCGCAATTGCGTCGAAGTATCGCAACAGCGGCCAGACCTGCGTGTGCACCAACCGCTTCTACGTGCACGACAAGGTCTACGACGCGTTTGCCGACAAGCTGCGCGCCGCCGTCGAACAATTGAAGGTGGGCCGCGGCACCGAGGCCGGTGTGACGCAAGGTCCGCTCATCAACGAAGCCGCTGTGCTCAAGGTCGAATCGCATATCGAAGACGCGCTCGCGAAAGGCGCGCGCGTCGTCACGGGCGGCAAGCGTCACGCGCTCGGTCACGGCTTTTTCGAGCCGACCGTGCTCGCCGACGTCACGCCCGACATGAAGGTGGCGCGCGACGAAACCTTCGGCCCGCTCGCGCCGCTGTTCCGTTTCTCGTCGGACGAGGAAGTGATCCGGCTCGCGAACGATACGGAGTTCGGTCTGGCGTCGTACTTCTATAGCCGCGACATCGCGCGCGTGTGGCGCGTCGCGGAAGCGCTCGAATACGGCATGGTGGGCATCAACACCGGCCTGATCTCCAACGAAGTCGCGCCGTTCGGCGGCGTCAAGCAGTCAGGCCTTGGGCGCGAAGGCTCGCACTACGGCATCGACGACTACGTTGTTATCAAGTACATGTGCATGGGCGGCATCTGAATGCACAAACGGCACGCCTTGGCGTGCCGTTTTTTTCGTCTCGCGCGGCAATCCTGCCCGCGCGGCGATCAGCTCAATTAATGGCCGACATACACGGGAGCCGAATACGAGCTCGCGGTCACCTGAGCGCGGCTGCCGGCTTGCGACGAACCGCTGGTTGCCGGGCCATAGCCGCTCGTTTGAGCCGTGCCGTTCTGCGCGGCGACGCGGGCTTCGGCGGCCTGAATATTGGCCGGGTAATCGTAGTCGTTCGACGTGCCCGGGTTGTAGCCGGCCTTTTCCAGCTGAATCAGCTCGGCGCGAACCTGAGCGCGCGTGACCGGCTGGTTCGACTGTGCGAAAGCGGCGAGCGGTGCGGAAATGAGCGCGGCGATAACAGCGGCTTCGATCAGCGATTTCATGATTACGACCTCCAGAGATTGTTTTGTCAGGCGCTGAAGGCGGTGTGTCTTCAGCAGATGGACACAGTCTAGGAGGCCGGGAACCTAGGGTAAACCCCAAACCAGTGAATTCACTGTTGCTGCGCCTGCGATAATTCGCCAGCACCCGCCTTGATTACTGCCTTCGGCGGCACCAAACCGCCGCTCACCTGCCGGTCGCTTCTCGGGCTCGCGCCAAAGCGCGCGCGATACGTCCGCGAAAAATGCGACGGCGACTCGAATCCGCACGCCACGCAGATCGACGTGATCGACATATCGGTCTGTTGCAGCAGCTCGCGCGCGCGGGTGAGCCGCAATTGCAGGTAGAAATGCGTGGGGGTGTCTTTCAGCGACGCGCAGAAGAGCCGTTCCAGCTGCCGCCGCGTCACGCCGATTTCCTGCGCGAGCCGGTCGGGCGCAAGCGGCTCCTCCATGTGCTGCTCCATCACGCCGATCACCTGAATCAGCTTGCGATTGTGCACGCCGTAGCGCGCGGCGATTTCCATCCGCTGATGGTCGGAACGCTGGCGGATGCGGCTCACCACGAACTGCTCGGAAACCGCCGATGCGAGCGCGGCGCCGTGCTCGCGGCCGATCAGGTCGAGCATCATGTCGATCGACGCCGTGCCGCCCGCACACGTGATGCGCCGCGTGCCGATCTCGAACAATTCCTGGCTCGCATCCAGCGACGGATACCGCTCGCGAAATGCCGACAGCGCCTCCCAATGCACGGTCACGTTGTCCGCGCCGCCGAAGAGCCCGGCTTCCGCGAGCACGAAGCTGCCCGTGTCGATGCCGCCGAGCGTCGCGCCCGCCCGCGCGAGGCGCTTGAGCCGCTCGCCGAGCTCGCGCGTGTAGCAGGCGAGCGGCTCGAAGCCTGCCACGACGAAGAGCGTCGCCGCTTCACCCGCTTCTTCGAGGTCGCCGATCGCGGCGTCGGCGTTGATCGAAATGCCGTTGCTGGCCGCGACGGGCGCGCCGTCCAGACTGAGAATGCGCCATCGGTACAACTCGCCGCGAAAGCGATTGGCTACGCGCAGCGGCTCCACGGCCGACATGAAGCCGATCGCCGAAAAGCCCGGCAGCAGCAGGAACGAAATTTCTTCAGGCATGGGGCGAAAATCCGGTGAAAAGCGGCGTGAGCCACGGGCGAACGCGCGGTTCCGGGCGAGCGTAGCAAGCAGATCGCGAGCGGACAAGGCGCGCCAAAATTCGCGGCAGCGCATGCTGCGCCGCAACGCCGCGCGGAGGCCGCCTGCGGCTTGCGCGTGCTGGTTTTCCCTCGTTGTCGCGTGGAAGCAAGAACGGGTCGCTGATGGTCGCTTTGGCAGCAATATGGGGCATTAACTTTAGTGCCATTCCACACGCAGGATCTCACGCAGGGTCGACAGGTTCAGGTAGTACCTCACGCATCACTTGCCGGTGGGCCGCGCCGTGCCTTCGCGCAGCGAAGCGGCCTCTTTCGAAAACACGCTATCAGACGCACATGAGCGTCAATAGGGGAAGGTCATGAAGTTACGCATCAAAACGCTGCTTGCCCAACTTGCCCGCCTTGCCTGCCTCGCGGCCGCATGCGGCGCCGCCGTCACCGCGCTGCCCGCGTTTGCCCAGGATCCGCCTGCTTGTCGCGCCGTGCATTTCGCCGACATCGGCTGGACGGACATCACGTCGACCACGGCGCTCGCCTCCACTGTATTTGAAGGGCTCGGCTATCAGCCGGTGACGACCGTCGCTTCGGTGCCGATTTCGTTTGCCGGGCTGAAGAGCAAACAGCTCGACGTCTCGCTCGGCTACTGGTGGCCCGTGCAGGAGAAGGCGATTGCGCCGTTCGTCGAGTCGAAGTCGATCGAGGTGCTGCAACCGCCCAATCTGACGGGCGCGAAGGCGACCTTCGCCGTGCCAACCTACGCGTACGACGCGGGTCTCAAAACCTTCGCCGACATCGCCAAACATCGCGATCAGCTCGACGGCAAGATCTACGGCATCGAGCCCGGCAGCAGCGCGAACGCGGCCATCCAGAAGATGATCGCCACCAACAAGTTCGGCCTCGGCGGCTTCAAGCTGATCGAATCGAGCGAAGCGGGCATGCTCGTCTCAGTGGAACGCGCGATTCGCGACAAGAAATGGGTGGTGTTTCTCGGCTGGGAACCGCATCCGATGAACATTCAGATCGACATGAAATATCTGACGGGCAGCGAAGGCGTCTTCGGTCCGAACGACGGCGAGGCGCGCGTGTACACCCTCACGTCGCCCGACTATCTGTCCCGTTGCCCGAACGCGGGCAAGCTCGTGAGCAACCTGCGCTTTTCCACGCAGCTCGAAAACGTGGTGATGCAATCGGTCATGAACAAGGAGAAGCCCGCCGATGCCGCCAAGGCTTATCTGAAGAAAAACCCGCAGGTACTCGACGCATGGCTTGCCGGCGTGAAGACCTATGACGGCAAGGACGGTTTGCCCGCGGTCAAGGCTTATCTCGGGCTTTGATCCGCTGAATCCGAGTCGCTGACTTCGTCCGCACAAGTCGCGCACTGAACAACATAGGAATTTTGCACGCATGAATCATGAAGTCATCGTGACCTGCGCGGTCACCGGCGTAGGCGACACCGTCGGCAAGCACCCGGCCATTCCCGTCACGCCGAAGCAGATCGCCGAGGCGGCCATCGAAGCCGCGAAAGCAGGCGCGACCGTCGCGCATTGCCACGTGCGCGATCCGAAAACCGGACGCGGCAGCCGCGATCCGGCGCTCTATCGCGAGGTGGTCGACCGGATCCGCTCGTCGGGCACGGACGTCATCATTAATCTGACCGCGGGCATGGGCGGCGATCTGGAAATCGGCCCCGGCGAAGATCCGATGCGCTTTGGCGCGAACACGGATCTGGTCGGCGGCCTCACGCGCCTCGCGCACGTCGAGGAGTTGCTGCCGGAAATCTGCACGCTCGATTGCGGCACGCTCAATTTCGGCGACGGCGACTACATCTACGTGTCGACGCCGGCGCAGCTGCGGGCTGGCGCCGCGCGCATTCAGGAGTTGGGCGTGAAGCCCGAACTCGAGATCTTCGATACGGGCCACCTGTGGTTCGCGAAGCAGCTGCTGAAGGAAGGGCTGCTGGATGCGCCGCCGCTGTTCCAGCTGTGCCTCGGCATTCCCTGGGGCGCGCCCGCCGACACCACGACGATGAAAGCGATGGCGGACAACCTGCCGCCCGGCGCGCAATGGGCCGGCTTCGGCATCGGCCGCATGCAGATGCCGATGGTCGCGCAGGCCATGCTGCTCGGCGGCCATGTGCGCGTCGGTCTCGAAGACAACATCTGGCTCGATAAAGGTGTGCCCGCAACCAACGGCACGCTCGTGCAGCGCGCGGTGGAAATCATCGAGCGCCTCGGCGGACGGGCGCTTACGCCCGCCGAAGGACGACGCACGCTCGGCCTGCCCGCGCGCGGCGAACGGCAACTCGAACGGCGCGCGGCCGGCGCATACGCGTGAATCGGGCATAGCAGAACTCATAGGCAAACAAGGAAACGTCAGCAATGGCAGTGATCGTCGATATCAAAACATTTGCCGCAATCGGCGCCGGCGTGATCGGCAGCGGCTGGGTGGCGCGCGCGCTCGCCCACGGCCTCGATGTGATCGCGTGGGACCCCGCGCCCGGCGCGGAAAAGCAGTTGCGCGAGAACGTGGCGAACGCGTGGCCCGCGCTCGAACGCGTCGGCCTCGTGCAAGGGGCGTCGCAGGCGCGACTGCGCTTTGTCGAAACGATCGAAGCGTGTGTGGGCGACGCCGACTTCATTCAGGAAAGCGCGCCCGAGCGCGAGGATCTGAAGCTCGCGTTGCACGAGCAGATCAGCCGCGCTGCCAAGTCCGAGGCGATCATCGCTTCATCGACCTCGGGGCTTCTGCCGAGCGACTTCTACGCGCGGGCCATGCATCCCGAGCGGTGTATCGTCGGGCATCCGTTCAATCCCGTGTATCTGCTGCCGCTCGTCGAAGTGCTCGGCGGAGAAAGGACGGCGCCCGCCACCATCGACGCCGCGCTGCGCATTTACCATTCGCTCTCGATGCGTCCGCTGCGGGTGCGCAAGGAAGTGCCGGGCTTCATCGCCGACCGGCTGCTCGAAGCGCTGTGGCGCGAGGCGCTGCATCTCGTCAACGAAGGCGTGGCGACCACCGGCGAGATCGACGACGCGATCCGCTTCGGCGCGGGCATCCGCTGGTCGTTCATGGGCACCTTCCTCACCTACACGCTCGCGGGCGGCGACGCCGGCATGCGCCATTTCATGCAGCAATTCGGCCCCGCGCTGGAACTGCCGTGGACTAAACTGGTAGCGCCGAAGCTGACGGAAGAACTGATCGACCGCGTGGTGGACGGCACCGCCGAACAGGTCGGCCCGCGCTCGATCAAGGAACTGGAGCGCTATCGCGACGACTGCATCACGAGCGTGCTGGCGGCAATCGGCGAGGCCAAGGCGCGCCATGGCCTCGCGCCGGCGGATTGACGCCTGCCGGCTGTGATCGGCGAATCGACCGGAATACTGCCGCGCCCGCTGCCCGGCGCACCATCGCATCACGCGTCGCACACGAACCCAAGGAGACCCCGCACCATGCCGCCCACCACTTCCCTGCCCTGCTACCACGACACGGTGCGCGCGGAATGGGTCGACTACAACGGTCATCTGCGCGACGCGTTCTATATGCTGATCTTCAGCTACGCGACCGACGAACTGATCGACCTGATCGGTTTGCCCGACGCCGTACGCAAGCAACGCGGCCGCTCCATCTACACGCTCGAAGCGCACATCAACTATCTGCACGAAATCAAGCAGGGCGCGCGCGTGCGCGTCGACATGCGCGTGCTCGCGCATGACACGAAGCGCTTGCACCTGTACCTCGAAATGTTCGCGGACGACGGCGACACGCCGGTTGCGGCCGGCGAGCAGATGCTGCTGCACGTCGACACGAGCGGGCCGCGCTCGGTCGCGTTCGACGCCGACGTCGCCGCGCGCATCAAGGAACTGGCCGACGCGCAGGCGGCTTTACCCGCCGCCGCGTACGCGGGCCGCATGATCGGGCTGCCCGCGGCCGCGCAAGGAAAGCGGAGCCAGCATGCTTGAGCCGCAAATGGCGGCGTTCATCGCGCGAGCCGCAGCGATCTACCCGGGACACAGCACCTCCCTGACGCCGCGCGAGCAGCGCGAGATCTATGACCGCTACGCCGCCGCGCTCACGCCCCCATTGCCGCCGCACATCGTGACCGAAGACGCGTCGTTTCAGGCCGCCGCCGGCCATTCGATTGCATTGCGCCGTTATCGCAACCGCGCCCCGGCGGACGGCATGCGGCGCGGCGTCGTGCTGTATTTTCATGGCGGCGGCTTCGTGCTCGGATCGCTCGACAGTCATCAACTGATCACGGCGCGCCTCGCCGCGGACACCGGCCTCGATGTGATCGCCGTCGACTACCGGCTCGCGCCCGAACACCGCGCGCCGGCCGCGCACGACGATTGTCTCGAGCTCACCCGCGCCGCCTTGCAAGGCCGGCTGCCGTTCGATCTTCCCGCCGGCGCCACGCTGCAGCTCGCGGGCGACAGCGCCGGCGCCACGCTCGCGGCCAGCGTCGCATTGCGTTTACGCGACGAGGGAATGGCCGGCATCAGCGGCATGGCGCTGATCTATCCGATGCTCGGCACCGACCCGCAGCCGCCCGCCCGCGACACTGAAGCGCACGCGCCGATGCTGACGCTCACCGACGTCCACGCGTTTCGCGACCTGTACTGGGGCGAAGCGGCGCCGCGTCCGGACTGGACCGTGCCGCTCGACGCCGCGCGTTACGACGCGCTTCCGCCCACGCTCGCCGTCGGCGCCGAGCATGACCCGCTTCGCGACGACGCCCGGGTTTTCGTCGAACGGATCGAGGCGGCCGGCGGCCACGCGCAGTTGTGGATCGGCGCGGGACTCGTGCACGGCTGCTGGCGCGCAATCGATTCGAGCCCCGGCGTGCAAGCCATGCACAAGGCGGTGTGCGGCTTTCTGCGCGCCAATGCCGGCGCCAATGCCGGTGCCAATGCCGGTGCCGCCTGAGCGGCGCTTATCCACGCGGGTTATGCGCGATTAATAAAACCGCTCCCCAATCGCGAATCAAGCCAGAACTCGCGCATCGCGGCTTGCCTGTCCGCTTATCACCATTTCCGCATCCGGCCAGACGCGTCCCCGTGTTCTGTTCGCTGACCCACTGAATAAAAGAATCGCTGCGTCAACACTGTCGTCGGCCAGATATTCCGTCATCGAGACGCCATGGCGCGAGTCGCCAATGAATTGCACGGCTCTTATCGTGGATGAATAGCCACATCGTCCATTTCCCCAACAGAATGGGATATGCCCGCCGTGCCGGCCGGCATGTGTGGCTGCCACCAGCAGCCATCCTGCAAAAGGAAAATCGTATGTTGATGCGAGAAGCTATCCCCCAGGCTCTGAATCGCGGTAACGCTCAGCTTTCGGAGAACCCGCTCACCGCCGGGTCGCCGAAGACCTTTGTCCATTCCTTCGACATCTATCTAAAAGACTCCAATGCCTTCATGAATACTTATTTCGCGCGCTACTTCGAGTGGCAAGGCGTGTGCCGCGAACGGTGGTTCCATGAATGCATTCACGACGATCTGCTCGGCTCGGACGGCATGTTCGTGACCAAACGCGCGCATCAGGAATATGTGCATGAGACGTTTCCGTTCCAGCGCGTGGATTGCTATCTGAACACCGTGCAAGTCAGGCAATGCTCCGCCTACCTGCTGTTTCGCTTTTGCGTCGACGGACGCAAGGTGTCGCAGGGCTATCAGCAGATTCTCTACGCGGGCCGCGACCGCAAGATCCGGCGCTTTCCGGATGGAATCGTCGAACGTGTGAAGGAGTATGAGTTGCCGTTGTCCGCGCTGACGGAGTAGGCCGCGGCGCACCGCGAAAGGCTTAACGCCGGCGCGCCTCGCGCGCCGGCAAGCCGGGCAACGCCCTGTCCGCTGCCGAACCCGGTACGGGCAGGCGCACGGTGAAGGTAGTGTGCGTGCCGCGCACCGACGTGCATTCGATACTGCCGCCGAGCAGCTCCGTCGCGCGGCGGCAAAAAGCGAGGCCCATGCCGGCGCCGCTGCCATGGCGCTTGGTCGAAAAGAAGGCGTCAAAAATATGCGGCAGAACGTCCGGCGCGATGCCGGGTCCGGTGTCGCGAAATTGCAGCACGCAGAATCCCTGGTCCTCCCGCGCGCTGATCGCGATCTGCCCTTCGCCGCTCACGTGAATCGCATGCAACGCGTTTTTCAGCAGATTGAAGAGCACGAACACGACTACCGTGTCCGAGCCGGAAAAACGCAGCGTCGAGTCGATCGGCGAGACCGTGATGCGCTCTCGTTCGCCTGCGCGAAACGGGTAACGCTCCAGCGCGGAGTTCACGCACTGCTGCACGGCATGCGCGCTGAAACGGCTGCGGTCCAGCCGGTCGAGGGTGAAGGAAGCCAGCGCCATTTCGACCATCGCGCTCGTGCCGGATACTTCGCGCCGGATTGCCGTGGCAAGCTGGCTAATGCGCTCGGTTTGATCCGAATGTTCGTGGTCGTCGTACAGGCCGTGCGCGACGGCAAGCCGATAGCCTTTGAACACATGACTCCAGACGCTGGCAATCTCGTCCGCGTGCATGCCGATGGTGGCGAGCGGCGTCGCGATTTCGTGTGCAATGGTGGCCGCGAGCGCATAGGGATGAATCAGGTGATAGCGCACAATCGTGATGGCGAGCAGCCCCAGGCTCAACGCGATGAACAGCACGCCGGGCGGATAAAACGGATAGCCGTAGTTGACCGCGTAGTCGACAGCGGCGAAAGAATACAGGCCCAGCGCCGCGAGACACAGATCGAGACGCCGCCGCGCCTCGCCGCCCGCCTGCTTGCGCGCGCCGAGCAGAAGCTGCGCGCTGCGCGCCGCGAGCAACACCGTCTGCAGGACATGCAACGGATGCAGCGGACCGGCGACCGGATAGTAGCCGAAGAAAAAACGCTGATAGCCTGACACCACTTCATTGCCGGGCAGCAGGACCGCCAGCACGACGCATAATCCATACGAGGCCAGCAACATGGGCCGCTCGCGCCGCCGCGCCGCCACCTCGGTGACGAAGTGATAAAAGGTAGTGGGAAGAAACAGAATGAACAGATAACCGACGCGAACCAGCAAGGCCGCGATCTGCGGGTCTTCAGTCTGGAACAGCAAGGTCCATGTGCCCTGCCATGCGAAGGTGGCCGAGCACATCAGAAGGAATGGCGCCGAGAGCCGCGTCAGCCCCTGCGTGATGACGACATAGAGGCCGAACACGACGAACATGGCCGACACGAAGGCGGTAGGAATGGCGTACATGTAGCTCGACGCGCCGGCAGGCGTTAGCGCGCCCGGTTGCTCCGCCAATGCGCGTAGGTCAGCGGCTTGATGCCGGCTTCGGCCACTTCCGGCGACTCGATCGGACTCCAGCAGTAGAACGCGTCGCCCCAGCCGGGAATGGGCTGCGGCTTGAGCATTCTGAACTCGAGACTGGATCGATACGCGAGATGCGGCCAGAAGAGCGGCATGACTTCGCGCACCGCCATCTGCTTCAGCAACTCGGCGGGGCCGCTTTCGTCCGCGACGATTTCGCCCTGCGCGATCCAGTCGTGCTCGGCCCACGCGACGAAAACGCTCGCCCTGCCCTCGCGGTCGAACATGAGAATCGCATTCTGCTCGGGACGCCAGTAGTACTCGAGAATGCCCTTCTCTTTCACCACGTCGTCGATTACTTTGCGCGTGCGCGGATCGCAATAGGTGATGCCGTTCTCGCCGAGTGCAAGCCAGCCCGCCTCGGAACAGTGGCGGCTCTTGGCGTCCTTCAGGAAGTGAACGAGCCGGTTCGCCGAATCGGCGTCGGTCTTGCGCAGATACAGATCGACAATGCCCGCGTTGAATGCCTTGACCGCGACGGTTTCGTCGGCGACGCCCGTGAGCAGAATTTTCGCGCAATGCAAGTTGGAGATGGACGACAGAAACTCGACACCGCTCACGCCCGGCATGTCGTAATCGACCACGACAGCGGCCACTTCGGCGAAACGCGCATCGCGCGCCAGCACGTCCCGCTGCGGCGATGTTTCCACGAAGCGCTCGAATCCCGTCTCGCTCAGGCACGCCGCAGCCGGGGCGAACTCCAGCGAATTCTCGCGCGCGTGCTGGCGGATGAAGGCGAGCGCCGTTTGCGGCCGCGAAAAAAACAGATTGGTGGAAACGTCCGGAAAGAACCGGCGTAGCGCGTCGAGATAGTTGTCGTTGTCGTCGACGAAAACAACCGTGGTCGGATAGGAGACGGGTGGTCGAATAAACTTGTTCATATTTTCACGTGGTTCGTCGTGCCGCCGCAGCGGATCACCGTGACAGGCTCGCCGGTCGCCGCACTCGCTCACGTGGAACATGCCGGCGCGCCGCCACCTGCGTACACGCCGGTCTTTCTATCGCTGTTGCCGGGCCGGTTCCCGTTGATCCGTATAGTACAGGGCTCTTGGCTTCAACAGTACAAAGTTACGCGTGTTTAAGCCAGCGTATGCGGCCTGAATAAAGCGAATAAGCGATACGGATAAAAACGCGGATAGAAACGGGGATAGGGGACGCGACGGCCGCCCGCCCGTTGGGCAGCCGCGCGATGCCGCGACGGCGCCGGTTACGGCCGCGCGGCCACTTCGTCCAGATGATCGAGCAGCGCAGCCGGGTCGTCGTAGACCCGGAGCGCGCCGGCGCGCTCCAGCTCTTCCGTGCCGTAGCCGCCCGACAGCAAGCCCACGCCGAGCGCGCGGCAGCGCCGCGCCGCGAGCATGTCCCAGATGCTGTCGCCGACCACGACCGAATGCTCGATCTCGACGCCGAGGCGTTCGGCTGCCGCAATGAAGAGATCGGGGTCGGGCTTTGCGTATTTGACGTCGTCGCGCGTGACGACGACGGCTTTCGACGGATCGACGCCGAGCGCCTCAAGATTCACGGCCGCGGTTTCCATGCGGCCGCTGGTGGCGACAGCCCACGGCGTGCCGGCTTGCGTGAGCGCGTCGAGCAATTCGCGCGCGCCCGGCAGCGGACATACTTGCGCGCGCAACCTTTTATACGCCGCCGCATGCGCGTGACGAAGACGCTCGCCGCGCTCGGCGCTGATGTCGCCGTGCGTCTCGCGCAAAAGCTGATTGGTGAAGAGGCCGCCGCTCATGCCGATTTTTCGATGGATCCGCCACACCGATAGGGCAATACCTTCGCTGTCGAGCGCTTCTTTCCAGGCCAGCACGTGTTGATAGACGCTGTCGACGAGCGTGCCGTCGAGATCGAACAGAAATGAGGTCTGGATACGCATGGTGGGCTCCTTTCGATGGCTACGCCCGCCAATATGCCACGTCAAGCGCCGCGAGGCATCAGCGCGCCTTGCCGCGCGCGCCCTTGCCGGCCGTCGCGGCGCGCGGAGGATCCTTGCTGGCCGGCGCGCCGCCGCCCACTTGCTCGAGCCACGACAGCGCGTCGACATACGACAGAAACTGTTTCAGATAGCCCGGCGACAGCTCGCGCATCAGCGAAAGCGAGCGATGCACGAGACTGCTCGAATTGAGCGGACCGGCGTTGCCGGGCGCCGGTTGCAGCGACTGGCGCACCTGCTGGTCGGTGCGCACGCGCGCCCACGTCTCACGGAAATAATCGAGCTCGGGAAGTTCGGGATAGGCGGGCTGGCCGGGCGGCGGGCGCCGCGCTGCGCCTTGCAATTCGCCGACGAGTTCGGCGAGCGCGCTCTGGGACGGCTCGCGCTCGCAGACGGCGTCAGTGGCTGCGGCCGCGGCGCGTGCGCGCAGCGGGCTGTGGTGCTCGTGGTCCTCGCGGTCGCCGGGTTCTATCTTGCGCGCATACGCTTCGAGCAGCGCGGCAAGCTTCTCGTCGAGCACACGTCGCGCCTCGCCGCTGTGTCCGGCGGCGCGCCGCTCCAGCGCGTCGATGAAACGAAACCGCAGCGGGTCTGCCAGGTCGGCACCGCGCGCCCGCCAGCCGTCGAGGATCGCGCGCGGCGTCTGCGGCGTGCCCGCCGGCTCCGTCGCCTGATGGCTCGCGCGATTACTCACGAGACTTTCCCGCCGCCGCGAGCCGCGGAACCGGCGCGATCTCCACGCGGCGGTTGCGCGCGCGCCCTTGTTCGTCGGCATTCGAACTGACCGGCTGAGCGGAGCCGAAGGCCGCCGCGAACACCGACGACGCCGGCACGCCCGCGTCGATCAGCGCGCGCGTCACGGTCAGCGCGCGCTGCGCCGACAGTTCCCAGTTGTCCGCGAAACGGCGGTTGCCTTCGCGCAGCCGCTGGTCGTCGGTGAAGCCGCTCACCATCAGCAGCTGGTCGTTCGCGCGCAGATAGGCGGACAGCGGCCCCCCGAGACTCTTCAGCAGGTCCCGCCCTTGCGGCTGCAACTGGTCGGAGTTCAGCGCGAACAGCACATTGCCGCTGATGCCGATGCGTCCGTTGACGAGCGTCACACGGCCGGCCGCGAGCGGGCCGGCGAGCGCCTCTTCGAGCGTTTTGCGGCGCTGCGTTTCGAGCTGGCGCTGTTTGACCTCCTGCTCCAGCTTGTTCGACAGTTCGAGCTGCACGCCGATCACGGCGACCAGAATCAGCATGAACGCGCCGAGCAGCACCGACATCAGGTCGCCGAACGCCGCCCAGATCGGCGTGCCGGGTTCCACGCCGCCGTCGATGTCCTCGCTCATCCCGCTCATGCCGCCTCGACTCCGTCTGCGGTGCGCTCGGCCGCGAGCCGCTGCAGATCTTCGACGATCTGCTTCTGCGACATCACGCTCAGGTCGACCACCTCGCGCGCCTGCGCGACGTAGTAGGCAAGCTGTTCGTCACTGCGCGCGAGCGACTTGTCGAGCGCCGCTTCGATTCGCTCCAGATGCGCGACGAGCTTGTCGTTCGATTCGCCGAACATCTGCACGGCCGCGCCGAAGGCCTCGCTGAGGCTCGCCACTTCGACGGCGCCGCCCGTGATCTGCGCGGCAATCGTGCCGATCTTCTCCGCCTCGGCCTCGACCTTCTCGGTGAAGCGAGTGCCGACACGGTCGAGCAGATCCGCCGACGTCGCGACGAGCGCGTCCACAGCCGTGCGCTGTTCCGCCGATGCATGGTTGACCGCGTCGAGCAGCGTTTCCAGCGTTTCGAGCAGGCGACTGCGCTCCTCGAGCATTGCGGTGTCGCGCACCATGCTGTCCGAGAGCTTCTGACGCAATTCGGCAACCACTTCGGCCGCGGCCTTCGGCGCCTCGGACGCCGCCTGCACGAGCCGCGAGATTTCAGCGATGGTTTCGCTCGCGTGCGTCTGGGTCTGAGCGGAGATATCGCGCGCGGTCTGCTCGAGCGTGTCGCAAATCTGCTGCTGACGGTTCGCCGTGCGCTCGCCCGCCTGCTGCCATTCGTTGCCAAGCGTGGTCGCCAGCGAATCGAGCTTCGCGGTCCAGGCGGTTAGACGCTCTTCGTTGTGCTCGCCTGCCAGTTGCCATTTTTCGCTGAGCGCAGCGGCCATCGAGTCGAGCTTCGCGGTCCACGCCGCCAGCTGGTGCTCGTTGTTTTCGCCTGCCTTCTGCCATGTCTCGCCGAGCGAACTCGCCAGCGCATCCAGCTTCGCGGTCCACGCCGCCAGCTGCTGCTCATTATTTTCGCCCGCTTTCTGCCATGTCTCGCCGAGCGAATTCGCCAGCGCGTCCAGCTTCGCCGTCCAAGCCGCGAGTCGCGCTTCGTTGTGCTCGCCCGCCTGCTGCCATTCCTTGCCGAGCGCGGCCGCCATCGACTCAAGCTTCGCCGTCCATGCCGCCAACCGCGCTTCGTCTCGCGACGCCATGGCGTTCTGCAAGTCCGCATGCGACTGGCCGACGGTCCGCAGCAACGACGACGAGTGCGCCTCGAACGCCGCGGCTGCCGCCGCCAGGGTCTTTTCGTGCCGCGCCGCCAGCGTCTCGCCGCTCTGCTGCTGGCGCGACAGCGCCTCCTTCCATGTCTCGGAGATGTTGCCCGCCGCGGCTTCGAGACGCGCGGACACGCCGTCGACGAGTCCGTTCGAGCGCTCGTCGAAAGTCTCGGTGAAGCGCTCCAGCGACGCCTGCAATTGCCGGCTCAATGCCTCGTTCGACCGTTGCTGGCCGGCGAGCGCCTCGTTCCAGATGTCGGCCACCTTCGCCGTGGCCGACTCGAAACCGTTCGACAAGCCGTCCAGTTGACGCTGCACCGCCTGCGAGACGCTCTCGTGCAAGGCCGCGCTCTCGCGCGCGAGGCCGGCCATGGTGGCCTGCATGACGGGCTCGAGCGCCTCGCCGGCGGCTCGCGTGCTGTCCGCGACGCTCTGCTTCAACGACTGCTCCACCGAGGCCGCGAGGCGCGCATACGCGAGCTGAGCCTTGCTGTGAAACGCTTCCTGGCTGGCCAGTTGGCGCTCGTTCAAAGCGAGACTGTGCTGCTCCATCGCGCTCATCATCGTTTGCAGACGGTCGACGAGCGTAGGCATCAGCTCCGCCTGCTTTTGCAGGAGGCGGAAGCTTTCGTCGCGCCGATGCGCCTGCGAATAGATGCGCAGTGTGGTCGCGACCTTCACGTCGAGCTGTTGCGCGGCTTCGAGCCGCTCGCGGCGGCACAACGCCGACAGCAGGCCGAGCATGGCGGAACTCGCCACGCCCGCAATCGAAGTGCCGAACGCAAAGCCCAAACCTTTGACCGGCGCGGCCAGCGAGGCGCGGATCGCAGCGAGGTCGGTCGCGCTTTCGAGCGCGAGGCCGGTGCCGCGCAGCGTGACGACCATGCCGAGCAGCGTGCCGAGCATGCCGAGCAGCACCAGCAAGCCCACGAGATAAGGCGTGAGCGCGGGCCCCGGCAACGCGACGCGTTCGCCTTCGATACGAAGGCGCGCCGCGTTGCGCAAGCCCGGATGCAATTGCTCCAGCCACGCGCCGAGCCGCGGCGGCGGTTCGGACAGCCCCGCCACCGCGCGCGTGAGCGTGCCGGTCGCCGCGCTATAGCGGCGCAATTCGAGTGCGCCGGCCAGATAGAAGGCACCGATCAGCAGCGTGACCGCCAGTGCGAGCCAGTTCGAACCGACATAGCCGATGGCAATGCCGCACACCGCGGCAAGACCTGCCGCGAACACAACGAGATCAATACGATATCTGGACATAGTGTCCCAGTTAGCGAGTACGAAGGGCGGCGAGCAGCCCTTCGACCGGTTGTAAACGAACATCCAGCTCGGCCAGCAGCACGCTCAGCATGTCCTGGCGGAATGCATCGAGCCAGAGGCCGGACGCAGCAGGGACGGCAGCAGCGGCGGGAACACCCTCGTCCGCTGCGGGCGTCGCGGCTTCCGCCTGCTGCGCCGCGTCGCGCAGCCGCTCGAAGTGGCCGGCCAGCAGCGCCGGCAGGCTCGCGAAGAGACTCCGTTCGCGTTCGGCGAGCGCGCGTTCCATGACGGCGTCCACCACCGCGAGACGGCCCATCGCCGGCGTCTTTGCTGCGAGCAGCGCGCGCAGCCGGCCGCGCAGACTGCCGACAGCCGTTTCCATCGATTGCTGCATGGCCTGATAGCGCTGGCGAAACACCACGTAGTCCACCGGCGCAGCGGGCGGCTCTCTATACGCGGGACCGCGGCGCTTTGATGTCGCGAACGCGCTGTCGCCGGTAATCGTATTGACGAGCGATGCCCGCACGCGCGCGCATTCGGCTTCTTCCGCGCTGCCGAAGCTCCGCGCGCCCGCGGGCACGGCAGGCGGCGCGCCTGTGAGCGCCGACGAGAGCGCGATCGCGTCCGTCCAGCCGAGCCATTGGCTCAGCCGGCCGGACAGCGACTGCCGGGGTTCGGAAACGTCGACATCGGCGAAACGCGACAGCAGGCGAACGAGCGCGGGGCCGCTGAGAGCTGTGCGCTGAGGGGCTTGCAACATACCACCGGATGCAAAAAAGTCAGCAGTTTACACGCTGACGCACGCGGCGGCTTCAGTCCCCATAAGAACGTCCCGTCGCGCAGACATCGTGGCGCCCGCGAATGGACGTTCTGGGCTGCCGCGCATGCGACGGCCGCGTGGGATTTGCGCCGCGCCGCCGCCCCCGCCGCCCCGGGCTTCCGCTTCAGATCGCTCCACGCGGCCGGGGCTGCTCGGCATCGACGCAGCACACGAGCGCATCGGCGTCTTCATCCCCGACGCTCAGATAGATATGCCCGATGGAACTGTCGAAATAGAGACTGTCGCCCGGCGTCAGCCTGAACGACTTGCCGTTCTCGAAGCGCAGTTCGAGCTTGCCGGCGAGCAGAAAGACGAACTCCTCGCCCGCATGCCGGATGTACTCGGGAAAGTCGGACACGGCGCGCGCGTGGATGTGCGCGCGCATCGGCATCATGCGTTTGCCCGTCAGGTTGTTCGCGAGCATGCCGTACTCGTAGTTCGGCGTGTCGTACACAGGTTGCTTGCCGGCGGCGGTGAACGACGGCTTCATCGCGCCGGCAGCCGGCTTGCGGCGCCGGCCGAAGATCGCGTCGAACTCCAGCTCCAGCGAATGCGCGAGCGCCGCGAACTTGTCGTAAGTCAGCGCGATGTCGCCCCGCTCGGCCTTCGAGATCGTCGAAACCGCAATGCCCGAGCGCTCCGAGAGCTCCGCCAGCGTGAGCCCGCGCGCCTTGCGCGCCTGCCGCAAATGCCCGCCCACCAGCTTGTGATCGAGCGCGGGCGGCGCTTCGTCCGCGCTCGCCCTGAGTTGTTCCACTACGGCTTTGACCATCTCACCTGATTCCGCTTGCCAGAAAAATTTCTCGTATCCGAGAAATTTATTTTTTCTCGTATATGATAACTCACGTCGATTCCACCTTCCTGTGGGGCCCGTATCGTGTCTACCTTTGCGCTCAGTCAATCCGGCTTGACGAAGACCCGCGTCATCACTGCCACGACCATCGGCACGGCGCTCGAATTCTACGACTTCACGATCTACAGCTTCTTCGCGATCCAGATCGGGCAGTTGTTCTTTCCCGGCGCGTCGCCCGTCAATCAGTTCCTGCTTTCCATCGGCGTGTTCGGCGTGGGCTTCGTGGTGCGGCCGCTCGGCGGCGTGGTGATCGGCGCTTATGCGGACCGCGCGGGGCGCAAGAACGCGATGGTCCTCACCATCATGCTGATGGCGCTCAGCTGCGCGATGATCGCGTGCGCGCCGACTTACGCGGTAGCCGGACTCGCGGCGCCGCTGATCGTGCTCGTCGCGCGCCTGATACAAGGCTTCGCGGCCGGCGGCGAGTTCGGACCGGGCACGACGCTGCTCGTCGAATATGCGACCGACAGCACGCGCGCCTTCTTCGCGAGCTGGAATTTCGCGGCGACTGCAGCGGGTCTCGTGCTCGGCGCGCTCGTGGCGACGCTTGTCAACGTACTGCTGCCGAAGCAGGCGGTGCTCGAGTGGGGCTGGCGCATTCCGTTCGTGCTCGGCATCGTCGCCGCGCCGGCGGGCATGCTGATCCGCCGGCGCCTCGAAGAAACGCTGACGGAGCGCAAGCCCGGCGAAGCGCCGCCGCGCGGCGCGCTGAAGGCCGCACTGACCACACATCTCAAGCTGACGATTCTCGGCACCTTCGCCGAGTTGGGCGGTTCCGTGTCCGTCTATATCACCGCGTTTTTCTTGCCGAGCCATGCGGTGCGCGCGCTGCATCTGTCGTCGACGTCGGCGGTCATTTCGGGTATCGTCAGTTCGCTCGCGCTTTTCGTCGCGGCACCGCTCGCCGGCATGCTCGCGGATCGCTATACCCGCAAGCGCGTGCTGGTCATTTCGCGCGTCGTGATGCTGCTCGTCGTCTATCCGGCGTTTGCATTTCTGAGCGCGCATCCGTCGATGACCGCGCTTTGCATCGTCTCCGCGCTGCTCGCCGTGTTCGTATCCGGGCAGATCGTGCCGGTGCTGGTCATGATCCCGGAACTGTTCCCGAAGCATGTGCGCGCAACGGGCATTGCCTTGACGTATGTGGTCAGCGCATCGTTTTTCGGCGGCTTCTCGCCGTTTATCGCGAGCTGGCTCGTCGCGCGTACCGGCAATCCGCTTGCGCCAGCATGGTATGTCGCGACGGCGTGCGCGATTTCACTCGTGCCGGTAATCTGGCTGAAGGACCGTACCGGCGAAGCACTCGCCTGACGAAGAGGACGCAATGAGTCGTGACAATGTAAGTGAGCACAACGAACTGGTAGGCCGCAGCGCGGTCGAGCTGCGCCGGATGATCGGCGCGAAAGAGATCTCTCCTGTCGAACTGCTCGATGCATGCATCGAGCGAATCGAGGCCGTGAATCCCGCCGTCAACGCCATTACGGCCACCGACTTCCCGGCCGCGCGAGCCGCCGCGAAGCGCGCCGAACAACAGGTGCTCGACGGCGAACCGCTGGGTCTGCTGCATGGCTTGCCGCTCGGCGTAAAGGATCTGGAAAATACCGCCGGACTCCTGACGACCTACGGTTCGCCGATGTCGCGCGGCAACGTCCCCACGCAAGATGTGGTGCTCGTCGAGCGCCTGCGCGCCGCTGGCGCAATCGTCACCGCGAAAACCAATGTGCCCGAACTCGGCGCGGGCGCGAACACGCGCAATCCGGTGTGGGGCGCAACCGGCAATCCGTTCAATACCGCGCTGAATGCCGGAGGCTCGTCGGGCGGCTCCGCCGCTGCGCTCGCGTGCGACATGTTGCCTGTGTGCACCGGCTCGGACACCGGCGGCTCGCTGCGCATTCCCGCTTCCAAATGCGGCGTAGTCGGTTTTCGTCCGACGCCGGGACTCGTGCCCAACTCGCGCAAGCTGGTGGGCTGGGCGCCGATCTCGGTGGTCGGGCCGATGGGCCGCACCGTCGCCGAGGCATGCCTGCAACTCGCGGCGACAGCCGGCATTTCCGCGGGCGATCCGCTCAGCTTTCCCGTCGATCCGCTCGGTTTTGCCGCGCCGGCCGACATCGACCTCAGCACACTGCGCGTGGGTTGGACTGAAGATTTCGGCAGTTGCGACCTGGACGCATCGATCCGCCAGCTGTTTCGCGAGCGCGTGGCGCTGATTGCGCCGTCTTTCCGTTCGTGCGAAGAAGTCCGCTTCGATCTCGGCGACGTGCACCGCTGCTTCGACGTGATTCGCGCGGAGAGTTTCGTCGCCGGTCTGCATGACGCCTATACACGCGACCCGGATCAGCTGGGCCCGAATACGCGCGCCAACTACGAGCTCGGCGCGCGCATGAGCCTCGGGGACAGCGCGTGGGCGCAGGCCGAGCAGACGCGCATTTTCAAACGCTTCCAGGCCGCGTTCCGGCAGTACGACGTCATTCTCTCGCCGACCACGTCGGTGTCGCCGTTTCCCTGGCAGCAGCTTTACGCCGCGCAAATCGATGGGCGCGAGCAGGACAACTATTACCGCTGGCTCGCGCTCACCTACGTCGTCACGCTCACGACGCACCCCGCCGTCTCGCTGCCATGCGGACTCGATCACGCCGGCATGCCGTTCGGCTTGCAGATCGTCGGGCCGTTTCATGGCGACCGCAAGACGCTCGGCATCGCGCATGCCATGGAGCAGGTATTCGCGCAATCGCCGGTATTGCGCCGGCCGCGACCGGATCTGTCGAAGCTCACAAAAGCGGACGCGTCGCTCCAATCGATCGTGACCTCGCCTCCCCTCTTTAACGACGCGGGCACGAGCGGCTCCGGCGTCTCGGCGGTTTAAGCGATGACAGCTATCAAATTCGATACCGTGGTGCTCGGCGCCGGCATTGTCGGTGTGTGCGTGGCCGTGCATTTGCAGCAGCGCGGCCGGCAGGTTGCACTGGTAGACCGCAAACCGCCCGGCAACGAGACGTCGTTCGGCAATGCGGGGTTGATCCAGCGCGAAGGTGTTTATCCCTACGCCTTTCCGCGCGGACTCGGTGCATTGCTTCGCTATGCACGCAACCAGTCGCTCGACGTTCGCTATCACGCCGACGCGCTCTTCCATGCAGCGCCGTTCCTATGGAGGTACTGGCGCAATTCCGACCCCGCGAAACACGCCCAGATTGCGAGGTCGTATTCGACGCTGATCGAACACTGCGTGAGTGAACATCGCGCGCTCGCCGCCGCAGCAGGCGCGAGCGCGCTGCTGCGCCCGACCGGATGGATCAAGGTGTTTCGCAGCAATGCCGCGCAAGATGCGGAACTGCGGCTCGCAGATCAATGGCACCGCGAATACGGCGTTGAGTTCGAAGCGCTCGACGCCGCACGCCTGCAGCAGGCCGAGCCGGATCTCGACAAGGCCCTGCGAGGCGGCTTGCGCTATACGCAGGCGGATTCGGTGAGCGACCCGAACGCGCTCGTCACGGCCTACGCGAAATACTTCGAGAGCCTTGGCGGCCGGTTCTTTACCGGCGACGCCAACACGCTGCGCAACGGCTGGGACGTCGCAACGGACGCGGGGACGATCAGCGCTTCATCGGTAGTCGTTGCATTGGGGCCGTGGTCCGGCGTGCTCAGTTCGCGGCTGGGTTATCACCTGCCGCTCGGCGTCAAGCGCGGCTATCACATGCATTACGCGCCGCGCGCGGGTGCGCGCCTCAATCATCCGGTGCTCGACGCAGAAAAGGGCTATCTGCTCGCGCCGATGGCGCGCGGCATCCGCCTCACGACCGGTGCCGAGATTGCGTTGCTCGACGCGCCGAAAACGCCGACGCAACTCGCCGCCGTCGAACCGATTGCGCGCACGCTTTTTCCACTCGACAAACGCCTCGACGATCAACCGTGGATGGGCGCACGGCCCTGCACGCCGGACATGATGCCCGTGATCGGGCGCGCTGAAAAACATCAGGGCTTGTGGTTTGCATTCGGCCACGCGCATCACGGACTCACGCTCGGGCCGGTGACGGGCCGCCTCATCGCCGAAATGATGACAGGCGAGCAAACGCTGGTGAACACGCGGCCTTTCAGAGTGGAGCGGTTCTAGCGGCAAACGGCGGCGGCATACGGCAACGGCATACGCGGTGCTTCCTTCAGTGCAGCGGTTGCATGGCGGTCCATCGCGTCCAGCCGCTCTCACCCTTCATCGCGCTCATGCGCAACGCGCGTGAGCCATCGGGAAAAATAATCGACTCGGTGCGGCATGCTTCGGGGTCCGGAAGATCGCGCAAAGCGACAAAACCGATTTCGTGTTTGAACGACAGATTGCCTTCACGCAATATGCCGAGGTAAGCCGGTTCCTCGTTGTCCATTGGCTGAGCCGTGCAGCGGTTCAGCAGCACAGCGGCGACTTCTGCATCACACATGGTCTCTCTCCTGACTAATACAACACCACCCGGCCCGGCGGTGCTCGAGTTCGTGTTTTTATAAAATCATTCTAGAAGTCGCGGGCGAAAACGCTAACTCCCAGTTTTACGATCGCTTCCTTATCTCAACGGACGCGCGCTAGCGAAGCAGCCGGCTCCCGTCAACCTGACGGCATAGTCTGCAGCACTGCCCGGCCAGCCGAACAGGTAGCCTTGCAGCGTGTCGCAGCCCATTGCGTGCAGCGCGCTCGCCTGTTCTTCGGTCTCGACGCCTTCCGCGGTGACGGACATTCCGCACGCGTGCGCCATCTTCACGACCGCATGGGCAATGGCCGCGCAATCCCTGTCGCCGGGCAAGCCCGCGACAAACGAGCGGTCGATCTTCAGGCCATGCAGCGCAAAGCGCTTCAGGTATGACATGGAGGCATAGCCCGTACCGAAGTCGTCGATGGTCAGCTTCACACCCAGTTTCACCAGCTCGGACATCGTCGCGCATACAGCCGGATCATCGGGCATCAGCATGCCTTCTGTGATTTCCAGTTGCAGAGCGGAAGGTTGCAGGCCGGTGTTGGCAAGACATGCAGCGACATGCTGCACGAGCCGCTCGTTGAACTGCACCGGCGAAATGTTCACGGAGACAGTCACGCCCGGCGCAATGCTCCAGCGCCAGTCCGCGACCTGTGCGCAGGCCTGCTCCAGCACCCAATCGCCGACTGCTTCCATCAGCCCGGCCTGCTCGGCGATCGGGATGAATTCGGCAGGCGCGACGTCGCCGAGTTCGCTGCTCGTCCAGCGCAAGAGCGCCTCGACGCCCAGTATTTCGCGTGATGCAGCGTCAACGACAGCCTGGTACGCGACTCTGAATTCGCCCGCATCGAGCGCATCGCGCAGCAGGTCTTCAATCGCAAAGCGGCGTTGCGCCGCTTCCTTCATGTCACGCGTAAAAAAACGCACGCTGCCGGGGCCGTATGTTTTCGCACGGCGCATCGCGGCGCCGGCATCGCGCATGAGAAGCGCCGCGTCGCGGACATCGCCGTTGGAACGCGCAACGCCCACCGATGCGCTCACGCGGTACTCACGGCCCGCAATCACAAACGGCTCGACGAATAAAGCCAGAACCTGTTGCGCGAACGCGGGCAGCGCCGGCGCGTCGCGGTGACCGTCTGTAACAATCACGAACTCGTCGCCGCCGATGCGGGCAAGCAGATCGTTCGCGGCCACGGTGCCGGCGAGCCGCTGTGCGACGCTGCGCAACAGGCGGTCGCCGAGATCGTAGTCGGCAATGTCGTTGATCCTGCTGAAGCCGTCCACGTTGACAACCAGCATCGCCACGCATGCGGCCTGCGCGGATCTCAGCCACTGCTGGGCGCGCCCTGTCGCGTAGGCGCGGTTATAGACGCCCGTGAGCGAATCGATAAACGAACCATGTGCGCAGTGGCCCTGGACACGCGTTTGCATGGCGACTGCCTGCAATGACGCGTCGCCGCACGGGGGATGGAGTCGCACATCCGATTGAGTTGGCGGCAGCACGGAAACTTGCCCAGTCATCGTTACGCTCCTATGCTAAGCATTACACACGAACCGTATGACAGTTCGCTTTATGCACTCAGCCAATTTTTAATAACCTTCAGGACTACGGAGGTAAGCGCCTTTATCTCACGAGGGAAGAACAGGCACCGCGACGCCATAGCCGTGCCTCCACGATATGCCGGCATAGGCCTCTTGAGAACGGGTCACGTTGGTGAACGCGTAAAGCAACGTCAAACGCTTCACCGCATGCCGCACAAACCGCTGGGCCACACAATGAAAATCCACCAACTGCGCGTCCTGATCGCCATTGCCGATGCAGGCAGTGTCAGAGGCGCCGCGCGCATGCTCGATTCGTCGCCGGCCGCCGTTACGCAAAATATCCAGCAACTGGAAGAAACCGTGCGCATGCAACTCGTCGTGCGTACATCGTCGGGCGTGACGCTTACGGCATGCGGGCAAACCCTGCTTGCGCATGCGCGGCTCGTCGCGGCACAAATGACGCGGGCGCACCAGGCCATCGATGCCATGCGCGGCGAACCGAGCGGACGTCTTTCCATTGCGGTGACTGCCTGGGTCGCGCTGACGTTTCTGCCCGAAACCGTGGCGCGCTTTCGCACCCGAATGCCGGCCATCCAGCTGGAATTGTTCGAAGGCTTGCTGGCCATTGCCACACCGCGTCTGCGTGACGGCAGCCTGGATATTTATGTCGGACGGCAAGCGCCAGGCGCAACGACTTGCGACTTCAACTATCAGCCGCTGTTCGCCACGAGCCGTGCGGTGGTCGCGCGGCAAGGTCATCCCCTTGCGGACTCGCGTTCGCTCTCGGACTTGCTCGAGAACGACTGGCTCGTCGCGCTCGATCCGCAGACCGAAGGTCAGGCGTCCTATCAGATGTTCGCCCGCCACGGGCTGCCGGTGCCGCGCAGTATTCACTTTCTGCATTCGCTTACCGTCGCGGTTGCGCTGCTCAAACGCACGGACATGCTCAGCATTTTTCCGTGGCCGCTCGTCGAACTGTGCGCCGCGCGCGACGGTTTGTGCGCAATCCCGCTGCGGGAGGAACTCGAAGACTCGACGGTTGGCATCATCATGCGCACCGGTGAGCCTGCCGACGCCGCGTCACGATGTTTTATTGACTGCCTGATCGAAACGATCCGCGACGAATCCTGGGGCCGAACAACGGATATCCGCCGGGCCATGCAATCGGTGGAAGTGCTCGTGTAATGCGCTCGTGGCAAGCGCCTCGTCTGGCGTGGGGCTCAAATAAAAAACGCCGCGAGCGCAACGGCTCGCGGCGTCATAACACTCGCTGCTGCAGGAGCGCTCAGGCGGTCACCGCCACCCGCCGCGGCGACACGGCGGATACTACAAACGCGACCACGATGTTCACCACGAGCGCGATCAGGCCAATATAAACCGGGTAGACCGCATCGCCGATATGCAGTGCGAACACCGGCTTGAGCCCTTGCGAAATGGCGAGCGAGGTGCCGAGCACGATGCCGGCCAGCCAACCGCTGAACAGGCCCGGCGTATTCAGGCGCCGCGTGTACAGCGAAAAGACGATAGCCGGGAAAATCTGCAGGATCCACACGCCGCCAAGCAATTGCAGGTCGATTGCATATTGGGTCGGCAGGAACACGATGAACAGCAGCGCGCCGAATTTGACGACGAGCGAGACGATCTTCGCATTTGCCGCCTCGGCTTCGGGCGTGATGTTCGGCGACACCAGCGGACGCCACAAGTTGCGCGTGAACAGATTTGCCGCGCCGATCGACATGATCGCGGCCGGAACCAGCGCACTGATTGCGATAGCTGCCGCCGAGAAACCGACGAACCACGACGGGAACAGCGTGTTAAAGAGTGCAGGCACCATGTCCGACGCCGACTTCACATGCACGCCTGCCGCAATCGCCATGTAGCCGAGCAACGCGATCAGGCCGAGCAGCAGGGTGTAAGCCGGCAGGAAGATCGCGTTCTTGCGGACCGTCTTCGCCGACGAAGACGACAACACTGCCGTCATCGTGTGCGGATACATGAATGCAGCAAGCGCGGAGCCCAACGCAAGCGATGCATACGCGGTGAATTGCGTCGGTTTGAGGATGATGCCGGTCGCGCCGCCCTTCGCCTTGAAGTACGTATCCGCTGCGTCGAATACATGCGCATAGCCGCCGAGTTTTGCAGGAATCAGCCACACCGCCGCGATCACGACGATGTAGATCATGATGTCCTTCACGAACGCGATCATCGCCGGTGCACGCAGGCCGCTCGCGTACGTGTAGAGCGCCAGAATCACGAAAGCGACAATCAACGGCAATTCGCCGCTCACGCCGAGCCCTTTGATCACCACTTGCATGCCGACCAGTTGCAGGGCGATATACGGCATCGTCGCCACGATACCGGTCAGCGCGACCGCGGCCGGAAACCACTTGCCGCCGTATTCGCCGTGCACGTAGTCCGCTGCCGTAATGTGATTCTTCGCATGCGCGACCTTCCACAGCTTCGGCATGACGGCAAACACAAAGGGATAGACGATGATCGTGTACGGCAGCGCGAAGAAGCCATAGGCGCCGACGGAATAGACGAGCGCCGGCACTGCGATCACCGTGTACGCGGTGTAAAAGTCGCCGCCTACGAGGAACCAGGAAATGATCGTTCCGAACTGACGGCCGCCCAGACCCCATTCGTGCAATTGCGTGAGATCGCCGCGTTTCCAGCGAGCGGCAAAGAAGCCGATCACGGTGACAAGAGCAAAGAATGCGATGAAGACGGTCATCGCAACCGGATTGACGGGATTCAGATCACTCATTTGACACCTCGATACACGATGTAAATCAGTAGCGAGGTCAACGGCACCCACAGGAACTGATACCAGTAGAAGAACGGAAACCCGGCAAACGACGGACGTGTGTCGTTATAGAACGGCAACCACAACAGCGCGATATACGGGAGCAAAAGAATGAGCCAGAGCCATGACCGGCCGGCGGATGGGGAGGTCTCCATATACATCTCCTAGGTCTATTATTGACACCGCGCATCCGGACTCGTGGTCCGCCGCGCGGAAACCCGGTCATGGGCATCTGCATGGAATACCCACGCGATAACCCTGCAGAAACCGGAATCTGCCTGTGCGCAACGCCGACGCATGACGAGGCGAGCATGAAGCTGGCCCGCCGCAAGGTTCATACGAATCGCGCACCGGAATATGCGCCGAAATAAGCACCGAATGGCGCCGGCATGACGGCGAAAGCGTCCCGCGAGACGCAGTACGCCGCGGGGATGTAGTATTCGCCTTCGTGGGCGTCCTCACAAGCGCGCAACTACGTAAGCGGGCTACGTATTACTACGTAGCCGACTGCCGGTCTTTTCAACGATGAAACTCAAAGCCAAGATTGTCCTGCTGGCTATCGTGCCCTTCCTTGCGGCTATCGCCAGCATCGAAATCGGTGTGCGCCGCGAAGCGACCGCGCTTGCGCAAACGCAGCACGCGACCACCCAGGCGGCCTACATGGCCAGCAAGGAGATCGAACTCAAGCATTACGTGGAGTTGGCGACCTCGGCGATCGCACCGCTTTACGAAGCTGGCGAGGACAACGCGCGCGACGACGCGCTGCGCCGCACGCGCGCGCTCGGCGTTCTCGAGAAGATGGACTTCGGCAAAGACGGCTACTTCTTCGTCTACGACATGCACGGCCGCTCGCTGATGCATCCGCGGGAGCCCGACCTCGTGGGGCGCGATTTGTCGGAGCTGCGCGATCCGCAAGGTGTGCCGACCATCCAGAAGCTGCTCGCAGCGGCTGCGCAGGGCGGCGGCTATGTGCGTTATCTGTGGCATCGTCCGTCGACGGGCAAGGTTGCTTCCAAGCTCGGCTATGTCGTGCCGCTCGAACGCTGGGGCTGGATGATCGGCACCGGCATCTATCTCGACGACGTCGATACGACGCTCGCGCATATCGACGAACGGGCGGCGAGCAATATCGATCGCACCATGATGTGGATCGACGCCATTGCACTCGCGGGGCTCGCCGCCATTGCACTGTGCGCGCTCGTGCTGAACGTCACCGAGTATCGCAGCGCGGACGCAAAACTGAAGCGGCTCGCGCAGCAGGTCGTCGAATCGCAGGAGAACGAACGCGCGCGGCTCTCGCGCGAACTGCATGACGGCATCAGTCAGATGATGGTGTCGGTGAAACTGCTGCTGGAATCGGCGCTCGCCCGTTTCGAGCGCAGCGAGACGCGCGTGCCCGCTGCCGAAGCCGCCCTCTCCACCAGTCTTACGCGGCTCGGCGACACACTGCGTGAAGTGCGGCGTATTTCTCATGCACTGCGTCCGTCGATGCTCGACGACCTGGGCGTCGCAGCGGCAATCGAGCAACTCACGCGCGAACTCAGCGAACAGTCGGGCATTGAAATCAGCTTTACCCAGATCACCCACACGCATGCCGCCGTGCTCGCCGATGCGGTCAACACCGTGCTGTTCCGCATCGCCCAGGAAGCTTTGACGAACATCGTGCGGCATGCACACGCGTCGAGCGCAGCGCTGGCGCTCGAAGTCTCGAACGATGCGGTCACGCTCAGTATCGCCGACAATGGCTGCGGGTTCGACGTCGCGCACGCGTTTGTGGGCCGCCGCTCGGGCGTGGGACTGCGCAACATGCGTGAACGCGTGGAAGCGCTCGGCGGCACGCTCGAACTCAGTTCACAGCCTGGCCACACGCTCGTCACCGCGCGCGTGCCGCTTGGCCTCGGCGCAACGAATCTGATCGAGCCGAGCTTGCAGGGGACCTCTTCATGAACGACACATCGCACGTCACTGCCCGGCTGATTCTGGTCGACGACCACCCGCTCGTCCGCGACGGTTTGCGTGCGCGACTTGAAGCGGTGCGTAATCTCGAGGTGGTGGGCGAAGCAGGTAATGCGCAAGAAGCGCTCGCGCTCGCTGCGAGTCACGAACCTCACCTCGTGCTGATGGACGTCGGCATGAACGGAATGAACGGTATAGCGCTTGCCGGCATGTTTCATGAGCGTTTTCCGGGCATTCGGGTGCTGATGCTGTCGATGCACGACAACCTCGAATACGTCACGCAGGCCGTACGGGCGGGCGCAAGCGGGTACGTATTGAAGGACTCGCCCGCGACCGAAATCATTCAGGCCATTAGCGCGGTGCTCGACGGTAAGACGTATTTCAGCGCCGGACTCGGCGCGCGATTGATTCAGGCCTCGGCGATGCAATCGCCGGTTGAACGGCTCACGCCGCGCGAGCGCGATATTCTCGATGCGCTCGCCGAGGGCCTGTCGAGCAAGCAGATTGCGCAACGCAATGATCTTTCGGTGCGCACCGTCGAGACACATCGCCTCAATTTAAAGCGCAAGCTGGACATTGAAGGCCAGGCGGAACTGATCAAGTTCGCGGTGGAAAACCGGCGCACGAGCCGTTAATGCCGCGAGTGTCCCGCTGGGCAACAAGTGGAGACAATAAGAATGAGACGATCGATGTGCGGACCAGCAAGTGCCTTTAAAGGTGCCGCTTTATGTCTATGCGTGTCGCTGCTTTCAGCTGTTTTTCCGGCTCACGGCGACGAACAGCGAACGAATCGCGGACACGATCCATTCTTCCAGATCTCGAAAGCGATTGACGCGTGCCCCGTGCCGCTCGGCCCACTCGAAACCGAAGCGGAATGGCTCGCCGACAGTCATTACCGCATTGAACGCGGCAACAGCTGCTGGATAGAGGGCCGTTGCCGTTTATCCAACGCTTACCTGTACGATACGGAAATTGCCGAAGCCGTGCAGCGGCGTCTCGCCAATATCAATGCCGCCATGCACTGGCGGGAACAGTCGACACTGTGGCTCACGCTGCAACGCCGGTTCATTTATGTGCAAGGCTGTGTAGCGCCCGGCTTCGACAAGCAGGCATTCCTTCAAGAACTCGCCAAAACTGCGGACGTCGAACGCGTGATCGATGACACCACAACCAACCCGCGTGCCGCCCAACTACCCTATAAAACGCTGGCGGACCCGGACCGGCCAGTAGTCGATCCGGGCAACTAGCTCACGGCAAGCGTCATGCGCCATATCGAACGGGGCTATCGTACCAAGGCAAACGCCTCGCGGCTCGCTATGTCGGCTGCGCCATAGATGCCCACCACGGTGTAATCCGACGCAATGCACTCGAAGGTGGCTTCCAGAAACGTAATGACGAAATGGCGTCTTGCAGATTCCGTGGATGACACTGCGGCAAGCTCATCCACCAGAGAAGAATGCGTCACCTCATGGGCCGAATATGCGGTGAGACCTTGCGACGCGAGCGGATGAATCTCCAGATCACGCTCCCCCGGCGGCCCTAGCCGATGAAACACCGTGTCGGGAAATAGCACTGCGCAGAAGGGATCGTCGTCGGGATCGAACGGACCGTATCGCTCGAAGTCGGACTCCGCGATTGGATACGCGAGAATCACGCGACGGTCGCTGGCGACAATGAATGGTTCGGCAGCGTCGGCTGCCGGATGAGGAATTGAGTCCAGCAGGAGAACCTGATCCTCCTGCTGGGACGATTCGAGCGCGCTCGTCATGTACTTCGCTATTCCCGTACGCTTATGCGCTCGCTGCCGTTGACGCCAGCGGTGCCGCCGCGCTCGTTGTCAATTCAGAAGCTGCGGCTTTCTTGCGGCCGGGCGCTTTTGCTGCGGCTTTCTTCGCGGTGACTTTTCGCGCCGCAGCTTTCTTTGCAGCGGGCTTGACGACAGCCTTTTTAGTCGCCGCCGATTGGCTGCGTGCCGTGGTCTTTTTCGCCACCACTTTTTTTGCGGCAGCTTTCTTGCTGACCGCGCCGCTCGCGGCCGCGGACGTCGCTTTGCCGTCGATCAGGAACCTGGTGCGGTCTTTCACCGCTGCGAGCCAGCGAGGCGCCGGACCGCGTCCGCTCCACGTTGCGCCGGTGGCGGGGTCGCGATACTTGGGCGGTTGCGCGCCTTTCGGCTGACCTTTGCGTTTCGCGCGAGTCGCGACACCGCTTGCAGACGGCCTGGATTCGCTCGCGCCGTCAATGAGAAACACGCTGCGGTCTTTTGCACCGGCAATCCAGCCGGGCGCACGGCCATGTCCAGTCCACGTCGCGCCCGTTTTATGGTCGCGGTACTTCGGTATCTTCTGTCCGGCCGCAGTGGGCTTCAATTTGCCGCTCGCGGCATTACCATTCAGGCCTTTGGCTGCGCGGCGCGCTTTGGCTTGTGCTTCGATGTCCGCGGTGGTCAGGCCGTGCTTGAGCATCAACTCGCGAATCTGGTCGATTGCGATTTGCGCTTTCCTTGCAATAAGGGCGTCAGCTTGTGCCTGGAGCTTCTTAAGCTTTGCCTGGATCTGCTCTAACGTGGGCATTGAATTGCTCCTTATGTGGTAATCGATCGAACTATGCCATGAATAGCGCGAGAAGGGCATACCCGGCCGGCCGTAAAAACCCCAATCTGTTTGTTCTATGCGTGCTGGAGTACGAAATTTTTCTTTGATGCAGTTGAAAGACTGCCTTTTGCGCGCCTTTGTTCCCTGTCTGGCCTTTTCCTTTTTCGCCTTTTTTTTCGCCTCTTTTGCGCCCTTTCTCGCCTTCTTTTTCTGCTCTCGCTATCGCGCTGCTTCTTTGTACTTCTTTCTGACCTATTCGCTTCTCCCACATCTTTCCGATTGTTTCGCCCTAGCTCAGGTCGGCGTAAAAACGACAACCTGACGATCGGCAATGTATCTGACGCTGCGCAAGAAGCGGTACTGCTGGTCGTCGGCGGTAATACGGTTGAGCCCTATTCGGGTCAGCGCAAGAATCTCGTCGGCTAACTGCGCCCGTACCACACCCTCGTCGCGCAGATCTTCCAGCGAGCCGGACGGATCGCCGACATAAACGCTGCGCACGTGCGCCCCTATTCTCATCAGAACGACGCTTTCGCCTTCGTCGAGCGCCCGTTCCAGGTAGGCCGCCAGCGTTCTCAACGACTCGGGTGTGCAACTCTGAGCCTGATAGATCGCAGCATTCGATGGCGTCATGTCCGTTCCCCGTCGCCGGTATGGAGAGAAGTTGGCTACCCCGCGCTGCGGCAATAGCCGCTTCTACTATAGGCAAGCATTGGGAGATTCAAAGCTTTTCCAGTTCTTTTCTTAACGCGGCGTTGGCCGGCAATCGTGCGGTTTCCACCTTCACGCGAATGTGCCGCGCCCAACGTGTCACGCAATTCGCAGACCGTAAGCCGGCAGAACTTCTTGAGTCGTCACGAAACGGTGCTGTTTTACCGCGTCGTGAAAGAGCCGGTAGTCGCTCTTCTCGAATGCCTCAGTCCATACCGGCCTGTCGCCGGAATCGTCTTCCGCGCGAAGACCGGTGGCCTTGTACTTCCATGAGCCGACTCCTTTCGGCACATAGTCCGGAATCGGCTCTTTCAGGCCGGGAATACCGCCCTCTTTGACGAATTCGCAGATCGCGCGCAAGCGCTCGTTGTCGTCCATGATCCGGTTGTTATCGAGCAAGTCGGTCAGCACCGTTTTCACATGGGCCGGCATTCCTTCTTCGTTTTCGAAATCTTCGCGCCCGGCCACGTAGGCCCGCACCGCGCGGCACGCCATATCAGCAGCCTCGACGAACTCTGGCAAGTTATGCCTCTGTATGAACATATTCCTGCCGTCGATGTAATGCCATTTCGCCCACGGCTGATCCGGATAGTGCAACGCGGCGCCGTGGCCAACAGGAAGTGCGAGGGTCAGCACGTCTTCCTCCACGTGCTGGATCAGGTGCTGCATCGCGAGCGTGAGGTTCTCGAGCCAGCCGGTGCGGGTGCAATCTTGCGCTTCGAGAGAATGAACCCGATTGCCCGGACTTTCGATGCCGGCGAACCCCTGATGCGCCCACGTATCCACATACGTATGCAGCGTCACGCCGAGACGATGCAAGCCCGTGTCCGTGCCCCGCTGCCGGATGGCGCGCCGCACCACCTCACGCGCCACTGCGCTGTCCGCCCGGCACACGGCCTTTTCGTCGAGTGTCGCGCCCTCGCCGGCAGGCAGGAAATGAAACGGCGCCCACACGAGCCGGTTCTGGTCGTTTTCGGTGTTGGCGTAGTCGAACGTCTTGTGTGCGGTGGCGAAGCGCTCGAACGTTTCGCCACCCTCGAAGCGCAGGATGCCCGGCGTGGTTGCGTCATCGACATACTGGCAAGCATGGGCGACGGTCAGCGCCTGAGCAGGCGTCATTCCACCCACTCGCGCGACGATATAAACCACGCCGTAATGAAAGTCGATATTCATGGCAGACGCTCCTCATGCACGATGAATGACAACAACATCATTGGTCAACGAGCGGGCGGGCGGCGAATTAAAAAGATCTCTTATTGAAGACGAACGCAATGCCCTACCGTTTTATTCCTTCCCCGATCCGGCTGGCTGCCGGTGCAATGCCATAAAAAAACCCCGCTGCGTTATCCGGAGCGGGGTTGCGTTTCAGCGCACGTTGCGCCGCCTTATTTGACGATGTCGATCAGCTCGACTTCGAACGTCAAGTCGCTGTTCGGCGGAATGGTGCCCACGGCGCGGCTGCCGTAAGCGGTGGCAGCCGGGCACGTCAGTTTGGCCTTGCCGCCCACCTTCATGGTCTGGACCCCTTGAGTCCAGCACGGAATCACACGGTTCAACGGAAACGTTGCCGGACCCCCGTGCTTCGCGGACGCGTCGAATTCAGTGCCGTTTGCAAGCGTGCCGCGATAATTGACCTTGACGACATCGGTGGCGGCCGGCTGCGCGCCGGTTCCCTGCACCAGATGCTCGACAACGACGCCCGAAGGCAGCTTCTCCGTGGAAGCGGCAGCCATTGCCGTCGAGGAGAGAACAGTAGCAGCGAGCAAAGCAGCGATAGATTTCAAAACGGGCCTCCAGATGGGTAGTACAGCTCATTCTAGCGCAACGCTAGTCGCGCGCCGTCAATCGAGCCGCCGTACGGAAACGTCGCCCGCGCCGGTATCGCCGCGCGCGACGAAATCGGCGAGTGCCGTTTCGCGTTCGCGGACCTCGGCCAGCGCCACGGGGTCGAGCAGTGCGGTGATCACTTCTTCGCGCTCGCGGCTGGCCTGCGCGATCACATCGCCATAGGGACTCCAGATCGCGCTCGCCCCACAGGTGTCCCAGCCGCCCGTCGTGCCGACGTGATTTGAGAGCAATACGTATAGCGTGTTGTCGAACGCCCGCGCCGGGAACCAGATGCGCGACTGGTGATAGCCGGACTTGACGCTGAAGAGCCCGCTCACGAGATAAGCGTGCGCACCGTCGATAGCCACGTTGCGCGCGTGCTCGGGAAAGCCCGAGTCATAACACACGCCGAGCGCGAGCCGCCATCCGTCGAGTTCGAGGATGCAGCCTCGCGTGCCCGGCCGGTAGATTTCCGCTTCGCTTCTATATAGATACTGCTTGTGATAGGGCTCGACGTCCTCACCGCGGCGATCGAATACGAGCGAGGAAATATGCAGCCCGTGCGCTGTGCGCGTGGCCGCGCCCACGACGACGGAAATGCCGCGGCGGCGACACACCTCGCGGATCGGATCGAGGCGCGCATCGGACGCCTCGAATGCATACCTTGCGGGGTCGCCGGCAATCAGCCCGGGCTCGTAGCCGCTCAGGAATTTCTCGGGAAAAACCACCAGTCTGGCGCCGCGGTCGGCGGCAACACCGGTCAATTCGACCGTCTTCGCGAGGTTCGCTGTTACATCGCCGCAAACCGGCTGCGCCTGAGCGGCCGCGATTGGCAGGGTCACGCGAGGCAACGCTGCGAGCTTGTTATCCACGTAAACTCCGTTATGAATCGAACCGCCGGTTGAGTGCCAAGTGGTTGCCGAGCGCCCGTGTGGACCGCCGTCGGTGACGGCTGGGCCAGGTGCCGTTTGAAGCCTCGGCATTTAAACACGGACCGCTCCCGCGTGTCAGCGAGATTTGGTGAACCAGCGCCTTGCGCGCAGAGTCCATTAGGAAATGCACAGCCACAAATCGCCGGCCGCCTGATCCGATGCTAACCAGCGCTTGTCAATGAACGAACCCGTCGATCCCGACAAACAGGACGTTGCGCCGCCTGGGGCCGCGCCCGAGCGGCGCCGCGCGCCCCGGCCGCGACGCATTCCGCTCAGTCGCGAGCAGCAGGCGCGCCTCGACGCTCGCGAGCCGGCCTTCGAGCCGCAGCCGTTCGTGATCGACGAAGAAGCGGCGCGCCGCCCTTTTGCCGCGAAGCTCCATGAGTGGTTCGAACAGCGCCGCTGGCAGCCGTTCGATTTCCAGCGGGAAGTCTGGCGCGACATGGAAAGAGGCGCGAGCGGCTTGCTGCATGCAACCACGGGCGCGGGCAAGACGTGGGCCGTGTGGTTCGGCGCACTCGCCGCCTTTGGCGGCAACGGCTCGTCTCGCGCGAGTTCGAGCTCCATGCGCAAGCGCGCGGCACCCACGCAGCCCGAGCCGCTCACGGTTCTGTGGATCACGCCGATGCGCGCCCTCGCTGCCGACACGGCCCGCGCATTGCAAAGCTCGGCCATCGAACTGGCCGTGCCGTGGACAGTCGGCTTGCGAACCGGCGACACCTCCCCGGCCGAACGCGCGCGCCAGAACCGGCGCATGCCGTCTGCGCTGATTACGACGCCCGAGAGCCTGACGCTCGTCCTCACAAGGCCCGATGCGCGCGACGTGCTCTCCCATGTGAGACTTGTGATTGTCGACGAATGGCACGAGCTGCTCGGCAACAAGCGCGGCACGCAGACCCAACTGGCGCTCGCGCGGCTCGCGCACTGGCAGCCCGGCTTGCAGGCGTGGGGTTTGTCGGCGACGCTCGGCAATCTTGCCTTCGCAGCCGAGGTACTGCTCGCGCCGGTCAGGACCCCGCGCGTGAGCGTGCACGGCAAGTTGCCGAAAGCGTTGATCGTCGATACGGTCATTCCGGAAACCATCGAGCGGTTCCCATGGGGCGGTCATATGGGCATGCGCCAGGTCGCGGCCGTGGCCGCTGCGATCGGCGAGGCGCGCACCTCGCTCGTATTCACCAACACGCGCTCGCAATGCGAAGTCTGGTATCAGGCGCTGCTCGAAGCGCGGCCCGACTGGGCCGGCGCGATCGCTTTGCATCACGGCTCGCTCGATCAGGAAGTGCGCGAGTGGGTCGAGCGCGGCCTGAAGAGCGGCCTCCTGAAAGTGGTTGTGTGCACATCGAGTCTGGACCTCGGCGTCGACTTTTTGCCGGTTGAACGCGTCTTCCAGATCGGCTCGCCGAAAGGCGTCGCGCGTTTGATGCAGCGTGCGGGCCGCTCAGGCCATGCGCCCGGCCGGCCGTCGCGCGTGACGATCGTGCCCACGCACGCGCTAGAACTCGTCGAAGCGGCGGCCGCGCGCGAAGCGGTCGACAAGCGGCAAATAGAGGGCCGAGACACGCCTGAGAAACCGTTCGACGTTCTGGTCCAGCATCTGGTGACGGTCGCCATCGGCGGAGGCTTCGAGGCGCGCGCGCTCTATGACGAAGTTCGCAGCGCCTACGCGTACCGCAATCTGACGCAGCAGGAATTCGACTGGGCGTTGGGCTTCGTGGAAGGCGGCGGCACCGCGCTGCGCGCGTATCCGGACTACCACCGCGTGGTGCGCGAAAACGACGGCATGTACCGCGTGCCCCGCGAAGACCTGGTGCGCCGGCATCGCAACAACGTCGGCACCATCGTCGCGAACGGCACGCTCAATGTCGCCTATCTGGCGGGCGGGCGCATCGGCGCAATCGAGGAGTCGTTCATTTCACGCCTGAAACCGGGCGATATTTTCACCTTCGGCGGACGCGCGCTCGAATTGATTCGCGTGCAGGACATGACCGCGTGGGTGAAACGCGCGACGTCCGCGCGCGGCGCGATGCCGCAATGGGCCGGCAGCCGCATGCCGCTCTCCTCCGAACTCGCGGAAGCGACCTTGACGATGCTGGCGCGCGCCGCCGGCGGCATCTATGACGAACCGGAAATGCGCGCGGTCCGGCCGCTGCTCGAATTGCAGAAGAAATGGTCGGCGTTGCCGGAGCCCGGTGTGCTTGTCGCCGAAATACTCAAAACCCGCGAAGGCCATCACTTCTTCTGTTATCCATTTGCAGGGCGAACCGCACATATCGGTCTGGGCGCGTTGCTTGCATGGAGAGTCGCGCGAGAAAAGCCGGGTACTTTTTCCATTTCCATGAACGACTATGGTTTCGAGTTGTTGTCCGCGCAACCATTCGACTGGGCCGCGGAATTGCAGCGCGGGTTGCTCTCGGCGGAAGAACTGGATCGCGACATTCTCGCCAGCCTGAATTCTTCGGAATTATCGAGGCGCCGCTTCCGCGAAATTGCGCGCGTGTCCGGACTCGTGTTTCAGGGGCATCCCGGACAGCAGAAGAGCGCGCGGCAATTGCAGGCGTCGAGCGGCCTTTTCTACGAAATATTCCGCAATCACGACAGCGGCAATCTGTTACTCGACCAGGCGGACGCGGAGGTGCTGCTGCAGGAACTCGACGCCAAACGCATTCGCACCGCGCTGCAGCGGATGAACGCAAGCCGCCTCGTTCTCACGCAGCCGAAAAAACCGACTCCGTTTGCGTTTCCGCTCATCGTCGGACGGCTGCGCGAGAAAGTCAGCACGGAAAAGCTCGCGGATCGCGTGGAGCGGATGCTCGCGGAACTGGAAAAGGCGGCCCGCGCATGAAGCCCGCTGCGCTGCCGGTCGATATTGCGGGCCACGCGCTTGTCCTGTCGACTTTGCGCGCCGCCTTCGATCCCGCGCTGCGCTGCCTGCTCGTCGCCGATGCGCATTTCGGCAAGGACGCGGTATTCCGTGCGCGCGGCGTCCCGGTGCCGGTGGGGTCCACGGCGGACAACCTGATGCGCCTCGACATACTCATCGCCGAATTCGAACCGGCCATGCTGGTCTTTCTCGGTGACCTGCTACATGCGCGCGAGGCGCACGCCGAAGAAACGCTCGATGCGCTGCACGTCTGGCGCGCGCGGCACGCGAGTTTGCGGATCGTGCTAGTGGAAGGCAATCATGACCGGCACGCGGGCGCCTTACCCGATGCACTTCGCGTCGATTATGTGCAGGAGCCGTGGCGCATCGGACCGTGGGCGCTGTGTCATCACCCGCAGACCGTGGACGGTGCGTATGCACTCGCCGGCCATCTGCATCCCGTGTATCGGATCGCCACGCGTCACGACTCCGTCCGCGTGCCATGCTTTCGTTTCGGCGCGCAATGCGGCGTGCTGCCGGCATTCGGCAGCTTTACCGGCGGCGCCCGCAACGACGGCCTTACGAAGGGAGAAAGGGTTTTCGTCGTGGCTCAAGACAAGATCGTTCAAGTGCCGCGCTAGGCAGTGGTACCCCGCACGGCAGCGCGTTTTCCTCATACCAGTCGCAACAAACCATGCGGATTTGCGGCCAGCCAACACATTCGCACGCGATCTTTTCCGCAAGCGCATGCATCATTGCCCGCGCCCGGCGCCGCACTATTTGACGGCCGGGCTCTCACAAGCCCACCGCGCGGGCCTCGCGGCGCGCAGCGAGCCGCACGCGGGTTTACGTGTGTTTGACTGCGCGCAGCCGCCCCGTTTACTGGACGCTGAATCAGTCTGTCAACAATCTTTCGGTCTGCTTCGGTCAGTCAACGGTGCTCGGAGAGCGCCCTCACAACACCCTGGAGACAAGCCATGGCACACGTGTCGAGCAGCGCCATAGAAGAACTCAAAGCCGCTATACGCGGGCAGCTGGTGCTGCCCGAAGACGCCGGCTTCAACGAAGCGCGCAGCATCTGGAATGCGATGATCGACCGCCGCCCGGCGATGATCCTGCGCTGCGCGGGAGTCGCCGACGTGCGCCGCGGCATCGCCTTCGCGCGCGCGAACAATCTGCCGCTCGCCGTGCGCGGCGGCGGCCATAACATTGCCGGCAGCGCGCTGTGCGAAGACGGCCTCGTGATGGATTTCTCGCGGATGAAGTCGGTGCGGATCGACCCCGTGGCAAGACGCGCGTATGTCGAACCGGGCGCGACGCTCGCGGACTTCGATCATGAAGCGCAGGCCTTCGGGCTCGCGACGCCGCTCGGCATCAATTCGACCACCGGCGTGGCGGGCTTGACGCTTGGCGGCGGCTTTGGGTGGCTGAGCCGCAAATACGGCATGACGGTCGACAATCTGATCTCCGCCGACGTCGTCACGGCCGAGGGCGAATTGCTTCGCGCCAGCGCCGAATCGAACGAAGATCTGTTCTGGGCCATTCGCGGCGGCGGCGGCAACTTCGGCGTCGTCACTTCGTTCGAGTTTGCGCTGCATCCGGTCGGACCGATGGTGTACGGCGGCCTCGTCGTTTTTCCGCTCGCTCAGGCAAGGGACGCGCTCGTCAAATATCGCGCGGCATCCACGCAAATGCCCGACGATCTCTCCGTGTGGGCGGTGCTGCGGCTCGCGCCGCCGCTGCCGTTCCTGCCCGCCGACGTCCACGGTCAGCCGGTCATCATCTTCGCGAACTGCTACACGGGACCGACCGCCAACGGTCCTTCGGCGGTCGCGCAAGTGAAGACGTTCGGCACGCCGGTCGGCGAACATCTCGGCGAAATGCCGTTCGTGGCGTGGCAGCAGGCGTTCGACCCGCTGCTCACGCCCGGATCGCGCAACTACTGGAAGTCGCACAATCTTGCCGGCATCGACGACGGCCTCATCGACGCACTGCTTCAGTCGATCGAGAATCTGCCTTCGCCGCAGTGCGAGATTTTCTTCGGCCAGATCGGCGGCCAAACGCAGCGCGTGCCCGTGAACGCGACCGCTTATTCGAGCCGCGATACGCACTACGCGATGAACGTGCATGGCCGCTGGGAAGATCCCGCCGACGACGATCGTTGCATCGGCTGGGCTCGCGCATTTTTCGACGCCGCGGCGCCCTTCTCGCTCGGCAGCGTCTACGTGAACTTCATGACCCAGGAAGAAGGCGGCCGCGTAGCCGATGCATACGGCCCGAACTACGAACGGCTCGTCGCCGTGAAGAGCCGCTACGATCCGCATAACGTCTTCCGTCATAACCAGAACATTCGTCCCGCCATGTAACGGCGATCATTGAGGAAGCCGCGCCGCTCGCCCGCGCGGATTCCTCGCCTCCCATGCATTCATGCCACTCTGCGCGGGCAGCATGGGGTCAGGCACGGCACATGCTGCTCTATCATTGACCCCGGTCCTTATGGGCCGGTGTCACGGCATTACCCTTTTGATCGATAAAGAAAAACCGCCTCGATAAACGTAAAAGGACAACTATCATGCGCAGACGACAATTCATCACGACGGCCGGCGCGGCTTTCGCAACCGCGGGGCTCGGCCTCGCCGGTTGCACCACCACGTCCTCGTCTTCGAACGCGTCGGCGTCCGCCAACGCCAACAAGCGCGACACGATTAACGCCGGAGTCGACTCCACGCTTTCGCGTCTGTACGCGAATGTCGGCGGCTCGCGCGAACTCGTGGCCAAAGCGCGCGGTGTGCTGGTGTTCCCGTCGGTGATTTCGGCGGGCTTCTGGGTCGGCGGCCAATACGGCGAAGGCGCGCTGCGCGTGGGCGGTCGCACGACCGGCTACTACAGCACCGTGGCAGGATCGTTCGGCTTGCAGATCGGCGCGCAGTCGAAGGCGCTGATTTTCCTGTTCATGACGCAGGAAGCGCTCGACAAATTCCTCAATAGCCAAGGCTGGGCAGCGGGCGCCGACGCAACCGTCGCGGTGCTCAAGGTCGGCGCGAATGGCGCGATCGATACGTCGACGGCGACGAGCCCCGTCGAGGCGTTCGTGTTGACGAACGGCGGGCTGATGGCCGGAGTGTCTCTGGAAGGCACGAAGGTGTCGCGCCTCGTCATCTGAGCGTTGATCATCTGATCTTGCTCGAAGCCGCGCGGCCGCCTCGCGGACCGCGTGGCAACCGCGCCTCGCCTCTCCGACCGGCGGCAGTCACTCGGCCGGGAGCGTCATCTCGGCAATCTCGCAGCGCGGCCACTGGCGCAGCACGTCCGGCGCGAGCAGCAGCTTGGCTGCGCGGACGCCGGCTCCCATCACAATCTGTGCGCGCTCCATCACGGCCGCATCCACGAGAATGCGCCAGCCATCCGGCAAGCCGAAAGCCGTAATGCCGCCGAACTCCATTCCGCTCAGTTCGACCGCGACCTCGCGCTTCGCGAACGAGAGCCGCTGCGCGCCGAGCGCCGCCTTGACCGCGCCGTTGATGTCGAGCCGCAACGAGCCGAGCGAAACGAGCGCCGCGTAGTGCTCGCCGCCGTCTTTCTTGTAGCGCACCACGATCGTATTCGCGCAGTCTTCCAGACCGAAGCCGTAACGCGCGCTGAAGGCGGCGGTGTCCGAAGCGTCGTCGGTGACGGAGAAAACCGTGACGCCCTGCTGCGGAAGTTGCGCGAGCACAGGCGCCGGCAACGACGCGGCGAGTTCTTCGGCGGGAATCACGTCCAACTGCTTCAGGGCTTCGTGCGAATGCATGGCGGATAGTGGAAACGATGAGAAGAGCCTTCGCATTCTAGCGGCACGCGCGCGGCGCCGGGCGGGGCGCACTTGCTATAGTCACAGGCACAAGCTTTGCGAAAGTCAGCGATACGAAGGCTGCGTCCGGCTGAGCGGCTCGCGCATGCCGACCGGCGCCCGTACCCATCGAGACTTCGACCATGGACATCGACACGCTTTCCGCAGAAAACCTCCAGCACGTGGCGCGCGCGCAGGCGAACTGGGCAATCGGAGCACTCAGGAAGTTTTCCGACGACCGCTGCTCCGCGATGGCGGCGAGCATCGCGTTTTACGCCGCGTTTTCTCTTGCGCCGACACTCGTCATGGTGATTGCGGTGGCCGGCTGGTTCTTCGGTGCCGAGGCCGCGCGCGGCGAACTGTTCGACCACATCCACGGGCTGCTCGGCGACCAGGCGGCAGCGGGCGTGCAGACCATTGTCGAGAACGCGCATCACAGCGGCAGCGCGGGCGGCATCGCGGCCATCATCTCGTTCACGATGCTGGCGATCGGCGCGTCGGCCACGTTTTCATCGCTGAACAGCGCGCTCAACGTCGTGTGGCCGTACAGCGGACCGCGCACCTCCAGCGTCATCGCGCTCGTGCGCGTGCGGCTGATTTCGTTCGGACTCGTGCTCGGCGTCGCGTTTCTGCTGATCGTTTCGCTCGTGCTGGACACGGTGATTACCTTTATCGGCAAATGGCTGTGGGGCGACTCGCCTTATGTGGTGATCGGCAATCTGTTGCAGCTCGGCGTGGGCCTGCTGGTGCTCGCGTTTGCGTTTGCCGGCCTGCTCAAGTTCCTACCCGACGCGAGCGTGCGCTGGCGCGATGCGCTCGTCGGCGGCGTGGTGGCAGCCGTGCTGTTTTCGGCGGGCAAGAAGCTGTTTGCGCTGTACCTCGCGCACGCGGGCATGGCCAGTTCGTTCGGCGCGGCGGGATCGCTCGCGGTGCTGCTCATGTGGCTGTATTTCTCGGCTGCGGTGCTGCTGCTCGGCGCGGAATTTTCGGCGGCCCGCGGCCGGCTCAACGATCCGCGCGGCGGCTGGGGCATCCAGAGCGATTCGCCGCCGGGGAGCCGCGCCAAGCTCGCGTCGGTGCTGGCGGCGTCGACGGTTCCGGCGAGTGCGGCGTTGCACGCGAAAGAGTACGCGTTCGGTGCCGAAGACCACGCGCAACGCGCCGGGATCGGCGCCGCGTTCTCCGCGGACCACCGCGCCGGGTCATCTGCTTTTGGCAGGCGGCGGCCGCGAGCGCGAGACAAAGCGTCGGTCGCGGCGACCGCGCTCAAGGTCGGACGCTCGGTGATTTCCGCTGAAGCCGAAGCGACGCATCTCGCCGCGGTGACGCTGCTGGGCGCCAGCCGCAAAGCGGCCGCCGCGAATCGCTACGTGCGCGCGCACCCGTGGAAGTCTGTCGCCCTCGCCGCCGCCGCGGGCCTCGCGGCAGCGAGCATGGCGCGGCACGCGCGCGACGAGGACACTCCGGCCAGATAGAGAGCGGCGAACGGCCGCACCTTATTGGTGCGCGTGGATCACAATCCCTGAGACCTGTCTAGTCCGCTTTTCGGTCAATCCGCATCGCGCTGCCCGAACAGGTGGCGGGCGACGCCGCGTTCGCTAGACGAGTTCCTTACTCTCAGCTTACAAATTAATGCCAAAAGGACATCAGCGGAAACGTTCGTCGTCAACAAAACAACAATAATGCGAATGCAACGAAACAATATTGCAAAAACGGAAACAATGGCCAACAGGCTGTAAATACAAGGCTTTGCGCCGATTGTCAGTTTTTGGCGACACTCTTTTTTTTCCAGTTCTTACCGATTGACGCGGTGAGCTATTCTCCTTTCCGCAACAAGTAAACTAATCATCTGCGTGGAGAAATGGATGAAACGAATCGCACTGTCTACCCTCTCGCTGGCGCTTCTCGGCGCTACCGGCGTCGCACACGCTCAAAGCAGCGTGACCCTGTACGGCTTGATCGATGAATCGATCCAGTTTGCGCACAACACCGTCGACGCGACGGGCGCGAACAAGAACCAGCTCGGCCTGGCCGCCGGCAACCTGCAAGGCAGCCGTTGGGGCTTGAAGGGCACGGAAGATCTGGGCGGCGGTCTGAAGGCGCTGTTCCAGTTGGAAAACGGCTTTGATCCGAATACCGGCCGTCTGAACCAGGGCGGTCGTATGTTCGGTCGTCAGGCATATGTCGGTTTGACCGGTGACCAGTGGGGTACGGTCACGCTGGGTCGCCAGTATGACCCGGTCGTCGACCTGGTCCAGCCGCTGACGGCAGACAACTACTTCGGTTCGACGTTCACGACGCCGGGCGACGTGGACAACAACGACAACTCGTCGCGCACGAACAACGCTGTCAAGTACACCTCGCCGGTGTGGGGCGGCTTCCAGTTCGAAGGCATGTACGCATTCGGCGGCATCGCTGGCTCCACGGGCGCAGGTCAAACGTGGTCGGGCGCGGCAACGTATGCAACGGGTCCGTTCAGCATTGCTGCCGGCTACTTCCGCGCAGAAAACCCGCACACCGCAGCGCCGACCCGTGCAGGCTGGGGTGCGACGAGCACGTCTGACGGCACGTTCGACAACCAGATCAACCCGTACGCCGCCGCCAAGTCGATCGGCATCGCTTCGGTTGCTGTTCAATACGTCGCGGGCCCGTTCACGGCCAACGTGCGTTACAGCAACGCGCAGTACAAGCCGGACGCACAGTCGGGCTTCGGTTCGACCGAGAAGTACAACGTCGCAGGCGCGTACCTGGGCTACCAGGCAACGCCGGCACTGCTGGTTGGCGTGGGCTACATCTACACGAAGGCTAGCGGCGACGCGAGCGCAACGTACCACCAGGTCTCGCTGGGCGGCGACTACAACCTGTCGAAGCGCACGGACATCTACCTGGTCGGCGCATACCAGCACGCAAGCGGCGATCAGCGTGCTTCGAACGGTGCACTGGTCAGCGCAGGCGCAGCAGTCGGTTCGTACGGCTACAACTCGGCTTCCAGCTCGCAAGAAGTGGTCAGCCTGGGTATCCGCCACAAGTTCTAATTGGACTTGACGGACTGCTGAAGCTTACGCAGTTCGAAACCAGCCACGGGCGTGAAGCCGGTGGCTGGTTTTTTTTCGTCCGTAGCATGCGGCTCATGCGGCCCAGCAGCGACGAACAGTCAGATCGCGCCCAAAAAATAAGGCCGCCGACTCACCCCGCGCGGGGTTCATGGCGACCTTCATTTTCCCGATGCAGGGTGTTCGGCCCGCCGGCGACGCGGCGCTCCCCACCCACAGCAGACACCCAAACACCTACCGCCGCTGCGCCTTGCCCTTGTCCGCCTGGGCCAGCGTCTGCGCCGGTTTCATATCGAGTTCATGTTCGATGCCGTCCGCGCCCACCGGCGCGCGGTACAGCACCAGCGCCCGCTCGCGCTGCAGCGTCGGCACTTCGGGCGACGCCTGCCAGTCGGGATCCGGAATCTCGCCGAACACCTGACGCAGCCGCTCGCCCCACGTGCGATGAATCATCTCGAAGTAAGCATTGTCGTGATCGATCGAGACGAAGCGCGTGACGCGCAGCGAGTCTTTCTCGTAGACCAGCAAGTCGAGCGGCAACCCCACCGAGAGGTTCGAGCGCAGCGTCGAGTCCATGGAGATGAGCGCGCATTTTGCGGCTTCGTCGAGCGGCGTGGACGGTGTCAGCACCCGGTCGATGATCGGCTTGCCGTACTTCGCCTCGCCGATCTGGAAGTACGGATTCACCGCCGACGCCTCGATGAAATTGCCCGCCGCATAAATCATGAAGAGACGCGGCCGGTTCCCGGCGATCTGTCCGCCGAGAATGAAGCTGCAATTGAAGTCGACGCCGAATTCCTGCAGCGCCGCCGCCTCCCGCTGATGCACCGAACGCACCGCCTCGCCGATCACGCGCGCCGCGTCCGCCATGGTCGGCGCGGTCCACAGCGTGGGCTTCGCGGCATCCGCCGGCTCCGACAGTTCGTGCAGCACGGCTTGCGTGAGCGACAGATTGCCCGCGCCCAGCAGCACGAGCATGCGCTCGCCGGGCTGCTCGAACACCGACATCTTGCGCGCGGTGCTGATGTGATCGACGCCCGCGTTGGTCCTCGTGTCGGAAAGAAACACGAGACCTTCGTCGACGGTCATCGCTACGCAGTAGGTCATAGGGAAAAGTACCCGCAAAAAACAACTGAACGGCGCTATTGTAATGCGGCGCGAATGCGCTTCTTCACCGTATTACGGCCGTTGCGGGTTTGTACTTGATAGCAGTGGCGACTCGCGCGGCGCGAGACCCGGCGCCGCCTACTGCGACATCTGCGCAGTGACGTTGACGGACACCTTCAACTGCTCCTCCCTGCCGCCGATGCGCCGGCCGCGCACCGGCGCCGCCGCCTCGTAATCGCGCGCCACAGCCAGCCTGCAGTACATTTCGCTGGCGAAGGCGGCATGTGTGACATCGATCGACACCCAGCCGGTGCCGTCGAGCCACACGTCCACCCACGCGTGGCTCGCCGCGTGTGCGACGTCGCCCGGTTCGATATAGCCGCTCACGTAGCGCGCCGGGACGCCGCGGGTCCGGCAGCATGCGAGCATCAGATGCGCATGGTCCTGACACACGCCATTGCCGAGCGCGAGCGCCTGCGCCGCCGTGCTGGTCACCTCGGTCACGCCCGGGCTGTACCTGACCTGTTCGACGATCCGCTCGGACAGCGCGATGAGACCGGACGCGCTCCCGAGACTCGGCACCGAGCCGGCCAGTTCGCGAATCGCCGCGTCGGCCTCCGTGAGGCGCGTCGCGCAGGTGAAATGCTCGAGCGGAATCGGACCGGCATCGTCGGGAAGACGGCCGTCCCGCAGCGCAATCGTGTCGACTTCGCCGGCTACGTGCAGGCGAATCTCGCTATGCGGCTTGTTGATGACGAGCGTATGCAGCACGTTGCCGTAGGCGTCGAACGCTGCGTCGAGCTTGCCCGGCGCGTCGATGCTCCAGCGCCGCACAACCTGCGAGGCGCCGCTTGCGGGCGTGAGCCGCAATTGCTGGATCGAGTAATGGACAGTCGCTTCGTAACGATAGGACGTCTCGTGGCGGATTGTCAGGTACATGGAAACTCCGTCAGGCGACTGGCAGCATGAGATAGGTACGCGCGACGAGATTGCCGAGCTCGAACACGCGAGCAAGGAATTGCGTCAGGTACGCGTGCAGGCCGGCTTCGAAAATCTGCCGGATATCCGAATAGAGCAGTTCGGCGCGCAGCTTGCCGGCGAACCGCTCGCACTGGTTCGAGCCCGACGTGCGCAGCATCGCCAGATTCGCGCAGACGCCTTCGAGCGAGGCGAGCAGCGAGCGCGGCATCTGCTGGTTGAGAATCATCAATTCGACGACCCGGGCCGGCGTGACAACGTCGCGATACACCTTGCGATAGATTTCCAGCGCCGACACGGAGCTCAGAATCGAAGTCCAGTAATAGAAGTCTTCGAGCTGGCGCGCGGCGTCGCGCGAATTCGGCTCCACGTCGGCAAAGCGCACGTCGAGAATACGCGCCGTGTTGTCGGCGCGCTCGAGAAACGTGCCGAGCTGCGTGAAGAAGAACGCGTCGTCCTGCAACGCGGTGCCGATCGTCACGCCGCGTGACAGGTGCGAGCGAAACTTGACCCATTCGAACAACGCGCCGGGATTCGCCGCGGCCTGACCGGACGAAATACGCTCGTTGAATTCGAGCCAGGTATCGTTGATCGTCTCCCACCATTCGGTCGTCAAGGTGCCGCGAACGGCACGCGCATTTTCGCGCGCGGCGTGCAAACACGAATGAATACTCGACGGGTTCGTCGCGTCGGCCACCATGAAATCGAGCACGTGTTCGCGCGTCGGCTCGTCATAGCGCTGCGCGAAGGCGGACTCGAGTTCGGAGATGCGCAGCACCGAACGTTGCGCGCGCGCCTCCTGGTCGGGCGTCTGCGGCAGCAAAAGCGCCTTCAGGTTGATGTCGAGCATGCGGGCGGTGTTCTCCGCGCGCTCCATGTAGCGGGCCATCCAGAAGAGGTGATCGGCGGTGCGGCTTAGCATGACGGCGTTCCGTATCTGATGACGCGAGGTCTCTTGAAGTAAAGCTCGCGCTGGTTATCCGTATGCGCCGGCGGCTTTCGATGAGCGCCCCGGCGCGCTGGGTTGCGGGCGCGGCCAGGCCAGCCGCGCGGCAACCGCGTCAGTCGACCATCCACGTGTCTTTGGTCCCGCCTCCCTGCGACGAATTGACGACGAGCGAGCCCTCCTGCAACGCGACCCGGGTCAGTCCGCCCGCGACCATCGTGACCGTCTTGCCCGACAGCACGAACGGACGCAGGTCGATATGGCGCGGCGCAATGCCGGATTCGACGAAGGTCGGGCAAGCGGAAAGCGCCAGGGTGGGTTGCGCGATATAGCCTGCCGGGCGCGCGATCAGACGCTCGCGGAACGCTTCGATCTCCGCCTTCGTCGAGGCGGGCCCGACGAGCATGCCGTAGCCGCCCGCGCCGTGCACTTCCTTGACGACGAGTTCCGGCAGATGCGCGAGCGTGTAGGCAAGATCGTCGGGCTTGCGGCACTGGAACGTGGGCACGTTGTTCAGGATCGGCTTCTCGCCCAGGTAGAACTCGATCATGTCCGGCACGTACGGGTAGATCGATTTGTCGTCGGCGATGCCCGTGCCCATCGCATTGGCGAGCGCGACGCGCCCCGCCCGATACGCGGTCAGCAGGCCGGGCACGCCGAGCGCCGAGTCGTTGCGGAACGCGAGTGGGTCCAGAAAATCGTCGTCGACCCGGCGATAGATCACATCCACCCGCTTGGGCCCCTGCGTCGTGCGCATGAACACATAGTTGTCGTCGACAAAAAGGTCCTTGCCTTCCACCAGCTCGACGCCCATCTGTTGCGCGAGGAACGTGTGCTCGAAATACGCGGAGTTGTACATGCCCGGCGTCAGCACGACGACGACCGGATCGTCGACGCCTTCGGGCGCGACCGAGCGCAGCGTATCGAGCAGAAGATCGGGATAATGCGCGACCGGCGCAATGCGGTTCTGCACGAACAGCTCGGGGAAAAGCCGCATCATCATCTTGCGGTTTTCGAGCATATAGGACACGCCCGACGGCACCCGCAGGTTGTCTTCCAGCACATAGAACTCACCGTCGTCGCCGGCGCGCACCACGTCGACGCCGGCAATATGCGCGTAAACACCGAGCGGCACGTCGACGCCCTGCATTTCCGGCCGGTATTGCGCGTTGGTATAAACCTGGTCCGCGGGCACGATGCCGGCGCGCACGATCTTGCGATCGTGATACACGTCGTGGATAAACAGATTGAGCGCCTGGACGCGCTGACGCAGGCCGGCTTCCAGGGTCTGCCATTCGCCGCGCGGAATGATGCGTGGAATGAGATCGAAGGGAATCAGCCGCTCGGTGCCGGAGAGGTCGCCGTTCACGGCGAACGTAATGCCGACCCGGCGAAACAGCAGGTCGGCTTCCGCACGCTTGCGTGCGATCGCTTCATTGCCCTGCTTCGAGAGCCACCGCTCAAAGCGCGCGTAATGTGGCCGCACGGCATCGTCATGATGACGCATCTCGTCATAGCATCGCATGTCACGCCCCGCTCTTGTTGTCGGATAGAAGGCGAATGCGCTGCGCATTCGGTGTTCGACTTCATTCAAGCAAGCGCTATGCCATTGAGCTTTTAGCGCGCCAAACCGGCAGACATGCACATGAAGCGCGCATCGCAAAGCGTTGCGCTTCGCTGTCATCGTACTGCTGCCGCACACGATGCGCTAGTACAGTGCATAAGCGGCCCCGACGATGCAGCGCGTCGTATTTTGGGGCGTACCGCGCGAGAGAGCGCGGAAGGCAGGCGCCAAAAAAAATCCCCGTGGAGTTGCATCCACGGGGATTCTGACTGCTTGCAATGCTGAGGGCTGAGCCACCCTGAGCAAAGGCGTGAAGCGGACTTAGCCTGCTGCAGCGTCCTTCAGCTTCTTCAGCGCACGTGCCTTGATGCGCACGCTAGCCGGCTTGGCCGGGAACCAGCGCTCTTCGCCCGTGAACGGGTCTTTGCCGAAGCGCTTTTTCTTGGCCGGCACGGCTTGCACGACGATCTTCAGAAGACCCGACAGCGTGAATTCGCCGGCGCCCTTCTTATGCACTGCGCCGAGGATCGTGTCTTCGAGCGCGGCCAGAACGGCCTTGGCAGCCTTCGGTTCGACCGCTGCGCGTTCAGCAACGTGTGCAGCCAGCGAGGCCTTCGTGAAGGTGTCCTTGATCGGCGACGGTGCGCCGGACGCCTTCACGGCGACCTTCTTAGCTGCGGGAGCTTTCTTCGCAGGGACTTTCTTTGCAGCAACCTTCTTGGTCGGTACCGGGGCAGCAGCCTTCTTGGCCACCTTTTTTGCG